>Ga0265295_1000068_pt1 | contig 205441 bp, 185 predicted proteins | sample Munlansysbiofilm_FD_192503 | JGI IMG/M metagenome (GOLD analysis project Ga0265295, IMG submission 192503) | Leachate microbial communities from a municipal landfill in Southern Ontario, Canada - Methane capture system biofilm | ecosystem: Engineered > Solid waste > Landfill > Unclassified ...
AACGGGCGACTTGAGCACTTACGAGGTACCGCCCTGGGCTTTAGAAATTTAACCAATTACATAGCCCGGTGCTTGCTGAAGTCAGGAGGGTTTAGAAATCAGCTACACCCTTAAATGCGAAGAGCCGATAAAGCACGCGTCCGTCTTTTTGCATGACGCGGCATTTATCAAGGTAGTAAATATTCGCGCGCTTGGAATGCAATATAGCTTTAAGGTCGGTGAGTTGTTCCATGCTTTGTCTACCTCTTTCTCATTTGTAATGACATTGTAAGCTTGCCATTGATTAGAGGCTCTATCATGCACGAAGAAATAATTAAGACAATTAGAAAACGCGGAATTATTTACAGAATATAATGAGAGTTAAGTGGCTACTTTCTGCTACGAAAATAAATACTCAGCGCAAACTTAGGCTGTAAGTCGCTGATACTGTATATGCTTTATTTGATATTTAACTAAGCTATCAATCCAACTATAAATCGAAAATTTAAGATCATCTTCGCTTATCCAAAAAGTTAATCACCAGTCTATCCATCCAGCCCCACAGGCGTTGGCGAATGCGCTGCAGTAAGGGCCGTTGTTGCCAGAGTTGTTCAGTGATTTCTAAGCTTTGCGCAAAGTCATTTTGAAAGCTCTGACGGACTTGCTCAAGCAAGCCTATGTCGCGCGCTTCAAGGTTACCTTCTAGGTTAAAGCGCAAATTCCAATGATCAAAGTTACATGAGCCAATACTGACCCAATCATCCACCATGACCATTTTCAAATGTAAAAACCGTGGTTGATATTCAAAGATACGTACGCCTTTGCGTAACAAGGCGGGGTAATAACGTTGCCCTGCCCAGCGTACTGAAGGTAAATCGGTATGACGGCCTGTCAGTAATAAGCATACTTCAACCCCACGAGCGGCTGCTTTACGCAGCGCGCGGCGAACGGCCCACGTTGGCAAAAAGTAGGGCGTGGCTAACCAAACAGTCTGATGCGCACCTTTAATGGTGCGCAGTAATGATTTTTGGATATCTCGGTGTTGTGTTGAGGCTGCATACGCCACGCGTGCTTTACCGACATTGGCAAAAGGCAATGCGGGCGTGTCGTGAATCACCGCTTGTTCAGGATTGTTATTTTGTTTCCAAAAAGAATGCTGTATAGCGCTGTTCCACTGCTCATCAAATAAAGTTTGCCAGTCGGTCACCACTGGGCCCTCTACCCGCACCATCACTTCATGCCAATGGCTCAACTCGGCATCCGGCAGCCAAAATTGATCGGTTAAGCCGGCACCGCCCACATACGCACACTGCTGATCAATCATCAGTAGTTTACGGTGATCACGATAAAAATTGTTTAGACCGAGCGTCCAACGCAGCGGGTTATAAAAACGCAGCTCAATCCCGGCCTCAAGCCAATCACGGCGTTGCTGTTGTTTAAAATGACGACTACCAAAGCCATCAAATAAACAACGTACCCGCACGCCACGCTGTACCGCAGCGATCAATGCCGCCTCAACCCGGTCGGCACTGTGCCCGCTGCTAACCAAATACAGTTCAATATCAATCTGTACTTGTGCTGTAGCCACTCGCTCGAGCCAGTCTTCAAAAAAGACGGAGCCATCAATCAATAGTTGAAGCTGGTTATCCGCGCGCCAAGGGAAAATCAAACCAGCCATGTTTAATCCTCCTTGGTGTGTATGCTGAAGTATCACTACCCAGAATAGGCGTGTTGAGCAAAAGTTGTATCGAGTCGCAATATTGAGGTTTTACTGGTCAATATAGGCACCAATAAAACCTCAAATGCCTCACGTCTTATCTGCGGTTGGGTCTTAACGCAAAATCTGCGGATCACCTTTGCCGGCGACGGCTGCGGCTTCATCAATGGTCAGTAAGGCGGTGCGTGGTAAGTCTTGCAGACGTGCACAAGCGGCCAACACATTACCCCAACACGCACGGTTAACAAACTGCATACCGAACACATCTAAGGTGCCACCGCGATTGCGATAACCCAACACATAGGTACTGTTGGCGTTGGGCAAAATCGTCCACAAGTGACCACGGATCACTTCAGGGCGCATGTGCGTCAGTAGCACGCGTAAACGAAAGCGCTCTGGAAATAACTTCTCGACCAGTTCATCACTGGCTAAACTTGCGAGCTCCCAACGATCACGCGGGGCACGGAAACGACCCGGTTCTTGCAAGTAAACCACGCGATAACCCATTTTAGCTTCTTGCAAACGCTTGGCCGCACGCAACACTTGTTCTAACTGGTAACTGCCATTGGCAATCAACAGCAACGGATCATTGCCTTCAAACTCTTCGACAATGATGGCACCATCACGGGCCAATTGCTCGGCTTGCGCTTGCGTGAAATAGGCAGGGCGCTTGCGCTTGGCTGCGACCACACACGAAATCTGTCCACGTGCGCTATAGATCTGCGGCAACAAAGCCAACAGGCTGTTGTGATCCGCAGGAAATAATACGCGCGAGACATCACTCATCTCGCCGAGCATGGCTTCACAGAAGGTGGTGTCTTGGTGTGATTGTTGATTTTTACCGTTTTCCCAGGTGTGCGAGGTGGCGACTAGAGGCCAGCCTAACCAACCCGCTGGACGACCCACTTCTTTTTGCTGACGCGCATAAATGATGCGTTGACGCACCGCGCCAAGCATTTTTACGCAAAACGCTTCATAACTGGCAACCAAGTTTAAGCCAGATTGATTGCCTAAACAGGCCGAGACCACCGCTTCTTCATTGAGTGCCGTAATGATTTTGCCATCAATGGCTTCTAAATCACTTTCTGGCTCACACACACGGTGCCGCAGATTTTTGAGTACTTCGGTTAAACGGTTGCTGGCCAGCTCATCGGGATTACCAACCCGTGGGCGTAAATCGGGGTTGGCTGCAACCAGATCAACAAAATACCGGTCCAGCGCGGTCATGGTTGAGCACGCATCATCACGGTAGTGCAGCTCAGGTTGTACCGGCGTTTTTGGATGCCGATTGGCCAACGGATGGTCACGCTCAAGCGGACGATTATGCGCATTATGGGTGTTGAGTAACGCTAACGCGGCGCGCATCTCTTCTGGAGCAACATACAACGGCTTAATGTGTGTATTAAACAGCTTGCGTGATTGTTCATCCTCGTGAGGATTACCCGGTAATGGCAGGTTATGTGCTTTGTTTTCGTCCGCACCATAAAAACCAAAGCCCTTAACCGTTTCAGCAATGCCATAAGGAATCGGTAATGGATACGACAAAATACCGCTGTCTTTTTCTTGTACGCGACGCTCTAAGCGCTGTTCCATTTCCCAAATAGTGCACACAAATGCAGCGGGGTCACGGCCATCAAATTCAATCGGATCAAAACCACAACCACGCAAATGACGCACAAAGCCTTTCAAGCCTTCAATCGTGCCAAGCTCAGTCCGTTGCTCAATGCGGCGACCATTAGCAATCATAATCGGTAACGCAGGTCCGCTGTCTTCAGCGCGCCACCAACGCGGGACCCAATCACTACCGCGCTGTTCTTCAGCGGCACCATCGGATAAAAACGCGACCAGTTTTTCGCCTGGCAATGGCATATGCGCATATTGCAATTCAGCAAAACCTAAATAACCGCCTTCAATCATCCCACCAGCAGTGTGCGGGTTAACGTGGCTACCTAGCGGTGCGGCCATGGCGCCATCAGCGGCAATTCCATAGCTGTAAAAATCTTGTAGTAAACGGTTGATGCCTTCTTCACCATTACCGTAAGCAGCGGCTTGTTCAGGGTGTAAATTACCCAATAAGACGTTCACTGCTTCGATGGCTGCGACACTATGCCCCTGCCCCATTAACCAGCTGCGTGTTTCGCCAGTTAAGGCATTTAATGCCATGTAGGCGGCATAACCAGGCACCATATTCAAGGCGCCGCCAGTGTGCCCTTCTGGTTGAACTTTAAAATCATCAGATGTCAAATCGCTGCCATCTAAATGCACTTTGCGGGCATACGTCATATGCACAACCAATGACATAGCGGCCGCCGTAATTTTGTCCAAAGCCTCTAGCTTAAGGTATACAGTGGCTGGGTCAGGTTGTTTTCCAGCTTGCACGAGCTGATGAGCAAGGCGATATACTGCAGCCTGTGTTTCTGCCGTGTGCTGGATAGGGCCATAGCCCTTTTGCCATTGCGCAAACGCTGGCTCAATCTTGGCATACTCACTTAAGTCAGCTAGGCTCGGCAAAATCTGATGCATAGTAATACTCCATAAAATCGAATGGTGTGCAGTTTAACGACAGCTGACTAAGGTTATCATGATAGCTATCAATAACTGCTCATCCTGTGATACTCAATTCATACAGCCAACAAGGAAATTTCATGGCCCTTCTTAATTTTCTCGGTGCTATTCAACAAGTCACTGGCTCCTGCTACCTCATAGAAACCTATGACAAAAAGAATATTCTACTCGAATGTGGCATGCAGCAAGGCGGTGATAACGAAAACAATAATGATGACAACGGCAACACGAATGGCTCAGCTTTTGCATTTAACCCTGAACACATTGATGCAGTGGTCATTTCTCATGCTCATATTGATCATAGTGGCATGTTACCCCGTTTAGTGTCTGAAGGTTTTCGCGGACCGATTTATGCAACTGATGCCACCTGTGAATTAATGGAAGTGATGCTACTGGATGCCGCGCATATTCAAGAAAAAGATGCTGAGTGGGAAAACCGCTGGCGTGCGCGCAAAGGCAAAAAGCCGATCAAACCTATTTATGTCAGTGCTGATGCGGAGCGCGTGCTTAAACAACGCAATCCTGTTCATTACGAAGAAGCCACTGAAGTTGTGCCGGGTGTAAAGGTTACATTCTTCGATGCGGGTCATATTATTGGTTCAGCCATTGTTCAATTAGAATTCACTGAGCCCAATGACAGTCTGCGTACGTTGGTGTTCTCCGGCGACTTAGGTAGCACCTGCTCGCCTTTAATGAAAGCCCCGGCAATTCTAAAACATGCTGATGTTTTGATGATGGAATCCACTTACGGTGATCGCGATCATCGCTGCAATGAAGATACCCTCAATGAGTTAGCGGAAATTCTTAAACAAGCGGATAAAGACGGCGGCAACGTGATGATTCCTGCGTTCTCGGTCGGCCGCACCCAAGATATCCTGTTCCATTTAGGACGTTTCTATCAGGAAGGTCGCCTACCGCAGCATACGGTGTATTTGGACAGTCCGATGGCAATTCGCACTAATGATATCTACTTTCGCCACCGTGACGACTTCGATGAATACCACCGTGAGATGCTCGACAAGTACAATATCAAGTCATCAAAAGAATGGCTGCCGATTTTAAAGTTGACCCCATCAACAGAAGAATCAATGGCAATTAACGACGTCAAAAGTGGCGCCATTATTGTTGCCGGCAGCGGTATGTGCAATGGCGGACGGATTATTCATCACTTTAAACACAACCTTTGGCGTACAGATTGCCATCTGATTTTTACCGGCTTCCAAGCACGCGGCACAACGGGTCGAGCAATTGTTGATGGTGCGAAAACTGTACGGGTATTCCGTGAAGATATTATGGTCGGCGCACAGGTGCACACCTTAGGTGGTTTTTCTGCACATGCGGGTCAATCACAATTGATCGAGTGGGCCAGTCATTTTGAAAACCACCCAGAGCTGTACCTTATTCATGGTGAATTGGAAAAAATGAAAATCCTGCAAAGCGAATTAAAAAAACGCTTAGATTGGGATGCCAATATCCCTGAATTAGGCGATCGCATCGCACTATAAGGAGCGGTTATGTCATTTGATTCTGAGGATTACCTCTCCCGTCAGTACCAAGTCAGCAGTATCGATTTAGACGCAAAAATTGATGAACTGTTGCACTTAGCCGTGCCGCCCACCAGCCCTAATCTTGAGTTGTACCGCGAGATGATGCTGACTGTAGCTCGCATGGCGGAGACTGATCGTAACCGTTGGGATGCAAAAATCATGATGCAGACGCTGCGCGAAATGGAAGCGTCGTTCAGTCTGTTAGAGCGCTTTAAGCGGCGGCGTAAAGTAACGGTGTTTGGTTCTGCACGTACTGAATCAGGTCACCCGCTGTATCAGCAGGCCAAAGAGTTAGGCGAAATTTTAGCGCGGCATAACTTGATGGTCATCACGGGTGCCGGCGGCGGTATCATGGCGGCGGCGCATGAGGGCGCAGGGCTTGAAAACAGTCTAGGTTTTAATATCGCCCTGCCGTTTGAGCAAGGCGCAAATGAAACGGTGAATGGCAGTGGTCACTTACTGTCGTTCCACTTTTTCTTCTTGCGCAAACTGTTCTTTGTTAAAGAAGCCGATGCGTTAGTGCTCTGCCCTGGCGGTTTTGGCACGCTGGATGAAGCGCTTGAAGTGCTGACCTTGATTCAAACCGGTAAAAGCCCGCTGGTGCCGGTTGTGCTGCTCGATCAAGAAGGTGGTACGTATTGGGATACAGCGCTGCAATTTATGCGAACAGAAATGGCGGATAAAAACTATATTCTGCCCACCGATTTGCGCCTCATGCGGCAAGTGCGTTCGCCACAAGAAGCGGGCGAGGAGATTGCGCGTTTCTATCGTAGCTTCCATTCTACTCGTTGGTTTAACGAAAGCTTCGTAATGCGCATTAATCATCCGCTGAATGATCAAGCATTAGAAACCCTGCATAAAGAGTTTTTAGATCTGTGTGTCAGTGGTGGTTTTGTACAAGTGCCGTATTGTGCAGCAAGACACAATGAACCAGAGTTCTGTAACCAGCACCGATTAGAGTTTGTATTTAATCGCCGTGATCACGGCCGCTTACGCGAACTGGTGGACTTTATAAACTTACCGCAAAACTGGAAGAGCAACAGCTAATCCGATGTCTGCGGCTCAGTGTTGACGCTGAGCCGTAGAGTTACCGGTTAGATGGCTGTCATTCCACCATCAACAGTCAAGGCATGACCGGTGGTAAAACCTGCACCATCACTGCACAAGTACAATACCGAAGCAGCAATTTCTTCAACACGGCCAACCCGACCCATCGGATGCAATGCTGGCATACGCTCAGCGATTCTTGGATCCATTTCACACACGCGCTGATACATCGCGGTATCAATCACGGCGGGGCATATGGCATTCACGCGAATATTTTTGCGGGCATACTCAATCGCTGCCGTACGGGTTAAACCCAGCACCGCATGCTTGGATGCCGAATACACGGCCATTTTTGGCGCAGCGCCTAAGCCTGCGACAGACGCCGCATTAACTATTGCACCGTTGCCCTGAATCAACATGTGCTGGAGCTGATACTTCATACACAGCCAAACGCCTTTCACATTCACGTCCATAATCATGTCAAAAGAACGCATAGACCCCTCATCTAAACGCTGGTTCTCCATCTCAATACCCGCATTATTAAAGGCGTAATCGAGACGACCATAAGTGTCAACGGTGCTGGCTACGAGCTGCTTGACTTGTTCTTCATCACGCACATCACAGCTGACAAAAACAGCAGTGCCGCCCGCGGCTTCAATCAAACTGACCGTTTCTGCCGCACCTTGTGCATTAATGTCCGCGACCACTACTTTGATGCCGTGTTCAGCAAACGCTAATGCTGTTCCACGACCAATCCCACTTGCCGCACCGGTGACGACTGCAACCTGTCCAGATAATTTCATTGGCAACCCCTGCTCTTGTTGTTTGATATAGCCATTGATAATAGCCAGCTCAGCGAACACGCACAGTACTATCACTAAGATTGATATAAAGCTATAAGCTATGAGTTAGCTCGAATCGGCACTGCTGGGTGTTGAGCTGAGGGTGCAAGGAACGTGGGCGGCGAACCCACGTGCGTTTATGCTTACGCAAGTCCAGCCAAAATATCATTCAAAGCTTGTGCCGGATCAGCCGCTTGCGTGATTGGACGGCCAATCACTAAATAATCCGAACCCGCTTGCATCGCTTGGGCTGGAGTCAAAATACGTTTTTGGTCATCTAGCGCACTGCCCAATGGTCGAATGCCCGGCGTGACCAACAGCCCAGCGGGCCATTGCTGTTCAAGGATTGAAGCTTCTTGCGCTGAACACACCAAACCGTCTAAACCGGCTTGTTCAGCTAAACCCGCCAGGCGTAACACCTGCTGTTGCGGTGCGATGTCCAAACCAATTCCGGCTAAATCGCTTTGCTCCATGCTGGTCAGCACAGTCACACCAATCAATAAAGGTTTGCTGCCATTATATTGTTCCAAGACTTCACGGCATGCCTGCATCATTTTCAAACCTCCCGAGCAGTGCACATTGACCATCCAGACACCCAGCTCAGCCGCCGCTTTAACGGCCATCGCTGTGGTATTCGGAATATCATGAAACTTAAGGTCTAAAAACACCTCAAAACCCAATGCATGCAAGCCTTTTACCACGCTTGGCCCGCTGCGAGTGAACAGCTCTTTACCCACTTTAAGACGGCACTGCTGTGGATTTAGACGCTCAGCTAACGCTAAAGCTTGCTCTTCACTAGGAAAATCGAGGGCTACAACAATTGGACTGGACATGATTTAAGTCTCGTATCAATAAAATCGGCAGCATTGTAGCCTTCCTCTAGGCACACTGTCGCATCGACTTTGTTGCTAGAAGAGTTTATGCGTTGCTACGTTGCTTTATTCCACTAAAAAGATCACTGCATAATGAACAAAGAAGCCGCTACTTTGCCGCAATTATTGACTGTTTTATAGGTGCTACAATGTTAAATATGAGATACATTCTCATTTAATAAATTTAGGAGTTGCTGTATGCCTTGGTATATTTGGTTATTAATCGCTCTAGTGCTTGGTACTGTTGTCGCAGGCCTGCTGAGACTGCGCAATACGGCAAACAAAATGCCCATCAGTAAAGACAAACTGGCATTAATGAAACAGCGCAACGCCGAATTGGAGGCACAAGAACGCCAGCAAGACCAATAGTCCCTCACAACATGCTTGGAGATTGATTATGTTCCGTACAGAAACCGATAGTTTAGGCGCCATTGAAGTACCCGCCGAGGCTTACTGGGGCGCGCAGACACAGCGTTCTAAAGAAAACTTTGTGATTGGCTCACAGCCCATGCCATTGCCCGTCATACATGCTTTAGCACAGATCAAAAAAGCCGCCGCACGAGTCAATGCGCGCTTAGGTGAGTTGCCTGACAATATTGCCAGCCTGATCGAGCAAGCCGCCGATGAAATCATTAACGGTACGCTAAACGAACACTTCCCTCTGGTGGTTTGGCAGACTGGCAGCGGTACACAAACCAATATGAATGTTAACGAAGTGATTGCTGGCCGCGCCAACGAAATTGCCGGTCAAGGCCGTGGTGGCAAATCTCCAGTGCACCCTAACGATCATGTCAATCGTGCGCAAAGTTCCAACGACTGCTTCCCTACCGCAATGCATATAGCAGCACTGCAGGCGATCCAAAAACAACTTTTCCCAGCCATTAAACTGCTACGTAACGGTCTTGATCAACAAGCACAGCGCTATGCTGACTTAGTCAAAACGGGGCGCACCCATATGATGGATGCCACCCCTGTGACCTTTGGTCAAGAATTATCCGCCTTTGTTGCACAGTTAGATTACGCCAAACAAGCGATTGAGTTGAGTTTGCCTGCTGTGTGTCAGTTGGCTCAAGGCGGCACCGCAGTCGGCACAGGGCTAAATAGCAGTCCAACCTTTGCCGATGATATTGCTAAAGAACTGGCGACAGCAACAGGTCTAGCGCTGACCTCTGCACCGAACAAGTTTGCAGCATTAGCTGGACATGAAGCACTGGTAAGCTTATCTGGCGCATTAAAAACCTTAGCGGTGGCGCTGATCAAAATTGCCAATGACCTACGCTTACTCGGCTCAGGGCCGCGTGCGGGGCTGGCTGAAGTATTGCTTCCTGCGAATGAGCCCGGCAGCTCAATCATGCCTGGCAAAGTTAATCCTACACAGTGTGAAGCACTGTCCATGCTGGCCTGCCAAGTCATGGGCAATGACGTCACTATTAATATCGCTGCCAGCCACGGTCATCTACAACTTAATGTGTTTAAACCGGTGATCATTCATAACATTTTGCAATCCATTGAACTGATGGCCGACGGCTGTCGTAACTTCCAAGAACACTGCATCGAAGGTATGCAAGCCAACGCGCAACAAATGGCCGATCACTTGGAAAATGGCCTCATGCTGGTGACAGCATTGAATCGGCATATTGGCTACGATAATGCAGCAAAAATCGCTAAAAAGGCCTATACAGAAAACCTCACTCTACGGGCAGCGGCGATTGATTTGGGCTTGGTGAGCGATGAGCAATTCAGCCAATGGGTTCGTCCGCAAGATATGCTCAAGCCTGAAGCCTAAATAGATAAGGAGAACAAGGGCTCACACTCAAAAAGCCACTAAGGCATACCACACAATGCATACTGTATGCCTTAGTTAGCGCCGCGTAGATGACTCAACCTGCGCGTTATGGCTTAGATTCAAGCTCAACGCTAGGAGCCGGCACCAGCGACTCTAATAGCGCTGCGGAGGGGTCTTTTTTTACGTCTGGAGCGGCCATATTCTTAGCTTGTGGCGTGATTAGTCCGAGAAAGATACATATTGCAATGGCCATCAATAAGGTCACAGTACCAACTAATATACTGATGAAGTGACGTAGAAAAACACCCAATGTGGCAAGCGTTTTAATACTGTACAACCAACCTAAAAAGAATGCCGCAATACAGGCCAGAATCGCGATAAGTTCCAAATTAACACTCCTTTGCAGCGCTAGAAGCCCGCTCAGCCGCTGCAAGAATTAATGCTTTCATCTCTGCAACCGCTGTTGGCAAACCCACAAACAACGCATGTGCAATAATTGCGTGGCCAATATTAAGCTCATTTATTCCAGCGATCGCAGCAATAGGCTCAACATTATGATAGTTCAGACCATGCCCAGCATTCACCAGTAAACCCAGCTCAATTGCTAAAGAGGCCGCCTTACGGATCAGCTCCAGTTGCACCGCTTGCTCAGCTGGCGTCTCAGCATCTGAGTAATGACCGGTATGCAATTCAATCGTCGTTGCACCGACACGCTTGGCCGCCAAAATCTGCTGTTCATCTGCATCAATAAACAGCGAAACATTGCAACCAATTGCATGTAAACGCTCCACTGCTGCAGCAATTCGCACTTCCTGCGACAACACATCGAGACCACCTTCAGTGGTCAACTCGGCACGCGTTTCAGGCACAAAGCAAGCATGTTCCGGCCTTAACTCCTCGGCCAAGGCTAACATTGCATCAGTCACACCCATCTCAAAATTCATCGGGGTATGCATCACTTCACGCAACACGCGCACATCACGGTCCTGAATATGACGGCGATCTTCACGTAAATGCACAGTAATGCCATCGGCGCCCGCTTGCTCAGCATCTAATGCGGCCTTCACTGGATCAGGATAACGCGTGCCTCGCGCCTGACGCACAGTTGCAATATGATCAATATTTACACCCAACAAGATACGCTTATTCAAATTCATCACACCGATCCTTTCTTTGTCAAAAACAATTCGCGACTCATCAACGGACGTCCACCTAAATGTGCAGCCAATGCTTGGCGCATCACTCGTTTTGCCGTTAGTAAAACACGCTCTTGTTGCCAATCAGCTGTCGACAACGCCAAAATATCTGCACCCAAAAACACACCCGATTGAATCAACAATACGGCCTCGAAGCCACTTTGCGGAACTAAACGATACAACATTTGCTCTTGCAACGCCTGCCCATGAATATCCTCTACAAAAGAAAACCCATAACCCAACTGCTCAAGCAAACGCCACTCAAAATTTCGCAACAAAGGCTGCAGCGCTAAGCCATGCGCTAAACCTTGCACAGACAAGGTGTAATGCTCAAACAGTTGCGGCTGTGGATCATTCAGAGGCAGTAAGCGCACCAGTAATTCATTGAGGTACATCGCACAAAATAGCGCTTGCCCCTGCAAGAAATTAAATTCACCCGCAGGTTCAATACGACTTACAGTTTTTAATTCGCTACGACCACGTAACTCAATATCCAATAAAGAAAAAGGTCGCGCGACACTGCCGTGCTTACCACGAGCGCTGCGCAACACGCCACGCAAACGTCCATGAGGCGTAAACAGATCCACTAAGGCACTGGTTTCTTTATAAGGACGGCTGTGCAAAATAAATGCTAACGACGACTGCATAACTCAGCCTCTAAATAGCACACGCTCCAGAACAGAGCGCATGCTGAGCAGGTTTCAATACTCTTGATAACCCAATGAACGCAAGGCGCGCTCATCATCTGACCAACCACTTTTCACTTTAACCCACAAATTAAGCATAATTTTAGAGTTAAACAAGGTTTCCATATCCTTACGCGCTTCCTGACCGATGCGTTTAATACGCTCGCCTTTATCGCCAATAATGATTTTCTTCTGCCCTTCACGCTCAACCAAAATCAACGCATGAATATGCAGAATACGGCCATCCTGCTTAAACTCTTCAATTTCAACCGTAATCTGGTACGGCAACTCTGCACCCAGCTGGCGCATGATTTTTTCACGCACCATTTCTGCCGCTAAAAAGCGACTGGAACGATCGGTAATTTGATCTTCAGGGAAAAAATGCTCACTGACCGGTAAATACTCACCAACCAAGCGCTCAAGCGTATCCAAATTATGCCCATGTAATGCAGAGATCGGGACAATTTGTGCATTAGGTAACTTTTCAGCCAACCATTCTAAGTGCGCTAAAAGCTGACTTTTATCTTCTAAACGGTCCGCTTTATTCACTGCAATAATCAATGGACAGGTTAGGTATTGGATCCGCTCAAAGACCATTTCGTCTTCATCAGTCCAACGCATGCGGTCAACCACAAACACAGCCACATCAATATCTTTCAGCGCGGTTAAGGCGCTCCGATTCATAAATCGATTGAGCGCTGTTTGCCCACCTTTATGTAAGCCTGGCGTATCGACATAAACGGCTTGCACAGCCCCTTCGGTTTTAATACCCAGCATATTGTGACGCGTGGTTTGCGGTTTACGCGAGGTAATGGCGAGCTTTTGACCCAAAATATGGTTGACCAGTGTTGACTTACCCACATTTGGGCGCCCCACTACAGCCACATAGCCACAACGTGTTTGCTCTTCAGTCATGCTGATTTTTACTCTCTATACCCAGTATCTGTAGCGCTTTAGACGCTGCTACTTGTTCAGCAATACGTCGACTCGCGCCCTGTCCTTGGGTCTTTTCATTAAGTAAGCTGACCTGGCATTCCACAGAAAAACTGCGACAATGCGGCTCGCCTTGAATATCAATCACATCATACTGTGGCAGTTCACCACCACGTGATTGTAAAAATTCTTGCAAACGCGTTTTTGGATCTTTATTGGTATCCACTAACGTGAGTTCAGAGAAATGCTGCTCAAGCCAAGCAAGAACACGCTCACGCGCTATATCCATACCTGAATCTAAGTAAATCGCACCAATAATGGCTTCGGTGGTATCGGCAAGAATTGAGTCACGACGAAAACCGCCACTTTTCAACTCACCCGAGCCCAAGCGCAAATATTCACCCAGCCCAAAGCCACGCGCTAACACCGCAAGGGTTTCACCTTTAACTAAACGCGAGCGTAAGCGTGACAGCTGACCTTCTTTTGCTTGAGGGAAATGATTAAATAAAGCCTCCCCCGCAACAAAATTCAAAATAGCATCACCTAAAAACTCTAAACGCTCATTATTTCGCCCAGAAAAGCTTCGATGCGTCAACGCTAAAGTCAACAAGTCTCCATCTTTAAAAGTGTAACCAATTTTACGCTGCAAACTTAAGATTGGATCACTCACTTGGCACGCACGCGATATTCTTTATCAAAGCTGACAATGAGATCGATATTTTTGATCAGTGGCTCACGCTGTTCGTATTTAAGATGCGCGATAAAGTCATTGTTATTTTTTGTCACAGTCAAAATATCATCCATTTTTAAATTACGAATGCTATTAATCTGCATACTTTTACTGATATGGCCATAAAAATCACCGACCGTCACAACTCTATCGCCAACCGTTTTGTCTTCTTCAATCGCCATAATGGCTTTTTCTAAAGCTCTATTATCTAAGTAGTGCGGAATAAGCTTAAATGCAGCGCTCGCAAAAAAAGCCACCAACACCAAAATAGCCAGCCAACCAAAAAAAGACATACCTTTTTGTTTATGAATATTTTGCATAGCACCCTCAATTTTTATTAATGTCAGCGCACTTTAACCGATATTTACTTGTTCGGTGTAAGCACAGAACACACAGTTTAGATTTTTAATGAATCAAGCCGACTCGACTTAAGCTTGGTAACACACTGAACTTGGGATCAGCCCAAGTCAGCCAAATCGCAAAGGCTTTACCGACAATATACTCATCCGGCACCATACCTTGCAGCTCTAAAGGAATACTTGGATCATCCCAATAACGGCTGTCTTTCGAGTTATCACGGTTATCACCCATCATAAAGTAGTGACCCGCCGGCACATGCCACTCACGAGTGGGCTCAACCCGGCGACGTACTTCTTTACGAATATAGTGCTCATGCTCACCAAGCGTTTCAGTGTACAAACCTGCACTACCAAGACTACCCGGCTCTTCACCTAAAAAAGCTTCAGCGATCGGTTTACCATTGACTAAAATGCGCTTTTCAGACGTATAGGTGATGGTATCACCCGGCAAACCAACTACGCGTTTAATGTAATTGATGCGCGTATCTTCAGGGTACTTGAACACCATTACATCGCCACGTTTAGGATCACTGACTGAAATGATTTTCTCATCAATCACGGGTAAGCGAATGCCATAAGCAAATTTATTCACTAAAATAAAGTCACCCACTTCAAGCGTTGGAATCATTGATCCTGAAGGAATCTGGAAGGGTTCAACAATAAATGAGCGCAATACCAAAACCACAGCTAATACTGGAAAAAACGATTTCCCGTACTCAATCAATAACGGTTCTTTATCTAAGCGCTCACGTACTTCAGAGTTGAACGACACGGCATCTTTTTCGTACTGTGCGATTGCCGCGCGGCGGCGTGGCGCAAAAAACACCACATCCAGCAACGCTAAAAAACCTGATAGAGCCACGGCAATGACTAAGATCAATGGAAAGTTTAAGGTCATGGGCTAGTCATCCACTCTGAGCACAGCAAGGAAAGCTTCTTGCGGAATTTCCACATTACCCACCTGCTTCATTCTTTTCTTACCCGCTTTCTGCTTTTCTAACAGTTTGCGCTTACGACTGACATCACCGCCATAACATTTTGCTAAAACGTTCTTACGTAACGCTTTAACCGTGGTGCGCGCGACAACTTGACCACCAAGAGCAGCCTGAATTGCCACATCGTACATTTGACGTGGAATCAGTTCTTTCATTTTTTCAGCCAACGCACGACCTTTTGATGCCGCTTTATCACGGTGTACAATCAAGGCCAACGCATCAACACGCTCACCATTAATCAGCACATCTAAACGTGACAAGTTAGCCGCTTGATAGCGATCAAAGCTGTAATCAAGTGAGGCATAGCCACGGCTGACCGATTTTAAACGATCAAAGAAGTCGAGAACCACTTCGTTCATTGGCAAGTCATAGACCACTTGAACTTGACTGCCAAGGAAGTGCATATCTGTCTGCACACCGCGTTTTTCAATACATAAGGTAATCACGTTACCGAGGTGTTCTTGTGGTACTAAAATAGTTGCTTTAACAATCGGCTCACGCATTTCATCAATCATCGATGGATCAGGCATACGTGAGGGATTATCAACATAAACAATATCACCATTTTTCAGCACGACTTCAAAAATAACCGTGGGTGCGGTGGTGATCAAATCAAGGTCGTACTCTCGCTCAAGGCGCTCTTGAATGATTTCCATATGCAGCATACCAAGGAAGCCGATACGGAAACCAAAGCCCAATGCTTCAGAGCTTTCTGGCTGGTATTGCAAGGCTGCATCGTTGAGCGTTAGTTTTTCTAGCGCATCTCGGAAGTCTTCAAAATCGTCTGAGCTCACCGGAAACAAACCCGCATACACTTGTGGCTGAACGCGTTTGAAACCCGGCAACATATCCACATCTGGCGTGTTCGACAAGGTCAAGGTATCACCCACTGGAGCACCTTGAATATCCTTAATACCAGCAATAATAAAACCTACTTCACCGGCTTTAAGATCCACAGTTTGTGTATGCTTTGGAGTAAACACGCCAACACTGTCAACTTGATGTACGCGCCCGGTTGACTTAACCAAGACTTTGTCACCTTTTTTAATGCGGCCATGTTTAACTCGCACTAAAGACACAATGCCTAAATAGTTATCAAACCAAGAGTCGATAATCAGTGCTTGCAATGGCGCATCAATTTCACCAACTGGCGGCGGAATCACTTGCACCAAGCGTTCAAGAACTTCGTCAACACCTAAACCGGTTTTCGCACTGCAACACACGGCATCAGTTGCATCAATACCGATCACATGCTCAATTTCTTCTTGAACGCGAATAGGGTCCGCTTGTGGCAAGTCGATTTTATTCAACACCGGCATCACTTCGAGGCCTTGCTCAATCGCGGTGTAACAGTTCGCAACGGATTGTGCTTCCACCCCTTGTCCTGCATCGACCACTAGCAATGCACCTTCACAAGCGGCCAGCGAGCGACTGACTTCATAACTGAAGTCAACATGACCAGGCGTATCAATAATGTTTAATTGGTAAATACGGCCATCACGCGCGGTGTAGCTCAGGGTTACACTGTGGGCTTTAATAGTAATGCCCCGTTCACGCTCGAGATCCATAGAATCCAAGACTTGAAACGCCATTTCACGCTCAGTCAAGCCACCGCACATTTGAATGAAGCGGTCGGCCAAGGTGGATTTACCATGGTCGATGTGGGCAATAATGGAAAAATTACGGATATGACTCAAGTCACTCACAGAACAGCACTCTACAATTAAGTCCGTCGACCGACTGCCAACAGAAAATAGCCCGAGAGTTTACCTGATTTATCCCCTGCAAGTCATCTATCGCACGAGCAGCGCGGCAAAAACCCTGATGCCTTATCAAAAGGCTCAAGCTATAGACATTAAAAAAGCGGCATAACGCCGCTTTTTTAAGCTAAACAATTGTTAAATCAGCACTAATCGGCCAATTTAAAGGTGATAAAGCTGGCTCGACCTTGGCGTAATACCCGCATCGATAATGAACGATTATTGGGTAGTGCTTCAGCAATTTTAGTAAAAGTCTTTGCAGAATCAATGGCTTGATTATTCAAATGGGTAATCACATCCCCAGCTCGCAAACCAATCATTGCCGCAGGACCGTCTTGTACGTCTTGTATGACTACACCGCCTTGTAAATCAATGGCCTTTTTCTGCTCCGTCGTCAAATTAGCCACAGTCATGCCTAAACGATTGCTTTTACTTGCTGCGCCTTCAGTTCCAGAAAGCGACATTTCTTCACCATCACTCGGCAACGCGCCTACTTTGATATCGAGGGTTTTACGTGAGCCATCACGCATAACCAGCAACTTCGCCGCTTGTCCAGGCTTGAGAGTGCCGACTAAATGCGGTAAATCTGCAGACATTACGACTGGGTGATCATTCATGCTTAAGATGACATCACCGACTTGTAAGCCACCTTTACTAGCAGGGCCGTTTTCCAGAACTTGCGCAACCAGCGCACCTGCAGGTTTATCCAAGCCAAATGACTCAGCTAGATCTTTATTAACCTCTTGAATCACCACACCTAACCAGCCACGATTAACTTTGCCGCTGGCCTTAAGCTGATCGGAAACATCCAAAGCAACTTCCATAGGGATTGCAAAAGACAAGCCCATAAAGCCACCTGAACGGGTGAAAATCTGTGAATTTATACCGATCACTTCGCCATTCAAATTAAACAGCGGACCACCAGAATTGCCTGGATTAATGGCCACATCCGTTTGAATAAATGGCACATAGTTATCATTCGGTAAGCTCCGGCCTTTAGCAGAAACAATACCCGCCGTCACCGAGTGATCAAAACCAAACGGTGAGCCAATCGCCAAGACCCACTCACCCACTTTAAGCTCACTGGACTTACCAAGCTTCACCATCGGCAAGTTTTTACCCGGAATCTTCAGTAGCGCAACATCAGTACGTGGATCTGCACCGACTAATTCAGCCACTAACTCACTGCGATCGGATAAACGCACAATAATCTCATCAGCATCTGCAATCACGTGATTATTCGTCAGCACATAGCCATCAGCAGAAATAATGAAACCTGAGCCTAACGACTGAGCTTCACGCTGCTGACCTTTATTTTGCCCCTCAGGAGCGCGCGGCATTGGCAGGCTGCGCTCAAAAAACTCACGAAAAATAGGCGGCAAACCATCGAGTTCTGGAATGGCATAGTTGCCACCAGCAGAGACTTGGCCTTGTTGAATATTTTGTCGCGTACTGATATTGACGACCGCTGGTGCAGACTCCTCAACTAATTCAGTAAAATCAGGCAATTGTGCGTGTGCGACTGACGCTAAAAGCATCATCATCGTTAAGCCAGCACTCATGAATAACGATTTTTTTCTATGCAGCATAATGCTCTCCACTTTCTAATCAAACTTCAAGCGCAGGACTGTCAGCGATCTGTGCGCAAGCCAAAACAGGTTGGATTGCTGCAGAGTCAATATAGCGATCGCTGTAACGGCGCACCCACAGAGCGCCAGCAAAAAAACCCAACGCAGCTGTAAGAATAATCCATGGCTCGGATACATCCAAAGCCTGGGCTGTTAGTGCACCGATAAACATCACCAACAGCGGTAACATATAAACCAGAAAAGCGCTGCGCACCAATAACGACTCAGAGATACCTAGCATCACTGGGTCTCCTTCGCATAACGCAAAATCAGTATGTACTTTTATCAAATGTGGTTTCTTATCCGACGCTAAACTCGTCAACAAACCGTGACCACAGGTCATTCGTGCAGAGCAACTGCCGCACGTGGTTTTACGTTGCGTAGCAACCCAAACACCATCCGCTTCGATCGCCATTACGATGCCGGCCTCTTCAATCATCACCGTCTCCAGATCCAAACTGCATAGACAAAGCGACTCGCTCAGCAGTACCGATAGGAATTTCACCCAACACAGTCACCATCACCTGCTGTGTGTCATTCACCACGCGTCTAGAAACGACAGCAGTCGGGCCTAACTGGCGACGACCACTCTCAACATCATAATCATCAACACGCTCAAAAAAGATCGAAAAGTGCGCTAAACCATCGGAATAAACCTGGCTGAGGACGTTATTTACACCGTCTTCAGAGGGGCGATAATGACTATTGATCAAAGTAAAGCCAGGCGGCACCCAACTGACCGTCCAGTCCACATCGAGTTCGATGTCAGACATGCTTGAAATCGCGGAAACAGTCTGACAGTCAGCACTAGGGGCAATAGACGGGGTTGTCGAGACACGCAGATTATTATCACGATCGGCATTGAACTGAACAAATTGAAAGCGCTCCAGCAACTCACCATGCTCATTGAGCAATAAAGTTTTTAGCGGAATGGCTGTCACTTCATCAAGATGCAACTCAAGCGGATAGCGATGCTGATCGCGTGGAGCAAACAATAAAGCGACCGTATTGCGCCCTGCAACTCTAGACTCTCCCAACTCGCGAATTTCATACCACTTTTGTAATTGTTGCACATCAAAACTTTGCACCGGCCAAACATCAGCTAATGACAATGCATTGGCGATAGCCCCACTCATACACGTGACATGCCCATCGATACGCATCACCTCATGCGCAGGTCCATTTAGCTGTAGAAAACGCTCAACAACCTGTTTTTCTGCATTGATCTGACGCCATATTTGATGGGTAGAAAAGGCACCTTTACGCTCATACACAAAGGCACCTTGGTAGCCTTGTGTGTCCTGCGCAACGTGTAAGCGTTGCAACCATTGATTGGCAGACTGAGCAGCATAGGCAGAACTACCCAAGGCCGCCCATAAGAAAAAAACCGAGCAACGTGCAGTTAAGCGCATCCCTTATTGACCTTCCAAGCTGGCAGCACGAGCATAAGGTAAGCCGACTTCAGTTTTATTAACACTGCTCTGCTGAGCATGCTGACGTAAATAGCTTGGCAAGCGACGCTCGTACCATAAGTTCGAGCCTGAGGTCACCTCTGCCATCGGCGCACTTTGTCCTTGTGCATTATAACTGGCCAAGACAACTGAACTCTGTGCAGGTGACGCAGCAGGTAAGCGTTGCTCACTTTGCACGACCAGCGCATCTTGCTGTACGGCATCTTGGTTATAAAAACGCACACCGCCCAATACAGCCAAGGTTACAGATGCAGCAACGGCCACGCGTCCCAGCCACGGCATAGAGCGTGTTTTATGTGTTCCCACAGACTCAATTGCTGCCCCAGAAGTGGATGCAGCTGCGCTAAGCGCTGGTTCTGCATCAATGGCAGCCATAATCCGCGCTGACAAATCAACTGAAGCAAAGGCCGTTTCATTATGCATAGCAGTACGCGCAACTTGATAACGCGTCCACGCAGCACGCACCTCCGGCTCATCACTGGCTTTAAGAACTCGACGCAACTCTAACTCATCGGCCTCATTATCCATGAGGGCCGAGAGTGACTGCTGAAGGACTTGTTGATTCATGTTTAGCTTCCTCATCTGACTGACGTTGCGCATTAAGCGTCTTGTAGCAATGGACGTAAGGCTTTATCAACTGCCTCACGCGCCCGAAAAATGCGCGAGCGCACGGTACCTACGGGGCACTGCATCACTGTTGCAATGTCCTCGTAACTGAGACCTTCAAATTCACGTAAAGTTAGTGCTGAGCGCAAATCTTCTGGCAATTGTTTAATACTTTCTTGCACGGTGGAGTCAATCTCATCACGCAGCATTAAGCGCTCAGGAGAAGCCATATCTTTTAAGGCATGATCGCCATCATAAAACTCCGCGTCACTTGAATCGACGTCACTACTCGGAGGGCGACGATTGCGCGACACCAAGTAATTCTTCGCAGTATTAATCGCAATTCGGTACAGCCAAGTATAAAAAGCACTGTCACCACGGAAATTTGCTAAAGCACGGTAGGCCTTAATAAAAGCTTCTTGAGTGACGTCTTGCGCTTCATGTGGATCATGTACAAATCTAACCACCAATCCCATAATCCGATGCTGATACTTCAAAACTAACAAGTCAAAAGCGCGTTTATCTCCTGCTTGCACACGCTCAACCAACGTCTGATCATCATCTGGCGTCATGCGTAACCCTCAGCGTAGTATTTAAACCACACTGCATTTTTAATGCGTCCAGCACAATTCATGTGCGCCATAAAAAATTTCTCCTCATTAAACGTTAACAGAAACACAACTGGTGTCGAAGGCCAGACTCACCACAGCTGCGCACTGCATCTACTGTAACGTTTTCTTAATAATTACGCGTTGTTTAATGAAATACGCCATTATTGAGCCATCAAGCCCCTAAAAGTTCCCTGTATTTGTAAGTATTTTGCTAAGCCATCCAGCGTTATACTACCGGGCGTCTTCAGCATAGACTTATCAGTGGATTCTTATCATGAGCCAATATTACCAGTACGACGTTTTGATTATCGGCAGCGGTGCTGCGGGTTTAACAACCGCACTCACATTACCGAGCCACTTACGCATTGCCGTACTCAGTAAAGGCGACTTAGCCAGCGGTTCAACTTACTGGGCGCAAGGCGGCGTCGCTGGCGTACTAGATGACACCGACACGGTCGAATCACACGTACAAGATACCCTAATCGCCGGTGCCGGCTTATGCCGAGAAGATGCCGTGCGTTTTACAGTTGAGCACAGTCGCAGTGCCATTGATTGGCTGATTGAACAAGGCGTGCCTTTCACACGTAACGAATCAACAGCTGACGATGATACGCACTTTGACTACCACCTGACTCGCGAAGGTGGACACAGCCATCGACGTATTATTCATGCGGCTGATGCAACAGGTGCGGCAATTTTTGTCACGTTACTGGAGCGCGCACGCCAACATAGCAATATCCAACTGATTGAACAGCAAGTCGCCGTGGATCTTATTACCGCCCGAAAACTCGGCCGCCAAGGTAGCGAATGCTTAGGCGCTTATGTGCTTGATCGAGAGTCTGGCGAAGTTGATACCTATGCTGCGCGCTTTGTAGTATTGGCCACTGGCGGTGCAGCTAAAGTGTATTTATATACCAGCAATCCAGACAGCGCTTGCGGTGATGGCATCGCGATGGCTTGGCGGGCCGGCTGCAGCGTAGGTAATCTAGAGTTCAATCAATTTCACCCTACCTGTCTATATCACCCGCAAGCGAAGAACTTTTTAATCACTGAAGCACTTCGCGGTGAAGGCGCTCACCTCACACTGCCCAATGGCGAACGTTTTATGGCCCGCTTTGATCAGCGCCTAGAATTGGCGCCACGGGATATTGTCGCAAGAGCCATCGACCATGAAATGAAGCGCCTAGGGATTGACTGCGTTTATTTGGACATCAGCCATAAGTCAGCCGACTTTATTCAAGAGCACTTCCCCACTGTATATGAGCGCTGCTTAACCTTTGGCATTGATATCACCAAACAACCCATTCCTGTAGTCCCCGCCGCACATTACACCTGCGGAGGTATTGTAGTTGACCAGCACGGCCACACTGACATTCCCAACTTATATGCTATCGGTGAAACCAGCTTCACAGGCCTGCACGGTGCCAATCGCATGGCCAGCAATTCATTGTTGGAGTGTTTTGTTTATGCACGCTCAGCCGCCGCAGATATTGCCCAGCAAGATGCACAAATTACGCCCCCTGCACGGTTACCCCAATGGGATGCAAGCTTAGTCACTGATTCAGATGAAGATGTCATTATCGCCCACAACTGGGATGAGTTAAGACGCTTTATGTGGGACTACGTCGGCATTGTGCGCACCAATAAACGCTTACTGCGCGCGCAGCATCGTGTGCGTTTACTACGAAGTGAGATTGATGAGTTCTATAGTAACTATCGGGTGAGTCGCGATTTAATTGAACTGCGCAACCTAACCTTGGTTGCTGATCTAATTATTCGTTCAGCCATGCAGCGCAAAGAAAGTCGCGGCTTACATTACACATTAGATTACCCAGAGCTCGCCGATCAGGCGCAAGATACTATCTTACAGCCCGCCAACGCTGACGACTAAATTTCAAACGTACGCGCAAGCGTCGATGGCTGTCTACTGGCAAACTATCGGCGCCAATGACTAAGGTGCGATAAAACCATTGATGTGCGTAGCGATAACGCAACAACACCAGCACAGGAATAGCCATGCTATCAGCGCGTAACTGCGCGCTTTGCCAGCCCTGCTGAGCAGTCCATATCTGCCAGCCGTTTTCATTCTGGCGTATACCGCGTCGTTGCGACGGCTGCTGCAGGCGCCTTAACCGCAGTAACTGATCAGTGCTCTGCAACGCCAGCAGCGTCAATACACCGATCTTCCAAGGCCAGTCAATAGCTGACATTGATACAGCAAAGCCAGCCAGAACAGTCATCAGCAAAGCCAGCCCTGACAGCCACAAAGAAGGCTGCCAATGACAAGCCCATCCATTATTTTGGCCGCGCATGTTCCAAAACCAATGCAACAATACGCTTTAAATCCTCGCTTTCTGGCTCAGCACGACGCATAAACCAGCCAAAAATATCTTGATCCTCACAATCCAAAAGTAAACGATAACGTTCACGATCAGCTTCATCCAGCTGCAAATACTGCTCTTCAACAAAAGGTACCAATAACTGATCGAGCTCCCACATACCCCGACGACTGTGCCAATAAAGACGTTTAACTTCTGTTTCAATAGACATGACACACTCCAAAAAAGAATAAATTAAGTACCAGACAGCTGTTACCGAGCAACACACGCTGACAAGATGCCTTTAGCCCTCTATGATAGAGCCATGCATTATTTACCAGCGAGACAGTCATGACTGATTGTGCAAGTTTTACCCCGTTAACCCACGAAGGCGTTCTAGCCATACGCGGCGCAGATGCAAAAACCTTTCTGCAAGGACAAATCACCTGCCATCTTGGCTACGTCAATGATAACCGTAGCAGTCTAGGTGCGCGCTGCACGCCTAAAGGTCGTATGTTATCAAGTTTTCGCGTGCTTTTAGAAAATGACGGTTATTTGTTAGCCATGGATTACGACATTTTAGTCGCACAATTGGCCGAGTTGCAAAAGTTCGCCGTATTCTCTAAATCTAAGCTAAGCGATGATAGCGCGCTATGGAGTCGCTTTGGCTTATATCAAGCTGACTCAGCACTTTTAGCACTCGGCATTGAACTGCCCGCCGAACCCAACAGCATCGTACATCACAACCATATGATTGCGGTTCGGGTATCTGCAGAGCTGGCCGAACTCTGGGTGCATGCAGACGAAGGGGCATGTCTACGCAAACGTTTACTGGGCCACCTCGTCGAAGCGCCATTAAACATGTGGTTACTCGCGCAAATTCGCAGCGGTATTGGTCACGTAACGATGCCCACGCGTGAGCAATTTATTCCGCAAATGTTAAACCTGCCTGCACTGGATGCTGTCAGCTTCAAAAAAGGCTGCTATACCGGTCAAGAGATCGTTGCGCGCATGCAATACCTTGGCAAGTTAAAACGTCACATGTACCGTTTTCAACTGACCAGTCAAACGATTCCAGAGCCTGGCACACCACTGATATCACCCGTGCATTCAAGCGCTGTAGGCGAAGTCGTGAGCGCGGCGCAGAGCGAATACGGTGTAGAATTATTAGCGACAGCTTTAGACGATGCGGTTGCTGATGGACGCATCTATTTGGAAAGCGATGAAAAGACCTTGCTGGAGCAACTTGAGTTGCCTTACGCGTTAGATACTGAACGTGAAATTTTACGCTGATTGACTCAGCATCAGATTTTAAAGGAATATGTGCATGAGTAGTTTGGCAGAAACAGTTTTAAACGAGCTGTTAGAAGCAATTGAAAATGATGAGTTAGTGTTACCTACTTTACCGGAGGTGGCTTTACGCGTGCGCGAAGCGGCTGAAGATCCAGATATCAGCATTCCGGTGCTCAGCAAAGTGATTGGTAACGATGCAGCACTGACCGCTCGTTTAATTAAAGTAGTGAACAGTCCGCTACTGCGAACCAATAAAGAAATCACCGATTTAAATATGGCCATCAGCCGTTTAGGCATCAATTACACGTCGAACTTAGCCACGGGTTTAGCGATGGAGCAAATGTTCCAAGCCACCTCAGATGTGATTGATAGCAAAATGCGTGACGTTTGGAATAAAAGCACAGAAATCGCGGGAATTTGTCACGTCCTATGCCGCCATTTTACCCGTTTAAAACCTGATCAAGCGACGCTTGCTGGGCTTGTTCACCAAATTGGTATTTTACCGATTCTGACCTATGCAGAAGAAAGCAATGCACTGATGAAAGACTCGATTAGTCTCAATCATATTATTGATCGTATTCACCCTGTTTTAGGGGAGAAAATTTTACGCGCCTGGGACTTCCCCGAACAAATCGCGACAGTGCCAAGCAACTATCTTGATTTCCAGCGTCAATCCAAGACAGTCGATTATATTGATATCGTGCAAGTGGCCACTTTACAAAGCTATGCTGACACTGATCACCCGCTAGCCCAAGTTGACTGGAGTCAAGTGACTGCGTTCGCGCAGCTTGGCCTTGATGTGCAAGAGCGCCTCAGTGACGATGAAGACTTATCCGCTGCAATGGAAGCTGCTACGTTAATGCTGCAAGGCTAATTTTGCCCTCCTGAAACCTACTGTGCTCTGCTTATCCTCACGGCATGCACAGTAGGTCATAAGGTTTCCTGTAACGCAGTAAAACACGCGGCTTAGCATCTTTTCCTAATCTTTCACTATCAACCACCCTTCTTTTTTCAACTCAGACAAATAGCCACTTGGATGTAATTGACCTCCGTCAAGGCCTAACTGTGCCAATCTGCTTAGATTGCATGGATTAAAATGGACCTGCCAGCTGATGCGTGTGTCCATGCCTGACGTAAGGAGATCACATGCAACTGGTTTGTCCTGCGGGCAGCTTGCCTGCACTTAAAGCGGCTGTTCGCCAAGGCGCAGATGCTGTCTATGTTGGCTTTCGCGATGACACCAATGCGCGCCATTTTGCCGGTTTAAACTTAGATGACAAACAACTTGAAAATGGTGTTGCTTTTGCCCAGCAACATAACAAGCATGTTTACATTGCAGTCAACACCTATGCACAACCGGATGGCTGGCAGCGCTGGCAACGTGCTGTCGATCAAGCCGCCGACCTCGGAGTGAATGCTCTGATTGCTGCCGATCCAGGCGTCTTGGCCTATGCCAGCAAACAGCACCCACAGCTTAACTTACATTTATCCGTGCAAGGCTCAGCCACCAATGCCGCTGCGCTAGCCTTCTACCAAGACCGTTACAATATTAAACGCGCTGTATTACCGCGCGTATTGTCATTAGCTCAAGTGAAGCATGTCGCCAGTCAAAGCCCCGTACCGATTGAGGTTTTTGCCTTTGGCAGTCTGTGCATTATGGCTGAGGGGCGTTGTCATTTATCCTCTTACTTAACCGGCGAATCCCCCAACCTTTGCGGTGTCTGCTCACCGGCTAAAGCGGTACGCTGGAGCAATGAAGAAGGTGAGCTGACCTCACGCCTCAATGAGGTGTTAATCGATCGTTACAGTGAAGGCGAATCGGCCGGCTACCCAACCCTATGCAAAGGTCGTTTTATGGTTAACGGCCAGCGTTTCCATGCCCTTGAAGAGCCAACCAGCCTCGACACCATGGATTTAATTCCTGAGCTGAGCAAAATTGGCGTCAGCGCTGTGAAAATTGAAGGCCGTCAGCGCAGCCCAGCCTATGTTGAACAAGTCACCCGTGTATGGCGCGCAGCTCTGGACAGTTACAACAAAGCCCCTGAGCAATACAAAGTTGAGCCCGTTTGGCGACAAACCTTAGCGGGTCTATCTGAAGGCAGTCAAACCACTCTCGGTGCCTACCACCGCGCATGGCAATAGGTGTAACGATTATGAAACTTTCTTTAGGCCCCGTTTTATTTTTCTGGGAACGCGATACGCTGATGCAGTTTTATGCGGATATGGCTGAACAACCGCTGGACATTATTTACATGGGTGAAACCGTCTGTTCAAAACGACGCTCACTTTCACTTGACCAATGGTTGGGTTTAGCGCGGGATATGCAGCAACAAAGCCAGGCGCAAGTTGTCATGTCAGGACTGACATTAGTTGAAGCGGCTTCTGAACTGTCCAGTCTAAAGCGGATGTGCGCGAACGGTGAGTTTTTGATTGAAGCCAACGACATGTCTGCGGTGCACTATTTGAGCGAACTTAAAGTACCTTTCGTCGGTGGACCTGCCTTAAATATTTATAACGGCCACACACTGGCTGAATTTATCGCTTGCGGCATGCAACGCTGGTCTCCGCCCGTTGAATGTTCAGCACATATTATTTCTGCGGCGTTAAACCAGCTCGATGAGCTCGGCGTGGCACGTCCCGAAGTTGAAGTATTTGCTTACGGACATTTACCCTTAGCCTATTCAGCCCGCTGTTTTACTGCACGCGCAGAAAACCGCCCCAAAGATGATTGCGAGCTGTGCTGTATCAAATACGAAGAAGGTATACCTCTACTCAGCCAGGAAGGCCAAGCACTGTTCACCATTAACGGGATTCAAACCATGTCAGCCGAAATCAATAACTTACTGGCTGACTTTCCCTCACTCAAAGCCGCAGGCACTGATATTGCTCGTTTAAGCCCTCGTGCACAAGGTATGAGCCAAATCATTGCCGCGTGGGACAGCGTGCGTCAAGGCCAGCCTGCCCCCCTTGCTGTACAAGGCTGTAATGGCTACTGGCACGGCCGCCCGGGCATGGTCAGTATTGAGGAGGCAGGTTTATGTTAACCCGTGCAGCACCTTTTTTATTATCGGCAGGTGATCGTGTTTTACCCCTTGCTTCTCGTATGCCTTTTTTCTTACAGCGTTTTGCTTTGCAACGCAGCCTAAATCAAGTGTTTGCTCTAGCAATGCAAGACGGCTTATTCGATATTCTCGAACAACGCTGGATGCGCCTGCAGGTCAATGACCTCAAGCTATCTTGGTGTCTAAGTAAGGCTTCAGGCACTAATCGTTTACTCATCCAAGACCGCGCACCGGTTGAGGTCACTATCAGCGGCAACTGGCGTGACTTTTTATTGTTGGCCAGTCGCCAGGAAGATCCCGACACTCTGTTCTTCCGGCGTCGCTTACAAATTGATGGTGATACTGAGCTGGGCTTAGCCGTTAAAAACATGATCGACAGCCTCGATTCGGATGATTTGCCCAGCTGGCTCTGGCAAACCATTGAGACCCTAGGTAAACAAGCGATGCCTGCAGTCAGTTAATTTGCGTTGTGCACCTTGAGCATTATCCAGCCAAGCTCTATTATTCCTCTAAATAGGAATGGAGTTTGGCAATGCAGACTGTACTGCAAATTGATTTTCCGTTTAGCGGACCTTTTGCTGAGGAGATGCAGCAAACCATGCGGCCTTTAGCTGAGTCAATCAGCCAAGAACCTGGACTCATCTGGAAAATCTGGACTGAAAACGCAGACACCCAAGAAGCCGGTGGTGTGTATTTATTTAGTGACGCTACCTCTGCACAAAACTACCTTGATATGCATCGTGCACGCCTCACCGTGAGCGGTGTAATAGGCATTCGTGCTAAATTGTTTTCGGTAAATACGCCGCTCAGTCTGATTTGCAAAGGACCGATACAATGAGTACCAGTAAGCTCGATAAGATTTTAGCGCAATCCTACCAAGAACGTGAAAGCGGCTACCGGCATAAAGCGCTGAAAATGTATCCGCATTTTTGTGGCCGTTGCAGTCGTGAGTTCAGTGGTAAAGGCCTCAGCGAATTAACCGTACATCACCGCGATCACAACCATGACAACAACCCGTCTGACGGTTCAAACTGGGAACTGTTATGTTTGTATTGTCATGACAATGAGCATCAGCGCCAAGTGGATATGCATTACCAAAAAGAGGAAAGCGCCGGCCAAAAAGGCCCGCAGCAAACTTTCAAAGGGTTAGCTGGGCTAGCTGACTTATTAAAAAAGTAAGCGTCTTACTACAGATTAATGCTGTTGCTGCGCGCTAATCATAGCGCGCAGCAACAGCCTAGCAGAGGGGTTACAGGCACTCGGTACTAGCGTCTTAGCTTGATCTAAAGATCATATGCTTTTCCCAATCATCCTCATGCACATCGACTTCGCTGACCATACGACCCAGCTGCGAAACACGCTCAGTATGGACGGCATCACGATTACCACAGACCAAATGGTGCCAAACAAATAAATCCTTGCCCTCGTGCACTAAACGGTAGGCACACGTGCTCGGCAACCAACGAAAGGCATCAGCCTGATCCGCAGTCAATTGAATACAATCAGGCACAAAGTTTTTACGATTTGGGTAATTACTGCAGCGCGCAGTATCCAAATCCAACAACTTGCAAGCAATGTTGGTGTAGTACACTGAACCATCGTCTTCATCTTCAAGCTTTTGCAGACAGCACAAACCACAACCATCACACAATGATTCCCACTCTTCTTGATCAAGTTCGGCAAGACTTTTACGCTTCCAAAACCCCTGAACGATTGCCGCCATACCCTACTCTACCCTTATAGAACACTCAATTTTATCGAATTCAGGTTAATCTTGTTTGCACTCAACCATGACGCGCATTTTAATCACGGTGCTATTAAAGCGTGCCGTTAAATGTGCAGTTTCACCGGCCGCTACATGTGCTTTACGAGTACGCGGGGCTTCTGGACCATTGCGAAAGCGCACTTTACAGACCGCATCACGCGCGCCGTAGTTAGAGAGCGATACCGAGGGCATATTATTGCCTAAGTCGAGCGTGTTAATCGATATCTCAGCACCATTAAGTTGTGTCTCCACTTCAAATGGAAAAGCAAAAGCAACCGCAGGCACTGCCAGTAATAGCATCATTGTTATATTTTTCATCGTATTCTCAGCGTCTCCAACAAGCCGCCAGTGTAACGCATGATCGCGTTTAACACGCGCGAAAAGACAATAAAACTCTGTACAACAGAGCTTATTCACGGATAATACCAAGCGCCTCCAGCAAAGCCCTATTGAGTCCACTCGCGCAGCACTCAACTGTACAAAGCGACCTATACCCGTCACCTTTTCTCCAACCAGTTAGTACTTTTTTCTTATGCAAACAATCACTAACGCAATAACCAGCGTCAATAACTTGGTATGGGGAACGCCTATGCTGATTGCCATTCTTGGCAGCGGGTTATTTCTGATGCTCTCGCTAAAACTGATGCCCATCTTGAATATCAAGCGTGGTTTCATAGAAATTTGGAAAGGCCGCGAACAAGGCCATGCCAGTACCGGACAAATCAGTCCTTTTGCCGCATTAATGACCACCTTAGCGGCCACCGTCGGTACCGGCAATATCGCTGGTGTGGCAACAGCCATTGTTCTTGGAGGGCCAGGTGCCTTATTTTGGATGTGGTGTACCGCACTGGTCGGCATGGCAACGAAGTACTGTGAAGTGGTTCTAGCCGTGCATTTTCGCGAAAAAAACGCCCACAACCATTTTGTCGGCGGCCCCATGTATGCCATTAAAAATGGACTCGGCCACAAGTGGGCTTGGCTTGGTACCTGTTTTGCATTGTTCGGTGGTTTAGCCAGTTTCGGAATTGGCAATATGGTACAGGTCAATAGCATGGCCGCCAGCCTAACCGTGTCTTTTGCAATTCCTGCTTGGCTTAGTGGTATCAGTGTGATGGTGCTGGTGGGTTTAGTGATTTTGGGGGGCATTCAAAGAATTGGCGCGGTGGCTAAAACACTGGTGCCCTTTATGTGCCTCGCTTATGTGATTGCCGCTATGGTTGTACTGGTTGCCAACTACCAAGCCATTCCTGACGCGCTGCGGTTAATTTTCGATTCTGCATTTAATGGTCATGCAGCAGTCGGTGGTTTTACTGGCGCAGCAATGATTGCGGCGATTCGTTTTGGTGTTGCCCGCGGCGTCTTTTCTAACGAAGCAGGCCTTGGTAGTGCAGGTATTGCACAAGCGGCGGGCACCAGCGAAGACCCTGTCACTTCAGGCTTAATCGGCATGATGGGGACGTTTATCGACACCATCATTGTTTGCAGCATGACGGGCTTAGCGATTATTTGCTCGGGAGTTTGGAGTAATGGGCTGAGCGGCGCAGCACTCTCATCGGCAGCGTTTGAATCAGCCATGCCAGGTGCGGGTAACTATATTTTAACCACAGCGTTAGTGGTGTTCGCCTTCACTACTATTTTAGGCTGGAGTTATTATGGTGAACGCTGCTGGGAGTACTTATTTGGTAATCGCGCCATTTTGCCTTATCGATTGATCTGGGTATTGGTGATTCCACTTGGTGCCATGAGCCAATTGGATACTGTATGGCTGCTCGCAGACACCCTGAATGGCTTGATGGCACTGCCTAACTTAATCTCGCTATTGGTGCTCAGCCCTGTAGTGATCAAGCTGACCCAAGATCACTTTCAACAGTCTTAAGCTGTTAATCCTCGACAGCGCTGTCTAAGGCGCTGTAGGTGGTTTCAGGTACGCGCGACAAGACCACATTCACCCGACGATTCAGTTCGCGATTCGCCTCACTGTTATTGGGTTTAAGCGGATAACGCTCACCATGAAAACGCACCACAATGTGCTCTTCTGGCACACCCTGATCGATAAAAAACTGCTTAACCGTTAGCGCACGCTGCCGCGACACTTCACGGTTGCTGAGTCGATTACCCCAACTATCCGAATGCCCGTCCAACTCAATACGATTGACTGTTGGGTCTTCTTTTAAATAATCAGCAATCAATTGCAAACGGCCTTGCGCCGCATCGCTGAGGGTCATATTGTCATCAACAAAACCAATTCGCGTTTGTTTGATTTGCTCAAAATTATAGGGCAATAAGCTTGCCGTACAATCAAGATAACGCTGATAGGCATCAGAAAAATGCGCGGGCATAATACGCACTTCTAACGCATCACCTTGCTGAGTGCGATGACGAATCAACGGCCCGCGTCCTTCTAATAACCCTGTCAATAAACGCCCTGCTTGTAACTGTGAGGTTTGCAAACCATTATTGCTCACATTAATAGTGACCGAACCTAAACTGATATTGCCCTGCGTCACACGCCAAGGCGCAGCGGCCGCCAGCAGAGTTGCGGAGCCACGACTGAGCCACGGTTCTTGTGCCTGTAATTTAAAAACGGGATTTTCTCCAGCGCGCCGAACAAACTCACCTTGACCAAAGCCTTTAACCGGCTGGGTCAGGCGACATTCAAAACGATCACCGACAACCGTCCATTCAACATGCTCTAAAGGCGTTTGAAACGTGACAGCAAGCGCTGGTGTCGCTGAAATACTGGCCAAAATAGAAATTACAAGTAAGCGCATCGCGCTCTCCCGTCAACAGAATGCTCACCGCTTGTATCGGTTACAACCAAGAAAACTTTAAAGCAGATGTCTGCATCACGCTTTTACGGTAGCATTCAACACATTATATTCAATTCAACTGACTGGAAGCTTTCATGATTGACCGTCTTACCCTGCTGCGACCTGATGATTGGCATATCCATTTGCGCGATGGCGCACTCTTGCCGCGCACGGTTGCTGATGTCTCACGCACCTTTGCGCGCGCCATTATTATGCCAAATTTAGTACCGCCGGTACGCAATGCAGTTGAAGCCGACCAATACCGCCAACGTATTTTAAGCGCGCGTCCAGCAGAGAGCACTTTTGAGCCTTTGATGGTGTTATACCTGACCGACCAAACCTCAGCTGCGGACATCCATGACGCAGTAAAAAGTGGTTTTGTACATGCCGCCAAACTTTACCCAGCCGGTGCAACCACCAACTCCGACTCTGGTGTGACTAAGCTGGAGGCCATTTATCCTGCACTTGAAGCCATGAGCGAAGTTGGCATGCCACTGCTGCTGCACGGAGAAGTCACTCACAGTAATGTTGATATTTTTGATCGTGAAAAACGTTTTATTGACGATCACTTGATTGGTTTAGTTAAGCGCTTCCCCAGCTTGAAAATGGTACTTGAACATATCACTACTGCGGATGCTGCACAGTTTGTTAGCAGCTCAGCCAATACTGTTGCGGCGACCATTACCGCACACCATTTGTTGTATAACCGCAATCACATGCTCGCGGGCGGTATTCGTCCGCACTTCTATTGTCTGCCAATTCTCAAGCGCAACACCCACCAAGAAGCCTTACTCGATGCAGCAACCAGCGGTTCAGCAAAATTTTTCTTAGGCACTGACTCAGCGCCACATTCACAGAATGCCAAAGAAACGGCCTGTGGTTGTGCTGGTTGCTACACCGCTTATGCAGCAATTGAGTTGTATGCAGAAGCCTTTGAACAGCGCAATGCACTGGATAAACTAGAAGGTTTTGCCAGTCATTTTGGCGCAGACTTTTATCAGTTACCACGTAACCAAGATACCATTACCCTAGTCCGTGAACCTTGGACTGCCCCAGCCTCCTTAGCGTTCGGCGAACAACAGCTGATTCCTTTGCGCGCAGGTGAAACCCTTAACTGGCGTGTTTTAGGAACTCAAGCATGAGCAACTCTATGCAAGACTATGAAGAAGAATACCTCAGTAACACTAGCGGCAATCACAGTGGCGGCTTGAAATCCTTGATGGCGCGGCGTTTTCGTGGCTATTTACCGGTGGTAATTGATGTTGAAACCGGTGGTTTTAACTCGGCAACGGATGCCCTTTTAGAAATCGCAGCAGTGATACCTGCGATGGACGATGAGGGCTTGCTCTACGCCGAACACACGCTGTTTTTCCGAGTTGAGCCCTTTGCAGGTGCGAATATTGAACAAGCCGCGTTGGATTTCACCGGGATCAAACTGGACCACCCTTTACGTATGGCTGTTTCAGAAGAGCATGCGTTAGCTGAGATTTTCAAAAGCGTACGCAAATCACTAAAAGCCTGTGGCTGCAAACGCGCTATTTTAGTCGGTCATAACAGCCATTTTGATTTAGGCTTTTTAAATGCGGCGGTTGAGCGTTGTGGGATTAAACGCAACCCCTTCCACCCTTTCTCAAGCTTTGATACTGCGACTTTAGCTGGTTTAGCCTACGGTCAAACTGTATTAGCAAAAGCCTGCGAAGCCGCAGCGATCAATTTTGATACGCGTGAAGCACACAGTGCGCGTTACGACACTGAGAAAACTGCAGAGTTGTTTTTGGGTATCGTCAATCGCTGGAAAGAAATGGGCGGCTGGGACGATTTTGCCTAAACCCTGACGCGTCTAAATAAACCTGCGCCGTTCAACAGCAACGGCACAGGCTTACTACACAAAATATTTGAAGGGTTGCGTTGCTTACTTCAGGCGTCTTTCAATGCCTTTCTCAACTAAAATTTTTGCAGAAATCTCTTCCACTGAAAAATGCGTGGTATTGATAAAGTTAATATTTTCACGTCGAAACAAAGATTCCACTTCACGCACTTCAAACTCACATTGCGCATAACTGGCATAACGGCTATTGGGTTTGCGCTCATTACGGATAGCAGCTAAACGATCCGCATCAATGGTCAAACCAAACAGCTTATCTTGGTACTTATTCAGCGATGATGGCAGCTGTAAATGTTCCATATCTTCTTCAGTCAGCGGATAATTGGCAGCACGAATACCATACTGCATCGCCATATACAGACACGTAGGTGTTTTACCACAGCGCGAGACACCCACTAAAATAATATCTGCACTGTCGTAATGACGAGTGCGCGCGCCATCATCATTATCCAAGGCAAAATGCACCGCCTCAATACGTTCAACATAGTTGGCGCTATGCGCGATAGAGTGAGATTTACCAACTGAATAGGATGAACGCTCATCCAATTCCTCCTCTAAAGGCGCAAGAAAGCTTGAAAAAATATCCACTTTAAAAGCATTCGCCGTGGCTAAAATGTCACGTATTTCAGTATTAACAATAGTATCAAAGACAATCGGCCGCATCTCTTCGGTCTCGGCGACAGCGTTAATTTGCTGTACCATTGCCTGTGCTTTTTCAACAGTATCGATGTAAGGTCGGGTCAATCGCCGAAAATCGATACTGCCAAATTGCGCAAGAAGGCTCTGGCCAAGTGTTTCAGCAGTGATACCTGTTCCATCAGAAATAAAAAAAGCGGTACGTTTCATAATTACCAAAAGCCTTAAGTCGTGAACGTTTCTCGGTTATTATAGGCTGGTTTTTTGCCAGACATGTTGTTAGGCAACATTGTGACCCATTTTCCCCAAACAAGGCCAATAGATTACACTGGCCTTTTCAATACAGACGTGGAGAGATCACCTTGGTTGAGTACGTAGTTTCCCTCGATAAACTCGGTAACCATGATGTTGAACGCGTAGGGGGCAAAAACGCTTCCCTAGGCGAGATGATTAGCAATCTTGCCGGTGTCGGTGTTTTAGTACCTGGTGGTTTTGCCACAACCGCACAAGCCTACCGTGACTTTATTGATGCCAATAATCTAGACGTCCGTATCCACGATCTTTTGGATACGTTAGACATTGATGACGTCAATGCGCTCGCCAAAGCAGGTGCGCAAATTCGTCAATGGATTTTAGACGGCAATTTTCCTGCTCAGTTAGATAGCGATATTCGCAGTGCCTTCGCCGAAATGGCCAACGGTAACGACAATATGGCAGTTGCCGTGCGCTCATCTGCGACCGCAGAAGACTTACCCGATGCCTCTTTTGCTGGACAGCAAGAGACTTTCTTGAATATTCGTGGCGTCGACAATGTCATCCGCGCCGCCAAAGAAGTGTTTGCCTCGCTGTTTAATGACCGCGCTATTTCGTATCGCGTACACCAAGGTTTTGACCATCGCAACGTCGCGCTATCGGCGGGTGTACAGCGCATGGTTCGCTCAGAAACCGCCGCTGCTGGGGTGATGTTCAGCCTCGACACTGAATCGGGGTTCCGTGACGTGGTGTTTATCACCGGCGCATATGGTTTAGGTGAAACAGTTGTGCAAGGCTCAGTCAACCCTGATGAGTTTTATGTACATAAACAGACTCTGGCCGCGGGTCGTCCAGCGATTTTACGCCGCAACTTGGGCAGTAAAGCACTGAAGATGATTTACGGTGCGGATGCCAGCGCAGGTAAATCAGTACAAACCGTCGAGGTCGCACCCGCTGATCGCATGCGCTTTGCTTTAACCGACGAAGAAGTCACTGACTTAGCTAAACAAGCCATGATCATCGAGCAGCACTATGGCTGCCCAATGGATATTGAATGGGCTAAAGACGGTGATGATGGCAAGCTCTACATCGTACAAGCGCGTCCAGAGACAGTAAAAAGCCGCAGCAATCTCAATGTTATGGAACGCTACCTACTGAAAGAACAAGGCAGTGTTCTCGTTGAAGGACGCGCAATTGGTCAACGTATCGGGGCAGGCCGTGTGCGTATCATTCATGATGTCTCCGAGATGGATAAAGTCCAGCCCGGCGATGTACTTGTGTCCGATATGACCGACCCTGACTGGGAACCGGTGATGAAGCGCGCCAGCGCGATTGTCACTAACCGCGGCGGACGCACGTGTCATGCGGCAATTATTGCCCGAGAGTTAGGCATCCCTGCTGTCGTCGGTTGTGGCAACGCCACAGCGCTGCTGAAAGATGGCCAAGGTGTCACTGTCTCCTGCGCTGAAGGTGATACCGGTTATGTATTTGACGGCGAGCTGAATTTTGACATCCGCACCAACTCGGTGGATGCCATGCCAGATCTACCGTTCAAAATCATGATGAACGTCGGCAACCCTGATCGTGCCTTCGACTTTGCACAATTGCCCAATGCAGGCATTGGCTTAGCTCGCCTTGAGTTCATTATCAATCGAATGATTGGCGTACACCCAAAAGCATTGCTGAACTTCAATAGCTTGCCAAGTGAGCTACAAGACAGTATAGAGAAGCGCATTGCCGGCTATGCCAGCCCAGTCGATTTCTATGTCGACAAGCTGGTTGAAGGGGTGAGCACCTTAGCTGCTGCGTTCTGGCCGAAAAAAGTCATTGTGCGTTTGTCTGACTTTAAATCTAACGAATATGCCAATTTGATTGGCGGCAAACTGTATGAGCCAACTGAAGAAAATCCGATGTTGGGTTTCCGCGGCGCTTCACGCTACATCAGCGAATCATTCCGCGATTGCTTTGAATTAGAATGCCGCGCAATGAAACGTGTGCGTGACGTCATGGGTCTGAGCAACGTTGAGTTAATGGTGCCATTTGTACGCACGGTCAACGAAGCGGCACAGGTGGTCAGCTTGCTTGAAGAGTACGGTCTCAAACGTGGCGAAAACGGTTTGCGCCTGATTATGATGTGCGAGCTACCGTCTAACGCTCTGTTAGCCGATGAGTTCCTTGAACACTTTGATGGCTTCTCCATCGGCTCCAATGACATGACGCAACTGACCTTAGGTCTGGATCGCGACTCAGGAGTGATTGCACACTTATTTGATGAGCGTGATCCTGCGGTTAAAAAATTGCTGTCAATGGCAATTCAAGCCTGTATTAAAGCGGATAAATACATTGGCATTTGCGGTCAAGGCCCATCGGATCATCCCGATCTTGCACGCTGGTTAATGGAACAAGGCATCGAAAGCGTTTCTCTCAATCCAGACTCAGTACTGGATACATGGTTCTTCCTCGCGGAAAACAACTAAATACTCGACTCACCTGCACGCCTCATCAAGGCGTGCAGGTTTTTTATTGATCAAGTTTAGTGCAAGCACCGCTCTAAAATCTCATCTGCTTAGCATCTGTGTTGCGCATTGTACGCACACGCCATTTTGCAAAAACAGTTATAACAAGCTAATTATATATAACAATATAGCAAATCATTCCTTTTGCATGGGCAGATGCTGTGCGAACATATGTCGCATAGATTAAGGAGTTATCACTATGAAACAGTTCTACGCCCATTTGGCATTCTTTTTATGCTTAGCCGTTGGCAGTGCACAGGCAGCAACCTATCAGCCACTCATAGAAGCACCAGCGCTCAACAAAGCGCTAACGGCTCAAGCACAATTACAGATGATCGATATCCGTAGCCCAGAAGACTATGCCGCGGGGCATATCCCAGGCGCTGTGTCAGCACCTTATGGACAATGGCGTGGACCGGCTGATAATCCAGGTCAGTTGGCCAATGATGCTGACTTTCAAACACTCATCCGTCAATTAGGTTTGACCGATCAACAACCGATCGTGGTCTATTCCAGCGGCGCTGATGAAACCGACTTCGGTGCGGCTGCACGGGTGTATTGGACACTTAAGTATCTCGGTTTAAGTGATTTAAGTGTGCTCAATGGCGGTTTCCAGCAATGGCAGCGTGCCCAGCAACCGATTAGCATCGACGCAACACAGGTTTCAGCCAGCCAGTTGACCGTGCAGAGCAATCCAAAACTGGTGATTTTAAAAGACGAACTGCTCGAGAAAATCACTCAGCAAGACAACAGCTATCAGCTATTGGATGCACGTCCACCGCTGTTTTACCAAGGCAAAGTTAAAGCACCCACAGCCAGCATTGGTGGCACTATCGCTACGGCGCAAAACACACCTTTTCAACAGTGGTTTAATGACAGTGATACACGCATTCGCCCTATCGAAGAAATCAAACAGATGGTGCACGCGCAAGGTTTAGATCAAGCACAAGAAACTGTATCGTTTTGTAATACTGGTCACTGGGCAGCCACCAACTGGTTTGTACTATCGGAATTGGCAGGCCTCAAAGATGTGCGGCTCTACCCTGCTTCTCTAGCCGAATGGACCCAAACCGAGGTGAGTCTACCCATGGAAAATACCCCCAGTCGATGGGAACAGTTGCAGTCTAAGTTCTCTAAGCGAGTGAATGACTAAGATGAACAATCGTTTGCTTCTAACGGCCATTTTCGCCATCTTTGCAGTGTTCTTATTTTGGTTTGTATCAGTACGCCAAAGCCTACTGTTTATCATCGGTATTGGTTTAGGTGCGGTACTGGCAGGTGCGCGCTTTGGTTTTACTACTGGCTGGCGCAACTTAATTGAACAGCGCGATGCCAGTGGCGTATTCGCTCAGTTAATACTGCTGGCCATTGCTGCAGCCTTTTCTATGCCATTACTGGCCAGTTTCCCAACAGAACTCAGTGCAGCTCTAGGCCCGCCCAGCATCAGCCTATTGGTTGGTGCTTTAGTGTTTGGTGGAGCCATGCAAATTGCCGATGGCTGTGGCTCCGGCACTTTATATAAAGCAGGCTTAGGAATCCCATTGAATATGGCGATTTTACCGGTCTTTGCACTAGGCAGTTTCTTAGGCTCAGCACATCTTGGCTGGTGGCTCGAGCTTGGTCAGGTAAAGCCGGTCAGCTTAGTCGAAGAAGCCGGCTTAGGCGGTGCATTAGGACTGACCTATTTAGGATTAGCTTTAATCGGTCTCGCCGCCTGGTGGTGGTCAAAAACCAGCGGTGTATCACGTAGCTTATTGAATAAAAATTTAATCATTGGCGCACTACTGATTGCTGTCTTAGCCGTACTGATCTTAGTTGTTGCGGGCAAGCCTTGGGGGGTGGTCTACGGTTTTGGTTTGTGGGCAGCAAAAATTGCCCAAGCAGGCAGCCTGTTTGATCCAACGACTAACGCCTTCTGGAGCCAGCCAGTAAACACCACTGCACTGCAACAATCGGTCTTTTTAGATCTGACCTCAATCACCAATATTGGTATTTTGGCCGGTGCATTATGGATTTTCTCCCGCAATAAAACAGGTAAAGCTAAAAAATTAAATACTCAGCAATGGGTTGTCGGAATTATTGCTGGTTTCCTACTGGGTTACAGCTCACGTTTAGCCTTCGGGTGTAACGTAGGAGCGATGGTCAGCGGTATTTCAACCGGTAGTATTCATGGCTGGATTTGGGTGGTCATGGCGTTCTTAGGCTCACTGATCGGTGTACGTGTTCGCCGTCATTTTGGATATTGATATGAATACATTAACCAGCGTACGCATTGTGGTCTTTTGGACTCTGCTGATTGGATTTTTCGTTTGGGATTGGCACAGCTCGCAACCGGTTAACTTGCGTTTAGAGCCACCCATCATTGCCATCGGATCAGGCCAAGCACCCTCCGGTGGACATTGTGCAACATTTTAGAATGGGCGTGTACACCCAGCCGGCAAGATAAGACATGTATAAGTTAAGCAAACAGCACAGATAGTCAGAATATACGCTGCAAGGTCTGTGTTAAGCATCGCCATGGATGGCGCAAAGCGCCGCATTGAACAGGAGAGGCACTCAACAAACTTAGCCCAGTACGCGCCGTACATGTATCTGACCTGACAATCGAGATAAAACACAAAACCCCATTGCCACGTTAAGCAGCAATGGGGTTTTGTTTTCTTAACCGCTGACCTTAGGCTTATTGAGCCGCGTCGCGTGCCGCTTTCAACCAGCCATCAAAAGTTGCACGGTTGGCTTTAATCCACTGATCGGCATGACGAGCGATATCTTTATCGTTATCTTGGCCATTACGCATCACCAAGTTTTGCGCAGAAATATCAGCATTCGACACATTCATCGCGTTAAACAAAACTTCAGTAAATGGGTATTGTTTGATGAAATCTTGATTGGCGACGATGTGCTGCGTATTTGGACGGAAACCGTAGTTTTTACCATTTGGCAGTGACGTGTCGGTGTCTTTACCTGCACCCGGTAAAGATGAGAACGGCACTTCAAGCCAAACCACATCTTTACCCGGTTTCATCACGGCACTGACCCAGTACGGCAACCACGTGTAGTAAATCACTGACTCACCACGATTGAACTGAGCAATAGTGCCCGCTATCAGTGCCGAATACGAACCTTGGTTATGGTCGACGGTATCGCGTAGCCCATAAGCATCCATATGGTGCTCAATGATCTGCTCACATGACCAGCCTGGAGGGCAGCCGGTGAGATCAGCTTTGCCATTGCCGTTATTATCGAAAAGCTTAGCAATTTTAGGGTCTTTAAGTTGCTCAATATTAGTGATGGCGTATTTATCAGCCGTTTTTTTATCAATCAGATAACCACTCAGTGCACCGTCTGAATAAACATTGGAGCGGAATAATTTTTTCACGCCACCGGCTTTTTCATAAAAATCAATGTGCATGGGGTACCAATGATCTGCTAAAAACGTACCATCACCATTGGCAATCGCGATATGCGCGGCGGGGTATTCCAGCTCCCGAATGTCATTAACTTTAAAACCTAATTCTTCTAAAGCACGACTGACCAATAAGGTCTGAAAGGTTTCTTCAGCAATGGAGCTTTTAAGAGGGGTGACAACTGCACCCTCGCCTGGCCTATCATTGGCCTGCGCACTGAGACTCAAGGTCATAGTGGCAGCGAGCAGTCCTAGACCTGCTTTTTTTAGCCATGATGAAGTCATTTTATTCTCCTAGTTTTATATGTATATCAATTGAACACAGAGTGACCACAAGCGACTCGCTGTGCAGAGACTTAAGTGTTTTGTGTCGCATCGACTGAGTGACGGCCGAATAATTTGAGGATTAAGCCAATGGGGCCATGCTGATACCAGTGACGGACACCAGAGCTACGCTCAGCAGTACCTAGCGCTTGGGTCATACGGTCAAGGATAATCGCTAACAGCACGATCCCTAAGCCGCCAACAGTTGCTAAACCCATATCTAAACGACCAATACCACGCAGAACCATTTGTCCTAAGCCACCAACAGCAATCATTGACGCAATCACGACCATCGATAACGCAAGCATCAAGGTTTGATTAACCCCAGCCATAATGGTCGGCATCGCTAACGGCAGCTGCACTTTAAACAGCAACTGTCGAGGGCTAGCACCGAAAGAACGCGACGCTTCGACTAAGTCTTCAGGGACTTGGCGAATACCTAAATTAGTCAAACGAATCAGGGGCGGCAAAGCAAACACAATGGTTACCACGACACCCGGCACATTACCGATACCAAACAACATCACAATAGGTACCAAGTAAACAAAAGGCGGAGTGGTCTGCATCGCGTCAAGTAACGGCCGCATCACAGTCGCAGCACGGTCATTACGGGCCAGCCAAATCCCGCTCGGCAAGCCGATCAAGATACAAAATATCAGTGAGGTAATCACCAAAGCCAAGGTGATCATGGCTTCCTGCCACGCCCCGATAAAACCAATTAAAAGCAGAGAAATAACGGTTGCCAAAGCCAAGCGCTTAGTCGATAACTGCCAAGCCAGTAACGCCATAATTCCAATCACTAATAATGCAGGTGCCGCACTAAGCGTCGTTTCTACACTGGTTAAAACAGTATCAATCGGCGCACGAATAGCTTGGAAGACACCACGAAAATTATCCACCATCCAAGCTAAACCGGACTCAACCCAATCTTGCACGGGCAAGGTGTAGTTATCAAATGGACTCAGTAAACTAAAGCTCTGCTCTTCTGGTGCAGCAGCAGAGAGCCAATCGCTGATGGGCTCTACCGTCTCAGTGGGCTCATCGCTACCCCATGGATGACTCGACTCAACCACTTCGCTATCTTCCACACCCCAAGGATCAGCCACTTCAGCGGCGGTACTTTCTGTCGTGTTCAAAAGATTGCCTGCAGTGCCTGTGTCATCCACGCTCGCCTCTGGATTACCTGTCGTTTCATTCGCCATGACTTATTCCTCTTCCCGATCCAGTGCGCGCAACATGGCCACTCGAGTAATGACCCCTAGGTATTTATTTACCTCATCAATCACCGGCAGACCAAACGGGTATTTCGCCACTTGTCCGATCACTTCACACAGCGGTGTATCGTGCGCTAGAGGCTCATAGTTATTGATAAAAGCATCACTGATTTTGCCTTTATTGCGTTCGGCGCGTAATAAAGATTGCACGGAAACCACACCATAGAACTCACCCTTAGGTGATAGCACATAACCATAATCACGGTCATTTTGACGTAACAGCTCAATGGCCGCAGTCGGCCCGAAACCCTCACGATCAATCACCGTTGCATGCTGTTTACTGGCAATGTCTTTAGCGCTCAAAATAGTGGTGACATCGACATTGCGAAAAAATGAACGCACATAATCATCGGCAGGATTTTTCAGAATGTCATCTGGGGTCCCCACCTGAACCACACGTCCGCCTTCCATAATGGCAATACGATCGCCAATACGCATAGCTTCATTGAGATCATGCGAGATAAAAATAATGGTGCGACGGGCCTTGCTTTGCAGTTTCACCAACTCATCCTGCATTTCCGTCCGGATCAACGGGTCAAGCGCAGAGAAGGCTTCATCCATGAGCATAATTTCAGGATCATTCGCCAATGCACGGGCCAAGCCAACCCGCTGCTGCATCCCCCCAGATAACTCATCGGGATAGCTCATGTGTACCGTTTCTAAGCCAACCTGTTCTAAAGCTAACAAGGCACGCTGATTGCGCTCGGCTACTTTAATACCAGCCAGCTCTAAACCAAAGGCAGCATTTTGTAAAACGTTCAGATGAGGCATTAGCGCAAACGATTGAAAAACCATGCTCATTTTGCGACGACGTAGCTCGCGTAGCTCTTTATCAGACAGCTCAGAAATATCCTGGCCATCAATCAGTATCTGTCCAGCGCTGGGTTCTATTAAGCGGTTAAGGAGACGAACAAGGGTGGATTTGCCGGAGCCAGACAACCCCATAATCACAAAAATCTCACCCTGTTTGATAGTAAAGGAGGCGTCCATTACGCCAACAGTCTGGCCGGTTTGCGCAAAAATCTCCGCCTTAGGAACACCCTCCTGAACCATTTTTATAGCGTGCTTAGGATTATCTCCAAAGACTTTAAATACGTTTTTAATGACGACTTTATCAGTCATGAGTACAATCTATTATTTATAACGCTAACAATTAAAACATTTATCAGGCTAAGAGTCCAAGATCTGCAAGAATCAAAGAAAGCAACACATAAATTAAAATTAATTATATAAAGCAAGACCATCGTCAATCTTAGATAGAATTTCCAATCAATACGGTTAGTTATTTTAAGAATGAGAAAACATACAGCCGCACGATTAAAACGCCCATACAGAGCAAAGAAAATTGCATTGATAGCTAGGCCTGACAAGCCTTGCAGGCTTTTATAGGTTTTTTTGAATGATTGACGTAGAGCCGGTATTTACCTTACATATACACTTTCAGTCGCACCGTATAACTCATCAGTAATGCGCACTATTTATATTAGCAATATCTCATCAAAGCTAAGCAGACGATATAAGCAAAATCTTAGCTATTCAACGCTTAACACTAGCAACTTATCAGCACAACGGTTTTCAGCGGACCGACACACTCAACCGTTATAATAGCTCGACTGCTTGACGCCGCCTAAAAACACTGAGAAGGGTAAATAAGCAAGTTATTCTACAACTCTTACCCCAGCGGACACCTGCTGGCTACCGATTGCTGGCAAAAGGTAGCCATCCTGATAAGAGGACACAAACAGTGCTTGTTCAGCACCTTCCGGCTGAATGACTAAATGCACGCGGTCACCCTGCATTTTCGCTTCGAGCAGTTGCGCCGGCTGATCATCTACCCATGCTTGACCGCTGAGCATTTGAAAGGTTTGTTGTAATGCGACGCGATACACACGACCGTCAGCCATAAGCCACTCCCAAGTACCTTGCAGCGGTGCAGGCACGTACCACTTATAAAGATAGACATCACCAAACGCCCGCTTAGCATCAGGCTGCCAGTTCCCCATATTAAAGGCATGGGCAATAATGCGTGTCCCAGGTTTGAGCTCACTTAAAATACGCTTTTTCAATTTCACGTTAAGTGACGGCAGTAGATACAAGGTCACCACGCTGGCATCACTGAAATCGACAGTCAGTAAATCATCTTGAATAAATTTGACTCGATGCTCAACACTGACCATCTCAGCCAATGCATTCGCCTCAGCAATACGCCGCGGGTCCATGTCAATGCCAACCGCATGCGCCTCACGCTCCATCGCCGCCGCCACCACGATACGTCCATCACCGCAGCCAAGGTCATACAAAATATCGTCTTTAGTGACAGCGCCCATCTTTAGCATGGCTTCGACAACCAACTCATCCGTGGGCACAAAGATCACATCGAGTTCAGCATCCACTTTGCTAAACCCTTCTTCAAATAACAAATCAGTAAACAATAAAAACTCCTAACCGCTTAAGCATAAAAGACCCTAAGACTAACAGGCTTAATCAACACTGTGAGCGCTAATAACTATTATAGGTAAGCGCATCGGTTGCGAGTCGCTGCCTATCGCGCTGATTTGTCATATATAGAAAAAACAAAACGCTCATCAAGAGCGCTTTGTTGGAGACACCGAGGGTCAGTGACAGCGACTTAAAAAGCATCACCTGGAATACGCACCCAGCCTTCCATCAATACACGTGCACTGCGACTCATAATGGCTTTTTTTACAATCCATTTGCCATTGTCTTGCGCCGCTTCTGCACCGACACGTAAAGTGCCGGAGGGATGACCGAAGTTCACTGCTTGGCGATCACCACCACCTGCAGCCAAATTGACTAAGGTGCCAGGAATGGCTGCAGCAGTACCAATTGCAACCGCTGCAGTACCCATCATGGCGTGGTGCAACTGACCCATAGAGAGCGCACGCACCAGCACATCAATATCAGTCGCGTTGATCTGCTTGCCACTGGAGGCAGTGTAGTCCGCTGGTGGCGCAACAAACGCCACTTTCGGGGTGTGTTGACGCGCCGCTGCCTCGGCAACATCTTTGATCAAACCCATTTTCACTGCACCGTACGAGCGGATGAGCTCAAACTTAGCCAGCGCGGCTTTATCGCTATTAATCGCTGACTGCAGCTCAGTACCGCTGTAGCCAATGTCTTTAGCATTAACAAAAATAGTTGGGATGCCCGCATTGATCAGCGTAGCTTTCAGCGTTCCTACGCCGGGCACGTCGAGATCATCCACGACATGACCGGTAGGAAACATCGCCGCATCATCACCGTCGCCATCGGCGGGATCGAGAAACTCAATCTGCACTTCAGCGGCTGGAAAAGTGACACCATCCAGTTCAAAATCACCAGTCTCTTGCACTTCACCATGGGTCATCGGTACATGGGCAATAATGGTTTTTTCGATATTGACCTGCCAGATACGCACAGTGCAGATGCCATTTTGCGGAATTTTGTCCGCCGCAACCAGGCCATTCGAAATCGCAAAAGAACCAACCGCCGCAGTTAAGTTACCGCAGTTACCACTCCAATCGACAAAGGGTTTATCAATCGAGACCTGGCCAAACAAATAATCCACATCGTGATCAGCACGCTGACTTTTAGCCAGCAATACCGTTTTACTGGTACTGGAGGTGGCACCGCCCATACCATCGGTTTGTTTACCATACGGATCAGGGCTGCCAATGACACGGAGTAACAGCGCATCGCGTGCAGCGCCGGGCTGTTGCGCCGCGACGGGCAAATCATCAATACGAAAAAACACACCTTTACTGGTGCCGCCACGAATATAAGTGGCGGGGATTTTAATTTGTGGGACCTGACTCATAGAGGAATCTCCCTAACCTAACAATAGAAATAATGGTGGTCGCCAACCTGCAACCACTAGAAAATAATAACCCGCTAAACAAGTCTTGCTCGCTTAGCGGGTCGGGTCATGCATTAACGCACATTAAGCACGCGGGGTTTCCGAGGCGAGAAACTCTTGAGCAAAGCGCTGTAAAACGCCACCTGCTTCATAGACAACCAGCTCTGCCGCCGTATCAATACGACTGAGCATTGGCACTCGCAGCACTTCGCCGTTACGACGCGTGATCACTAACGTCATGGTATTACCAGGTTTCAGTGCACCTTCCACATCATAGGATTCAGTACCATCTAAACCCAAGGTTTTACGGGTGGTGCCTTCAGCAAACTGCAGCGGCAACACGCCCATACCAATCAGGTTAGTACGGTGAATGCGTTCAAAACCTTCTGCGGCAATCACTTCAACACCGGCTAAACGCACACCTTTTGCCGCCCAGTCACGTGATGAGCCCTGACCGTAGTCAGCACCGGCGACAATAATCAGCGGTTGTTTACGTTCCATGTAGGCCTCAATCGCCTCCCACATGCGAGTCACTTTGCCTTCTGGCTCAATACGCGCAAAGGAACCTTGACGAACCTTACCTTGCTCATCCAAAACCATTTCATTAAACAGTTTTGGGTTAGCAAAAGTAGCACGCTGTGCGGTGAGGTGGTCACCACGGTGAGTGGCGTAAGAATTGAAGTCGACTTCTGGCACACCCATTTTGTGCAGATACTCACCAGCAGCGCTGTCCAGCATAATCGCGTTGGATGGTGATAAGTGGTCAGTGGTGATGTTATCACCCAGCACAGCTAATGGCAGCATACCTTTCATGCTACGCTCACCCGCCAATGCGCCCTCCCAATACGGCGGACGACGGATGTAAGTACTCATCGGACGCCAGTCATACAGTGGGCTTGGCGATTGAGTAATCGATCCTAAGTCGAACATTGGGATATAGACTTGATTAAACTGTTCCGGCTTAACGCTAGCCGCCACAATCGCATCAATTTCTGCATCGCTCGGCCACAGATCTTTCAAGGTGATCGGCTTGCCATCTTTATCGTAACCCAGTGCATCTTTTTCAATATCAAAACGGATAGTGCCCGCGATCGCATAGGCAACAACCAATGGTGGTGAGGCCAAGAACGCTTGTTTAGCATACGGATGAATACGACCATCAAAGTTACGGTTACCCGACAACACCGCAGTGGCGTAGAGGTCACGATCAATGATTTCTTGTTGAATAACTGGATCTAATGCACCGCTCATACCGTTACAGGTGGTGCACGCAAAACCAACAATACCAAAACCCAATTGCTCAAGCTCTTCGAGTAAGTGGGCGTCTTTAAGGTACAGTTCAGCAACTTTTGAACCCGGTGCAAACGAGGTTTTCACCCAAGGTTTACGCTCTAGGCCTAAGGCATTCGCGTTACGCGCAACGAGCGCAGCGGCCACCACGTTACGCGGGTTGCTGGTATTGGTGCAGCTGGTAATCGCCGCAATAATGACTGCACCATCCGGCATTAAGCCTGCTTCTTTTTTCCACGCACCAGCAATACCTTTGGCAGCTAGGTCACGGGTAGAAACGCGGGCATGTGGGTTGGATGGGCCGGCCATATTGCGTCCGACGGCGGAAAGATCAAACTTAAGCACACGCTCATAATCAGCATCAACTAAGCTATCCGCCCACAAACCCGTGGCTTTTGCGTAGTTTTCCACCAGAGCTATTTGCTCGGGCTCTCGGCCGGTCAACGTTAAATAGTCGATGGTTTGCTCATCAATATAGAACATACCAGCAGTCGCGCCGTACTCTGGGGTCATATTGGAAATAGTGGCACGATCACCAATCGATAAGGTTGCCGCACCTTCACCAAAGAACTCTAGATACGCACCGACCACGCGTTCTTTACGCAGAAACTCAGTCATTTCCAGAACAATATCAGTCGCGGTAATACCCGGCTGACGCTGGCCAACCAATTCAACACCAACGATATTCGGTAAGCGCATCATTGATGGCAGACCGAGCATAACGGTTTCCGCTTCCAAACCACCGACACCAATGGCTAGCACACCCAAGGCATCCACGTGCGGGGTATGGCTATCGGTACCCACGCAAGTATCAGGGAAGGCCACACCATCACGCGCCTGAATCACTGGAGACATTTTCTCCAAGTTGATTTGGTGCATGATGCCGTTACCGGCTGGAATCACATCAACGTTTTTAAACGCTGTTTTGGTCCATTCAATAAAGTGAAAACGGTCTTCGTTACGGCGATCTTCAATGTCGCGATTTTTTTCAAAAGCTTCAGGATCAAAACCACCACATTCAACCGCCAGCGAGTGGTCAACGATTAACTGCGTCGGCACGACGGGATTTACTTTAGATGGATCCCCGCCCTGCTCAGCAATTGCATCACGCAAGCCTGCTAAGTCAACGAGAGCGGTTTGACCCAAAATATCGTGGCACACAACACGCGCCGGATACCAAGGGAAATCTAAGTCATTCTTGCGGTAAATGAGTTGCTTAAGCGAATCCGTAAGCTCACTGGGTTCGCAGCGGCGCACTAAGTTCTCGGCTAATACGCGTGATGTATAAGGCAGCTTGGCATAAGCGCCCGGTTCAATGGCATCAACCGCTTCACGCACATCGTAATAGTCGAGTGCGCTGCCAGGTAGTTTTTTACGGAATTCGGTATTCATAACGTTTTAAAATCCATCAGGTAAACATGGAGAACGCTGTAAACGTAACCACAAAAACCAGCTGCGCTTGCACACAACTGGTTGATGGATCAGCTTAAGCGCTCAAACTCTTAGCGCTCGCCAACAGGCGGTACTGCGCGATGCTCTTCACCGACATATTCCGCACTTGGACGAATAATGCGGTTATTAGCACGCTGTTCAAAGGTATGTGCAGCCCAGCCGGTCACGCGCGAGCAAACAAAAATCGGCGTAAACAGTTTGGTCGGGATACCCATAAAACGGTAAGCAGACGCATGGAAGAAGTCCGCATTCGGGAATAAACGCTTTTCATCCCACATAAAGGACTCAATGGCTTCGGAAACAGGGTAAATAACCGTGTCCCCGACTTCATCTGCCAACTTCTTCGCATAGCCTTTGATCACTTCGTTGCGCGGATCAGAATCACGGTAAATCGCATGACCAAAACCCATGATCAAATCTTTACGAGCAATCATTGCTTGCAGCTCTTTAACGGCTTCTTCTGGCGAGGTGAAACGCTCAATCAGCTCCATCGCTGCTTCATTCGCACCACCATGCAAAGGTCCACGTAACGAACCAATTGCACCAGTAATGCACGAGTACAGGTCAGATAAAGTGGACGCACACACACGACCGGTAAAAGTTGATGCATTAAACTCATGCTCTGCGTAGAGAATCAGTGAAACGTTCATCACCTCACGGTGTAACGGGCTGGGCGACTTACCATGCAATAAAGCGAGGAAGTGACTACCAATATCAGGCTCATTGGTCATGCAGTCGATGCGCACACCGTCATGACTAAAGCGGTACCAGTACAACAAAATCGCCGGGAAAGCGGCCAACAAACGATCAACCACATCATACTGCTGCTCAAACGTCAGTTCAGGCTCTAAAGTACCCAACATTGCTGTACCGACACGCATCACATCCATCGGGTGCGCATCGGCAGGAATGCGCTCCAAGACTTCTTTTAAAGTCGCAGGCAAATCGCGCATATCATGCAAACGCTTCAGATACGCATCGATCTCAGTTTGAGTGGGCAAATGTCCGTAAAGCAGCAAATAAGCGACTTCTTCGAAAGTTTTGCAATGAACGGCTAAGTCACGCACATCGTAACCGCGGTAGGTTAAGCCAGCGCCTTCTTTACCGACAGTACACAGAGCGGTTTGTCCGGCAATTTGGCCACGCAGACCCGCGCCGCTAAGTACCTTCTTCTTTGCTTCAGTCATCACGTTATTCCTCATACTTTTATTATTGGTCATCACTCAATCGGCGATTAACTCGCAATTAGCTTTTTTTCTGAGCAAACAAAGCGTCTAAGCTCTGCTCAAAAGCGTGGTAGTTGATGCGGTCATACAGTTCCATACGGGTTTGCATGGTATCGATGACATTTTTCTGGGTGCCGTCACGACGGACAGCGTTGTACACATTTTCCGCTGCTTTGTTCATGGCACGGAAGGCCGACAAGGGGTACAGCACTAAGCCAACATTGACCGCTTTCAATTCTTCGACTGTGAACAGCGGCGTAGCGCCGAACTCAGTAATGTTAGCCAAAATTGGCGCATTAATGCGCTCAGCAAACAGCTTGTACATATCCAGTTCAGTGATGGCTTCTGGGAACACCATATCCGCACCGGCTTCAACACACGCTGCAGCACGGTCTAAAGCAGAGTTGAGGCCTTCAACGGCCAGTGCATCAGTACGCGCCATAATCACAAAACTGTCATCGGTACGCGCATCAACCGCTGCTTTAATACGATCAACCATTTCCTGTTGCGTGACGATTTCCTTGTTCGGACGGTGACCGCAACGCTTAGCGCCCACTTGGTCTTCAATATGGATCGCGGCGGCACCCGCTTTAATCATCGATTTAACCGTACGCGCCACGTTAAATGCTGACGAACCAAAACCGGTGTCTACATCAACTAATAAGGGTAGATCACATACATCGGTAATCCGGCGCACATCAATCAGTACATCCTCTAAACCGGTGATACCTAAGTCAGGCAAACCCAGTGAACCTGCGGCAACACCGCCACCAGACAGGTAAATTGCTTTAAAACCAGCACGTTGTGCAAGTAAAGCGTGGTTGGCATTGATCGCACCAATCACTTGTAGCGGGCTTTCTTCGATAACAGCATCACGAAAGCGTTGACCAGGAGTTGTACGACTCATAATTTACCTCGTAGGGATTGGACGGTGTCATTGGCACCTTGATAATGACGCTCAACATTGCGCCGCGATGCAGCAATATGGCGGCGCATGAGCAACTCGGCTAGTTCACCATCGCCAGAGGCAATAGCATCTAATATGCCGTGATGTTCTTTAAAAGCTTGTTGCGGACGATTGGGGGTAGTCGAGTATTGAATCCGGTACATACGCACCAACTGATACAGCTCTTGTGTCAGCAGTTTGACCAGCATTTGGTTACCGCTGCCTTGAATAATTTTGTAATGAAAGTCGTAATCACCCTCTTGCTGGTAATACCCCACTCCAGCTTGAAAGGCCGCATCACGCGCATGCGTATCAAGCACCGCGCGCAATTCAGCAATCTCCTCAGTACTCATCCGCTCGGCGGCTAAACGACAGGCCATGCTTTCTAAGGACTCACGAATTTCATACAACTCAATCAGCTCAGCATGCGACAAAGCCACCACGCGTGCGCCAACATGCGGAACCCTGACCAATAAACGCTGTCCTTCTAAGCGATGGATGGCTTCACGTAAGGGACCGCGACTGATCCCATAGGTGCGAGCAAGCTCCGGCTCAGAAATTTTACTGCCTGGGGCAATGTCACCGCAGACAATCGCAGCTTGAATACTGCGAAACACCTGTTCTGACAAGGTTGCAGAATCTCCGCTGATACGTGTTGATTCTTCAAGAAGCTCTGGCACAGTGTCGACACCTTTAACCAAACAATGCCTGAAAACTACATCCAAGCCCCGTATATGTCAACAAAGCAGCGACGATTGTCGACAATCCTCAGACCAAGGTCGAATAAACCGAAATGAATCTGCTCGTAATCTTTACACCGAATAGACTCAACACCTGCGTAATCATGGGAGACTTGCGATAAGAAACACCCTACGTATAGGATTACATGGTTATTTTTAGCATTGCCTATTAGAATATGCCTCGATAGGGTGGCGCCTACCCAGCCAGCCAACCTATGTGCTAGACATAGCATCGGTTATCTGCTGTTAACTAGACGTAAAGACACTCACATTTTTATATCTGCGAGAACTATGAGACTTAATTTGCTTGCACTGCTAACGTGCCTCGTTTTACTGCCCTCTATGACTTATGCTAACGACATTAATGAAAAAAATATTTATGGCTTAAATGAGCATGTGTATATCGCCGATATTGATATGCACATGACCGCTAAGCTCGACACTGGCGCTAAAACAGCCTCGCTCAGCGCACGTGATATTGAGCGTTTTAAACGTGACGGTGAATCATGGGTACGCTTTTATTTAGCGCTAGATGATGCTCATGAGCGTGCATTTGAGCTACCGCTGGCTCGCGTCAGTAAAATCAAGCGCCGTTCTGGCGACTATGATCCAGAAGAAGATAAAAGTTACACACCACGTCCCGTCGTGGAAATGACCGTTTGTATGGGGCGAGCGTTAAGAACCATAGAAGTTAACTTAACCGACCGCAGTACTTTCCAATACCCCTTTTTATTAGGTTCTTCCGCACTGAAGACATTTGATGCGTTGATTGACCCAAGTTTAAAATACTCTGTGGGTCAACCACAGTGCGACACCAATAACATCACTACAGCCTTTGCCGAGTAATTATCATGCGTTCTCTGACACTGCATCTAAAAATATTAATCGCTCTATGTGTCATTATTGGAGTCACGGTAACGGCCTATCAAATTTTTGTGTTGGGTATTCCCGTCTCTGAGGATGAGACAGACAGTCTGTGGAATATTGACGCTAAAGTTGAATTTCAAGCCAATCCACGCGACCCAATCAAACTGCATATGTTTGTACCACCGCTGAACCAAGATTATATCAGTCTCAATGAAAGCTTTATCTCCAATAATTATGGTGTCAGCGTTAATCGCAGCGATGATAACCGCCGCGTTACGTGGTCAGCGCGTCGTGCCAGCGGCAAACAAACCCTGTACTACCGTTTAGTCATGACTAAACGCTACAGCGGCGAACAAATCAAAGCTAAAGGCCCTATTTATCGCGAAAGCTTGCCCATTGAAGGCGCTGAGAAAATTGCTGCCGAAGCGTTACTCGCACCAATTCGTCAGCACTCAGCAGACGTTGAAACCTTTATCAGCGAAACGATAAAACGCGTCAATAACACCTCAGATGACAATATACGTTTACTCCTAGGCGGTGATGTCTCAAGTGAGCGTAAAGCCTCGGTTATTGACATTTTACTGTCGATTGCTCACGTACCGATGCAACGTTTGCACACCATCCGCTTACAAGCCGATGTACAACAATCGCCCGAGTTATGGTTACGCAGTTTTAACGGTGAAAAATGGCTGTATTTCAACCCGCAATCGGGTGAGCAAGGCCTACCTAACGACCGTTTAATTTGGTGGTTAGGTGATGAACCGCTCCTTGACTTAGATGGCGGCAACAAAGCAGCAGTAACCTTTACTTTAAGCAACAGCGAAATGAACGCCATTCGTTTGGCTAAGCTCAGTAATGAAAATACTGAAGCAGGATTTTTAGATTACTCGCTGTACGGTTTACCGCTGCAAACCCAGCAAACTTATCAAATCATGATTATGATTCCGCTCGGCGTGATGGTGATTTTGATTCTGCGTAACCTTGGCGGCCTACAAACGCTGGGCACATTTACGCCTGTACTGATTGCCCTCGCCTTCCGTGAAACACAATTAGGTTTCGGCATCATCTTATTTACTCTAATCACCACCTTAGGTCTCTCGCTGCGCTCCTATTTAGAGCACCTTAAGTTGCAAATGCTACCAAGGCTCTCGGTAGTTTTGACCTTTGTTGTGGTATTGATTGCGGTGATCAGCTTGTTCAGCCACAAGCTCGGCTTAGAGCGCGGTCTGTCAGTGGCTCTATTTCCAATGGTCATTTTGACCATGACCATTGAGCGTCTATCGATTACTTGGGAAGAGCGTGGCGGTAACCATGCGTTTAAGGTCGCGGTTGGCACACTGTTTGCTGCCGCGTTAGCCCATTACTTAATGAGCATTCCTGAGCTGGCCTACTTTATTTTCACCTTCCCAGCAGTACTGCTGATTATGGTTGGCTTTATGTTGGCAATGGGTCGCTACCGCGGCTATCGCTTAACAGAACTGTTCCGTTTCAAAGCCTTCTTAAAGGACTGATAGCATGCTTGGGTTTGGGTTAATTAAAACGTGGCGCGAGCTGAGCGCCAAGGGCATCATGGGCATTAATCGACGTAATGCCGATTACGTCCTTAAATACAACAAGCGCAACTTGTACCCGATTGTTGATGACAAGATCATTACCAAAGAGCGTGCGATCAGTGCCGGCATTAACGTACCGGAAATGTATGGCGTTATTTCCACAGAAAAAGAAATCGAAAAGCTCGACAGCATTCTTGCTGGGCGCACTGATTTCGTAATTAAGCCAGCCATGGGTGCTGGTGGCGATGGTATTTTGGTGATTGCCGATCGCTTTGAAGACCGTTACAAAACAATCTCTGGCAAAATCATCAGTCATGAAGAAATTGAATATCAAATTTCTAGTATTCTGACAGGCCTCTACTCACTTGGTGGCTCGCGTGATCGCGCTCTGATTGAGTACCGAGTCACCCCAGACCCATTGTTTAAAAGTATCAGTTACGAAGGCGTGCCGGACATCCGCGTGATTGTCTTAATGGGTTACCCGATTATGGCAATGCTGCGTTTACCGACACGTCAATCCGGCGGTAAAGCCAACTTACACCAAGGCGCGATTGGTGTTGGCGTGGATTTAGCCACAGGAATAACGCTACAAGGGACTTGGTTGAACAACATCATCAACAAGCACCCCGACACCAGCAACCATGTGGCCGGCGTACAACTGCCCGACTGGAATGGCTTTATGACACTCGCCGCTGGCTGTTATGAGCTCTGCGGTTTAGGTTACATCGGTGTCGACATGGTACTCGACCAAGATAAAGGCCCCTTGATTCTTGAACTCAACGCCCGACCCGGCTTAAATATCCAGATTGCTAATAACGCGGGTTTAACCTTGCGTGCCCATGCAGTTGAGCATCACTTAGCGGAGCTCAAACGCCAAGGCCGTACAGAGTCTGTAGAAGAACGCGTGCATTTTTCGCAGAGCTTATTTGCCTCTATCCCTTCTCAATAATACTCACGAGGCTTTTGTACTCGGCAGCTGTCATCAGTCTGCCGAGTACAACCAGTGCTTATGCTGACCTGCCATCTTTTTGCGATTGAGTACCATGCTGACCCGAGACACTACTTCACTCAGCTGCACGCGGAAGACGGAGCAGTACTGCTTGATTCCGGCAAGCCCAATAGCCAACGCGGACGCTATGACCTGATCAGTGCTTGGCCGCTGCAAACCATTACACCGCACAGCCATGAGTGCGTCGCACATTTTACTCAACGCTGCCGAACACTGTTACAGCAACTGCCTGAATGTCAGCCGCCAAATCAAATTGAACTGCCTTTCAGCGGCGGCTTGATCGGCTATTTAGCTTATGAGTTCAACACGCTGGAGCAATGCAGCGAAATTGAAGGCTTACCCTGCGCCACGGTCGGCCTATACGATTGGGCATTAGTCAATGATCACAAAACAGCCTGCTGCTGGCTGATGTGTCATCCGAATATCTCGCCAACACGCATGAGCGCATTGCGCGAGCGCTTTAGTCACAACACAATGAACGGCGCAACGCTTGATGCACCCTTTAGTTTACAAGCCCCCTTCGTCCCAAGTATCAGCGCGCGCACTTACCAGCAAGCCTTACAGTGTATTCAAGCCTACATTACTGCAGGCGACTGTTATCAGGTCAATTACACGCAACGCTTTCGTAGCCAATATACAGGCGATCCTTGGCAGGCTTACAGCAGCTTACGTGACAGCTGTCCAACGCCGTTTGCCAGCTTTATTCGCGTCAATGCACAACAAGCGATTCTGAGCTTATCACCCGAGCGTTTTCTTGAAGTGCGTCAGCGCCAGGTTGAAAGCCGTCCGATTAAAGGCACGCGCGCGCGCGGAGCAAGCTTCACAGAAGACCAAACACTGGCTGATGAATTACTCGCTAGCGGTAAAGACCGTGCAGAAAACCTGATGATTGTTGATTTGCTGCGTAATGATTTAGGCCGCTACTGCACAACCGGCAGCATCCGCGTGCCGGAGCTATTCAGCTTAGAAAGCTATCCCAATGTCCATCACATGGTCAGCAGCGTCACCGGTACGCTCGCCGTACAATATGACGCCCTTGATGTGCTGATTGGCAGTTTCCCAGGCGGATCAATTACTGGCGCACCAAAACGCCGTGCGATGCAGATCATTAAAGAACTTGAAGTCAGCGTGCGCAGCATTTATTGCGGGACTGTTTTTTATCTGGATAGCCGCGGAGAGATGGACAGTTCTATCACCATTCGCACCTTACTGGCCAATCATGGCGATATCAGCTGCTGGGGCGGCGGTGGTATCGTGTTTGACTCTAATATAGAAGACGAATATCAGGAATCCATTCAAAAAGTCCGCGTCCTGATGAGTAGCTTAGAACGACAGCACTTAAGCCAACCCATAATAAACTGTTAGAACTGAGTGTTAATGATGTAAGCCGCGCCAAGCCCACTGGCAATACAGATGCAAGCAGCAAAGATTGCTTGCCATACAAAACGCTTGGCAATGTCATCTTCACCATGACTGGATAAAATAAAGGGCTGACTTTCTTGCGGCTTACCTAAGAAATGCTGCGCTGGAGCAGCACTGCGCTGGCGATGCAACTGCTGTGCGGCAACTTCCGCAGCTTCTCGCACCTTCAGCCACTCGGACTGATCAAGCTCACCGTTACGATCACGATCAAAACGGCGCAATAACCCAGCATAATCACTTTTCCACTCGCGAATCACTGCACCTTGAGTCGCCGTCAAATCAAAAGCCTCTTGACCACCACCACGGGTGACAAAATCACCAATCGCATACAGCGGTTCATTGACGTGCAAACGCTGCTCGGTGTAGCGGTAGTTCTTTAGTCCAGAGAGCATCACTTGCAGAATATTTCTACGTGGCAACTCTTGACGCGGATGGCGCGACGAGCCGTACCAAACCTGCTTAGTCATAGGAAGCACATGCGCCCCTTGCGGATCAATCAGGCAGTCACCCGTACCGTCGTTTAAGCACAATAGTGCGATACTTTTGGCACCCTCCACTTGCTGCCAGCGCTTGTTGTTCTTGCCGCTGCGAACTTGCTCATCAATAGCAAATGACCACCATACACACGGCTCGCCCGTTAAAGGCGCACTTAATAGCTGCTCACCCTCTTTTAACACACCGTACAGCTCAACATAACCTTGCGCCGCAGAGCGCACTTTTGAGGTCGGGGTGTCCAATAAGTAACGCGCTTTCTTCAGGTTATTGATACACCACCAGCCACTCGCCAGGCTGGCGCTGCATGTCACAGTCAAGAAAATACTGACGCCAACAATATCCACTATGAGTTAACCAAACAGGCTTTTGATATCAACATCGGCTTTTTCAGCATCACTAAAACGCAATAACTCAGCCGCAGTAAAGTTGAAATGCCCAGCAATGAGGACATCGGGGAATTGTTCAATGCGCACATTGTTCAGATTCACCGCTTCGTTATACAACTCACGACGGTCCGCAATCCCATTTTCTAAAGCACTGATACGCTGCTGTAAAAACTGGAAACTTTCGTTAGCTTTGAGTTCTGGGTAATTTTCCGCAAGCGCAAACAGCTTGCCTAAACCTAAGCGTAAGCCTGTTTCAGCTGTACCTAATGCACCAATATCATGTTGTTCACGCGCACTGGATACAGCATTACGCGCCTTAATAACGTCTTCTAAAGTCTGGCGCTCGTGCTGCATATATTGTTTACAGGTTTCTACCAGCTTCGGTAACTCATCGTGACGCTGTTTCAGTAATACATCAATATTTGACCACGCTTTAGTCACGCTATGCTTGAGGCGAACCAAGGCGTTGTACAGACTCACGCCCCATGCCACCAGCAAAATAGCCGCAAGTAATAAACCGACTAGAAATAAACTCATTAAGTGCTCCAACGCGCTGATAATAAAGCCCTAGTCTAATCACTAGAACATCCATATACCACTCTTTATAGCGTGTAGATCATTAAGACCAGACCTACCTAACTTGAGTCAACACTATAAATCTTTACCCTATGCGGTGCTGGCTCAGTCGCACACGCAGGCATGGATTGCACAGTCCTCTCATAACCAGCAGCACAAAGTGATAAGCATCATGGAACCCTACGCGCCTAGGGCATCTAAGATGTGCACAAGCAGTGGCAAAGTATTTTCCGTTATACTGCCGCTCACCCTATATCAGCCTTAATCAATACTGGTTTAACCACTATGCGCAACGATGCACGCGATGAGATTAATGAACTTCCCAGCCTGAGTGCAGCTCGTATCGAGCCATCACTGCAAGCATCCAGCAGCTCTGCTTCAGAGGCTTTTACTGCACAATCGCCCACACATGTCCTGAGCGATACGCCGCAGTCAAATAAAGCCATAGGGGTCTTATCTGCTCTCACTTTGGCGCTACTCTGCGCGGGTGGCACTTTTGCTTGGTGGAGCATGCAGCGTATCGAGCGACTAGAGCAGCAACTGGTCGCCACTCAAGACAGTTTTTCGCGGATCAGTGAAGATGCCGCAGGCCGTATTAAAGATATCAGCGGCAAATTCACGGCAACCGAGTCCAGTGTTTTAAGTGACAATGAAGTTCTAAAAATGCGCCTCAATAAAATAGAAAGCGCAGCGGTAGAAGCCGCTAAACAACAGCAAATCAATCTATCCGAACACGCATCGCGCTTAACTAAAATCAGTGGCACGCTAGACGCATTAAAAACAACCACAAATCAGCAGCAACAGGCTGTCGAACAACAAAAAAACACCTTAAACACTTTACAAAAAGAGCTTAACGCCCGCCTTGAACAACAGCATCAGCAATTAACCGAACTCACCAAAAGTAGCCAGATCAATCAGCAACAGCTTGCGCAATGGGTGGAGCAAGGGCAAACCCTGAGAAACCTTACAAGCAAACTCAATACACTACAAAAAAGCGCCGTAACAACCGAGGAAGTGACCCGCCTCCAGCAAGACATTTTAATTCTACGCAGCGAATTAGAACAGCGCTCATCTGCACCAGCAGTCCTCCAACAAGGACCGTCCATTGCTGACTTTGATGCTTATCGTGCACAAACCAACCGCACTATCAGTGCATTGCAAGAGCAAGTACGCAACGTACAAAAAAACGCGCCGTAGCGCGTTTTTTTGTACATATTAAAGTAACTTTTACAGTTTGAACTGATTAACCAAGCGACGCAGCTCTGCAGCTAAGCGCACCAACTCTTCACTGCTTTGTGCAGTCTGTGTTGCACCCGCTGAGGTGTTATCAGCAATCGAACTAATCGTTGTAATGTTACGGTTGATTTCCTCTGCTACCGCACTCTGCTCTTCCGCAGCAGTAGCAATTTGCGTATTCATATCATTGATCGTCGCCACTTCAGCCGCAATCACATGCAAACTTTGTGATGCTTTTTCAACACAGGTTGAACCTGTAGTGGCACGCTGCTGTGCACCGCCCATCGCACCCACGGCATTTTTCACGCCATGCTGCAAACGCTCAATCATATTCTGAATTTCTTCAGTCGATTTCTGCGTACGCGAGGCCAAGGTGCGCACCTCATCGGCCACCACTGCAAAACCACGGCCTTGCTCACCCGCCCGTGCGGCTTCAATGGCCGCATTCAATGCCAGTAAATTGGTTTGTTCGGCAATGCCTTTAATCACATCCAATACAGCGCTGATATTTGCCGTATCCGTTTCCACCTGTTGCACAACATTGGCGGCACTTTCAATTTCTACAATCAACTCGCGAATCCCTGCGATTGCTTGTTCAGCCACCAAAACGCCCTGCTTCGATTCCTCATCAGCACCTTGTGAGGCTTGCGCGGTTTGCGAGGCATGCCGCGCCACTTCTTGTACGGTGGCGCTCATTTCATTCATGGCCGAAGCAACCATGTCAGTTTCGGTACGCTGCTCAACAACAGCCTGCAAGGTTGTATCAGCCACCTGTGCAACCTGATCAGACACATCATGCAGCTGCTGGGTCACGTCAGATACAGCATGTAAACTCTGCTTAAATTTTGCAATCATGCGATTAAACGCATTGCCCATGGCACCAATTTCATCATGACTATCTACGACAACGCTGTAACTTAAATCATCATCTTTAGCAATGGCTTCCATGGTATGGCGCATGGCGTGAATTCGTTTAATCACGGTACGACGCACAATAAATACCATCACAGCCAAACCGACCAACAACAACAGCAACTGAATACCTGCTGCCGTCCATAAATTACGTTCCACTTGGCTGTCTAATGCATCTAAAGCATAGCTGATGCGCACAGCACCAACCACAGCGTCAGGCTGAACTTGGTGACAGGCTAAGCAATCAGTACCACGATAATTGTTAGACGCATGAATAGGATTAATCACTGTCAATACACGGCCATGACCCTCATCGGTAACCTGCATAATTTCTTCACCGGCCAGCGCACGGCGATCCAACTCATCAGCGGGCGCTTGATGGTCATAACCAGGACCAAACACCGAGGTAATTAAATCAGTACGAATAATACGCGCATCGGTAATACCGGGACGAGCAAGGATTTTGTCACGCAAGACATTACGCTGCGCCATCGTCCCTGTCAGCATCATGGTATTGATGCTATCAAAGTAGCTATCAGCAGTATCTTTGGTTTGTTGCTCAACAACCTCTAACACCAATTTTTTCTCATTATTGACAGAAAAAATAAGTGAGGCTGACATCACGACAAAAAACACCGAGAGCAAGGCAATATTTATTTTTGTTTGCACCGACATCTGACGCTGTTCTGACAGGTGATTCATAATTGTTAATCCCAAAACCGCTTAAAAGAATGGTCGACCATTGCAACCTGCAAGCATTGCAAACTGTTATCGAGTTCACAGTATTGGCATGCTGCATATTTTTTGATATCGGCAAAAAGGCCAACAACTAAAGGGGCCTCTCTGTCTTTTATTGATTCAACAAACAATCATAGAGGCATTCAGCTTTAGCGTTGTTTTTTTGACGCAACGGCAAGATGATGCCAAGTATTGTTCAATGCAAAGCATGATGCATGCCAAACACCTTGGCACGCAGTCTATTGAACAATACCCACAGCCTCTACCGTGCAGCCTATCTTAAGCATGCTCAGGACTGCAGGCTTTTACACAGGTCAATATAAGCCCATCTTTTTTCACATCAATGCGCGCAATACCGCCCTGATCAGCCAATGCACCAAACAGAATTTCTTCTGCTAAAGGCCGTTTAATATGGTCTTGAATCAAGCGTGCCATAGGCCTTGCGCCCATGTTTTGATCATAACCATGCTCAGCCAGCCAGTGACGCGCAGCACTACTGACATCCAGCTGTACTTGTTTTTCTTCCAGCTGTGCCTGCAGCTCAGTCAAGAACTTATCCACGATGGACTGCAAGGTTTCAGGACTTAAGCGGCTGAACTGAATAATACTGTCGAGACGGTTGCGAAACTCTGGACTAAAGGTCTTTTTCAAGACTTCCATGGCATCGGTGCTGTGATCTTGACGCGAAAAGCCCATCGAGGCACGTGCCGCCGATTCAGCACCAGCATTGGTGGTCATGACTAAGATCACATGCTTAAAGTCCGCTTTGCGACCGTTGTTATCGGTCAGCGTACCGTTATCCATCACCTGCAATAGCAGGTTAAAAACATCAGGGTGAGCTTTTTCGATCTCATCTAACAACAGCACACAATGTGGTTGTTTGCTGATTGCTTCAGTGAGCAAGCCGCCTTGATCAAAGCCCACATAGCCTGGCGGCGCACCAATCAGGCGAGAAACCGTATGGCGCTCCATGTACTCCGACATATCAAAGCGCACCAGTTCAATACCCAGTGAGTTGGCCAACTGCTTGGCCACCTCTGTTTTACCAACGCCTGTTGGACCTGAAAACAAGAACGAGCCCACCGGTTTATTGGCCGATTTAAGCCCTGCTCGAGAGAGTTTAATCGCCGTCGCCAACGCATCAATCGCCGCCTCTTGGCCAAACACGGTTAAGCGTAAATCGCGCTCAAGATGACGCAGCTGCTCTTTATCTGAACTACTGACTTGCCGGGTTGGGATACGTGCAATTTTTGCCACAACATCTTCAATCTGGCTTACATCAATGCAAGCCGCACGCAACGCTTGAGGCAGTAAACGCTGATAAGCGCCAGCTTCATCCACCACATCAATGGCTTTATCTGGCATATAACGGTCATTGATATGCTTACCCGCCAACTCTGCCGCCGCACGTAGCGCCGCATCGGTATAGGTTATTTGGTGATGTTTTTCAAAGCCTTCTTGCAAGCCCTGCAGAATACGATAGGTGTCTTCAACCGAGGGTTCGGTCACATCGACCTTTTGAAAGCGGCGTGCCAAAGCACGGTCTTTCTCAAAAATCTCACGAAATTCTTGGTAGGTGGTTGAGCCAATACAGCGGATTTCGCCAGAAGATAATAATGGCTTTAATAAGTTAGAGGCATCCATCACACCGCCAGAAGCCGCGCCCGCACCAATAATCATATGAATTTCATCAATAAATAAAATTGCCTGCGGCCGCTTGCGCAGCTCATTCAACAAGCTCTTTAGGCGCTTCTCAAAGTCACCACGGTATTTAGTCCCAGCCAGCAATGCACCCAAATCCAGCGAATAGACAACACTGCCGAGCAATACCTCAGGCACATCAGCATCGACAATACGTCGCGCTAAGCCTTCAGCGATCGCAGTTTTACCCACGCCCGCTTCGCCGACCAATAAAGGATTATTTTTCCGGCGACGCGCGAGGATTTGCGCAACTCGCTCAAGTTCATCCGCACGGCCAATCAATGGATCAATTCGGCCTTGGCGTGCCTGCTCGTTTAAATCTTGCGCATACGCCAACAAAGGATTCGTCGTGGTTTCGCGCTCACCCTCCGCAGCTTCGCTCTCAGACGCCTGAGCATCTGTTTCAGTAGGCTCACGGTCAACACCGTGCGCAATATAGCTGACCACATCAAGACGCTGCACATTATGCTGTTTGAGCAAATACACCGCGTGGCTATCGGCTTCACTAAAGATCGCAACCAGAACACTAGCGCCGCCGACTTCTTCTTTACCTGAACTTTGCCCGTGGAATACAGCACGCTGCAACACCCGTTGAAAACCAAGGGTCGGTTGGGTATCGGCCTCTTCAGCATGCTCAGACAATAATGGCGTGGTGTTTTCAATAAAGGTACGTAAATCATGACGCAATACATCAAGATTGACCGCACAACCGCGCAACACTCTGGCAGCCTCACGATTATCCAGTAAAGCCAACAGCAGATGTTCCACCGTCATAAACTCATGACGACTCACGCGTGCATCTTTAAATGCAAGATTGAGGGTGACCTCAAGTTCTAAATTCAACATGCTTTCACCTCACTTAAGCCACATACCTTTATACGTCTTTTTCGACTTCACACAATAAAGGGTGATTGCAATCACGTGCATATTGACTGACTTGCTGCGCTTTGGTTTCAGCCACATCACGGGTAAATACACCACACATCGCAAAGCCCTGATTATGCACGGCCAACATCGTTTGCGTGGATTGTTCGCGAGTCATAGCAAAAAAACGTTCTAACACCTCCACCACAAAATCCATCGGGGTGAAGTCATCGTTAAGCATCAGCACACGGTACATCGGTGGCGGCTGTAATACAGGACGCGCGGGAGCAATGGCTACATCATCATTGTCTTGCTCAAAATAGTCAGGGTTTGCAGGATTAACAGTCATGTTCAAGTACGCTTTAAATTTCAGTTCAATGTATTGGGTTCAATCTTACTACGCTTTGCAGGTTTACGCTTAATCCTCTACCTGGCGGCGCACGTCTTGTCGTTGTGAAAAGGCGCTTAACCCTGAATATAGAACACACCCACCGCAATCACCTGCCGTATGAAACTGAAAGACTTGTGCCGCTTACGTTAAACAGCACTGATCAACACGTCTTGTTCGATACGACTAGCGCCACTTCTTTACCGATGTCAACCTTAAATCCAGACAAATAAATAAACTTGTCCACATTTTAATGATTGACTTTTATGTTTATTATTTTTCCAGCAGTCTTCTATAAAATTCTTACAAAGACTCTTAACATATTGATTATAAAGACTTTTTTATAACGTTTGATTTTTCATCAATCTAAGCTGCAGCCCCACAGCATCAGCCTTGCAGCCATCTACAACCAACTTACCCACATAGTTATCCACAGCATCTGTGGATAACCCTTCCACATTGTAAAACCAGCCAGCGCTGCATCAGTGCAACCCGTATTGCGCGCAGCAATCTTTGTAATAAACAATCAATTACAACTCAGTATCGCGAATGAATTCGCTCCTACAGAAAATACCGCCCTTAGCGCCAAACCCCTCGCGCACTGCGATGACTGTGCATCACTTGCACATAATTGGCGCGATCATAGGCGCTGGGATCAATCGCACGCTCACGGCAGACACTGCCTTTTAGTTGCTGCACCGACTGATACTCATGCTCGGCCATCCATTCGCGCATGCCCTGCTCAATCTCGCTGATCACCTGTGGGCCTTGCTGCAATAATACACTGCACACATGCGTCACATCAGCGCCAGCCATTAAGGCTTTTAGTGCATCCTCTGCAGTATGCACTCCTCCAGTAACCGCCAAAGACAGATCCACCTTGCCAAACAAAGTCGCAACCCAATGAATGCGTAGCAGGTTTTCATAGGAAGACGACAAGCTAATGGTTGGCACCACTTCACGGGTCAACAGATCTATATCCGGCTGATAGAAACGATTAAACAATGAGACCCCTTGCGCACCCGCCTCCTGCAAACTGCGCACAAAATGCCCGACCGAACTGAACTGCGAAGACAGCTTCATAGTAATCGGCACAGTCACATGCTGCTTAAGCTCGCGCAGCACCTTGAGATAACGCGCTTCCACCTCAGCGCCCGACTCAAAAATATCCGCAGCGACATAATAAACATTCAGCTCCAACGCATCCGCGCCGGCTTCTTGCAACTGCTTGCCATAACGGGTCCAGCCTTCAGTAGAAATCCCATTGAGGCTGGCAATCACAGGTATCGATAGGCTGCTTTTTAACGTCTGAACATACTGCAAGTACTCATCCAGTTCGCTACGATAGTTTGACTCGTCAGGCATCGGTAAAAAACTACCCGCTTCGCCAAAGCCAATATCCTGCTCATGTAAAAAGCGCACTGCCGCGGCTTCGCTGGCCAAAATACTTTCTTCAAATAATGACGGCAGAATCAAGGCACTGGCACCGGCATCTTCCAGTTCACGAGCGCTGTCTAAGTCACCGGTGAGTGGCGATGAAGATGGCACCAGCGGATTTTTTAGCTTAAGGCCTAGATACTCAGTGGATAAATCAATCATCAGCCGACTCCTTTTTCTCTAAATCTGCAGCGCCGGGCAAATCCGCCAGCGACTGATAATGGGCAAAGCGTGCGATCACATCGTCTTGGGCTTGTTTTTGATACAGTTTAGCGGCCTCTGGATAGGTGCGATTGAGCATACTGAAGCGCGTCTCAGTGGAGCTGAAATCAGTGTAATCAATCGACGGCGCGGCGGAATCTAAACGCAATGGATTCAAACCTTTCTCAGCACGGGAGGGCTCATAACGAAATAACGGCCAGTGGCCACTTTTCACCGCCAAGTTTTGCTGACGGTGGTTATGGGTTAAATCGACCCCGTGCGCGATACAAGGCGAATAGGCAATAATCAGTGACGGGCCATCATGCGCCGCCGCATCAATAAAGGCGCGCAAGGTTTGCGTATCTTTCGCGCCGTAGGCCACTTTGGCCACATAGACATTTTCATAACCCATGGCGAGCATGGCTAAATCTTTTTTCGCCGTAGGTTTGCCCGCATTGGAGAACTTGGCCACCGCACCGCGCGGCGTGGCTTTGGAGGTTTGCCCGCCGGTGTTGGAGTACACTTCGGTATCGAGCACCAAGATATTCACATTACGCCCCGAGGCCAGCACATGGTCCAAGCCGCCATAACCAATATCATAAGCCCAGCCATCGCCACCAATAATCCACACGCTGCGCACCACCAGCTGTTCAGCCACGGTTAACAATTCTTGCGCCTGTGGCTGATCGCTTAACTCAGCCAAACGTTGCTTAAGCTGCACCACGCGCAAGCGCTGTTCAGCAATCTCTTGTTCGGTGTTTTGTTCCGCTGTGAGTAACCCATCGACTAACTCGCTACCGATGCTGTCGCGTAATTCTTCCAGCAACTCACGGGCAAAACCCTCTTGTTGGTCAATGGCGATGCGCATGCCTAAGCCAAACTCGGCATTGTCTTCAAACAGCGAGTTATTCCAAGCAGGGCCACGGCCTTCAGCGTTCACCGTCCACGGCGTGGTTGGTAAGTTCGCCCCATAAATCGAAGAACAACCAGTAGCATTGGCCACCACCATACGATCACCAAACAGCTGAGTGGCCAGTTTCAAGTACGGCGTTTCACCACAACCCACGCAAGCGCCAGAGAATTCAAACAAAGGCTGCAACAACATCGCACCTTTAATCGTGGTTTGTTTGACGGCATTACGGTCATATTCAGGTAAGGCTTCGAAGAACTGCCAGTTGGCTTGCTCTTGCTGGCGTATCGGCGCAATGGCCTGCATATTCAGCGCTTTGTGCGAGGCATTGGACTTATCGCGGATCGGACAAATATCCACACACAAACCACAACCGGTGCAATCATCAGCGGATACTTGATAGATCATCACATGGTCTTGTGGATAATCACGCCCCAACACTTGATGCGATTTAAAGCTGTCGGGTGCATCAGCGACTAAGTCTTTGGGCACCAGTTTGCTGCGAATCGCCGCATGCGGGCAGACCATCGGACACTTACCGCATTGGGTGCACAGATCTTGATCCCAGACCGGAATTTCTAAGGCCAGTTTACGTTTTTCATAGGCGGCACTGCCCAAGGGGAAGCTACCATCCACCGGCATCATACTCACCGGCACGCGATCGCCCTCACCAGCAATCAAACGCGCAGTAAAGCGACCAATAAAATCTGGAGCATTTTCATCCACCAACGGCGGACGCTCAAAGGTACTGGTCGCAGCACTGGGTACGGGCATTTCATGCAGATTAGCTAACGCCGCATCAATCGCACGGAAGTTAAAATCGATGATGCTTTGCCCTTTGCTGCCGTAAGTGTTTTGCACCGCTTGTTTAATCGAAGCAATCGCCTGCTCACGCGGCAACACCCCGGAAATCGCAAAGAAGCAGGTCTGCATAATGGTATTGATACGCTTACCCATATTGGCCTGCTGCGCCACGGCGTAAGCATCAATGCAATACACTCGGATCTGTTTCTCAATGATCTGCTCTTGCATACGCCGTGGCAGTTCATCCCAGACCTGATCGACTGGGTGTGCGCTATTGAGCAAGAACACCGCAGCATTTGCAGCTTTATCCAGCATTTCAAAACGCTCAATAAACTGCGGCTGATGGCAGGCAATAAACTGCGCCTGATGGTCACCAATTAAATAGGTGGAACGGATCGGCTGCGGGCCAAAACGTAAATGCGAAACGGTCATTGCGCCAGACTTTTTCGAGTCATAAACAAAATAGCCTTGCGCATATAAATCCGTGGTTTCGCCAATAATCTTAATCGTGTTTTTATTAGCACCAACCGTACCGTCGGAACCTAAACCATAAAACAGTGCCTGTACTGAGCCTTTATGCGCATCGGTATGCCAATGTTCATCCCATGCCAAACTGGTATGAGTGACATCATCATAGATACCAATGGTAAAGCCATTTTTCGGCTGTGCTTGCTGCAACTCTGTAAAGATCGCCGCAACCATGCCAGGGGTAAACTCTTTAGAAGATAAACCGTAACGCCCGCCAATCACTGTCGGCAGCTCGGCAAAGGGGCTCATGCCCTGCATCTGTGCTTGCGCCAAAGCGCTGATCACATCTTTATACAGTGGCTCACCGTCGGAGCCTGGCTCTTTAGTGCGATCAAGCACGGCAATCTGTTTCACGCTGCTGGGTAACGCGGCCAATAACGCCTGCGCATCCAATGGACGATACAGGCGCACCCGCAACACACCAACCTTTTCACCTTGCGCCTGCAAGTAATCTACCGTCTCATGCACGGTTTCTGCAGCAGAGCCCATCAGCACAATCACCCGCTCAGCATCTGCAGCAGAGCCCATCAGCACAATCACCCGCTCAGCATCTGCAGCGCCGTGGTACTCAAATATTTTATAGTGGCGACCGGTCAGTTCGGCAAACTGATCCATCAACTGCTGCACCAGGGCTGGAAAAGCCAAATAAAATTTATTGACCGTCTCGCGGCCTTGGAAATACACATCAGGATTTTGTGCGGTACCGCGCAACACAGGATGATCCGGACTCATCGCGCGAGCACGATGGGCATGCAAAGCTTGTTGTGAAATCAGCGCATGCAACACCTCATCATCCACTGCTTGAATCTTCGCCACCTCATGCGAGGTGCGAAAGCCATCAAAGAAATGCAAAACAGGCAAACGACCCATTAAAGTGGCCGCATGGGAGATCAGCGCAAAATCCATCGCCTCTTGCACCGAACCTGCGCAGAGCATGGCAAAACCGGTCTGGCGCGTCGCCATCACATCACTGTGATCACCAAAAATCGACAAGGCCTGACAGGCTAACGATCGCGCCGCCACATGAATCACCACAGGCGTCAGCTCACCAGCAATCTTGTACATATTGGGGATCATCAACAGCAAGCCCTGCGAAGCAGTAAAGGTCGTGGCTAAACTGCCCAACTGCAAAGCGCCATGCACCGCACCCGCCGCGCCGCCTTCACTTTGCATCTCGACAATATCCGGCACTGTGCCCCACAGATTGGTGCGCCCTTGCGCCGACCATTCATCCGCCCATTCGCCCATCGCCGAGGCTGGGGTAATCGGATAAATCGCACACACCTCACTTAAACGGTGGGCAATCGTTGCGGTGGCTTCATTGCCGTCAATCATCAACCAGCGGGTTGTTTGCATGCTCAATTCCTCTCTTAACGCCGTTGCACATAGCCGTGCACAACACTATCAATTGAGTTTAACTAAGCAACAGCAAACAGCCTTGTCGTGGGTCAATAGGGGCTTGCCTATAGATCTAAAAGATTACTCAACCAGCCAATCAGCGTACATCTGCTAAACCACCTGCAGGTGCTGCGGACACAAACACCACAACGAAGTCACTTCCGCACTGCGCGCGGCAAACAGCGGATCAGTCGTATCTTGGCTGCGGCCGTGCTTAGGTTGGGTATCCAGACGGTATTTCACTGCTAAACCCGCTTCGACAAACCAGCCAAGTAACTCCTCTCGGGTGCGTAACTGCAAATGTTCGGCTAAATCCGAAAGAATCAGCCAAGCTTCGCCCTGCGCTGCTAAATGTTTGGACACACCCTGCAAAAACCCCCGCAACATCGCGCTATTGGCATCGTAAACGGCATATTCCAGCGGTGAACTGGGCTTGGCCGGCAGCCAAGGTGGATTGCAGACAATCAGATTGGCTAATGGCTGCTCACTAGGAAACAAATCAGCCTGCTGTATCTCAATTGTCGATAAGCCCAAGCGCTCGATATTCTCAGCGGTACAGGCTAGCGCACGCGGATTGAGGTCGGTAGCAACCACTTGTTTAACACCACGTTGCGCGAGAATAATCGCTAGCAAGCCTGTGCCAGTACCAATATCAAAGGCTAACTCATGTATTTCTGGCAGCGCTGCATCGAGCAGCAATTGCACATACTCATGGCGTGTCGGCGCAAAGACGCCGTAATGCGGGAAAATCGAGAGCTCCAACGCGCTAATCGGTACGCCTTTTTCACGCCACTGTGCTGCGCCTAAAGCACCTTGCAGATCACGAAAGGAGATCAGACAAGGCTCGTTCAATTCACCAAAAGCCGCAGTACAGGCCGCGCTAAACTCAGGAGCACGACGCAAGCGACTGACATATCCCGCATCCAGCTCCAATAACAATCGACTGAGCACGCGTGAACGCTGCGCTTGCGCCTGACGTTGCTGATGAAATAAGTTGGGGATTAACGATACCTCAGCAGCAGATTTAGCCGCTTTGCTGGCTTTACGTTGCTCGGTGCGCTCAATGCGCCGAGTGATAGCCTGCAATAATTGCCGCGCATTATGAAAATCACCACGCCACAACAGCGATGTTCCTTCACAAGCAAAACGATAAGCCTCATCGGCCGTGGTCTGATCATCAATCACCACAATCCGTGCCGGTGCGGGCTGATTGCTCTCCGATAACCAACGGGTATGCTGAGCGATCTCTTGGTCTTGCCATTGCACATACTGGTTTTCTGTTTGCAACACGCTGCGCACCCTTATTGATCAGCCACTATCGAGACAAAGTCTGCCTATAGACTTCGCAAAAGATTGCCAAGAATAACAGCTAACACCGTACAATAGGCACCTGCCGCAATGACTGCCGGCTTATCTTTTTGAATTGAGTTTTATACATGCGGATTATCACTATGCGCCGATTGACTGGGCTGCCCTCTTCTTTTATATCGGCCGTTTGTGCAGCGCTATTGCTGAGTACCTTAGGTGGTTTATCGGGTTGCCAACTGCTGCAATCACGTGCGGCAAAAAGCGTGGTCGCCGATAGCGGCGTGCTCCGCGTCAAAGGTATTGCGCAGTCCAGTCATATCAGGAAAAACCCTGCAGGCATGCCACTGATTGAAGCCGCGAATTTTCATGATTTACTGTTTACCTTAGGCTACAGCCACGCCAGTGATCGCCTTGCGCAAATGGTGCAACTGCGCTTATTAGCCCAAGGCCGTTTAGCCGAACTGCATGGCGCTGAGATGCTCAATCTCGATCGTTTAATGCGCTCAATTAATCTGCAAGCCGATGCACAGAACCTGTATAAACAGGCGCCTAAAAATCTGCAAAGTTATTTTGAAATTTACGCACGCGGGGTGAACGCGTATTTGTATCAGATGCGCGATGCGCTACCACCAGAGCTGACGCAGGCGAACTACAAACCAGACTACTGGCGCGCCGAAGACAGTGCATTAATCTTCAGCCTGTATAGTTTTAGTCAAAGCGGCAACCTCTCTGAAGAAGTTTTAGCTTTAGCCTTTGCTCAACACTTAGATGGGCACAAGCTGCCGTGGTTATTGCCGATCTATCCCGATGAGCCCTTGGCTCTGAATGAAACAGACAAGCTGCTGACAATGTCTCACTCTGCAGTGCAAGACAAAGCCTTACGTGACAGCACTTTGCAATTGTTAGACGCGCTCAATCAACTGGCCGCGGTCAATTCGTTACAAGCACCTTTGGCCAGCAGCTGGGCAACCCGTCCACAACAGAGCGTCAAGCGCCGCAGTATATTAGCACTCAACACGCTGCAACCTGCAGGTACTGCCTTAAAGGCTTCAAATCAACAACCCTCATTATATAGCTGGGTCAATTTACACTCACCACAACTGCAAGCAGCGGGCTTAAGCATTCCTGGCCTGCCGTTATTGATATCAGGCTTTAATGGCCAATTGGCCTATAGCATCAGCGCAGTGATGGCCGATACCCAAGATGTATTTATTGAAAAACTGCGACGCCACAATGGCCGTCTTGAATACTTCGCTGATAACACATGGCAGCCCACCCAACAACGGATGGAAACTTTCTTTATCCGTGGCCAACGCCCCATCCGCGAAACCTTGTACCGCACCGCGCACGGCCCGTTACTCAGCGCATTACCTGTCAATAGCAATAGCGGTTATGGCTTGGCCTTGCAACATGCGCGGCTGGACGATGACCCAAGTTTAAACGCACTATGGCAGCTGTTACGCAGTAAGCGTATTGAACAGGCCACAGAGATTGTGCAAAACCTGCGGGCGCTACCCGCCAACGTTTTAGTGGCTGATGCTGAGCATATTGCTTGGCAAGTCACCGGCACCTACCCAAACCGTCGTAACAGTCGCGGTCTTTTCCCGTCACCAGGCTGGGACGCCAGCGTGGCATGGGAAGGTTATGCCGACCCGATGCTCTATCCATACGACCAAGACCCACAGCAAGGTTGGCTGAGCGCCGCCAACCAGCGTCTGATCCAACCCGCTTACGGCATGCAGTTATCCAGTAGCTGGAGCAGTCCTGAGCGTGCTGAAAATCTGAAGCAACAGTTGACTAAAAGACCCGTCGCGGCCAGTCTGATCCTGCAAAACTCCGCTCAATTACGACCATGGCTCGTCACGCAATTACAGCAAATGCTCAGCGCCGGCGCTATGCCAGAAGCACTGCAGCAGGCGTTACAAAAACTACCCAGTGAGCAACGGATAAAAGCCGAACAAGCACTGCAAAATTTTACCTCGATCAATGCTCAACATGCTTTATCTCCTGAGCAAGCCGCTTGGCTGGACGATTTTTTAACCCAAGCACACACGCAATTATTTAAACAAGAACTGCAGACACTACCGGCGAGTATGCAACAAACCTTTGCGGTGCATAATCAGCACAGCTATCCGGCCTGGTTAGATCATTTATTGGGCCGTGAAGACAGCCCGTTCTGGCAAAGCGTCGCTGCATCTAAAGCGCAGTTTCTCGTAGAAAACTTATTGAGCAGCCGTGCAGTGCTGAGTCAGCAAACCTTAGGAGCACAGCTAACAAACAGCCAAAGCATATTGGTGGATTTCTCACGTGCGATACCCTTATCCGCCGCCAGTTTTAGCGGGCAATCGGATAATCCATACAGCTCGTATTACCAGTTAAAACCGGGTGTTGCTGGCACGCTTTATCCGCTACCAACCAACTACAAGGACATCAGCACGCTGTATGGCAAACAGCGATTGACCTTGCTGCCTGCACCTTAAAATGGCCGCAATCGCGGGCATGACCTGCGCATACAAAAGCGCTTGCGTGCCCAGTATTATCAGCAAACAAAAGATACATCAGTATCCCAGCACATAATGCAGATGTTCAAGGCGTGCGGCGCTGGGTCTGTGGCAAGCCTAGCCATGGATGGCGCAGCGCCCGAATCGAGACAGGAGTCTCGTTGAGGGAAAAGCAGACTTAGCGCAGTGCGCCATGCACACAACCTCTACAACTCAACCAGCAAGCTACTGTTGCAATGACAGACCCACGTCGCGGGCATGACCTGCGCATACAAAAGCAATGATCTAACACTCAATTGTGGGCGAGGCAGCCGCACGCCAATCACTGCAAACATCACACTACATCTGCATCGGGCGCCGGCCGGCCAAGGCATGGCTGAGGGTGCCACCATCGACCATTTCCAGCTCACCACCAAGTGGCATGCCGTGGGCTAAACGCGTCGTAATCAGTTGTTTATCGGCGAGTATCTGCGCAATGTAATGCGCCGTAGCTTCGCCTTCAACGGTAGGGTTTGTGGCAAGAATTACTTCAGTAAACTGACCCGCATTAACCCGACCAAGCAATTCTGGAATACCAATGGTCTCAGGGCCCAGACCATCGAGCGGTGAAAGATGCCCCTTGAGCACAAAATAACGACCGCGATAACCGGTTTGCTCAACCGCATACACATCCATTGGACCCTGCACAATGCACAGCAAACTGTCATCACGGCGCGGATCACTGCAGATATTACAGATTTCATCTTCACTGAGCGTACGGCAGGAACGACAATACCCAACGCCTTCCATCGCCTGACTTAAAGCGTGAGAAAGACGCTGACCACCACTGCGATCACGCTCTAATAACTGCAAAGCCATACGCTGCGCGGTTTTTTGACCGACACCAGGCAACACACGAAAGGCATCAATAAGTTGACGAATCAAAGGACTAAACGACATGAATACTCAGCGAATTGACTAACGAGAAAAGATACAACGACTGCTTATTCAGTCAGTCGCTGCCAAACGACGAGGGTAAGCCGCGCGCTTCAACCAATAAAAGCCACGCACTCACCCTACAGTCCTAGAAGGGTAATTTAAAACCTGGTGGCAATTGCATGCCAGCGGTCATTCCCGCCATACCGTCTTGACTGCTTTGCTCAATTTTACGGACGGCATCATTGACTGCGGCAGCGATCAAGTCCTCAAGAATTTCTTTATCTTCCTGCAATAAACTGTCGTCAATACTGACACGACGCACATCATGCCGACCGGTCATCACAATGCTGACTAAACCTGCACCTGATTGACCCGTCACTTCAGCATTGGCCAATTCTTCCTGCATTTTTTGCATTTTGTCTTGCATCTGTTGTGCCTGTTTCATCAGGCCAGCCATACCACCTTTCATACGGGATTCCTTACATTACCGAGTCTATAGGTTGAATACTTTCAGCGCTGATTATAGCGCCAAAGGTGTCTATTAACTGCAATACTATGGGATCAGTATGGATTGCAGTTTCTGCTTCTTGTTGGCGTTTTGCTTGCTTGCGCAGCAATGCTAAAGCCGGTGTTTCTTGATCAATCGCATGCACCTCAATCGTCAGCTCAATGGCGGCGGACAACTGAGCATTGATCGCATCACTGATACGTTGCAACTGGGTATTATTAAATAAAGCACTGTGGTTGGGGTCAAGATGCAACAACCACGCCGTCGCACTTTTTTCCATCAACACACAATTCGCCGCGATGCTGCCAGTCATACCAGCGAGCTTCAACTGGGCAAATACAGCCTGCCACTCAGCGGCCAAACCTGTCGCTTGCGCAATACTGGGTTGCAAATCCGCCAGATTGACATTGCTTTGTGCCAATTTGGCATCTTCTTCACTTAAGCTGGAAATATAGTCATAGCCTTGAAATTGTTCAGCATCCAGGCCGCTCTCGTCACCATTCGAGGACTCTGACTCTGCAGCAAAAGCTTGACTGTAATCCTCTTCTTGATAGTCGGCTGCTGACTCAGGCGTATCCAGATGCGCATCGTCCGAAGCTGCAACTGCAACATCAGCGCTCATTGCATTGGTTTTATCAGCACCAACCTCAGGCTCATCGTCTTTCTGCTCAGGCGCAGCAGACTGCTCCGTCTCAGGCGCGACAGAAACCTCTGCAGCATGGGATTCAGCAGGCTGTGTTGCTAGCTCTGGATGATGTTCCCAAGGCGCACGAATGTCTTCTGGAGCGACTGTTTCAGCCACAACAGATACAGCCTTAAGCGATGGAGTTTGCCCAGACGCTAAGGCGCCTGAGGCCTGATCAACAACCGGAGTTTGCAGGTTTGGCTCGGCTGATTCTGCAATAGTGCTACTCGCACTGACGGCAGGCTCAACATTGTAGGTCGCGCTCGCGAGTTCTGGCGCCGTCACAGCGCTTGAGCTTTGCCTAACAGCTGCTGGCGTTGCTTGCGTCATGCCTGAAGCTGACTGCAATAAAGGTGTACTTGGCGTACCCGGCAAACTGGCAGGACGAAACGCCAGCATACGCAACAAAACCATTTCAAAACCATCACGCGGATCGGGTGCCAAGGGTAAATCACGGCGACCCAGCAAACCAAGTTGATAGTAAAACTGTACATCTTCTGCTGGTATAACCGCCGCCAATTCGAGCACTTGCGCGCGATCGCCCTGCCCGTTATCAATCGCATCCGGTAACAACTGCGCAATCGCAATACGGTGTAAGGCATTAAGAATTTCTGCCAAGACCCCTGCCCAATCTGGACCATGCTCAGCCAGATGTGCAACAGCACTCAATGCTTCACGCGCATCACCCGCAATCAGCGCTTTGAGCACACCATAAATCTGGCCTTGATCAAGCGTGCCAAGCATGGCCCGCACATCATCAGCAAATACACGTCCATCACCAAAAGATACCGCTTGATCGGTCAAGCTCATCGCATCACGCATTGAGCCATCAGCCGCACGGCCGAGCAGCCACAGCGCATCATCTTCAAACGGAATATTTTCGCTGCTTAAAACATGTTGCAAATGGCCAACAATCGGCTCAGGCGGCATATTTTTCAGCGAGAACTGTAAACAACGGGATAACACGGTCGCCGGCAATTTTTGCGGGTCAGTGGTGGCCAATAAAAACTTAACGTACGGCGGCGGCTCTTCCAGGGTCTTCAACAAAGCGTTGAATGAACTGGTGGACAGCATGTGAACTTCATCAATCAGATAAACCTTATAGCGTCCGCGGGTTGGCATATATTGCACGTTATCCAGCATCTCACGGGTGTCTTCCACCTTCGTTTTACTGGCCGCATCCACTTCGATCAGGTCAATAAAGCGACCCTCATCAATTTCACGACAAATCGAGCACTCACCACAAGGCGTCGAGCTCACACCCTGCTCGCAGTTCAGGCACTTGGCCATAATCCGCGCAATCGTGGTTTTACCCACACCGCGAGTGCCCGTAAACAAATAGGCATGGTGCAAACGCTGATGATCGAGCGCATTGATCAATGCTTTTAAAACGTGGGTTTGGCCAACCATTTCACGAAATGAGCGGGGACGCCATTTGCGGGCTAAAACCTGATAACTCATAGCAACTATAACCAGCAAGAAAACAGACGCCCATGCTAACGGAGCACAACAGAAAATGCACCCGTAACGGGGTTTACCAAGAGGCTTTATTTATGAATTTCGAAAGGAGGTGTAGCAAATTAGGTGGCAACCACTACCAGCCACACCCCGGCACACAATGTCACCGCTGTGGCTGCTCCCTTCCAGGCCTGACCAGGTTAACGGTTAATCGTTGCGAGGGGACCGGCAGGGTCGCCATAACGCGCGCACCAGCGATGTGGTGCGCGGCTATTGTACTGATTTATGACGCGGATGCAAGCAGGTCTAACGCAAGGATCAGCGGCGGAGCCGATGAGTACGCAGAAAAGCAATATAAACTGACTAGAATCGAAAAAGAGTAACCCAAATCGGGTGATTTTAAAGAAACATACAGACGCAGATGCGCTTGCATTACAGCTTAAATCACAAAAGCCGAACGTCCTCGAACGAGTTGAACATTGCGTGCCGCAAGCGGTACGCAATGTTCTATCAACGCAACGGTTGCACTGCGCTAGCGCTTACTTCAGCGGCTTGATTGTGCCAAGCTTGGCGCACAAATGTGGCTAAGGCCGCAACTTCTTCGTCATTCAGACGCCAAGCATGACCCTGCATTCGCAGCTTAGCAGGCCGACGTTCGGTGGACGGCAACTCAGCACCATGCAAAATAATATGAAGCAAGCCTGTGGCTGAGTCACCAGTAACCAAAGCATTACCATCAAGCACAGGGAAAATTTCTGCGGCACCGCGCCCATCGACAGCGTGACAACCGGCACAATTATCCAGATACAAACGCGGCCCCAGCGGCATAGAAGGATCGGCACTGGTGAGCAGTCGCTCTGTATCCGTAGGCATTATATGGCTTTGGGTTGATAGCACACCCGCATCGGAACTTGCACTTAAATACGTAAGGTAAGCAGCAATGGCCAGATTATCTTCATCAGTCAGATACTGCAGCGAATGCTCGACAACCAACGACATCTCTCCGACGCTGGTTGCATAAGCATTGCGCCCCGTGGCGAGATAGTTGGCCATCTGCTGGGTACTCCACTGCGCAGCTACACTGTCTTTACTACGCAGCTCAGGCACCGACCAGCCCGCAACATTGCCCCCAGTGAGAAAGGCTGGATTATCTTCAGACACGCCATCCTGAGCCATCACTAAGTTACGCGGACTATGACAGGCAGCGCAGTGCGCAGGACCTTGTACAAGGTAGGCCCCGCGATTGATATGCGCATCGTCAGAGACCGATTTAAACTGAGGATCTTGTAGCACCAGCCAGTTCCAAGCACGCAATCCCCAGCGTTGACTGAATGGAAATGTCAGCTCAGTTTGCGGCGTCACACTATGTACAGCTGGCACGCCTTGCATAAAATACAAGTACATCGACTGCACATCAGCTTCACTCAAGAAACGAAAGTTTTCATACGGCATCGCTGGATACAAATGTGCACCATCTTTGCGCAAACCGTCATACAAGGCGCTGCGAAAATCGTCCAACGAGTAAGCGCCAATCCCTGTTTCATTGTCAGGAGTAATGTTAGTCGAATAAATAGTACCCAGCGGGCTCTCAATCTTGCGTCCTCCGGCAAAGGGTTGTCCCTCATCAGTCGTATGGCAGGCCATACAGTCAGACGCCCGCGTAACATATTCGCCACGAGCAACCGTCACCGCAGAGGAAGATTCAGACAAGGCTTTACTCGCTGTGTGCTGCACAGGTATCCAGATCATCGCGACAATCGTCACAACAGCCAAGACAATCAATGCCAACATGATGCGCATTAAAGTTTTCATAGTGATTGATCCTTAGGCAAGATTGCGAGGCTGTCGCAGATAATCAGTACGCAGTGTATGCGCCGCCCAATAGGCCAGCCCACCCACTAACCCGGTCGGGTTATACTGGATATTTTGCGGAAAAGCCCCCGCCCCCATAACAAACACATTGTGCACATCATGTGCCTGCAAATAACGATTCAGCACTGATGTTTTAGGGTCATCACCCATGATATTGCCACCCACATTGTGCGTGGTTTGGTAAGGACGCACATCGTACATCGCCCCTTCTTTTTTGAAATTTGACTGCATCAGATCAGGTTGCAATTTGGCAGCGATTTCTTCCATTTTTACACGCATAAACTGTGTCATGCGGATATCGTTCTCATTCCAATTAAATGTCATACGCAACATGGCACGACCAAACTGATCCTTGTAAGTTGGATCTAGATCCAGATAGCAATTTTTATACGACATACAAGAGCCATGCGAACCAATACTCATGGCATGCCCATACCACTGACCCACCGCATCTTTCCAGCCTTTACCCCACGCTGGCGTACCCGCCGGTAACGGCATCGAACGGATCGGTTGTCCATTCGTTGTACCACTGGAAATGTAACTGCCACCGATAAAACCTTCACGCCCGAAGTCAATCTGATTAATACCAAAATCATCAATCACCATGCCATTGGAGCCAGTGCCAACAAATGGATTGAAGGCCTTGTCCTTAAAGAACATCTGCACCCCACCATTCATTTGATAAGCATAGCCTCGGCCGGTGACACCTTCACCCGTGGTTGGGTCATAAGGCTCGCCAATCCCCGACAGCAGCAGTAAATGGACATTATGCAGTTGATAAGCACAAAGGATGACCAGGTCGGCCGGCTGAAAAACCTCCTCACCCGTTCTGTGATCAAAGTAAGAAACCCCTGTTGCGGTTTTCTTATCTGCAGCCAATTCAACGCGCAGCACCTCGGCCCTTGTCTTATAAGAAAAGTTAGGCTTGCGTTTCAGTGCATCCAAAATACAGACATTGGGTGAGCCTTTGGAATAGTTATAACAGCCATAACGTTCGCAGAAGCCACAGAAACTACAGGGGCCAAGCTGCATACCGTACTCATTGACATACGCCTCTGAGGCAATCGCACCGGGTCGAGGAAAAGGGTGATAGCCTAGCGACTTGGCTGCATTAGCAAATAAGGTTGCATCATAAGTTTGCGGCATAGGCGGCATACAATAATCAGCCGTACGCGGGCCTTCAAAAGGATTGCCACCGGGGATGATTTTACCGTTGAGATTGCCTGCTTGCCCTGAAATACCCACCATACGCTCGAATCGGTCAAAGTGCGGTTCCAAGTCGCTGTAGCTAATAGGATAATCTTGCAGCAACATACCGTCTGGAATGGTCTGACGGCCAAAGCGTTCGATCGTATAGGAACGTAAACGCATCTCTTCTGGCTGCGGCCGCCAGTTATGACCGTTCCAGTGTGTCCCAGCGCCACCCACCCCATCACCGGGTAAGAATGAACCCAACTGTCGGTAAGGCAAGGCAACCTCATCGCCTGTACGCCGAATAGTCAGGGTTGAGGCCGAGGGCTTTTGCATCAGGTCATAACGGATAGCATATTTCAGTTCATCAGCGATATTGGGGTATTTAAAATCAGGTACAGTATCCCGATCTTCTCCACGCTCTAGCGCAAGGATCTCAAGCCCTTCCTGCGCCAACTCCATACCGAGAACGGCACCCGTCCAACCTAAACCGACAATAACAACATCTTTTTTGGGATCTGTACGTGCCATGCTTATGCCCTCTCGCCAGAAATTGAAACAGGCCCTAAGGGGTAAGCTACGTTATGTTGACCGGCCCACTCTTTAAAGCTCGCCCGTGCCCCCGGAAAGCCAATATACGACCAAGCCAACATTTTATAGTTGCCGCCATATTTGGGGTCAGAAAAGTAACCTTCCTTAGTATTGCCAAGCAGTATAGAAAAGAAATCACGCAGCTCTGCACCTAAATTGATGGTTCCTTGCTGCACACCGGCGAGCACTTCATCTTGCTGCGAAAGCGCCAACTTATCAAAGCGTTTGCCATGCGTTTTATCACACCAAGCATTGAGCGCTGCGATGCCTTGGCGATAGATCTGCGCAGGTGCGAGCGGTGTTTGATAGCCCTGTGCAGGCGGCGCATTGGGGTCATGTGGCCCTTGCATGAACCAGTCTGAGCCGGCCCCATATTTGCTTGCAAGTTGACGATCAATAAACACCGGAACATGTGCTTCATAAGCACCAGGGCCATGACCGTCCGAGGGAATCAACCGTGCAGTTGCGGCCATGACAAAGGCCCACTCTGTTGCATTCAAAAATTCAGGAAGGTATTGCTCCAGCGGAACTGCATCAGCTTGACCAGCATAGACCCAAGAAGGTAAGACGCTGATAGCTGTGGTCACTGTTGTTGCAGCAATAAACTGTCGCCGTGAAGGTGTCCAGTCTAGAGGGGTTTGATCGCTCATAATGCCGTCCTCGCAAATATGTATTCGTCGTGAAGGATTGCTGATGACGCAAGCAAGTCACTCGTCTATTCGAATCCTTTACCTGAGGTCTGCTCTGGGTTTAGGTGAATCCCTAGGCCCATAGACACTTTACGACCTCATTGAGGTGTATTTTATGCGCCTTAGCAATCTGAGTAGACTCTACGCCTAATGAGCTTTGTTTTCATAATACTTCAGTCGTAGCTGTCATTTAGGTCAGCAATACCTTGCAGCAAAGCAGCGGTACTGTGTGCGGTTTGCGCGCTATTCCGTGCATTCGTATTGGTTTTGCAGAAATCTCATACGCCAGTGTTGCCACTTGCCATTCCGCCTGCTGCTGTGCAACGTCTGCAGGGATATCGTCAACACACTTAATTATTTTTATCGAGGTGCAAAACCGATCTTAGATCAACGCACCTGCAGCCCAACGCACCCAAAGCTTTTTATACTGACTATTGGGGATATCACTGAGCAGACAGACCATACGATGACTTTGCTGGGAAGTGTCTGACAAGCCAGAACCTGCCAGCGCAAGACAGATAGCATTAGCAAACACCCATGTGCCATCCAGCTTAAACTCGATGAGCGCAATGGGTTTATCAATAGCCGTGTATTTCTTTTCAAACTTACACCGCTTTTTGACTGCTGGCTCATGCCTCATGAATTCAAACCGCATACATCGATCAAAAGCACTCAGAGCCAGGTATATAGTGTTAAGCCGCTATTTAGCGGATGTATTAAACGCCATCAAACGCTTCTGCAACTGCTCAAACTCTTCGGTCAGTCCTGACATACTGTCGGCAATACGTAAACTAGCCTGCTTACTTTGAATCGCCACTTGTTCAACCTGAGTCGCTTCTGCTAATAGCTTCTGAGTGCTTTGATCTTGCAACTCGGAAATCTGTGCAACATCTTCACCAAGATGGCGCATCGTCTGTAATGACGAACTGATATTGTCAAAATTCACCACGACCTCTTGGCTTTTTTGGCTATTAAGCATGGCCAACGCTGCGCTTTGATGAATGGTCTTTACTGATGTTTTTGAGCTTTCTTCTAAACGATAAATGATTTGGCTAATACGCTCAGTCGACTCTTTGGAACGTGTCGCCAACGAACGCACTTCATCTGCCACCACAGCAAAACCACGACCGAGTTCGCCAGCCCTCGCCGCTTCAATCGCAGCATTTAAAGCCAGCAAGTTGGTTTGTTCAGCAATATTTTGCACTTCGCTAATCATACCGATCGCCGACTGGCAGTCAGCCGCCAAAGCGTCAACGATCTTAGACGTATCTTCAAGGGTTTTGGTCAGTTGCTTTAGACTCTGTTCTGATTCTTTAACCAGCGCGCTACCTGAAGATTGCTGTTCGGTAACTTGATTGATTAATACAACAGTTTTCGCTAACGCTTCTTTCTCGTTAGCAAAATACTCTAGATTGCGCTCAAGCGTGTGATGCATTTGCTGCGCATCTTGATGATTTTCAGCCGCAAAACCAAGCAGCTGCTGGGTATTTGTGGTGACGTGACTTAAAATTTGGCTGGTATTTTTTTGCGCCGTTTGCACTTGATGAATGGTGCCATCCATACCTTCCAATAATGAATCTAATAATTTCATGAGTGCGTTACGACCTTTCTTGCTATCCACTCGTACGGATAAATCGAGGCGCTGTGGATCTTTACGGATGGCTTGCAAGGTTTGCAACAATGACTGGGAAACGGTTAGCAAATTAGACGCCAAAACCAACAAATAAATGAGCACGGCTGATTCAATCACCACATAAAAAGCGTGCATCATGACAACGCCCCAAGAATGCATATGATCGGGGAACAAATAGATAGGGTAGCCCATGGCTTGCAACTCATGAACACCCACATGCAATACCGCAGCAGTAACCGCCGCTGCCACAATAGTACGCCAGTCTAAGTAGGCGAAAAGAGCCGCAATAAAGACAAAATAACCAAAGTGTGCTTCGATCATGCCGTGTAACTGGTGAACATGGAGGCTGACGAAAATCATCAAGATCATCCCAACGCCCATTGAAGCAAAACGACTGTTGACAGCAAAAACCAAAACAGTATTAGTCAACGTCAAGAGACCACCAACCACAATAGCCAGCCCCCAAGTATCGTGCTGAGTGGCAAAACCTAGCGACATCACCCACGCTAATAATGTAATCACCCATAAACTTTTACCAACATGACTATGGTAATGACCCACAATATTAATCAGACGGCTAGGTTTTTTAACTGAATTGTCAACTGGTGTCATGTATCAACCTCGTAGTTAAAGGTATCCGTAGCCTCTTCGGCTGCAAATCTTTATTTTAAAAATCAACAAATAAGCAATATGATCGTAATATGCGTTACAGAAAGGTAAAGCATGGCCAAGCCCCCAGAAGGCTCATCATTTCAGTGTATTAAAAGCAATCCCTTTGCATTTCAAGGCCGTATCTATGTATCGGTCATGGGTAAGCATTCTTTAGAATAAATCCAACGCTTTCCGAACACTGATCACCCAAATTTAATTTTAAACACAAAAGTACGCTGCTCTGCCCATGCAGCACATCTATTTTAGGCTCAATTTTTTATTTTAACGCCGATCCAAGTACTCAAGCCGCTTCTACATCCCGCCCTATAGCAAAATACACATAATTTCTTAAGGTTGACTTAAGCTGATCGGCCTACAGTAACAACAAGAAACGTTCTGGAGAAAAACGATGAAAACACCACTGTTTATCACCACACTATTGGCTACCACTCTGATCACGGGGTCAGCGTTAGCTGATGACGACTGTCATAACCCAGTTGCCGATTGGCAATCTCGAGAAGTCTTACGCCAGATGCTCGAAGCCGAAGGCTGGAAAGTACACCGCATCAAGGTTGACGAGGGTTGCTATGAAGTCAAAGGTTTCGATCAGAACGGCAACAAAGTCAAGGCAGAGTTTTTCCCAGCAACATTGCGCCTACGCAAACTGGAAACAAAATTCAAAGAGAATGCGGCCATACCTGACGGCCTACCAAGCTTACCTATGCAAAAAAGTCGAGAAAAACGCAACAACCGAGACAATCATGATAATGGAGAAAAACCATGAAAAAGCTCACTCTTGCTCTGGCCATGGCAGCCACTATCGCGCTGCCAACACTCGCCCAAGCACGCGACGTAACCTTCACCACCCAGTTGAAAAATTATCGCGGCGATGGTGCCTATCTAGCACTTTATCTGGTTGACGCCAACGGCCAATACCAACGTACGCTTTGGCTTGCTGGGAAAAAATCAAAATACTACAAACACCTCGCTGATTGGGCGCGCGGCAGCGGTTTGCGCAGCAGTGAATATGATGGTGTGACTGGGGCCAGCGTGTTGAGCGGAAAGACCCTGAATATCACCGTAGATATTGCTGATGAGATGATCGATGCGGGCTATGAAGTACGCGTGGACACTGCGGTTGAGGACATGCGCGACAACCGCGCTGACGTCAGCGCGGCGTTAACCAGCGATGGTGTAGGAAAGTCATTTCCAGGCCGAGGCTACGTGCAGTCACTTCGTTACACTTTCTGATTCAGAGCACACAAGGAGCTTACTGCCATGCTACGCCAACTGCATTCACTGCTCGGTCTGATTGCCGCACTGTTTGCCATCGTGCTCACGGTGACAGGGGCAATCTTATCGCTTAACCCAGCAATCGAGCGAATGGCCGCTGTGCAGCCCGGCGAAGGACACATGAGCGTCGCAGAGTTGACCGGCAAGTTGGCGCAACATTACCCTGGGACTGAGCAAATCGTACGAACCCCCTCAGGAACCCTGATCGTCTATTTCACCCAAGATGGCCAAGTTGGGATTGATCAAATCGACCCTCGTACCGGCGAAGCCATCGCTCCTTATGCACCATCATCATTCTCTCGTTGGGTGAAAAATCTACATCGCTCGCTACTGCTCGATACTTCCGGTCGTGCGATCGTCGGTATCACAGCTCTGCTAATGGTTGTGCTAACGATTTCCGGCATTATGCTGTTGGCCACACGCATGGGCGGCTGGCGGCAGTTGCTGCAACCGGTGCGCGGCAGTCTAAGTCAGCAACTGCACATTAAGTTCGCTCGCATAGTGGTAATAGGGCTGCTGCTGTCAGCGCTAACAGGAACCTACCTTTGCGCCACCACTTTCGGTTTCGCACCAGAAGGATTGGAGGCCGAGCCCGAGTTGCCACTAGAAGCATCAGGTGGCATACCTGCAGCGATCGATACGCTAGCGGTTTTGCAAACTACCGACTTGACCGATCTGCGTGAGCTGGTCTATCCCTACCCTGACGATCCTGCCAGCATGTACTCCCTAACCACCGAGCAAGGTACAGGTTATATCGATCAGGTCAGTGGTGAGTGGCTCGCGTACCAGCGGCATGACACAACTCACCTCTTTTATGAATTCATCTATATGCTGCACACTGGTGAAGGCCTCTGGTGGCTTGGAATCATCCTTGGTTTGGCCGCGCTCACTGTACCGCTCATCGCCGTAACAGGGGCAATCATCGGGTGGCAGCGCTACCGTTCCAAACCAAAATTCGTTGCCAATAGTGGCGCAAACTCTGCCGATAGTGTGATTCTCGTCGGTAGTGAAAGTAACAGCACGTGGGGTTTCGCTAAGACCTTACACGACAGTTTGGTAGAAGCGGGTCACCACGTGCATACCGCACCTATGAATCAGCTGGCTTCGAACTATCGTTCGGCGCAACGCTTGTTTATTCTGAGCGCGACCTACGGTGATGGTGAGGCACCCGCTTCAGCCAAGCAATTTCTCAGTCGTCTAGAAAAAATTAACAAAAAACCGACGTTCGCTACCGCTGTACTGGGTTTTGGTGACCGTCAATACCCTCAATTTTGCGGGTTTTCTAAAACGGTAGAAAACGCCATAAGCAGCAAAGGTTGGCCACAATTATTGCCCATTGACAGTATCAACCGACAGTCGCCGCAAGAGTTCGCGCGCTGGGGTAATGCAGTGGGTAAAGTACTCGGTACAGAACTAACGCTGCTGCACATTCCACAACGACCACGCACCATTACACTAGAGCTGGCTGACCGAGTGGAATATGGCGTTGCAGTACAGGCTCCAACTGCTGTACTGCGATTCAAAACACCCCAAGAAAATGCTGAAACAGGCCTATTACATCGTTTCTTTAAGCATAGTGAACTACCACACTTTGCAGCTGGCGACCTGGTTGGCATCGTGCCGCCAAACAGTCCAATACCACGATTTTACTCTTTAGCGTCAGCATCGAAAGACGGCAGCTTAGAAATCTGTGTACGTCAGCAGTCGAGCGGCCTCTGTTCAAACTTTTTGTACACACTACCAATAGGTGGCAGCATTGAAGCGTTTATTAAACTCAACCCTGGGTTCCGCCCCATATCAGGTAAAAAACCAATCGTATTGATTGGCGCAGGCACGGGGATTGCGCCACTGGTTGGTTTTATTCGTCACAATACAGCACATCGCCCCATGTACCTTTATTGGGGAGGCCGTTCTGCAGAATCCGATTTTCTTTATGCGCCTGAACTGAACACTTACCTCAAAGATAAACGACTGACAGAACTAAACACTGTTTTCTCTCGCAGTAGCGAGCGCACCTACGTACAAGACAAAATCAGTTTAGATGCTGAAAAACTGCGTAAATTGATTCAGGATGATGCGCAAATTCTAGTCTGCGGCGGTCGCGGCATGGCCAGCAGTGTAATGGCAGTCCTGAAGGAGGTCGTTGCCCCACTAGACATCGACGTGAGGGCACTTAAAGCCCAAGGACGCTACCTTGAGGACGTCTACTGATGCCGTATAAATCAATGAATATTTACTCTTTTAAGGGAAGTCCAATTTGCATTGACAGGCTCTTGTTAAGCAACACTGTAAAATCTTTAACAGGCATAGGTCGACCGAATAAATACCCCTGTCCTAGTGCACATTGATGCGCCTGTAAAAATTGCACTTGCTCATCTTTTTCAATGCCTTCAGCCTGCACTGTAAGCCCCATGCTCACGCCCAAAGCCAAAACCGCATTGACGATAGCCACATCATCTGCATCACTTGGCAAGTTTCTTATAAAACTTTGATCAATTTTAAGTTTATGCACGGGAAGTGATTTCAAACGCGCTAAAGATGAATAGCCTGTACCAAAGTCATCAATAGCAAGACGAATACCTATATCCCGAAGCTGACACAAAGCAATATCCGCCCGTTCTGGGTTTTCCATCACGGCACTTTCAGTCACTTCAAGCTCAAGAAATTTCGCATCAAGGTTGTTTCTCTGTAATACCAAAGCGACCTTATCCGCTAAATCCGCATCGGATAATGAACGGCTGGATAAATTAACCGCAATAAATTCCAAACTGATTTTCTGTGCCAACCACATATGCATGTGTTCACATGCCGTCTTCAACACCCAAGCATCCAAAGCACTAATTAGGTCACTTTCTTCAGCAATAGGAATAAATTTATCCGGAGCCATGAAACCTTGCGTAGGATGATTCCAGCGCACTAAAGCTTCACAACCCACCAGTTTCTGCTCGTTTAAGACATAGACGGGTTGATAGTGTAATTCCAGCTCATCATTTTCGAGCGCACGCCTGAGTTCGCTCGCGATGCGAATGCGCTGATAAGCTTGTTCAGTCATGTCGGTGGAATAAAAAGCAAAGGTTTCACGTCCGCTATCTTTGGCTTTATGAAGCGCCGAGTCAGCGTTGCGCATAATCTCTTCCACGCTCCCACCTGCCAACGGATATAAACAAATACCGACACTGACACTGATAAAGATCTGATTTCCGGCCAACATAAAAGGGGCTTTACAAGCCTGAATGATTTTCTCTGCTGCAATAACGGTGTCCATTACGGTAGCGACGTCTTCACAAATAAGCGCGAACTCATCTCCTCCTGTGCGCGCTAACGTATTTGACAGCTGAGCGATTTCTTTTATACGCAACGCTACATCTTGCAAAAGTTGATCGCCTAAGTTATGCCCTAAGCTCTCATTAATATTTTTAAAATGGTCTAAACCTACTAAAAAAAGCGCATTGTTTTTCTGTTGTTTAATAGCTCTACTTAATGAAATTTTTAACCGTTCACACAAGTGCGAGCGGTTAGCCAACTTCGTTAACGGATCATAGAGCGATAGAAAACTCAGCTCGGATAATGAGTCATCAATGGTTGAAATGTCTGAACAAACAGCAACATAATGCGAAACAATGCCATTTTCATTTTTTATAGACTTTACCGTTTGATACTGTCTAAGTAGCACACCATTTTTATGACAGTTCCATACTTCTCCGCTGCACATACCCTTTTCATTTAGATCTTTCCACATCCCCCGATGAAAATCGTCTGAGTGCCGGTTTGACTTGAGTATATTAGGCATTTTACCGATGACTTCTTGCTCACTATATCCAGTAATCCGCGTAAATGATGGATTGACATATACAATGCTATTGGTGTGATCGGTGATTAATACAGCTTCACGGGTCGATTCAAATACCGCCTGCGCCTGCTGTAAGCGTACTTTTGCCGCATATTCCTCTGTTACGTCTCGCGCAATACCAATAAAGCGTATGGGCTTACCTTGTGCATCCTTAATTAAACGACCACGTGAACGCATCCAACGATGACTTTTATCACGGTGCAACATGCGATAGGTCTTATCATATTGGCCGTCCCCTTCAGCAATGAAGCGCATAACATCTTGGTATACTTTTTCACTTATCTCGGGTAATAAGTGATTGCGCCAAGCTTGCTGAGTATGACCAAACTCCTCTTGGGTAAAACCCAATTTTGCACAATAATCAACAGAAAAATAAATTTCTTTATCTTCACTCAAACTCCAGTCCCATAGCGCTTCGTGCGAAGCTTCTAAGGCAAGTTTAAAACGATTTAATTCAAATATTGATTCTTCTTGTTTCTTCGCTATATATTTTTTATAGACTAACAATACAGTCAACCAGTAAGCGACCGTAAAGATACCAAGCGCACTTACAAGTATCAAATAGAATACTTTTTGACCAGCCTCCATACTAAATATAAAAAATTATAGCTCCATAAACCAGCCAATACCAAGAAGACAATAAAAATCCCATAAGCGATAAAGCCAGTATATAAAAATCGTTGGAATTTCATAATTTAATTAAACCAGATAAAATAGGTTATTCTTATAATATATTTAAAACCCAACCCAGCCCTCTCCATTTATTAAATTTTTTAAATATAAAACCAAGACTTATTAAAATAGTTCTAAGCATTCATACAAAACACTATAAACAAACACCGATTGTCTTTGCTTGGATTCAGTCTTATGGTTTACCAGAATTTTTACCATAAAACTATAGTCATGAGTTAGCTTTTATCAACTGCAACAGTTTCAGAACAGCACACTCGATTACGACCCGAGTTTTTTGCTTGATACAATGCTTGATCCGCATCGACTTGAGCGCGGTTTACATCTTTCCCATAAATAGAGGTCACGCCAACACTGACGGTAACGTAAATTTTATCTGCTTGATGCGTTGTTGCAGTGGCTGCTACATTTTTGCGAATACGCTCAGCCAACTGTACTGCTTGCTGTAGACCTACTTTAGGTAGCAACACTGCAAACTCTTCCCCGCCAACACGTCCACTAAAGTCATCTTGGCGCAAGGTTTGGCGTATTGCTGTTGTAACGTTTTGTAAGACAAGGTCGCCAACGGGATGGCCGAATGTGTCGTTAATATTCTTAAAATGATCGATATCAAACATAAGCAAAGCACCAGGCAAGTCGGCTTGACTTAACTCTAACTGCCGTTGAAAGATATCCAAAAAGCTACGACGATTGTGTAATCCTGTCAGTGGATCAGTCGTTGCTAACGCCAGCAACGCTTGCTCTTTTTGTTTTCGCGAACTGATATCTTGAATAAACCACACATGCCCTAAATAGCGCCGGTCACGCTGAATCGTCACCCAATCAATTTTAAGCGTAGCACCTGATGAACCATCTACCACCTCATGCGATTGACTCAGCTTCGACTCACGACAAGGTAACGGTAACCAAGATATTTGCTCCTCTCGAAGCAGATTTAAAAACTGTTCATGATGTAAACCGATCAAGCCCTTGGGGTTTTTATCGAGATTAAGTAACACGCACAACCTCGCATTCAATGCCACAATGACGTTGTTTTCATCTTCAAGTAGAACCCCTGACGGCACACCATTAAGTAAGGTTGTCAAACGCTCTTTGCTCTGCAGTATGGCGCCATTCTGCTCAGTTTGAATCAACACTAAACGGGTAATCCACAGCGCGGCAAGGAACAGTAAAATTGCGCCGATAAGATTTTGTGTGCGACTGAACCTGATTGTAGATAACACGGGGGCCAGCACTTTATCTCTATTTAAGCCCAGACTCACGACGACAGGAAACCCTGCAGTACGGTGCCAAGCATAGATACGCGCCACGCCATCGATAGGTGCAACAACCGTATAATGGCCACTGATTTTTTCTGGTCGTTGAATAAATTCACGCGAGGCAGGTACTTTTGTACGCAGCGCTTTATCTAATGCATCGGTGCGAGTCAGGTATTGGCCATCATTTAAAACAAGTAGCACCACATCGTCTTGATCTGGATACACTTCCTTAAAAGCTTCCGCAAGGTGTTCAGCCGGTACAGAGGCAACAATCACCCCAGCAAACTGCCCATTCTTGACAATTCTACGACTGAACTGCACTGTCCAGCGCTGAGTAGCTTTATTCAACAAAGGGCGGCTAATCAAAAAGTTTTGCTCACTGTGTTGCGCAAGTTGCTGAAAGTAATCTCGGTCCGCTAGAGACGTTTCCTTCAAAAGCTGCCCAACTACTTTATGGCTACTAAAGATCACCCGTCCTGTTGCATCAGTCACGGCAACAACATCCAGTGAACCTTTGAAAATGCCGTGTTGCGCAAGCTCAATCAGCTTACGAAACACTGCTTCATCATGGTCAGTCCAATGTTCAATTAAGTGTTCAAGAACAAAACTGGTACCTAATAACTGAGCATGCACTTGCGTACTCAGCGCATGAACCGCTTGACTGGCGCGCAATTGCGCACGCTGCTCGGCATCAACCAATAAGTTTTGATGAGAAATATCTAAACGCCACCAGTACGTCGTAATAAATGCTAAAAAAATCAACCAAGCCACACCTAAACGCATCCAAAGGCGATAACAAGGCGGCTTATTATTTAGCATATGTGAGAGTTCCTATAAACGTTAGTACAGCAAACGGTCACTTAAGCAGATGGACTGATAGCCAATGAATGCAATTATTATACAATAAGCAGCACACCTCATCACGCCAATTCAACGTTATGCGTTCACGCCCCCCACACACCTTCATACAAGGTACTCGCGGGCCCCTCCATCAGTACAGATGCATGCTCACCGGCCCATTCTATTTGTAACGTCCCTCCCGCCAGCTGCACCTCCACTTTAGAATCCAGCCAGCCAGCACGTATACCGGCCACCACTGCGGCACAGGCGCCGGTCCCACAGGCCAAGGTTTCACCCGTACCACGCTCATACACTCGCAGCCTGATGGCATCACGCGCCAGCACTTGCATAAAGCCAACGTTCACCCTAGCAGGAAAACGCGGATGCGATTCAAGAAGCGCACCTAAATGCTGCACAGCAGCGTGTTCAACACTGGGTACAGGCACCACCGCATGCGGATTCCCCATATTCACTACGGCCAGTTTCACGTTTTCCCCCTCAACCGCCAACGTATAGAAATTGGCATCGACGTCAGCTACAAAGGGAATATCAGCAGGCCTTGTTTTGGGTACACCCATATTCACCCGCACCAATCCAGCACTGTCGATATTGAGCTCAATAATACCGGCGCGGGTGGCGACACGAATGGGGTTTTTCTTGGTCAAGCCTTTATCGTGCACATAACGCGCAAAGCAGCGTGCACCATTACCGCACTGCTCAACTTCACTGCCGTCTGCGTTAAAAATACGGTAGTTAAAATCAACAGCGTCCTGCTTAGCGGACTCCACCATTAACAGCTGATCAAAGCCTACCCCAAAGTGCCGATCGGCGAGCAGGCGAATCTGTTCAGCTGTTAGGCTGATGGGCTCGCACGTGGCATCCAGCACCATAAAATCATTGCCCAGACCGTGCATCTTGGTAAAAGCCAAAGGCGTAGGAATGGCTGTCATACTAAAATCTCCACACAAATAAGTGAGAAGATGTTTAGCGAAAACTGTGCCACTTTTAAAGCGGCCGCTAAGCCTTAAAAATCAAGGAGGCAAAGGACAACGGAGGGGATTTCCTGCGCCATAAGAGAGCAAGCGCACTCTTTAAGTGCACCAAGGTTAAGGTATTTTGGGCAATTGACGCTTATGTGTGCTGGCCGCATAGGCACGCGTAATGCATTGAAAAACCGCTGCACTGACTGGCTGACAATGCAAGAAAGCATCGATGTCGGCGTAACTGACACCATACGACACTTCATCAGGCTTACCAGGGGTCAACTCCTCTAAATCGGCGGTAGGCGTTTTGTGTGCCAATGCTTCAGGCGCGCCCAAATAGCTGGCCATTGCGCGGACTTGCCCTTTGACTAAGCCTGCCAAAGGGGCAAGGTCGCATGCACCGTCACCAAACTTGGTAAAGAAACCCATCACTGCCTCAGCGGCATGATCCGTCCCGATCACCAGACCGCCCGTCGCATTTGCAATGGCAAACTGCGCCACCATACGCATACGCGCTTTGACATTACCACGAACAAAATCGGCGCGTGCAGGGCTGAGGCTTTCCAAAGGAGTCAGCGCTTGGCACAAGCCCAGAACACTGGCTCCGATATTGACGGTGTGCTCTTGATCGGCGCGAATAAACTTTAGCGCCAACTGCGCATCCGCTTCATCGTGCTGAGTTTGATAAGGGAGGCGTACGGCAATAAAACCATAGCTGTTATCGCCCGTTTGTGCACGCAGCCCCTCGACCGCCAGTTGTGCCAAACGCCCCGCCAAACTGGAATCCACCCCACCACTGATACCCAATACCAAGGTTTTTAAAGCACTTTCTTGCAAGGTGTTTTGGATAAAAGTAATACGTCGCGCTATTTCCGCAGCCAGCATTGCTTCATCACAGAAAGGCGCGACCACATTAAGTTCACGAGCGATCTCAGCTTGACGATTTTGCATAGACATGTCCCGATCCTGATTAAGCAAGGAGGCAAAACTACTCACTGAGCAAGCCTGATGTCAAGCATAAAATAACGGCGCACTTTTTTAGTGCAAGCCTGTAATAAACCTCCCCTTTATAAAGCATAAAAACCTTAAAAAAATCATAAAAAACACATAACCAATTGAAATATAAACACTTTTAAAAATTGGCATGAGTACTGCTTTACCTCTAACGAACACCTCAAGAGTCCTTTCACTTCCACTCTAAAGGAATAACTGCATGAAACTCATTTCAGCCGTCATTAAACACTTCAAGCTCGACGATGTTCGCGAGGCCATGTCCGATGTTGGCGTAAAGGGCATTACGGTCACTGAGGTTAAAGGCTTTGGTAGACAAAAAGGCCATACCGAGTTGTACCGAGGAGCCGAGTATGTGGTGGATTTCCTACCTAAGCTCAAACTCGAAGTGGCAGTCAATGATGACAAGGTAAGTCTAGTGATCGATGCCATCGTCAACGCTGCCCACACCGGTTCCATTGGTGACGGCAAAATTTTTGTGACCGATTTAGAACACGTCATCCGCATTCGCACTGGTGAAACAGGCATAGATGCATTGTAACTCGACCTTTGGGTCATTGAGCCGCAGGAGGCCATGATGGAAAATAATATCTTTGCTTTGCAATACGCCCTAGACACCTTTTACTTCTTAATCGCTGGTGCGTTTGTGATGTGGATGGCAGCAGGCTTTGCCATGCTGGAGGCAGGCTTAGTACGCTCCAAAAACACTGCCGAAATCCTCACTAAAAACGTTGTACTGTATGCCCTCGCCTGCACCCTGTACTTAGCCGTAGGTTACCAAATCATGTATGGCGGCGGCTATTTCCTTTCTGGAATCACCGCGCTAGATACTGACGCCGTGCTGGCTCAATTCGCCACGCGTGAAGACGGCTTTAGCGGTGCGGCCATCTACTCGGCTGCCGCTGACTTCTTCTTCCAAGCAGTCTTTGTCGCGACCTGCATGTCAATTGTCTCAGGCGCTATTGCCGAACGCATGAAGCTTTGGGTCTTTTTAGTCTTTGCCATCGTTATGACAGGCTTAATTTATCCGGTCAGCGGCAGTTGGGGCTGGGGCGGTAAAGAAGTCTTTGGTCTTTACTCTCTAACAGAAAACCTAGCGTTTAAAGACTTCGCAGGTTCCGGTTTAGTGCACTTAGTCGGTGCCAGCGCTGCGCTTGCTGGGGTCATCTTGTTGGGCCCACGTTTAGGTAAATACAATGAACGCGGTGAAGTACGTGCAATCCCTGGGGCAAACTTACCCTTAGCCACACTGGGTACCTTTATCCTCTGGTTCGGATGGTTTGGTTTTAACGGCGGATCAGTATTAAAGCTGGGCGATATTAATAGTGCACACTCAGTTGCTGTAGTGTTTCTAAATACCAATGCCGCTGCAGCTGGTGGTCTACTTGGCGCGCTTATCATTAGCTATCTGAAGTTCCGCAAAGCGGATCTGACGATGATCCTAAACGGTGCTTTAGCCGGTTTAGTAGCAATCACTGCAAGTCCTGATACCCCGACACCAGTACTGGCGGTACTGATTGGTTTAGTAGCCGGCGGCTTAGTGGTCTTTTCCATTTTATTAATGGACAAGTTCAAATTAGATGACCCTGTCGGCGCCATTTCTGTACACGGTGTAGCCGGTATTCTCGGTCTTCTAGTCGTACCATTAAGCGCCACTGAGACCACTTTCTTAGGTCAGTTGATCGGTGCAACAACCCTGTTTGTTTGGGCCTTTGCAGCATCATTTGTCGTGTGGTGGATACTGAGAAAACTGTTTGGTCTGCGCGTCAGCGCTAACGATGAATACCAAGGTGCAGATATCAGCGAATGCGGTATTGAAGCCTACCCTGAATTCACCAATAGAACCTAATATAGCGTCAGCCACCGTCACGGTCTCTCGGCCATGACGGTGGCCCCTCGCCACGCTTATACCAGAGTTGCTCCCCATGCGTATCCACGTCTTACAACATGTCGCCTTTGAAGGGCTGGGTTCTATCACTCCGTACCTTAACCAAACAGTACATCAAATCAGCTATAGCAAATTTTTCGCTAAACCTTGCCTGCCTTCCCTTGCACACATAGACGCCCTGATTATTATGGGCGGCCCAATGAGTGTGCATGATCAAGCAGAATATCCTTGGCTGTCTGATGAAAAAGACTTTGTCCGCCGTTTTGCTGCCACCGGCAAGCCCATGCTGGGTATTTGTCTCGGTGCACAGTTAATCGCCAGCGCTTTAGGTGCTGAGGTGCACGCCAACCCAGAAAAGGAAATTGGCTGGCACTCGATCGTGAATAGCAATCATGGCAAGGATCAGGTGTTTCAATTTCCCAATGGCATTGAGGTGTTTCACTGGCACGGAGAAACCTTCAGTTTGCCGCACGGAGCCATTCGCTTGGCGCACAGTCAAGGCTGCGCTCAGCAAGCATTTCAGCTCGGGCGACATATTATTGGTTTGCAGTTTCACCTAGAAACCACTCAGCAAAGTGCCAAGGCGTTAGTCAGCCACTGCGCAGCTGAACTGGTCGATGGACGCTATATTCAAAGCGCCGCAGAGATAATGGCCGCAGCACCTGAGCGGTATGCTGCGATCAATCAGTTGATGAGGGAGGTGTTGGATTACTTACTTGCCCCTGAATAATGGCTTACATGATCCAGGGGTTGACCAAGCGGTGTTTTACTTAGACGACCACACCTTAGCTGCAAAATGTAAGGTGGCAAAATAATCGTCCTGTGTTTCAGCACGGCGAATCCGTTCAACGCTGCCATCGGCTCTGAGCAACAACTCTTGCGGACGCAGTTTGCCGTTGTAGTTAAACCCCATAGCATGACCGTGTGCGCCAGTATCTTGAATAATCAGCAAGTCACCATCAACAATCGGTGGCAGTGCGCGCTGTATCGCAAATTTATCGTTGTTTTCACATAACGAACCCACCACATCGACAACCGCATCATCAGCACTCGACGTTTTACCGAGCACGTCAATATGGTGATAGGCGTTGTACATGCCCGGACGCATTAATGCCGACATGCAGGCATCCACACCGACATAGGTGCGATAAATCTCTTTACGGTTAATCGCCTGAGTCACCAACACGCCATGTGGGCCGGTGATATAACGACCACTTTCCATATACAGCTTGGGCTGGTAGCCGTGTTGCGCAGCAAATGTCTGCAATAGTGCTGCGGTCTCGCGGCCTAACAACTCAATATCAAACGCTGTTTCTTCTGGGCGGTATGGAATGCCCAAGCCACCGCCAATATTGATAAATTCAAATTCAATATTCAGCGCTTGACCCACTTCAGCCACGAGATCTAACAACATTTGCGTGGTTTGCACCATATACGCAGGATTGCACTCGTTAGATGCCAGCATGGTATGCAAGCCAAAACGTTTCGCACCGCGCGCTTGCGCTTGAGTAAAAGCGGCAAAAATTTGCGCGTGAGTCAGACCGTATTTAGCCTCCTCAGGAACACCGATAATGCTATTACCGCTGCGCGCTGCACCTGGGTTATAGCGAAAGCACACCAATTCTGGCATCTGCGGGACTTTATCCAGCAAACCAATATCATCAAAATTGACAATACAGCCGCCCTGCTCCTGCGCAGCCACAAACTCTTCGATCGAGGTGTTATTCGAGGTGAACATAATGTCTTCACCACGTCCACCGGCTTGACGCGACAGTACCAATTCAGCAATCGAGCTGCAGTCAAAACCAAATCCTAAATCCGCCATAATCTTTAAAATACTGGGATTGGGCAGTGCTTTTACCGCGTAGTATTCACGAAAGCCTGGGACATTGGCGAAGGCCTGTTGTAATTGATGGCCAGTATCGCGAATACCTTGCTCGTCATAAATATGAAACGGCGTACCAAATTCAGCGGCGATACTGCGCAGATTTGGGTACAAACGTTGACTAAAATCGTTAGAAATAGGCATAAGCAAGCCCCCTTAAAGTGGTGAATGTTGCAGCAATGCAGTTTCAATACGTTGCATGGCCTGCTGAACTTTTTCGAAATTATTGAACGCGCTGATCCGGATATGTTGTTCGCCGCAACGACCAAAACCCGCACCTGGAGTACAAATCACCCCAGCGTTATTCAATAAGAAATCAAAGAATGTCCACGCATCTTGCTTAACCGGTATCCAAATATAGGGTGAATTATCGCCGCCGCTGCACGCAAAGCCCATTCGTTGGAAGGCGTCGCGAATATACGCCGCATTATTCAGGTAGTACTCAATCAACGCAGCCACTTGGGCTTTACCAGCTGGGCTATAGACAGCTTCTGCTGCACGCTGTACTGGGTAAGACACACCATTAAACTTGGTGGTATGGCGGCGCATCCATAAATCACGTACCGAGACCGCCGCGCCTGCCGCTGTGTAGGCGACACAGGCCTTAGGCACAACTGTATAGGCACAGCGTACCCCTGTGAAACCTGCAGTTTTCGAGAAGCTTCTAAATTCAATCGCGACTTTTTCAGCACCCTCAATTTCATAAATGGAATGCGCTACATCCTCATCTTGAATAAAGGCTTCATAGGCGGCATCGAATAAAATGAGCGCTTGGTGCTCAATCGCATATTCAACCCAAAGGCGCAGCTGATCACGGGTGATACTGGCACCGGTGGGGTTATTCGGAAAACACAGGTAGATTAAATCCACCGGCTCACTCGGCAGCGCAGGGATATAGTTATTCTCAGCCGTGCATTCAAGATACACCAAGCCTTGATAGCGCCCATCTTGGCTCGCACCCGTGCGACCAGCCATAACGTTGGTGTCAACATAGACCGGATACACCGGATCAGGAATGGCTAAGCGTAAATCCTGAGCAAACAGCTCTTGAATGTTGCTGGTGTCACACTTGGCACCGTCACTGACAAAGATATCGTCAGCATCAATGTGCGCGCCGCGCGCTTGGAAATCATGCTGGGCAATGGCTGTGCGTAAAAAATCATAGCCTTGCTCCGGGCCGTAACCGCGAAACGTCTGGCTCTCAGCCAACTCATCGACGGCTTTATGCATCGCTTGCACGCAAGCATCGGGCAATGGCTGAGTGACATCGCCAATGCCTAAGCGGATTAATTCACGCTCAGGATGCTGTTGTTGAAAAGCTTGGATGCGCTGATTAATCTCAGCAAACAGGTAGCTGTTTTGCAGTTTTTGGTAGTGCTCATTAATACGAATCATAATGACCTTATCGAAGTAGGATTAACGCGGCAACGTGGTTGTGCCCATTAAAAATTCATCCACCGCACGGGCCGCTTGGCGACCTTCACGAATCGCCCAAACCACTAGCGATTGACCACGGCGCATGTCGCCGGCGCTAAACACTTTCGGCACATTGGTGGCATAACCGCCGTGGAGCTCATCACTGGCTTTAGCATTACCGCGAGCATCCAAGTCCACACCAAAGCCTTCTAGAAGGCTGGCGACTGGACTGACAAAACCCATGGCTAGCAACACCAAATCGGCAGGCCACAGTTGTTCACTGTCTGGCACTTCGACAAAGGCGCCCTGCTGCATCTCAACACGCACGGTTTTCAGACCGATGAGCTTGCCGTTTTCACCGACAAACTCTTTCGTGGCAATGGCAAACTCACGCTCGCAGCCTTCTTGGTGACTGGAAGAGGTACGTAATTTATAGGGCCAGTAAGGCCACGTGACAGGTTTGTCTTCATGCTCCGGCGGACGCGCCATCAATTCAAACTGCACGACGCTGGCCGCGCCTTGACGGTTGGAGGTACCCACACAATCCGAGCCAGTATCACCGCCACCAATCACAATGACATGCTTATGTTCTGCACGCAGCTGCTCGGGTACCGCCACCCCTGCATTGACACGGTTTTGCTGAGGCAAAAACTCCATGGCAAAATGCACACCGTCCAGCTCTCGGCCAGGTACCGGCAAATCACGTGATTGCTCAGCACCACCGCTCAGCAATACTGCAGCGAACTCCTGTAGTAGGCGCTCTGGGGTAACACTCTGGGTTGCCCAGTTGGTTACCTTACTATCGATCGGCAACTCGCCAACCAAAGTATTGGTGCGAATCTCTACGCCTTCAGCGCGTAATTGCTCAACGCGTCGATCGATATGCATTTTATCCAATTTAAAATCTGGAATACCAAAACGCAGCAAACCACCAACAGTGTCATTCTTTTCAAATAAGGTGACACTGTGACCTGCGCGCGCCAATTGCTGCGCAGCTGCCAGCCCTGCAGGGCCTGAGCCCACCACCGCTACTTTCTTACCGGTTTTATACTGGGCAACTTGTGGTTGCAGCCAACCTTCGGCATAGGCGCGATCAACAATGGCATGCTCGATGGACTTGATGCCAACCGGCTGCGAATTGATATTTAAAGTACAGGCTGCTTCACAGGGCGCAGGACAGACGCGCCCAGTAAATTCAGGGAAATTATTGGTAGAGTGCAAGACCTTACTGGCGTTATACCAATCATCGCGATACACCAAATCGTTAAAATCAGGAATAATATTATTCACTGGGCACGCACTGTGACAAAACGGCGTACCGCAATCCATGCAGCGTGCACTTTGTTGGTGCGCTTGGGCTGGCGTTAAGCCATGCACAAATTCATCGTAATCTTTCAGGCGTAACTCAACCGCATCGTACTCTTCTTCGATGCGTTCATATTCTAGAAATCCAGTAATCTTTGACATTCTTTACTCCTCCTAGCAACGAGCGCTAGCGATGGCAGGCACAGTGTCCTGCATGGCGGCGTTGATCTGTTCAAGCGCGCGACGATATTCATGCGGGAACACTTTGATAAAGCGCTGTTTGGCTGTATCCCAGTTGCCCAGCAGTTCTTCAGCACGCAGAGAACCAGTCAAATGCAAATGCTCTTCGAGCAAACCTTTTAATAAGGTTTCATCGGCTGTTTGCGCGTGCAGAGGAATACCGGCCGCCGCTTGTGCTGCGGGATCCAGCAAGGGCTCTAAGCCGACTTGTTCAGTATTACAACGCTGGGCAAACTGGCCATCCTGGTCATACACAAACGCCACACCGCCCGACATACCCGCCGCAAAGTTACGTCCGGTTTGACCCAGCACCACAACGGTGCCACCGGTCATGTATTCGCAACCATGGTCACCGACGCCTTCGACCACCGTGCTCGCACCTGAAAGACGCACTGCAAAGCGTTCACCCGCCACACCACTAAAGAAAGCAGAGCCTGAGGTTGCGCCATACAACACAGTATTACCGACAATAATATTGTCCATCGCAAGGCCTTTAAACTCACGGCTGGGACGTACAATTAAACGCCCGCCCGATAAGCCTTTACCACTGTAGTCATTGGCTTCACCGACCAAGTCAAACGTAATACCTTTGGCAAGGAATGCAGCAAAACTCTGGCCACCGGTACCGGTGCAATGCACATGGATGCTGTCATCCGCCAAACCATCAGGGTGATGCTTAATCAGCGCGCCAGACAGCATCGCACCGACTGTACGGTTAATGTTCCTAACCTCCGCGTCAATACGCATCGGTTTACCCTGCAATAAAGCGGGTCCAGCCTGAGCAATCAACTGATGATCAAGCGCTTCTTCTAGACCATGCTCTTGCTGACTGGTGTGTAAGCGCGGCACCTCGGCCGGAGCAGTAGGCAAGGCAAATACGCGACTAAAATCTAAGCCTTGCGCCTTCCAATGCTCGACACCTTGACGCATATCCAGTAAATCAGCACGGCCAATCAAGTCATCAAAGCGACGCACACCCAGTTGCGCCATAATCTGGCGGACTTCTTCAGCAATAAAGAAGAAGAAATTGACCACATCTTCAGGCTTACCGGAAAACTTCTTACGCAGAATCGGATCTTGCGTAGCGATACCCACAGGACAGGTGTTCAAATGACACTTGCGCATCATAATGCAGCCTGAGGCAACCAAGGGCGCGGTGGCAAAACCAAATTCATCAGCGCCTAACAAGGCACCCATCACCACATCACGGCCGGTTTTCATTTGCCCATCGGCTTGGATGCGCACCCGTCCACGCAAACGGTTGAGGACCAAGGTTTGCTGAGTTTCGGCCAAACCCAATTCCCACGGCGTGCCGGCATGCTTAATCGAACTCCAAGAAGCAGCACCCGTACCGCCATCATGCCCAGCAATCACAATGTGATCGGCTTTGGCTTTAGCGACGCCGGCAGCAATAGTCCCCACGCCCACTTCAGAGACCAGTTTCACTGAAATATCAGCGCTTGGATTGACGTTTTTTAAATCGTGAATCAGCTGGGCTAAATCTTCAATCGAATAAATATCATGGTGCGGTGGTGGCGAGATTAATCCCACACCCGGCACAGAGTGACGCAGCTTACCAATGTAATTTGAAACCTTGTTACCTGGTAACTGCCCACCTTCGCCAGGTTTTGCTCCTTGCGCCATTTTGATTTGAATTTGATCAGCGGAAGCAAGGTACTCAGTGGTGACCCCGAAACGGCCTGAGGCCACTTGTTTGATTTTCGAGCGCAGGCTGTCGCCTTCACGCAGAATGTAGTCCACCTCAACGGTATCTTTACCCATCACCTCACTCAACAAGGTCCCCGCATCAATTCCTTGACCTTGCATTTCATTGCGATAGCGCGCGTGATCTTCGCCACCTTCACCGGTATTACTCTTGCCGCCAATACGGTTCATAGCAATCGCAAGGTTCATGTGTGCTTCAGTGGAAATCGAGCCTAATGACATCGCACCGGTGGCAAAACGCTTAACGATTTCACTGGCCGCTTCCACCTCATCGACAGCAATACTGTGCTTAGGATGGATACGGAACTCAAACAAACCCCGCAGTGTTGTATGGCGCTTGGATTGATCATTGATGATGGCTGCGTATTCAGCAAAGGTTTCATAACGATTGGTGCGCGTACTGTGCTGTAACTTAGCAATCGCATCAGGCGTCCAAGCATGTTCTTCACCACCGGCACGCCACGCAAATTCACCACCAACATCCAATTGCTCATTGGCCACTGCTGCAGGATTAAAGGCTTGCTGATGAGTGCGAATCGCTTCTTCAGCAATATCAAAAATACCCAGCCCACCAATTTTTGAAGGGGTACCGGCAAAGTACTTCTTCACCAGTTCATCACTGAGCCCCATCACTTCAAAGATTTGTGCACCGCAGTACGACATATAGGTACTGATACCCATTTTCGACATGATTTTGGTTAAGCCTTTACCAATCGCTTTAACAAAATGCTGTGACGCTTGCTCTGCTGTGACACCTAGAGCTGGGGCAATATCAGCCAATGTTTCTAAGGCAAGGTATGGGTGAACCGCTTCAGCACCAAAGCCTGCCAATACGGCAAAATGATGCACTTCGCGGGCACTGCCCGTTTCTACCACAAGACCCACTGTGGTACGTAAACCTGCTCGCACCAAATACTGGTGAATAGCCGATAACGCCAATAAAACAGGGATCGCCACCTGATCACGGCCCATATGTCGGTCCGTAATAATTAGAATATTACAGCCGGCGTGAATCGCCTCTTCGGCTTCAGAGCACAGATAAGCAATACGCGCTTCAATACCCGCTTTACCCCACTGACTTGGGTAGGTGATATCAATTTCACACTTGCGAAACTTACCGCCCGTGCTCTGTTCGATATGCCGTAAACGCGCCATATTGGCCACATCTAAGATAGGCTGAGAGATTTCTAAACGCAGCGGCGGATTACTGGCATTGATATCCAGCAAATTAGGACGCGGGCCAATAAATGAGACCAGCGACATCACCACAGCTTCACGAATAGAATCGATCGGCGGATTAGTGACTTGGGCAAAGAGCTGACGGAAATAATGATATAGAGGCTTGTTACGAGCCGACAACACCGCAAGCGGCGCATCATTACCCATCGAGCCAATGCCTTCTTCACCCTTAACCGCCATCGGCGCCAATTGATACTTAATATCCTCTTGGCTATAACCAAAGGCTTGCTGGCGCACTAACAAAGGCTCGGCGAAGGTCAATGGTTGCGCGTCAGTGCTTAATGTATCAAGGCACATACGCACATTGTCGATCCATTGGCGATAAGGTTTAGCCAGCGCATAGCGCTGCTTAAGCTCTTCATCTTCAACGATGCGACCTTGCTCTAAGTCGATCAGAAACATTTTGCCCGGCTGTAAACGCCATTTACGCACAATGCGATGATCAGGAATGGGTAGAACACCCGTCTCAGAGGCCAGCACCACCATGTCATCATCGGTGATAATGAACCGCGCAGGCCGCAGACCGTTACGATCAAGGGTTGCACCTATTTGCCGACCATCGGTAAAGACCATTGCCGCAGGACCATCCCAAGGCTCTAACATCGCCGCATGGTACTCATAAAAAGCGCGACGCTGAATGTCCATCTGCTTATGTTTCTCCCACGCTTCGGGGATCATCATCATCGCCGCTTGTGCGAGCGGATAGCCAGCCATCACCAGCAACTCTAAAGTGTTATCAAAGGTCGCGGTATCGGATTGACCGTCCATACTGATCGGGTACAGCTTTTGTAAATCATCACCTAATACCGGTGAGGACATCACCCCTTCGCGCGCGCGCATCCAGTTAAAGTTACCCTTCACCGTGTTGATTTCACCGTTATGCGCAACCATGCGGTATGGGTGAGCCAACGGCCACGAAGGAAAGGTGTTGGTCGAAAAGCGCTGATGCACTAAGGCTAATGCCGAAACCAACTGGGGGTTTTGTAAATCGAGGTAGTACTGGCCAACCTGATTGGCCAGCAATAAGCCTTTATAGATCACCGTGCGACACGACATGCTCGGCACATAGTATTCAAAGCTATGGGTGAGACGTAAGTGAGTGATTTTTGCCGACGCGGTTTTACGAATCAGATACAACTTACGCTCGAGCGCATCCGAGACCATAATGTCAGCACCACGACCAATAAACACTTGGCGAATCACCGGTTCACTGGCGCGCACATCGTCAGACATCGGTAGTTCACGGTCGACAGGCACATCACGCCAGCCGAGCAACACTTGTTTCTCGGCGGCGATCGCCCGCTCTAATTCGCGCTCACAGGCTTGACGTGCGGCAGCTTCTTTAGGTAAAAAAACCATGCCCACACCATAGTCACCCAAGGGCGGTAGGGTGACATCTTGCTTGGCCATTTCTGCACGGTAAAAGGCATCTGGAATTTGAATCAGTAAACCTGCACCATCGCCCATTAATGGGTCAGCGCCAACCGCGCCACGGTGATCGATATTTTCAAGGATTTTTAACCCTTGCTGGACAATCGCGTGCGATTTAATCCCTTTAATATGAGCCACAAAGCCAACGCCACAGGCATCATGCTCGGCATTGGCATACATTCCAGTATCAATAGCGTTTTGAATTTCCTGTGTGCTTGCACCTTTCACAGTCTCTGAAGTTTGGGCTTCCGGCGTTGCCTGAGGCATAGGAATACTCCCTATCTAAATAAAAATAAAATACGGCGAAGCAACTCAGTTGCCGCGCTTTATTCTCTTAATTTAGCAAGGATTAGGCCAACCTATAGAAATCCCGCAGGAATGCACCTTACAGACGCAGTAAGGTAAAATTCGCGCACCTTTTCAAGGCGTTTTCGCACCAAAATCATGCGGTCACGCACCAAAATTGTGCATTTACAGCCGTTTACTCTGCACCCTCATCATCCACAGCGCCATCGTCTAGACCCAGTTCATTGATTTTACGCGTTAAAGTATTACGTCCCCAGCCTAACAACTGCGAAGCATCACGTCGCCGTCCGCCGGCATGCGCTAAGGCGGCTTCGATCATCACCCGCTCAAAAATCGGCAACGCACGATCCAATAACCCTGTACTGCCCTGTTGTAATTCTTGCTCGGCCCAGCGTCGCAAACTGACCTCCCACTGCCCGAGCTGATCAACCGAAGCTTTGCTATGCGCCAGTTCAAAAGGCAGATCGCTGACCATTACTTCACGACTGGAGGCCATCACGGTCAACCAACGACAGGTGTTTTCCAGTTGCCGTACGTTGCCTGGCCAGTCTTGTTGGCTTAGGTAAGCCTCGGTTTCCGGTAATAAGACTCGTCGCTCAGTCTCTAACTCATCCGCTGCTTTTTGCAGGAAATACGCCGCCAATTTAGCAATGTCTTCACGTCGCTCGCTCAGGCGAGGCAAGTGAATGCGAATCACATTAAGGCGGTGATACAGGTCTTCACGAAACAGCCCTTGCTCGACCAACACATCAAGGTCACGGTGCGTTGCGGCAATAATCCGCACATCAACACGAATAGCGGTGTGGCCGCCGACTCGATAAAATGTGCCATCGGCTAACACGCGCAACAAGCGCGTTTGCGTATCCAATGGCATATCCCCAATTTCATCAAGAAACAGCGTGCCTTGATCCGCTTGCTCAAAGCGCCCATGACGGACACTCGCCGCACCGGTAAAAGCACCTTTCTCATGTCCAAACAGTTCCGACTCAATTAAGTCTCTGGGAATCGCCGCCATGTTCAAAGCAATAAATGGCTGCTGCGCACGCGGGCTGTGACGGTGTAAAGCATTCGCCACCAGCTCTTTACCGGTACCTGACTCGCCATGAATCAGCACAGTCATACTCGAGTGCGACAGCCGCCCGATAATCCGAAACACCTCCTGCATAGCAGGTGCTTCACCAATAATAGCGCTGCTTCCCGAGACCAATTGTTCTGTGCTGAGCGCTGCCTCTTGCGAATGGGCTAAAGCACGGCGCACTAAGGCAACCGCATCATCCAAATCAAAGGGTTTGGGCAGGTACTCAAAGGCACCACTTTTATAGGACTTTACCGCACTGTCTAAATCAGAATGTGCGGTCATTACGATCACCGGCAAATGAGCATAGCGTTTCTGCACGATGGCTAACAAAGCCAAACCATCCATGCCTTGCATGCGAATATCGGTGATCATCACATTCGGCTGCGAATCAGCCAATTGAGCCAAGGCTTCCTCGCCACTGGCAAAGCTAGCAGTGGTAAAGCCTGCCAGATTTAAGGCTTTTTCCAGCACCCAACGCATCGATTTATCGTCATCGATAATCCACACTTGATCAGTCATGAGCAGACACTCCTTGGTAGGTCTCAAAGTGAGGCTCAAAAGGGATTAAAATACGAAAAACGGTATGCCCTGAAGTACTGTCACACTCAATCAAACCACCGTGTTCCTGCATAATCGCTTGAGCAATCGGCAAGCCCAACCCCGTCCCTTGAGCCCGCCCCGTCACCATCGGATAAAACAAGGTTTCCAATAATTGCCGATCAATCCCAGGGCCATTGTCTTCGACCTCCACCAAGCAGACTAAACGATGGCAATGTGTACCAATCGTAAATTGGCGTAGCGCCCGCGTACGCAAGATGATTTCAGCCGGACGCTGGCTGGGATTTTCCAGTAACGCTTGTGCGGCATTGCGCACAAGATTGAGCACAACTTGAATCAAACGGTCCAAATCAGCGCGTAACTCTGGCAAGCTTGGATCGTAATCGCACACAATCCTAATCGACTCACCCACTTCAGACTGCAAGATCAGGCGTACACGCTCTAAAACTTGGTGAATATTGATCCGGTCAAAATTCAAGCGCTGGCACGGCCCCAACATACGATCAACCAAATGCCCTAACCGGTCCGCCTCATCAATAATCACATCGGTATATTCTTTTAATTCTGGTGCAGGCAATTGACGCGCCAACAGTTGGGCTGCGCCGCGAATACCACCCAATGGATTTTTCACTTCATGCGCAACACCGCGCACTAAAGCACGGGTCACTTGATGAGCCGTAAATAAACTGTCTTCACGGCTCAAACGTAATAAGCGGTCTTGTGGTAATAACTCGACCAGCAGCTGCTTGCCTGGCTGCCCAGGATTATTAAAAGGCGTGGCCGTATAATCCATGGTGATCACCTGAGCACTGCTCGGAAAATGTAAGCGTGCTTCTCGGCGCGTGTATGGCTGCTGGTCTAACAACGCATTGCGCAAAGCATCCAGACAGTCATCATCTTCCCAAAAAAACATGTTAATAGGTCGCGCCAGTAATTGCGCGCGACTGGTTGCAAAGAGCTGTTCTGCTGCCGGATTGGCATACAACACAGTCAATTGCTCATCCAACAGTAATACCGCAGTCGAGAGTTGTTCCAGCAAGGTAGCGCCCAAGGCAGATGAATTCATAGTTGAATGACTTACAGATAATGTCTATAAAAATAAGTATGCCCCAAAAAGGGGCATAAGTATTTACAGGCTGTAATACATATCAAACTCGGCCGGGTGTACCGATTGGCGCAAGCGCGTCACCTCACCCATTTTGCAAGCGATATAAGCCTCTAGCATATCTTCAGTAAACACGCCGCCTTCCATCAGAAAGTGTCTATCTGCCCATAAAGCTTCCAACGCCTGATCTAAGCTGTAGGCCACTTGTGGAATGTTTTTAGCCTCTTCGGCAGGCAAGTCATACAAATTTTTATCCATCGCATCACCAGGATGAATTTTGTTTTTGATGCCATCAAGACCGGCCATCAATAGCGCGGAAAACGCTAAATACGGATTGGCACTTGGATCAGGGAAACGGCACTCAATGCGCTTACCCTTCGGATTTTTCACCCACGGTATACGAATAGAAGCAGAACGGTTACGCGCTGAGTAAGCCAACATCACCGGCGCTTCAAAACCTGGCACCAAGCGTTTGTAAGAATTTGTGCCTGGGTTAGTAATGGCGTTAAGCGCGTGTGCGTGTTTAATGATGCCGCCAATATAGTGCAGCGCCATTTCAGACAAGCCCGCATAGTCATCACCAGCAAATAGGTTCTTGCCATCTTTCGACAAAGACTGGTGCACATGCATACCTGAACCGTTATCGCCAACCAGAGGCTTAGGCATGAAGGTGGCTGTTTTACCAAAGGCATGCGCCACATTGTGCACGCAATACTTCAACAACTGCACTTCATCGGCTTTTTTCACCAAGGTGTTAAACGGCACACCAATTTCACACTGCCCAGCATTAGCAACTTCATGGTGATGCACTTCAATGCCTAAGCCCATCGCTTTCATGGCGTCACACATCGAGGTGCGCACATCAACCAGTGAATCCACTGGTGGCACAGGGAAATAACCCCCTTTAACGCGCGGGCGATGTCCGCTATTTTTACCTTCGGCTAATGTTTTGGATGACCAAGCGCCTTCATCTGAGTGGATTTCGAAACCCACTTTATTCATCGACTCTTCCCACGTCACGGCATCAAACACAAAGAACTCTGGTTCTGGACCAAAATACGCCGTATCAGCAATACCCGTAGACTGCAGATACACTTCTGCACGATGAGCAATCGAACGCGGGTCACGGTCGTAGTTTGCTAACGTGGTCGGATCAGCCACGTCGCAGCGCACAATCACCGTAGGTTCTGTAGCAAACGGATCCATGACTGCAGTCGAGTCATCCGGCAACAGCGTCATATCCGATGCTTCAATGCCTTTCCAACCATGAATCGATGAACCATCAAACATTTTGCCTTCTTCAAAGGCCTCTTCATCTAATGTCTCAGACGGGAAAGTAATGTGGTGTTCTTTACCTAACGTATCGGTAAAGCGTAAATCTACCCATTGGGCTTGATGCTCGCTAATGAGTGCTTGGGTCTTGGTAGACATGTAAAATGACTCCTCTAAGTCAAAGTAATAACCGCAGCGCAATGCTGCTTTATAGAGGATGTAGCAAATGCTGTGCCACAAGCAAAAGCCCGGTAATACAGGGCAAAACTGCTCCCATACTAAAAAAAATGCGCCATAACAGTGCATAAGCGCCCTGCTCAGCACCAAGGTGATGCACTGCAAGAGCCAAGCAAAGGCCTCTCAATAGGCGCGATTTTTCGTTCACAAAAGAGATATACAAATAAAAAACTTAACGCGCTAATCCCTGAATGCAAACACGCCGAACAGATCCTGCAGCAGACTGATTTCTAAACTTTTTTATTCTCTAAAACTGTTGATTGATCCCTAACACAGCGCTCTCAACACGCTCAGCTAAGTGTTGCTGCGGCGATTTCATCATGGGGAACATGCTTGGGTACCGCCACTCACTCCGCCGCTGCCCTTGGCTTTTTTGGCAGTATTTTCAATATAAAACCAATCAACTCATTAACGACTGATAAGAACGCCACTCTCGCTCAGTTAAATATTGCGCCCTATTAAAAACACGAGAGAAGCCCTTCTAAATCCACAACTTCGTCATCGTTACATGGATTTCCATACCGACTTGACCAACAGCGAATGCAGTGTAATGAGTGAACGCAAACTATCGGCTTCTGGTGGGCAAGAAGACGCTTCCTCAGTAGTGCCTTCACGACTGTCACTCCACTTTTAAGTTAATGCGCTTGTAACGCTTGCCAAATGTGCAAGAAGCGATTAAATTACATTAGCGCAAACGCGCATACGTGCATTAATGCATATAATTTAGCTAAGTTGAGAATTGAGAGCGTTATGAATAAAACCGGCTGGATATTAGCCCTTGAAGAACTGATTCATGTAGGTGTTGCTTTAACGATAATAATCGCAGCAGTTGCTGTTTTGACAGGCATCATCCGTGAGTATATTCCACAGGAAAAGCTACAAAAAAAATTGGCTAAAAACGAAAAACACGGCCCCGTGGTTGGTGCATTACTCGGAACGCTTACACCCTTTTGTAGTGCGTCTATGGTTCCAGTAGTGATGGGTATGGTTGAGATGGGTGCCTCACTGGGAATGGTGTTTGGCTTTCTTATTTCGGCGCCACTATGTAATTTTGTGGTCATCGGGTTAATCATTGCTATGTTCGGCTGGCAAATAGCGCTCCTTTATTTACTCATAACCCTTGGCGGAGCAATCGTATCAGGCTATGTACTGAGCCTAACACCACTACGAAAATCGTTTCGTCGGGTGACTCCAACGCTAGTTAACAACGGCAGTGCCCCACCTACTCCTGCAACTGCTTGCTCTGCGACCAGCAAGACAATAGAGAATCGAGCACATACAGAAACATTAAAGCCTTGTGCAACCTTTTCTTGTACGCCGAGTTCCAGCACTGAAAGAACCCCACATAGAGTCAGGTTAAGCTTAGCGATGCGCTTCGCCTGGATGCTCTTTAAACGTATTATCCCTTATGTATTAATCGGTGCTGTCATCAGTGCCTTGTCCGCAGCATTTTTACCCGCAGATCTTGTTGAAAAATACATAGGGGATGACACTTGGTATGCAGTTCCTGTCGCTGCAACTATTGGTGTACCCCTGTATTTACGCATTGAAATGGCGATCCCGTTGCTCCAAGTGCTGATTGCCAAGGGCATGGGTATGGGAGCGGCAATGGCTTTGCTGATTGGAGGTACAGGAGCAAGCCTGCCTGAAATAGCCATTATTTCCTCCATATTAAGACCAAAAGCAGTTGTAGCTTTCGTAATGACGGTAATCACCATTGCACTAGTTGGCGGAGTCATTTTCAGTGCCATCTATTAGCAGACACTTACAGTTGGCACACCCAAAGCAACGGCCGATTCGCATCGGCTTGTTGTTGTGTGGCAACGTACATGCAGCGTTACAGCCAGTATTTGGTAGCTACGAGCACTGTTTAATTAATAAGCTCCAACTACACGGTAGACACGTGGAGATCAAGGTCTGGCGCGCATGGCAGAATGAGCTGCCTTACAGTGTTGCGGAAGCGGACGCCTATGTAGTGAGCGGAAGCCCAGCGAGCGTGCTCGATCGAGAATATTGGATAGACCTCCTCGGAGCCTTTATTCGCCGCGCACACAGTGCAAACCGTCGCTTACTAGGAATCTGTTTTGGTCATCAAATGATTCACCATGCGCTCGGTGGAAAAGTTGCGCGCGCATCAACGGGTTGGGGATTAGGCGTTTATTCAATACAGCTCTACCATAAAATAACCAGCCTAGCGTCATGTGAGTCTATTGCTCTTTTTGCAATGCATCGTGACCAGGTAATTGTTCCGGCTGAGGGGTTCGATCACCTTGGCGGCAATGCGTTCTGTCCTTATTATCTGTTGAGCCATACAGATAATATTCTGACAATCCAAGGACACCCAGAATTTACGCGGCATTTCTTCGATGCATTCTTAACGGTAACAGCGACTCAATTCGACGCTAATACTGTTACCAACGCGAGGCTGAGCATGCAAAAAAATGACGACAGTGATGTTATTTGCGGAGTAATTAATCGTTTTTTACTGGGCAGGCTGCTGCCTACGAGAGAAATATGCGCTCAGCCAAGCAAGTGCTAATGAGTTTTTGCGCCTACACGCATCTTTACTGCGTAATAAAACACGTCATTACAAAGCGTAAGCTGCCAGACTCTATTAGACAAGGCGCGTTTATTGCTCTACTGGGATTTTTTTGCCCGTTTTTCTGGACCGCTTTATTCACTGGCGCAAGCAGAGGTGAGCTTATATTTCATTTTGTACATTCTGGAATCGTATTTTTCTTTGGTATCCTGCTCATACTTAAAGCACTGAGTAAGGAAAGGTTCGCGAAAGAAACAAAAAAATGATTAAATTTGATCATACCCCTGCCTGAGCGGTCATTGTGCACGCTTTGGATTGACGTAATAGTGGAAGTCATCAATGGATGAGCTGTATGTAGAAGCCTTAAAAGCCATCGCAGAACCTAACCGTCTGCGGCTTTTTTGGCTATTGGTACAAATCGATGAACGAATTTGTGTAGCCGAGGCGATGGATGTTCTAGGCGAGACGCACTATAACGTCTCACGCAACTTGAAGATTTTGCAAAGAGCAGGCTTGGTGACTGCCCAAAAAGAAGGCAAGTGGGTTTTCTATACCCTCATTAACGGAAAACTTCCCTTTCATACCAAGCTAAGGGAGGCAGCGCAAAGCATTCCAGAACAAGAATTTGAAGGCGAGATAGAAAAATGCCGATTACGTTTAGCTCTGCGCCAGAATAACCAATGTGTGATTGGACCTGGCAGCCAAGAGTGGTCTGCAATCACCTCTAAAAGAGGGTAAATACACGCTGTCTCTCGTTAGCATTTCTTCACGCATTGCCTGATGTGTTTTAGTATCCAGTGGTACTTTACACGGCCAAAGCAACACTCAATAACAGCGTTATCCTAACAAGCACTCACATCACCCATTGACGGGTTGATGGGCATTTTATTCAAGCAAAACAGGGAAAGATCAAAATGGTCCGCCCTGCAGGATTTGAACCTGCGACCTATCCCTTAGGAGGGGATTGCTCTATCCAGCTGAGCTAAGGGCGGTTGGAGGAAACCGGCAAAAAGTCGGTGAAAAACATGGGCAAATGTATTGTTGAGAGCGTTGCTCTACTGCTGCAACAATTGGAGCACTCTCCTCTTAACAAAGGGCGTTCTATCCAATTGAGCGAGCAAAAAACAGCGTTTTCAGCGCCGAGCATGATACCCAGTCAAGCTAAAGTTGTCATGCCCCTGCGCATAAAAATCACTGCCAATCTTTGAGTGCTTGTTGTGCGGCACTATTGAGCGGCTTAGCCAGCAAGCCGGTTGGCACTAAACTGACGCTATATACCGCACCATCAGCTATAGGTAAGTAACTGACGCGTAAAGCATTAGTATCAACGATCAATAAGTCTTTTTGCAGGCTGCGCAACCAATACCAAAAATCAATACCGTATAAGCTCTGCGCCAAGTCAACTTGAGTAAACTGTGCGAGTTCTTGTTGCTCAATGGCTAGAAACCGGCCATTTAATGTTTGTAAGCGGTAGCCGGGCTGCAAGCCTATTAAATCTGCCAGACCTTTCCATTTCAGTTGGCGCGCATCCAATTGCCACAAATCGCCATCCAATAAGAAACTGCGCTCTGTTGCACCCTCTAAAATAGTAACCTGATACCGCTGCGCGCTTTGCGCTTGAACACTTAAGGTAAACAAGGGCTGGTCTTCTGGAATTTTTTGATACGTACTGATATCGTAGGCCAACAACCCACCCGTCAGTGCAACAACCAATAAACTTAAGCCCAGCATGCCGCGCAGCCAACCTAACAACCAGCGCTCAGACAACAGTATGCGACTCGCAAAAAGCAAAACAACTACTGCCAACACTGCAAAACCGATGGCAAGCCCAATAAACTGCATGCAAACATTCCTTATAGGGTTATTGAGCTGGCATTATGCGTGGCTTAACCACTTTCGTCCAAACTCTGTTCTGTGCGTTATCACACAGGTTAAGGTTTTTTATGTCTCTGACTCTCAATCTCGTTGCCGAACCACATGTTTTATTAATTTTAATAGCGGTGGCTTTTGTTGCTGGTTTTATTGATGCCATTGCCGGCGGCGGTGGCTTATTAACCATCCCTGCCTTATTAATGGCAGGTTTACCACCGCACTTAGTATTAGGCACCAACAAGCTCTGCGCAACCTTTGGCTCAGCCACCGCCAGCTTGGCATTTTACCGCCAAGGCTTATTCAATCCCAAGCAATGGCGTAACGGTTTACTGGCCACAGGGATCGGTGCTGTAGTAGGTGCCTTATTGGCACAACAGCTTCCTGCCCAATGGCTGAACCAAATGCTACCGGTGGTGGTATTTGCTTGCGCGGTGTATTTATTGTTCGGTCGCACCCCGCAAGTCAGCACCAGCAGCACAGCGCTGCTCAAAACCACACGTCAGTGGCCACAAGGTTTAAGTTTGGGTTTTTACGATGGCGTTGCGGGGCCTGGCACTGGCGCATTTTGGACGGTCAGCACCTTATTGCTCTACCCTTTGGATTTACTACGCGCGAGCGGTGTCGCGCGTTCGATGAATTTTGTTAGTAATGCAGCCGCGCTGAGTATGTTTATCATCAGCGGTAATGTCGCCTGGGCGTTAGGTCTCGGAATGGGAGCGGCGCTGATGCTCGGTGCAGTCGTCGGCGCGCGGGTTGCCATCAGTGGCGGCAACCGTTTAATTCGTCCGATATTTATTTTGGTAGTCATGGCGTTGGCAGCACGCTTAGCGTGGCAGCATTGGTTCGGTTTGACCTAAGCGCTGGGCAACATACAAATCAATCAAGTAACGGGCAATGGAGTTTTGTGCAGGCAATGGCGGTAAAGCATGGATACTGAACCACTGAGCATCTTCGATTTCATCCAACTGCGGGACAATCTCACCACTTTTGTATTGCGCGTGAAAACCCAGCATTAAAGAATGTGGAAACGGCCAGTTTTGACTGGCAATATAGCGGATATCACTAATTTCTAAACTGACTTCTTCAGCCACTTCACGGGCAACGCAATGCTCTACAGTTTCATTGGGCTCAACATAACCGGCTAGAGCGCTGTACATGCCACTTACAAAGCGTGGCGAGCGTGCCAGTAAGATCTCATCACCGCGAGTCACCACAACAATCATACTGGGCGACAAGCGTGGGTAATGTTGCACTTGGCAACAGCTACACTGCATCATTCGATGCCCAACGGCTTGCTGCATGGCTTGCCCACAACTGCCACAGAAACGGTGCTCACGCGCCCAAGTGCCAATCTGACTGGCAAAACCAAGCAAACGAAACAAGGTTAAATGCCCATCTAGCATAAATTGACGCAGACTCTGCCAGTCAAATCCAGGCCATTGCAATGGCTGATTCAGCTCCAGCATAAACACCGGCTCACCATTCAAATAACCAATACCTTGCTCAGCAATAATGTTGTCGCTCAGTTGTGCCGTTAACCATTGGCGCGGAAATAACACACCGTTAGCATCACTTAAAAAGTGCATGTTCTGATGAGCAACAGCGAGGCCTCCCGCACAAGCAGTGTCTGGCATACCTTGCTGCCAATCCAGCGTACTCATCGACACATCGTACATTTATGCATTCACTCCGAGCGCTCGTAAGCTTTCATCAGCTAAATCAAGCACGCTGCGATTGGCTTTAGAATGCAAGAGCACGCCACCTTCGAGATAATATTCAAGACTGGATAAGGCGTCCGCTAAGGTTTCTAGCATGTGCTCTGACGGCATGCTGGCAGCATCTAACATATGTTGTTGAATATAACGCGCACACGCACCCACCTGCTCTGCTGCGCGCTCTTGGTTTAAAAACAATAAACCGCCACGCACATTCAACAAGCTGCTTGGCACATTGGCCAAGTGTAATTTATCACCCTCTGACTCAATGTAAGAAGTGATCGCACGCTTCGCAAGGCTCAAGCCACTCTTAGCCTCATCATTGACAACAATACGCGCCTCAATCAACTGATGCTTAGCAAAGGCCTCTGCCTCACTGAGCACATCTTTTTTCTGACTTAACGCTTCACGCTCGCCTCGCTGCAAACCGGCAACCATGCTTTCTACATAAAGCAAGGTATCGGCCAGCGCTAACAAAGCATTGTTATCAATGGATTGAATCTGACTCCAGCTCTCAACCAAGGTCAGGTGTTTTCTCAAGGCATTCGCAGCACTGCTTAAACCGACCATCGCTAAAGTTTTTTCAAGCTTGGCAAGAATGAGATGCAAATGCCCTAACTCTTCATTTGATGCCGTGCCACGCTCAATCAAATCAAGCCGATCTTTTGCGCCGATCAGCTCTTCAAGAATAGCGGTAGACAGGGAACGTAAAACGTTTTGCCCTGGACCCGACAAACGCTGATACTCGTCATCGAGCATATGATCAGTAAACGGCAAGCTCGGCAAATTGGTTAAATTGCGCACTTCAGTCGCCAACACACCATTGGTGTTAGCTAACGCCGTTAGATACAACAAATCTTTGATCACCCCACGTGAAGCAAGATAATTACTGCTGTCAGTTTGCAATTTAATCTCACGGTCAACCCGTGCAAAAAGCTGTTTACGACTTTTCTTCGCCAGTAATTGTCCATCTACTTGCGACTCTAATGCAGCGGCAGCTACCCAATATAAATGACTGACTGGCTGTCCAGCATAGAGACCATCTAAACGCTGCAATGCACGCATCATTAAACGCAAGCTGCCTTGGGGATTCTCATCACGAATAAATGCCAACAAGCCCACTTGGTACATTTGTCTTAAACGTCGAGTTTGTAGCAGTGCATCAACAGCCCCTGCGGTTTTCGATGCAACAACTGGGCGCCGCACATCCAAACGTGCGGCAAAAAAGAAACTCTCTGGTAACGCTGTTTGTTTACCGGCAAGACGCAATTTATTAATTGCCGGCAGTAGCAGCTCAGGCATTTCGACCCAATGTGCTTCTAACTGTTCTAAGTAACTGCGCAAGACATGCAATGCATTATTAATCGCGGTTAATTGATCATTGCGTTCAACTGTTGCGCCAGTTGGAATATCCATTGCTAAGGCGCGTGTTTCTTCCGCGAGCAGTTCTGCGCCAGTCAACTCAACCAGTGACAGGATGCCTTTAATCTGTTGTAAATTACTCACGGCACTTTGCAACAAAGTGCCATTGTCTCGAGCCTCTAGAAACTGCTCAAGATATTGTTGTGTTTCCGCCATGGTGGCGAAGAGCTCATCGCGAACCATGCTTAAGGGCGTTGCTCCAGTAACCATGCCTAGCATCCTGTTCTAAAAATACATTGCAAAATATCATACATCTATAAAACGTCTTCGCTGCACATACTCACACGTAACAGCAAAAACGGCCAATCGCTTATAGTAGCAAGGCCGCGAGCATGGCGTGTAGCTCGATCTTAAGAGTATGCGGTGCTTAACAAAGTCACCGCATACTTATGCGATTTAGTCCTTAAATTCAGGTGTTTGCTTACTCATATGCGCAGCCATCGCCACACGCAAATCTTCAGCTTGCAGCATAGCGGCATTCCAAGTAGCAATATAATTAAGACCATCGGCTACTGTGTGATCACGCATATAACCAATCATCTCTTTACTGCCCTGTATCGCAAGCGGTGATTTCTGCGCAATCGTACGGGCAATCGCAAACACACCCTCGATAAGGGATTCTTGATCTGCATAAGTATTGTTAACTAAACCTATCCGCTGCGCTTCGTCACCCAGCACAGTACGCCCAGTGTAGGCCAGCTCGCGCATCATGCCATCACCAATAATATGTGGCAGGCGCTGTAAAGTACCGACATCAGCCGTCATACCTACATCAATTTCTTTAATCGCAAACTGTGCATCAACGGTGCTATAGCGCATGTCGCAAGCGCTGATTAAATCAATCGCACCACCTAAACAATAACCTTGAATCGCAGCAAGAACTGGCTTACTGCAATTGTCGACCGCATTAAATGAGGACTGCAACTCTGCAATTTTGCGTTTCAATGCACGAGCATTACGTCCGACTTCTTTACCTAACTGACCACCAACCTGGGCCAATAACATCAGATCAATACCAGAAGAAAAATGCTTACCTGCGCCGGACAATACAACAACACGCACTTCTGCAGTGTCTTCGATCCAAGCAAAAATATCACGGATTTCCGACCAGAAATCCGCATTCATCGCATTGATTTTGTCAGGACGATTGATTTGTACATGGGCAATTTTATCGTTCAGCTCAACATTAAACGCTTTGTAATCAGACACAGTTTGCTCCCCTATTCAAGATTGTTTTTGTAATTTCTATTCTTTTTCTCCTGCGCAGCACACTATAGCAAGTCAGCAAAGAATGTCGATATTGGCATGACGATCCAATTTCCTAGAGATCAATCAATTTTTCTACTGAAATGCTTTGAAACACTTGATCTTTTGCGCACTGGGGTTGACAGTATGCGCAACTTTTTCGGGGATACTCTAAATGTCCAAATCATTTGCTGCTGCTTTCGGGCGCAACTTCTTAGGGCAGTCGCCCAATTGGTACAAACAAACCATACTTTTCTTCTTAATTATCAACCCCTTAGTATTTCTAAGTTTAGGTCCAGCAGCGACCGGTTGGTTGTTAGTGGCCGAGTTCATCTTCACTTTAGCCATGGCCCTTAAGTGTTACCCACTACAACCCGGTGGTTTGCTCGTGTTAGAAGCCATCCTAATGGGCTTGGCAACACCTGACGCGCTCTATGCTGAACTGGTACATAACTTCCCAGTAATTCTGCTGTTGATGTTTATGGTGGCTGGCATTTACTTTATGCAGGATTTACTGCTCGCCGCATTTTCACAACTGTTGCTAAAAGTGAAGTCGAAAATACTCTTGAGTTTGCTCTTTTGCGGCTTAGCAGGCTTCCTGTCTGCTTTCCTCGATGCACTGACAGTCACTGCAGTGATTATAAGTGTTGGGGTAGGTTTCTATTCGGTATACCACAAAGTGGCATCAGGTAAGAGTCCGCGCGAAGACAGTAACTACGGCTCAGATACCGATGTCATTGAACTGCACAGGGAACACCTTGAAGAGTTCCGTTCATTTTTACGCAGTTTGCTGATGCATGCGGCTGTAGGTACGGCACTCGGTGGCGTTTGTACGTTAGTAGGTGAACCTCAAAACCTGCTGATTGGTAAAACTATGGGCTGGGACTTCATCACTTTCTTTAAGCATATGGCACCGGTTTCTCTGCCTGTATTGGCCGCAGGTTTAACGACCTGTGCAATCTTGGAGTACTTTCACTGGTTTGGTTATGGTGCCAAGTTGCCCGAATCCGTACGCAACGTCTTGGCTGACTATGATCGTGAAGAACGGAAACGCCGCACCAGCTCGCAAAAAGCCGCATTGGTTGTACAAGCTATTGCAGCGGTGATTTTGATGCTAGGTTTAGCCTTTCACGTCGCTGAAGTCGGCTTAATCGGTTTATTGGTGATTGTTTTAATCACCTCATTAAACGGTATTACTGATGAGCATCATATTGGTCGTGCGTTTCAAGATGCGCTGCCGTTTACCGCATTGCTGGTCGTCTTTTTCGCAGTGGTTGCGGTCATTCAAGAACAAGGCTTGTTTGCCCCAGTGATTCAATATGTGCTGAGCATGCCCTTTGAACAACAGCCGTCTATGCTGTTTATTGCCAACGGTTTCTTATCGGCAATCAGTGATAACGTGTTTGTAGCGACGATCTACATTACTGAAGTTGAAAAAGCCTTTAAAGCCGGGCAAATGACCCAAGAACATTTCGATCTTCTGGCGATCGCAATCAATACAGGTACCAACTTGCCGAGCGTTGCTACACCAAACGGTCAAGCCGCCTTTCTATTCTTGCTGACCTCTGCAATTGCACCTTTAGTGCGTTTGTCCTATGGCCGTATGGTTTTCATGGCACTGCCGTACACGGTTGTGATGAGTATCCTTGGCTGGTGGGGCATTACTCACTGGGCATAAAAAAACCGCAATAGCCATTCACTGGTTATTGCGGCGTGTTCAACGCAATACTGTTTCAATCATTCCAGGCCAGCTCAATACCGCTGGCCTTTTTTATTCTCTCAAGAAAAGCCTGATGCGCTTCCAACTCTTGCGCACTCGCAGCGACCACGGTTAAAGCATCTCGATCAGCAGCAATTCGGCGAACCTTAGTCACACTTATAAAACCACCACCCGCATCCCCACCATCACCAGCTAACGATAAATTCGTTTGGCCACCGGTCATCGCTAAATAGACTTCAGCTAGAATTTCGGCATCGAGCAAAGCACCGTGTAGATCACGCCCAGAGTTATCGACACCATAGCGTTTGCATAACGCATCCAAATTATTACGCTGCCCCGGATGACGCTCGCGGGCCATCACCAAGGTATCTAAAACAGTGCAATGCTTGCTGATCTCGGAACGCTCGGATTGGCCCAGCAAAGCATACTCATTATTGATAAAACCAATATCAAACGCCGCATTATGAATCACCAGCTCCGCGCCCTGAATAAACTCAAAGAACTCATCGGCAATATCTTTAAAACGCGGTTTATCTTTCAGGTACTCATCAGTAATACCATGCACTGCAATCGCACCCTCATCAATCGTGCGATCAGGTTGCAAATACACATGGTAATGACGTCCGGTGGGCTGACGCCCTTGTAATTCAATGCAACCAATTTCAATGATACGATGGCCATCAGTGACCGGCATCCCGGTGGTTTCAGTATCTAATACGACGTATCTCATGCCATAACCTCTTCTACACCACGGTTGGCCAATTGATCAGCACGCTCATTACCATGATGACCCGTGTGACCGCGCACCCATTGCCATTCAATCTCATGCCGCGTGACTTGCTCATCGAGCTGCTGCCACAAATCAACATTTTTAACCGGCTGTTTTGCCGCGGTTTTCCAGCCACGCTTCTTCCAGTTTGGCATCCATTCTTGAATCCCCTGCATCACATACTTAGAGTCAGTCACCAAACGAACCGAGCAAGATTGTTTTAATTCAGCTAATCCGCGAATGGCCGCAGTTAACTCCATTCGATTATTAGTGGTAGCGCTCTCGCCACCCCATAACTCCAGCTCTTTACCTTTGTACACCAATAATGCACCCCAGCCACCGGGTCCTGGATTACCTTTACAGGCACCGTCGGTAAAAATATCCACTTTATCTGTCATGTTCTTCGCTATGTTTAAAGTTACTTTGATGTGTTGTCTGTGCAGCAACCACATTGGGTCGTAATGTTTGCACGCGTATTTTCGATGATTGTGCTTGCGGATGCACACCATGCACCATTTTACGGGCAACTAACATGTAGCAGCCACCTAAAGGTAATTTTTTAGCCATTCCATAGCGTTCCAACCCGCTTAATTTTGACTGCAACGCAGGCGCAGTTAATAAAGGTTGGTAAGCAGCAAAACTGCGTTTCTCTAGGGTAAAACCCAAAACCGCGAGCCAGTCGGTGATCCGCGCAGGTGGCAAACAATAAGCATGTTTCCAAACACTGCGGGTAAAGTATCGGTATACACCAAACAAACTCCACGCATGCGCGCCGATAATAATCAAATGTCCACCGGGTCGCACACATTGCGCCGCTTCGCGTAAAACCGCATGCGGCGATACGGAAAAGTCCAGGCTGTGTTGCAATACCACGACATCTATTGAGTCGGCAGCAATCGGCCATTTATCTTCAGCACAATGCACCTCCACAGCCAGTTGACGATCACCAATGCTGATCTGATGACGAAGACTGGATGCCTGCGCGAGCCCAGCGGGCGGATTGTAATACACAATAAAACTACCAAAGTGCCGTGCCAATTGCGGCTCCAACAACTGACGTTCCATGGCATCGAGGAGTTGTCCCTTAGGGGTGGTAAACCACTGCGATAGACTTCTGGCTAAAGCGTTACGCGGCCGCGCCAAAAATCTTGAAAATCGGTGTAACTTCATAAACTGTTACTCACTTGAGTTGGCCGGCAACGTAAAAAGCCTTATTACAAACATGCTAAGCTAGCAAAAATACTGCTTATTAGGTTCATCTCATGCTTACCTTTACCGCTCTACCTGCATTTAATGATAACTATATTTGGCTGGTGCAAAACTCAACAACGCAACACTGTGCTGTGGTGGACCCAGGCGATGCAACACCGGTGCTCAACTGGCTAGAAAATAACCCGCAGTGGCAGCTGACTGATATTTTAGTCACCCATCATCACCCTGACCACGTGGGCGGCGTGACTCAACTCAAACACGCAAGCCAAGCCCAAGTCACCGGCCCTGCTCGGGAGAAAATACCCAGTCTAGATGTTGCTGTCGATGAAGGCTCACAGATCACTCTACTTGGGCACACCGTACAGGTTTTTGCCGTACCGGGACACACCCTCGGTCACGTTGTATATTTTTGCCAAGACACTGCAAATACGCCTTGGCTGTTAAGTGGTGATACGTTATTTGCGGGTGGTTGCGGGCGACTATTCGAAGGTACCCCTGAACAAATGCATGCCTCTTTAAGCAAGCTTTCTGCATTACCCGAGCAAACCTTAGTTTACTGTACGCATGAGTACACCTTGAGTAATTTACTCTTTGCTCAAGCAGTCGAGCCCAACAATCCAGACCTTGCAAAACGTCTGCTTGAAGTTAAAGCATTACGCGAGAACCAATGCATCACCTTGCCCAGTAGCATTGCCCTAGAAAAAGCCAGCAATCCATTTTTACGCTGTTCAGAAGCAACGGTAAAACTCGCTGCAGAACAAAAAGCACACACTCAGTTGAACACGGAGACGGCTGTATTTGCCATTTTACGCTCATGGAAAGATACATTTTAAGTCCACAAAATTGACCAATAAACTTGACCCTTACTCCTGAGCTTCCTAGAATCGCGCAAACTTCTTAAAAAGCATATCTATTGATGCCTGTTATTAGCCGCCAAAAATTCTGTGCTATGCAACATATTCGTCACTCTTTTACCGTGACGATTATGCTTCTTGCCGTAGCCCTCAGCTCAGGCTGCCAATCTTTTCGTGGCACAACAGACGATTTATCACAGTCCCCGCCAAAACAACACAGTCGTAATGACAACTTTATTGTTGGCCTAGAAAACAATCCAAGCTGGGTTAATGAAGTCGATACCACTGAAGATGATGCTTGGCAGCGCATTCGTCAGGGTTTTCAACTGCAAGATCAGATGGATAATCCGCGTATTGATCAGCAGCGCTTGTGGTTTGCCAGTCGTGGACGCTCGATTGAAATTATTTCCGAGCGCAGCAATCCTTATCTTTTCTACATCATTGAAAGCTTAGAAGCACGCAATATGCCGCTTGAATTAGCATTGCTGCCGATGATTGAAAGCGCCTACGACCCTCTGGCTTATTCACGTTCGCATGCGTCAGGCTTATGGCAGTTTATTCCATCGACAGGTCGGCACTTTAAGCTGACCCAATCCCATTGGTACGATGCCCGTCGCGATATTATGGCCTCAACCCAAGCAGCCCTCACCTACCTTACCTACCTCAATAAAATGTTTGATGGCGACTGGCTGTTGGCTTTAGCCGCTTATAACGCTGGCGAGGGTACTGTCGGTCGTGCGATTAAACGCAATATCGCGCGCGGCTTACCCACTGATTACTGGAACCTTAATCTGCCCGCTGAAACCCAAGCCTATGTCCCTAAACTACTGGCCGTATCACAGTTAATCAATGCACCCGAAGCCTATGGCATTAACCTCAGCCCAGTGGCAAATGAGCCGTACTTCACGCAGATCCCATTGAAACAACAAATGAATATCACCCGCTTAGCTAAGCTGGCAAAAATTGAAGAAGACGAACTTTTAGAACTTAATCCAGCATATATGCAAGGCATTACTTTTGGCGGCCCTAAACATTTATTAGTACCGACACAAAGCGCTAAATTACTCGCCGCTAAACTGGCCATGATGAAACCCAGCGAACGGGTACTATGGCAGCAATATACAGTACGTAGCGGTGATAATTTGTCGGCCATTGCTAATCGACACTACGTTTCCATTGGTTTAATCAAAGACATCAATAAACTGCCCAACAATAATTTACGCATAGGCCAAGTACTGAACATCCCTAGAAGTCCGACTGGAACCACCCGTAATCTAGCCCAATACAACCGTCCAACGACACCAAGCCGCACTTACATGGTGCGTGCAGGGGATAACTTATCCAAGATTGCACTGCAACAAAAAGTTTCGGTAAAAGATATTAAGCGCTGGAACAGTTTGTCATCCAATGCGCTTAAAATTGGACAAAACCTGACACTCACCGCCAGCAATACTCGCGTCAATCAAACAGCCCCGCCTGCATCGGCTACTTTTTATAAAGTACGCGCGGGTGACTCTCTTTACGCCATCGCTAAACGGCATAAAGTCACCTTAAAGCAACTACAAAACTGGAATCCAAAAATTAGCACCGCGCTGAAACCTGGACAAACGCTCGCGCTCTACTTATAAAATACTTGAGCAACCTACGCCTGCATTAATCAGCCCTACTGAACCTAAGTGTATAGCTGAATGTCTCACGCAGCGCTTGCTTATCGAGTAAACTGCACAGTTACTCGATACCTGTTTTTTAATTATGGATTGCTTGTTTTATGCGTGTGTTTTTTTTCGTCATCGCTACATTGCTATTTAGCCAACACACGCTCGCCACTTTAGTGACTAAACACGGCTATGCACAGTTTGAAAAACTCAAATACGGTGCGCAGTTCAAGCACTTTGATTGGGTTAATCCAGACGCACCAAAAGGTGGCACAGTACGCTTAATGGCGTTCGGTACCTTTGACACACTCAATCCCTATACTTTAAAAGGCACCAGCCCGATCGCCACGGCTGATTTTGCCAGTTACGGCATCAGTGAACTCAATGAACCTTTGATGGTAGGCAGTGGCAATTACGATCCTTCTGGTGATGAAGCAGCCAGCGCCTACGGCCTGATCGCGGAAAGTGTGCAATACAATGCCAGTCGCAGCTGGGTGGTATTTAACCTACGCAAACAAGCACGCTTTCATGATGGCACGCCGATCACCGCTAAAGATGTGGCGTTTTCTTATCACACCTTATTAAAGCAAGGTCACCCGCAATACCGTACCTATCTACAAGAAGTCGCACGTGTCGATATTCTTAGCAGTCACCGTATCCGCTTTATCTTTAAACGCTCCGGTAATCCTTTATTAATTTTACGGATTGGCGATTTACCGGTATTACCTGAACACTACTGGCGCGATCAAGATTTTAGTCAAACCACGTTCAAACCACCGTTGGGCAGCGGACCCTATCAAATCACCTCAGTCAAGCCTGGGCGGGGCTTAGTCTTTGAGCGGGTTAAAGACTGGTGGGGCAAAGATCTTGCAGTCAATCGCGGCAAGTACAATTTTGACAAAGTCTACGTTGATTTTTACCGTGATAAGCATGTTGCCTTTGAAGCATTTAAAGTCGGCAGCTTTGATTTTTATATTGAGCACCAAGCAAAAAACTGGGCCAATAATTATCGATTTTCAGATATTGCTAAAGGCAAGGTGATTCGCGCAGAAATTGCCCATAAAATCCCCACACAAACTCAAGCGTTGTTTATCAATACACGCCGTGCACAATTTCATAGCAGTGCCACTCGGCAAGCACTGACGTTATTATTTGATTTTGAATGGGCCAATAAAACTTTATTTAATAACGCCTATCAACGTGCCAGCAGCTACTACCCTAACAGTGATTTTTCTGCCCAAGGCAAACCCAAAGGCGCTGAATGGTTGCTACTGTCTAAATGGCGCGAACAACTTCCTTTAAAATTATTTTTGCAACCTTTCACCTTAGAGCCCACTGAAGGTCGCGGTATTCCGCGCGAGACACTGCGTAAAGCTTTAGGTTTATTGGAGAAAGCAGGCTGGAAAAGTACGGCCAATGGGCTGAAAAACAAACAAGGGCAAACCCTTACGCTAGAAATCCTATTGGTCAATCCAAGTTTAGAGCGCATTTTACAAGCCTATATCAGCACCCTCAATGATGTTGGGATCGATGCTCGCATGCGTACCGTCGATCGCGCCCAATACAAACAACGCCTCGACAGTTTTGACTTTGATTTAACCTTACTGACGCTGCCACAAACGCTAAGTCCAGGACTTGAACAATGGCAGTACTTTCATTCGTCGCAAGCCATGGTGCGTGGCAGTAAAAACTATTCAGGAATCAGTAGCCCAGTGGTTGATGCGTTACTCGAGCATCTACTTAATGCCAAAAGTTACAATGAGCAACGCACTGCAGCACGCGCCCTCGATCGTGTTTTACTATGGAACTACTACAGCATCCCAAACTGGTATATTAGCCACCACCGTATTGCTTATCAGAACCGCTTTGAGTTTGTGCGCATACCACCCTACACCTTAGGCTTACGGGCTTGGTGGTTAAAACCTTCGGAGATTAACTAATGCTGACTGTACTGCGTCGTGGTTGTTTATCATTGTTTGTTTTAGGGTTGAGCACAGGTGTATTTGCCCAGCCGCAACATGCCATGACGCTGTACGATGAAGCGCCTAAATACCCTAGCAACTTCACGCACTTTGACTACAGCAACCCCGACGCACCCAAAGGTGGCACATTGCGCTTAGCTGGGCTCAATGGGTTTGACAGCCTCAACCCCTTTATTCCTAAAGGCAATGCTGGCGATCAGATTGGTTTGCTCTACGACACCCTCACCTACCATTCCGCCGATGAACCGTTTACTGAATATGGCCTATTGGCTGAGCGTATCGAAAAAGCCGCTGACCATAGTTTTGTGCGTTTTTATTTGAATCCTAAAGCGCGTTTTAATGATGGCCAACCGGTAACCGCTGAAGACGTACTCTTTACCTTTAATACCCTGCTCGAAAAAGGCCATCCGCTGTACCGTCACTACTATGCAGATGTAGCGAAGGTCGTGGTAGAAAGCCCATTACAAGTGCGCTTTGACTTTAAGCACAGCAATAACCGTGAGCTGCCATTAATCTTAGGTCAACTACAAATTCTACCTAAGCATTGGTGGGCCGAGCGCGATTTCAGCAAAACCAGTTTAGACGCCCCTCTGGGTAGCGGGCCTTACCGCCTCACTCGCGTCGATGCCGGCCGCAGCTTACGTTATGAACGCGTTAAGGACTGGTGGGGACAAGACTTGCCAGTATCCAGCGGCTTGTACAACTTTGACACTATTCAGATTGATTACTATCGCGATATGTCAGTGGCCTTAGAAGCGTTTAAAGCAGGTCAATTTGATTTCAACCTCGAATATTCCGCTAAAGATTGGGCAACCGGCTATAACTCACCGGCGTTGCGTGACGGAAAAATCATCAAAAAAGACATCAAAAACTACAACCCCGTTGGAATGCAGGGTTTCACTTTTAATATCCGTAAAAAAATATTTGCAGACCCTCGCGTACGCGAAGCAATTGGCTTACTGTTTGATTTTGAGTGGACCAATAAGCAACTTTTTTATAGCTCGTATATCCGCACTCAAAGCTTTTTTGCCAACTCTGAACTGGCTGCGCAAGGCTTGCCGTCAGCAGAAGAACTGGCCATTTTAGAGCCATTACGAGGCGCCATTCCTGAGGAGGTTTTTAGCAAAACCTACCAAGCACCTGTCAGCGATGGCAGTGGTATTATTCGTGAACGCCGTTTAGACGCTTGGCGTTTACTGCAAGAGGCCGGCTACCGTATTGAAAATGATCGTATGGTCAACGCTGAAGGCGAGCCTCTCGAGTTTGAGTTTATTATTGCCCAAGCCAACCTTGAGCGTGTATTGCTGCCCTTTAAGCGAAATCTGGCTGAACTGGGCATTGCGATGACCATTCGTCGCACCGATGTCTCGCAATACATCAATCGCATGCGTTCGCGGGATTTTGATATGACGTCCAGTATTTGGTCACAATCAAACTCACCAGGTAATGAGCAGCGTGATTTTTGGCATTCCAGCAGTGCTGACAACCCCGGCAGCCGTAACTTTATTGGTTTACAAGACCCTGCCATCGACACGCTGGTAGAGGGCTTAATCAACGCACCAAGCCGAGAAAGCTTAATTAATCATGCACGGGCATTAGATCGAGTTTTACTGTGGGGTCATTATGTAATTCCCAACTATTACATTGATACATGGCGAGTCGCCTATTGGCAGCATCTTGCTCAGCCAAAAATAGCCCCCTTATATGACTATGGCTTAATGACGTGGTGGATTAAATCTAACCCTGCCAGCCCTACTTCCGCGGCGGAAAAATAATTATGCTGGCGTATATTTTTAGACGGTTACTTCTGATTATTCCTACCTTGCTGGGTATTTTAGTGGTCAATTTTATTATTATTCAGGCTGCGCCCGGCGGGCCTGTTGAGCAAATGATTGCCAAACTGGAAGGCTTTGACGCAGCGGCCGGTGGTGCCACAGGGCGCATCTCAGGTGGCGGTTCAGAAGTATCCAGCAGTGCATCCGCCAACTACCGCGGCGCACAAGGACTTGACCCTGAGCTGGTACTCGAAATCGAAAAGATGTATGGCTTTGATAAACCAGCCATTGAGCGTTTTTGGATTATGCTGAAAAACTATGCCCATTTTGATTTTGGCAGCAGCTTTTTTAGGGATGCCAAAGTCACTGACTTAATTATTGAAAAAATGCCCGTCTCAATCTCTCTAGGGCTCTGGAGTACCCTGCTGATGTATATGATTTCCATACCGCTGGGGATCAGTAAAGCGGTGCGCCACGGCAGCGCATTTGATGTCTGGACCAGCTCGGCAATTATTTTAGGCTATGCCATTCCTGCGTTCTTATTTGCGATTTTATTGGTGGTGGTCTTTGCCGGTGGCAGCTATTTAAATTGGTTTCCGCTGCGCGGCCTCACCTCAAACAATTTTGCAGAACTAAGCATGCTCGGTAAAATTGGCGACTACTTCTGGCACTTAGCATTACCGGTTACAGCATTGGTGATTGGCCACTTCGCCACACTGACCTTACTGACTAAAAACAGCTTCTTAGATGAAATCAATAAACAATACGTGACCACCGCACGTGCAAAAGGCTTACCGGAAAACACGGTGTTATATGGTCATGTGTTTCGTAATGCCATGCTGATTATTATTGCTGGTTTTCCTGCCGCTTTTATTGGCATGTTTTTTACTGGTTCATTGTTAATTGAAGTCATTTTCTCCTTGGACGGCTTAGGCTTACTCAGTTTCGAAGCAGCGATTAATCGCGATTACCCTGTTGTATTTGGCACCCTATTTTTATTCACACTATTGGGCTTACTGGTCAAGTTGATTGGCGATATCACTTATACCTTGGTCGATCCGCGTATCGACTTCAGCAGCAGGGGGAATTGATATGGCGTTTTCCCCGATTAATCAACGACGTTTTGCTCGATTTAAAGCACATAAGCGCGGCTGGTATTCACTCTGGCTGTTTTCGGTTTTATTCATTTTATCGCTAGGTGCAGAATTCATTGCCAACGATAAACCACTGGTGGTGCAGTATGACGGCGCGTTGTACTTCCCCGTACTAAAACGCTACCCAGAAACTACTTTTGGCGGTGAGTTTCCCTTGCAGGCCAACTATAAAAGTCCGTATATCCAAGAGTTAATTGCGGAAAAAAACGGCTGGATGTTTTGGCCAATCATTCCATTTTACTACTCCAGCATCAACTACGATCTACAAGTGCCAGCACCGGCGCCACCTTCCACACAAAACTGGCTGGGCACCGATGATCAAGGGCGTGATGTCTTAGCTCGGGTCATTTATGGTTTTCGCATTTCTGTATTATTCGCCTTAACCCTAACGCTGTGCAGCTCTGTGTTTGGTGTGTTTGTCGGCGCGATACAGGGCTTTTATGGTGGCTGGGTGGATTTGATTGGCCAGCGCTTTTTAGAAGTGTGGTCAGGGCTGCCCGTTTTGTATTTACTGATCATTATGGCTAGCTTTATTCAGCCAAACTTCTGGTGGCTGCTGGGCATTATGCTGCTGTTCTCTTGGATGAGCTTAGTCGATTTAGTCCGTGCCGAATTTCTACGTGGACGCAATCTGGAATATGTGCGTGCCGCACGTGCGTTAGGCATGCAGAACAGCGCCATTATGTTTCGGCATATCTTGCCCAACGCCATGGTCTCCACCATTACCTTTTTACCCTTTATTTTAACCGGCGCGATTGGCACTTTAACCGCACTGGACTTTTTAGGCTTTGGCTTACCGCCTGGCTCACCATCATTAGGTGAGTTAGTCGCACAAGGCAAATCCAACTTACAAGCACCTTGGCTAGGTATCAGCGCCTTTACGGTACTGGCATTGATGCTAAGTTTATTGGTATTTATTGGTGAGGCTGCTCGCGATGCATTCGACCCAAGAAAATAAGACAGAACAATTGCTCAGTATTGAAGACTTATCGGTTGAGTTTATCAGCGGTGAAAATATACAGCGCGCGGTTAACCACATCAGTTTCATCATCAATAAAGGTGAAACGCTGGCATTGGTGGGCGAAAGCGGCTCAGGCAAGTCAGTTACAGCACATTCTATTTTGCGCTTACTGCCCTACCCGCTAGCCCGCCATCCGAGCGGAAAAATATTTTATCAAGGCAACGACTTACTCAGCGCTGCGCCTGACTATCTGCGTAAAGTACGCGGCGACCGTATTGCGATGATTTTTCAAGAACCCATGAGCTCACTCAATCCTTTGCACACGATTGAAAAGCAGATCAATGAAGTTCTGATCTTGCACAAGGATATGAACGCCAAGCAAGCATCGGTACGTACCCTAGAACTGCTAACTTTAGTTGAGATCAAAAATCCTTCCCAGCGCATGAACGCATACCCACACGAGCTCTCTGGTGGCCAACGGCAACGGGTGATGATTGCCATGGCTTTGGCCAATGAGCCTGAGCTGCTAATTGCTGATGAGCCCACTACAGCGCTAGACGTGACTGTGCAGCAAACTATTTTAGAACTGCTCAAGAACTTGCAAGAACGCCTCGGTATGGCGATATTATTAATCAGCCATGATTTAAACTTGGTTCGTCGTGTTGCCCACCGCGTCTGTGTGATGCGCAATGGCGAGATTGTTGAACAAGCAACCTGTGAGCAAATCTTCACCCACCCACAGCACCCCTACACACAAGAACTACTCGGAGCCGAGCCCAGCGGCACGCCCGTCCCTCATACGGCCAGTGATACGCTATTAGAAACCCGTGACTTACGCGTTTGGTTTCCGATTAAAAAAGGCATACTGCAACGCACTGTTGATTATGTCAAAGCCGTTGATGGCATTAGTTTTACGTTGCAACGCGGACAAACACTTGGGGTTGTTGGCGAAAGTGGTTCAGGGAAATCGACGCTAGGTTTAGCTCTTTTGCGTCTAATCAATAGCAAAGGCGACATCTTCTACGCAGGACAAGCCATTGATGGCTTCACTCAGCAGCAGGTGCGCCCGCTGCGCCGCGATATCCAAGTGGTTTTTCAGGACCCATTTGGTAGCCTGAGCCCAAGAATGAGCGTCTCAGATATCATTGGCGAAGGTTTACGCATCCACAAGATGGGTAACCCCCAAGAGCAAGAGCTGGCCATCATCGCAGCGATGGATGAAGTGGGCCTCGATCCAGAGACTCGGCACCGCTATCCCCATGAGTTTTCTGGAGGGCAACGGCAACGTATTGCTATTGCTCGCGCCTTAGTACTTAAGCCAAAACTGATTGTTTTGGATGAACCCACTTCCGCGCTGGACCGTACTGTACAGCGTCAAGTGGTTGAGTTGCTGCGTAACTTGCAGCTCAAATACAATTTGACCTATGTGTTTATCAGCCATGACTTGGCAGTGGTAAAAGCACTGAGTCATCAATTATTAGTAATGCGACAAGGGCGAGTAATTGAACAAGGCGCGGCTGAAAATATTTTTGCCGCACCGCAACATGACTACACACAGAAATTGTTAGCAGCCGCCTTTATAAACAGCTCAAAACAACTGTGATTAAAATAATTGACTCAAGAAGAGGAAAGACCATGGGTTTTATGACCGGTAAGCGCGTTTTAATCGTTGGCGTGGCCAGCAAATTGTCGATTGCCTCAGGTATCGCGGCGGCCATGCACCGTGAAGGTGCCGAGTTGGCTTTTACCTACCAAAACGAAAAGCTCAAAGGCCGCGTTGAAGGTTTTGCACAAAACTGGGGCTCATCAGCAGACCTGTGTTTCCCATGCGATGTGGCCAATGATGAAGAAATCGAACAGGTCTTTGCTGAACTGGCGAAAAAGTGGGACGGTTTAGACTGCATCGTACACTCCGTCGGCTTTGCCCCTGGCGACCAACTCGACGGTGATTTTACTGAAGTCACCACCCGCGATGGCTTTAAAATTGCTCACGATATCAGCGCTTACAGCTTTATCGCCTTAGCTAAAGCCGGTCGTAGCATGATGCAAGGTCGCAATGGTAGTTTGCTTACCCTCACCTACTTAGGGGCTGAACGCACCATGCCCAACTACAACGTCATGGGTATGGCTAAAGCCAGCCTTGAAGCAGGCGTGCGCTACTTAGCCGGCAGTTTGGGTGCAGAAGGCACACGGGTTAACGCCGTCTCTGCAGGCCCGATCCGCACCTTAGCCGCCTCAGGCATTAAAAGCTTCCGAAAAATGCTCGCTGCAAATGAAAAACAAACACCATTGCGCCGCAATGTCACCATTGATGAAGTAGGTAATGCTGGTGCATTTTTATGCTCTGACTTAGCCTCAGGTATCAGTGGTGAAATAATGTATGTCGATGGTGGTTTTAATACGACGGCAATGGGCAACATAGAAGAAGAATGAGTTTAGTTTGAGTATAAAAAAACCCGCTTTAAAGCGGGTTTTTTTATACAGCAAAATCAATCAAAAGCGTTCTATTTTTGCATCTAACTCAAGCTGTTGTAACAAAGCTGTAAAATCAACTTGACCTACGCGTGACGCAAGAATCTGCTGGTATTGAGCTAATTCATCATTATCTAACGGCGTGGACAACTCATTAACACCTGTCAGACGTAGCACCACATAATCACCATTGCTTAAACTTAAGCCAGTAAATTGCGCAGCACCGACTTCAGGTTTAGGTGTTTTAAATAAGGCTTGTACCACTTGCGGGTCAATATTGTCTTGATCACGAGTGACCGCCTCAACAACCTGCCAAGCATTTTGTTCGGCTTGCTCAATAGACGTTTGGCCGCCCTGCAAACTGCTCAACAAGGCTTCCCCTTGGGCTTTTGCTTGATCAATCGCGCGCTGCGCAATCAACTGCTGATGAATGGCTGCTTTCACTTCAGTAAAAGCAATCTGTTCTGGGCGTTGATGCTCTTTAACACGCAATACCAAAGTGGTCTCAGGATCCAGTTCAAGCGCTGTACTATTGGCACCCTCTTCAAGCACTTCAGGGCTAAATGCAGCTTCAAGCACTTGGCGATTAGCAAATAAACCATCAAGTCCTTCACGACCAAAAGGCTCACTGACTTTGATCTCTAAGTTCAATTCACTGGCGGGTTGCTGCAAGTCAGCAGACTCATAAGCGATGCTTTCTAAGTCTTTAATGGCTTCAACAAAACGTTGCTCAACTTGTTGAGTTTTTACATTTTGCGTTAACTTATCTTTTAAACTAGCAAAAGTTGGGATTTCAGTTGCTTGCACATCAAGTAACTTAATCACATGCCAGCCATAGTCGGTGCGTACCGGTGCAGTCACCTGATCTTTCTCAAGTGCATATAAAGCTTCTTCGAATGCAGGCTCATAGACACCCGGCGCGGCAAAACCAAGATCACCGCCTTCTTCAGCTGAACCGAGATCATCCGACAAATCTTTGGCAACTGCCGAAAATTCCTCACCCGCGTTGATACGCTCAAGCGCACTCTGTGCTTTAGCTTTAGCTTGCTCATCCGTCACGTCAGCAGTCACTTCAACGAGGATATGTGCAGCACGACGTTGCTCAGTAAGGTTGGCAATTTCAGCCTCATACAATGCTTGAAGCTCAGCGTCATCAACCGTCACTTGATCAAAGAAAGCCGCTTTATCAAGCTTAATATACTCAACCACCACCTGTTCTGGCGTTAAAAACTCAGAAGCATGCTCGGTGTAATAGGCATTAACATCTTCATCTGTCACCGTCACTTTATTCAGTTCGGGCTTGATTGTTAACATCGCAAAATCACGCGTTTGACGCTCTAGGCTGGCAAAGGCTTGGGCTTCTTGCGCGGTAACAAAAGCAGTCGCGGCTATCCCCGCGCGTAATTGTCCAGCACGCATTTCTTCTTGAATCATGTGTCTAAATTGCAAACGGCTGTAGCCCATTTGCCGAATCACTTGGTCAAAACGGTCGGCATTAAATTTGCCATCCACTTGGAACTCAGGTGCAAGCAAAATAAATTGATCAATCGCTGTACTAGAGAAAGCGAAATCAGCCTGATCAACTGCTTGCATCAGCAATTTACGTGAAATAAGTCCTTTCAGTGCCGCTTCTGATAACAGAGCATCATCAATCAGGTTGGCATCAAAATCCTTCCCAAGCTGTTGCAATAACTGTCTACGCTGAAGATTTTTTGCTTCAGCTAAGGCATCGAGGGTAATTTCTTCGCCATTTACTTTAGCGGCATTATTACTGTTACTGGTCGAGCCTAAAATTGCATCAAAGCCGGTAAAAGCAAAGAGCACGACAATCAAACCAATAATTGATTTAGAGATCCACCCCGTAGAGTTATCTCGAATATTCTGCAGCATGCATCCCCCGATGTCGCTATTAAAAATAGCTGTGCATTATGGGTAGGGCCAATAAAACAAAGGCGCACCCAATGATGCGCCTTTGTATTCAATGATACGTGTAAAGCTTGCGCTGTCTATTAAACGATCCAAATAGAACGTACCAAGCGCACCAGTTTTAACACTGGTGCTTAAAAAGCGCTTAGTTAACCGCGTCTTTCAATGCTTTACCTGCTTTAAAGCCAGGAATTTTTGCTGCAGCAATTTCAATTGGATTGCCCGTCTGTGGGTTACGACCTGTACGTGCAGCACGATCTTTAACAGCGAAAGTACCAAAACCCACCAAAACTACTGACTCACCCTCTTGCAGGGCACCTGTGATGCTTTCGATAACGGCGTCTAGGGCACGTCCAGCAACGGCTTTAGGAATATCTGCCGAAGCAGCAACTTTATCAATCAACTCTGACTTGTTCACTCGTAAGTCCCCTTAGGTTTTCATAAATAATTATAATTACAGTTTTGATTCAAGCAAAACAACGTCGTTATGCAATCAAAAGACACAGACACCGCGCTTTATAGCAAGGTGTCGAAAAGCATGTCAACTACAACCGCATTAATGTTCATTAATGCGTACTGATGCGATCACTCGCCTCAGTTTCTCGCGAATCATCTTTCAGTAACAATTCAGATGCGACATCAGACAAAGGTTCAGGCATGTATTGCAACGCAATTTGTAGCACCTCGTCAATCCATTTTACTGGTTTGATATCTAAATCGGCCTTTATATTAGCTGGTATTTCCTTCAAGTCACGCACATTTTCTTCAGGGATGATAACTGTTTTGATTCCACCACGGTGTGCAGCCAGTAATTTTTCTTTCAAACCACCAATCGCCAACACTTGACCACGTAAAGTAATCTCACCAGTCATCGCCACATCGGCACGTACGGGGATCTTAGTTAAAGCAGATACCAGCGCCGTACACATGCCTATACCAGCGCTAGGGCCGTCCTTAGGAGTAGCCCCTTCTGGCATATGTAGATGCACATCACTCTTCTCGTAGAAGTCAGGAGCGATACCTAGACGCTGCGCACGACTGCGCACGACAGTCAGCGCGGCAGTCATCGACTCAACCATCACATCACCCAGCGAGCCCGTTTTAATCAGCTGGCCTTTACCTGGGACCACGGCGGATTCAATAGTGAGCAAAACACCACCCACTGAAGTCCAAGCCAAACCCGTTACCTGACCAACTTGGTCTTCTAACTCGGCTGAGCCATAGGTGTACTTCTGCACACCTAAATAATGTTCTAAATCATCCACGGTTACGGTGACTTTAATTTTTTTCTGCGCACTCTGTTCTTTAACAACTTTACGACACACTTTAGCAATTTGACGCTCTAAACCACGCACACCCGCCTCACTGGTATACAAACGAATAAGCTTGAGTAGCGCATCTGACTCAAAATTCAATTCAGCATCTTTTAAACCATTGGCTTTAAGTTGCTTGCTGACTAAGTATTTTTCAGCAATATTGAGTTTTTCATCTTCGGTGTAACCCGGCAAGCGAATCACTTCCATACGGTCTAATAAAGGCCCAGGAATATTCATTGAGTTGGCAGTACAGACAAACATCACATCGGACAGATCATAATCCACTTCTAAATAGTGATCATTAAAATTGTGATTTTGCTCAGGATCCAGCACTTCCAACAATGCAGACGCCGGATCACCGCGCATATCAGTACCCATTTTATCGATTTCATCGAGTAAAAAGAGCGGATTACGTACGCCAACTTTACTTAAACGCTGAATAATCCGACCGGGCATCGCTCCAATGTAGGTACGCCGGTGACCACGAATTTCTGCTTCATCACGCACGCCACCTAAAGCCATGCGAATGTACTTACGATTCACCGATCGGGCAATCGACTCCGCCAGTGAGGTTTTACCCACGCCAGGCGGCCCCACCAAACAAAGAATCGGTCCTTTAAGTTTTTTGACTCGTTTTTGTACGGCTAAATACTCAAGGATGCGCTCTTTAACTTCTTCAAGACCAAAATGATCGGCTTCTAGAATTTCCTCAGCACGCTGCAAATCTAAGCGCACCTTGCTTTTAGCTTTCCAAGGGGTGCTAATCAACCAATCCAAATAGGTTCGTACCACTGATGCTTCGGCAGACATCGGTGACATTTGCTGCAACTTCTTCAACTCTGAGTGCGCTTTATTCAAGGCCTCTTCAGTCATGCCGGACTCATCAATGCGTTTTTTTAACGCATCCATTTCGTTGTGGCCATCTTCGCCCTCGCCCAGTTCTTTTTGAATGGCTTTCATTTGCTCATTCAAATAGTACTCTCGCTGGCTGCGCTCCATTTGCTTCTTAACACGACCACGAATGCGTTTTTCAACATTGAGCAACTCAAGCTCGGTATCCAAGACACCCAGTAGCAGATCAACACGCTCGGCTATATCGAAACGACTCAGTACCGTTTGTTTCTGCTCAAGCTTCAGGGCCATTTGCGCAGCAATAGAATCACTTAAGCGCCCTGCATCCTCAATATCAGCCAAGGTCGCTAAGGCTTCTGCCGGAACTTTCTTACTTTGCTGCACAAACGTTTCAAAGTGCTCAAATAGGGTATGGCGTAGCACTTCATTCTCAGTGACACTGGCGGGTTCTTCGCTGTGTAACTGTACTTGCGCACGCAAATAATCAGACTCGGCCAGCGCTTCAATAATTTCGCCACGCTGCTCACCCTCAGCCAGCACTTTAACAGTGCCATCAGGGAGTTTAAGTAACTGTAAAATAGTTGCAACAGTGCCCACTGTATACAGGGCATCAAGTTTTGGATCATTATCTGCAGGTTGTTGTTGCGCAATCAGAAGGATCTTCTTATCACCCTCCATCGCAGCTTCAAGTGCTGCAATCGATTTTTCACGCCCAACAAACAAGGGAATAACCATGTGCGGATAAACCACAACATCACGCAGTGGCAGTAACGGCAATTCAATGATTGTCTTCATTCTCTCTCTCACATGCGGCACGCAGGCCGTAAAAAAATGGGCTAAGCATGGGATTAAAGATGGGGATACTTAACAACAATTACAAGGCAGCGCTATAAAATACAAAAGGGCCCGTAGGCCCTTATGTCAACGCACTAAGCAACCTTAAGCATCAGGTGCTGCTTTAGCAACGGGTTCTTTCTGTGCATAAATCAATAATGGCTTCGAAGTCCCATTAATCACACTTTCATCAATCACCACTTTAGTCACATCAGTTTCTGATGGGATCTCATACATGGTATCAAGCAAGATGCCTTCTAAAATAGAGCGCAAGCCACGTGCGCCTGATTTACGCAGCAAAGCACGCTTGGCTACAGCATTCAGGGCATCAGGTCGGAACTCAAGCTCAACATCTTCCATATCGAACAGTTTTGCGTACTGTTTAGTCAGTGCGTTTTTCGGCTCAGTGAGAATTTGAATCAATGCGGCCTCATCCAACTCTTCTAGAGTTGCAATCACAGGTAAGCGACCAACAAACTCAGGAATCAAACCGAATTTAACCAAATCATCTGGCTCAACGTCACGTAACGCTTCACCAATTTTCTTCTCGTGTTGCTTACTGTGCACTTCTGCAGAAAAACCAATACCACCTTTTACCGAGCGGTTTTGAATCACTTTTTCTAAACCAGCAAAAGCACCACCACAGATAAACAAGATATTGCGCGTATCCACTTGCAAAAACTCTTGTTGCGGATGCTTGCGTCCACCTTGCGGAGGAATGGATGCCACAGTGCCTTCAATCAGCTTCAACAGAGCCTGCTGAACACCTTCACCCGACACATCACGAGTAATTGATGGATTATCCGACTTACGGGTAATCTTATCAATTTCATCAATATAGACGATGCCCATCTGTGCTTTCTCTACATCGTAGTCACACTTCTGCAGCAGCTTTTGAATGATGTTTTCGACGTCTTCACCCACGTAACCGGCTTCGGTCAGGGTTGTCGCATCAGCAATTGTAAAGGGCACATTGAGCAAACGCGCTAAGGTTTCAGCCAACAAAGTTTTACCTGATCCGGTTGGACCAATCAGCAAAATGTTACTTTTACCCAGCTCAATGTCATCTTTTTTATCACGATTATTCAAGCGCTTATAGTGGTTATATACCGCTACAGCTAACACTTTCTTCGCGCGTTCCTGGCCAATCACATACTGGTCAAGAATGGCGCTGATTTCCTTTGGAGAAGGCAGTTTATGTGCTGCGCTATCAGCCTCTGCATCCTGCACTTCCTCACGGATAATGTCATTGCACAGATCAACGCATTCATCACAAATAAAAACCGAGGGACCGGCAATCAGCTTGCGCACTTCATGTTGGCTTTTGCCACAAAAAGAGCAATACAGCAACTTGCCTTTGTCCTCGCCACTACGCTTATCAGTCATTCGTTATTTCCAGTTTGGTAGGCTATGCGTACAAGATGAAGCCTTCACTTGACTTTTTCAACCCATACACCCACATAAAACACATACAGCATTGCTTAATATTGATTAAACAGGCATTTCGCGCTTAGTTGCCACATGATCAATCAAGCCGTATTTAACTGCTTCGTCGCCGCTCATAAAGTTATCGCGGTCGGTATCTTTAGCAATCACATCAATGGGCTGTCCAGTATGGTCAGCCAAAATTTTATTCAAGCGATCACGAATGGTTAAAATCTCGCGCGCATGAATTTCAAAATCAGATGCTTGCCCCTGAAAACCACCCAAGGGTTGGTGAATCATCATCCGTGAGTGCGGCAAGCAGTAACGTTTACCTGCAGCACCACCAGCCAACAATAGAGCGCCCATACTGGCGGCTTGACCGATACACATGGTCGACACATCGGGCTTGATAAACTGCATCGTATCGTAAATCGACATCCCTGCAGTCACCGAGCCACCGGGTGAATTGATATATAGGTGAATGTCTTTGTCTGGGTTTTCAGCTTCTAAGAATAGCAACTGCGCAACCACTAAGTTCGCCATGTAGTCTTCGACTGGGCCGACCAAGAAAATAATGCGTTCTTTGAGCAAGCGCGAGTAAATATCATACGCACGTTCACCACGTGATGACTGCTCAACAACCATTGGCACCAAACCACCAGCGGCTTGAATATCTTGCGGGTTTTGCATAAATGTATTGTGTGACATATCTGCTGTGCTCCCAGATTAATGCTCATCGTCATAAAGACACACAAGCCAGCACTAAGGCTGGCTTATTGGCTAACAGACCTCACAGGCCTGCTAGCACTTGGGTGTCAGCAGCGTAAAATTACTCAGCGCTGGATTCTTCTTCAGCCTGAGGCGCTGCTGCTGGCTTAACTGCTTTTTCATAAGCCACAGTAACATCAGTTACTTTGGCTTTCGCTAAAACAGTATCTACAACTTGTTCTTCAAGCACAACCGCACGAACGTCGTCTAACTGCTGTTCGTTTTTGTAGTACCACTCAATCACTTGCTGTGGCTCTTGGTAAGCAGCAGCCATTTCTTCAATGGTGCTACGCACGCGTTGATCATCAGCTTTGATTTCAAACTGCTTAACCATTTGCGCAACAATCAAACCTAAAGCCACACGGCGCTTAGCTTGCTCAGTGAATAACTCAGCAGGTAATTGGTCAGGCTTGATGTTGCCACCAAACTGCTGAACGGCTTGCACGCGTAAACGATCCACTTCGTTAGAAATCAATGCGCTTGGCACTTCAATCTCATTGGCAGCTAACAAACCGTCCATGACATGGCTTTTTACTTTGCCTTTGATCGCCTGCTTGAGCTCACGCTGCATGTTCTTGGTCACTTCAGCGCGGAAACCTTCTAGGCCACCCTCAGCATTACCAAACATTGCGAAAAACTCTTCGTTCAGCTCTGGCAACTCTGGACCTTCAACCTTGCTCACCATTACGGTGAACTCTGCTGTTTTGCCAGCCAAGTCAAGGTTTTGGTAATCTTCAGGGAAAGTCGGTGCGATATCTTTCGTTTCACCAGCGCTCATGCCAACCAAAGCATCTTCAAAGCCAGGAATCATACGGCCTGAACCCAATACTAAAGGCACATTATCAGCCGTGCCGCCAGCAAACGTTTCACCATCAATACGACCCACAAAGTTAATGGTGACTTGGTCGTTCAATTCTGCTGCACGCTCTACAGTCACAAAACGTGTGTTTTGCTTGCGTAAAATATCGAGCATGTTGTCAACATCAGTGTCGGCTACTTCAGCACTCTGACGCTCAATTTCAATACTGTCTAAACCTTGCACTTCGAATTCTGGAAACACTTCAAAGGTTGCAATGTACTCAAGGCCTTTTTCTTTCTCAAATACACGCGGTTCAATCGCAGGCTGACCCACCGGATTAAGCTTTTCAGCAACCACTGCTTCATAAAAAGTGGCTTGAATCACATCACCTAAAACTTCTTGACGCGCATCAGCTTCATAGCGCTGACGAATGATGTTCATTGGTACTTTACCCGGTCTAAAGCCAGATACTTTCGCGCGCTTAGCCGTTTGTTGAAGGCGTTTAGTCACTTCATTTTCAATACGTTCAGCAGGAACGCTGATGTTCATTTTACGCTCAAGGGCGGAAGTGCTTTCTACGGAAACTTGCATGGTTATTCCTCGTTGAATAGACGTGGCCAGACATACCGACCCTAGAATCAAGGGCATGCATTCTAGTGGGGTCGAACAGAAATATCCATTCAATCCGACAGAGAATTTGCAGTATTACAATAATCCTTCAATCGGCAACCAAGAAAGCACGCGTACGAAGGCTCTCCGCCAGAGCTTACTATTAGGTTCAGCTGTGTAACTCTTAACGCCACTATCTTGCTGTTCAGTCCAGTAAACACGGCCATTTGGCATTGCTTTGACTTGATAGGCATGTGCGGGTATTTCATCATTAAAGGCTTTATTTATACCTTGCGCCAAGCGCGGACTATCAATCACAAACCCCAACTCAGTATTTAAATTTGCCGAACGCGGATCAAAATTAAATGAACCGACAAACACATATTGTCGATCCACTGAGAAAGTCTTGGCATGTAAACTGGAGCCGGAACTGCCTAAAAAGCGTTTTTTCCTTTTGATGCGTTTAAGTTGAGAAGGATGACGTTGCATCTCATATAAGATCACGCCCGACTTAAGCAGCGCTTGGCGCCGCTTCGCATAGCCGGCATGCACCGCCGCAACATCCGTCGCCGACAAAGAATTGGTCAATACTTTAACCTCAACACCTTTGCGCACCAACCAGGCTAATGCCTCAACACCCGCTTCGGTGGGAACAAAATAAGGCGACACCAATTCAACATCGACTTGCGGATCACCAATAATGTCTTGTAGCTGCTGAATCACTAATGATGCTTTCTGCGCTCGCCCTAAGCCTTTACGCGGATCATCACTGACCATACGCACAGTCAACCATTCAAAATTGATTTTATGCTGTTCTAATTGACTAATAAAAGGCGACTCACGTAAAGACGCCACATACTTCTGCGCGCCAGCACTGGCCGCAATATATGCGGCCCGCTCACGCAGCTCAGTCAGCGCCATAGCGTGCTTACCAGCAACAATGCGCTCCAACGGATACGCTGAAGCACTGTGCCAATATTTATCGAAATCATCCGATACATCTTGCACCGCAGCCCCTGCACTCAGCACATCTAAGTCAGCAAATAACACATCATCAGTCGCACCAAAATACTCATCACCAACATTACGCCCACCAATAATGCTTAGAGCGTTATCGGCAGTGAACGATTTATTGTGCATGCGCCGATTAAGCCGTGAGAAGTCGGTAAGAAAACCCCACCAGCGTGGCTTACGTAAAACAAAAGGATTGAACAAACGCACTTCGATATTTTCATGGCGATTAAGACCGGCTAACACAGAATCCGTATTATTCGTGTTGTTGTCATCAAGCAATAAACGCACACGCACGCCACGATCAGCTGCTTCATGTAAAGCCTCAAACAACATGGTACCGGTCATATCGCGCTGCCAAATATAATATTGCACATCGAGACTACGTTGCGCATATTTGGCCAGAATCATCCGTGCGGCAAACGCCTCATCGGCTTCAATCAGCGGCAAAATACCGCTTTTATCTAAGCCATACTGCGCTTCAAGCGGTGCTAATGCCTTAGCAAAAAAGGTGTCAGCCACTTGTGTTTTACTGTAAGCCCACGTTTGGCTACGACCCTCTAAAGATGGCAAGCTGCTGCAACCGAATAATAAAGCACTCAAACCAAGCAGCCCCCACTGTATTAATTTCTTAGTCATAAATTGCCACGATTCAATCATTGCTCATTGTGAACCACTTAATAAATTGCGCTAAATCAAGATCTTGCCGCTCTTTTACCGCACATCTGCGCACATCATGTAGTCTAGCGCTAATTCATAATGATCAGCAAAGCTGAGCATTTAATCTGCCTTAAGTCTTAAATATAGGGGTCTGGCCAATGAAGCACATGCCAAGCTTTAATCGAGCTCTCGTAGAGAAATACGACCGTCCAGGTCCACGCTACACCTCCTATCCAACGGCCCCACAGTTTCATACTGCCTTTGCTAGCGATAATTACTGCCAAGCAGCTGATCGCAGCAACACACAAGCCTCACCAAAACCTTTATCCATTTATATTCATATCCCATTTTGCCAAAGCCTCTGCTATTACTGCGCTTGCAATAAAATCATCACGCAAAAAACCAGCCGTGCAGTTGAATACCTTGAATACCTCAAAAAAGAAATCTATTTGCAAGCACGCTTATTTGATAAAAAACGCCAAGTCACCCAACTGCACCTCGGTGGCGGCACACCGACTTATCTGACCCAAGAACAGCTCACAGACCTCATGGATACCTTGCGCAGCGCTTATCATTTAGATGAAAGTGAACAGCGTCAGTTCTCTTTAGAGGTCGACCCACGCACGATTACCCCAGAACAAATTCAGCAGCTGCGCGATTTAGGTTTTAACCGAATCAGTTTTGGCATCCAAGACTTTGATCCTAAAGTTCAAGAAGCAGTTAATCGCATCCAAAGCGAAGAACAAGTGCGAGCCTTAATGACGGCAGCACGCACCGCTGAGTTCCGTTCAATTAGTGTCGACTTAATTTATGGTTTACCCCTGCAAACCGTGGAAAGTTTTAATACCACGCTGGATAAAATTATCGCCCTACGCCCTGATCGGATAGCCGCCTACAGCTATGCACACTTACCTAAACTGGTGCGTGCCCAGCGCTTAATTCGTCCTGAAGACATGCCACCACCGGAGCGTAAGCTTGAGCTTTTAGAGTTAACCATTAATCGCTTATGCAATGCAGGTTATGTGTATATTGGTATGGATCACTTTGCTCTGCCAGACGATGAATTGGCGCAGGCTCGGATCAATGACACCCTACAGCGTAACTTCCAAGGCTACTCAACCCATGCCGATTGCGATCTGATCGGTTTAGGTGTGTCCTCAATTGGCAAGGTCGGCGACACTTACAGTCAAAACGTTAAAGAATTGTCGCAGTATTACGCTTACTTAAATAAAGGCGAATTACCACTGCAGCGTGGTTATCAACTCAACGCGGATGACCGTCTACGCCGTGATGTGATCAGTGCCTTGATGTGCCATAACCGCATCGACATTGCTGCGATCGAGCAACAGCACGGCATTGTGTTTAACCAGTACTTTGCTGAGGCGCTAACAACGCTGCAAGAGCACGTTACAGACGGTTTAGTCACCATTAACGATCAAGAAATTGTGTTACTTGATCAAGGTAATCTGATGATGCGCAGTGTAGCAATGGCCTTTGACGCGTATTTAGGTGTCAAACAGCGCGGCGAATTTTCCCGTACGGTGTAATCACCATCTTGATTATTTCTGTGGCAGACCAGCACGCGCTTGACTGCCACAACCAAGATTGAATTATTTAATCTTGCTCATCCAAATGAAAACCATGCGCAATTCGATGCGCAATCGGTGCAACAATAATCCCTAACGCCGCCACAAACACAAGACTGGCGTACAGGCCGTACATCGCGAGAAAAACCTTTCCAGAGAGACTCACGGGGATACTCAGTGCGCCCAGACCACCCAGCAAAAACACTGCATGTAGAAAAGCATCATGCCAAGCCATCTGCTCGAAATACACAAAGCCAAACATACCTATAACAATTGAGCTAATAATAATCAGCACAGCAACCAGCGCATGAGAAGCTAAGCGCCAGTAAAACTGTACACGGGTTAGCAAAGGCTCATTTTTAGACTCATACATGAGAGCATTTCATCCTGACTTATAGGTCATCACGTCAAGTCCTTTAGATTTAGCGTAAATCCTTAAACAATCAACGTGTTAACCACAATTAACGACTTAAAGCTTATATTACACAGTTCCACTTGCCGCTGAAGTTCACTACACTGATGATCTCTGAAATACACTGCTTAGTCATGATTAAGCGCTGTAACTATAAGAATATAATTAAAAGGTGCCAATTTTATGAGCAAAACAACTCAACGTATCAGCACACTGTTCGCCGCGATGGCCTTAGCCGGTGTTGCAAGTTACTCACTGGCTGCTGAGCCAATTAAAATTGCCCTCGCCGGCCCAGTCACAGGCCCTGTTGCCCAGTATGGCGATATGCAATCAATGGGTGCCTTGATGGCCATTGAGCAAATCAACAAAGCGGGCGGCGTGAATGGCAGCCTGCTAGAAGCCGTCACTTATGATGATGCGTGCGACCCTAAGCAAGCAGTCGCCGTAGCCAATAAAATTGTCAATGACGGGATTCGTTTCGTAGTTGGCCATCTATGTTCTGGATCAAGCCAGCCGGCATCCGATATTTATGATGAAGAAGGCATCCTAATGATCACCGCTGCGTCCACCTCTCCAGAATTAACTCAGCGTGGTCACACCTTACTTTTCCGCACCATTGGCCTAGACACCATGCAAGGCCCTACCGCGGGTAACTACGTGGTTGAGAAACTCAAACCAAAGCGCGCTGCAATTCTGCATGATAAGCAGCAATACGGCGAAGGTATTGCTACCGCAGTAAAAGAAACACTCGATGCAGCAGGTATTCCAGTTGCTTTATTTGAAGGCGTCACCGCAGGTGATAAAGACTTCTCTGCGCTAATTGCCAAAATGAAACGAGAAGATGTTGATTTCGTTTACTTCGGTGGCTACCACCCAGAAATGGGTATGTTGCTGCGTCAGTCTGCTGAAAACAAATTCAACGCCCTCTTTATGGGCCCAGAAGGCGTCGGTAACAGTGATATCTCGGCAATTGCCGGTGATGCCTCTGAAGGCATGTTAGTCACCTTGCCGAAAGCATTCGATGCTGATCCTAAAAACGCACATTTAGTTGAAGCCTTTAAAGCGAAAAAACAAGACCCACGCGGTGCTTTTGTATTCCCTGCCTACGCAGCCGTACAAGTAATGGCCGACGCAATGACGCTTAGTCAGTCACAAGATCCAGAAAAAGTTGCTGAGGCTTTACGCAGCAATAGCTTTGATACACCAACCGGTGTACTTGAGTTTGACGACAAAGGCGACTTGAAAAACTTCAGTTTTGTAGTTTACGAGTGGCATACAGACGGCAGCAAAACCGCTCTAACCGAGTAATTTAACTGTCTTAAGCCTCGCCGCTTATTTTGTAAGCGCGCGAGGCTGTTTTGTTTGCCGGATACTCTTATGAACGAAGCGTTTTTTTATTTTCTACAACAACTGCTCAACGGCCTCACCGTAGGCAGTACCTATGCCCTGATTGCCATTGGTTACACCATGGTGTATGGCATTATCGGTATGATCAACTTCGCCCATGGCGAGGTATATATGATCGGCAGCTATGTGACCTTTATCGCCCTGACTGGCCTAGCAATGCTCGGTTTAGAAAGTCTGCCATTGATGATTTTTGGCGCTTTTGTTCTGAGTATTATTGTCACCAGCGCCTACGGCTACGGCATTGAACGCGTTGCTTATCGACCGCTACGCGGTAGCAATCGTTTAATCCCTTTGATTTCCGCGATTGGCATGTCTATTTTGCTGCAAAACTTTGTGCGTATTGCACAAGGTGCTCGTGATGTAGCGATGCCACGTTTAGTGACAGGCGGTGTGACGTTGGGTGATAAAGCCAGCTTCCATGCCAGTTTGTCCTATATGCAAATAATTATTTTTGCCACCACTCTGATTGCAATGATTGCCCTGAGTATTTTTATTTCTCGCTCACGCACTGGACGCGCCTGTCGTGCTTGCTCTGAAGACATCAAGATGACCGGACTGCTCGGTATCAACAGTAATGCGATTATTGCGATCACCTTTGTGATTGGCGCGATTTTGGCTGCAGTGGCTGGGGTTTTATTGAGTTTGTATTACGGCGTGGTCAACCCTTACATCGGCTTTATGGCCGGCTTAAAAGCCTTTACTGCCGCTGTTCTTGGTGGTATTGGCAGTATTCCAGGCGCTGTGCTCGGTGGATTAGTACTGGGCGTTACCGAGGCGATGACCTCCGGTTATTTCAGTAGCCAATATAAAGATGCAGTGGCCTTTGCTCTGTTGATTTTGATTCTGTTATTTCGTCCGACCGGTATTTTGGGACGTCCAGAAGTGGAGAAAGTGTAATGCGCCTGTATATTAAATCGGCGATTTTTTCTGCTATTGTCGTGTTAATTTTAAGCTCAGTGTTACTGGGTGTACGCCTGACCCAAGTGGGCACAGAGCTGACCCTGGTCGGTGCGGAAGATGCTGTATTGTGGAAGATTGCCGCAGCAAGTCTGCTGATCTTCCTCTACAACTTATTTCGCGACCCGATTGAGCGCATACTGGGATCGATACCAAAACCGACCCTATCAGTCGGATTACGTGAATTGAGTCAACGTCAGTTTGTGCAACGTTTAACCTGGTGTTTCTTAATTGCCGCAGCGCTGATTTTTCCATTCTTAGGCTCACGCAGTCAAATTGACTTAGCCACTCTAGTACTCATCTACGTGATGCTCGGTTTAGGACTGAATATTGTTGTTGGCTTAGCCGGTCTTTTAGATTTAGGTTACGTTGGCTTCTATGCGGTCGGTGCGTACACCTACGCCATGCTAGCGTTGTACTTTGGTGTCGGCTTTTGGACAGGCTTGATCGCTGCAGGGATTATGGCGGCGTTCTTTGGCTTTATCCTGGGCTTCCCAGTGCTTAGGCTCAGAGGAGACTATTTAGCCATTGTGACGCTAGGCTTTGGTGAAATCATTCGAATTATGCTGAATAACCTCACCGATCTAACCGGCGGACCACGCGGGATTGGCAGCATTCCTAAACCTACTCTATTCAATTTAGAGTTCAGTAAGCGTGCCAGTGAAGGCACGCAAACCTTCCATGAGTTTTTTGGAATTGCCTTTAACTCCAATCACCGCGTGATGTTTCTCTATTTATTGGCATTGCTCTTGGTGCTGATCACCCTATTTGTGATTAATCGCCTGATGCGCATGCCCATTGGTCGCGCTTGGGAAGCCATGCGTGAAGATGAAATTGCCTGCCGTGCACTGGGTCTTAATCCAACCCATATTAAGCTCAGCGCGTTTACCATTGGTGCGACCTTTGCCGGTTTTGCCGGTAGTTTCTTTGCCGCGAGGCAAGGCTTTATCAGCCCTGAGTCCTTCACCTTTATTGAGTCTGCCATCATTTTAGCGATTGTTGTACTGGGCGGTATGGGCTCGCAGATTGGTGTTATTTTGGCGGCAATTGTGATGACGGTACTGCCAGAAATGGCTCGCGAATTTAACGAATACCGCATGTTGCTGTTTGGTTTAATGATGGTACTGATGATGATTTGGCGACCACAAGGCTTGTTGCCGATGAAACGCCCGCATGTGGAGTTACAACAATGAGCGAGAGCATTTTAGAAGTCTCTGACTTAACCATGCGCTTTGGCGGTTTGCTCGCAGTGAACGGTGTGGGACTGACCATTAAAAAAGGGCAGATTGTCTCGATGATTGGACCCAACGGTGCCGGTAAAACCACAGTATTTAACTGTTTAACTGGTTTTTATCAGCCCACCAGCGGCAAAATCATCTTTGCCAAGCAAGAAATCCAAGGTTTACCCGGCTACCAAATTGCGCGCAAAGGCATGATTCGCACCTTTCAGCATGTGCGTTTATTTAAAGATATGACAGTGCTCGAAAACTTACTGGTGGCGCAGCATCAGCATATGAATAACAGTTTACTCGCTGGCTTATTCAAAACCCGCAGCTATCGTAACGCTGAAAAACAAGCGCTTGATAATGCCATTTACTGGTTAGAGAAAGTACATTTACTGGATGACGCCAATCGTGAAGCAGGCACCCTTGCCTACGGCCAACAACGCCGCCTAGAAATCGCCCGCTGCATGGTCACCCGCCCGTCGTTGTTAATGCTCGATGAGCCTGCGGCCGGTCTCAACCCCAGTGAAACTGAGGCGCTCAAACAGCTGATCAGAGATTTACGTGATAACCATCAGATTAGCGTTTTACTGATCGAGCATGACATGAAACTGGTAATGGATATTTCTGACCATATTATCGTAATCAATCAAGGCACCCCCTTAGCCTCAGGAACACCTGAACAGGTGCGTCACAATCCTGCCGTGATCAAAGCTTATCTGGGGGAGGAATAAACCATGCTTGTCATGAATAATGTATGTACCTATTACGGAAAAATCCAAGCGTTGCATGATGTCTCGATCCAGGTCAATCGTGGTGAAATTGTCACGTTGATTGGTGCCAATGGCGCGGGGAAAACCACATTAATGATGACCTTATGCGGTGACCCACAAGCGGCAAGCGGTGAAATTATTTATGAAGGTCAGCATTTGCGCGGTAAAACCACCGCGCAAATCATGCGCATGGGCATGGCGATTGTACCTGAGGGACGCCGTGTGTTCTCACGTCTCACCGTCGAAGAAAATCTTTCCATGGGGGCTTTTTTCTGTGATGACAAACATGTTCAGAATGAGCGCCTAGACCGTGTTTTATCTTTATTTCCTCGCTTACATGAACGTTTCCAGCAGCGTGCCGGCACCATGAGTGGCGGCGAACAACAAATGCTAGCTATTGGCCGCGCCTTGATGAGTGAGCCACGTTTATTGCTACTGGATGAGCCGTCGTTGGGCTTGGCACCGATTATTATTCAGCAGATTTTTCAGATTCTCGAACAACTACGCAAAGACGGCGTTACTGTCTTCTTAGTCGAGCAAAACGCTAACCAAGCGCTGAAAGTTGCTGACCGTGGTTATGTGATGGAACACGGGCGTATTGTTTTAGAGGACAGCGGAGCAAATTTACTCAGTAATGAAGCCGTGCGTCAGGCCTACTTAGGCGGTTAAGACGCACTGATTACGCAGCGGCGTAGTGTTTTCCACACGGCGCTGTTTTATTGATCTAGCGAGTGACGGTTGGCCCACATCTGTGCCGCTTCTGTAAACGCGGCATCGCGCTCACGACCCAAACCACGTAAAGCCAGTGCCATGCTTCCTAAAATGGCCTGTTCGCCATATACATCCTGTTGACTGCCCTGCCACACCGCCAGCAAACGCTCGAAATCTAAGCCTTGCGGTTTAACCTGACGGCCAATTTGCGCCGGCCACTCTTCATTCCAAGCCTGTCCATTGGTCGCTGCCAACAGTTGATCCGTGGTATCAGGGCGCACTTCAATTTCGCCGCCATCACCTTTAATCACTAAGGCATGACCACCCAAAATGACATTCGCTGCTTGGTGGACCAGCTGATAACCAGGATGGAAAATACTTTGCAAAGCACAGCGCGCCGACAGTGGATTGAGCAAACGTGCCAATGAGTGCACCGGTGAACGCAGCCCTAAAATGTTACGTAAATCAATCATGCGCTGTAAGCGTGGCATCCATACAGCCAAGGGGATAAACGCAATACTGTCACGTTCGAGTGACTCAGCGACTTGATCCCATGAGTCACAAGACTGAATCGCTAAGGCATCCAGCACGTCTTCGGCGTACATACGTCCGGCGGTATGCCGACCACCGCCATGCATCAAAATACGTACACCATTATTGGCAAGCGCTTTGACGGCAAGCATAAACCAAGGTAGCTGACGACGTTTGCCCGCATACGCAGGCCAGTCGATATCAACAGCAATAGCTGGGGCATGCACCCGCTGACGTACGGCTCGAGCGAAACCCGCCAGTTCTTCTGGAGTTTCTTCTTTAAACCGCAAGAGCATTAAAAAAGCACCGAGCTGGGTATCCTCCACCTCGCCATCGAGCAGCATACCCATGGCCTGATAGGCTTCATCTTCAGTCAGGCCCCGTGAGCCTTTTTGTCCTTTACCTAAAATACGTACAAAAGAGGCAAAAGGGTGTTCCATCGACTCGCTCATCACAGCACTCCAAACCACTGGTTATTATTCATATTGGCGCAGCATACGTGGTTTTCTGACGGCAAGCATTGATAGAACTTGATCTATATCAAGTTTCATTGTGCATGCTTTTTAAAAACAATTCGCAGGTTTTGGAAGACCCGCAAGGCGGGCTGCCAACTTAGCCGGCATGCCATTAAACAAGCCATTTAAGTACAAACTATTACCCTTCTCTTTGCCTAACTTTAGCGCAACATATTTAACCAACGCACGATTGGCGGGTGACAACTGAAACTGCATATAAAACGCTTGCAAGAGGTACAAAATCTCCCAATGCGCATCAGTCAACTCAATACCGTCACGCTCAGCGAGCGCTTGTGCCACTTGCGGCGACCAATCGCTCAGATCACACAAGCAAGCATCTTGATCGAGAGGGATTTCCCGCCCATTAATGACTAAGTGTTCCGCACTCATGTCCAACTGTTAACCCGCGCATACTCGACACACAAAGCCACAAAAGCCGGATAATCCAGCAAAGTCACAGGCAAATCTGCCAGATCAATCGCGCGCGCGCACACATCTTCCTCTAAGGCATATAAACGGTAGGCGCGATCACAAGCCTGCAACTGCTTTGCCGCCTCACTGCCTATCCGTAAAGCTTGTACCGCCTCACCACAGAGCACAACAGCATCCTCAACAGACAAAACCCGTAAGCAACTGTTAAGTTGCGATGCATGCACAGGTGACGCATTTAAAATATGTAAAGTCGTCATCACAGTGTCATCACATAGTCATATTGGCGAATAAGCTGCTGAATCTGCGAGTCGTCCAGCACTTCAGCGGCAACGGCAAGCGTACGATGGTCTAAGCCACGCTGAGCTAAGCAGTGCTGCGCGACATACAGTTGCTCAATACCAAACAGCGGCAGTGCTTGTAAGTTGGCCGATAAATCTTTTTGCTCAAGCGTCTGCGGCTGTTGTTTATCTAACAACTGCAATACACCATCATCCATAAACAGAATACTCAGTGGCAAATCAAAAGCCCCGGCAGCTAAAGCAATATCCAAGGCTTCCGCAGCACCAAGACCCGCCCACGGCGCTTGGCGACTGATCAATAACACGGACTTGATCATTTACTCGCCTCCAAAGCTGATAAAGCGGTCAGCCTGCTGTAAGCCATCGTGTAGTTGGCCAAGCCCTGACAACTGATAAACCCCGGCAAGATTTACTGCATCGCGCTGATAACGCTGCGCTTCTGCTTGATCAAGTACACCACGGCGCAACGCGGCAGCAATACAGACCACTGCATCCAACTTATGCTCAGCAATAAACGTTTGCCACTGCTTAGCAATATCTTGTTGATCCTGCGCCACCACAATGTTATTGGATGCAATCAGAACGCCATCTTGGTAAAAAAATACACGAACAATCTCATGCCCCGCTGCCAGCGTCGCTTGGGCAAAACGCAATGCCCGCCGCGTCGACGGTGCATGACTCGCTGATAACACGCTAATTACAAATTTCATGGCCATTCATCAAGCTGATTTTTGCAAAGTTTAGCAGATTCATCCAATGCTGGTTGCTGTTGTAGCTCTGACCCTAGACGATCAATGTATCGTGCGATGCGGCATCTACACAGATCATCCTGTGCTGTATTACTCAGCAATCGCCTTGACAGGCATGTTGATCACTAAACCCCTTGAGCCTGATAGACTAAGCGCTCTCTTTTGCTTTGCTTATAGGAGTCCACCTTGAACGACAGCAGCACTTTCCCGCAGGCCGAAACGATCGAGCAACTTCGTCAAAATTTAGCCACTGTTCGCGCGCGCATTGATCAAGCCTGCTTACAAGCCGGACGTGACCCACAAGACGTGCGTTTATTACCCGTCAGTAAAACCCACCCAGCAGAATACTTGCGGCTTGCCTACGCTGCAGGTTGCCGTATGCTCGGTGAAAACAAAATTCAAGAAGCCTATCAAAAATGGCAGGAGCTTGAAGATTTAAACGATCTAGAATGGAGCATCATTGGTCACTTACAAACCAACAAAGCCAAATATGTTGCACGTTTTGCCAGTGAGTTTCATGCCCTCGACAGCCTGCGCTTAGCCCAAGCGCTTGATCAACGCCTCACGATTGAAGACCGCTACTTAGATGTACTGGTACAAATCAACACATCTGGCGAAGACAGCAAATACGGCATTGATCCTGAACAAGCCCCCGAACTGATCAGACAATTGGGGCAATTCCCACGCTTACGCGTGCGCGGTCTAATGACGCTCGCGATGAACTCAGAAAATCGTGAAGCTGTACGTGGTTGTTTTATTCAGCTGCGTGAATTGCGCGACCACTTACAAGCCACAGCACCCGCAGGTATGCAGTTGACCGAACTGTCGATGGGCATGTCCGGCGACTTTGAGATTGCCATTGCGGAAGGCGCAACCATTGTCCGTATCGGCCAAGCCATCTTTGGGGCGCGCTCACAACCGGACAGCTACTACTGGCCACAATAAGCAACTGTGACAGCACCAACCCTCCGTGCTAAGCCGTGCAAAGCAGACGCGGCTTAGCACGATCACTTAGCCTTTCTCACTGACTCGTGCGCGCTGATCAGCTAATCTAGCGATCCACCATGCCACAATAATAATCGGTGGTAAGGCAGCCATATTCAGCCATGCCCAGCCCAGTGTATCCACGCCAACACCTGCCAACAAACTGCCCAGCGCCGCTGCAGAAAACACCATAAACTCATTAATGCCTTGGACTTTACCTTGCTCTGCAGGCTCATAAGTAAAAGTCAGCAAATGCGTGGCGCCAATAAAAGTAAAGTTCCAGCCGACACCCAGCAGCAACAAACCAAAGAAATAATGCCAATAGTTATTACCTAAAACATTCACCAGCACGCACAGCGCTAAAACCGCACAACCCCACAGAATCACACGGCGCGAACTGTAGCGACGAATGAGGCGACCAGTAAAAAATGATGGCAGATACATCCCCAATACATGCCACTGGATCACCCAAGCAATATTGTGAAAGGGGAAGTTATCATGCTGCATGGCAATGGGTGTAGCAGTCATCAACAACACCATCACTGCATAGCCAATCGCACCAGACGCAATCGCAGCGATTAACAATGGCTGCTGAAAGAGCACACGGTAACTGCGCGTGATTTGCTGGGTCGCCGTCTTTAACGGCACCGCCAAAGGCAAGCTACTGATCAGCAGCAAGGCCAATACATAAATAACCAATAGCCCATAAAACGCGCCCACAAAAGCATTGCCGTCGTACCACTGGCGCGACCAAATCGCTAAATTAGGGCCTAAAATAGCAGCCAATACGCCGCCTGCCATCACCATGCTGACGGCCCGTGGACGCTGCTCTACCGAGCACACATCTAACGCAGCAAAGCGATATTGCTGGCCGGTGCCAATGGCCATACCAATCAAAAAAGTACCACAGGCGAAGTGCATTAAACTGTTGGCTTCTAAACCTTGCAAAGCCACCCAAGTGCCTATTAAACCAATACAGTTACCTAGAATAAAACCAACCTTACGTCCCATTTTTTGCATCAAATGAGCCGCAGGTAAGGTGGCCATAATCAAACCGAGAAATTGCAAAGCGACCGGTAAGGTAATCAGTGCCGGATGGCTGGCCAATTGTTTACCTATTAACGCCGACACTGCGACCAATAAAATATTTCCAGTGGTCAGCAATGCTTGAGCAATGGCCAAGCCCCATACACTAACAGGCACACGAGCCTCCCTATTTGAATTAATATGCCGGCGCATATTATATGAAAAGCATACTCAGTGTTGGATTCTCACTTAAACGAGATAACTTTAATCTGCGCCACCACCTGCTCAGCCCATAAACGATATGCTAAAGCACTGGGGTGAAAACCATCATCAGCTAGCATCTGCGGATCAACGCCGAGTTCAATCGGCATAAAGCACAGATCATCGCAGCGTTCAGCCAATCGCTCAGTCACACGGTTTAAGCGTCTTGCACGTCGCCCTAGATAGCCACTGAGTGGTGCGGGCAGTGCAGTAAAATATTGCATCGGTGGAATCGCCGAAATAAAAATATGCTGCACATTAAAGTCTGCACACAACCGTTCGCGTAACAGTTGCAGTTGCGCCAACCAAAGCCGATCTTGCGTGCCGCCAGTCACATCATTCACACCAATCGACAGCACCACACAGTCATAAGACTGCGGGGTTAGTCCATCTAATTTATTCAATAATTGCTGACAATTTAAACCACTTTCTGCGAGCAACTGCCAAGTGACCTGAAAATGTCTACTCAGTTGTTTAGAGAGTTGTCCGGCGAGAGCCTGCTCTTGGCGACTGACGCCAACCCCAGCGGCCGCAGAATCACCTAACAATAGTAGGCGCAACGGTTGTCCCTGCCCAAGACAGCCTGTACGCACACCGGCTGCTTCCGGCAAGCGCAACGTATTGTTCCGAACCTTACGGCCCTGCCACAATAAAAGCGGTGCTAAAGCCATTAATTGCAAGCGATCTAACATGACTTTTTCACCTGCGCTAAAGCCCTACGCAACCCAGCCAAATCCGAGCCTTGCTCAGCGTATTGCTGCTGCTCATAGATCTCGATAAATGCACTCAAAGCTTGTTGCTGTTGTTCGGACAAGCTCAAGTGAATACGCTGGTAAAAACTGCGTAAGCCCTCACCGCTGTAACGATTAAAACCTCGGCGACGCAACAGTCGTTGAAAATCAGTCAATACTCGCTGCACAGGGTCAGTTTGCCGCTGCCAAGGCTTAAACATCCACAGCACAATCAGCGCAATAATCAGCCCAGCACTGGCGACTAATAATAGTCCTAACGCTTGCCAATCGACTTCACCGAACCATTGTTTAAGCCATGCTTGCTGATTATCACGTTGGTAGCCAAGGATTTGCGTTTGCCAACGGTGATTGAGATTTTCCCAGCTCAGGCGCAACTGATTAATCCAAGCAATATTCTGATAACGCAAAGGTGATAAAAAACCGCCCTGAAATAAGTCAGCTTCATCTTCTAATGCATTTTGCAAGCCACGCTCAATACGCTCAGGCGCAACTTGGAAAGTCGGATCAACACTGCGCCAACCTTGCCCGCTCTGCCAGTATTCAACCCATGCATGCGCATCAAATTGACGTACTTGCACAAACTGCCCCACTTGATTGATTTCACCACCCTGATAACCCGCTACCACACGTGATGGGATACCTGCCGCACGCAAGGTAAACACCATAGCTCCTGCATAATGTGCGCAAAAACCGCGCAGACTGCTAAAGAGAAACTCATCCACACTGTCACGACCCAACAACGGCGGCTTCAGTGTGTAGTGATAGGGCTGCTGATTAAAATGACGCAACAGCGCAGCAACCAAGGCATCATCCTCATTATATTGCCCGCGTAAAGTTTGCGCCCACTCACGTGTTTGTGGATTACCATCGCGCGGTAATTGCAAAAACTCGTACTGCTGCGCCTGACTCAACTGCGGCTGGCGCAGTGCTTGCGGCCAAGAAGTGGCTTGATACTGATAAGTTCGATTAACCGGTGTACGGCGCTGTAAACGAAAGTCGCTCATCAGACGAATATCAGCTTGCTCACTACTGCCTACATCTAAACTAAACAACCAAGGCTGGGTGCTGGGCTGCATAATAATGCTGTAGCTAATCGACTCACCTTGCGCTTGCCATTCTGGCTGTCGCGCTTCAAAACGTTCACTGATCGACCAACTGCGCCCGTCAAAGTTAGGCAAGGTTAACGCGCGCCAATACAACTGCGTCGGCGCAGGAATCGCCCCCTCAAAACGCGCCCGAAAAGCCAAGGCAGAAGACTGACCAAGCGCCGCTAAATCGCCGGGGGTCATACTGCTGGAGAGTCCCGTAGTGCCCTTGTCTTTCGGTTGCGGCAAACTCCATAAAGGATCAAGACGCGGAAACAACACAAACAGCAATACCATTAACGGAATGGCTTGCGCGAATAAGCGACTGGCCAGCTTTAAGGTGGCTAAAGGTTGCGTGGCAAAACGACTTTGCTGAAGCCCGAGCAACGCAGAGAGCAAAGCAATCACCGGCAATAGGCTGTACAGCGCTGCAAGTAAACTGTCCGCAAACAAATAGCTGGTAACCACGGTAAAAAAGCCTAGAAAAATCAGCACCAAGGCATCACGACGGTTGCGTACTTCCAGTAGTTTTAGAATAAACGCAGTGATCAGCAGTGCGACCGCCGCATCCAAGCCAACCAAACCACCGCGGCTTAAATACACAGCAAAACCACTGCCCAGCATTAAAGTGGCTTTCATCCAACCATTAGGAAATGACCAACGCATCCGAAACACTTGCACACGCCATACAGCGCAAAGCAACCACAGACCAATCAGCCACACAGGCACATGCAGCAAGTGCGGGATAATCACCAAGGCTTGCGCGATCAACAACCACATCAAGCTGATCCGCGGGATATCATCACCCAGCCGAGCCGCTGCCCTCACTGCACTCATGATATGCCAACGCCATACAGTGCTAAGGCACGCAAGCAACGCTGACGATGCTCAGGACCCAAATCAGGACCAATCTGTTGACTGGGTAATAACAAACAATAAGGCTGATCGGTTTGACTGATTTTAAGCACCTGCGCGCACAGCACCGATAAGCGAAACTCCACGTCACCTGGCATCTGTTGAAAATCCAAAACCTGCAGCTGGCCTTGCTGTTCCGTAAACTGCTTAATCAATAAGCCCTGGCCTTTCGACCACGCTTTCCAATGGATACGTCGCAACGAATCACCCGCTTGCCAAGCCGTCAAGCCTTGATAATCATCCACGCCAGCGACTACGCTGGTTTGTTCACTGTCTGCCTCATCACCCTGACCTGTGGCCGCGACAACAACATCAGGTAACGGCTGCGGATACACCAAGATGCTTTGCGCTAAATCAACCTGGCTCCAAGCAACAAATAAGCCCAATGGAAAGCGTGTTTCAACACGTAAACGTGGCGATTGTTGCCAACCTCTACGCCGCCCGAGCAAACTCAGTTCAACACATTGTTCACTGTGATGCGCAACATCGACAAGGGTTAATTGTTTGGCATGCCAGCCAACAGCAATCGCTTGATAATCCGCTTTTCCACTGTGCAAGCGCAGTCGATAACTGCCATATTCACCAGCAAAACAAGGCGTGCTACCGGATGCCGATACAGTTAAACCCGCCAAGTTACGCCATGTGTGAAACATGCTTAGCAGCCCTAATGAGGCCAATAAAAACGTAAGCGCATAGGCCAAGCTGTTTTGATAATTAATCGCCACCAACAGCATCAATAGCAAGGCTCCCGAATACGCCATACCCGCCAGCGTTGGCACAATAAAAATATGCCGCTGTTGTAAGCGAATGCTTTGTACCGGCGGTAAACGTCGTGCCAGCCATGCAGCAAACCACTGCCTCGGTAGATTGAACAGTCTGCTCAGCATTACAAAGCAGGCACGTCAGTCAGTAAACTTTGCAGCACGGCAGCACTGCCTACACCACTCGGGCTGTTTTGCTCACGCAGACGATGCCCCACCACCGCCGGCAACACCACCTGCACATCTTCTGGAATCACATAGTCACGTCCAGCTAAATACGCCCAGGCTTTAGCTGCAGCCAATAAAGCTAAACTGCCGCGCGGTGATAAACCAAACGCCAACTGCGCATGGGTGCGCGTTGCTTCAACTAAACGCAGCACATAACTGACCAACGCATCACTGGCACGCACGTCACTAACCTGCTGCTGTGCGGCTAATAAGTCCGCACGTTCAATCAGTGGTTGCAACGCGATCAGCAATTGCCGACGGGCACTGCCCTGCAATAATTGCCGCTCTGCAGCAGCACTTGGATAGCCTAATGACAGACGCATTAAGAATCGATCCAACTGTGACTCAGGCAAACTGAACGTACCGCCTTGGCTGATCGGATTTTGCGTAGCAATCACAAAAAAGGGCTCTGGCAAAGGCCGTGTTGCACCTTCAATGGTGACCTGTCCTTCTTCCATAGCTTCAAGTAAAGCACTTTGGCTTTTAGGGGTAGCGCGATTGATTTCATCAGCGAGTAGCAGCTCTGCGAAGACAGGGCCTGGATGGAAGATAAACTGTCCTGTGTCCCGATCGAAGACCGACGTCCCTAAAATATCGCCCGGCAATAAATCCGAAGTGAATTGAATGCGTTGATAACTTAAGCCCAACACCTGCGCCAGCGCATGGCTTAGAGTGGTTTTCCCCATACCCGGCAAATCTTCAATCAGTAAATGACCGCGCGCCAATAAACACGCCATGGCCAGACGTACGACGTGATCTTTACCTAAAATAACCTGATTAACCGCATGGATACAGGCTTCTAACTGATTGCGCATGGTAAAGCTCCATTTCTAGTATTTGGCTATGCTAGCCAGCAATTGCTCAGCACGCAAAGCCAAAACCAGAAACTCGCGCAATTAAACGCAGGACTCGAACCTTTTAGCGTCCGGCGCGTGACTCACGAATGTAAAAACGTGCTTTTTCAGCTTTACGCGTACAGCCTTGATAGGCTTCAAATTGCTGCTGAGTTTTCGCACCGGTTAATAACGTTAAAGCTTTCGAGTAGCTCACCGTACCGGCAAAACCTTCTGCTTTAGCAATATCTAACTCTGCCCAAGCAGCATCCAGTTGCTGCGCACAGCTACTGCGGTAATTGGTTTTACCCGCACACCCAACCATCATCACTGCCGCTAACGATACGCACAATATATGTAAACGCATAAAATAGACCCCTATTGTTTGACAAGCTAAGGATGTTCAATTTTCGGGTGATTGCTGGCAATCCAATCGCTCACTAAACTATAGGCTACAGCGAGCAAGGTAGGACCAAGAAATAAGCCCATAAAACCAAACGCAAACAATCCACCAAAGACCCCCATTAGAACAACCACTAGAGGTAAGTTCCCTCCACGGCTAATCAAATAGGGCTTTAAGAAATTATCAACACTGCTGATCACCAAGAAACCCCATAGCAACAGAAAAATCGCCATACCGTACTCTTGCTGCCAAAACAACCAAGCCACTGCAGGCACCCACACCAGCGGTGGCCCCATAGGGATAAGACTTAACATAAAAGTCATCGCTGCTAATAATAAAGCACCCGGCACACCCGCGACTAAAAAGCCAAATAAAGCGACTACCGCTTGCGCTGCCGCCGTACCAATCACCCCGTTAACCACTCGACGCACCGTGCCAGCCACTAAATCAAGATAATAGTCGGCCTTATCTTTAATCAAGCGCTCAACTAAACCTCTGGCAAATAGAGCTAAGCGTGGGCCATCTCGATAGAAGAAGAAAACCAAAACCAAACTCAACGCCAACTCAAGAATACCCGCACCAATACTGGCACTGCGCGCTAACAGCCAATTACCGGTCTGCCCCATATAAGGTTTAACCGCTAAAAACAGTGCCGCACCTTGTTGATCAATCGTTTGCCAAAGTTCTTGTAAACGCTCGCCTATCATTGGCACGCTGACTAACCAAGCAGGCGCTTCTGGCAAGCCCGTCACGCGTAAATCTTTAACAAGCTCAGTGCCAGCACGAATATTATCGGCGATGTTAAAACCGAGCCACACGAGAGGACCCGCAACGATCAATATCCAGCCCGCTGTCAATAATCCCGCCGCTAACGAGACATTACCGTTCAACGCTCGGGTCAGCATTCGCATTAACGGCCAACTGGCAAACGCCAATACCGCCGCCCAGAACAAAGCGGTCATAAACGGTGCCAGCACCCACAAGCAAGCGCCCAGCAAACTCAAGAGCAAAATTTGACCTAATAAACGATCATTACTGAACATGCGCTGCCCCCCTTGAAGACGTCATGGCTAAGGTAATCGCTGCAGTACGAGACCGGCCTGAGTATACTCGGCGTCCAACTCAATGCGCGTGGATCTCAGTCCAGACTCAACCATCGCATCACGCCATGCTTGAGCATGTTCACCGGCCATACTGATACGCATGGTGATATCTTGATTCAAGGCGCGCACCAGTAGCTTGACCCAAACAGGATCGGGCTGCCCCGTGAGTACCGGCAGTGCCAAGCGCTGATCCGTATTCAATTGACGTTCCAAAGTCGTCGGAGTCGGAAACAAATCAGTCGCCAACTGCTCCGCCTTAAAGCGCTCAAAGTGCAAAAAATCACGACCATTGCCACGCGTGATCGCATACACCGCAACCAAGTTGGCCTGCTCTTCTCCAGCTAAACGAAACAGTGCATAGGCTTGTCGATCATCAGGGCCGTATAAGCGCGAATTACCAAAGACTTGATTCGCCCAGAGACTGCTTGAACCGCATTCACGCGCAGCGCACCAATACAACATCTGCGCCTGTTCATTCTGCAACAGTTCACGGCTTGCATTAAAAGCATCAAGTCCTTCATGCGTCGGCGCCAGCTGCACAGTTAATACATCAACTGAGCCACGCACTAACACTTCACCGCTATAGCGCATCTTGCCACTGATACGGCGTACCGAACCTTTCGGATAGATTTTCTCTACAGCCTCTCTATGCTCTTGGGTAATGATTTTGGCATCACGCAAGTGTTCAAGACCCAGCAACGCAGAAAACTCACTTGCCGATACGCTACTGCTTAGAGCAGTCAGCAATGCGGCTATACCCACTTTATACATCCAATTGTGCATTATCACTTTACCAATATTGTCTGTGCCGTGTGTATGGCGCGCTAATCCATATCAGCGCGAACGGGAACATGTCATCTTTTTTGTACAGCAGGTCAGATCGCCATTGGGCCTAGCCGTCGTATATAAATCATAATGACTCCTTTAATCAGCCGCTATGGCGTAATTTTTTACCCCACCTAGCACATTAGCGCATCGTTAAAAACGTTTGAAAACAGTCAGCCACCGCTTGCGCGCCCTGCTCATCATCAAGATGTAAATGATGACCACCCGCTAAGCGTTGCACATCTAACGATAAAGTGCTGAGAAACTTCATGAAATCGGGTTCTACGGCTAAAACGCCCTGTTCAGCTAGCACCATGCTCATTGGACATTGCACCGCATGTACAAAGGAAGCCGCATGCGCCATAGTCAAACGCAGCGGCGACGGCAGGGTTAAACGTGAATCAGTGCTCCAGCAATAACCACCGGCCACGGGACTTAAGCCGCGCTGTGCGAGCAATTCACTGGCCAGCTGGCTGACCGGCATAAAGCCTCGCATACGTACCTGAACCGCTTGTTCAACACTGGGGTAAATGGTTTTTTTCTTCTCGGCCAGATTAATATGCGCTAATAATGCTTCACCGAGTTTCTGGGGTGCTTTATCTGCTTCACCGGTATCCGGCACAAGACCATCAATCAAAGCAACCCGCTCAACCCGCTCGGGTACAGCGCCAGCAATTAAGACACTGATAATTCCACCCAATGAGTGACCTAATAAGGAAAACCTTTCCCAACCCAATTGTTGCGTAGCCATCAATGCATCTAGAGCAAAGTCCCAGAGCTGGTAGCCGGCACCGGGTGCGCGGTGACCTGAATGACCATGACCAGCCATATCAATCGCGACAATGCGTAAACCTTGCAGCTTTGGCGCGAGCAAATCAAAAGTCATCGCATTATCCAACCAACCATGCAGCGCCAATACGGGCTGACCATCTTCTGGGCCGTAAACGCGAGCCGCCAAATCAATATGGGGTAATTGAATACGTATTTCTTGAGCAGAAGCAGCCACTCAGTACTCCTTAATTCGTGTATCTATTGTTGTAATGGAGGATGTGGCGATTCTCTGCGCACATGTTGTAAGGAACGTAACTGCATGCTTGCAGCACCAATAAAGTCGCCTTCTAAGCAAGCCATACTAGCGGTATCCAATGGCAAACCATGCAGACGATCAGCATCCACTAGCCAGCTGGCTAAGGTGCCCAATAAAGGTTGATGCGCGACAATTAAGACGTTTTCCACAGAGCAGCCATCAAGCTTGCGCACCACCTCACGCACATCCTCTGCTGGGGTCAACCACGGCACAATTTCAATAGCGCCCTGATACGGCACTGTCGCACAAAACAGCGTTGCGGTTTGTCGCGCACGCACATAAGGGCTGGATAACACTCGATCAAAGTGAACATCATGCAACAGCGCAGCCGCTTGTAAGACTTGCTGACGTCCCTGTTCAGTCAACTGCCTCTCCGCATCATGCCGCTGATAGGGCTGTGCCTCGCCATGCCTTAGCAGCCATAACTTCATTGCTTAGGCACGTCCGCTGTTGAGTTCGCAGAGGCATCCGAATGACGTTCTGTTTCCAATGTATCAGGGGCGGCAGGTGTTTCTGACGCAGCAACTGTTTCCGCTGCTGGCTCTGCGCTAAGCACCGGTTCAGCGATCTCGACAGGTGCTGCAGGAGCTGTTACTGGAGCATCCACTGCCGCTTTTGCTTTAGGTACATAGGCCGGTTCACCTTCAGCAGCGCGAGCCTGTGGCCAATCTGCGACAGGCCATGGTTTCTCATCACTATTAAATACCGCAAAGCGGCCAATCTGCGCTAAGTACTGACTCAGGCTGTCGCCGAAACTCATAAAATGAGCACTGGGCGCTCCATAAAAAAGACGGTACAGCAACTGAGCCACCACTAAAATACCCAGCAGCGGCACCGCAACTTGCCATACCAAGAGAAATAACAGCATCCACAGCACACGCAACACAATGGACTCACGTCGGATAATTTTTTCTGGTGTTGTCATTCTAAAAACCTCTTTTAAAAGCCATCGGTCGAAATAAAATCAACATCGGTTTTTGGTTCGCCGGTCATTAATCCACCAATAATCTGTTCGAGCGTACGCCCTTCAAACAAAATGGCATGCAGCCCAGCAACTAACGGCATATAAACATCCAGCTCTTGAGACTTGGCTTTAAGTACCTTTAAGGTATTAACCCCTTCAGCAACTTCGCCTAAGCGCTCAACCGCTTCTTCCAGACTTAAACCCTCACCGAGCGCAAAGCCTACCTGATAATTACGGCTTTTCGGTGATGTACAGGTCACAATCAAATCGCCGACACCAGCTAAGCCTAAAAAGGTCATCGGGTTAGCACCCAATTTCACAGCAAAACGGGTCATTTCCGCCAACGCTCGGGTAATCAGCATACTTTTAGTGTTTTCTCCCATACCCATAGCCGCTGCCATACCCGCGATAATCGCATAGACATTTTTCAGCGCACCACCAAGCTCCACACCAAAGCGATCACGACTGGCATACACACGAAAAGTAGGGCCATGCAGTACCCTTTGCACCTCACGGCATAAGGCTTCATCTTCACTGGCAACAACACTGGCAGTTAACGCATGCGCGGCGACTTCACGCGCCAAATTAGGCCCAGATAACACGCCAACCCGCGCCAAAGGCGCAATGTCTTCTAAAATCTGACTCATCAGCAAAAACGTTTGCGGCTCAATACCTTTGGTGGTGCTGACCAGCATTTTGTCACGTAGTGCATCAGCATAAGGCGTTAACACTGAACGCAACGCCGTTGACGGTAAAGCCACAAAAATCAAATCACACTCAGCTAAAGCAATCGCCAAATCAGTGACAGCCACAACCCCCTCAAGCACCGTGACGCCTTTTAAATAACGCGGATTTTGCCGGTTGTCATTAATCGCTTGCGCTTGCTGTGCATCACGCATCCACAAGCGCACAGACTGCTGATTGCTGGCTAATAAATTCGCAATTGCAGTACCAAAACTGCCCCCACCTATTACTGCGATTGGTTTTGTTATTATCATGTATCTATTCTCTTCTGCCGTAGACTGGCGATTGCATCATTATACGGTGCTGCCCAAGCATAACCAGTGTTTAGCATTATCAGTTAAACTATCGCTTATTTTTATTTCTTCAATGAAGAGGCATGCACTTGCAGCGCATCAACTTATTGCGGCTTTTCCTAAATTGCGCTGTAGTGTTGCCTGGCGTACTCGGCGCAACCTGTGCCAGCTACGCGAACGACCTGTTTATAAGTAATACAGCCTTACCCGAGGTACTAACAGCCACCCACCTCTATCAAGCACCTGCGGCGGTCCCTGGCAGTGTCAGCACGATTGATCAAGCGTTGATCGCTGCCAGCGGCGCACGCAACATCATTGACTTATTACGTCTCGTGCCAGGCATGCTGGTGGTGCCCGATAGCAGTAATTTGGCTACAGCAAACTACCACGGCAGCAGCCCAGGCCAAGCCCGTCGCCTACAAGTATTAATTGATGGGCGCTCGGTCTATCGCGCCGCTTTTGCGCAAGTGGATTGGTCTGATTTACCGGTCGCGCTAGAGGATATTCAGCGTATTGAAGTATTTCGAGGCCCTAACACAGTCAGTTACGGTGCCAATGCGCTAATGGGCGTGATCAATATCATCACCTACAGCGCCAAAGACAGCCACGGCACCCTAATCAAAAGCAACCTCGGGAGTAACGGCATTCGTGACGGTTATGCGCGCCAAGCGTGGCACAGCGAACGTGCTGACATGCGCTTATCCATCTCATCATTGACTGATGATGGCTTTGATATACGTGATGACGGCATCGACTTTCGTGACAGCCGACGTCTCAGTCGTTTTAACTTAAGAGCCAATCATCAATTAAATGAGCAAAACAGTATTGATTGGCAGCTGGCGTTTAAAGAAGGCTCTAATCAAGTCAATAACAATTACCACTCTATCTTTGCCAGTAAAATCCAACCCACAGCCGAGGAACAAGACAGCAACTCGGATGAACAAGCTAAAGATTACGCTGGCAGCCTGCGCTGGACGGCGCATATGAATTCACAGCACAGTCTTTCCTTACAGGTCAACGCACAACAATGGGAGCGCTTACGTGAATGGCGCGGCTGTGATGCACAAATCAGCTTCAGCCCTGAGCTCAATGAGCTGTGGCGTATCTCCTCAGCCGCACAGCGTCAAGAACTCACTACGAACCCTACAAAACTAATCAGTGGTGCAAGCTTACGCCAAGTACAATTACAAACCTGGCTCGGAAGTAAGTTATTCATGCCCGGCAACCTAGCCCACAGCTGCGGTTTGATTAACGAAAACAGCCGCGAATCGCGCATCGATTTTGAACTGCAAGACACCTACAGCCTCTCTGAAAGCTTACGTTTAATCAGCGGTTTAAGTTATCGCTACGACCAAGCCCGCTCGAAAACCTTTTTAAATGGCCGTCAGCGCAAAGATATTACCCGCGCGTTTAGCCAATTTGAATGGTATGCCACCGAGCACTGGCTGTTACAAGGCGGCGGCATGCTAGAGCACGACAGCAGCAACGGTGACTCTTTCTCTCCTCGCCTAGCCGTCAACTACTTGTTTACCCCAGCGCATAGCGTACGCGCGGTATACAGCGAAGCGGTACGTTCACCGGACATGTTTGAAAACAATGCTGACTGGCAATACCAGGTACAGGACTTACGCCCTAGCATTGGGCAAAGCAGCAGCGCTAATTTCTTTATGAACGCGCAAGGCAGCGGCAATTTGCAACAAGAAAAAATGCGTGCAGTTGAGCTGGGCTACAATGGTCATTTCGCGCCGCAAAGGCTTTCGGTTGATATCAAAGTATTTGATGAAAAAATCACCCAAATGATCAGCCATAAACCAAGTATCCAATCTTTCAACCTCAGTAATAACGATCATATTCGCTTTTATGGCAGTGAGCTGGAAGGCAACTGGTACGCCACCGATAAAGACCGCCTGCGCATCAGCTACGCCTATATTAAAGAACAAGCCAGTAACTCTCTCGATCAAGGCGTAACCCCACCACACAGCGGCTCATTAGCATGGCTGCGCAATTGGAACGAACAATGGAGCAGTAGCCTTATATATTTTGCTGCACAGCAACTGAACCAACACGACTTGCAACTGATCACTGCTCGTATCAGTAAACAATTTCAACTGGGCAAAACCCATTTACAAATCGCTGGCAACTTACAGAAAGCGCTGAATAATCAGCCAATAGGACGCACCAACAACCAGGACAACTCCTCTGACACTGCTTACGCGACCGTGCAGTTGGAGTTTTAAATGCGCGATGCTTAAGCGTGCCAGGCTTTTATTGTATGCAGCCTGCTTGCTCTGCGGGGTAAGTGTGCCTGCCGCTGCGCAAATCATTCTCAGCGCCGAGCATGACAGCGTCAACGTGCGCCGCTTTACTCAAACCCTGGCGCAAGCATTGCCCGAACTGGATATTCAATATGTGGCGCGTACACAGCTAACCACGCAGACTCAATTCTCTGCAGACACTCAGTTGATTTTACTTGGCCCAGCATTGCTTGATTGGCGTCTACAGCTCAGCGGGCGCCCCCCAGCAACACTGATCTTACAAGTCAGCCGCGTTCAGGCCTATCAGCGCCTCGCTGGTCAACAACCGAGCCAAATAACTTTTTTATGGAGTGATCCGCCACTAGAACGGCAAGTTGCCTTACTCAAGGTTATGTTGCCAGGGCTCAAAAACGTAGGGGTTTTATATGGTAAACATAGCGCCTTTTTATTACCCGAAATGGAGCACATCTTACAGACGGAAAACCTCACCTTGCACAAGTATTACTGGTCTAACAGCCATGATGCACGCAGCCTTAACCATTTACTGGAGAAAACCGAGGTCTTACTGGGCATCGATGACACCACTATTTACAATCCAACAACCATTAAAAGCATCTTGCTCAGTAGCTATGCACGCAAACAAACTTTAATTGGGCCCACCGCAGCTTTTATTAAAGCAGGCAGCCTTGCTTCCACTTATAGCGATCAAAATGATTGGATACACACACTCAGTAGGCTGCTGCAAATGCCATCAACAACTTGGCCGAGCAGTCAATATCCGAGCGACTTTAAAGTCATGAGTAACCGCCAAGTTGCACGTTCACTGGGCATTCAGAAAACACGCGCCTCGTTAATCAATACACAACTCCAACAACGCAGGCAGACACCATGAAACAATGGCTTGGTAGCAGCATTCACCGTCATACCTTATTTGTTAGCCTTCTGCCGGCGGTACTTGTCGCCTTTTTACTCACGGGATATTTCACTCTATCTCGTCTGCAAAACTTGCAAGAAGAGTTGGCCAGTGCCGGCCAGCTATTTGCTAATCAGCTGGCACCCGCAGCTGAGTTCAGCGTGATCTCAGGCAACCTGCAAGTCTTAGATACACTGCTACAAGGCACATTAAAGCACCCGCACATTGCCTTTATTGAGATTTACGATAAGCAACAACGGCTTCTGACACGCAAAGCAAAAGACTTACCAAAAAGTGCTGCAGGTGCAACTTTTCAAGCCAACATCACCCGACAAACGGTGCGATTAGATCCTCTTTTTCTATCTTCACCGTTTTTAGCTGACACAGCAGAACAAGAAGAAAGCATCGGCCATGTACTGGTCGGCATGACCGACGGCATCCTAAAAAAACAACAGCAACATATTTTGTTTCATGCTTTTTGGTTGATTTGCCTCGCCCTCTCTCTCACTTGGGCGTTGGCCTATACATTGGCGCGCAGTTTATCCACCCCCATCAGTAAAATGCGACAAAAGCTACATGCTATGGATAGCGGTCTTTACCATACGCCGGCGCTAGAAGGTATCCACAATGGCGAGTTAGCGGAGCTCAGCCAGCGCATCAATATGCTCTCAGAGACCTTGCACAACGCACAACTAACCCAACAAAAAAACACGACTGAACTGCAACGCGCCCAGCATGAAGCGGAACGTGCCAATCAAGCCAAGTCAGATTTTTTAACCATGATGAGCCATGAATTGCGCACACCGATGAATGGTGTACTGGGCATGCTACAACTGCTTGAGCAAACGCAACTGAGCCAAGAGCAAGTTGAATACACCGCCATTGCACACAGTTCAAGCCTACAAATGATTGAGGTGATTAACGACATTCTCGATTTCTCACGACTCGAGCATGATGCTTTACAACTGGAATGCATTGCTTTTTCACTGGCTGACTTATTTGCGTCACTGCAGCGATTCTTTAAATACAGTGCTGAGCAGCACGCTATTGACCTGAAATTTTATATGCTTAACGATATCACGCCGCTAAAGGTTGAAGGTGATCCGACTCGTTTGCGACAAATTTTAGTCAACCTCTTGTCCAATGCATTAAAGTTTACCGCACAAGGGCAAGTAACCTTACGCCTTAACTGGACGAGAAGCACAGATCGACAAATTCTTTTACAATGTGCAGTTACTGACTCAGGCATTGGTATTGCAAAAGAGCAACTTGAGCATATTTTCGATGCTTTTCACCAAGGTGATCAAAGTATTTCACGCCGCTATGGTGGCACAGGTCTTGGCTTATCCATTGCGCATGCTTTAGCCATACAAATGGGCGGCCAACTCAGCGTCACTAGTGAGTTGCAGCACGGATCAACATTTACCCTCAGCGTACCCTTGCATGACAGTACCGGTTAAAAGTGGCTTAAAACAAAAACCAAAGGGCGTACACGATCATTATGTGCAACACGATAAAACAGTAGGCGCGATGAAAACCTGTGACTTATGACACGCCTGTGCGGTCTAACCATGCAAATAAGTAGTCCTGATGCTTTTTGTCTCATCCCTGCAGTTTATTCAAAAATAAGCAGGGAAAAGGCTTAAGTTGAATAGAGTTTTTTTGTTAAGCGTTATTAAATGTGTTAAAAACACGCTGATACACTGGACACATTAAAGAGTAGATGGATCTCCATCGCCCACATGCAATACACGATTAGGCACGTTGAGGAGCCCGCATGACCAAACAAAACGCCTTCACCTATGAAGAATTGCTCAAATGCAGTCGCGGAGAGCTCTTTGGACCAGGTAACGCGCAACTGCCCGCCCCGAATATGCTTATGATGGATCGCATCGTGAACATCAGCGAAACCGGTGGCAAATATGGTAAAGGGCAAATCACTGCCGAACTTGATATACATCCGGACTTATGGTTTTTTGCTTGCCACTTTGAAGGCGACCCAGTTATGCCGGGCTGTCTAGGCCTTGATGCCATGTGGCAGCTCGTCGGTTTTTATCTGGGTTGGCAAGGCTTTCCTGGGCGCGGCCGTGCGCTGGGTTCAGGCGATGTTAAATTTGTTGGACAAGTACTACCAACAGCTAAAAAAGTCACCTACCAAATCGACATTAAACGCACCATTAATCGTTCGCTGATTCTCGCGATTGCTGACGGCACTGTGAGTGTTGATGGCCGCGAAATTTATACAGCCGAAGGTTTACGTGTCGGCTTGTTTTCTTCTACAGACTCTTTCTAAAGGATAACCAGTATGCGTCGCGCTGTAATCACTGGATTGGGCATCGTCTCTTGCCTAGGTAATGACAAAAACACCGTAGCCGCCAACTTACGTGCAGGCCATACCGGTATCCGTTTTAACCCCTCCTATGCGGAAATGGGCTTACGCAGTCAAGTTTCCGGAACGGTTGAGATTGACTTAGAAGCACTGATTGACCGTAAGTTTTTCCGCTTTATGGGTCAAGCCGCCGCTTTTTCCTACTTATCCATGCAGCAAGCAATTGAAGACAGTGGCTTAAGCCCTGAAGATGTCTCCAATCCTCGCACCGGTTTGATTGCTGGTTCAGGTGGCGCATCCACCTTAAACCAAATGGAAGCCATTGATATCCTGCGTGAGAAAGGTGTAAAGCGTATTGGCCCATACCGCGTCACCCGCACCATGGGCAGCACCGTATCAGCTTGTCTTGCCACACCATTTAAAATTAAAGGTGTGAACTACTCAGTGTCATCCGCTTGCGCAACCAGTGCTCATTGCATCGGTCAAGCCGTTGAACAAATCCAACTGGGCAAACAAGACATTGTGTTTGCCGGGGGCGGCGAAGAAGAACATTGGAGTCAAAGTTGCTTATTTGACGCGATGGGCGCCCTGTCTACGCAATACAACGACACGCCAGAAAAAGCTTCACGTGCCTACGACAGTAAACGCGATGGTTTTGTCATCGCCGGCGGCGGCGGCATGGTGGTGGTTGAAGAGCTAGAGCATGCACTGAAACGTGGCGCGAAAATCTATGCTGAAATTGTTGGCTACGGCGCAACTTCTGATGGTTATGACATGGTCGCGCCCAGCGGTGAAGGTGCTGTACGTTGCATGCAACAAGCTTTAGCGACTGTGGATACGCCTATCGACTACCTCAACACTCACGGCACCTCCACACCGGTAGGTGATATTGCAGAAGTTCGTGCAATACGTGAAGTCTTTGGCGATAAAGCACCACCGATCAGCTCCACAAAAAGTCTCTCAGGTCACTCACTGGGAGCCGCAGGCGTACAAGAAACCATTTATTCATTATTAATGATGGAAGGCGACTTTATTGCCGGTTCTGCAAATATTGAAGAGCTTGACGACGAAGCCAAAGGCCTTCCAATCGTGCAGCAAACGCAAGAAAATGTAACTTTAAATACAGTTATGAGTAACAGCTTTGGTTTTGGCGGCACAAATGCCACGTTGATCCTTAAGCGTTATACGAAATAAGTAAACGTTAAGCAAAACGGCCGTTGCAAATTATTTGCAACGGCCGTTTTTTTATGCCAATAAAACCATCAACTCAGTCAACTCGCACGACAGTACGTCCTGTTTGCTGGCTTGCCAACATTGTGGCAATGGCATTGGGTACATCTTTTAAGCTGATTTCTTTCACTAAGCCTTCTAAGTCCAATTTCCATTGCAGCGAGAGCTTATCCCACATCGACGCCTTGTTAACCAAGGGTAATTCGACCGAGTCAACTCCAAGCAAATTCACCCCACGCAAAATAAACGGTAAGACGCTGGCTTTAAAATCAATACCTGCCGTGAGCCCACAGCACGCCGCACTCGCGCCATACTGCAACGCTTTGACAGCGTTAAACAAGATATCACCACCGACGGTATCCACCACGCCAGCCCACAGCGGTTTAAGCAATGCCTTATCCGTACCTGCAGTTAAAACTTCACGGTCTATTACTGCCTGCGCACCGAGTTGCCGTAAGAAATCAGCCTGCTCAGCTTTACCGGTGGCAGCAGTCACGTGAAAGCCTAACTGATTGAGCAAGACCACCGCAATGGAGCCAACACCACCGGTCGCGCCCGTCACTAATACAGAACCCGCATCAGGCGTTAACCCCGCGCGCATTAGCTTATCAACGCACAATGCTGCAGTTAAACCCGCAGTCCCCAGCACCATCGCCTCACGCATCGATAAACCGCTAGGACGCTTAATCACCCACGCGGCAGGCACGCGAATATATTGCGCCATACCACCATAAGTATTCATGCCTAAATCATAACCCGTAACGATCACCTCATCACCCGGCGCAAACTCTGCCACAGCAGAGTGTTCAACCACACCCGCCGCATCAATACCTGGGGTATGCGGGAACGTGCGGGTCACCCCTCGATTACCGGTCGCCGATAGCGCATCTTTGTAATTCAAGGATGAATACTTCACACGAATCAGTACATCACCCACTGGCAAATCATCCATTGAACGCTCAATTACGCTTTGCTGGAAATGTGGTGTTTCAGTCACCCATAATGCTTGATAGGTATTCATTAAATATCCTCTACGGTTACTGGTGTATCGCGCGCTAGCCAACAAAGCGGCGCTGCAAACGTTCCCAACCTTTATCAGCAATGTGCTCAACAGCAGCACCTGCAGTTAAGCCAACACGCTCTTGTAGGCTTTTCTTTTGCACAAACTTTAACGCATACAAATCAGCGTCTACAGCGCGCTTCGACAAATACTCATCACTGGTTTGTAATTGATCGACCAACTGTTGCTGCAGAGCGTCAGTACCCAGCCAAATCTCACCGGTCGCGACAGCATCAATGTCCAGCTGCGGACGGTACTGCACGACAAAACGTTTAAATAAATCATGCGTGGTTTGCAAATCCTGAAGAAACTTTTCACGACCCTGCTCGGTATTTTCACCCAGCATGGTCAACGTACGTTTGTACTCACCGGCAGTTAAGATTTCCACATCAATATTGTTTTTCTTTAACAAGCGATGAATATTGGGCAATTGCGCAACCACACCGATAGAACCCAAAACAGCAAAAGGCGCACTTAAAATCTTGTCGCCAATACACGCCATCATATAACCGCCACTGGCCGCAACTTTATCCACGCAGACCGTTAAAGGAATTTTTGCCTCACGAATACGGGCTAATTGAGAAGATGCCAAACCATAGCTGTGCACCATGCCACCGCCACTTTCCAGACGCAAAACCACCTCATCGGTGGGCTGTGCAACGGCAAGTAGCGCAGTAATTTCATGGCGCAAACTATCCGCGGCAGAGGCTTTAATATCACCATCAAAATCCAAAACAAACACACGCGGTTTATTTAGACCCGCTTTTTTATCTCTTTTTGCTTGTGCATTTGCAGCTTTGCAACGTGCTTTTAATTGTGCCTTATCCAACACATTGAGCTCGATAGTATCTTTTAGCTCAGTATAAAAATCATTTAAGCTGCTTACCAGCAGCTCACCTGCGCGGGTGCGCCCACGCGAACGTAATGCAGTTGCCATCGCCAGAATAACAATAATAACCACTAAAACAGTCACCGCACGCGCCAAAAACCCTGCGTATTCAAGTAAAAAGTCCACTGTTCACTCCTTAAAAAATATTCATCACTATCTTACCTGAGAGCCTCTAGGTATTGAGAACAATTATCGCCTCACATCTAACCACAATAACGTTTTACTCTATCCGCTCATCACCGCTCAAGACAGTCTTCGAACGCGCATTCGAAGACACTCCACAGCCTTTTCAAACAATCGTATGAATTTTATTTGACAGCCCTGCTCGTTCACAATAATCTCCATAGCTCGCACATCTACAGGTGTACATAGCGTTGGGTAGCATTTATTTAATTCGACATGGCCAAGCTTCATTCGGCGCCGATGATTACGATGTACTATCAGCACTCGGTATAGAGCAAGCGCAGCAACTTGGTGATTACTTAATCAACACAGGTGTAACATTGAACACCTGTGTCAGTGGTAACTTACATCGTCAAAAAGATACCGCTAAAGCAACATTGGCGCGTTTTACTGACGCAGGCTTGCCAGCACCAACACTAAGTATTGATAGTGCTTTCAACGAAATCGACGCAGATGCAGTGATTCGCTTTCTTGCTCCTTTGATGCTGGATGATGAGCCCAACGCAATCCACAGCTTGCGCAATCCGTTACAGGACAAAGCCGAATTCCAGCGTATTTTTGCGCTGATTATGCAGCGCTGGTCAGCAGAAACCGATGATATTCCTGTGCACTTACGCTGGTCGACATTTATCCAGACCGTTGAGACAGGCTTACAGCGCATCCTCCATAATGCAGCACCTGATGACCACATCGGCATTGTTACTTCAGGCGGGACTATTACGGCATTTTTGCACCTACTCACCGGGGTAACAGCAGATAAAGCCTTTGAACTGAATTGGCAAATCGTTAACACTTCACTCAGCCGTCTAAAGTTTCGCGACGACTCGGTGGTACTGGCTTCTTTTAACAGTCATGCACACCTTGACCTGTTAAAGAATAAAAAACTCATCACCTACCGTTGAGTTTTTAATATCACGCGGTATAAACCGCACAAAAATCTTAAAAAGGATACATTATGTCTTCTACCGCAGAGATCATTAAAACGCTTACTTCTAAATTTAATGCTGCAGCTGCTGCTGGCTTAGATTTAGTTTTTCAATTCAACATCGAAGATGCTGAAAATTACTCTTTGACTGTTAAAGACGGCACATGCGACGTTCAAGCGGGCGAAAATGCTGATGCTAACGTTACTTTGATCATGGACAGCGAAACATTTAAAGGCATTGCAACCGGCGAAACTGATGGTATGCAAGCATTTATGGGCGGTAAACTGCGCGCTGAAGGCGACATGATGCTAGCCATGAAACTGAGCGAATTATTCCCAGTTTAAGCAACACGCTAAGCAACAAAAAAAGCCGGATTTTTTATCCGGCTTTTTTATCACCACCTGTTTTGGAGAAGACGGATGCCATGCAGTAAAGCGTTGTTTATTTATGAAGATGCCGAAAACACGCGAGTGCAAGCGGTTATTGAGTACGCTGCTGCTAATGACATTAAGCTCTCGCAAATGTCGCTCAGTGCTTTTTTAGCACAACCAGGACGGCCTTTAGATTTTGCCAATCATGTCGTTGCCCTTTGCTCTGACAGCGATCTTGCTAAGCTGATTGATCAAGCTAAATCACTCAACTTTAGCCTTGGCATTATTCCCGTCGACAGCCAACAAATACGTCTGCGTGATTGGTTTATGTTTACGGGGAAAGTGGAGGAACATATAGCGCTTGCTTTCGATACACCAAGTAAAGCAATCGATGTATTGCGTTGCAATAATGAGGTCGCGCTGGGCTCAATCATGCTAGGCAAAACCCCCTTTCTTGATCAAAGAAGCCGTACTTATCGACAACGCTCTGAATCCCTCATACGCCGTCTTTTTTATATGCTGGCGGTGCTCTGGAGTAGCTCACGTAACTTATTTGCGATTCATCCTTTTCCTATTACTTTATCGGTTGGCAGTGAATACAGCGTTAAAACAGCCATTACTGGCATGGTCTCGATTGAAAATAATGTCACCAACGCTGCCGCACGCCTGATCAACACCAGTATTTCGATACAAGACGGCAAAGTTTCCACCTTACTCATCGCGCCAAAATCAATCAGCCAATACTTGATGTTTTTAATTAAAGCGTCTTTCAATTTTGATAAGAAAGTCAGCCGTTTACCCGAGTCTATGAGTTATGTGCGCAGCAACTATTTGCGCGTCGACAGCACAACGCCACTGACATTCTATATCGACAGCCAAAAACGTGAAGCACACAGCATTGAACTGGAGCTCTACCCAGATGCCGTTAAGATTAACTTACCGCAAACATACTACGAAACCCAAGGCGAACAACATAGCGATAAAGACACGCTAAAACTTGAAAATTTACCGTTAAACGAACAACGCTTAGATATGATTGAGCAACGTTTACCAATGTTTACTCATGCGCTTGAAGAAGACTTTAAAGACTTGTTCATGCAGCTGCGTGAAAATGCTCAAGCCCATAGCAGCTTTATTTCCTTGATGATGCTCAGCAGCTTAGTCGGTAGCTTAGGTCTTTTTTTATCCAGCCCTGCTGTAATTATCGGTGCAATGGTACTCGCGCCATTGATGTCACCTATAGTGTCTTTATCAATGGCCCTGTTGCGTAACGATCTGACACTATTGAAAAAATCGTTATCCACCATTGTTATTGGTATTGTCTTAGCCATCGGCATGGCAGCGCTATTGGCATTGATTATTCCGATTACCCGCATTACCCCGGAAATGGCTGGGCGCCTGCACCCCAATCTCCTCGACCTCGGCGTGGCAATCTTCTCAGGTATGGCCGGCGCTTATGCACATGCACGCGAAAGCGTAATGAAAAGCATGCCCGGCGTCGCTATTGCGGTCGCATTGGTGCCGCCACTATGTGTCGCAGGGATTGGGATTGGCTGGTGGGACTGGCAAGTCATCAGTGGCGCAGCCCTTCTCTTCTTAACCAACTTGGTGGGTATCGCTCTCGCCGCCGCACTGACCTTTTTAGTTCTAGGCTACGCACCTATTGTTAAAGCCCGTCGCGGCTTAGTACTATCACTGGTGCTCATGTTGGCCATTGCGGTGCCCCTTACTTGGTCATTTCAAACCATGTACAGCATCTGGCAGGTAGAGCAAAAAATTGATGCGTTAGCATTAAATATACACGGCAAAGAACTGCATCTAGACACTTTACAAGTACAGATAAAAAGCGCAGAGACACAGCTCAAGCTGGAAGTCAGCTCCGACACTGAAATCACTTATGCCGACTTAGTCGCTTTAAAAGCACAACTTGAAGAACTCTTGCACACCTCTGTGCGTTTAGAGGTGACGCCGCGCATTACTCTTTAAACAACACTCGCCTCTTGCTCTGCACTCACTCGCCCGAGCTAAAGCTTGGCTGGCATAAGTCAGAGTGATGAGCTGGCGTGCCTTGAGATTTTTCCGAACACGTAGAGAAATGCTGCTCTGATAACTATTTTGCTAAGCTGCTTACACAAAATAACCGGCCCTAGCCACAGGGCGGGTTAACATAATTATCAGTCGTTGCTTGATTTACCAATAGCCTGCAAAACATACTGCGGCAAGGCAAATGCAGCCTGATGAATATCAGCATTGTAGTAGCGCGTGATAATCCCACTGTCGGCAAAACGCTGGCGCAAGCTATCCAAATGGGTCTGGCGTGTCTTACGGTTTTTAGCCGCCCAAGCGAAAGTCATACTGCCACCAATGTATGTTGGCACAGCCGCATGGTAAAAATGCCAATCAGCAAACAACCCTTGGATATTGTTAGCTGTAGTTTTAACTTCATCAATTTGTAAGAACGGTGTGCCATTTTGTGCAACCAAAATACCCTCATCATTTAAACAACGATGACAGGCATGATAAAAATCTTCTGAGAAGAGCACTTGCGCAGGACCGGCTGGGTCCGGGCAATCGCTAATAATGACATCAAATTTTTCAGTGCAATTGGCAATAAAACGCATGCCATCATCAATGACTAAATTCACTCGAGAATCATCAAAAGCACCATTTGAATGATTGGGTAAATATTCTTTACACATATCAACCACGGCTTGGTCAATCTCGACCATAGTGATGCGTTCAACACTGGAGTGGCGGCATACTTCACGCAACATGCCACCATCACCACCACCAATAATTAAAATATTACGTGCAGCACCGTGCGCCAAAATGGGTACATGGGTGAGCATTTCATGGTAAATGAACTCATCGGCCTCGGTGGTCTGAATCGCACCATCGAGCGCCATGATACGACCCATTCTCGCGTTTTCAAAAATAACTAAGTGCTGATGCTCGGTTCGAACCTCATGCAATATCTTATCTATTTGAAAAAACTGGCCATAATTATCATGCAGCGTTTCACGGTAATCAGTCATGGTGCCCCTCAGAAGACGTCTAATAAAAACTGCAGTGATTATACGGTAAGCATCAGCGGAAATTACAGGAAATACAAACACGGCTGCGCGGTCACTGCAGTGACTTTTGCAGACCTCATGTGACAGCCTTAGTAGACGGGTAATTCGATATTTTTAAACAAGTCATCCACTTCATCTTTACTGCGCGCTTGGATAACTTTGGCCTGAATTTCACGATCCAAGTGAGGGGCAAAGCGCTCAATAAAGTCACTCATAAATCCGCGTAAGAAGGTACCGCGACGGAAGCCAATTTTAGTCACACTGGATTCAAATAAATGACTGGCATCCAAGGCCACTAAATCTTGATCTTGCAGCGCATCCACCGCCATTCCGGCAACAATTCCAACGCCTAAACCCAAACGCACATAGGTTTTAATAACGTCAGCATCAGCAGCAGTAAAAATCACCTTTGGAATCAGCCCCATTTGCGTAAAGGCTTCATCCAATTTAGAACGACCAGTAAATCCAAACACATAGGTGACAATTGGAAATTCAGATAATGCTTCGAGACTGAGCTTGGGCAAACTCGCTAAAGGATGTCCTTTAGGCACAACAACGCAACGATTCCAACGGTAGCACGGCATCATAATTAAATCGCCGAACTGCTCCATACCCTCGGTGGCGATGGCAAAATCAACCGTACCATCGGCGGCCATTTCAGCAATTTGCGTTGGCGTACCTTGATGCATATGCAATGCAACATCAGGGTATTGCTGCATAAAACCACTGATAATCTGTGGTAAGGCATAACGTGCTTGCGTATGCGTGGTGGCAATGGATAATGAGCCGATGCGTTCATTCGAAAACTCTTGACCAATTTGTTTAATATTTTCGCACTTACGCAGCACTTCCCCAGCGGTCTTAATAATGCGTTCACCAGCAGCCGTCACTCGAGTTAAATGTTTACCACTGCGGGCAAAAATTTCCACGCCAAGCTCGTCTTCAAGTAAACGTATTTGTTTGCTAATGCCGGGCTGCGAGGTATAAAGGGCTTGTGCAGTAGCAGAAACGTTAAGGCCATTGCGTGATACTTCCCAGATATAGCGCAGTTGTTGTAGCTTCATCAGGTACCTCGAGAAAAAAGTGCTGGCAAAATAAATTCAACATTACTTATAACTGTAATGAATTTTTATTTCCACACTTATAACCATTAACTTAATATTAATCATTTAAACGCAGGCGTAATTGATGACTTCAACAGCTGCACGTCCAGCTTTTTTAAAGGCCTTTCAACAGCACTGGCCCTTTATGCAAGCACAGCCATGCTGCACTCTAGTATCCGCTCGTTTTGAGCAACAACAACTCACTGATGAAGACTTTATTAACGCCGGTATCAGCGCACCTAATGCCGTACGTAAACGCCAAGCAGAATATTTATCCGCGCGCTTATGTGCGCGGCAGGCGCTGATGGTACAAACTGGGCAGGAGGGCTTGCCAACCCCACAAGAGAACAGTCGCGCGCCGGCTTGGCCTACTCAAAGCTGTGGTTCAATGAGCCATAGCCACGGCATCTCCGCTGCAATTGTCGGTGACACTCAGCGCTGGCAGAGCTTGGGCTTGGATATTGAAAAACCACTCAAGATTGAACGCGCTCAACGCCTCTCCAGCACGATCCTCACCTCAGCCGAACAGCAATACTATCAGAGCTTAGATGCACACAGCGCAGCCTGGTATTTAACCTATGTATTCTCGTTTAAAGAAAGCTTGTTTAAAGCGTTAAATCCGCTGACTGACGTGTATTTCACGTTTCAGGATGCACAGGTTTTAGATTTCGAAATTGCTGAAATGGGCCGAGCCCGCTTGCTGCTGGGTAAGCAACTCTCGAGCGAATGGCAAGTGGGCAACGAACTTGAGGGACAGTTTGCGCGCTTACACGGCAGTGCAATCACTTTAGTCAGTGTGCCTGCAGCCACCAACAACTTGCATTATAAGTGACCTTGACTGAGTCACTTATAATGCAAGAACAGACTAAGCGTGCTTGAGCATGCGCGCTAAAATAATCTTGACCTTCGACATACCAACATTTAACGCAGCATCAATTTGCGTCATGGTAATCACCCCAGTGGATTTTCCTGCAGCCGGGTTGACCACTAAAGATAAGCATGCATAACTCATGCCTAATTCACGCGCCAAGACTGTTTCTGGCATACCTGTCATACCGACAATGTCACAGCCATCACGTTCCATACGCACAATTTCTGCCACTGTTTCTAAGCGTGGGCCTTGAGTGCAACCATACACGCCGTGATTGGTGCAGTTATAACCACAAGCTGCTACCGCAGCAATTAGCTTTTTACGCAAGGTTTCATCATAGGGGTAGCTAAAATCAACGTGCGTAACATGTTCTAACTCGCCGTCATATAAAGTGTGCTGACGACCAGAAGTATAATCAATGATTTGATCTGGAATGCAGAAATGCCCAGTTGGCATATGAGCCGTGATGCCACCAACCGCATTAATCGCCAAAATAGAATGTGCGCCGGCATGACGTAACGCCCATAAGTTAGCGCGATAATTGACCTGATGCGGTGGAATGCGATGTGGATGACCATGTCGCGCTAAAAACAATACTTCGCGACCGGCATACATACCTAATAAAATCTCAGCAGAGGTTGGTCCATAAGGCGTATCAATAAACAATGCATCGCGAATCGTAAGTCCTTCCAACTGGGTTAACCCGGTGCCGCCGATAATTGCGTATCTACTCATCTGCCACCTCTCATTGATTCAATTAAATTACTTTTAGTGCCTGGCGTGCGGACTGCCATCGCGGATGCTGTTGAAAGTCATGCTGAGCAAGGTGATGACCTTGCATCACCGATAGCTGTCGACAAGGCCTCACTTGCTGAGTCTGCAAAGCACTCAACGCCAGTTCGGCAGCAACACGATCGTTGCATAGTAACCCAACATCACAACCGGCGGTAAGTGCAGCGAGCATACGTTGCGCCGCATCACCCGCTACATGCGCACCCGCCATCGACAAATCATCGCTAAATAACACACCTTTATAAGCGAGTTGTTGCCGTAAAATATCCTGCAGCCAGATTTTCGAAAAGCCTGCAGGAACAGTATCCACTTGAGGATAAATCACATGCGCGGGCATCATTCCAGCCAGCAGATTTTTTAGACGTTTAAACGGTTGTAAATCGGTTTGATTGATCTGCGCAAAACTGCGCTCATCCACCGGAATGTCCACATGCGAATCGGCCGTCACCCAGCCATGTCCTGGAAAGTGTTTACCCACTGCCGGCATACCTGCCGCCTGCATGCCCTTTAAAAAAGCACCAGCCAACCGCTCAACAGTCGCTGCATCCGGACCAAATGAGCGCAGGCCAATCACACTGCTGCGTCCATAATCAAGATCTAAAACCGGGGCAAAACTAAAATCAATGCCCATCGCTAAGACTTCCCAAGCCATTAACCAACCGCACTCTTCGGCAAGCTGCTCTGGGTTATCCGCTTCAATCAAACGCCCCATCGCAGGCAATGCAACAAAGCCCTGGCGCAAGCGCTGCACACGACCGCCCTCTTGATCAACACCAATTAACAAATCACTGCGCAGCGCACGAATCGCACGACACAGCTCACGAACTTGCTGCGGGTGTTCAATATTTCGAGCAAATAGAATAACTCCGCACACTTCAGGTTGGCGCAGTAACTGACGATCCTCAGCAGTTAAATAGGTACCGCTAATATCCAACATCAACGAGCCTTGCATGCTCCATCCTTATTACTGTGGCAGCGTAAAATCTCCGCCTCGGTGTGTTCACTGATTTCAACAGGGCAAGCGTCTGCCAAGTGATTATAGAGTTCAATTATGTCGGTATTATGCATGCGAATGCAGCCGTGTGAGTAGGGCTGCCCTAACAGATGTTCATCTGCCGTACCGTGAATATAAATATAACGACGAAAGGTATCACAATCACCTAAGCGATTACGCTGCAGCTCAGTACCGCTTAACCATAAAATACGGGTTAAGATCCAATCGCGCTCTGGTTGTGCCTGCTGCAGTTGTGGCGACCAAACCTCGCCGGTCCAGCGCCGTCCGCGCAGTACTGCGCCCAGCGGTAAGTTAGCACCAATTTTTGCACGCACATAGTGTATGCCACGCGGTGTGCAGCCCGAGCCATTGCGTTCCCCCGAACCATTTAAAGCGGTTGAAATAATGTAACAACGCACTAACTGCTGATTCGAAAAAGCATACAGTCGCTGCTCTGCAATGGAAACATGCAGATAATTAATGATCACAAATTACCTTTAAGATTGATTAGGGTGCTTTCTTTTTAATTGCAGCCTGCATTTGCACAGTGTCAATCGCACTGTCGGCACGCATGCCCGCCGCTAAGAACGGCACCATTAAACGCATCACCTGTTCGGTGGTCATGTGTACTTGATACTCAGTTTCAACAATAGCACGCAAAGCTTTGATACCCGACATGCTAAATGCAGCGGCACCAATCATAAAATGCACGCGCCAAAACAACTCAATAGCTTGTATTTCTGGTGCTGCAGTATGCAATAACAGCATATAGCGATGAAAAACCTTGCCATACATTTCATTCAGGTAACGGCGTAAGTGTCCTTGGCTTTGACTAAACGCGAGACCCAATAAGCGCATAAAGATCGACAAGTCATTACCACTACGAGGCTTCACGGCAAGGGTTTGCTGCACCAACAATTCCAGCAAATCTTCTACAGTCCAAGCGGGCTGATCATCGGCTGAACGACGTTCAAGCGCTTCATCTAAACTGATACAAAGCGGCCCTAAAAACCTAGAAAATACCGCTTGAATCAGCGATTTCTTAGAACCAAAATGATAATTTACCGCAGCAAGATTGACCTGCGCTTTACTGGTAATAAGCCGTAATGAAGTTTCCGCAAAGCCTTTCTCTGCAAACAGAATCTCTGCTGCATCTAAAATACGCTCTACAGTGTCTGACTGAGCCATGCAATTTCCACTCTAGATAATCGTTTCAAACATACGTTTGAAACGTATTTACTGTCAAGCCTACCAATCCAGTAAAGACAAATATCACACATAAAAACAATTATTTCGCTGGCTTATTGGCTTAAGAGCAGCAAAGACGCGACGGCTAGCAATTTAGTCACCGACCGATGCCCAGTCAACAAAACCCAGTTGCCAAGTCGCTAAAATAAGCAAGCCAAAAATAATGCGGTACCACGCAAATACTGCATAACTGTTATTGGCAATAAATTTCAACAAGGCACGCACAGCTAACATCGCAAAGATAAATGAGGTGACAAAGCCAATCGCAAACACCGGCAAATCATTACCGTTAACAAAAAGCTCGCGGTGCTTATAAACCGAATACACCGTAGCGCCAATCATAGTAGGCATGGCTAAGAAAAAAGAAAACTCAGTCGCGGCTTTGCGCGACAAACCAAAAAACAAACCACCAATAATTGTGGAGGCTGAACGTGAAGTACCTGGCACAAGCGCTAAACATTGTGCACAACCCACTTTTAAGGCTTGCTTCCAATTCATATCATCGACGGTTTGCGCCTCAATACAATGCGTGCGCTTCTCAGCCCAAAGCATAACAAGACCGCCAATGACTAACGCACTAGCAACAGTGATCGGGTTAAATAACCACTTCTCAATTAAATCAGCAAAGGTTAAACCCAATACCACTGCAGGGAAAAAGGCGACCAACACATTAGCGGTAAAACGTTGTGCACCGACCTCATGCGGTAAACCAATAACAATACTGGTAATTTTGACTCGATACTCCCACATCACCGCTAAAATAGCGGCCAGCTGAATAATAATATTAAAGGCTTTCGCGCGCTGCCCATCAAAGCCAATTACATCCGCCACAATAATTTGATGCCCAGTACTCGAAACAGGCAAAAACTCAGTCAGCCCCTCCACCACACCTAAAATAAACGCCTGTACCGCTAACCAAATATCCATAACATCCTAATCAACTGCATAAATACTGTAAGGTTGCGCATCTTACCTTTGTGCGCGGTGCTTTTCACGGGAATTACTTAACGCTTGTGGTACACATATAAAATAAGGCGCTTAGTCGCATGGCTGAATGCCTAGAAAACTCGTAATATCCAAGAAAAATCTATTGCCAACTAAAAAAGATAGATCAATAAGAAAGAATTAAAGGTATGCATCAATTGGTCATCAACTTTTTCCACTAGTGACCGATACATACAATAATACTGATGACCATCACAGAACGATGCCTCAGGCGCGTTTCGCTAGGAGTGTTTTATGCAGTTTCTTCGCCAAATTTCCATCAGCAAACGTCTTTGGCTGATCTTTTTAATTACTGTAGGGATGTTTTTTGTTTTTGGAGCACTCGCTTTAAAGCAATCCTATAGTGTTATGCATTCTGCAAAGGCTGTTAAAATCCAACATATTGTTGAAAGCACCTTAGGTACAATTGAGTATTTTCATAGCCTTGAAGAAAGCGGGCAGCTGACTACTCAACAAGCACAAGATCAAGCGAAAAACGCTCTCAGTAAACTGCGCTACGGTCGCAATGACTATGTTTGGATCAATGACTTAGGCCCCACTATGATCATGCATCCTATATCACCCACTTTGGATGGTAAGAACTTATCAGGTTACAAAGACCCTGACGGTGTAGAAATTTTTAACGAATTCGTACGCACAGCAAAACAACAGGGTTCAGGCTTCGTGAGTTATCGCTGGCCAATGCCGGGCGCCAGTGACCCCGTTGATAAAATTTCTTACGTGCAACTGTTCAAACCATGGAACTGGGTGATTGGCTCAGGTGTATACCTTGATGATATACAGACTGAATTTCGTGCAGTCGCTATCAATGCCAGCATCATGAGTCTTGTCATTATCTTATTTATCGCCTTTTTGATTATTAACATCATGCGCAGCATTGTGAAACCCCTAGAAAACGTGGTCGAAGCGATGAAAAATATTGCCAGTGGTGACGGCGATCTTACCCAAGAACTGGGCACCTATGGTAAGGATGAAGTCACTCAGCTGAGCCTGCATTACAATACGTTTGCACTTAAGTTACGTACAACGATCGGCAACTTATTAAATAGTGCTACCACCTTAAAACAATCCGCTGAAGCGCTGGGTAATCAAGCCTCACAGGCTCTGCATATCAGCGAAGATCAATCGCAACAAACAGAACAAATTGCCACCGCTATTAATGAAGTCACCTATGCGGTGCAAGATGTCGCCAAACATGCGGAGCAAGCGGCGAACGAAGTCTCCCAAGCCACTGAACAAGCTGTTTCGGGTCAAGAAAATATTAACAACAGTCTTAAACAAACAGACAAGCTCTCCGCAACCATTGAGCAAGCCGTTGAGGTGATGCAAAAGCTCGCGGAAGAAAGCAGTCAGGTCGGTCGCGTATTGGATGTCATCCGCTCAATCGCTGAACAAACCAACTTACTGGCTTTAAATGCAGCCATTGAAGCCGCACGTGCAGGTGAACAAGGCCGTGGTTTTGCGGTGGTCGCCGATGAAGTACGTCTATTAGCACAGCGCACACAACAGTCAACGGATGAAGTTCAAAAAATGATCGAGAGTTTGCAACAGAACTCGCAAGCGGCGGTAAAGGTCATTAATGAGAGCAGTCACACGGCACAAGCCACCGTTGAACAAGCCCAGCAAGCGCAAGAAAGCCTCACTAGCATCAGTAACGCACTGCATATGATTAACGGCCTCAATGCGTCAATTGCCAGCGCAACGCTTGAGCAATCACACGTTGCAGAAGAGATTAATCAAAACGTTACGCAAGTGGCCGGTTTATCACAGTCCAGTAACGAAGCAGCGCATCAGCTGAGCGCATCAAGCGGGCAACTCAACCAGCTCGCGCTAGAGCTGAATCGTCAACTGGCTCAGTTTAAAGTTTAAACGAAGTCGATCGCCACCTATAAGTTACTGTAGGTGGCGATCAGCAATCACGAAAACGCAAGGCACTAAACCCCTCCCTCGTTACCAGACCTGCTTAACATTTCTGCTAGAATTGCGCACTATACTTGCTCATCCATAACTGCCTCGCACAATCCCAATATGCTAAATCTTATTCAACAACGTGTCGAAGAGTGCTTTGAGATCGCTGAGAAGCACTTTCAACGTTCGTTTAAGCGTCCAGAAGTAAGCTTTAAATTGCGCGGGCAGAAAGCTGGAGTAGCACATATTGACGACAATCGCTTACGCTTTAACCCAACCCTGTATGCTGAAAATCGCACACACTTTTTAGAGCACACCGTTGCTCATGAAGTGGCACATCTGATTGCTTATGCACTGTACGGTAAAAGAATTCGCGCACACGGAGCGCAGTGGCAAGGCGTGATGCAGCAGGTGTATTTATTACCTGCCCAGCGCTGTCACTCGTACACTGTGTGTCACACAGCAAAAACCCATTATTTGTATAAATGTCAGTGCCAACAGCGAGAACCTTTTGCACTGAGTGCACAGCGCCATGCCAGAATCAATAAAGGCATGCACTATATATGCAAAGTATGCAGCGCTAGGCTTTTGTACATCAATGAGCAAATACGTCGTTAGCGTATAATGCCTAGAACGCCACTTAATGACGCGGAAAGCGAATCCTAAACTGCGCACCACCTAATGTCGACTCTTCAACAAAGAGTTGGCCATTGTAACTGTCGATAATATCCTTAACCACAGCCGTACCAATGCCCTGCCCAGGATACTGAGTATCCAGACGCTCACCACGCTGCAAAATACGTTCGCGCTGGTGCCTGGGAACACCAGGACCATCATCTTCAACCGCCAGTTCACAGTAGTTATTTAGCACCTGAGCTCGAATACGTATTTCACTGACACACAGTCTGTAAGCATTCTCCAACAAATTACCCAACAATTCGAGTAATGCAGCTTGCTCAACGGGTATGCGCAGATCTATAGAAAAATCACTGCTAACTGTCACCCGCTTATCGCGGTAAACCTTATCTAAAGCTTCCACTAAACTATCAACCAGAGGCTTAAGCGTCACGCTATAACGCAGCAGCCCGCTCTTACGTAGACTAGCCCTCTGTAACTGATAACTGACTTGCTGACTCATCCGATTGACCTGGCCTTGCAACGTTCTTGCTTGCTCACTATTGGCCGGTTGTGTAGCCATCACATCACCCACCCCTTGCAATACTGCCAAAGGTGTTTTCAGGCTGTGTGCAAGATCATCTAAAGAGTGTCGATAGCGCTCACTTTGTTGTCGCTCACTTTCCAGTAAACGATTCAATGAGCGAGTGAGGCGCAACAGTTCACGTGGATGTTCATCGCTGAGTGACGCTCGCGTGCCATTTTCAACTTCATCTAATTCAGCACTTAGAGTGCGCAAGCTGCGAATACCCCAACCTAATCCGAGCCATAAAAACCCGAGCAGCAACAATAATGCGAATCCAAGCCAGACATACAATTGTTGCCGCAAGCTGTCATACATCGATTTATAATCACTAACAGGCTGCATCGTAACAATACTAAAGGCCGCGCTCTGCCCGCGCAGTAAATCAACCTCGACATCGTAAACAAAGAACTCACGCCCCTCAGTATCTTTCACCCGAAGAAAATCATGGCCATGACCATCATATTTAGGTTGATAGTTAATCGTTTCTTGTTGCGAGCTGCGTGAACGCCAAACCAAAACGCCCTGACTGTCGTAGATAAAGCCTAATTGGCGCGCTGCTAAAATATCAAACTCCTCATCAGGGAGTTTTTCTGGCATGCGCAGCTGACCTTTAGAAATACGTGCCGCAGAAATGAGTGCGCTAGCATCTGCAGCCAAACGTTGCTCAATGGATTCTTCAAGCGCTAAGGTAAAGACTTTCTGTAGCGCTGGAAACAGCGCCAACATAAACAATAAAACAGTGACAACCGCACCAAGCATCAAACGTACACGTAACGAGGAGGCCTTATGACTCTGATGCTTTAGCATGCTTTACACCATTTAGATTAACGGCAGACTTCAGTAAACAAGTAGCCTTGCCCACGTACCGTGTCAATCGGTCTAAAGCCTGTACTTCCACTCAATTTTCGACGTAAACGCCCCACCAACACTTCAATCACGTTAGGATCACGGTCTTCATCATCAGGGTATAGTTGCTCAATCAAACGCTCTTTGGCGACCACTTGTTGGTGATGACGCATCAAGTATTCAAGAATACGGTATTCATAGGCTGTTAACGCTAAAAGCTGATTATCCAATAGCGCTTGCTTACGGTTAATATCCAATAATAGAGGCCCTGCACCAATGGTTGATTGAACAAAGCCAGATGAGCGGCGCAATAGAGCATTTAAACGCGCTTCCAACTCTTCAAACTGAAAGGGTTTGACTACATAATCATCCGCACCAGCGGCAAGGCCTTCAACTTTATTTTGCCAACTGCCGCGCGCGGTTAAAATTAAAATAGGAAACGAGCGACCCTGTTCACGCAGTTCACCAATCAACTCTAGGCCACTCATGCCTGGCAGACCCAAATCAATCACGGCTAAATCATGGTTGTATTGAGCAACGCGATACAGTGCTTCTTCTGCGTCAGCAACAGCATCGACAACATGCCCCTGTTCGCTCAGTCGTGTACAAAGGTGGTGGCGCAATAACGCTTCATCTTCAACGACTAACAATTTCATGCATGATCCTCAAATCTGGATGATGGGCGTTATAGGATAACAAGCGCTATTCATCTCGGCGTAAATCTAGCGGAATTTCAGGGTCTTTAAGCCCAGTAGGTTTTTTACCCTTGCCTGCATGATATTGGCGTAATTGGTAAACATATGCCAATACTTGAGCAACAGCCAAGTACAGTCCTGCAGGAATTTCTTGATCCACTTCAGTCGAATAATAGACCGCTCGCGCTAAAGCCGGCGATTCAAGCAACGTAATTTTATGTTCGCTACCAATTTCGCGGATTTTCAATGCTAAGAAATCCCCCCCTTTAGCCAATAAAATAGGGGCCTGACCTTTCTCAGCATCGTATTTAAGGGCAACCGCAAAGTGTGTCGGGTTCGTAATAATCACATCCGCCTCGGGCACGGCACTCATCATCCGACGCTCAGCCATCTCCCGTTGTAACTGTCGAATACGGCTTTTAACTTCAGGTTTACCTTCGCTATCTTTGTATTCATCACGCACTTCTTGCTTAGTCATTTTAAGCTTTTGCTTGCTGTCCCACATTTGAAAAGGCACATCAATCGCAGCAATAATTATCAAGCTACAGGCCAACCAAAGCGAACTCCATCCGACCACTTGCATGCTGTGCAATATCGCCATTTCAAGCGGCTCGCTGGCAAATTTAATCAGCTCATTGCGTGCCTGCGCCAAAACAAATAAAGCCACCATCAGCACAATAGAAAACTTACCTAAAGCTTTCAGCAACTCAACAATCGACTTCATTGAGAACATGCGTTTGAGTCCAGAGAATGGATTCATGCGACTAAACTTAGGTGCTAAGGCTTCCATAGAAAACAGCCAGCCACCTAAAGAAACGGGACCAACTATGGCCGCCACTAACAGCATAAAAAACAAAGGTATTAAAGCATCACCGGCCATTTGTGCAGATTGCAACAAACTGATAGCCATATAGCGTTCATCCAGTAACAACTCACGCGGCAAAGAGAAGTTTTTATGCATCACCTGCATAATTCTTTGCCCAAGTGCACCACCAAACATCAGTAAACCACCGGTGCCCGCTAATACCACCGCTAAGGTATTCAGCTCGCGGGAGCGGGCTATTTCACCTTTTTTACGCGAGTCTTGTTTACGCTTTTCGGTAGGGTCTTCACTTTTTTCAGCACCGCTTTCACTTTCTGCCATAGTCAGTCACCCTATTGCGCTTGCGCAAGGCCGCGCAGCATAAACAACGCATCGCTGGCAATGCTGTGGTATTGCGCCAAAATATCCGCAGTGGACATCCAAAAAATAATCAGGCCCATGATTAAGGTTAGTGGAAAACCAATGGTAAAAATATTCAACTGCGGCGCAGCGCGTGTCATCACCCCAAAAGCGATATTGATCACCAATAGCGCGCTGACCGCAGGTAAGGCCAACAATAACGCAGCACCTAATACCCAACTTAAGCGTCCCGCCAAAATAGCAAAGTGCTCAACCTCAAGAGACTGCCCCACCGGCAAGGTCACAAAACTTTCCGCGAGCACTTCAAACACCACTAAATGACCATTCATGGCGAGGAACAACAAGCTGACTAACATCAACAAAAACTGCCCTAGCACAGGAACCGAAACCCCTGTGGCAGGATCCATCATTGAGGCAAAACCAAGCCCCATTTGCATGGATATCAACTGCCCCGCAAAGACAAAAATATGAAAAAACAACTGCAGCGAGAAGCCAAGCATAGCGCCGATTACGATTTGCTCAGCAATCAACAGAATGCTTTGTAAACTCAGCGCATCCACTTGAGGCATCTCAGGCAAGACCGGCACTAATAATAATGTGATGGCCAGCGCCATGTACAAACGCACACGCTGCGGAACCAGTTGAGTACCAATGATAGGCATCACCATTAATACGGCAGCCACACGAAATAGCGGCAATAAAAAACTGCTAATCCAGCCAGCAATTTGCACGCTACTGAGTTCTAGCATAGCAAGCGCAACTCAACCAATCACAAACGGAATATTGTGAATCAGTCGCGTCGTATACTCTATCCACTGAGTTACCAGCCAAGGGCCCAGCACAATCAAGGTCATAAAACTGACCAGAAGCCTTGGCAGAAAACTTAAAGTTTGTTCGTTAATCTGTGTTGCCGCTTGAAACATCGCCACCAGCAAACCGACCAGTAAGCTGGGTACAATAATAGCGGCCACCACTAGCGCAGTCAGTGACAGAGCTTCGCGGATCAAGTCTACAGCAACCTCTGGCGTCATATGATTATCATCCTATAGCGTGCCAAAACTACTGGCCAAGGTGCCGATAATCAGCGCCCAACCATCGACTAACACAAACAGCATAATTTTAAAGGGCAAAGAAATAATCAAGGGCGAGAGCATCATCATCCCCATCGCCATCAAGATACTTGCCACCACCAGATCGATAATCAAAAAGGGAATAAAAATCATAAAACCAATTTGAAAAGCGGTTTTTAATTCAGAAGTCACAAAAGCAGGAATCAACACCACCAACGGCGTTTGCTCAGCTGAAACAATATCAGTACGTTTAGACAGCTTCACAAATAACTCTAAATCTGACTCTCGCGTCTGCGCCAGCATAAAACCACGAATCGGCTGTTCAGCAGCCGTTAATGCTTGTTGCACGTTAATTTCTTCATTCAAATACGGCTGTAATGCATCTTGATTGATCCGATCAAATACCGGCGCCATAATAAATAAAGTTAAGAAAACAGTCAGGCCAACTAAAATTTGATTGGAGGGTGTTTGTTGCAAGCCCAACGCCTGCCTAAGAATAGAGAAAACAATAATAATTCGAGTAAAGCAGGTCATTAACATGACAAATGCAGGGATAAAACCCAGCGCGGTCATAATAACTAAAATTTGTAAACTGACCGAATACTCTTGCTGACCTGCCGCGTCAGTGGTTAATTTAATGGCTGAAATCGACAAAGGATTATCTGCAGCAAACACCCCTGTTGCGCAAAATAGCAGCCCTGTAGCTATGAGAAAACGTGCAATCAAAGCAATCATTGCGCATCCTTCGCGGTAGTTTTTAACGCGCTGGCTAAGCGTTGTGCAAATGCCGATGACAGATTACTTGCCGGCGCACTGATCTCTACCGGCTCTTGTAAAACATGCAAAGGTACAATCGTACCAGGCGTTAAACCCAATAGAATTTGCTCTTTACCCACCTGCACTAACAACAATCGATCTCGCGGACCTAATGTTTGGCTGGCCAATAACGAGATGACCTGCTGCGAGCCCTTTAAGGGTAGATTATTTTGTATACGGCGTACGACCCAAGCCAGCAAGAAAATCAAGCCGATCACCAGCAGCAAGCCCAAAATCAGCTGCAACAACTGACCACTGACTTGGCTGGACTCTAATAAGCTTGAACTGTTCGAGGCAACTTTAGTCTCAATCACTTTTTTTGTAGCTGCTCCATCAACAGCCCAAGCGCTACAGGAGAACAGCATTAGCATGATAAAAAAACGCATAGGCTTACCGTAGTTTCTTAATGCGCTCGCTTGGACTGATCACATCAGTCAAACGAATACCAAACTTCTCATTGACCACAACCACTTCGCCATGCGCAATCAACGTACCGTTAACCAATACATCCAAGGGCTCACCGGCCAATCGATCCAACTCAACCACAGAGCCTTGGTTGAGCTGTAGCAAGTTGCGAATACTGATATCCGTACTGCCGACTTCCATGGAAATACTCACCGGAATATCCAAGATTACATCTAAATTAGGCCCACCTAACGAAGTAATAACTTCTTCGCTATTGTGCTGTTCAGGAAAATCTTGCATCGGTGCTTTCGCTGGGCCACTGCTTTGATTGAGCATGGCATCAATATCATCTTGATCAGTGGCCGTGTCAGCTTCAGCTAACGCGGAGGCCCACTCATCAGCAAGGGCTTGATCTTCACTCGAAACTTGCTCGTTTTCGTCATTCATGTTCTTTTCTCAACTACTTAATAAAGTCAAAATCAGCGGTTTTTTTGGACCAAACCTAATACTTGTAAGGCCAAGTTACCGTGGTGTGCACCTAACTTAACCTTAAAGGTCGGTACTCCATTGGCGCGCATCAGCATCGAATCGGGAAGCTCAACCGGAATCACATCGCCCGGCTGCATATTTAAAATATCACGCAATTTCAGTTGTCGGTGGACCACAGTAGACGTTAACGGCACTCTGACATCTAAAATATCTTCACGAATAGCTTTACTCCAGCGCTCATCCTGGTCGTCCACATCTGACTGAAAACCGGCATCTAACATTTCACGAATCGGTTCAATCATGGAGTACGGAAACGTAATATGTAAATCGCCACCACCACCATCTAACTCAATATGGAAGGTTGAGATCACCACCACTTCACTGGGACTGACAATATTCGCTAAAGCGGGGTTTACTTCAGAGTTTATGTATTCAAAGTTAACATCTAAAATGGCATGCCAAGCTTCTTGCAAGTCAACAAAAGCTTGGTCAAGTACCATACGTACAACACGTAACTCAGTGGGCGTAAACTCGCGACCTTCAATTTTTGCATGACGGCCATCGCCACCAAAAAAATTATCTACCAGTTTAAACACCAAACGTGAATCAAGAATAAATAGCGCGGTACCGCGCAAAGGTTTCATTTTTACCAAATTCAAACTGGTTGGCACATACAAAGAATGTACATACTCACCGAATTTCATCACTTGCACACCACCCACGGACACATCTGCTGAGCGACGCAATAAGTTAAACATGCTGATACGTGTATAGCGCGCAAAACGCTCATTGATCATTTCCAGGGTCGGCATACGGCCGCGAACAATACGATCCTGACTGGTTAAGTCATACTGTTTAATGCTGCCTGGAACGACCTCATCATCCGTGTCAACCAAGCCATCATCGACACCATGTAACAGCGCGTCAATTTCATCTTGGGAAAGTAAGTCTTGTACTGCCATTTTTAAGCATTCCCTATCAAGGTTTTACTGCATGACAACATTAGTAAAAAGCACTTGTTCCACCACTGTTTTACCGACTTCAATCAAGGCTAATTCTTGTACTGCAACAGTGGCTTTTTGTTTTAAAATCTCAACACCTAGCGTGGTATTGAGCTCGTCAAAATCTTGACTAGAAAACAACATCACCAATTGGTTGCGCAAGGTAGGCATATGTATTTTCAACTGATCCAATTCGTCTTTATTACGCGCCATTAACGCCACACTGACTTGTAGGTAGCGTGGTTTACCTTGGCTTTTAAAGTTGACAACAAACGCTGGCGTTAGCACCTCATAAATCGCCTGCTGTTTTCCAGGGATGACAGCCTCTGTAGCAACCACCTCAGAGTCAGGCGTTGAGTGCCCTAAAAAAAACCAAGTACCAGCAACTGATAGCGCAATAGCCATAATAAATACTAGAGCCACAACGACAATTAATTTAATCTTGTTTTTTTTCGGCGCTACCGTTGCAGGTTCAGCCGCTTCAGGTTGTTTTGCCATGTCCATACCACCTGTTAAAAATCATGCTCGCTAGTTTAACAGCCTAAACGCAGGATGCAGGATTGATTATGCATAATAGTCAACCATTCCTAAGCGTCCGTCATGTTGTTCTCCAATTATTGAGGCATGTTGCACCGATTCCTCAGCCGCGTCACTCTCGCCCGACGTCCGCCCTTGGCCAGCTGTACGCTCACGCGAGTCCTGCTGCGCCTGCGATTGGTCGGCAACATTAACATCAACATTTTGCATACCTTGCTGTGCAAACATCTCACGTAAACGATACATCTGTGATTCTAAAGAGTCGCGAACACCGGCATGTGCGCTGGTAAAGGTTACCTGCGTTTGCTCTTGGTTAATGCTGACTTTGACATCGAGCCGACCTAATTCAGCAGGATCAAGTTTGATTTCAGCCGACTGTAGATTTTGCGATGACATCCACATCACCTTATCCGTCACCTGCTGACTCCAACCGGGCTGCTGCATGGCAACTGCAGGGCCTGGCACCTGACGCACAGCTTGATGAGCCATCGAAGATTCTGGACGTGACTGCAGATCAGCACGCACCCCATCCGCAGCCGCCACAGCTTTATTAAGTAAGGTATCAACTGCAGATTTAGATGATTCAACGGCGGCCAGAGGGTTTTTATCAAACGTTATTTTTTCCTCTGTTCGCTCACCTGTTTTTAATGCACCAGCATTCAGCAGAGTGGCTTCACCTTGTTCAGAGGGCTCTTGTGTCTCAGCCAACTGCAGAGTATTTTTTTGTTTTAACTGCTCATCCTTAGCAAGCAATTCACCGCTCAGCTCAACCTCCGCATCCGACTCTTCAGCAGACAGTAAAAGATTGACTGGGTCAGCACCCTCAGTGTCTTCACCCTCAAGCGTTTGCTCAGCAAGCTCTGGCTCGCCTGACTGAGTCGCCAGTGCCATCAACAGTATCGGATCAATCAGAGGGTTATCGAGCTCGTCACTCGCCTCATCAGTCGCTGGCGGCAAAGCTTTGCCATCGGCAACCTCAGTGGGTTCCTTAACTTGTGTCGATTGCGCAGCGGGTGCGTCATCAGCTGCGTTCTGAGGCTTTTCAGTTTTACCCTCAGTACGCGCTTTACTGGGCGCTACAGGTTTTTCTTTATGGGCTTGCGCTGCAGCAGCACTTTTAGCCGCGGCTTGTCGCGCGGACTGTTGTTGCTTGTCCTGCAACACTGCTTCACGCTGCTGTTGCTGGTTAGTAGCAGTGCTACGTTGTTGCGCATACAGTGCAGAAAAACTTTGTGCAGGTGCGCTTGAGCTTACGCGCTCATTAGCACTTTTATTCTGTTCAATAGTCTGTGCTCTCGTATTGACTGTCGAGAGTTGCAGTAAAAAATCTGTGCTGGCCATGCTCTTACTCCTGCCATTAACCTGTACTGGCATAATCAAAGCAATAACCAAGCCAACAAGATCTTCTAGTGATAAATAGAGACTGTTCTTAAATTTTTACAGCCTTGTATGTAGATAACTGTCATTAAATTGACCGTCATAGACTCATCACATCTAAAAACCGCGGCTCAGCGTGCTGATCAATGGTTAAACTGGCGAAATCAAATAACTGACGATCCGCCAGTTGAGAGGGCACCACATTTTGTAACGCGCGAAACATAATATCCAAGCGTCCCGGTGTTTTTGTTTCCCACTCTTGCAGCATGCCTTTAACGACTTGGCGTTGCAGGTTTTCTTGTGAACCACACAGATTACAGGGAATAATTGGAAAGCCTTGCACGTCAGCATAGTCAGCAATATCACTTTCTTTGCAATAGGCCAATGGGCGAATCACTACATTACGGCCGTCGTCCGAGAGCAGTTTAGGCGGCATAGCTTTTAAGGTTCCACCGAAAAACATATTTAAGAAAAATGTTTCTAAAATATCATCCCGATGATGACCCAGCGCCATTTTGGTTGCGCCAATTTCATCGGCATAGGTATACAAGGTGCCGCGCCGTAAACGTGAGCATAATGAACAGGTGGTTTTACCTTCAGGGATTTTTTCTTTCACCACAGAATAGGTGTCTTTTTCAATAACATGGTACTCAACACCCAATGATTCTAAGTAGGCTGGCAAAATATGCTCGGGAAAACCTGGCTGCTTTTGATCCATATTGACCGCAACCAAAGAAAACTGGATCGGTGCCACTTTCTGCAAATGCAGCAATACATCCAGCATCGCATAGCTGTCTTTACCACCCGATAAGCAGACCATAACCTTATCGCCCTCTTCAATCATCTTGAAGTCGGTGACCGCTTCACCAGCAAGACGGTATAAACGTTTCTGTAATTTCTTCTGGTCAATCAACACTCTAGTCATAACATGATCCGCAGCCGCAGCAGGTAAAAAATCAATATTTTACCTGCTAGATACGATAAACCCTAGTGATGTCTTACACGCTTTCGATGCTTCTAACAGCAGCACATTGTCAGGCATGTCAGTAGAGTCACTCAGCCTAAAAAACGCTGTAATTGCGTTAGAAAAGCGCAGCACATAGACTTACTTTAAGTTTTGAGGGTTCCAGCCGCCGCAAAAAACCATAGCGAATCATCCTATTTATATAAAGAGGCGTTCAATTTTGCTAAAAATGCTCCACAACCTGCTCGCTGAACAACCGCTAGGGCTGAGCGAATACCAACTCATTGAGCAATTAAAAAGTGCGCAGCATCCTTTTTTTATAGATGCGAATCTCAATGACCCACTGAGCTTATTTCGCACCCATTTCGTGCTGTTTAATGCGCTCTACCAGCTGCGCGACCAACTGCACGCTACGCATGGGTTGGATTTACACATTTCAGCATTGATGATTCGTTTACAAGCCTGCTCAAGCCATACCAACGCATCAGCTACAGCGGTGCAAAGCAGCGATCCACTGCGTGCGTATTACTTAGATCTCAGTCATTTACAAGCTACCGACCGCCGTGCCGCGGAGGCGTTGTTGTATGGAACGCTAGACAAGATTAATCCACCTGAGCAGGTACAAGAAGCCTTAGCCGAACTAGGTATTGAGCAGCCATTGCATAGCCTAAGCGAGCAGCATTTGCGCCAGCATTATAGAAAATTGGTCAGCACCCATCACCCTGACCGCGGCGGTTCTACCGAACGATTACAGCGGATCAACCAGGCTATGGATAGAATCCGCCAACACCAAAAAAGCCATTTATCGAGCCGATAAAAATTCAAGGGATTGCAACAACATCGCCACCTTAGGCATTGCACAGCCAGCAGCACCCGCAGCAGCCAAAGGTGCAACATAAATAGCCTGCAATTCCAGTGGCCGCTTGTGGCTAAAATCGTGATACATACTCGGCCAGTAATTTGGCATGGCATCGGTGACCTTTAGCATATTAGCCACCAGTTTATCCGGTAAGGGATAACCACAGGCTGCTGCCGCCGCGACTACTTCATTCATTAAGTCAGTAATGAGCGCACGACTGTGCGGCTCACTCATTAGCGCTTGAGTATGGCTGTTGAGCAGCACTGACAAGCCATTGTAAGGAATATTCCACACCAGTTTTTGCCAGCGTGCTTCCTGTAACTGCAGCATAGCTTTGGACGCTAAGCCGGCCTGACAAAACATCGCTACCGCTTGCTCGACAATCGCTGCGCGCTCTCTCATGCTTGCTGGGCCACTGTGATAACCGATATTCACTCCACCTTGCGCTTCATGCTCAATAACCCCAGGGGCACTGCGGTGTACGCAAATAAAACACAAACCGCCGAGCAGATGCAGGTGATCAGCCAACAAAGGCCGCAACGCATCCTCTACTGCTAAACCATTTTGCAGTAACACCACTTTCGCGTCCGGCCCTGCCGCTTGATTAATGATGCCAGCAAGGTCTGCGTTACTGGTGGTCTTCGCACCGACAAACAACCAATCACAAGCAGGCATGTCCGCTACATCATTCCATGCCTGTACCACCGGCAGTGCTAACTCGCCATGTACGGCACTGTTGATACGCAAACCCTCTCGCTTCACCGTGTCATATTCACTGCGCAATAGAAAATGCACATCAAAACCAGCACGGGCCAGCATTAAGCCATAAAATCCGCCAATTGCACCGGTGCCAATCACCCCAATACGAGGTTGTCTTTGCTCACTCATAACCACTTTCTTTATTCCATCGCTAACTGAAGACACTCGCTAAATCGTTCTGCGCACTGTCAGCATTTAAATGCATTAAGGGTTGGATACTATCGCCGCATTGCTCAATACACGCTTGGCTTGCAAATAGGCTTTATTCCAATAAGTAGCGTTGACGCTATCTAAACGTACGGTGCCACCGCTGGAAGGCGCATGTACAAAGCGACCATCACCCACATAAATCCCGGCATGACTCACACGTCCACGCCCCGCTGTAGCAAAAAACACAATATCGCCGCTTTGCAACTGATTGCGCGGGACCTGCTGACCTTTCATTTGCATCATTTGTTGAGTGGTGCGCGGCAGACGAATACCCGCGACATCTTGATAGACAAAACCAATTAAACCACTGCAGTCAAAACCAGAAGCGGGCGTATTCCCGCCCCACACATACGGCGTGCCCACTAAACCAATTGCGCGAAATAACAGATCATCCGCAGCCGGATTAAATGTACGAGCAGGCGCTGTGTATTGCGTCACTGGTGGTTCATTGACTGGCTCGTGCGAAGAGCAAGCGGTTAATAGAAGTAATCCCATCAAGCCAACTCTATGTATCATTCTATGCATGCCCTACTTCCTATTTGTTACCACTATGGCCTGAGCAACACTACACGTTATATTGACGCTCGTAACAACCTGCGCTCAACCTCGGGTAAAACGACTTGTCTGCATTTCCATTAAGCGACTGTAAGTACGTCGAAAGGCAAACGTTAAATGACCTTCCGTGTACAACTCATCCAACAGCACCGCCGCCTCAATATAAACAGGTATACGCCGATCATAGCACTCATCGAGCAAAGCGATAAAACGCCTAACACTGTCATCGCGCGGAGCTAACCTAGGTAGCTGTCGATCACCAGCCACCACCCGCTGCACAGCATCTTCAGTACCGCGTGCAATTTTAGCATGCTGCTGTGTACCACTGAGTGCTGGCACATTGCTTAATAACAGTGTTTTAAAACGGTCGCACAGTCGAATAAAGTCCAACGCGGCAAAAGGCTGCTCACATAGCGCTGAAAACTCACAGCACAATACTGTATCACTATACGCCACAGTCATTAGCGGACGTGAGCCAAGCATAATAACGCCAGACTGCTGGGCTTCCCCCGCACTTAACTGATCAAATAAAACGGGAAACACACTGTTTTGCTCGGCGCTTTTAAGCCAATAACGTTGTTCGCTAGCGCCACCGTGTAAACGGTGATCGTGCTCTCCTTGCACGGCAACAGTATGCATATGCTGTTTAATCGCAGCAATCGCTGGCAGAAACGGCGCCCGATTAAAACCCTCATAGTACAACTCATCAGGCGGCTGATTAGAGGTCGCAACAATCACTAAACCGCAGGCAAAAAGCTCTCTAAATAATCGACCTAAAATCATTGCATCAGCGATATCACTGACAAATAGCTCATCAAAACACAATACTTGGATTTCACTGGCCAGTTCTGCCGCGATCACCGTCAAAGGTTCTGCCGTGCCGGTTAAGCGAAATAAACGCTGATGAATATCCTGCATAAACCGATGAAAATGCAGACGCCGCGCCGGGACTGTTAAGGCATGAAAAAACTGCCCCATCAACCAAGTCTTACCGCGCCCAACTGGGCCCCATAAGTAAACACCATGCACTGTCACTGAACCGGCGTGTAATGACTGGTAACATGCTTGCAACGCTGCTATCGCTTGACGCTGCGCAGGATCAGACATAAAACCGTCCGAGAGTGCCTGCTCATAGGCCTGCTGAGGCGACAATCGCATAATCTGACTCATAATTTTAACGTCCTGCTTGCCAAGCCAGTACAGCAACTCCTGCCACGATGCAGAACACCGCGAAGACCTGCCAAGGATTTAACACCTCGCGCAGCAGCAACCAACCAATCCCTGTCGTGACTAACAAAGAGCCACCGACAATCAAAGGATTACCGACCGCCACCGCCACACCACGCCCGTAAATAACAAAGGTTAGAATTTCTACGATACCGATTGCCACACCGGCTAGCACCGCAAGACTCACCCCACGCGGCGTGACCTGCAGCACCAATTGCTGTGAATACTTAAAATACAAAAGTAAGCCTAACCCTAAAAAGGCGGCGACAAACTGTAAAATTACAGCACCCAATACAGCTTGAATATGATCTGCCGAGAGCTTGATAAAAACGTTATACAAAGCAAACATAACGGCAGCCAATGCCAGCAACACATACGGCACAGAAGTCTTCCTTAATCGACAAAAACACATGTTCGCAGATACCTAAACAAAAAGGCAGGCCTTGCCCTAGCTATGGGTAAAAATAGGTTAAACTGCTGTTTTTTAGCGGTTTGAGAAGATTTATATGAGCAAGGCAATGGCACGACACATCTTAGTAAAAACGCTAACAGAAGCGCAGGCACTCAAGGATCGAATCGATAAGGGTGAGCCCTTTGATCAATTGGCGCGCAAGTACTCAACCTGCCCTTCGGGCAAGAAAGGTGGCGATCTGGGCGAAATACGCCCAGGACAGTTAGTAAAATCAATCGACAATGTAGTCTTTAAAAAGCCCGTACGGATGATTCACGGGCCGGTTAAATCACAATTTGGTTACCACTTAGTTCACGTTTTCTTTCGTGACTAAGTGGAGGCATGATTATTCTATTAAACCACTACACCTTGGCTGCGCAGGTAGTCGTCGTAGGTACCATGGAAGTCGTTGATACCATGCTCAGTCAACTCAATAATACGTGTTGCCAAGGATGAAACGAACTCACGGTCATGACTGACGAAAATCAGCGTACCAGGATAGTTCTCCAGCGCTAAGTTCAGGGCCTCAATGGATTCCATATCCAAGTGGTTGGTCGGTTCATCCATCAGCAGCACGTTAGGCTTTTGCAAAAGCAACTTACCAAACAGCATACGGCCTTGCTCACCACCAGAAATAACTTTGACTGATTTTTCAATATCATCGCCGGAAAACAACATACGGCCTAAGGTGCCGCGCACCATTTGCTCGCCTTCAGTGGTCCAGCGCCCCATCCAGTCAAACAAAGTCATATCATCAGCGAAGTCACTGGCGTGATCTTGCGCGTAATAACCTATATCAGCACTATCCGTCCATTTGACATGACCATGCATCGGCGTCAGTTCACCCATCAAAGTACGCAACAAAGTGGTTTTACCGATACCGTTAGGACCGAGGATCGCCACACGTTCTTCTGCTTCAACTTGCAAGTTCAAATTATCGAAGAGTACTTTGCCATCAAAGCCTTGGCTCAAGTCATGCAGCACCACTGCTTGACGGTGCAGTTTCTTACTCTGATCAAAGCGAATAAACGGACTGATCCGGCTGGATGGTTTAACTTCATCCAGTTGAATTTTATCAATCGCACGCGCACGACTGGTGGCTTGCTTAGCTTTTGAGGCATTCGCTGAGAAGCGACTAACGAAGCTTTGCAGCTCAGCAATTTGCGCTTTCTTCTTGGCGTTATCCCCCAATAAACGATCACGCAGTTGCGTGGCCGCTGTCATGTACTCATCATAGTTACCAGGAAAAAGACGAATTTCACCGTAGTCCAAGTCAGCCATGTGCGTGCAAACACTGTTTAAGAAGTGTCTATCATGCGAAATAATGATCATAGTGCAGTTACGATTACTCAGAATATCTTCCAACCAGCGAATCGTATTGATATCCAAGTGGTTGGTTGGCTCATCGAGCAACAGCAATTCAGGATCAGAGAACAAAGCCTGCGCCAACAGCACGCGCAACTTCCAGCCTGGCGCGACTTCACTCATCGGGCCAAAATGCTCATCCACAGCAATGCCCAAACCGAGCAATAATTCACCGGCGCGCGACTCTGCAGTGTAACCGTCCATTTCGGCGAATTCAGTTTCTAACTCAGCCACTGCCATACCGTCTGCTTCGGTCATTTCCGCTAGTGAATAAATACGATCACGCTCAGCTTTAACTTTCCACAACTCTTCATGGCCCATAATGACCGTATCAATCACGCTAAATTGCTCGTAAGCAAACTGATCTTGACGCAGCTTACCCAAGCGCACGTTTGGCTCAAGCATCACATGACCCGCTGTGGGCTCAAGATCACCACCAAGAATTTTCATGAAGGTGGATTTACCACTGCCATTGGCACCAATCAAACCATAGCGGTGACGGTTACCAAATTTTACAGAGACATCTTCAAAGAGCGGTTTTGCACCAAATTGCATGGTGATATTAGCAGTGGAGATCACAAATAAATCCTGAGTAGTCGAGACGCGAACGCGTAAAAAGGCGGCGATTGTACCCTGATTAGACGTGACCAGCACCTACAATAAAGTGACGCCGCGTATAATCCTGGTACTGCACTGTATAAAACAGGCAGACACAGTATACTGTGCGCTCCTCTTTTGGCTTTTTCTTATGACTGATTCCGTTCGCCTTTCCAAACATTTAATTAACCTTATCGGCTGTTCACGCCGTGAAGCCCAACTCTATATTGAAGGTGGTTGGGTACTGGTCAATAACGCCATCATCGATGAGCCGCAATTCCAAATTACCGACCAAAAAGTTGAGCTACGCGCCAATGCTGTGGCTGAGCCGTTACCCGCAATTACCCTGCTGCTCAATCAGCCCGTGATGAACAATGCCACTTTTGAACAACAGATGGCATTACTCACACCAGACACGCACTGGGCTGAAGACCCAAGCGGGATTATGCAGTTGAAAGGCCACTTTGCTCGTTTAAGCACTGCGCTACCATTACAAGACAATGCCACAGGCTTACAGGCATTCACCCAAGACTGGCATACCCTGCGCAAACTGACCGAAGACTGCACCCGCCTTGAGCAAGAATATGTGGTGCAGGTCGTTGGCGAAATTAACCCAGTCAAGCTCAAACGCTTAGCCCACGGTCAAATAGTCAATGGCATCGGCCTGCCCGGCTGCAAAGCCAGTCAGCAAAATGAAGAACATGTACGCCTGGTGATTAAAAATCCTTTGCCGCATGTGATCCAACGCCTATGCGCCAGTATTGATCTTGAGGTCGTAGCGATGAAACGGATTCGAATTGGCGCTGTTTCCATGGGCAAACTGCCGCTTGGCCAATGGCGCTATTGCACACCGACGCAAAAGTTTTAATATCTTTTTTTCAAGACAGTTAACCGAGAATTTTTATGCTTAATAACGACGTACTACGCAGCATACGCTACACCCTTAACCTCAGCGATAGCACCCTACTAGACATGTTGCATGGTGTAGAACCCACACTGGACCTAGCAACTTTACGCAGCTATTTAGCCAGCTCCGACGATGAGTCTTTTGCACGCATGGAAGATGAGTTAATGGTCGGATTTTTAGACAATTTAATCGTCAGTCGCCGCGGCCCAAGTCCGCAGTCAGCGCCAGCCACTGAGCTACCGCTGACCAACAATATCATCCTGAAAAAACTGCGCGTCGCCTTTACTTTACAAGAATCTGATCTGTTAGAAATTCTCGACTCGGTTTCTTTTGCCGTCACCAAGCCAGAACTCAGCGCACTTTTTAGAAAAGCCGGTCATCACAATTACCGCGCCTGTGGTGATCAACTGCTGCGCCAGTTTCTGAAAGGTCTAACCTTGCGCTTGCGCCCAGAAGCCAGCTAAACAACCTCAATAGTGCACGTTTAAACAATCCGTGCGCACGTTTTAAAATTCAACTGCGGCCTTACTGAACAGCGCTCATCGCGGCGCCAAGTCTATTTTTTGAAGCATGCACACGTATGCTCAACTCGTTTTAAAGGATGAACTTATCGATGAGCACTGACACTTTCGCTGCCATGCCTGATGCACAAGGTTTCTTTGGTCCTTACGGCGGTCAGTTTGTACCTGACCATCTGAAAGCCATCATGAATGACATCAATGCCTCCTATGAAGAAATCTGCGCCTGCCCAGAATTCCAAGCAGAATTGGCCAGTTTATTTACGGACTACGTCGGTCGCCCCAGCCCGATTTTTCACGCAAAACGCTTAAGCGAACAACTGGGCGGTGCACAGATTTACTTAAAGCGTGAAGACCTCAATCATACCGGTGCACACAAGATTAATCATTGCCTTGGTGAAGCACTGTTGGCTAAGTTTATGGGCAAAAAGAAAGTCATTGCCGAAACCGGCGCAGGCCAACACGGCGTTGCTTTAGCGACAGCTTGCGCGCTGGTTGGCATCCCATGCGAAATCCACATGGGTCAATCGGATATCGAGAAAGAGCACCCAAACGTAGTAAAGATGAAAATATTGGGTTGCACTTTAATTCCAGTAACTCGTGGAGCGGCAACCTTGAAAGAGGCCGTCGACAGTGCATTCGAAGAGTATCTAAAAAACCCCGAAGACTTTATCTACGCCATCGGCTCTGTGGTTGGCCCTCACCCCTTCCCTAAAATGGTTCGCGACTTCCAGTCGATTATCGGCAAAGAATCGCGTCAGCAGTTCCTTGAGCGCCACCAGCGTCTACCGGACTACATAACCGCTTGTGTGGGCGGCGGCTCCAATTCAATTGGCATGTTTAGCGCATTTCTTAACGACAAAGATGTACAACTGGTTGGCGTGGAGCCCGCTGGTGAGGGTTTAGACACCCAGCGTCACTCAGCAACTCTAAGCAAAGGCAAACCGGGTCACTTACACGGTATGGCCTGCTATGTGCTTGAAGATGCGGATGGCAATCCTGCATCTGTGCACTCAATTGCCTCAGGTCTAGATTATCCAGGCGTGGGTCCACAACACAGCTACTTAAAAGACTTAGGCCGTGTGCAATATGACAGCGTCAGCGACCAAGAATGTTTAGATGCATTTATGCGCTTGTCACGCGTGGAAGGCATTATCCCTGCATTGGAAAGCGCACATGCGGTCGCTTGGGCCATGCGCAAAGCACCCACACTCAAACCTGAACAGACGATTTTAATCAATCTCTCAGGCCGTGGCGATAAAGATGCGGACTACGTGGCGGGTTTGCTCAACCTATAAAGCAAATCGGGTAGCCGAGGGTTTCTAGCCCTCAGCCCCCACAACACCCTGCATGCGGCTCCGCACAGGGCGTTTCACTGAGAATGATGAAGCTTAATCCAACCATCGCGTAATTCGTACAGACCCTGAAA
>Ga0265295_1000069_pt1 | contig 200596 bp, 211 predicted proteins | sample Munlansysbiofilm_FD_192503 | JGI IMG/M metagenome (GOLD analysis project Ga0265295, IMG submission 192503) | Leachate microbial communities from a municipal landfill in Southern Ontario, Canada - Methane capture system biofilm | ecosystem: Engineered > Solid waste > Landfill > Unclassified ...
ACAATAGACAAAGATTACATTCATCAAATGGATATATGTCACCAACAGAATTTGAAGATAAAATGTTACGTTTAGAAATGGTTAGTTAAATTAATCTTTTTTTGTCCTATAAAGTGTTGACAGATCATAGCAATTCAATGAACGAAGAAATAAATATAATAAGCTCGAAGGCTTCAATTATAAATAATATTTTTTTGAGTTTTAGTCTTCTAGCTGTTATAATTACTATTTATCAATTTTATATATTTAAAATCGATAAAATAGAGCAGAAATATAGTGATATAATTAAATACGAAGAAAAAATTTTAGATGAAAAAATCAATCGAGATGTGGAAAATATTAAAGCACATTCAAATTTTACAGGTATTGTTTTGACTAAAGAGCAAATTATTTATTATTCTCAATTAGATAAAGAATATAATAAAGAAAAAAATGAAATATTAAATAAGAAGAAACAATTTTATGAAAGTAGAATTATGGATAAAAAACAAATAGATTATATTTTTTATTCTCTAGTTATATTTATATTAATTATAATATTTTTTAATGTTATTTATCAAATAAGAAATTATTTAAAAATATCTAAACTATAAAAGTTTATTCAAAATGAATTTAATACCACAAAACAAACTGTATAATTTGAAAACCTACAATCACAAACCACTAAGCTTTTTTTAGCTAAAATATACACCCTAAATAAAAAACAAATATAAAAGGATACAACCTATGGCATTATATACATGTGGACATATTATTCCAGATTCTGATTCAGTTTGTTCGGCTATCTCTTTAGCATATCTATTAAATAAAATTGGAAGAGCAGCAACTCCTGCACGACAAGGAGAGTTAAATCCAGAGACAAAATTTATTTTAGATAAGTTTGGATTTGAAGCGCCAGTTTTAAAAACTTCATTTGAAGGTGATGAGCTTTTTATTACAGATTATTCAGATATTGCTCAAGCTCCACAAGATTTAGATAAAACAACAGTTGTTGGAATTGTTGATCATCACAAACTAGGTGACATTACAACATCAGCTCCATTAGAGTGCTGGATTAGACCAGTTGGTTGTACAAATACTATTGTAAAAGAGATGTATGATTATCATAAAGTTGAAATACCTGCAAATATTGCTGCTATTATGATGTGTGCAATTTTAAGTGATACAGTAATTTTTAAATCACCAACTTGTACACCACTTGATATTCAAGTTGTTAAAGAGTTATCAAAAATTTGTGGAATTGAAGATTTTGGTGCACTTGGTATGGAGATGTTTAAAGTTAAATCTGAAGTTGAAGGTACACCAATAAGAGATTTAGTAATGAGAGATTACAAAAACTTTGATATGCATGGATCTAAAGTGGGAGTAGGGCAACTTGAAGTTGTAGATGGATCTGTATTTGATAAAATCAAAGATGATTTAATGGCAGATATAAAAAAAGTAAAAGATGAACAAAATCTTCATACAGTTGCACTTTTATTAACTGATATTATGAAAGAGGGAAGTGAAGTATTGGTTGCATCAAATGATACTTCAATTTTTGAAAAAGCATTTAATTGTAAACTTGAAGATGGAAAAGTTTGGTTAGATGGATGTTTAAGTAGAAAAAAACAGATTATCCCTTTCTTAGAACCAGCATTTGCTTAAAATATAAAGCCTAAAGGCTTTATATTTAATACTACCTTTAGGAGAAAAAATGAAAAAATATTTAGTAGATTTTTTAAGAGATTTTGGAATAGAACCAACATTTTTGGTAATGAGCATAGCTATTTTAATAATTATCTCTATAACAGCACTTATTATTCATATATTACTACATAAAATTATTTTAAAAGCGATTATAAAATTTAATCAAAGAAAACAAAATTTAATAACATCTACTCTTTTAGAAGAGAATTTATACCAAAGATTATCACTTCTATTTCAAGGTTTAGTTGTAAATTGGCAAACAAAAATTTGGGTTGAAAGTGGTTATATTTATGAAACTTTAATGACTTTATCACTGGTTTGGATATCTATTTTTACTTTGTTGGTGATTTATTCAATTATTGATAAAATATTTAGTTCACTTCACTTAGCAACACAAACACCATTTTTTGCTATGAGAACAGTTATTCAAGGTGTAAAATTAGTTTTTGGAATTGTTTGTGTTATTTATATTGTTGCTATTTTAGCAGATAAATCTCCAGTTGCTATTTTAAGTGGTCTTGGAGCAATGTCTGCTGTTTTAATGTTGGTATTTAAAGATACAATTTTAGGATTTAGTGCAGGATTACAACTATCAACTAATAAAATGGTTCAGCTTGGAGATTGGATAGAGATGCCAAAATATGGTGCTGATGGAGATGTTATAGATATTGGTTTAAATGTTGTAAAGGTTCGAAACTTTGATAAAACAATCACAACAATTCCAACTTATGCGCTTGTATCTGACTCTTTTAAAAACTGGCGAGGAATGAGAGAATCAGGTGGAAGAAGAATAAAAAGAGCAATTAAGATAGATCTTCATAGTATTAAATTTTTGAGTGAAGATGATATAAAAAGGCTTGAAAAAGCAAATCTATTAGCCCCATATTTAAAAGAGAAAGTAAATGAGATAAAAAGTTATAACGAATCAAATAAATTTGATTTAAGTGTATCTATAAATGGAAGAAGACTTACAAATATTGGAACTTTAAGAGCGTATATTTTGACATATTTAAAAAATCATCCAAATATAAATAAAGATATGACAATAATGGTGCGACAACTATCTCCAAATGAGTATGGAATACCTTTAGAAATTTACTGTTTTACATCTACAACAGTTTGGGTAGATTATGAAAATATTCAATCAGATATTTTTGACCATATCTACTCTGTTTTAGGTGAATTTGATATAAAACCATATCAATATGGATAAAAATAATTTTAACTATAAACAAAGATAAAATATTGTATCCTCTAAAGTTCAAATTTATTAAAAAGGAATTATTATGAAACACGAATTAATGAAATTACCATATGCAAGTTTAGCGCCACTAATGTCTGATGAGACTTTAGAATATCATCATGGAAAACACCACAATACTTATGTTACAAATTTAAATAACCTAATCGCTGGTACAAAATTTGAAGATATGAGTCTTGAAGATATTATTAAAAATTCTGAAGGTGGATTATTTAATAATGCTGCTCAAGTATTTAACCATGACTTCTTCTTTAATGGTTTAACTCCAACTCAAGGTTCAATTCCAGCTTCTGTTGAAGCAGCTTTAACAAAAGCTTTTGGAAGCGTTGAAAAATTTAAAGAGGAGTTTACAGCTAAAGCTATAGGACAATTTGGTTCAGGATGGGCTTGGCTAGTAAAAGATGCAAGTGGTGCTTTAAAAATCGTTACAACTTCAAATGCTGGATGTCCTATCACTGATGGTTTAACTCCAGTTTTAACATGTGATGTTTGGGAACATGCTTACTATATTGATACAAGAAATGCAAGACCAAAATTTTTAGAAAATTTCTGGAAACTTGTAAACTGGGAAGTAGTTGCTAGTAAATTAGCATAAGTTTTAAAAGTATGGATTTTCCATACTTTTTTATAAATGAAATCAGATATCTTTAAAAACTCAAAACTAGACTTTATAGAGTTACGATATGTAGAAGATATAAAAGATTGTGTAAAGATGCATCTACACGAAGAACTTACAATCACTGCAATAAAAAAAGGTTCATTAACTCTTATTTTTAATGACACTTCAATAACAGTAAAACCAAATGAAATAGCTATCATAAATAGTCAAATTCCCCATAGTGCAACAACAAATGAAAAGTCAAAAGATGGATATGTTTTATACTTGAAAAAAGAATATTTAAAGAATTTAGATTTTAATTTCTCATCAGCTTTTGAGTTAATCAAAAATAGAAACATCTATAAAAGTTTTATAAAGTTATGTGATTGTTTACTTGATATTAAAATCTCTTTGATAGAAAAAGAGGAAAATCTTTATCTATTTTGTATTGCATTTTTCTCTTTTGAACAAACAGAACAAAACTATAAAGAAGAATCAACTTTAGCAATGAATATAAAAAAATATTTAGATGAAAATTATCTTGAAGAGTTTATATTAGATGAATTAGCTTTGAAGTTTGATTTAACAGTTGTTCATCTAATACGAGTATTTAAAAAAGAGTTTGGACTTCCAATTCACTCATATATTTTAAATAAAAAAGTTCATCTTGCAAAAGAGTTATTATCTTCAAATATCTCTATTTCTCAAATAGCACAAAATAGTGGTTTTTTTGACCAAAGCCACTTAAATAGAAGTTTTAAAAGAATATTTCAAATTACACCAAAAGAGTATCAAAAAAATATTTTTTCAAAATGTTAATTTTGTACAAGATTTTATTTTTTGTAAAAGTTATAATTTGCAAAATTTAAAAAGGAGTTTATCATGGATGTAAATATTATAAAACAAATTATCTCTTTTTCTCTCCTCTGCCTCAAAACTTTCTAATACTTAAAACATAAAAAAACAAATCAAAAAATAAAAATTATAACGGAGTAAACCATGAGTTTCAAAAAATATCAACAATATCCTATTGTGCAAAATTTCAAAAGAGAGTGGGCAGATAAAACTATAACCAAAGCACCAATTTATTGTAGTGTAGATTTAAGAGATGGAAATCAAGCTTTGATAAATCCTTTAACGGTTGAGCAAAAATTGGAGTATTTTAAAGCTTTAGTAAAAATGGGCTTTAAACAAATAGAGGTTAGTTATCCAAGTGCTAGTCAAACTGATTTTAACTTTACTAGAAAATTAATAAAAGAGGATTTAGTGCCAGATGATGTGGCTATTCAAGTTTTGATTCCTGCAAAAAAAGAGTGGATTAAAAAAAGTGTAGAAGCTATGAAAAATGTAAAAAATGGGATTTTTCACTTATATAATCCAACAAATGAGTTTCAAAGAAGAGTTGTTTTTCAAAAAAGTGATGATGAGATAATTCAAATGGCTATTGAAGCTATGCAATATTTAGTTGAATTAACAAAGGATTTTAAAGGAAAAGTAACTTATCAATATTCACCAGAAAGCTTTTCTCAAACTACTTTAGAGTTTGCTGTAAAGATTTGTAATGAAGTTATAAATGTGGTAAAACCTACAGTTGAAAATAAGATGATAATAAACTTACCAAATACTCTTGAAGCTTGCATGCCAAATGTTTATGCAGATAGAATAGAGTGGATGTGTAAAAATTTACACAATCTTGAAGCTTTGATAATCAGTGTTCATCCTCACAATGATAGAGGAACTTCAGTAGCAAGTGCTGAGTTAGCTGTACTTGCAGGAGCGCAGAAGGTTGAAGGAACATTGTTTGGAAATGGAGAGAGAGCAGGGAATTTGGACATAATAAATTTTGCTTTTAATATCTATTCACAAGGAATTGATCCAAAACTTGATTTATCAATAATTGATGAGGTAAAAGCTATGTATGAAGAAAAAACACAAATTTTGGTGCATCCAAGGCATCCATATGTAGGTGATATGATATTTACCGCTTTTAGTGGTGGACATCAAGATGCTATAAAAAAAGGAATAGATTTTTATAGAGAAACAAATAGCCAAAGTTGGAATGTACCATATTTACCAATTGACCCAAAAGATATAAAAAGAGGATATGAAAAAGTAATACGTGTAAACTCTCAATCAGGAAAAGGAGGAGCTAGTTTTATAATAAGTGAATTTTTAGGTGTAAATATGAACAAAGATGAAGCTATAAAATTTGGTTTATTGATAAAAGAAGAATCTGATAGATTAAAAAGAGAGTTAGAAAAAGAGGAAATAATAGAACTATATAAAAAGTTAAATAGATAAAAGTAAGTTTTAAAACTTACTTTTATCTATATTCTATTTTTCCTTGACTAGCTAACAATGCTCCACAAAGTTGATATAAAACTCTAGCTCCAACATTTGCATCCCAACCATTTTCACTACTTCCAACTTCACATAAATCAAAACCAATAATTTTTCTACCACTTTTTACAATCATAAAAATAAGGTGTTCAAGTTCTCCATATCTTAATCCTCCAGGAACTGGAGTTCCTGTATTTGGACAGTTTAATGGCTCTAAACCATCAATATCAATAGATAGATATACATTTTGTGGAAGTTGATTTATATAAGGAGTAAAAACATCTTCAAGTGATTTTCCACTAGCAAGTTCTGATTGCATTAAAGTATCGTATAAACAAGCACCTCTTTGTCCATACTCTTTCATTCTGTTTGCTTCTTCACTACTATAATCTCTAATTCCTATTTGAACAAGCTTTGATACTTTTGGGCAATCTTTCATTACATTGTAAAAAATTGAAGCATGAGAGTAAGTAAATCCTTCATAAGCCTCTCTTAAATCGTGATGAGCATCTACATGAACTATTCCAAAATCCTCTTTAGAACTATCATTTAAAGCTTTTATAAGACCGTAAGGAGAAGAGTGATCCCCACCAACAACGGCTACAAATTTGTTTTTCTTAATTCTTTTAATTGATTCATCATATACATAACTATTTAGTGCATTTGAAACATTGTTTACAAATTTCAGAGATTTTTTATCGCTCTCCTCGTTTTCTAATGCTTCAATTACCTTTATAGCTTTTTTTCTAGTTTTATTACTAAGTTTTAAAAGATGCTTATCTGTTTCAAGCATGGCTATTCCAGCACTGTAAGGTTTTATGTAATGGTAAGTTTCAGCATCTAGTTGATGACTTGCTTCTTTTATTGCATCTGGTGCTTTTGCGGTTCCATCTGAAAAAGATACAGTTGCTTCCCAAGGAACTGGAATTAAAATTAAGCTAGCCTCTTTTGGATCAACTTTGCTTCCAAGAAATCCATCATCTTTTTTTGGAGGAAGTCCCAACTCTAAAATTTCTATATCATCTTTTAAGTTTCTATATCTCATAAAAGTCTCCATTTTTTATTTTGGAGATTATAAGATATTTAAAACAATAGTAAAGTTAATTTGAAGTTTTATTTGTAAAATTGTTAGATTAAATATTTATTATTTTATATTTAAATAATTTTTTGAAAGTTTTATACATAAACCAGCTTTTGAAGATGCATCTATTAAAGATTCTCCATTTTGTATAAGTCTTAGTAAAACTAACTCTTTTATATTTTTGCTTATATTTGTTATTGACATTGTTCTCCTTTATAATTTCTTGAATATTTAAATATTTTACCTTTGTATGGCTCATCCAAATACTCTGTATTTTGAACTTCATGTGAAGTACATGAAAATCCATATTCAGCCATTTTATTTGTAAATTTTGCTTGATGCCCTCTATTTGGGTTTACTAAGATGATTTTACAATTTAATTTTGCATGAGAATTTAAAAATATTGACAGAAGTTTGGCGTGATCTCTTTCATATAGTAAATCGCTACCAATTATTAAGTCAAACTTCCCAAGTTTGTCATTGTACTCATCGTCCCAATCAACTCTTACAAATGGAATTTTTTTATCTTGATTTAGTTTTGTGTTTTCTAAGAGATATTTTTCTACTTCAGGGTGATAATCTGTTGCTGTTATATCTGCATTTAGGCGGTTTAAAATTAAACTTGATAGTCCAATACCACAACCAACTTCTAAAATTCTTTTATCTTTAAAGTCGTAGTTGTAGATAAAATTTGCTAAAACTTCACTAGATGGCCAGACGACTCCAAATAGTGACCAAGTAGCATTAGAAATACCTAATTTCTCTGCTACTTTGTCATCATCATTGAACTCTTGTCTGTCTCTTAGTGTTTTTAAATGAATATCATTTTTCCCAAACTCTATTGTTTGGTATTTAAATCTGATTTTCCTCAAAAAATTTAGATTGCTCTAACATTCTTTGCTTGAGGACCTTTTTCATTTCTTCCGATTTCAAAAGATACTCTTTGACCTTCGTCTAAAGATACTCTTCCATATCCTGAACTTTGAATTTCACTGTGGTGAACAAAGAAATCTTTATTTTCGTTCTCTATTTGGATAAATCCAAAACCTTTTTCTGAGTTGAACCATTTTACTGTTCCAATGTTTTGATCTGCCATGGCATTTCCTTTTAATTAATTTTTTTACTTTTTTTAAAGTAATCTATAAAGTCTAAAGGAGTTTTAATTTGTATTAAGTTTATTTAGTATTAATCTGTAGTTATCAATAAAAGCAAACAAAAGATGTAGTCAAAAACCCTAAATCATCTTCAAGAAATTGCATTGTAACTGAATAAAAATTTAATAGCAAGCTTTTAGTCTAATTTAACAAAATATTTTTTATTCTATTTTAAAAATTGAGTCTGCTACATTTAATATTTGAGATTTAAAGTGCGATATTATAACTATTGTACAACTTTTTTTTAACTCTAAAATCAAATTTTCGATTTTTAATGCTAACTCTTCATTTAATGAAGCAGTTGGTTCATCAAGAAGTAAAACTTTTGGTTTTAGTATTAAAGCTCTTGCTAAAATCAATCTTTGTTGCTGACCTCCTGAGAGTAAATATGCACTATTTTCTAATCTATCTTTTACTTCATCATATAAATGAACTTTTTTTAATACATCTGTTATTAACTTTTTTGCATCATCTTTTTTTATTTTTTGAAGTTTTAAAGGAAAATATAAATTCTCAAAAATTGAAAATGGTAAAATATCTGGATGTTGGCTTACATATACAATTTTTTTTCTAAGATTTGGTAGCTCTTTGTTTGATAAAGTTGTAATATCAATATCTTTATTATCATCATTAAAATATACTTTTCCACTAAAACTTGCATTTTCATACTCTTTTATCATCTGATTTAACACAAGAAGCAAAGAGCTTTTTCCAATTCCACTTGGACCACTTATTGCTGTGATTGAGTTTTTTTCTATATTCAAGTTTAAATCTTTTAAAACCTGCTTTTTATCATAGTAAAGATTTAAATTCTCTATTTTTAAAATATTTTTACTCAACTTTTTGACTCCTTCTAATAGCTATTTTTTGTAAAATAAATGTAAAAATAAAAAGGCTAAGTGATACAAAAAGAAGTATCATAGCAGCTACATAACCTTTGTTTAATTCATAAATATCTTGATATTGTGAAGATACATAAAATATAAAAAATGGAATAGCTTCATATTTTTCCAATAGTGAGTTTGGAATTCCACCCATTGCAACAGCTCCTGTCATCATAATAACAGCAGTATCTTCAACAGCTCTTCCAATTGCTAAAACAACACTACTAAATAGCTGTTTACTTATATATGGAAGTTGTACCAAAAAAAGGTTTTGATACTTTGTAGCACCTAGATTTAATACAGAGTTTTTTATCTGATATGGAATTGAGTAAAGTGCTTGTTCAGTCATCTTTACAATATAAGGAATAACTAAAATTGCTAAACATATTGAAGAGATTAGAAGACAAGTATATAAATCATCAAAAAACATTTTGTGTAAATATATAGTAACAGATAAGCCAAAAAGTCCAATAACAATAGATGGTACAAAGGCCAAAAGTTCATAAGAGAAGCTAAAAACCTCTTTAACTTTTTTTGATGCAAAAATTGCTATAAAAACTCCACTTAAAAATCCCAAAGGTAGAGCAAAAACTATAGCCAATAAAGATACAAAGAGTGAGCCAACAATTGCATTAAATATTCCATCAAAAACTCTTTGTTTTCCTAAAATTGCATCTAAAATTGGAACATTATCAAAAATAATCTCTAAAGAGAAACTACTAAAACCTTTGTAAAATACAAAAGCAAAAAATATAGTAAGTATTAAAATAGAAAATATAGAAACTAAAAAAAACAAAGATATAACAATTTTTCTACTCATCTTGCCTCTTTATTTATAAGTTTTAAACTAACAACAGTTAGAAAAGAGAAGATTAAAAGTAGTAATCCACACAAAAATATTGCTTTAAAAGCAGTTGATTCATAATCACTTGCATTTATTAGTGCAATATGAGAAGTTAAAGTTCTTGCACTATCCAAAATAGAGTTTGGAATTTTTAAGCTATTTCCTGCAATCATCAAAGCTATCATAGTATCTCCAACAGCTCTTGCAAATCCTAAGATAATAGCACTAAGTATTCCTTTTTTTGAAGTTTTTAATATTAAATCAAAAAATATATCTTCATTTGTTGCACCCAAAGATTTAGCTGCCAAAATTGTTTTTTTTGAAGTTGAGTTAAATGTATTAAATAAAATTATTGTCATTGTAGGAAGAACTACAAAACTTAATACAAAAGATGCAGTAAGAATACTAAAACCTTGACCATCTAAAATATCATTTAGCCAAGGAACTAACAAAAATATAGCTATAAAAGCATATAAAACTGTTGGGACTCCTGATATAAAAAGCATAAATTTATTTAATATATTTGTAATATTTTTTGGAAGAAAAAATGCCATAAGTGAAGCAAACGAAAAACTCATGATAGCTGAAATTAGTGTTGCAAGAATACTTATATAAATTGTTCCTAAAATCATTGGCATTAAACCATAAAGGTTTTTTTGCTCATTCCACATAAGTGTAAAAAAATCTAGAAAATGTCCAGAAGTAAGAAGTGGAAATGAAAAATAGATTAAAAAAAATAGTATAAATAGTACAAGTGAGCTTGTTATAAAAATTGATATAACAAGCCCAAAATTAAATAGATAGTACATTTACTACTTTTGATAAGGAATTAATCCAAGTCTGCTAGTAATTTCTGCACCACTATTGCTTTTCATATAATCTATAAATGCTTTTGCTAGAGGTTTTGGCTCACCTTTTGTAACCATATATAAACCTCTTGAGATATGATATTCACCATTTAAGATTGTCTCATTGCTTGGGCATCTATTATCTATACAAATAGCTTTTACACTATTATCAACAGTTCCAAATGAGATAAATCCAATACCATTTTTATCAGATAATACAGCTGTTTTCATTGCTGCATTTGAAGCAACTACTTTTGCATCTTGAGAGATTTGTGCTTTTTTAATACCTTCATTTGTAAATACTTCCATTGTTCCACTTGAAGCATCTCTTACATAAAGATTGATTTTTCCACCTTTTAAACCTAAATCTTTAAAAGATTTTACTTTTCCAGTAAAAATATCAATTAACTGCTCTGTTGATAGATTTTTAATATCTGAGTTGTTATTTACAATAACAGCAATTCCATCCATTGCAAAAACGAAGCTTTTTAAATCACCTCTTTCAATCTCATCTTTTTTAGGAGCTCGACCAGCATTTGCAATATCAACTAAACCTTCAGTTACTTGCTTAATACCAACACCAGTTCCACCACCAGCAATTGTCATTGTAATTTGTGGATATGCTTGCATAATATTTTTCATGGCTTCCTTTTGTGAAGCTATATGAGCAGTCCCACCAGCAATATTTAAAGTACCTTTTAAACCTTTAAATAGGTCTAAATCACTGTTTGCACTTAGTGAGCAAACAAAAAGTGTGCAGATTGATAGAATTATTTTTTTCATTCAATTTCCTTTTTTTAATAGAAATTGGATAAGAGTACAAAGAAGAGATTTGGAAAATATCTTTGTTGCTTAAACCTTAAGCCTGAATATCCAAAATAGAAAAAGAGTATATCCAAACTATGATAAAATGAAATAAAATTAAATATTAGAGATTAAAAATGGCAGAACAACTAAAAAATATATATTCACAAGAGTTTATAGAAAAACTTTCAATTAGTTTACAAGATAGATATAAAAATTTTAAAAAAGATGAGTTTAAAAAAGCTATTTTTACAAATGCTTGGGAAAATTTTGAACTAAAACAAAGAATGCGACATATCTCAAAAACTTTGTATGAGTTTTTACCATTTTCATATAAAGAGCAAATTAAGATTTTAATAGAGGTAAAAAAAGATTTTAAAGCTTTGGAAGCTATGATTTTTCAAGATTTTGTTGAAGTTTTTGGACTTGATAATTTTGAAGTTTCAATGAAAGCTTTGGAACTTTTTACAATAGATTCAAGTAGTGAGTTTGCAATAAGACAATTTATAATTAAGTATGAAGATAAAACTATAAATCAGATGAAAATTTGGGCAAAAAGCAAAAATGAACATATAAGAAGATTAGCAAGTGAAGGAAGCAGACCTAGACTTCCTTGGGCTGTTGCTTTGCCAAATTTTAAGAAAAATCCACAAAAAGTATTTGAGATAATTGAGTTACTTAAAAATGACTCTTCAAAATATGTTCAAAAAAGTGTAGCAAATAGTTTAAATGATATATCAAAAGATAATCCAAAAATGGTAGTAGAGTTTGTAAAAAATAATTTAAATATTTCAAAAAATCTTGATTGGATTTGTAAACATGGAAGTAGAACACTACTTAAAACAGGAGATAAAGAGGTATTAAATTTATTTAATTTTGATAAATCTCATCATATAAATCTCACAAATTTTTGTTGTGATAAAACTATATTTTTGAATGAAGATTTTAATTTTTCATTTGAGATAAATTCAGATGAACCTATTGGAAATATAAGAGTTGAATATGTTATTTATTATTTAAAAGCAAACAGTAATCATAATAAAAAAGTTTTTATGATAAGTCAAAATAGTATAGAATCAACAAAAAAAAGATTTCAAAAAAAACAGAGCTTTAAAAATATGACAACTAGAAAACACTATATTGGAACTCATTTTATAGGAATTTTGATAAATGGTGTAGAAGTTTTAAAAGAGGAGTTTTTCTTAAATGACTCCAGCAATTAATTTACTCAAAAAATATAAATGTGATTTTAAAATTCATAAATATGAACATGATACAGCTTGTACAAATTTTGGAGATGAAGTAGTAGAAAAACTAGGTTTAGATGCAAATCAGGTTTATAAAACTTTACTTACTGAACTTACTCCAAAAGAGTTGGTTGTTTGTGTAGTTCCTGTTTCAAAACAGCTTAATTTAAAAGAAGTTGCAGATATTTTTGGAGTAAAAAAAGCACAAATGGCACAAAAGAATGAAGCACAAAAAGTAACTGGATATTTACTTGGAGGAATTTCACCTTTAGGGCAAAAAAAGCTTTTAAGAACGGTTTTGGATGAGAGTATAAATGATTTTAAAACTATATTTATAAGTGGCGGAAAAAGAGGATTGGATATTGAATTAAATCCAAAAGATTTAGAAGTGATTTTAAAAGCAAAAGTGGGTAGAATAGTTGCTAAATAATTAAAAGGAGATACCATGGCAAAAAACAAAGGTGAACCGAGTTTAGAAAAAATTGATGATTATAATGGAAATGAATCAAAACAAAAAAGAAACACTGTAAGATTGATTGTTATTTTACTTCTTGTTTTAGGTGCAATTTTTGCATATTTACAAGAACCAGCAAATAAAACTGCAAAACAAATAGAAGAGAAAACTTCAATTCCAGCAAAATAGAGAGCTAAAACTCTCTATTTATATTTTAGAAAAAAGATTTTTTCTAAAATACTTTTTAAAATAATCATAACAACTGCTAAAAGAATTAAAACTATTCCAATAATTAACCAAAAAGTAATTATTTCATTAAATATAAGAACTCCTATTAAAACAGCTGTTAAAGGCTCTAAAGCACCAAGAATTGATGCACTTGTTGAGCCTATAATCTGTATTGCTTTTATCAAAAAAAGTAAAGAGATGATTGTTGGAACAAGAGCTAAAAATATTGAATAAAACCACATACTAAAGTTTTCAAGAGGCATTATATTTGAACTTTGAGTAAATAGTGAGTGGATAAAAATCGTAATAGTGCAAAATAGCATTGAGTAGAGTGTAACTTTCAAAGCTGTTAATTTTAGATATTGATTTATAATAACTATATAAATAGCATAACAAAGTGATGATGTTAAAACCAAAATTATTCCAATTTTACTAACATTTGCTTCATCGCTTCCACTTAAAAACAAAACTCCTATAATTGCTAAAGATATTGATAAAATAGTTATTATAGAGCTCTTTTCTTTAAAAAAAATAGCCATTAATATTGCTACAAATATTGGATATACAAATAAAATAGTTGAAGCTAATCCAGCATCCATATATAAAAATGAGCTAAATAGAGATATTGAAGATATACCAAAAAGCAATCCAAGAAAGATTAAAATTAGTAACTCTTTAAATGTTACAAAAAAAGATCTTTTTTGAATTAGCATAAAAATAGCTAAGAAAAGAGTAGCAAAAGCAAATCTATAAAATATTACAGAGTTTACATTTAATCCCTCTTCATATAAAAATAGTGCCCCCAAAGGGTTTGTTCCATAGCAAATTGCTGAGATAACAGCTAATAAAATGCCTTTTGTTTGAATACTCAATTTTCACTTCCAAATTTTTTGGAAATTGTACTCAAATAAGCCTTTTTTTGGCTTATTTTCTATTCATTAGTATTTATCATCCACATTGAGAATATATCTAAATAGTTCCAAAATGATTGTTTTAAATCATCTGGCATATCTAAATCTTTTAGGATTTCAATATAGCACTCAAGCCAAACAACTCTTGCATTTGGAGTTATTTTAAAAGGAGCGTGTCTTTTTACCATCATAGGATTTCCTCTGTGTTGATTAAAATAGTCAACTCCTCCACAAATTTGAATAAAAAAATCAGCTGAATTTATTTTTGCTTGTTCAAACTCTGCATCATCTTGTGGAAACATATCTTTTATTTTGCTTACTCTTAGTAAATCGTAGTGCCTTGAGATAATCTCTCTCATACCATCTTCACCTAAAAAATCTAATACTTTTGGATCTGGTTTTGTAACAGGAGGTCTTACTCCAAATTGTGCTTGTGAAATTTTAAAATTCATTTTATTACCTTTTTTATAAATTTATTAAAAAATATTTAATTATGAAAATATATATAAATTTAAGTTTCTTTAAGCTTTAAGTCAATAATATTTTAGCTAAAGGAAAATTTTTTTCCATTAAACTAAGGAGAGTAAATATGAAAAAAACAATGACAACAACAGGTGGAAATCCAATAGCTGATAACCAAAACTCTTTAACAGCAGGTGAAAGAGGTCCTGTTTTATTACAAGATTATCAATTAATTCAAAAATTAGCACATCAAAATAGAGAACGAATCCCTGAGCGTGTTGTTCATGCCAAAGGAAGTGGAGCTTTTGGAGTTCTTGAAATAACAGAAGATATTTCAAAATATACAAAAGCAAAAGTTTTACAAAAAGGTGAGAAAACAAAACTACTTTTAAGATTTTCAACAGTTGCAGGTGAGAGAGGTGCTGCTGATGCTGAAAGAGATGTAAGAGGTTTTGCACTTAAATTTTATACAAAAGAGGGAAATTGGGATTTAGTTGGTAATAATACACCAGTGTTTTTTGTACGAGATGCATATAAATTCCCTGATTTTATTCATACTCAAAAAAGAGATCCACAAACAAACTTAAGAAGTAACACTGCAATGTGGGATTTTTGGAGCTTAAGCCCTGAATCTCTTCATCAAGTTACAATTCTAATGTCAGATAGAGGATTACCTAAATCATTTAGAAATATAAATGGATATGGTTCTCATACATATAGTTTAATCAACTCAAAAAATGAGAGATTTTGGGTTAAATTTCACTTCAAAACTCTTCAAGGAATAGAGACTTTAACAAATAAAGAGGCTGAAGCAATAGTTGGAAAAGATAGAGAGTCAAATCAAAGAGATTTGTTTGAAAATATTGAAAAAGGGAATTTTCCAAAATGGAGTTTTGAGATTCAAATAATGAGTGAAGAAGAAGCAAAAAAATGTTCATTTAATCCATTTGATTTAACAAAAGTATGGCCTCATGGTGATTATCCAATGATTAAAGTTGGAACTATGACTTTAAATGAAAATCCTAAAAATTACTTCCAACAAGTTGAACAAGCTTCATTTAGCCCATCAAATATAGTTCCTGGAATCTCTTATTCTCCTGATAAGATGCTACAAGCAAGAATTTTCTCATATCCAGATGCTCAAAGATATAGAGTTGGAACGCACTATGAGATGTTACCTGTAAATAGACCAATAGTTGAGGTAAATACATATAATCTTGATGGAAGTATGAATTTTGATATAAAAGAGCCTACAAAGGCATTTTATGAGCCAAATAGCTTTGATGGAGCAGTTGAAGATAAAAGTTATTTAGAGCCAGATTTAGCTGTTGGAGATATTGCAAAAAGATATGACCATAGAGTTGGAAATGATGATTTCTCACAGCCAAGAGCACTATTCTTACTTATGAATAGTAGTCAAAAAGAGCAACTATTTTCAAATATAAAAGATGCAATGGCTGGTGTTCCAAGAGATATTATTGATAGACAAATTGCACTTTTTGAAAAAGTACATCCTGATTATGCAGCTGGTGTTAAAAAAGCTTTAGGAATATAGGTTTTTATATGGAAGTTTCACAAGAAGAGTTAAAGCGATATGAAGAGCTACAAGTTTTAGCACTTGATTTTGCAAGAGTTGGTAAAACGCAAGATTTAAAAGCTATGCTTGAGGCTGGAATGAGTGTTAATCTAACAGATCACAAAGGCAATACTCTTTTGATGTTAGCTTCATATAATGGAAATTTTGAAACTACTAAGATGTTATTAGAATATAAAGCAGAAGTAGATAGAAAAAATGATAGAGGACAAACACCACTTGCTGGTGTTTGTTTCAAAGGTTATTTTGATATTGTAAAAATTTTAGTTGAAGCTGGTGCAAATATTAATGAAAATAGTGGAATGGGTACAACTGCTATAACATTTGCTTCAATGTTTGGACATACAAAAATTGTTGAATATCTAAACAAACAGAATAAAAATAGAAGTTTTAAATCAAAAATATATCTACTTTTATCAAAATTTATATCTCTATTTAAAAAGAAAAGATAGCTTATTTATCTTTCCTTGAGCAGTTTGCGTAGCATTCACTACAATCTTTTATTCCCATAACTTTTATGTACTCTTCATATACACAAGATGTTGATCTTTTTGAACATATAAAAGGAATATTTCTCTTTTTTGCTTGAGTTTTATATTTATACATAGTGTTGTGATTTAGAAATGATGTAATCATAACTATACAATCTAAATTTTGTGGTAGAATTTTTTTGGGAGCACTTGATTTTTTTCTTGCATCCCAGTGACTAACATTTTTTACACCAAGATTTAAAAACATCTCTTTTATTTGTGAGATATCATCAGCTCCTATAACTAATACAGACATAACTACTCCTTTTGATAATTAATATCGATATTATTATAAAAAGAAACTTTAATTTTGATTAGCTTGAGATTTATTATCAATAATATTTTTTGAAGTTATGTTTTAAGAGAGTTAGAGCATAAAGCTCTAACTTATACATTTATTTTTTTAAGCTCTCTAATAATTGAAGCTATCTCTCTTGAGTAAGTTCTTGCTTTCTTTGAGTTATATCTATATCCAGCATTGTAACTTCCCCAAACTTTGTGCCAGTCATTTTTATGAACTTTTTTCCAAAATGTTAACTCTTCAATTGCATTTTGTGTAGCAAATTCAAAGTCAAAAACAAGTTTTGATGCAAATACATTTCTATTCCAAGAAGTATCTCTAATATTTTGTCTATTTAATACAGTTGTAATATTTGCTTGGTACATTCCAAAATCTTTTGAAGATATATTTATCATGTAAGCTCCAAGTTTTGACTCTTTTATAGCTATTGCCATAAGAGAGTAGCTAAGCCCACTATCTTTACCCATTTTTTTAATCTCTCTTAACATCTCTAATTGTTGAGGAGTTAGATTTTTAAGATCAAGTGCGTGAGTAAAAACATTAAAAGTTAATAAAAAAGTTAAAATTAAAAATTTTATTTTCAACGGTTTCTCCTATATTCTTATTCTAATTTAACCTTAATTATATTTTAAAATCATTTAAATATTGATTAACAAATTTTTTTATTTAAACCAATATCTATATATTTTCTAACTTTTTCTATCTCATTTTTATCAAATTTTTTATTTAAAATATCTTTTGAATCATCTTTTAAAACTTCTCCAAACGGGCTAATTATTGCACTTCCTTTTGCCATATTATCATTTGCACTATTTGAAGCTATTACAAACGCTTGGTTTACCAAAGCAAGAGCTTTACTAATAGATTCGTAATGATCTTTTCTTTTTACTCCCCACATAGAAGGATTTAATATAATATCAGCTCCTTTAATCTGCTCCCAAAGAATTGGAAATCTAAGTTCAAAGCAGATTAAAGTAGCAACTTTTAAACCATCTATATCTATGATTTTTATACTATTTTGTTTTGATGGTGAAAAATATTTATCCTCTTCTCCTAGAGGAAATAGTTTTATTTTATCTTGTGTATGAATAATTTGATTTTTGTAAAATATAAAAAGTCTATTATAAAATTTATTACTCTCTTTAACAATTGTTGTAATTGCTATTGCTTTACTGCTTGAAAGATTTTTTAAATCTTCTATAATTTTTTCACAAAAATCAGAAGCTTCATTCATCCTATCATAAGCGAATCCTACAACAGCTAATTCAGGAGCAACTATTATAGAGTTTTCTTCACATGATGTTATTAATTTTTTTAAATTTTTTAAATTTGCTTCAAAATTATTTGAAGTTTTTATTTGTAATGATACTAAATTCATATTTTCAACTCTCTACAAGAAATAGCCGAATTCTAACATAATAATTTATAAGATATAATCCAAAATGTTAAAAAAATATAATAATATAAAAATTTTATATGTTGAAGATGATGATATAGCAAGAGAAAATGGTGTTGAGTATTTAGAAAACTATTTTGATACTATTTATGAAGCTTCAAATGCCTCAATAGCTTTCCAAATTTATGAAAAATATAGACCAGAAATTATTATCACTGATATTCAAATGCCAAAGACAAATGGTTTGGAATTTGTGAAAAGAGTTAGAAAAATTGATAAAAAAACTCAAATTATAGTAATAACTGCATTTTGTAATAAAGAGTATTTACTTCAAGCAGTTGAGTTACAACTTGTAAAATATTTAATAAAACCAATAAATGAAACAGATTTTAAAGAGGCTATTTCTCTATCTATTGAATCTTTAGAAAATGATATTTCAAATATATTTAAATTTGATGATAATTCATACTTTGATACTTTTAATAAAGTTTTGATAGTTGAAAATAATATTGTAAAATTAAGAGCTAAAGAGATTCAGTTTTTAGAGTTACTTATTAAAAACAAAAACAGATATGTAAGTTATGAAGAGATTGAATCTTATGTTTGGTTTGATAATATTATGACAAAAGATGCTTTGAAAACTTTAGTTAAAAATCTTAAAACAAAACTTTCAAAAAATATTATAGAAAATCTCACAAATATTGGTTATAAAATTGGATGCTAATATAAGTTTTATACTTTTTTATGGTATTACCTTTGGTATTTTAATAATGACAATTGTATATACTTTTGTAAGATATCTTTACTCAAAAGAGATTTTTTATGTAAGTTATTGTTTTATGCAGATTTTTTCACTAATTTATATTCTAGCTTATAGTAATCTTTTTGAAATCTCAAATTTAATTAAAGAGATAAGTTTAGTTTTAGCCTCTTTATTTGCTCTATTTTTTGCTATTAACTATTATGATGGAAAATTTTTACCAAAAATTAGAAACTATAAAGAACTATTTTTTAATACTTTTTTATTTAATATTGTAATTTTAACAGCATTTTATCACTATATTTTATTTGAGTATTTACCATATACTATAGTTTATGCAATACTATTTATATCAATAGTTTTTAACTTAAAGCAGGGATTTAAACCAACACTTTTTTATGTAGTTGGATGGTCTGTTTTTTGTATTATTCTTTTTATTTTTGATTTTAAAGATTTTTATATACAACAAAATTATTTTGATTTAGTTTTAATTGTATTTGCAATTGAAGCTATGCTTTTTACAATATCTGTAGCATATAAATATAATGATTTAAAAAGACAAAATAAAGAGTTTGAAAAGCTTATTTTACAACAATCAAAATTTGTAAAATCTGGTGAAATGATAGCAAACATAACTCATCAATTTAGACAACCACTAAATAACATCTCATATATTTTAATAAATTTGAAAACAAGATTTGAGAATAATAGATTAGATAAGGAGTTTTTTGATAGAAAAGTAAATCAGGCAAATGAACAGTTAAATTTTTTATCAAAAACAATTGATGATTTTAAAGAGTTTTATATACAAGATAAACAAAAAGAGATTTTTTTAGTAAAAGATTCTATTTTTAATGCTATTTCAATCTTGAGTGCTGATTTAAAAAAACATAATATAAAGCTTGATTTAGAGTTCAAAACTTTTGAAGATATAAAAGTTTTTGGTGTAAAACATGAGTTGTCTCAAGTTATTTTATCTATAGTTTTAAACTCAATAGATATTTTAAAAAATATAGAAAATCCAGAGATATTTATCAAAGTTTCATCTTCTAGTGCAGAAGTTATAATAGATATTATTGATAATGGCGGTGGAGTAAAAATTAAAAATCTAAAAAAGATTTTTGATCCATATTTTTCAACAAAAAAAGATGGAACAGGTATAGGTTTATATTTATCAAAAATAATTATAGAGGATAGTTTTTTAGGAAAATTAGAGGTTGAAAATGAAAAAGATGGAGCGAAATTCTCCATCTTTATAGAAAAAGTTATTTAAAATTATGGTTTTGAGAAGACTAATTTTCTAATGATTTTATAATCTTTTTCTAAAGTATATATCTTTATATTAATTGGAATGTTTTTTGAATCAATATTTTTTAAATCATTTGTACTCTCAATAATCAAGATTTTTTTAGCTCTTTTTCCAGACTTAAGAGAAACTTGTTCAAATCTTTTTATTCTAAAATTTTCTTCATCTTGTAATTTTATATTAAAAGTCAAATCTTCATCTTGAGTGTTGTGAATAGTTAAAATGTAGTTATTTGAAATATTTTTATTTTCATTTATTTTATAAAGTTCGGTTGTTTTGTTAATATTTACTAAAAACTGCTCTTTTTCAAGAGAGAAGTAAAATGCTAAGAAAATAGATAAAAATAGTGCAAAAAAGTAGCTAATATTTTTCTTTGTAAAAATTGAGATATTTTTTTTATTTAAAACTCTATTTGTACTTCCCCAATTTATAAGAGATTTTTTACCAAGTTTATTCATAACACTACTACAAGCGTCGCTACACTCTAAACAGTTTATACACTCAACTTGAAGACCTTTTCTAATATCAATATGAGTTGGACAAACTTTTACGCAAAGATCACACGCAGTACACTCTTCACTATTTGACCATTGCGAACTTTTGAAAATTGTTTGTACTCCACTTTGATAAACTTTCCCACCACGATTGAAATCATAAGTTACCTGTTTTGTATCGTCATCATATAAAACAGATTGTATTCTTGAGTAAGGACATACATATACACAAAAATTCTCTTTCATAAATACAATATCATAAAATAAAAATATGGCAAGACTTACAATAAATATAATCATAAAACTATGATTTAAAGGATCTTTAATATACTCAAAGAAATCTTGAGGAGGTACAAAATATAACATAAAGTTTGAAGAGATTATTAAGGTTATAATAAACCATAAAATTAAAGATATATACTTTTTAATTTGGTTTGATTTTTTTGAGTAATCAATATCTTTTTGTTTATTTTTTATTCTTCTTAAATCTAAAATTGTACTTTCTATTAAATCTCTATAAATAACTCTAAATATAGTTTGAGGACATGCCCAACCGCACCAAACTCTTCCAAAAATAGATGTAAGAGTAAATATTCCAATAAAAAGAAACATTAACAAAAATGGCATAACATAAAGCTCATTTACATTATAAGCAATACCAAAAAAATGAAACTGCAATTTGTCAAAAGATAGTAGCAGGATTTGATTACCATTTATTGATAAAAATGGTAATATCATAACAAATAGTGTTATAAAAAGATATGTAAAATACCTCTTCTTTGAGTAAGTCATAAATAGCCTCCAAAAATTTTAAGAAATTTTATAAAATTATGGTGGCTATTTGGTGGTATTTTTTAAACTAAGTTATTTTCTAGTTTGACCCTCTCCATAAATTTTATATTTAAATGTTGTTAAATCATTTATTCCCATCGGTCCTCTTGAGTGAAGTTTATTTGTAGAGATTCCAACTTCAGCTCCAAGACCAAACTCTCCACCATCTGTGAATCTTGTACTTGCATTCGCATACACACAAGCTGCGTCTACTTTGTCTAAAAATTTGTTTACAGCAGAGTAATCTTCACTTAAAATAGCTTCAGAGTGTCCAGAGCCATGTTTTACAATATGCTCTATTGCTTCATCTAAACTATTTACTATTTTAATATTTAATATTTGATCCAGATATTCTATATCAAAATCTTGCTTAGAAATTTGTTCTGCATTAATAACTTCTCTTGCTTTTTCACAAGCTTTTATTTGTACATTATAAACTTTAAGTTCAGGTTCTAAATCTTTTAAGAACTTTTTATAAATATCTTCATGAACTAACAAAGTCTCTAAAGAGTTACAAGCACTTGGTCTTTGGCACTTTGCATTTATAACAATTTTAATAGCTTTTTTTAAATCTGCACTTTTATCAACATAAGTGTGGCAAACACCTTTATCATGTTTTACAACAGGAATTGTTGAGTTTTTAGATATGAATTTTATTAAAGCTTCTCCACCTCTTGGAACAATTAAATCTACAAATTTATCTTCAACAATTAGTTTTGCAACACCCTCTCTTGAACTATCAGGAAGTAGTGAAATTGCCTCTTTTGGTAAAGAGTTTGCTATAAGAACTTCTTGTAATATTGAAGCAATTGCTTTGTTTGAGTTTTCTGCCTCTTTACCACCTTTTAAAACACAAACATTTCCACTTTTAAAACAAAGTGCTGCTGTGTCACTTGTAACATTTGGTCTGCTTTCATAAATAATTCCTATAACACCTATTGGAATAGAAACTTTTTGAATATGCAAATTATCTTTTGTTAGCCAACCATCTAAAACTCTTCCAACAGGTTCTGTTTGTCCAGCTATTTGTCTAATAGCATTTGCCATCTCTTCAACTCTTTTTTCATTTAAAAGAAGTCTATCAATCATTGCAGAACTTAAGTTTAAACTCTTTGCAACTTCTAAATCTTTTTTATTTTCATCTATTAAAAAATTTGTATTTTGTACTAATGCATCTGCCATTTGTAAAAGAGCATGATTTTTTATAGAAGTTTGTAAAGTAGAAATTATATGACTGCTTTTTTTTGCTTTTTCTAAAAACTCTCTCATAAAAACTCCTGATTTTTTTTGTAATATACTAAAGTTTGCCTTTGTAAAGGCTTTTAAAAAAATTAAGTTTAAATTAATTTTAAGAATTGTACAATTTAAAAAATTAAAGGAGAAACAATGCAAGTTTCAAATAATTCTGCTAATTCAATAGATGCTTATAAGCAAAATTCAAGTCAAAAAGTTCAAACTCAAGATGCTAATCAAACACCTAAAAGTGTAGATAAAAATGTTGAAGAGATAATAAATAACTCTGCTACAAAAGTAGCAATTTCTATGAATGCTCAATACATATTGTTTGAGATGAATGCAAAATCTATGGCAAAAAATAGTATGTTTGCCCAAGCAGGAATTGATGCAAATAGTATAACAAAAGATCAACAATCAGTTTTGGATTTTTTAAGTGGAAAAGGCAAAATAGATGATATGAGCTTGTATGATATTGGTTATGTTGGAAAACCTATTATGGAGCTATCTCAAGATGAAGCAACACAACTTGTAAGTGAAGATGGTTTTTTTGGAGTAACTCAAACTTCTGATAGGGTTGCAAATTTTGTATTTAGTTTTGCTGGAGATGATTTAGAGAAACTTCAAAAAGGTAGAGATGGAATTGTTCAAGGTTTTGAAGAGGCTAACAAGCTTTTTGGTGGGAATCTTCCAGAGATTTCATATAAAACACAAGAGAGAACTTTGGCATTAATTGATGCTAAAATTGATTCAATTAAAAATCCTCAAGATAACAATTCAAAAGAGTAAAGAGTTTATCTCTCTTTATCTCTCATCTGTTTATAAAGCAACTCATACTGTTTTATCTCTTCAATTGTTGCTTTTTTTCTACAAGATATATAACCCTTTGTTCCTTGGCTAGTTGTTGTAGGAAATACAGTTGCAAAAACCCAATAAAAATCGCCACTTTTAGTAGCATTTTTTACATAACCTGTCCAAACTTCACCTCTTTTTACAGTCTCCCATAAATCTTTAAAAGCAGCCTTTGGCATATCTTTATGTCTTACTATATTGTGAGGCTTTCCAATTAACTCATCTACTGTAAATCCAGCTATTTCACAAAAATCATCATTTGCAAATATGATATTACCTTTTTCATTTGTTTCACTTACTAAAAATGCATAATCATCTAATATTATCTCTTTTGACATAATTGTGTTTCCTTTAGCTTACTTTTTTTGTTTTAGCATCTTCTACTAATAGTTGAGCCATTTGTAATGTCTCATTAGCAATTGTGGCAACATTATTTGCTTCTATTGCATTTTCTTGAGTTACTCTATCAAGGTTTGAAACTGCATCATTTATCTGCTCAATTCCTTTAAGTTGCTCATTTGAAGCAATACTTACATCTTGAATAATAGTTATAGTCTCTCCAATTAATCTATTTAGATTATTATAACCTTCAATCATATCATCAGATATTTTTTTACCCTCATTTGTTTTGCTTGTTGCATTCTCAACTAGACTTTTAATCTCTTTTGCTGCTTCTGCACTTCTATTTGCTAGATTTCGCACTTCTTGAGCAACAACAGCAAACCCTTTTCCAGCTTCACCAGCAGTTGCTGCTTCAACTGCTGCGTTTAGACTTAAGATATTTGTTTGGAATGCTATTTGATCAATTACCTCAATAGCTTCATTAATTGCTTCAACTTTAGAGTTTATCTCATCCATTGATAGAGCTGTTTTATTTGCTAAATTCTCTCCTAAAACAACAGACTCTTTAACATCTTTACTTAAGTGTGCCATTTTTGAAGCATTTTGTGTATTATTTTTTGTAATTGAAGTAATCTCTTCAAGAGCCGCAGCTGTCTCTTCAAGACTTGCTGCTTGTAAATTTGCTTTTGAAGCAAGATTTTCAACACTTTGATTCATTACTATTGAATTTTTTTCTAATAAATTACCATTTTCAAGATTTTGTTTTGCATTTGAATTTAACTCGCTACCAAGTTGATTGATTCTCTCCATTGTAAGTCTCATTTTACCTTTTAAAATAGGGTTTATATTCATCTGTTTTCTATAATCATGCTCAGCATACAATCCAACAATTTCAACTAAATCTTCCATATTTTTATTAGCTCTTGAAAGCATATTATTTACAATATTTTTAAGTGTATGAACCATAAAATTATTTGTATCAGAGTGAATTTGAGTTGTATATATTCCTTGAGCCACTTTATCAAGTGCAATAACAAGTTCTCCTAGAACATGCATATCATCTTTTCTCATTTTGTCATATTTTTCAAAGTAGCAGTTTAACTCTTTTAAAATTTGTCCAATATCATCATTTTTTATATATTCAGCTTTTCTTATATGATTTGTTTTAAAGAAGATGAAATCCATTAAATCTTCAATATACTCTTTAACTCTATTAATTCCACCTACAACTCTTTTCATTGAGTTATAACTTATAAAACCAATTATAACTGCAAAAACAATATTTACAGCAACTATAGCCCAGATTTTTTCATTACTTAAGATAGCAACTATACTAATAGCTGCAAATCCTAATTGACTAAGAACCATATTTAAGAAGATTCTCTTCTTTGTAGGAAGATTTACAAACATTTAATTACCACCTTTTTCTAATTTAAATAAAAGCCATATTCTACAATATTAGCTATTAAACTATAATTTTTTTTATTTATTTTTTGAATAAAGATGAACCAACTCTAATTAGATTTGATCCACACTCAATTGCTAACTCAAAATCACTACTCATTCCCATTGAGCAATATTGTGGATTAAAAGGAGCTAATTCATCAAAAATTTTTTTTGTTGTTTTAAAAGACTCTTTTATAATATTTTCATCTTCAACATGAGCACCTATACTCATAACACCTTTTAAAACTATATTTGGACACTTTTCTAAAATATCTTTGTATGTTTTAACTGCAACTTCTGGATAAACACCTGATTTACTATCTTCATAAGCAGAGTTTATTTGAAGTAAACAAGATAGTTTTTTATTTTTAGATTCAAGTTTTTTATTTAACTCAATCGCTAAATCAAGAGAGTCTAAAGATTGAACTAAAGTAGGATTTAAATCTATTAAGTTATTTATCTTATTTTTTTGTAAAGTTCCAATAAAGTGCCACTCAATTGGAAACTCTTCAAGCTCTTCGCTTTTTTGTTTTAAATCTTGAACTTTGTTTTCACCAAAAGCTCTTTGACCAGCTTCATATAGAGTTTTTACATCTTGTGCTGTAGAATATTTTGAGACACCAACAATTTTTACAATGTGGTGTTCGCTAACTCTTAATCTTGCTGCTTCCACTTTTGTAATTAAAGAGTCTAAATTTTTTGTAGCAGTTTGTTTATTCATAAAAGTCCTTTTAATTATTTAAAAATATCCTATTTATATCATTATAAATACCTAAAATCATAAGTGAGGCTAAAATTATCCATCCCATAATTGTTAAAAACATAAAAACTTGATCACTTGGTTTCTTTCTTGCAATCATCTCATAAAGATTAAACATAATATGTCCACCATCAAGTGCTGGAATTGGAAGAAGATTTATAACTCCCAAATTCACAGAAATTAATGCAGTTATTGCTAACAGTGCTATTATAGAGCTTTGACTTGCATCACTTATAACTTTTCCAATAGTAATAACTCCACCAATCTCGCTACTTGGAATTACACCTTGAATTAATTTTTGAATACCTTGAAAAATCATTGTTGAGGCAAAGATTGTTTTTTCATAAGCATAAACTAAAGAGTCATAAAAACCTAAATTTAAAGTTACAACTTTACCGCTTGGAGAGATACCAATCATTCTTTTTTTAATGTTTTCATTGAACATATTTTTTGCATCAGAAACTTGAGGATTTATAATTTTTACTAAAAGCTGATTATCTCTTTTTATATAAAATTGTAAAGCACCTTGTGTTGAAGTGATAACTTTACCTATATCATCCCAAGATTTAATCTCTGTATCATTTATTCTAACTATCTCATCATTTGGTTTTATTCCAGCATTAAATGCAACTGAGTTCTCTTGAATTTGACCAACTGCAGGAGCTAAGGTAGTTGCTCCCATTTGAGCCATACAAAAATATAAAACTGCTGCTAATAAAAAGTTTGCAAAAGGACCTGCAAATAAAATTATAATTCTTTGCCAAGGTTTTTTTGTATTGTATGAGTCATTTCCTGTTTCTACTAAAGTAGGTTTTGAGTCATCTTGACCTTTCATTTGTACATATCCACCAAGTGGTATCATAGCGAATTGCCAAGTTGTACCTGCCCAATATTTACTATAAATTGCTTTTCCAAATCCAATTGAAAATTTTTCAACCTTTACACCAAAAAATCTTGCTGCTAAAAAGTGTCCTAATTCATGAAAAAATACTAAAAAAGATAAAACTAATAAAAATGTAATAGTTCCCAATAAAAGCCCTTAATTTTTAAAATAATCTCTTGTATATTCATATCCAGAGTATAAAGTTAATATTACAGCAAACCATAATATTTCTGTTGCAAAAGGCCAGTTCATAGTTAAAAATCCAATTGCAATCATTTGAACTACAGTTTTAATTTTTCCAGCCATTGTACTAGCTACATTTTTACCTTCAGCTACTGCTACAACTCTAAGACCTGTTATAAAAAACTCTCTTGAAAGGATTAAAAAAACAGCCCATACATCAGCTCTATCAATAACCATTAAACCCAAGAATCCAGCAAGAACAAGCATTTTATCAGCAAGTGGATCTAAAATTCCACCAAGTTTTGTCATTTGATTCCAAGTTCGTGCAATATATCCATCAAAAAAATCTGTAACAGAAGCAATTACAAATATAAGTCCAGCAAAATAGTCAAACCAAGATGGATGCCAAGAAGAGAAAAGTGGGTTATCTCTATCTATAAAAAACCATAGCATTAGCGGAGCTAATGCTATTCTAAATAGAGCTAAAATATTTGGAAGATTTAGATTTTTCGACATTATCTAAAAGTTGTCCCACCGTCAACTATTAATGTGTGACCTGTAATCCATGAAGCATCGTTTGTACATAGGAAGTAGCAAGATTGTGCTAAATCTTCAGGTTGTCCCATTCTTTTTAATGGAGACAATTCAGTTGTTTTTGCTTTTACCTCTTCATAGTTTGTAAATGCTTTTAGTGCATCTGTATCAATAGGACCACCTGAAACTGCATTTACTCTAATATTAAATTCACCAAGTTCATTTGCAGCATATCTAACCATTGCTTCAACAGCAGCTTTGTTTGTTCCATGACCTGCGTAGTTTTCAATATATACTAAATTACCAGTTGAAGATAGAGATACAATTGCCCCACCACCAACTTTTTGCATTCTTTTTGCAGCTTGTTGTGCTCCACAAACAAAGGCATTTACAGTTGCAGTGTAGATATTGTTTAAACCTCTTGGTTTTAATTTCATAAATTTACCATATCCACCAACAACAGCTCGTCCGTATATCATTGCATTTGAGATAAAGAAATCTACTCTATCAAAATCTTTATCAATCTCTTCAAATAGTTCAACATATTTTTCAGGTTCTAAAATATTAAATGAATATGCTCTACATTTCACACCAAATTTAGCTTCAACATCTTTACAAACATTTTGTGCAACTTCTGCATTTGAGTTATATGTGAATGCAACATTTACACCATTGCTTGCAAATTTATAAACACACTCTTTACCGATACCTTTTGTACCACCTGAAATTACTAATGTTTTTCCCTTCATATAACTATTCATTATTTTTTTACCTCGTATTTTTTTAATAAATTTTCTAATTTTTTTATTGTCTCTTTACTTGGACTTGTTAATGGAAGTCTAAACTCAAGAGTATCCAACAATCCAGCTAAATACATAGCTGCTTTTATTGGAATAGGGTTACTTTCACAAAAAAGTGCTTGATTTAACTCATATAAATCATTGTGTATTTTTAATGCAGTTTGATAATCACCACTAAATATAGATTTAACTAGTTTTGATTTTAAATCTGGAACCAAGTTTGCAGTAACTGAAACAATTCCTTTTGCTCCACTTGCTAGCATTGCAAAATCAACACCATCATCACCTGAAAAAACAAAGAAATTTTCTCTTTGAGATATAATTGATGTAGCACGCTCAAGTGAACCAGTTGCCTCTTTTATTCCATAAATATTTTTTACATCATCAAAAAGTTTAATTGCTGTTTGTGGTAACAAATCAACTCCAGTACGCCCAGGAACATTGTATAACATAAAAGGTATTTCAACACTTGAAGCAATCGCTTTATAGTGCTCATAAAGTCCCTCTTGAGTTGGTTTATTATAATATGGAGCAATTGATAAAATTGCATCTGCTCCAATACTTTGTGCAAATTTAGCAAGATCACATGCTTCATGAGTTGCATTTGAACCAGCACCAGCAAGAACTTTTGTAGATGTTCCTTTACAAGTTGCAACTGCAACTTCAATACACTCTTTATGCTCTTTATGAGATAAAGTTGCACTCTCTCCAGTTGTCCCAACAGGAGATACAACATCAGCACCGTATGCTATTTGTCTTTTTATCAAAGATTCATATTTTTCTAAATCCACTTTCCCATTTTTAAATGGGGTTACAAGTGCGGTCATTGAACCTATAATATTTTCCATTTTTCCCTTTCTATTTATCATCTTTTAAAATAATAGTAGTTGAATTTTTGCTAACTAGATATTTTTTTGCAACATTTACAATATCTTCAACAGTTAAACTTTCTAAATTTTTTTCATACTCTAAAAGTGGTTTTATATTACCTCTTACAAAATAGTTTCCAAATAAAGATGCAACATCACTAGAGCTCTCTAGTGAATAAATAAAGTCAGCTTTTGTGTTGATTTTGATTTTGTCAATATCTTTTTTTGAAACTTTTCCTGCTTGAATTTGCGCAATTATATCTAAAATCTCTTTTTCTATTTTTAAAGCATCAATATTTTCATTTGCAACTGCCATAAAAATAAATAATCCAGGGTCTTTTAGCTCCAAGTTATAGGCATATATTGAATTTACTAATCTTTTTTTATCTACTAAAACTTTTTGTAAAATTGAGCTTTTACCACTGCTTAAAAGTTGAGATAAAGCAGATAAAGCAACTTGATCTTTGTGTTCAAAGTTTGGAATATGATAAGCCATTGCAATCATCTGCACACTTGAATCTTTATAGATTGTAGCTCTTCTTTCACCATCTTGAACAGGCTCAACCATATGAACAGAGTTTGAGATATCTTTTTTATTTTTTATATCTTTAAAATTTTTCTTTACAAGTGAAAAAACTTCATCTTTTTTAATATCTCCACTTACAACAACTATTGCATTTTTTGGTTGATAGTATCTTGAATGAAAATCTTTTATATCTTCAATTTTCCAATTTTGAATATCACTCATAAATCCAATTGGAGTCCAGTGATAAGGGTGATATATGTAGCTATTGTTAAATAGTCTAAATTGTAAATATCCCATTGGATTATTATCTGTTCTCCAACGTCTCTCTTCAGCTACAACATCTCGTTCTGGTTGAAACTCTTTATCTTTTAAATTTAAATTTTGCATTAATTCAGCAAATAACTCTAAAGATTTATCTGTATTTTTTGATGCTGTTTTTATAAAATAGTGAGTGTAATCAAAACTAGTTCCTGCATTATTAACTCCACCAAAACCTTTTACAATCTCATCAAACTCACCAGCTTTTAAATTTTTTGTAGATTTAAAATTTAGGTGTTCTAGCATATGAGCTATTCCACTTTTACCCATAATCTCATCTCTACTTCCAACTTTATAAAAAACATTTACAGATACAACATTTGAGCCATTTTCCATAGGAATCGCTACAACTTCTAATCCATTCTTTAATGTTTTTGTATAGTAGTTTGGTAAACTATTTGCACTCATTAACTCTCCAAAAATAGTAATTATTATAAATAATTTAAAAAAAATATTCATTATTTTAAATTTGCACCTATTGCTTGTGATATATTTGAATAACCATCAGCTTTTAAAAGCTCAATTAAACCCTCATTTATCTTTTTTGCTAAAGATGGACCTTCAAAAATAAGTGCTGAGTATACTTGTACTAAAGATGCACCATTTTTAATTCTCTCATAAGCCTCTTGCGCACTATTTATTCCACCAACACTTATAAGTGTAGTTTTTCCAAATAGCTCAAATGATAGCTCTTTAAAAAATAGAGATGATTTCTCTCTTAAGCATTCACCACTTAATCCACCAAAATCTTTACAACCTTCAACTAAACTATAATCAATAGTTGTATTATTTGCAATAATTCCACTAGCACCTTCATTAATTGCTACATTACAAAGATTTATTGCTTGAGTTATATCCATATCAGGAGCAATTTTTAAAAATATTGGTTTATTTGTTAGCTCTTTTGCCATTGAAAAAAGCTCTTTTATAAAGTTCTCATTTTGCAAATCTCTTAAATTTGGAGTATTTGGACTTGAGATATTTATAATCAAATAATCAGCATACTCATGAAGCTTTTTAATTAAATTTTTATAATCACTTATTGCAAACTCTTCAGGTGTATATTTGTTTTTTCCAATATTTACACCAATTGGAATTGAAAAAGGGTATAGTTTTTTTAAGTTTTTAAGAACTTTATGAGCACCTAAATTATTAAATCCCATAGCATTTTGAACAGATTTTTGTTCAGGGTATCTAAACATTCTAGGCTTTGCATTTCCATCTTGTGGCATTAAAGTTACAGTTCCAATCTCTGTAAAACCAAATCCTAAGCTTTTCATTGATTTTATCATTGTTGCATTTTTATCAAAACCAGCAGCTAATCCAACAGGATTTTTAAAAACTCTTTTAAATAACTCTTGCTCTAATATTTTATCTTCAACAAAATTCTTTTTTTCATAATGATTTTTAAGAATTTTACAATTTCCTAAAAATTTTAGGCTAAATTCTGCAATATTGTGTGCAGTTTCAGGTTCTAATTTAAATAGTACTTTTTTAAGAGTTTCATAACTTAACAAAATATTTCCTTTTTAAAAAAATTGATAAATAATATCTAAAAATTATCAAATATTTGCTGAATTATGAAGTCTTTTAAACTCATCGCATCTATTTAATAACTCATCATAAGTTCCAATATCTAAGATTTTTCCACTTTTAAAAACAGCAATTTTAGTTGCATTTTTAATTGTACTTAGTCTATGAGCAATTACAAAAGTAACTCTTTGTTTGCTAACCTCTTGAATAACTTGACTTACAATCTCTTCGCTTTTATTGTCAAGAGCTGAAGTTGCTTCATCAAGAATTAATATTTTTGGATTTTTATATAAAGCTCTAGCAATTGCAACTCTTTGTCTTTGACCACCACTTAAATTTGTTCCAGCTTCATCTAAAACTGTATGAATGCCTTTTTTCATCTTTAAAACAAATTCGTATGCGTGAGCTTGTTTTAAAGCCTCTATAACTTTAACTTCATCTAACTCTTGACCATAAGCAACATTTGCTGCAATTGTGTCATTAAAAATATATACTCTTTGAGTAACTATGCTAATACTATCTCTTAAAGATTTTAAATCAAATTGATTTATATTTATGCTATTTAGTAAAATTTCACCACTACTTGCATCGTAAAATCTAGGAAGTAGATTTATAAATGATGATTTTCCACCACCACTATCTCCAACTAAGGCTACAATTTCACCCTTTTTTGCATCAAGATTTATATTTTTTAATGCTTCAAAATCATCATAAAACAGACCAACATTTGAAAATTTAATATTTGATATCTCTTCTTGTATAGTAAGTGTTCCTGATACAACATTTGGTTTTATTTTAAACATATCCATAATTCTATCATTTGCAGCGATTGCATCTTGCATACTATTATATAGTTTTGATAATCTTTTTATTGGTGTGTATAACATAAATAGTGCTGCTATAAATGAACTAAACTCACCTGTTGTAAGTTCACCATTTATTACCTTCAGGCCACCAACAACTACAACTGTTGCAAATGCTAAACTTCCTAAAATCTCCATTAAAGGCGATGTTAACTCATTTGTCTTAACAGCTTTCATATTGTATTTGAAGAAAATCATATTTAAAATTGTAAATTTTTTCTTCTCTAACTCTTCTGTACTATTTGCTTTTATTATCTCTATATTATTAAAAGATTCTGTTAAACTTGAAGTTATATCAGAGTTGCTCTCTTGAGATTTAAAAGATAGTTTTTTCATCTTTTTTGCTAATAGACTAAGAGGATAAAAAGCGAGTGGAAGTACAACTAATCCATAAAAAGCAAGTTCTGGTGATCTGTAAATTACAAGTCCTACAAGTGCAACAATTGTTAAACTCTCTCTTATTAGCTCTGCAAAAGAGTTTGAAACAGCTCTTTGAATTCTATTTATATCATTTATTATTCTACTTACAAGCTCACCTGTGTGAATTTTTTGAAAAAATATATAATCAAGTTTTAAAATATGACCAAACAAACCATCTCTTACAATTCTAGTGATATCTTGACCAATATAAGATACAAAATAAGCTTGAAGATATGTTCCTAAACCTTTTGCAAAATAGAGCAAAATAATTATTACAGGCATAATATAAAGCATCTCTTCATCTTTATTTATGAAAATATCATCTAGCAGTGGTTGAATTGCATAAGCTGTTCCAGCAGTTGCACCAGCTACAAGTAAAATTCCTATAAAACCTAAAATAATCTCTAAAATATAATTTTTATAAAATGGTGTATACTGTTTTAAAAACTTTCTCATTATCTTCCTGTTTTTTTAAAAAATTCATAGATTTTATCTAAAAAATGCTAAATCTAAGCCTTTTTAAACATATTAATAAATTTTCTAAAACCAAAAGCTTTGATTGTAAGATAAAAAAGAATAAAACCACTTAAAGTGCTAGCAAATGCTAATCCAGCAGCTTCAAATGGATATATTAAAGCAAGAGAGAATACTATGTTCCAAGCTAAACTCTGCATAGATATTTTTGCACTTAAAAGTTGTTGCTCTTTTGCATATAACCAAAGTGAAAATATTTTTGCTAAACCAAATGGAAGAAGCCCTATTAAATACATTGTCAAAATAAGTGCTGTGTTTACTGTGTCTTCACTTGTAAAGGCACCTCTTTGAAATAGTATTTTTATTATAAATTCATCTAAAATAATTCCAACAAGCATTGAAAAACTTAAAACTACAAACAAAATCAAAGATGATTTTTTCATAAGTTTCAAAGCTCGTTGTTCATCTTTGTTTTTAATAGCCCTTGCAACCATTGGAAATAGTGCAATTGATGTTGCTATTGCAAAAATTGCAAGGGGGAGTTGAAAAACTCTATTTGCATAGTACAAATAAGATATTGAACCACTTACTAAAAAAGATGCAAGCCAAGTATCAATAAATGCAGATATGTGTAGAGTTGAAGAGCCTAAAGTTGCTGCAAAAAAGTTTTTATAAAATCTGTTTTCCTCTTTTTTCTTATGCTTTTTAAAAGTAAAAATTTTGCATAAATTTGCTCTTTTTATAGCTATTAGATGAACAGCTACTTGCAAAATTCCACCAATTATTACACCAAATGAGAGATAAAAAGTTATGGTATAACTCTCTAAGCCTTTTGCAATAATCAAACTTGCAATCATAGATAGATTTAAAAGAGCAGTTGAGTATGCTGTTGTTGCAAAGTGGTGTTTATATTGAAGTAAAGCACCCATAAAAGTAACTATAAATATAAGTGGTAAATAGTAAAAATTTATAGCAAAAAGTGGTGCTGCTAAATCGATAGTCTCTTTGGTAAAACCAATTGCAAATGCCTTTGCAAAAATGTGTGAAAATAGGGTAACAACCAAAGATAAAACTATTAAAAAAGCTAAAATTTGTAAAAATATAATAGAAGAGAATCTTATTTTAAATTTTGATTTTGCATAAGATGGTATAAATGCTTGAGTAAAAGCTCCATCAGCAAAGATACTTCTAAATAAGTTTGGAAATTTAAATGCAATAAAGAATATATCTGAATATACATTTGCTCCTAAAATTGAAGCTGTCATTAAATCTCTTATAAAACCTGTTACTCTTGAGAATAAAATTCCACTACTATTTGTAAATATTGATTTAATTAATCTCATTTTATCTCTTTATAATCGCTAGTTTTATGAATAATTATTTGCATATTACCTTTAAATGATGCTAAATGAGCCTCTTTTAACTCTATTTTTGCACCATTTTTTGGCAAAATAGTTTTATCTTTTGCAAATAGTTTTATTGATTTGTTATTTGGTAAAATCAGTCTTGAATTATTTACAGTACCAACTAAGTTTGTAATAATCTCATTTTCATATTTAAAATCAAAAATATCTATTTTAAAGCCATCTAAAAATAGTTTTTTATAATCTTCATGCTCATTTTTTTCTTTTAAAATATTAAAATCTTTTATCTCTTTTAATCCATAAAAATCATACACTTGATTTACTTGAATGTCATAATTAAAACCTATTTTTAAATTTTTAGCATCTTTAAAAATATATATAGCTCTATTGTTATCTTGTTTTACAATAGCTTTATCTTCATATTTATAAATTACAGTAACATCTTCTAATGTTATTGGAAATAGGAGTTTCTCTTTTTTATATAGATCAGAAATCAAATTTATATTGTGTTTAAAATCTTTTTTTGAAATTGGATTTGTGTCATCTTTTTTTATAGAAAAATATGCAAAAACAGGAAGATGGTCTGAAAATCCAGCACCTTTATGCTTTGAAATTTTTTCATTACTCATCTGCCATCTATAAACTTTGTTATCAAAAAATAGATAATTTGGTTTAAAAACTTCAAAAGAGTTTAAAATATATGATAAATTTTTATTATCAAAAAGAGCTGGTGGGATAATTATGTTATCAGGAGTATTATTTTGGTTTCTAAATTTTGTAGAGAATCTAAGAGGAGTTTTTAAATCCAACCAAAGATTGTAGTGAACTTTGAAATTATAATTTAAAATATCAGCTAAAACTACATATTTGTCATCAACTGTAGTTTTTAATATATTGTTTATTCCTGTAAGTCCTGCTGTTTGATTTAGTTTTTTATCACCTTTAAAAGTTTCAAACTCATTGTAGTTGCTATTTAAATCTCCCAAAATTATATAATCGTAATCATTTGGAAGAGTTTTTACTCTATCGTATAGAGTTTTTGCATATTTTATTCTATGGTTTTCACTAGCTCTTTTTGAAGGCCAGTGATTATTAAATATTTTAAATTCAATATTATCTATTTGAAAAGTTGATTCTAAAATAGGTCTATATATTGCATTTGAGAATTTTACATTTAAACTTGAGCTACTTTTTATAGGAATTTTTGATAAAAAACCAAGCCCAACAGATGAGTTTTGATATTTTGTAAAACTATAATAGCTATATTGTGGAAGATTTTTTTTCAAAAGTTTCATTAAACTCTCATTTTCTATCTCTTGTAAAGCTATAATATCAGCATCTAAATTATTTAAAACTTTTAAAATATTGTTTAGTTTTATATTGAAATTTCTTTGATTCCATTGTGTTGAGCTATTTGGAATATACTCTTTGTAATCACTTTTGTCTTTATTTAAATCAAAAAAGTTTTCAACATTGTATGAAGCAATTTTTAAATTTTGAGCGTTTAAAAATATAGAAAAAATAAGTATTAAAAGAATTTTGTACAATATATAATCCAAAAAAAAATTTAAAAATAGTATCTAAAATAAGGTTTTAAAAAAGTAAAATTTAATCTTATTAAAAAATAAAATTTATTTTTTAATAAGATTAAAGCAAAAATAAACTTATTTTAGCTAGAATAAAAAAATTTTCTAAAAACTAAGGAATATCATGATTAATACAACAGCACTATTAAAAAACTATGATTTAAAAGTAACTCCTCAAAGAATTGCTATTATTGAAGAGTTATATAAAAATGGACATATGAATATAGATGATTTATACAAAAAATTACTTGATAGATTTCCATCTGTATCACTAGCAACAATTTACAAAAATATAAACTCAATGGTTGAAAAACTTTTTTTAAGTGAAGTTAAAATACCAAATGCAAAAACAGTTTATGAGTTATCAAAAAATGAGCACGCTCACTTAGTTTGTTCAAATTGTAAAGCTGTTATGGATATAGAGTTAGATTCAAGTGATATTTCAAAACAAATCTCAAACTTAAATAATTTTAAAGTAAATCAAACTGATATTATTTTAAGTGGTATTTGCCAAAAATGCTCTTAATTTAAGAGTTTCTCACAATTAAACTAGATGGAAGATTAAACAACTTTATAAGTTCTTCCTCTTTTTGTCTATGCTCTCCATTATCAACTTCATGATCAAATCCTAAAAGATGCAAAATTCCGTGAATAAATAGTAAACTTAACTCTTCTTCCTCTTTGTGACTGTACTCTTTTGCTTTATCTTTTACAAAATCGATTGAAATTATTATTGAACCTAATGGCATATTAGGAAAGTTAAACTCCATTGGAAAACTTAAAACATCTGTTGGCTCATCTTTTTGTCTATGCTCTTTATTAATCTCTTGAATAGTTTTGTTATCAACAATTAAAAGCTCTATATCTTTTGAAGTTAAAGTTGATGCTATTTTTTCTAGACTCTCTAAATCTACATCAAAATTAGTTTGATTATCTAAATCTATCATTTTTATCCTAGTTTTAAATTTATTTTAATAGTATATTATTTTTACAATAAATCTAAGGAGAAAAGATGAGTTTAGAAATAGGAACAAAAGCTACAATAGAGTATAAAGTTCAAAATAAAGATTTGGCTGCAAATTTGCAAATTTCGGTTGATGATAATTTTCCGCCAGTTTTTGCAACTGCTAGAATGGTAGCTTTAATGGAGTGTAGTGCTGCTAAGATGATGAAAGAGCTTTTAAAAGATGGAGAGCTTAGTGTTGGAGTTGGAGTTGATATAAAACATTTAGCACCAACTTTAGAAAATGACACAGCAGTTTCAACAGCAACTTTTGTAGGAATTGAAGGAAAACTATATAAGTTTGAAATAGAGGTTGTTGATAGTGGTGGAGTTATTGGAACAGGAGTTCATACAAGAGCCATTGTATCAAATGAGAGATTGATAAGTGGAGCAAAAAAAAGAGTAGGAAAATAGTCCTACTTCTTTATAATAACAACTTCCAAAGAGCTTTTTTGAACAACTAAAGCCTTTTTATCAGGAACAACAGAGTTACTACTTTTTTTCAAGAATCTACTTTTTAAATCTTCAATTTCATTCTCAAGAGATTGAATAACACTGTCTTTTTGTAAGATAATATCAACACCAGCTAAATTTACTCCTAAATCTCTAGTCAAAGTTAAAACATATTTTATATGATTTATATCTTTTTGAGAGTAAAGTCTTATTTTTCCATTTGTTCTTGATGGTTTAATAAGTCCTTCTCTCTCATATTGTCTTAGAGTTTGAGGATGAATATTTAAAATTTCAGCAACTGCTGATATTAAAAAAATAGGCTCTACATAGCTGTTTTTTTCCATACTCTCTCCTTTAGTTATTTGGTAAATTCTCTTCTAACATTTGCACAAATTTTGGGTCTAAATCCTCTATTTTTGGTAAAATAATATTTGCTTTAAGATATAAATCACCTTTTTGGTTTGTTTTTTTGTTTAAAACTCCAAGCTCTTTTACTCTAAATTTTTGATTTTGTTTTGTATTTTGTGGAACTTTTAGAGTTATATCTTTGTGGATTGTTTTGATCTCAACTTTCCCACCAAAAAGTGCTGTTTTTAATGGAACATCAAAATATTTTGTTAATGTATCACCATCTCTTTCATACTCGTTACTTGGTGCTACATTTATTTTTAAAATCAAATCACCTCTTCTTCCTTGATATGATTTTCCTTTCCCTTTTGCTCTAATTTTTTGACCACTCTCTATTCCTTCTGGAATTTTAATATCAAAAGAGTCATTTGATAAGCTAATATGCTGTTTCCCACCTAAAACTGCCACATCAAAAGGGATTGTAACTTGAGCTTGAGTATCTAAATCAGGTTCATCAAAACCAAATCCACCAAAACCAGAGTTTGAAAATCCTGATCTTCCAAATCCACCAGCACCAAACATCTGTCTTAATATCTCATCTAAATCAACTCCACCACCTTGGCTTCTTGCAAAATCACTAAAATTTTGCCCACCAAACATAGAGTCACCATATTGGTCATACTGTTGTTTTTTTTGTGGATCGCTTAGAACTTCATAAGCTGCATTTATCTCTTTAAATTTATCCTCAGCTTTTGGATCTTTATTTACATCAGGATGATATTTTCTTGCTAATTTTCTATAAGCTTTTTTAATCTCTTCAGCAGTTGCATTTTCGCTAACTTCAAGTGTTTCATATAAACTTTTTGCCATTTTTTCTTTCCTAAATTAATAATATTTTTAAATTTTTTCAAGGCAACATTATATCCAAACCTTGAGTCAAAGTCAATCAAGGTTGAAAGTAGTTTTATAAAATTTTGATATAATCCTTTTTATGAAAAAATATGATTATATAATTATTGGTGCTGGAATTGCTGGTTGCTCTTTGAGTTATTTTTTAAAAAAAGAGTCAAAAAGTGTTCTTTTAATTGATAAAAACAAAGATGTTGCTTTTGGAGCAAGTGGAGCTGCTGGAGCATTTTTATCTCCACTTTTAGGAAAAAGTAACAACTTTAAAACTTTGGTTACAGAAGCTTTAAAATTTTCAACAAATATTTATAAAAAAGAGTTTAGTCAATTTTTAGATAATTGCGGAACTTGTAGGATTCCAAAAAACAGAGATGAAGATAATAAGTTTCAAAGCTACATTCCATTTATGGATTTTGAGTTTGAAAAGTTTGAAGATGGATATTTTTTTCCTGTTGGAAGTACAATAAAACCATATGAGATTTGTAAAGCTTTGAGTAGTGATGTAGAGAAACTTTTTGATTATGAGGTTTTAAAAATTGAGCAAAAAGATGATTTTTGGATAATAAATAATGAGATAAAAGCAAATAAACTATTTTTAGCAACAGGTGCAGATATTTCACTAATTTCTGAGCCATATTTTGATATAAGAGCCGTTTGGGGACAAAAGATTGATGTAAAAACTTCTACAAAAGTTGATATAAACTATCATAAAGAGTGCTCTTTATCAAAAAGTAACAACGGCATAGTTTCAATTGGTGCAACACACAATAGATTTAGTGAAGATATGAGTGATAGCTCGTATAATTTAAAACTAAAAAATATAAATGAAATTAACCATAATGAAAAGACATTACAAATTATGAAAAATGATACAAAAGAGCTTTTAGAAAAAGCAAATAGTATTAAAAAACTTGAAGATGTTGAGGTTTTAGATGTTAAAATAGGGGCTAGATCTTCTAGTGTTGATTATTTTGCAATGATTGGCTTGCTGGTTGATTCTAAAAAGAGTTTTGAAAAATATCCTCACATAAAAAATGGAACGCATATAAAAAATGAGAATTTGGAAGTGATTAAAAATCTATATACTCTAAATGGTATTGGTGGAAGAGGATTTGTATTATCTTTATATTTAGCACACAATTTAGTTGAAAGTATTTTAAGAGATAAAAAATTAGATGATAATATTACAAATTATAGGCTATTTTCAAGATGGGCTAAAAGACAAAAGGTTTAAAAAATGATAAATATATTAAAAATAGTTTTTTTAGGAGTTGCTGGTTTTGCTTTGTTGGTTTATTTAACTGCTCCAAAAGAGTTTTTAGAGCCAAAAAATAAAAATATTGAGCTAAATTATTCAAGTTTACCTATATATTTTGATATAGTTGGTGGAAGTTCTAATACAAAAAAAGATGAAATTTTTAAAGATTTTCCAATATATTTAGTTGTTTTAAATCATGATTCATTGGCTGTTTTCAAAGATTTAGAAAAAGTTGATTATAAAAATATTGTTTTTGTTGCAAATATTTCAAATACACCTTGGCTCATTAAAAAAATGGCAGTTGAGGGTGAGTTGGAAAAACTTTATAAAGATTCAAAAATAACTCTAATAAATGACTCAAATGGAGAGTTTGTAAAAGCTTTGGGATTAAAAGATAACTCTATGAATAGCTATTTTGTCTATAAAATCAATAAAGATTTAACTATTGATTCTATTTTTTCAAAAAAGGTTAAAATGGGTGCTTTGCAAGATGGTATAAGCGAAGATGAGATAAAAGTTGAGATTATTGAATTTTTAAATGAGTTAAAAAAGTATTAAAATAGGATTTAAATCCTATTTTATATAGTTGCTTTTTTTATCCTCTGTATCTATTTCTTGACCTATCTCTTGGTATCTTTTAAAATAATATTTTACAAAAGCGTTTATATTTTTATCATTTGGCATAAAATATTTTCCATCTTTTGTTGCATAGAAGTTTAAAAATATTGTAGCATCAAGTTTATCTAAATAGTGTTTTGCTAGTTTTGTATAGTTTTCAATATACCACATTTTAAGATTTTGATAGTTCACTTCACTCATATTTATATCTAATTTTTTATTCTCATCACTCCAAGATAAAACACCACTTTCAAAAAGTCCTGCAAGATGAATTAAACCTTCACAATAGTATGGTTGAACTTCATCAACCTCCATCCAAGATATAAGTCCTACACTTCTTTTTATTAAATCTATTAAAACTTGCTCTTTTAAGTGTAGCTCATCTGTTGAGACATCAAGAAAGAAAGATATTAATCCACCAGTTGTTGCTTTGAACTCTTCTATATTTTTGTAGTTTCCTGTTTTATTCATTAAAGATTCACTCTCTTCATCGCACCATAAAATGTGTCCATATTCATGCCCAATAGTGCTAATATCATAAACACTATGCCAAGATTGTGTTTGATTAAATAAAAACTCTCTATCTTTTCTTAAAAACTCTTGCCCAAATATTTCACGGCTTAGTTTTAAAAATGGTTTAGCTCTGCTACTTTGTAAAATCTCATCAGAAAATGCAAATATCTTTTTACCAAGCTCTTTTGAAACAACTTCATCATTTGGAACAACTTGTGCTGAAAAAAGACCATTTAACTCAGCTCCAAAAAACAGAGCTGGTCTTCCAACATAAAGTTGTACTTTATCAAGTGATTTGAAGCTAAAATCAAAGATTTTTTTGTAGCTTTCGTTTGCTTCAAAACTACTAAATATTTTTGTAAATGATGATTTTATCTTATTTACTCTATGGTCATTTTGTGCAAATTTTGGATTTGTAACTCTTATATCCCACTCTAGTGCAACTGCTTTTCTAAAGTGGTCTTCATAGTATTCAAGTGGATGTCCTATTTGAATAGGTGTAGTTATCTTCATCCAAGCTCTATCAACATCTGCCCATTTTGAAACTAGATTATTTGTGTTATCCTCTCCAAATGCCACAATCAAGCTTTGAATATATGCTACATACTCCCACTTTTGATTATATACATCATCTTCAAGCTCTATTAATTTGTCTGCAAACTCTTCAAGAGCATCTATAACTTGTGTTGTCTCTTTTTTGAAAGCTTTTATATATGCTTTTGAACTATAAGTTTCATTCTCTTTTACTAAAGCAGAATAACATCTATCAGCAATAATTCCACCATGACCTAAATCTAAAAGCTTCTCATCTTCAAGATATTTCATAATTTTCTCTTCATTACCTTCAAATTTAGCATTTAATTCTTTGTTTATTTTATTTATTATGTGTGCTGTCCAAGAGCTTTGCCAAGCGCTCATTTGAAGACCAATATTGTAAACTCCTATAAAAATCTCTTTATAAAAAGGAGTTAAAAGCTTGTTTTGAGCTATAAAATCTATTAAGTTTTTATGTTTTTCATGCCAATATTTTTTTACAAATTGATACGCTTTTTCTTGAATTTCAATAATCTCTTTTTCACTCTTTTCAAGTTTTTTCAAAACTTGAACTAAACTATCATCTCTTAAATTTACAAGCCTTGTAACAAGTGCAAATCTTAAATCATCACTCATTTTCAAATCTAAACTCTTTGCAAAATCATCTATTATAAATAGTTTATCAAACTCTTTGTCTTCTAAAAATTTTAACAACTCATTTGTTTTTGCTTTTTCTTTGTCTAAATAGTCATAAATTTTTTGTAAATCATCTATAAAATTTTGTTTTGTCATCATTTTTCCTATTAAAATCTATTTCTTCTGCTTCTATTCGAAAAATAGTTTGTTAAATATACTGAAAGAAAGATATATATTATAAAGTACATAATTGAATAGAAAAGGTATAAAAATAGTGTTCCTAATTCTAAAAATATTATTGATATAAACCACAGAACTAAAGTTGCACACGCTAACAAACTTGTTATGACAAGCCAAATTAAACCATTAGCACCATTTACTTTAGTTGTAATTTCTACATATAAGATGAATAAAGCTATACCTGAACATATAAAAAACCAGTAATCCCAGATTTTTAACATTATTTCCATAATCTTTCCTTCTCAATAAATACCAAAATTTTATCATAAAGATACTATATAAATGAAGCTATTATATTTTAGCAATGTGTATATTCAAGTGCTAATTTTTTAAAAAAACTTTAGCCAAGTTTAATAAAGGTTTGATAAAATTCCTTTTTGAAAAATTTAAAATATTTATAATAAAATAAAAAAAGGAGATTTTTTTATGGCAAAACATCAATTTCAAACAGAAGTAGGGCAGCTACTTCATCTAATGACGCACTCTTTATACTCAAATAAAGAGATTTTTATAAGAGAGCTTGTATCAAATGCTAGCGATGCTATTGATAAATTAAACTATCTAAGACTTACAGATGAGAATTTAAAAGATAAATTTGCTTCTTGGAAAGGGGAGATTAATATATCTTTTGATGAAAAAGACAAATCTTTAACAATAGTTGATAATGGTATTGGTATGAATGAAGAGGATATGATTAATTCAATTGGTACTATTGCAAAATCAGGAACAAAATCTTTTGTTGAAGCACTAACAGGTGATGCAAAAAAAGATTCAAACTTAATTGGTCAATTTGGAGTTGGATTTTATTCTGTATTTATGGTCGCAGAAAAAGTTGATGTAATCTCTAAAAAAGCTGGTGAAGAGACAGCTTATAAATGGAGTTCAACTGGAACTGGAGAGTTTGATTTAGCACCTTGCACAAAAGAGACAAATGGAACAGTTATCTATATCAAATTAAAAGATGATGAGGTAAGTGAGTTTGCAAGTAAATATAGAATTAAAAATATAGTTGAAAAATATTCAAATCATATTGCATATCCAATTTTCTTAAATTATGAAGAAGAAGTTACGCAAACTCTAAGTGAAGAGGATAAAAAAGCTGGAAAAGAAGCAGTTAAAACTATTGAGAGAAAACATGAACAAATAAATGCAGCAACAGCACTTTGGACTCAAGCAAAAGCTAAATTAAAACAAGAAGATTATAATAGTTTTTATAAATCAATATCTCAAGATTCAAATGATCCATTAGTTACAATTCACACAAAAACAGAGGGTGTAAACGAATATACAACTCTATTTTACATTCCAAAAAATGCACCAATGGATATGTATAGAGCCGATTATCAAAGTGGAATTAAACTTTATGTAAAAAGAGTATTTATAACAGATGATGATAGAGAATTATTACCAACTTACTTAAGATTTGTAAGAGGAATTATTGATAGTGAAGATTTACCTCTAAATGTAAGCCGTGAGATTTTACAAGAGAATAGAATCCTAGCAAATATCAAACAAAGTAGCGTTAAAAAGATTTTAAGTGAGATTAAAAAATTATCAAAAGATGAGGAGAAATATTCACAATTTATCTCTCAATATAATCGTGCATTAAAAGAGGGAGTTTATCAAGATTATACAAATAAAGAGTCTATTTTAGAGCTTTTAAGATACAAATCTACTGCTGATGAGAAGAAATTAACTTCACTTGAAGATTATAAACAAAGAGCAAATAGTGAGCAAAAGGCTATTTACTATATTGTTGGAGATAACGAAAAAGTTTTAAGAAACTCTCCTTTAATCGAAAGCTACAAAAAAAATGGAATCGAAGTTTTAATCTTAGATGATAAAGAGATAGATGAGATCGTAACTCCAACAATTGGTGCATTTAAAGAGTGGCAATTTAAAGATGTTACAACTTGTGAAGCTCCAAAATCACAAATTAGTGAAGAGGAGAAAAAAGAGATAGACGAGAAATATAAAGATATAGTTGTGAAAATCAAAGAGAAACTAAAAGATGAGGTAAAAGATGTAAAACTTACTTCAAGACTTGATAGTTTTGCCTCTTGTATTACAAAAGATGAGCAAGATGCACAAATGGCTGCTATGGCTCATATGTTTAAAGCAATGGGACAAGATGTTCCAGATGTGAAACCAATTTTAGAGATAAATCCAAATCATGAGATAGTACAAAAACTAAATCTTACAAAAGATGAAGAGCTTATTGAAGATATTGCTTGGATTTTACTAGATTTAGGAAAAATTAGTGAAGGAATGGATATAAGCGATAGAGTTGCATTTACAAAAAGACTTACAAAAATTACTGCAAAATCTCTATAAAAGTTTAAAAGCCCAAAATAATTGGGCTTTTAAAACAATATTTAGATAGAATATAAACTTTATAATTATTCTATTAGGAAGTTTATGGAACAGTTTATCCAAGATTGGGGCTATATAGCTCTTTTTTTATACTCATTTGGTGGTGGTTTTTTAGCATTAGTTATAGCTGCTGCTTTCTCATTTGATGGTACTTTAAATATATATGTAACAATTGCAGTTGCTGCTTTTTCAAATATTATTGGTAGTCAATTTCTATTTTTTATGGCAAAAAAGAATAAAATATTTGCTCAAGATATGATGAATAATCACAAAAGAAAAGTTGCATTTGTTCAACTTCTATTTAGAAAATATGGATCATTTATAATTATTGTTCAAAAATATATTTATGGAATTAAAACTTTAGTTCCTTTAGTTATGGGAATTTCTGATTACAATGCTTATAAATTTACAATTTTAAATATTATAGCTTCTATTTTATGGGCTGTTACTATTGGTTATGTAAGTTATGTAGCTGGATCTTTTTTATTGGAGTTTGCTGATAATATTAAATATATAGGTTTAATCACAGTTGTAGTTGTATTAGGTATTTTAATAATGAGCTTTAGACCAAAAAAGAGAAGAAAGAGTAGAAAAAATGAAGTTTAATGAACTAAATATAGATAAAGATTTAGTAGAAAATTTAGAGAGTTTAAACTTAATAAATCTAACACAAATTCAAGAAAAGAGTTTAAAATATAGTTTAGATGGTAAAGATTTAATAGCACGAGCAAAAACAGGTTCTGGAAAAACTCTTAGTTTTTCACTTCCAATAATAAAAAATTTAAATCCAAAAAAATTTAGAGTTCAATCTTTGATTTTAGCTCCAACAAGAGAGTTAGCATCGCAAATAGCTACAAATTTAAGACAATATTTAAGACATATTCCAAATATAAAGATTTTAACTTTATGTGGTGGAGTTCCATATAAACCTCAGGTTTTATCACTTGAGCATGAGGCTCATATTATTGTTGGAACTGCTGGAAGAGTTTTAAAACATATAGAAGAGGGAAATTTAAAGCTTGAAGATATAAATAGTTTTGTTTTAGATGAAGCTGATAAAATGCTTGATATGGGGTTTTATGATGATATTTCAAAAATAGCTTCAATGCTTCCAAAAAATAGACAAACTATGCTTTTTAGTGCAACTTATGAAGAGAATATTAAAAAATTAGCAAAAGATATTTTAAATAAACCAGAGTTTGTAGAGGTTGAAAATGAAGAGAAAAATCATATTCTACAAATTTTTTATGATACAAACAACAAAGATGATTTAATTGAAAAATTAATCAAAAAATATGAGGCAAAAAGCACAATAATATTTTGTAATCAAAAGATTACTTGTGAAGATTTAGCAGATAGCTTATTTAATAGAGGCTTAGATGTATTAACTTTACATAGTGATTTGGATCAAAAACAAAGAGATGAAACTTTGGCAATTTTTTCAAATAAGAGTTATCCAATTTTAATTGCAAGTGATGTTGCAAGTAGGGGAATTGATATTTCAGATATTGATTTAGTTATAAATTATGATGTAGCACTAAATAGTAAAATTCACACTCATAGAGTTGGAAGAACAGCAAGAGCTGGTAAAGGTGGAGTTGCTATTACTTTTTATAATCAGGCTGAAATGAGTAGAGTTTTAGAGATTAAAGATGAGTTTGGTGATATTTTATTTGAAGATGATAGTGATATAACATATAATAGTAGTTTTAAAATAGATAGTGAATTTAGAACAATTTATATAAATGGTGGAAAAAAACAGAAACTTAGAAAAGGTGATATTTTAGGAAGTTTAACAGCTGGAATTGGCTTAAATAAAGATGATGTTGGAGTTATTGATGTACTTCCTACTTGCACTTATGTAGCTATAAAAAAAGATAAATTAGATTTTGTTATGGAAAATTTAAATAAGACAAAAATAAAAGGGAGTTACTATAATATTTATGAAAAATAGAGATAAGTTCATTAAAACTATGTTACTATTTTTAAATATTTTTAGGGGTTTAAATGCTTGCAAATAGAATTTTTATAAAAACTTTTACAATATTTTTAATACCATTAATTATTGCTCTAATATTAAATATAAATCTATTTTATAATAGTTCAACTACTATAGAAAATATCGTATCTATAATATTATTTATATTTATATTTATTCTTTTTGTATACTCTTTTTTGGTTCTAAAAAATATGGGTTCAAAACAAGAGAAGAGATTTTTAGATGCACATAAGCATCAAAATATATATAAAACATTAAATTTACTAAATAAAATGTTGCCAAAACTTGATAAAAAAAATATGGCATTTTCACAAATTTGTGAGATTTTATCAAAAAATAAAAATATATCTTTTAATTTTATATATGATATTGATAAAAAAGAGTTGATCTCTCAAAAAACAGTTCAAAAAGAGTATCTAGAAAATAGAGCTACAAAAAAAGATTTTGTAAGTGAAACTTTGGTCTCTCAAATTATAAAAAGTGGTGAGAGTTTAGTTGTAAATATTCTAAAAGATGAGAAAAAATCTATTTTTTATGGAAAAACAGATGAGTTTAAATTAAACTCACTTTTAGCAATTCCTATAAAAAAATTTGATAAAACGGTTGGAGTTTTGGTTATTTACTCTCATTTTCAAGACTTTTTTGATGAAGATATTAAAAATATTTTTGAAAAATTTGTTTTGGATATAACAGCACTTTTAGAAAAACTTGAATTAAAAGAGCAAAAAAGAAGACAAGAAGAGGAGTTAAAACTTACTTCATATGCTTTTGAAGAGTCTTTTGTACCTATGATAATAACTGATAAAAGAAACAATATCATAAAAGCAAATCATGCATTTTTAAAAATAATGGCTTATGAAAGAGCCGATATATTAGGAAAAAATCCAAGAATTTTTAAAACAGCACACCAAGATTTTACATCTGCTAAAAGATTATGGGATAATCTTTTAGCAAAAGGTTACTGGAGTGGAGAGGTTTATAATAGAAAGGCAAATGGTGAGATAATTGCTTTAAAAGGTACAATTACAGTTGTAAAAAATAGTGAAGGACAAATCACAAACTTTATTGGTCAATATATGGATATTAGTGAACAAAAAGATAAAGAGAAAGTTTTACAATATCAAGCAACTCACGATAATCTAACAGGTCTTCCAAATAGACTTTTATTAACAGATAGAATAGAACATGCAATTACAAGAACTTTAAGACATAAAATTTATGGTGGACTTATTTTTATAGATTTGGATAATTTCAAAGAGGTAAATGATACTTTAGGTCATGATATAGGAGATATTCTCTTAATAACTGTTGCTCACAAAATTAAAGAGTGTGTAAGAGATGAAGATACAGTTGCCAGAATTGGTGGAGATGAGTTTATAGTTTTGATTGATAATGTTGGAAATAATAGTGATGATGCTAGAAAAAATATAAACTTTATAGCTCAAAAAATAAAAGACTCTTTAAATAGTATAACTCATATTGAAGGTCATATTAATGTTTCAACTCCAAGTATTGGAATAACTTTGTTTCATGATGCAAGTGTAAGTGTTCAAGATATTATAAAACAAGCAGATACGGCTATGTATAGTGCTAAAAAACAGGGTAAAAACTCAATTGAGTTTTTCTAAAATCCCCTTTTAAATATTACAGTTATTATTTAAATCATTTGTTAAAAAGTCATCGTAAGGTTCTAAATGAATACTTACAATCCACTCTCTTTTCTCATCTATTCTTTTTATCTCATCTTCTATTTCATGACTTATTTTATGGGCTTCCATTAGTGTAATCAAGCAGTTAAAAACTATATGAACATCAACAAAAAATTGATTAGAAGCCTCTCTTGTTTTTAAAAGATGGTATGAATTTACTTGAGGGCTATTTTTTATAACTTCCTCTATTTGAGAGACAATCTCTTTGTCAAGTGATTTATCTAATAAAACCAAAGTTCCTTTTTTGATTATTTCAAAAGCTGAGTATATAATATAAAATGAGATTAATGCTCCAATAATAACATCAAAAATCTCATACTCTGTAATAGATACTAAAACAAGAGATGCTAAAACAGCAATATTGCTTAAAACATCAGTTTTATAGTGTAAAGCATCAGCTTTTATAATCATAGATTGAGTCTTTTTTGAAACATAATTTAAATAAGTAACCAAACCTATTGTTATAATTAAAGATAGAATCATAACATAAATTGAAATATCTAAATATTGAGAAGTCTCTCCTAAAATAGCCTTTTTTACTGCATGATATAGAAGAAAAATCCCAGAAAGAGTTATTATAACTCCTTCAATTACCAAAGCAAATGCCTCTATTTTACCTCTTCCATAATTAAAATTTTTATCAGCTGGTTTTTCTGAATTTAAAACAGCAAAATAGTTAAATATAGATACAAACATATCTAAAATAGAGTCAACAGCAGATGCTAAAACTGCAACAGAGCCACTAAATATTCCAATTATTAGCTTAAGTAGAGTTAATATTGCAGCAACAGTAGAGGATACTATTGTTGCTTTTTTTTGAGGTGAAATTTTAATATTCATAATTTATGGCGCCAATCTTGAAATAGTCCAGCTACCATCTTCTTGTAAGCTATATAAAAATCTATCGTGAAGTCTATCTTCTCCACCTTGCCAAAACTCAATTCTTATTGGTTTTAAAACATATCCACCCCAAAAAGATGGTAGTGGAACTTCACCTTTTAAAAACTTTCTTTTCATCTCATCAAATTTTTGCTCTAAAAGTGCTCTTGAGCTTATAGTTTCACTCTGTCTTGAAACCCAAGCTCCAATTTGGCTACCTTTTGGACGACTTAAAAAATATTTAAGTGAATCAGCCTTTGATATTTTTTCGATATTTGCTTCAATTTTTACTTGTCGCTCTAGTGGTAACCAAGTAAAAAGTGCTGCAACTTTTGGATTCTCTTCTATTTGTTTTGCTTTTTTACTATCATAATTTGTGAAAAAAACAAACCCTTTTTCACTAAAATATTTTAGTAGAACAGTTCTAGCACTTGGCATCATATTTGCTCCTACAGTTGCAAGACAAAATGCGTTTGGTTCTATTAATTTCTCATTTATTGCATCATTAAACCAAATTTCAAACTGTTTAAAAGGATTTTTATCTAAATCTTTAATATCAAAATTTTTTGTTGTATATTTTCCTCTAATATTTGCTAAATCCAAATTTGACTCCTTATTCATCAAAAATATTAAATAGTATCTGTTTTAAATCATTTTTCATATCATCTAACAAAACTTTTTTATTTGAATAGATATAAAAAGGAACTGTATTTCTCATAGAGTGTTTTAATCTTTTTCTTAAAGTTGAAATCTCATCAATATTTATAAGCTCTTCTGTATCATACAAAAAGAAATCTTTTGCTATTCCTAGATTAAAAGATACTATTTGATATGCAAAAAAAGATTCATCTTTTTCATATTTTTTTACAAAATCTTCCAAAGCAACTTGTAGTTTGTTTAATCTATTTTGAGTAATAAATCCAAAACTCTCTCTAAATTTATATCTTTCAACTGTAGAAAAATTTAATACCTTGTAAAAATCATTTAAATTTTTCCAATGACTTTTAAATCTTCTTTTACCAAATAAAACCTCTTCAAAACAGTATAAGTATTTTATATCTTCTTTAGTTAAAAGCTCTTTATTTCGTAAATCAAAATATCTATTTTTAAAAAGTGAAATTAACCAATTTTCATCTAATAAAGAGATAGTATCCAACTCTTTTTCTCTATTTTTATTTTTAAAATTCCAAAGCATTGATATTGAGTTTGAAAGTTTATCATCATTGTTTTGATCTTTAAAATATTCATTTGATAGATATTGAACAACAGTTTCAAGCAAAGAGTCTGTTTTTGCAATTCCATCATTAAAAATAACTTTTTTATATAGATTAAATCTCATCTCCAACATATGCTCAATATCAATTAAGCTTGTATCAAAAAAACTCAAATAAAAACTACTCTCTTTTTGTACTAAAACAGCTTGTTTTGTAATTCTTATATGATCATTAGCACCTGTTATATAACCACTTGCCAACATATCTCTGTTTATATAATCAAGTCTATCAGCATCAACAGTGCTATCTATAAAATTGTGTAAAACTTTAAAATCAAAATTCTCATAAACTTGCTCCTCTAAAATTAAAAGTGCTAATTTTTTGATCAATTTTATATACTCTTTTTCACTCTCTTTTGAAATTAACTCTTCAAGCTCATAATCAAAAAGAAGTTTTAATAGATTTTGACCAATAGCTTCATGTAAAACCTCTTTGTCATTGTTTGTAATCTCTTCATAATTTTCTTTAAATATCTTCTCTTTATTTAAAAGCTCTTCATTTTTCTGCTCTTTTTGTTTGATTGTTTTATAAACTTTTTTTAAAGCATATTCAACTTGATGAGAGAAGGGAAGATGTCCAACATCGTGAAGAAGACCAACTACTCTTATGGTTTGTAAAAAAATAGTATAAGTTGCTCTTTGAGATTTTGATTTTGTTGGAATTATAAATTGATATAGTGCTTTATTGTCAAAATACTCCATATCATCAATATTGATTTTTAGATTATCTTTTTTAATAATAGAGATTAAAACTTTTTTCAAAGATGCCAAAAAATCATTTTTTGTACTCTTATTTGCATTTAAAAGAGCATTTTTAAATAAAAAAGCACTTAAATGCATTGTTCCTAAACTGTGAATAAATCTCTTTGTTGTAATTGATGGGTATGAAAAGTATGCTAAAGCATTTTGGGTAATAAATTGTAATCTATTTAAAATTTTTGTTTGAAGAATTTTATCTTCAAGCTTTGTATATTCAATGTGATTGTAAATAGTGTCGTTAATTAGTCTATTGTGTATTTTGTATCCTTTTTATTTATTGATTTTTATTTTCAAAAATTCTCTCTGTAAACTCTGCAAACTTACCACGAACAGCTTTTTCAAGCTCTATTGCAAACATTTTAAGTTCACTGTGAGTTTGTGAAGTCTGTTTTAAAAGAGTTGTTAATCCGTTATTATATTTGTTTAAATATAAATTGTCTATTTGTCTATTTGAACCAATTACAATTGCCATACAACTCTCATCAAGTCTTGAAAGTATTAGTTGAGTTGTTTTTTCACTACTATTTTGCCACTCATCCATAATTACAATAGAGGCTGATAATGTTCTTCCTCTAGCTTCCCCTGGCCATAAAGTCTCTATACAATATTTTGTTTGTAACTCTTCTACTTTAGAGCTTATTGATTCTAAATTTTCTCTATTTTCACTCTTTTTTAGATATTTTTTAGCAATAAACTCCAAAGTATCATATAAAGCCATATTGTAAATTCTAAACTTCTCATCATTTCCAGATAAAAAGCCAACTTCAGCACCTTTATCAAGTGATTCAATAGAGTTTCTTACATATACAATTTTGTCATATAAACCCAAATCAATCAATCTCATGGCACTTATAATTGACATTAATGTTTTACCACTTCCTGCTTTTGCATCAACTACAAGTAAGTCAAACATATTTGACAAAATCGCTTTACAAAATAGTTTTTGTTTTAGATTTACGGGTTTTATATTTAAGGTTTTAAAATCACTCTCTTTTAAAATATCAATTTTGCCATTTACAATGGTTGCATACTCAATATTTCCATCATCACTCTCAAATGAGTATGAAAAATTTTCAATCTCATAATTATCATCTACTAATTTAATATCTTTATTCTCTAAGCTATTAAATAAAGATGAATCAAGTTTTAAGCTCTTTAAAAAATTAAATTTTGGAACTGTAGATTTATCATCATGTAAAGTCTCTGTTTTAATCCCTTTAAAAAGGGCAAAAGTTCTAGCATAAACATCAAGTGATAAAAATATAGTTTGACAACCTTTAAAATACTCTTGAGCAATAGAAGCAACTTCAATAATTCTTTTATCATTTGATTCAGAGATATGAATCTGCTCAATTGAAGTATCATATCTATCTTTAGAGATAATATTAATATTTATATCATCATCATAAAGTTTTACAACTTTAAAACCAGTTTTATAATCAAGCTCTTTAATCTTCATCTTAGCTAGTAATCTTGCAAACTCTCTTGAATAAAAGCCTAATTCATTTGTCAGTTTCTTTTTGTCCTCTAGCTCAAGTAAAACTGTTTCAGGAATAACAATATGGTTAGTTTTATTGTCTGATATTTTGTAGAGATTTTGAAGATTTTGTAAGATGATATTTGTATCTAATACATATACTTTTTCTTTCATAGTAAAATTTTATCACAAATTAATATCAAAAAGGTTACATAAAATATAGTTTTTAAAAAACTATAGTATAATCTAATTCTAATTTTTAAACAAAGGCATAAGATTGGAAATTATTTTTATAGCTTTATTATTGGTAATTGTTTTTTTTCTAGTTGTTTTAATAATAATTAAATATAAAAGTAGCCAAGAAATGCAATCTGAAATCGAAGATTTAAAAAGAAAAAATAATATTTTAAGACAGTACAATAAAGCTACAAAAACATCAAACATAATTTCAAATAGCGATTTAAAAGGAAATATTACCTATGTAAACGATAAGTTTTGCGAAGTTTCTATGTACACAAGAGAAGAGGTAATGGGTAAACCTCACAATCTTATAAGAGGTGAACCAGATGGAAAAATATTTAAAGAGATGTGGGAAACTATTCAAAGTGGAAAAGTTTGGAAAGGAAATCTTAAAAATACAAAAAAAGATGGAAGTTTTTACTATATAAATACAACAATATCTCCAATTTTTGATGAAAATGGAAAAATCTTTGAGTATGTTGCAATTAGACATGAAATTACAGATTTGGTTCAAAAAACAAATGAGTTAAATAGAATTTTAAGAGAGGATTATTTAACAGGAATTGGAAATAGATACAAACTTATAGAAGATATTTCAAAAAAAGAGAGTTTATCTATTGCACTATTGGATATTAAAAATTTTAGTGAATTAAATGATTTGTTTGGATATCAATTTGGTGATATGGTATTAAAGTTAGTTGCTAGAAAAATTGAGGATTTAATAAAAAAATATAAAAATTATAGTGTTTATAGAGTAACTTCAGATGTATTTGCTATTTTAGCTCAAGATGTAAAAAGAGAAGATTTTATAGAGTTTGTTAAAGAGATATCTTTAATTGTTTCGGAAAAACCTTTTAGTGCAAATAGAAGACAGGTCTTTATATCACTTGCTTATTGCTTCTCATTTGAAGAGAAATCACAACTTTTAGAGAGTGTTAATATAATAAGAAAATATGCTAAAAAACATAAAAATCATATCATTTATGATAAAAATCTTAATATAGAAAAAGAGTATGAAAACAATATTTACTGGACACAAAGAGTAAAAACTGCTTTAGAAAAAGAGCAAATAATACCTTTTTTCCAAGGAATTTATAATTTAAAAACTCAAAAGATAGAGAAATATGAAGCTCTTGCAAGATTAAAAGATGATAATAGCACAATAACACCTTATTTCTTTTTGGAGATATCTAAAAAATCTGGACAATATAAAGATATTACAAAAAGTGTGATAGAGAAGAGTTTTGAGTATTTTAAAGACAAAGATTATGAATTTTCAATTAATCTTGCTTTTGAAGATATCTTAGATGATGAGGTAAAAGAATTTTTAATCAAAAAAATAGAAGATTATAATATAGGTTCAAAATTGGTTGTAGAGATAGTTGAGAGCGAAGAGGTTGAAGATTTTGAACTATTAAATGAATTTTTAGAGCTTTTAAGCTCTTATGGATGTAAAATTGCAATAGATGATTTTGGAAGTGGATATTCAAATTTTGAGTATTTAACAAAAATGAGAGCAGATTATATAAAAATTGATGGCTCTTTGATAAAAGATATTTTAGATAGCAAAAGTAATCAGAATATTGTAAGTATGATTATAGGTTTTGCAAAAGAACAAGGATTTAAAACTATTGCAGAGTTTGTATGGAGTAAAGAGATTTTTGATAAGGTAAAAGAACTAGGAGTTGATTATATTCAAGGTTACTATATAAGTGAACCAAAAGAGAATATAGATGCTTAAGAGAGATATCTCTTAAACATCTGATAGTTTTACAAGAGCCTTTAAAATCTCTTGTGCACTATCTTTATTTAAAGCTTTTTCATAAGTTGTTAAAATCTCTCTAGCTAAAATATTTGCACCTAAATGTTGAAACATAATTCTCATAGCTTGAAGTCCTTTTTGACCTCCACCGCCACTGTGTGTTGCAAGAGCAACTATTTTATCATTAAATGCATCTCTCCAATTTTTTGTAGATCTTGAAGTCCATGCCATTGCATTATTTAATACAGGTGGCATAACTCCATTGTACTCAGGTGCAACTACAATAAAAGCTTTTAAATCCATTATTTTTGTAGTTAAATCAAGTACAGATTCAGGAATACCATTTTTATCCTCTTCAACTGTGCTATATAGTGGTAAATTATAATCAACTAGATTTATAATTTCACTATCAAAATTTAATTCATCTGCTATATTTTTTAACTCATTTGCTAATTTTAAATTATTATTAGAACTAGCTACTAATATTCCAATTTTTGACATTTTTAAATTCCTTTTATATTTTTTATAAGAGGTGATTATAGCTTAGATTTTATTAATTGAAAGTATTTTGATGGTGGTTCGAGACAGAATCGAACTGTCGACACAAGGATTTTCAATCCTTTGCTCTACCGACTGAGCTATCGAACCACAATCATAAAGTGGTGGTGAGAGAAGGATTTGAACCTTCGAAGCCGTAGGCGGCGGATTTACAGTCCGCAGGATTTGACCACTCTCCAACCTCACCATAAAAAAAAACTTAAATTAAGTGGATGGGGTAGAAGGATTCGAACCTTCGAATGACGGTACCAAAAACCGTTGCCTTACCGCTTGGCGATACCCCAATAATTTAAGTGGACGAAATTATAGTATTATGAATATTAAACTTTGATAAAAATATAGGCTTTTTATGAAATTTATTCATAAAAAGCAGGAGTTGGAGGAAAGGTATCAAATGCTCTTTTAATTGCAAAATCAACTTGATTTTTATTTTTAATATTTTGAGTTGGATGTGAAAATTGAAGATAGTTTATAGATTCAGGAATAGTTTTCTCTTTTTTATATACAAAAGCAACTTTTTTGCCCATTTTTTCACTATTTTCAAATATTGTTTTTGCATATTCAAAAATGTGTGGAAACTCTTTTTTATTTAATTTATCTCCCCAGCAAAAAAATAGAAACTTTCCAGCTGGAACAAAGTTTTTTACATCTATATACATAATATCTCTATCAAATTCAGTATTCTGATTTGAGTTATATTTTTCTAAATCTTCATTGAATTTATTTAAAAGAGTGCTTGAGTCAATATGACCCTCTATTAGATTAAACAAATTTTTAATCTCTACAATTTTTCCTTTACAATGCTCACTCATCGCTTGTTTAAAAGATGTTATGTAGCCTTCACTTTTTAACTCTATTAACTCATCAAAAGAGTTAAAATCTTGTTCTAATAAAAATTTATTAGAGTCATAACCAAGAGGTGTAACAACTGGATTATATAAAATCACTGTTCCAATTATATTTTTTTTTCTACTCTCTTTTGTTTTTATTAACTCTTTAAACTCTTTTACACTTATATCATTTTCTCCAAAGTACATATAACTTTGAGTTAAAAAAACCTCTTCGTACATTGTTTGAATTTCACCAAAATATTGCATTTTTATCCTTTATTATCTCTATTTATATATGTTTTAAAGTCACCACACTCTTGAATTAGCTCATTATAATATCTTGTATCTTTAAAATTATTTTGTAAAATATTAAAATATCTTGAACCACTATCTTCTAAAAATTTTTCATAAAACTCATCAGAACCATAGTTATAAACACTATTTTTTTTCCACCAATTATTCTCTTGAGGATATTTATCGTAGTTTAAATCAAAAATAGCCAATTTTGTCTTTGCAATTAAATATGTTATTTTAGCATTTAGCTCTATATCTTTAGAGTTTTCTAAAGCTTTTTCATAATAATTTATTGCAAGATTTAATTTTTGCTCTTGAAGTTTTGGAGTGTGAACTAAATAGTTACTTCTATAAACAGTTGTAACTCTATTTATATTTCCAAAGTGGCTTAGGTTGTACAAACTATTTGCTAATAGGAAGTTATCCATAACACTATTTGGATTTTTTTCTAACTCATTTTCTATTTTAATAACTCTTTGCAAAAACTCTCTTATAGTAAATGGTTCTTTTTTACCACTTCTATTATTTCCACGAATTAGTCCATTAAAAGGGTTGAATTCAACTTTTGTTTTATCTAAGATTTCAAAATTTGTATCAAGAGCCTCTTGAAATTTTAAATTGTTTATTAAAACTGTAATTTTTGCAAAATCAAAACTACTCTTATTTGCTGTAACCATTTTTTTAAATCTAGTTTGTAAAAATTCTCTAAGTTTTGTATCTTGTTTTGTCTCTAAAAATATTTCAAATTTTTTAAAGTTCTCTAGGTCAAGATCTTTGTACTCTATATAGTAAAAGTTATCACTTAAATACTTTTCAAAATCTTGATTTTGGTTTTTATATAGATTTGATAGAGTGTTTAAAGTATATTTATATATATCAAACTCATTTTCATTAAAATGTGAAACTCTTTTATAAATCTCATCTTCAATACTACTATCTATACTTTTCAATGAGTTTAAATATAAAATATAAGATGCAACTTCTAACTCATGTTTATTTGGAAACTCTACTAATAATCTATCTAAAATCTTTTTTGACTCTTCATATTTTTTGAAATATATATTAAAGTGAACTAAACTTAAATCTACTAAATATCTATCATCTTTATCTATATTTTTTAAAAAATCAATATATTCACTATTTTCATTTTCATAATCTTTGTAAGCACTACCGTATGTGTTATGAAGAGTTTGAGATTTTAAAAGTTCTCTAAAAATAAGAAAATCAAGCCATTTTGAATTTTTATCTATATTGTATATATTTTTCATCTCTTCAAGAACATTGCTATTGTAATTTAAAGCTCTAATAGCATACATTTTTGTTTTTTCACTATCATCTTTTGCATAAGATAAGAGTTCATTAAAATACTCTTCAGAAGTTATATATTTAAAGTTATAAAAACTTAAATGAGAGTTTATACTATTTTCAAAAAGTTTTGAAAACTCATAAACTCCTTTTGCAATTTCATTATTTCTTACTAAAGCACCTGCATATAAACCTTGAATCCAATCTTTTACAATAGAATTAGTGTTTTCTACTAAATAGAAGTATTTATTATAAATACCTAAAGTTTCAAAAGGAGTTGATCTGTAGTGTGATAGTCTAAGTGCTAAATAAAAATATCTCTGTTTTAGAAAAGTATTTTTTGTACTATCTATTTTAAGTAAAGCTTCTGGTATAAAATCTTTGCAGTAGCTTAAATCTTGATTTTTATAAGGATTGTATATAACACAATCCTCTTGTTGTTTTACAAAATCTAAATACTCTTTAAACTCTTGATCTATTTGTAAATCATAATTTTTGTTTTTATATATAATATCATCTAGTGTAGTTATATCATACTTGTTTTCAAGTGCTACTTGCCACTCTTTTAGATTCTCTTTTTTATTTTTTATACTATATTTATAGATAATATCATTGTATGTTGAAGCGCTTGATAAATCATTTGAGTATTGTAAATATAGATTATCTTTGTTATCTAAAAAATGAAACTCTACATCTTCACTATTCCACCAATATCCACCACCACAAGAAAAAAGTGATAGTGATAAAGATATTGTTAATAGAACTATTTTAAAAATCATATATTTCCTTATTGTTCTAAAATTTGAGCAAGATTATAGCTATTTTTATATTTATATGTATAAAAAATAATCTCATTAAAATAGTTTTTTGAGTGTTTTAAAAAGTCAGATAATGCAATTTTTAAATCATTTGAAGTTACATAATCAAATCTTAAAATATCATCTTTATAGATATATTGTCCTTTAAAATAGTGACTTTTTAAAACTTGAAATCTATTCTCTCCTAAATCTTTAAAATTTTCATTGAAGTCCTCTTTTTTTATACCTTCAAACAAATTTATAGCTCTTTTATTTCTAAATTGTATAGCTTGAGAGTATAAAGGAAGAGCAAGTTTTAATTTAAGAGGGTAATTTTCAAAATTGAATAGATATTTTTTTGCTATATTGTTATCTAAAATATAGTTTTTTGTATTAAAATTTCCCAACTCTGACATATTGTAATACATTAAAACTCCATAATCAGCAGGTGGAATACCTGTTTGTTTATAGTATTTAATTTGATGCAATCTTAAAGTAGTGCTAATAGTTACTTTTAATTCATCTTTTAACTCTTTTAAAAATAAAAAGTAGTTATTTTTAGAGCTATCACTCCAGTCGCAATCTATTTGTAGTTCATTGAAATTAAAATTAAAGCTATTTAGAATTTTGATTATATCTTTGCTTAATCTTTTAAAATCAACATTTTGCATAGTTTTATTTGTAATATAAATTGTTGGAATAAAATCTTTTGGAGGATTTTTTATAAAGTTTGTTTTTATAATCTCAAGTTTATTTGAGTAGTCTATATCTAAAACTTTTATATATAACTTCTCATTTAAAATCTCATTTTTATAAGAATTTTCCCAAACATAGTATGATATCTCAAATTTTTCACTATTTTTTGAGAAAATAAAAATAGAAAATATTAAAATAAAAGCTAAAAGTATAAAAATATATCTCTTCAAATTTACTCCAAAGGTGGTAAAACTATAACTTTTTTTGCTCTTGTAGCTGCTACATAAAAAATATTTAACTCTTCATTTATTTGAGTAAAGCTATAACTATTTTTACTATTTTCAATCTCTTTTTTATTAATAAAATCATTTGTCATAATAACTTGATCATACTCCATACCTTTTGCTTTATGTGCTGTTGTAAATATAATTTCAGCTTCATCTTTATTTTGACATAAAAGCTCTTTTGCTCTTTTATTTATCTCAAAAATACTATCTCCATATGTATTTATGAACTTTATAATATTTAAATAGTCTTGATTTTTTGTCTCTTTTGCAAAATTTTCTAGCTCATATATTGTGCTAAAACTCTTTATCTCATCCACAGATATTTTCTCATTTTTTCTATTTTTTAGATAAAAAATTGAGTAAACAGTTTGATTCATAAATGAGTATGATGAGTATCCACCTTCAAAAAATATCTTTTTATTTTCTTGGATATATTTTACTAACTCTTGAATTAGTGCAAATGATGTTCTTGAGATTATACAAATTGGTTTTGATTTGTCTAAATATCTATCTCCAACTTCTGTAGTTGTCTCAATACCATTTAAAACAAGGTTGTTTTTCCCATTTAAAGAGTAGAGTTTGTTTAAATTTCTCTCTAAATATTTTGCATAGGAGTTTGAAAATCTAAAACTAATAGTTAGATTATAAGCTGGAAGATCAATCTTTGCAAGAGCATTTGTTGCATATCTAAAACTATATATTTGTTGAAAACTATCTCCTACATATATACGATTTTTACCAAAACTTTCAACAATACTAATCATAACATCACTTATATCTTGTGCTTCATCAATTAAAATTAAGTCATAATTTAAATTTTTATCAAAATTGCTACTTAAATAGTACATTTTTAGATAAAAATCGTGAGTTGCATCTATTTTTCTATTTTTCATTGCACTTAAAACAACTTTTAGATGCTCTTTTAGTTTATTTTGGTTTTTATTTAATATTTCTAAAAACTTTGCACTAAAGTCACTTTGTTTTATAAAACTATCAATTAATCTATTATCAAGCTCTTTAATACTTGAGTTACAATAAAAATTTACTAAATCTCTTAAAAGTGAGAGATACTCATTTGAAGCATAAAAGCTTTGATTATTCTCATCATATTCATAATAGCTAATAACTCTATCTAAAACAGTTGTTTTTAACTCATTTGTTAGATTATAGTTTAAAGCTCTTGTTCTTTTGTAAATAAATGAGTGAATAGTGCTTGATTCTAAATTTGGCACTTTGAAATCTTTTAATTTCTCTAAAATTGATGTTTGTAAAGATTTGTTATAAGCTAAATAAAGAATTTTTAAATGTGGATTTTTTTGTGCATATAGAAGTAGAGTTGTAGTTTTTCCACTACCAGCAACTGCATTTATTTTAAAAGAGCTTAATGTGCTATTTACAATATTCTCTTGTTCATTAGTTTTAACTATTTTTTGCAAAATTATGAAATCTTTCTTGAAGTTTTACTTTTTAAAAGCCAAAATTATACTATTTTAATCTTTATTAGAGATATGATTTATATTTTCAAGGAAGTAAAGAGTACTTTTAGTACTCTTTATTGTTCTCTTCTTCCTCTTTTTTTAACTCTTCAGCAATTGAACCCTCTTTTTCTCTACTTAATCTTGAGATTAAAATATAAAATAGAGGTATAAACAAAATTGCTATAAATGTTGCTGTTAGCATTCCTCCAATAACTCCAGTTCCAATTGAGTGCTTACTAGCAGCTCCAGCACCACTACTAATTGCAAGTGGCATAACACCAATTGTAAATGCTAAAGATGTCATAACTATTGGTCTTAATCTTACTTTTGCAGCTTCTAAAGCTGAGTCAATTAGATTGTATCCCTCTTTTCTTTTTTGAAGAGCAAACTCTACAATCAAAATTGCATTTTTAGCAGCCAATCCTGCAAGAACTAAAAGTCCAACTTGGAAGTAGATATTGTTGTCAAGTCCTCTTAAATTTGTAGCTAAAATAGCTCCAAAAATAGCAAACGGTACAGCTAAAACAACAGCAATTGGAAGCAACCATTTTTCATAAAGAGCTGCTAAAATTAAGAATAGGAATATAATACCAAAGATAAATGCTTGAGCAGAACTTCCACCTATTTGTTTCTCTTGATAAGCAGTTCCAACCCAAGATATTGTATATCCTTGAGGTAAAACCTCTTTTGAAACCTCTTCAATAGCTTTTAGTGCATCTCCAGAACTATATCCAGCAGCTGGTTGTCCTGAAACTTTTGCAGCTTGGAAAAGATTAAATCTTTCAACAATATCAGCTCCAACATCTTTTTTCAAAGTAACAAAAGCACTTAAAGGTAGAAGTTCTCCATTTGATGATTTAACATAAATATACTGCATATCATCAACATTTGATCTATATGTATCAATTGCTTGCATATTTACTTTATAAGTTCGTCCATAAAGTGAGAAATCATTTACATAAAAACTTCCATAAGTTGCATTTATTGTGTTATAAATATCATTTATACTAACACCTTTTGCTTTTGCTTTTTCAATATCTACATCCATTTTGTATTGAGGAATATTTGCAGATAGTGAAGTTCTAACACCCATTAATTCTGGTCTAGTTTGTGCTTTTTGTATTACAGCATTAACAACTTTTTGTAAATCTTCAACACTTCCACCTGTTCTATCTTGAACATACATATCAAATCCACCAGTAACACTCATACCCATAATTGCAGGTGGAATAACAGCTATTGAAAATCCTTCACTAGTTTGCATTAATTGGGCACTAAATTTCTTTAAAAGTGCTTGAGCTGATTGACTCGATTCTGGTCTTTCGTCCCAATCTTTTAGTTTAATAATTGTTGCAACTGTATGTGTTCTTTGAGCTGATGTTGTAAAGTCATAACCAGCTAAAGTAATAATATTTTTAACATTTGGGTCTTTTGAAACAATTGCATTAATCTCTTCACTTAGTTCTATTGTTCTTGAAAGTGATGAACCTGGAGGATTAAATCCAAATATAAATATTGTTCCTTGATCCTCATCAGGTACTAAACCTGTTTTCATATCTTTAAACATATCGTATGATATAAATATTAACCCACCAAATAGCAACATAGATATTAAAGAGTATCTAATTGTTTTTTTAACTAAATATGAATAACCAGCAGTCGCTCTATCAAACATATTATTGAACCATTTGAAAAAACCTTTTGGTTCATGTTTTTTATTTTTTAATATTCTTACACATAGTGATGGTGTTAAAGTAAGTGCAACAAATCCTGAAATAACAACGGACACAACAATGGTAATAGCAAATTGTCTATACATCTCTCCACTTAATCCACCCATAAAAGCAACAGGTACAAACACAGCTCCAAGTACCAAAATAATAGCAATTAAAGCTCCTGTTACCTCTCTCATAGCTGCAAATGCTGCCTCTTTTGGAGTTTTACCCATCTCCATATGTCGTTCAATATTCTCAATAACAATAATAGCATCATCAACAACAATACCAATAGCAAGAACAAGTCCAAAAAGAGTAAGAAGATTTATACTAAACCCTAAAGCATACATTCCAGCAAATGCACCAATAATAGATACAGGAACTGCAATTAGTGGAATAATTGTAGCTCTCCAGTTTTGTAAAAATAGATATATAATTAATATAACTAAAATAAGTGCTTCAACAAATGTTTTAACAACTTCGTTTATAGAAGCAGAGATAAAATCTGTACTATCATAAGGAATAGTATAAGTCATATCTTCAGGGAAACTTTTACTAGCCTCTTCAAGTGCTTTTTTAATAGCAGCTGCTGATTCTAAAGCATTTGCTTCACTTTGTAAAAATACTCCAATTGGCAGTGAAGGTGCATTATTTAATCTTGTTTGCATACTGTAATTACTAGCACCAAGCTCTATTGTAGCAACATCTTTAAGCTTTAAACTACTTCCATCAGGATTTGAACGAATTACAATATTAGCAAATTGAACAGGGTCATCAAATCTCTCTGGAGTTTGAATTGTATATGTGTACATCTGTTTATTTGCAATTGGTTCAGCTGCAATTTTTCCAGCTGCATATTGATTGTTTTGCTCTTTTATAACAGCAATTACATCAGTTGTAGCAAGAGAGTATTTTGATAGTTTTGAAGGGTCTAGCCAAACTCTAATAGAGTAATCTTTAGCCCCAAAAATCATAGCATCTCCAACACCTTCAACTCTTTTTAGTGTTTCAACCATATTTAACAATGCATAGTTTGATAAGTAGATTGAATCATAAGTATTATTTGGAGATTGAAGCATAGCAAATAGAAGAATACTAGGAGATTTTTCACCTACAACAACTCCAACTCTTTGAACTTGCTCAGGCATTGAAGACAAAGCTGCTTGAACTCTATTGTTTACATCAATTTTTGCACTATCAGGATCTGTTCCTACTTCAAAATATACATTAATTGATAAATTTCCACTATCATCAGCTAAAGAGTTCATATAAATCATATCTTTAGCACCATTTATCTGTTGCTCAAGAGGAGCTGCTACTGTTTTTGCAATAGTATTTGCACTAGCTCCTGGATAGTTTGTACTTACAACAATTTGTGGAGGAAGAACTTTTGGATATTGTTCAATTGGTAAATTGAACATAGAAATAAGTCCAACTAGAAATATAATAATAGATAAAACACCTGCAAAAACAGGGTTTCTTATAAAAAATGCTGAAATCATACTATTTCTCTTTATTTACAATTTGAACTTTTGTGTTAGGTCTTACTTTTGCAATATTTGAAATAACAATTTTTTCACCACCACTTAGACCACCTTTTATAATAACACCATCTTTAATTAAATCTCCAGCAACAACTGGTTTTGGGTTTACAATATTGTTATCATCTACAACCATTACTATTGAAGCTTGAGATGTTTTTAAAACAGCATTTTCAGGAACTACAAAAACATCACCTAAATCAAGATTACTAATTTTGATTTGTGCAAAATCTCCAACTAAAAGATCACCATTTTTATTATCTATTTTTGCTCTTAAAAGCAAAGTGTCAGTATTTGAATCTATTGTTGGAGATACAAAATCTATCTCTCCTTGATACTCTTTACTATTTAAAATAAGTGTTGTTTTTGCTTTGTTATCTTTTATCTGCTTTAAAAAGTTATTCATATCTGCTCTTGGAAGTGAAAACTCTGCATGAATTGGATTTGTATTTGTAACAGTTACTAAAACAGAGTTAGTTGCACTTGTTCCAACTAAATCACCAATATCTTGTCTTTTAATTCCAGCAATTCCATCTATTGGACTAGTTACTCGTGTGTAGTTGTATTGAATTTGTGCCTCATCAAGTGCAGCTTTTGAACTCTCATATTGAAATGTAAACTCATCAAATTGTTGAGGACTAATCGCTTTTGATTCAATTAAAGATTTTGCTCTTTCAAAATCTTTTTTTGCTTTTGTAAAATTTGCTTTTTTCATATTTAAATTTGCCAAATATGTATCTGGTTCTATTTTATAAAGTAAAGATCCTTTTTTTACAAAATCACCTTCATTAAAATGTTTCTCTTTTAAAATTCCAGCAACTCTTGCTGTAACATCAACTTGTTCAATTGATTTTAAAATAGTAGGATAATTTTTTGTAGTTTTAAAATCTTTTTTCTCTACTTTAAAAACTTGCACAGGAAGTGCAGGGGCTTCATTTGCAAAAACTGTAGAAAAACTAACTGTTGCTAAAATTATTGATATTATCGATTTTTTTATCATTTTATATACTCCTTGATTTTCTCACCACTGTGGTAAATTATAGCCGCTTTTTTAATCTCTAAATCATTTAGAGCTTTTTTATGTAAACTTATTGCATTGTATTTTTCTGTTAAACTTTGTAAAAATGCAACATTATCAATTAAGCCATTTTCAAATTTTGATTTAATAACCTCATAAGCACTTTGTGCAGCTTTTACAGATGCTTCACTTGAACTTATTTTTGCTTTTGCTATATTATAAGCTTTTAGTGCTAATTTAAAATCAACTAAAGCTTTATTTTTCTCATAATCATAGTTTGATTTACTAGCTAGATACTCTTTTTGTTTAGATTGAGATTTAAATCTTGTCTCTCCAAAAGAGAATATATTCCAGTTTAAATTTGCACTAGCAACATTTTGATGATAAATTCCATTTCTCATATTTTCATCATCATAATCTTTGTCATAGTAGTTAAAAGTATTATTTAAAGTGATTGTAGGAAGATAGTCACTTTTAGCAGCTTTTGTTTCATAAGCCTTTGCTTGTGTATCAAATAAAAGTGCTTGAATATCAAATCTCTCATTAGGCTCTTCTTTATTTTCAATCTCTTTTATAGTTGAACCACTTGAAATAGTAACTGTTTGTCCTGTTAAATACTCAAGATTATGTAATATTGTAACAAGTTCAAGTTCAAGCTCTTGTAACTCAACATTTGAAGCTTCAAGTCTTGAAACTATTTTTTGATACTCATCCTCTGTTGCAGTTCCAGCTTCATAAAATCTTTCAATTCTATTTTTTTGAGCAACAAGTTGTTCTATCTCTTTTTGCTTAGCATCTTTATTTGCATCTAGTGATAAAAAGTTATAGTAGTGATTTACAACAGTTAAAGAGATATTGTTTTTAAGTGCTTCAAGAGAGCTTTCGCCACTTTTAATTGATGATTTATAGATATCAAAAGTATCTCCTCTTTTACCACCATCATAAAGAATGAAATCTACACTTCCATATGCATTTAAACCTTTTTTTGCAATTTGTTGTGCTGTATACTCTTTATCATTTATATAATAAGTTGTACCAACATTAAATTTTGGCAAATAACCACTTTTTATACTTTTATAATCCTCTTTTAAAGCTTCAAGATTTTGTTGTGAAGCTTTAATTAGTTGATTTTGTATTGATAAATCAACTAGTTCATCTAAAGTTTGACTATGTAAAAAAAGTGGTAATAAAAAAATAAAATATATCTTTTTCAAAATTACTCCTTTTAAAAATAAAAAACGATTTTATCAAAAATTGACTTAAAAGTATCTTGCTAGAAAGATATTTTTAAACTTAATTTAGCTAAACTTCCAAGATGAAAAAAAGACATATAGAAGATTTTTATAAAAAAGTTGTTCAAGAAGATAGATATGATGTATTTGCTTTATCTCTTCCTATTATATTGATTGCAAAACATCTATATCAAGAAGAGGAGAGTTTTTATAAACAAAATTTTGATCTTCTTCACTCAGAATTTGACGTTTTAGCATCTTTATATTTTGAAAACAATGAACATGCTCTTACACCAACTGAGTTGTATAATACAATGATATTTTCATCAGGTGGAATGACAAAAATATTAAAAAAACTTGAAGATAGAGGTTTAATAACTAGAACAACTTTAAAAGAGGATAAAAGAAAAATATTAGTTGTTCTTACACCAAAAGGTAAAGATATAATATTAAATTGTGTAGAGCAGAGGTTAAAAAGGCTTGAAAATACATTTAAAGATTTTAGTAAAAAAGAGAGAGAAGTTTTAAAAGGTAGTTTAAAAAAACTACTCTTTAGCGTGATTTAAGCTCTAAAAACTTTTAAAGCTCTGTTTAAATCCTCTTGTGTATCAATTCCAAAAGATTTTGAATTTACTTTTACCATTGCTATTTTAAACCCATTGTCAATTGCTCTTAATTGCTCAAGTTTTTCAATATTCTCTAATTTTGAAGAGTTTAAACTACAAAATTTATTTAAAGATTTTTTTGTAAATCCATAAATTCCTAAGTGTCCAAAATATGTTGAGTTTTCGCTATGATCTCTGTGATATGGGATTTTTGCTCTTGAAAAGTATATTGCATTTTCATATTCATCTAAAACAACTTTTACCAAATTTGGATCATCTGCATTTTCACTATTTATCTCTTTGTAGCAAGAAGTTATTAAAGTATTTTGACAATCTTTTACCTCTTTTACTCTATTTATTACAGCTTTTACAACATCAACTTCTATAAAAGGCTCATCTGCTTGAACATTTACAATAATCTCATCATCACTTAAGTTTAATCTATTTACAGCCTCATTTATTCTATCTGTTCCACTATTGTGATTAACACTTGTCATAACAGCATCAAAACCGTGCTCTTTTGCTAAATCCATAACTTCACTACTATCAGTTGCAATTACAACTTTATCCAAAGAGCTTACTTGTTTTGCAGTTCTTATAACCATTGGAAGACCTAAAATATCTACCAAAATTTTATTAGCAAATCGGCTTGAATTTAGCCTTGCTGGAATTATTATCATCTTTTATCCTTTTAGTATAAACCCATATTTAAAAGAGATTATTATATTATAAAATCTTTAAAACATATATTGAAAGAAGATTTATGAAAAAAAGCATCACAATAATTGATACATTCGGATTTTTATTTAGAAGTTATTTTGCACTTCCACCCTTGCGATCAAACAGAGGTTTCCCAACTGGACTTTTAACAGGTTTTATGAACTTTGTTGCTGGAATTGGAAAAGATTTTAAGACAGATTATATAGTTTTTGCTCTTGATGCAAAAGGGACAACTTTTAGAAATGAGTTATTTGATAACTACAAAGCTCAAAGACCAGATGTTCCTGAAGATTTATTAACTCAGCTTCCAGTTGCAATATCTTGGGTTGAGAAAATGGGATTTAAAATAGCTATTAGAACTGGATATGAAGCTGATGATATGGTTGCAAGTATTGCAAAAGATGCAAAGGAAAAAGGCTTTGAGGTAAGAATTGTATCTCATGATAAAGATTTATATCAACTAATTGATGATGAAAATAGTGTATATTTGTTTGACCCAACTAAAAAACAGATTATTAATGAAGCAAAATGTATAGAAAAATATGGAGTAACTCCAAAGCAGTTTATAGATTATCAAGCATTAGTTGGTGATACAGCTGATAATATTCCAGGAGTAAAAGGAGTTGGTGCAAAAACAGCACAAACTTTAATAGAACAATTTGGAACACTTGAAAATATCTATGAAAATATTGAAAATATTGATAAAAAAAGAACAAAAGAGCTATTAATTGAAGGAAAAGAGAATGCTTTTTTATCAAAACAACTTGTAACCTTAAAAGATGATTGTCACTTTATATCAAATATAGATGAGTTTTCTTTGCCGCTTGAGAATCCAATTTTAAAAATAGCTTCAGATTTAGAGTCTTATGATATGCACAGAATCATTGAAAGAGTAAATAAAAATGGTTTAAATTATAAAACAGAAGTTCCAAAAAAAGTAGAAGATGAAAAGATTGAATATATTTTATTAAATAATGAAAATGATTTAACTTTAGCAATAAATAAAATTCCAAGAGATGCAATAATTGCATTTGATACAGAGACAACTAATCTTGATACGGCAAAAGCAAAAATAGTTGGATTCTCATTTTGTTATGAAGATAAAAAAGCATATTATGTACCAATAGCTCATAACTACTTAGGTGTTGGAAATCAAATTTCAATTGATGCTGCTAAAAAAGCAATAGAGATTTTAAACAGATATAAACTTGTTTTTCAAAACTTCAAATATGATTGGCAAATTGTAAAAAACAATTTTGATTTGGATTTAAAACTATATGCAGATACTATGATTTTATCGTGGCTTTTAGATACAAGTGAGAAAGTTGGAATAGATTATCAAATAAAAAAATATTTTCAAATAGATATGGTTTCTTTTTCTCAAGTTGTAAAAAAAGGTGAAGATTTTTCAAGTGTTGAGTTAGAAAAAGCAACACAATATGCAGCTGAAGATGCTTTGATGACTTTGAAACTATTTAACAAACAGCTTGAGATTTTTAAACAAAGAGGGGAAGATGAACTTTTAAGTATAGCTTTTGAGCTAGAGTTTAACTTTATTTATGTTTTAGCTTCAATGGAGCAAAAGGGTATAAAAATAGATGTAAAACTTCTAAAAGAGTATAAAGATAGAAGTTTAATTTATCTAAATGAATTAACTCAAAATATTTATGAAGCTTGTGGTGAGAGTTTTAATATTAACTCTCCAAAACAGTTGGGTGTGATTTTGTTTGAAAAACTGGGACTTGCATCTTCAAAGAAGACAAAAACAGGTTATAGTACAGATGAGTCTGTTTTGGAGAGCTTAAAAAATGAGCATAAAGTAGTTCCTCTTTTATTAAAATATAGAGAGGCTTTTAAACTTCACTCAACATATATTGAACCACTTTTAGAGCTTGGATTAAAAGATAGTGAAAATAGAGTTTTCTCTTCATTTTTACATACAGGTACTACAACAGGAAGATTAAGCTCAAAAAATCCAAATTTACAAAATATTCCAGTTGGGACTTTTAGTGATATTCAAATTAGAAGAGCTTTTATAGCACAAGATGGTTATAAACTTGTTGGAGTTGATTATTCACAAATTGAGCTTAGACTTCTTGCCCATTTTTCAAAAGATGAAGCACTTGTAAATGCATTTAAACAAGATTTAGATATTCACTTACAAACTGCTATAAAAATTTTTGGTGAAGATGAAGCAAAAGATAAAAGAGCTATTGCAAAAACTATAAACTTTGGGCTTTTATATGGAATGGGAAGTAAAAAACTATCAGATACTTTAGGAATTTCTACAAAAGAGGCAAAAACATATATTGACTCATATTTTGAAGCGTTTAAAAGTGTAAAAGATTATTTTAAATCTATTGAAGATGAGGCTATTGAAAAGGGTTATGTAAAAACACTTCTAAATAGAAAGCGACTTTTTGATTTTCAAGGTGCAAGTCCAATGTTAAAAGCTGCATATTTAAGAGAGGCTGTAAATACGTTATTTCAAGGTAGTGCAGCTGATTTAATAAAACTATCTATGATAAATATTCATCTGAAATATAAAGATAACCCAAATGTAAAAATGCTTTTACAAATACACGATGAGCTTATTTTTGAAGTTAAAGATGAGTATGTTGATGAGGTAAGCAAAGATATAAAAGATATTATGGAGAGTATTTTTGTATTAAATGTTCCTTTAAAAGTATCTGTTGGTGTTGCTAACTCTTGGCAAGATTTAAAATAATTAAAAGTATACTTCCGAAAATTTATTAAGGAAGATATATTTATGATATTTTATCTACTAGCAATAGTATTAGGATTTGCTCTTTTAGTTTGGAGTGCAGATAGGTTTGTAGATGGTGCTGCATCAACAGCAAAACATCTTGGAATGCCAAGTTTATTAATAGGTATTTTAATTGTTGGATTTGGAACAAGTGCTCCTGAGATGGTTGTTTCTGCAATAGCTGCTTATGAAGGAAATCCAGCACTTGCACTTGGAAATGCTATTGGATCAAATATTGTAAATATTGCATTGATTTTAGGAGTTACAGCTATTGTCTCTCCAATTATGGTTAATTCAAAAATAGTTAAAAAAGAGATTCCACTTTTACTTTTAATAGTATTGTTTACAGGGTATTTGCTTTTGGATAATAGTTTAACACTTTTTGAAGGAGTTATACTTTTAGCAGCTTTTTTTGCACTAATTTTATGGTCTGTTTATACAGCTTTAAAAAGTAGAGGCGATAGTTTAGAAAGTGAGATGGATATAGAGTTAAAAGAGCACTCTATGAGTTTAAAACTTGGTATTGTTTGGCTTGTTTTTGGACTTATTTTATTAATAGTAAGTTCAAGAATACTTGTTTGGGGAGCTGTTGGAGTTGCTGTTGAGTTTGGGGTTAGTGATTTAATAATTGGTTTAACTATTGTAGCTTTAGGAACTTCTTTGCCTGAACTTGCAGCTTCTGTAATTGCAGCACGAAAAGGTGAACATGATATTGCTATTGGAAATGTTGTTGGATCAAATATGTTCAACCTTTTAGCAGTAATTGGAATTGCTGTTGTAATTGCACCTATGAATAATATTCCACTTGAAGTTTTAAAAAGAGATTGGATAGTTATGCTTCTTTTAACAATTGCTCTTTTTGCTATGGCTTATGGCTTTAGAGGAAGAGATGGAAGAATAAATAGAGTTGAAGGAACAATTTTAATTCTTTGTTATATAGCATACAACACATATTTAGGAATGAGTTTAATATAAAAGGGAAATATATGAAAAATATTTTAATTGCTGGTGCTAGTGGATTTGTTGGACAAAGTTTAGTTGAGTTTTTTTCAAATAAAAACTACAAAGTTGTTCAAATAAAAAGAGAGGTTTTAAACAACTCTTCAAAGCTAGATGAGCTTATAAGTTCTAGCGATATTATTATAAATTTAAGTGGTGCAAATATTATAAATAGATGGAGTGAGAGTTACAAAAAACTTTTGATTTCAAGCAGACTTGAAACTACAAAAAAATTAACAGAATCTGTAAATAGAGTTGAAAATAAACCAAAACTTTTTATATCAACTTCAGCAGTTGGAATATATGACAACAAAAAAACTTATGATGAAAATGGCTCTTTTTCAAATGATTTTTTATCAACTCTATGTCAAAACTGGGAAAAAGAGGCACAAAAAGCAAAAAATAGCACTACAAAAGTAGCTATTTTTAGATTTGGAATAGTTTTAGGAAAAAATGGTGGAGCATTTAAAAAGATGATTACACCTTTTAGATTAGGAATTGGCGGAATTATTGGAAGTGGAAAACAGTATTTTTCATATATTCATATTGAAGATTTAGTAAATATATATAATTTTGTTATTGAAAATGAGTTTGATGGTGTGTTTAACTGTACAGCACCAACTCCTACAACAAACTATGAGTTTACTAAAACTTTAGGAAAACTTTTAAAAAGACCAACAATTTTTCCTATTCCAGAGTTTGTTTTAAAACTTATATTTAGTGAAGGTGCAAAAGTTTTAAGTGATGGACAAAGTGCAGTTCCAAAAAGAGTTTTGGATTTGAAATTTAATTTTAAATATAAAAATATAGAAGAGAGTTTAAAAAGTTTAGTTTAAAAAGATTTAGAGTTTTATCTCTAAACCTTTTCTCTCTTCAAGTCCAAGCATTATATTCATACACTGAACAGCAGCTCCACTTGCACCTTTTCCTAAGTTATCAAGTCTTGAAATAACTACTAAATCAGTTTTATTTTCATAAACAGATATCTCAATACTATTTGTGTTGTTACATCTCATTGGATTTAAAAATCCATTTTCTAAATACTCATCATTGTTCTCAATAATTTTTATAAAAATCTCATCAGCATAGTAGTTTTTGTAAACTTTGATTAATTCATCTTTATTTAGAGGTTTTTTCATACTACTTTTTTCAATATATGACATTACAAGCATACCTTGCTTGAAGTTACCAACACTTGGAGTAAAAATTGGGGCTTTGTTTATTTTTAAGACATATTTCATCTCTGGAAGATGTTTATGATTTAATCCTAAAGCATACGGTCTTTGAGCACCTATATTTTCAAAAGAACCATTTTCATAATCATTTATCATCTGTGTTCCACCACCACTATAACCAGTTATTGAGTGGCAAATTAGTTTATGATTTTTACTTAAAATTTTGTTTTTAAATAGAGGTTTCATAGCAACAATTAATCCACTAGCATGGCATCCTGGTACACAAACTCTTTTTGAAGTTTTGATTTTATCTCTTTGTTTGCTTGTAAGTTCAGGTATTCCATAAACCCAAGAAGGATTTGTTCTGTGTGCTGTACTTGCATCTATTACTTTTACATTTTCATTTGTTATTAAACCAACAGACTCTTTTGAGGCATCATCAGGAAGGCATAAAAAAACTAAATCAGCACTATTTAAAAGTTCTGCTCTTTTTTCTTTATTTTTTTTATCTTTTTCATCAATTGTTAAAAGCTCTAACTCATCTCGCAAAACCAACATTTCATGGATTTTTAATCCTGTTGTTCCATGTTGTCCATCTACAAATACTTTAAATTTCATATCTTCCCCAATTTTTATTATTGTAATTTGGGATTTTATCCAAAATACTCTTTAATTGCTCCACCAAAGTCTTAATTTAAGCCCAAAAGTAGAACTATATCCAACTTCACTAAATTTTAAATTCTGATTTTTGTCATATATAAAAGTTGTTGGAAATGCTTTTATATTAAATTCTCTTGATAAAGTTGCAAAATCATCATTTACAACTTTAAAGCTTAAGTTGTTTTTTTCTAAATACTCTTTTATCTCTTCACTGCTTCCAGATTGAGTTGCTATTGTAATAACTTGATAATCCTTTGAAATAGTTTCAATATTTTGCTCTTCAAGTGCACAAATAGGACACCAAGTTGCCCAAAAATGAATTAGTAGGGGTTTATCTTTTTCTATTTCATAATTTGTACCATCTAGTAGTTCAAAACTTCTTATTTCAAGTCTGTTTTTATTTAAATCAAGGCTTTTATAGTAACTTACAAGATTTATAACTACAATAAAAAAGATTGCATACTTGATAAAACTTATTAAATATTTTTTTATTTTTTGATTCATTTTTTACCTTTTTTATGAGCAAACTATTTTTGCATTTGATATTTTTTTTAGGATTTTCAATCTTTTTTTAAGTGGCAACCAATTTACTAATATTATAGCCATAGCTTCCCACAAACAAACCCAAGCTCCAACAGTAACACCTTCTGTAAGTATTTTTAAAATAAACTTCTCTTGAGCTGGAATAATCAATGAAATAGCAATCAAAGCAACTCCAAGTGATATAAATATTAAAGAGTTTCTAAGATTATCTCTCATTTTGTTTTTTTCCAAAAATTGAAGATATTCAAAATACTCTTTAATACTAACTTTTAATCTATTTTGCGTCTCAACACCACTTTTTTCATCAAAATTAAAATTTATAATAAAACTATTATCAGCAATTTCAGCAACACTCTCTTCAAGATAGTTCTCTAAATCCTCTTTTAAATCTTTTTTGATAAATGTAGATTTTTTATCATAATCTTCATATAAATCCTCTATCTTTGTTGTATAGATTTTTATTATTAAATTGCCATTCTCATCTTTGTCATATCTGTTTAAAATTGTGTTATTCATATATCTACTTTTCAAAATTTTCGCTATTTTACTATATTTTGATTAACTATTTTTTTATTTTAAATTTCTCTTCCAAAGCTTTTAGCTCATCTGCATTTTCTTGTGCTTTTTTAACTGCTTCTTCAAAGGCGAAGCCTTTCATTACTATTTCATAAAGTTTTGGTTTCTCTTTTCGCCAGTTTCTAAGTGTCATTGGAGTTACATTTATTATTCTTGCAATATCTTGTTGTGTTAGTTTCATAAAAAAATCATATTGAATAAAATATATAAACAAAATTCGATAAATATTTGCTAAAAATAAATAAATAAAGCAAATAATTTGCTATAGTTAATAATTAATTAGATAATATTTTGCTATTTTATATACAAAAAGGAAAATATATGTTAAAAAAAATATTTCTATTTATATTTATTGGGGGAATTTTTTATTTATTGGGTGCAGTAACTGTTCAATATAAATTATTTCCATTTAGTGAAATAGTTAAAATAAGAAATTATTTTAAAGATAATAGTAATCTTATAAATTATAGTCCATATTATTTAAGTAAGGTTTCACAATTTAATGAGCTAAAGGGTAGTGATAAATTTTCTATTGTTATGATAGGTGATTCAATTACAGATGGTGCTGAATGGTATGAGTTGCTAAAAAATAATGAAGTACAAAATAGAGGTATTGGTGGTGATACAACAAAAGGCATTTTAGATAGATTAGATATTATAAATAAATCTATTAAAAAAGCATTTATTATGATAGGAATAAATGATATAGCTGGATACAAGACAGTCGATGAAATTTATAATAACTATATAAAAATTTTAGAAGATTTAGAAAAAAAAGATATTAAAGTTTATATTCAATCAGTTTTATATGTAGGAAAGAATTATCCAAACTCTGATTATTTTAATAAAGAAGTAAAAAATTTAAACAAAAAACTTGAACAAATAGCAAAGAATAAAAATATAGATTTTATAGATTTAAATTCTATTTTTGCTCCAAATGATTATTTAGAAAAGATATATACTGATGATGAAATACATTTAAATGGTAAAGCATATATTTTATGGGCAAATGAAATTATAAAATATATTGAATAATAATATTTTTGATTCAAATCACCGCTTGTTTAAAAGATATAAGATACAATAACTTTTTAGCAAAAAAGGAGTAGTTGTGTTTTCTTGGTTATTTAAAAAAGATAATAAAAAAAGAGTAAAAAGAGCCAAAACTTATGTATGTAAACACTGCAAACTATCATGCGAAACTTGCAATGCAATGTTTTGTTACTCTTGCCACTCAAATATAGCAAATCCATGCCCTAGATGCGGGAAAACAAATCTTATGGAAAAAGAAAGCCTAAGTTTATAAAAAAGTCTTATATAAAGTAACACCCAAAACCAAAAGATTTAAAAGTAAAACATAGTTTTTATATGAAGTTGATTTTGTTTTCTCTTTTATTTTTATTCCAAAATATACACCCAAAATTGAGCCAAGTCCAATAATAAGCCCCTCATAGTAAAGCATATTTCCATATATTGAAGTAGATATAAATCCACCAATTGAAGAAAATATTACAAAAAATAGTCCCAAAGATGTTGCTACTTTTAAATCATATTTTAAAAACCCAACCAAAATTGGAAGTAAAATCAAAGAGCCACCAATTCCAATACTCATTGCAAAAATTCCAACAAAATAACCAATAAAAGTCAAAGTTAGAAAGCTTTTTTGTGATCTATCTATATCGCTAGAAGAGGGTGCTTTAAAGAGTGTAAATATTGTATAAAGTAGAACAAAAATAAACAGATATTGAAGATAAATATCAGGAACTGTTGGTAAAAAATAACCACTAGTAGCTCCTCCAAAAATAGCTCCAACACCTAAAATAGAACCATCTCTAAAAAGAGATTTGATTTTTTTTGAGTTTAAAAAAGAGCCATAAATTGAAGAGAAAACCATCTGCATAATTGAGATTGAAACAGCCTCTTTCATTCCGTAGTTTGCTAAAAGTAGCATAGGTATTAAGATACTTCCACCACCAATTCCAAAAAATCCAGATGTAAAACCTGTAATTAATCCAAATGCTATTAGTTCAAATTCCAAGTTCAATCTTTTTTATTTGAGTTTAAAGTCTCTATAAAGTCGTTGTACTCTTTTTCCAAAGTTCTATTTTTCTCTTCTAAAGTACAATTCTCCTCTTTTTTTATAGAGCATTCAAGATTTGCAATTCGCTCAATTAGATACTTAAACATCTCTTTGTTTATATCTGGAAGCTCATTGTGAGCCATTTTATCTCTTTTGTTATCTTTTTTAATAATTCTTGCTGGTACTCCAACAGCAGTTGAGTTATCAGGAACATCAACAACCACAACAGAGTTAGCTCCAATTTTTGAGTTAGCTCCAATTGTAATATTTCCTAAGATTTTAGCACCACTTCCAATAACCACATTTGATTTAACAGTTGGATGTCTTTTGCCTTTATTAAGACTAACTCCACCCAAAGTTACACCTTGATATATTAAAACATCATCTTCAATTATTGCAGTTGCACCAATTACAACTCCAATTGCATGATCTATAAATACTCTTCTTCCAATTGTACAAGCAGGATGAATATCTGTTTTTGTTAAAAAAGTAGATAATCCAGATATAAAACGAGCAAGTTTTTTAAAACCTTTATAGTAAAGTCTATTTGCAACTCTATAATTTATAATTGCCCAAACTCCAGGGTAGTTAAAAAATAGTTCAAAATTTGAGTCAAGAACTGGGTCGTTTAGCTTTGGAACTCTGAAATCTTCTTTGATTAGTTGCCAAAGAGTTAACTCTTTTTCTAAACTATTATTCGTCATAGTAACTCCATATTGTTTTTAAATAGCTATTATCATTTAGATATTTTTTTAGTATCTCATAAGTTTCAAGAGGAACTCTTCTACTTAAAATTGTTTGAATCTCTTCTGTGTCATAGTCGATATCATCTAAAATATCTAAAACTTTTTGAGACTCTAAAATCTTTTCTAAAATAACCTCTTCATCTTTAAATACTACATTAACCTCAGTTGGATGAGCAAATAAGTTGTGCTTCATTCCCAAAGTATCTTGATATGCTCCAACATTAAAAAATCCTAGAAAATAATCCTCTTTATTTAAATTTACATCGTGTAAATATAGTGGTTTTTGCATATCAAATGGGATCTCTCCATCACTATCACAAGTAATATCCCACAAACTTGCTCTTCTGCTTGGTTTTTTATCCAAATGAGTTATTGGCATAATAGGAAACTCTTGATTTATTCCCCAATAATCAGGCAGAGATTGGAAAAGTGAGAAGTTTAGTAGATATTTTTCTTGAATATTTTTATCAAACTTTCTTAACTCTTCATAATCATCAACTTCAAGAAGTGAGATTGCTTTTTTAATAATTTGATGAGTTAAAACTTCTGCATTTGATCTATCTTGTAAATCAATATATCCTAAATCAAATAGAGTTAATAAAGACTCTAAGTGATCCATAGCATCGTGCATAAACTCATAAGCCTTTTTCTTTGTCATATCTTTTAAAAGATCATTTAACTCTTCTATTAAAGGTGGATTTTTCTCTTTTAATTTTAGATGATCAAGTTCATATTCAGCTGAAAACAGCTCTAAAACAGGAGCTATAAGAACAGTTGAAGCAGCACTTATAAATCTTCCTGATTCTGTAAATATATTTGGTTCTTCAACACCTTTTTGTTTTGCAATATCTTTTAGAGTAAACACAACATCACTTGCAAACTCATTTAAAGAGTAGAATCTTGATTGCTCATAAGCACTATATTCTACACTTAATCCTCCACCAATATTAATTGATGATAAGTTTTTAGCACCTAAGTTTTTAAGCTCAGCATAAATATGACCTGACTCTCTTAAAGCTTTTTTTAAAGGCTTAATTGTATTCATAGCTGAACCTATATGGAAGTGAATCATTGTTAATAAATCTTCAAGATTATTATCTTGCAATAGCTCAAATGCTTCTAAAATCTCTGTTGATGTAAGACCAAACTTAGAGTCAATTCCTCCACTTTTTGCCCAAACACCACTTCCTCCACTATGAAGCCTTACTCTAATACCAACATTTGGAGCCTCCATTTTGCTCTCTTCTAAAACCTCTAAAATCATCTCAAGTTCATTTAAACCTTCAATAATTACAGTTATATCATGCCCCATACTTTTAGCTATGAAGCACAAATGAATCATCTCTTTATCTTTAAATCCATTTACTGTAATTGGACTTCCCATATTATTGTAAGTCATTGCAATTATAAGTTCAGCTTTACTTCCAGCTTCTAAACCATAACCATATTTTTTACCAGCACTTACAAGTGGATGAACAAAGTTTGGAAGTTGATTCACTTTTAGAGGAAAAACTGCATTAAAGCTACCTTTGTAGTCATACTCTTTGATACTTGAGTTAAAAGAATTAAATAGTGTTTTTATCTGCTTTTTTGTAATGTGAGGAAATCTCAATAGAAGTGGTCCTCTAAAACCTCTTTTTCTAATATCTTTTGTGATAGATATTAAAGATGGATAGGGTTTGTAATTTACTTTTACAACTCCATCTTCAACAAAAAAGTTTCCATCTCCCCAAATGTCAATTCCATAATCAAATTTATTTTTCACTTATAAACTCCCTAATACTTACTGTTTTTTCTTCTTTTGTCTCTATATTTTTTATATAAATTGTATTGTTGTTCAACTCATTTTCACCAATAAGTGCAACAATATTGCAATTTAGTTTTTCTGCAATACCAAAGTGTTTTGCAAACCCTCTTGGTGTGTATTCAAGATAAGTTTTTGTTGTTTTTCTTTTTTGAATTGCTATTTCAAATGCTTTGTTTAAAGAAGTTTCATCTAAAACACCAATATATAAAAACTCTTTTTGCTCTTTATTCATTTTTACAAGCTCTAGCAATCTTTCTATTCCAATTGCAAAACCAATTCCAGCTGTACTTTTTCCACCAAGATATTCAACCAATCTATCATATCTTCCACCACCAGCAATTGCACTTTGAGCACCAATCTCATTGCTTACAAACTCAAATGCTGTTTTGTTGTAGTAATCAAGTCCACGAACCAAATTTGAATCTATTTCATAATTTATTTTATTAAAATCCAAAATCTCTTTTAGCTTTTCAAAATCACTATCGCAAGAGCTACATAAACTATTTGTTATTTTTGGAGCATCTTTTAAAAGAGTTTGACACTTTTCGTTTTTACAATCTAATACTCTAATTGGATTTGTATCAACTCTTCTATTGCAATCTTCACACAACTCAGATTTAAAACTATTTAGATGATTTACTAGATTATTTTTGTATTGTGGCATACACTCAAGGCAACCCAAAGAGTTTAGTTTTAAAGTAAATCCAATACCAAAATATTCAAGAATTTCTTTGATTAACATAATAATATTTGCATCTTCATAAACATTTGATATTCCAAAAACTTCACAACCAAATTGGTGAAACTCTCTTAATCTTCCTTTTTGAGGTCTTTCATATCTAAACATAGGACCATAGTAGTACCACTTATAAGTTCCACCAGCACGATCAAGTTTTTTTTCAACAAAATGTCTTACAACTCCAGCTGTTCCTTCAGGTCTTAAACATACATCATTTTGCCCTTTGTCAATAAATTGATACATCTCTTTATTTACAATATCACTACTTTCACCAACACTTCTTTTAAAAAGTGCCGTCTCTTCTAAAAGTGGAGTCTCTATATAAGAAAAACCATATTTTTGTGCGATTTTTGAGGCATTTTCTACAAAATATGTAAAAAGTTCACTCTCACTTCCTACAATATCCTTCATTCCTCTTAAACTTTGAATTGTATTACTCATTTATAAAATCCTCAATTTTTTTTGCAATCTCATCTATACTTAAACTAGCATCTATAAAAATATGTTTAATATTTAGTTTCAAAATAACCTCTTTTAATCTAGCTTGAATTTCAAGCAAATAATCAACTCCTCTTTGTTCAATACTATCATTTGCTTTTTTTGATAATCTTGAAATTAACTCTTCACGACTTAACTCTAACAAAATAGCTTTTTGTGGCAAAATATTTTTTGTGGCAATTTTATTTAACTCTATTAACTCATCCATATCTTTTGTTAAAGCATAAGCAATTCCAGATATTAGTGATCTATCTGAAATAATTTTTTTATCCAAATTTGGAATAATCACATTTTTAGTATGCTCAGCTCTATCTGCTAAAAACAAAAACATCTCAGCAGTTTTACTAGAAGCTTCTCCGTTTAAAATTATCTCTCTTAACTTAACTCCAAGCTTAGTTCCACCTGGCTCTTTTGTAAAAATAGCATCTTTAAATCTATTTTGTAAAATTTCAAGTTGAGTAGATTTACCAGCTGTATCAATACCCTCAACAACTACATACATTCTAAAACCTCTTTTGGAACTAAGTGCTCAAATTTACCTTTAAATCTTATAATCTCTCTAACAATTGTTGAGCTTACAAAAGCGTGTTCTAGTGTTGGCATTAAATAAACAGTCTCTAAATTTTTGTTTAAAGATGAGTTTGCATAACCCATTTGTAACTCAAATTCAAAATCACTAACTGCTCTAAGACCTCTAATAATTGTATTTATTTGCATCTCTTTTGCAAAATCTACAAGCAATGTATCAAACCCAACAACTTTTACATTTGGCATATTCTTAGTTACAGCTTTTACAAACTCAACTCTTTTTTCATGACTAAACATAGGTTTTTTTAGTTCGCTTTTAGCAACACTAATAATAACCTCTTCAAAAATATTACTAGCTCGTTTTATAATATCTAAATGCCCAATTGTAATTGGATCAAATGTACCACTATAAATAGCTTTTTTATAAGAGCCTGTATAGTTATATTCACTGTTTTGATTCTTCATATCTATTTCCATCTTTTATATAAGTTGTTATCTATTTTTAATAAATCCATATATTTGCCTATAATAAAATTTTCCATATCATTTAAGTTTTGTTGAGCACTATAATATCCCAAAATTGGTGGTGCTATAGTAACCCCAAGTTTTGAGAGTTTTAACATATTTTCTAGCATAATAGTGTTAAGAGGTAACTCTCTAGGAGCTATTATAATCTCTCTTTTCTCTTTTAACATAACTGTAAATGCTCTTGTAATTAAACTATCAGAAATTCCAACAGCACACTTTGCCAAAGTGTTTGAACTACAAGGTAAAATTATCATTTTATCAACTTTAAAAGAGCCAGAAGCCAAAGCAGCTCCTATATTTTTATCCTTAAATATAGTTATATTTTCTCTTTTTTCAAGCGACTCTTCAATTTTTTTACCATTTTCCATAGCAAATGCTTTTTTTGCAGATTTTGAAAATACAAGAAAAAGTTCAATCTCTTTTGGTAAAGAGTTAATAAATCGTAGTGCTAAGTTTACACCACTAGCCCCACTTATTGCAACTGTTAATCTCAAAAAAATCCTTAAAATTTATCTATTTATAAAAACTTTGATAATACCAAAAATATACTTTAAATTATATTTTACAATCATTTTTTGTATAAGCTTTAATTAATTATTTAACAGATAACATTTTGTATAAATTTAAATGGTTTAAACATATAACAAAAGGATTGTGTTATGACAAAATATTTTACATATATAAGAGAGAGTCAAGTTGAGGAAAATTATGCAAAAAATCAGAAAAAATCTATTGATGAATATGTTTTAAGAAAAAAAATCGAAGTTTATAAAGAGATTAAAATAGCTATAAATAGACCTCAAGAGGAGAGAAATCTTCTTAAACTTCTTGAAAATTGTGAAAAAAACTCAACACTTATTGTTGCAAATTTAAATGTTTTTGGAAGAACTATAAGTAGTATTTTAAAAATAGTTAAGTTTTTACTATCAAACAATATAAGAGTTATTGTAGTTGAGCAAAATTTAGATTTTATAGATGATAAAGATCCTTTGGCAAATATGGTTTTAAATGTTATTAATATTGCTATAAATTTAGAAAAAGAGCTTCAAAGTCTTAGAACAAAAGAGGCTTTAAATGCAAAAAAACTTGAAGGTATAGCTCTTGGAAAACCTGTTGGAACTATTCAAAAATCAAAATTTGATGAGCAAAGAGATAAAATTGAAGAGCTTTTAGCTATGGGATTAAGTGTACGAAAAATAGCAAAATTATTAGGTTATAACAATCATATTGGTTTAAATAACTATGTTAAAAAAAGAGATATTAGAGAGATTGCTTTGCAAAAAGAGATATAGCTTTATTGGGCTTTAAAAAAAATATTGTAAAATATTGAGTTAAAAATTATAAGGATAGATAAAATGAAAGTATTATTAATAAAAGATGTTAAAAGTTTAGGAAAAGCAGGTGAGATAAAAGAGGTAGCTGATGGATATGGTAAAAATTTTTTAATAGGAAAAGGATTAGCACTTCAAGCAACTAATGAGGTTATTGCAAGACATAAAGCTGAACAAAAAAGAGCAGAAGCTAAAGAGCAAGAAGAGATTGCAAAAGCAAAAGAGTTGGCTGAAAAATTAAATGCAACAAAACTTACAATTAGACATAAAGTTGGTGCAAATGACCAATTAATTGGAAGTATTACAAATAAAGAGATTAGTGAAGAGCTTGAAAAACAGTTCTCAATTATGATTGATAAAAAAAATATCTCAATTAATAATAAAATTAAACATATAGGTATTTTTGAAGTATCTTGTAAATTAGGACACTCTATAAATGCAAATCTAAAAATCGATGTTATAGCAGGTTAAGTTATGTTTCACGCAACAACGATTTTAGCCTACAAAGGTAAAAATAAAGCAGTAATTGGTGGAGATGGACAAGTATCCTTTGGAAATACGGTTTTAAAAGGAAATGCTACAAAGATTAGAACTTTGTATAAAGGTCAAATTTTAGCTGGTTTTGCAGGAAGCACTGCTGATGCTTTTAATCTTTTTGATATGTTTGAGTCTCATTTAGAGGCTTGTAAAGGTGATTTACTAAAATCAGTAATTGCATTTTCAAAAGAGTGGAGAAAAGATAAATACTTGCGAAGACTTGAAGCTATGATGATAGTTTTAAACAAAGAGAAAATATTTATTTTAAGTGGAAATGGTGATGTTGTTGAACCTGAAGATGGAGAGATTGCAAGTATAGGAAGTGGTGGAAATTTTGCAATATCTGCTGCTAGAGCACTAGCAAAACATTCACAACTTGATGAAGAAGAGTTAGTAAAAGAGTCACTTATGATTGCAGGAGAGCTTTGTATTTATACAAATCAAAATATAAAAATATTAAAGTTAGAGGATTAAATATATTATGGATATGACACCAAAGCAGATTGTTGAATATTTAGATGATTATATTATTGGGCAAAAAGATGCTAAAAAAACTATTGCATTAGCTTTAAGAAATAGATATAGAAGAATGAAACTAGATCCACAACTTCAAGAAGAGGTTATGCCAAAAAATATTCTTATGATTGGAAGTACAGGAGTTGGTAAGACTGAAATTGCTAGAAGAATGGCAAAAATGATGAGTCTTCCTTTTGTAAAAGTTGAAGCTAGTAAATACACAGAAGTTGGATTTGTAGGTCGTGATGTTGAGTCTATGATTAGAGATTTAGTTTATGAAGGAATTAATCTAGTAACTCGTGAGTACGAAGAGAAGATAAAAGATAAAATTGATGATGAGGTAACTAAAAAGATAATTGAGAAGTTAGTTCCTCCTCTTCCTGAAACAGCAAGCGATAGTGCAAAAGAGTCATTTATAAAAACTTACAATTTAATGGAAAAAAAACTTTTAAGTGGTGAGTTAGATGATAAAAAAATAGAGATAGAACTTCCTAAAAAAGCTCATGTAGAGATACTTGACTCAAATATTCCTTTTGATATGAGCTCTATGCAAGAGAGTCTTAATAAAATGCTTGGAAGTTTAAATAAAGAGAAAATCAAAAAAGAGGTAACTATAAAAGATGCCAAAATTCTTTTAAGAGGAGTGGCAAGTGAAGGACTACTTGATAGTGAAGCTATAAAAATAGAGGCCTTAAAAAGATGTGAAAATGGTGGAATTATATTTATTGATGAGATAGATAAAATAGCTAGTAGTAAAAAGAACAATGGACAAGATCCATCAAAAGAGGGTGTTCAAAGAGATTTACTTCCAATTGTTGAAGGAAGTAGTGTTCATACAAAATTTGGTCAAATAAAAACTGATCATATTTTATTTATTGCAGCTGGTGCATTTCATGTATCAAAACCAAGTGATTTAATACCTGAACTTCAAGGAAGATTTCCACTAAGAGTTGAGTTAGAATCTTTAGATGAGGACTCTTTATATAAGATTTTAACAAATACAAAAAATTCACTTTTAAAACAATATAAGGCACTTTTGGCTGTTGAAGATGTTGAGTTAGAGTTTAGTGATGATGCTATTAAAGCTTTTGCTAAATATAGTGTATTAGCAAATGAAAAAACCGAAGATATAGGTGCTAGAAGACTTCATACTGTAATTGAAAAAGTTATTGAAGATATATCTTTTGATGCTGATAGTAAAAAAGGTACAAAAGTTGTTGTAAATAGTAATTTAGTAGAGGAAAAATTAGAAAAAATTGTTGAAAATGAGGATTCTACTAGATATATTTTGTAGTTTAAATATATTTTGAATAGAATACATAATATTTAAAAAAAGGGGAGTTAATGAATATTGTTACTTTTTGTCAAGTTGATGAGACACTATTTAATCCAGAGTTTAATGTAGAGTATTTTCACTCAGGAAGTTCAAATAAAGCTGATATTGTTATTTTAGATATTGAAACAATATTTGAATATGAAGAGAATAAACATAATGTTTGCAATGAAAAGTATGTATCAATTGCAGTTTTAGATGATGATGAGGATTATGAAGCTTTTAAAAACTTTGGAATAGATGCTTGGATTAGATCAAGTGAAATTGCTCAAATAAACAATTTAATTGTTCAATTACAAGATAGATTCTTATCATAATAAAGGATAGAAAATTATTATAGATACTCATTGCCATCTTGACAACGAAGCTTATTTAAGTGATATAGATGGAGTTATAAAAAATGCACTGGAAGCTGGTGTTAAAGCCTTTTTAATTCCAGGTGCTGATTTTGAAACTCTTCCAAGAGCAATAGAACTTAGTGAAAAATATAAAGAGGTCTTTTTTGCTGTTGGAACTCACCCTTATGATATAGATAGTTATGATGAAAAAATTATTGAAAAATATGTAAATCATCCAAAATGTATTGCTATTGGAGAGTGTGGTTTAGATTATTATAGATTACCAGATGATGAGTTTGAAAAAGAAGAGAATATTAAAAGACAAAAAGAGGTATTTATATCTCAAATAGAGTTATCAAAAAAGTATCAAAAACCTTTAATTATTCATATTAGAGAAGCTTCAAATGATTCAAGATTGATTTTGGAAAAATATGCATCAAGTGAACTTGGTGGTGTTTTACACTGTTTTAATGCAAGTGCTCATCTTCTTCCTTTGGCAAATATGAATTTCTATTTTGGAATAGGTGGAGTAATAACCTTTAAAAATGCAAAAAAATTAGTTGAGATTTTACCTTTGATTCCACAAGATAAATTAATAATTGAAACAGATGCTCCATATTTAACACCACATCCGCATAGAGGTGTTAGAAATGAGCCATATTATACTACTTATGTTGTAAAAAAGATGGCTGAACTTTTAAATTTAGATGAAAATTATATAGAAGATCTTACAACAAAAAATGCAAAAAAACTATTTAAAGAGTTTAGCAGTATAAATTAGATAAAATCTCTCGTTTTTAAAAAAGGAGAGATTTTGCATCTTTTTAAAACATATAAAATAACAATAATTTTAACAATATTTATAATAATATTTTTTAGCTCTTGTAGTAGCGTAAGAAGTGTAAATAGTGATTACACAAAAAAATCATCTACAAAAAATATAAATAATAGTGAAGCTGTACAAAGAGCAACAATGCGTCCTTATGTAGTTATGGGCGTAAGATATCATCCAGCAGTTCCAAGAATGAATGAAAAATATACAGGCGTTGCATCTTGGTATGGACCCGATTTTCATGCTAAAAAGACTTCAAATGGTGAAATTTATAATATGTATGCAATGACAGCAGCTCATAAAACTTTTCCTATGAATACAATTGTAAAAGTAGAAAATTTAGAGAATGGAAAAAGTACAATAGTAAGAATAAATGATAGAGGACCTTTTGTAAAAGATAGAATAATTGATTTATCAAATAAAGCTGCTCATGATATTGATATGGTTAAAAAAGGAACAGCTAAAGTTAGACTTACAGTTTTAGGTTTTAATGGAAGAATTGGAGATACAAATGCTCCAAATCCTGATTTTAGTGTAGGTTATGTTCCTCCTTCAAAACCAGCGGTTGATTATGTTGAACCAAATAATAAAGTAAATAAAGTAGCTCAAAATGGTAAAGTATCACTTCAAGTTGGTGCGTTTAGTTTAGAAGATGGTGCTATTTTTACAAAAAATGAGTACAAAAAAAGATTTTCAAATAGAAATATAGATTATGTAGAGAGCGATGGAATTTATAGAGTTTATATAAAAGGTTTTAAATCAAGAGTTGAAGCAGAAAATTTTAAAAATCAAAATGGCTTAAATAGTGCAGTTATAAGAGAGTAAGGAGATAAAATGGTAGAGATAAAAAGAGATACAAAAGAGACACAAATAGAGTGTAGTTTAACTTTAGATGGTTGTGGAAAATTTTCTATAAATACAGGTGTTGGTTTTTTTGACCATATGCTTGAAGCTTTAAGTAAACATAGTGGGATTGATATAAATTTAGAGTGTAAAGGTGATTTACATATTGATTCTCACCATACAGTTGAAGATTGTGGAATAGTTTTAGGACAAGCTTTAAAAAAAGCAATTTTTCCTATACAAGCAGTTGAGAGATATGGAAATGCAACAGTTGTTATGGATGAAGCAGCAACTACATGTGCTTTGGATTTATCAAATAGACCTTTTTTGGTTTATGAAGTAAATATAAGTGGAAAAGTTGGAGAGTTTGATGTTGAATTAGTAGAGGAGTTTTTCCATGCTTTAAGTGGAAATGCTGGAATTACTCTTCATTTAATATCTGAAAGAGGAAGAAATAAACACCATATTATTGAAGCAACATTTAAAGCTTTTGCAGTTGCATTAAGACGAGCTTTAGTAAAAAATGAAAAACTTGGAATTCCTAGCACAAAAGGTGTTTTATGATAGAACTTTTAGTTTTTGATGTTGATGGAACTTTAACAAATGGTGATATTACATATTCAAGTAGTCTTGAAGAGTTTAAAACATTTAATGTAAATGATGGTTTTGCAATAGTTTTTTGGACAAAACATTTAGGAAAAAAAGCTGCAATTATCACAGGACGAGAGTCAAAGATTGTTGAGTATAGAGCAAATGAGCTAAAAATAGAGTATCTATACCAAAATGTAAAAGATAAATTAGAAGTTCTTGATGAGATATTAAAAAAAGAGAATTTAAACTACAATCAAGTTGCTGCTATTGGTGATGATTTAAATGATTTAAAGATGTTAAAAAAAGCTGGTTTATCTTTTGCCCCACAAAATGCACATGAGCTTGTAAAAGATAGTGTAAATGTAGTTTGCAAAAAAAGTGGTGGAAGTGGAGCAGCAAGAGAGATGATTGAGTATATTTTAAAAGAGGAGAATCTTGAAGAGGAGTTTTTAAATTTATGGCTTTAAAACTCTTCTTCTTTATATCACTAATTTTAAGTTTGTTATTTTACTACTCACCTATAGAGAGTTCAGTAAGTGGTAATGAAAAAGAGAATAGACCAATTTTTATTTTTGAAAATCCAGTAATGTACACTTTAGATGAGATGGGAGTTAGTAAAAAGATTATTTCAACACAAGCTGTTAGATATAAAAATAAAGATGAGATATATTTTGCAAATATTGAGATATTTAATAAAGATAGTAAAAAAAATTATTATAAAGATAGTTTAAAAGCAGAGTTTATAGAGAAAAAAGGTGAGAAGTATTATTTAGCAAATAGTGTAAAGTTTAAAAGAGATAATTTTATAGAGTTTAATACAGATGAGTTATACTTTGATAATATTAAAAAAATAGCAAGAAATAAAGCTCCTTTTAATGCACTTTATTATGAAAATTTTTATAGTGGAACAAATTTATATTTTGATATTAATAAAAACTATATAAAATCACGAAGAACACAATTTATAATTGAAAAAAATTAGGAGTTTATAGATGAGAATTTTTTTAATATTAATTTTAGCAATCTCAACTTTAATAGCAAAAAATGAAAAACTAACAATTGATGCAGTATATTTTCAAGCAGAAGATAGTAGAAATGTAGCAACTTTTGAAATAAATGTAAAAATACAAATGGGTGAAGATAGATTAAATGCACAAAAACTTGAGCTATTTTTTGAAATTGATAAAGATACAAATAAAAAAGTCGTTTCAAAATATGAAGCAACAAAAAAGGCTGATTTTGAGATATATTCAAATGGAAAACTTTATAAAGGTAGTGGCGATAAAATTATTTATGAACCAAAAAAAGATGAATATAATATTATAGGAAATGCCTTTTTACATGAAGTAAACGAAGATAGAAAAGTATATGGAGATCATATTTATATAAACCAATTAAATGGTGAAGCTAGAGTAAAAGGTAATGAAAAAAAACCTGTTAGATTTATACTAAATATTGATAATAAAGAAAAACAAAAGGAAGAGTAGTATGAATTTAATAGATGCAAAATTTTTGCAATCAGCACAAAGCTTAAATGATTCACCCCCACCATCAGTTGCAGAGGTTGCATTTTTAGGAAGATCAAATGTAGGTAAATCTTCAATTTTAAACTCACTTACAAATCAAAGAAATCTTGCAAAATCATCATCAACTCCAGGTAAGACTCAACTTATAAACTATTTTGAGATTAAATTTAAAACAACAAATGAAGAGACACCTTATGTTTATACTAGATTTGTAGATTTGCCAGGTTTTGGTTATGCAAAAGTAGCAAAGAGTTTAAAAGCTGCTTGGAATAGAAATTTAACTGAATATTTAGAACAAAGACCAAATCTTCAAATATTTGTACACTTAATAGATTCAAGGCATCCAAATCTTGAGATTGATAAAAATGTTGATGAGTTTTTAAAAAGTATTAAAAGAGGTGATCAAATTATTATAAATGCTTTTACAAAAATAGATAAGTTAAATAGTAGTGAATTGGGAATTTTAAAAAGAGATAATCCTGATGGAATATTTTTATCTAATTTAAAGAAAAAAGGTATAATTGATCTTCAAAATAAAATTACGGAGTATCTGTTTGGAAATTAGATTTTATAAACCAACGGTTCTTGATATACCAAAAATGCAAGAGCTTGTTAAAGAAGAGGTTGAAAAGGGAATTATCCTATTTCGTTCAAGCGATGAGATGGCAACTACTATAAGATCATATATTGTAGTTGAGGTTGATGGTAAAATGGCAGGTTTTACAGCAACTCATATTCATTCACCAAGAATGGCAGAAGTTAGAAGTTTAATAGTAAGCAAGGATTTCAGAGGTCTTGGTCTTGGTAAAAAACTTGTAGAAAAGTGTGTTGAAGAGGCTAAATTTTATGGAATACAACAGGTTTTATCTTTAACATATGAGAAAGATTTCTTTTTAGGTTGTGGATTTAAAGAGATAAGTAAAGAGGATATTCCTGAACAAAAAGTTTGGGCTGATTGCATAAAATGTAAATTATTTCCTATATGTAATGAAATAGCAATGGTAAAAGATACATAAAAATTATTCAATATATTGCTTAAAACTAACTTATTATATCTATTAAACTTGAGTTTTCTTCCTTTTTAAAAGGAAGTAAATTTCAATAATTTCTTTCAAAAGCCCCATAAGTATTGACTCTTAATCAAAAATAAGTTATAATCCGCGTCCACTTAATGTGGTTAGAACCATTTTTTGGTATCTAACGAGTTCTTTAAAGGAAAAAAATATATGGAAAAAATCAGATTAAAGCTTAAAGCTTACGATCATAGAGTTTTAGACAGAAGTGTTGCTTCAATAGTTGAAGCTGTTAAAAGAACTGGTGCTGATTTAAGAGGTCCAATCCCTCTTCCTACAAAAATCAGAAGATATACAGTTATCAAAGGTCCTCACGTAAACAAAGACTCAAGAGAGCAATTTGAGATTAGAGTTCACACAAGAATTATAGACATTATCTCTGCAACTGCAGATACTGTTGATTCTTTAATGAAACTAGATTTAGCTCCTGAAGTGGATGTTGAAGTAAGATCAATGGGTCAAGAATAAGAAGAAAGGGTAATACAAGATGGAATTTATAGTTCAAAAAATCGGTATGAGTAGAACAGTTTCTGTTCCAAGTACTGCTGTTACACTTTTAAAAGTTCTTGATGCGAAAGTATGTCAAGTTACTGATGGTGTAGCACTAGTATCTTATAGCAATGGTAAAAAATTTAACAAAGCTATTGAGGGACAACAAAAAAAATATAAACTTTCAAAAGAGTTTAATAGATTTGTAACTCTAAATGTAGCAAACAGTGAAGCTGGAGATTTAGATGTTTCTGGTTTAGGTGAAGCTAAAGTTGTAAAAACTACTTTTAGAACAAAAGGTAGAGGATTCACTGGGGTTGTTAAAAGATGGAATTTTGCTGGTGGAAGAAATGCTCACGGGCATAGAATGGGTAAAAGAACAGGTTCAATTGGTAACTGTGAGTTCCCAGGAAGAGTTCAACCAGGTAAAAAAATGCCAGGACAATACGGAAATACAAATGTATCTGTAAAAAATGAAGTTCTATCATTTGATCAAGAGTCTGGAATCTTAGTTGTAAAAGGTTCAGTTTCTGGTGCAAATGGAACATTAGGTAAAGTAAAGGTTGCTAAATGAGTAAGGCAATAGTATTAAATACAAAATTTGAAAATAGTGGTGAAGTAGTTTTACCAGCTAGTTACGAAGAGATAAATAGACATAACTTATATTTATATGTTAAATCATATTTATCAGCTTTAAGATCAAACACAGCAGCAGCTAAAACAAGAGCTCAAGTAAGCGGTGGTGGTAAAAAACCTAAAGCTCAAAAAGGTTCTGGAGCAGCTAGATGGGGTTCTAAAAGATCACCTCTGTTTGTTGGTGGTGGGGTTGTATTTGGTCCTACAAAAAGAAACTATGAGCAAAAAGTAAATAAAAAACAAAAAGCTTTAGCACTTAAATATGCTTTAAATGCACAAGCAAACAATGGTTCACTTTTTGTTGTTGATTCAATTAATCTTGAGTCAGGTAAAACTAAAGATGCGGTTGCAGTTTTAAGTAAATTAAATAAAAGAGATACATTAATTGTTGTTGATTCAATTGATGAGAAAACTTATTTAGCATTTAGAAATCTTAAAAACTGTTATATGATTGAAAAGCAAGAAGTAAATGCTTATTTACTTGCAGTATATCACTCTGTACTAATTGAAAAATCAGTACTAGAAGCATTAACAAAAGAGGCTTAAGATGGCAGATATTACAGATATTAAATCAATTTTATATACAGAAAAAACAATTGAGCTTCAAGAAAATGGTGTTATTGTTGTTCAAACAAGTCCAAGAATGACAAAAACTAGTTTAAAAGAGGTGTTTAAAGAGTATTTTGGAGTAACTCCAACAAAAATTAACTCTTTAAGACAAGATGGTAAAGTTAAAAGATTTAGAGGAAAACTTGGAAAAAGAGTTGACTTTAAAAAATTCTATGTAACGCTACCTGAGGGCGCAGCTATTGCGAACCTATCAGCATAAGGAGTAAATAATGTCAATTAAAAAATTTAGACCAATCACTCCTGCTAGAAGATTTATGTCAGTTATTGAGAGTTCTGATATTACTTCAAAACCAACAGTAAAATCTTTACTTGTAAGAGTAAAAGCAAATGCTGGTAGAAATAATAATGGAAGAATTACATCAAGACACAAAGAAGCAGGTGCAAAAAAACTTTATAGAATTATTGATTTCAAAAGAGATAAATTTGGAATTGAAGGTACAATTGCTACTGTTGAGTATGACCCATACAGAAACTGCAGAATCTGCTTAGTTTCTTATGTTGATGGAGATAAAAGATATATTATTCAACCTTCAGGTATGAAAGTTGGAGATAAAGTACAATCTGCTATTTCTGGACTTGATATTTTACCAGGTAATGCAATGCAATTAGCAAGTATTCCTGTTGGAACAATGGTTCATAATATTGAGTTAAAACCTGGAAAAGGTGCACAATTTGCTAGATCTGCTGGTGGATATGCACAAATTATGGGAAGAGAAGATAAATATGTTATCTTAAGATTACCATCAGGTGAGATGAGAAAAATCCTTGGAGTTTGTATGGCTACAATTGGTGTAGTTGGAAACGAGGATTATATAAATATGGTTGTTGGTAAAGCTGGAAGAAATAGACACCTTGGAATTAGACCTCAAACAAGAGGATCTGCAATGAACCCTATTGATCACCCACACGGTGGAGGGGAAGGTAAAACTAACTCTGGAAGACACCCTGTTACTCCATGGGGTATGCCAACTAAAGGTTATAAAACTAGAAAGAAAAAAGCTAGTGATAAACTAATCATTTCAAGAAGAAAGAAGTAAGGGTTTAAGATGGCAAGATCAGTAAAAAAAGGACCTTTTGTAGATTCACACTTAATGAAAAAAGTAGTGGCTGCTAATAGTTCAAAAGATAAAAAACCAATTAAAACATGGTCAAGAAGATCAACAATTCTTCCAGATATGATTGGTATAACATTTAATGTACATAATGGTAGAAACTTTGTTCCTGTAAATATTACAGAGAACCATGTTGGATATAAATTAGGTGAGTTTGCACCAACTAGAACATTCAAGGGCCATAAAGGTTCTGTTCAAAGAAAGGCATAATAATGGCAAGAGCAATATTAAAATTTATTAGAGTTTCTCCTATTAAAGCTAGATTAATTGCAAAAGAAGTTCAAGGTATGAATGCAGAGTATGCTATTGCATCTTTACAATTTACACCAAACAAAGCAGCTGCAATTATTAAAAAAGTTATAGCTTCAGCTGTTGCAAACTCTGGTTTAGATCCAGTAGATGCAGTTATTACAAGTGCAAGAGTAGATAAAGGACCAGTTCTTAAAAGATTTACTCCAAGAGCAAGAGGTTCAGCTTCTCCAAAGCATAAACCAACAGCACATATCATGATTGAAGTAGCAGCATCTACAAAAGGAGACAAGTAATGGGTCAAAAAGTTAATCCAATAGGTTTAAGATTAGGAATTAATAGAAACTGGGAATCAAGATGGTTTCCAAAATTTGAAACAATGCCTGCAAATGTAGCAGAAGATGACAAAATTAGAAAATTTGTTAAAAAAGAGTTATATTATGCTGGAATTGCTCAAACAGTTATTGAAAGAACTGCAAAAAAAGTAAGAGTTACAGTTGTTGCTGCAAGACCTGGAATTATCATTGGTAAAAAAGGTGCAGATGTTGAGAAATTAAAAGATTCTTTATCAAAACTTGTTGGTAAAGAGATTGCAGTTAATATTAAAGAGGAAAGAAAACCTCAAATTTCTGCTCTTTTATCAGCTGAAAATGTTGCTCAACAGTTAGAAAGAAGGGTTGCATTTAGAAGAGCTATGAAAAGAGTTATGCAAAATGCACTAAAAAGTGGAGCAAAAGGTATTAAAGTATCTGTTTCTGGAAGACTTGGTGGAGCTGAAATGGCAAGAACTGAGTGGTATTTAGAAGGAAGAGTTCCATTACATACTTTAAGAGCAAGAATTGATTATGGTTTTGCTGAAGCTCATACAGCTTATGGTTGTATTGGTATTAAAGTTTGGATATTCAAAGGTGAAGTTCTTGCAAAAGGAATTCCAGCTGAGAAATCTGAATCAACTGAGTCTAAACCAAAAAGAAGACCAGCAAAGAAAAGAGGTAAATAATTATGTTAATGCCTAAAAGAACAAAATTTAGAAAAATGATGAAAGGAAGAAATCGAGGTGAAGCTCACAGAGGTAACTCTTTAGCTTACGGAGATTTTGGAATTAAAGCAGTTGAACACGGAAGAGTAGATTCAAGACAAATCGAAGCTTCTAGGGTTGCAATGACAAGAAAAGTAAAAAGACAAGCAAAAGTATGGATTATGGTATTCCCTGACAAACCACTTACTGCAAAACCATTAGAAACAAGAATGGGTAAAGGTAAAGGTTCAGTTGATAAATGGGTAATGAATATTAAGCCAGGAAGAGTATGTTTTGAAATGGCTGGAGTAGATGAAGATTTAGCAAGAGAAGCTTTAGCTTTAGCTATGCATAAACTACCATTTAAAACTAAATTTGTAACAAGAGATAGCGAAAATGAACTATACTGATATTAAAGATAAAAGCTTGAGCGAATTACAAGCGTTATTAAAAGAGAAAAAGGTGCTTCTTTTTGAATTAAAAGCTAAGCTAAAAACTATGCAGTTAACAAATACATCTGAGTTAAGAGTAGCAAAAAAAGATATTGCTAGAATTCAGACTGCTATTACAGCTGTTAAAGCTAACTAAGGATCTAGTATGTCACATAAAAGAGAGATTCAAGGTGTAGTAGTAAAAAGATCAGGAGATAAAACAGCTTCTGTTTTAGTAACTAGATCTGTTTTACACCCAAAATATCACAAAACTGTTAAAAGATTTAAAAAATATTTAATTCATGATGAAAAAAATGAGTTAAATGAAGGTGATACTGTTATTGCAGTTGAGTGTAGACCGTTGTCAAAAACTAAATCTTTTAGACTTAAGACAATAGTTGCTACAGGAGTTAAATAATGATTCAAAGTTTTACAAGATTAAATGTAGCTGATAATACTGGTGCTAAAGAGATTATGTGTATCAAAGTTTTAGGTGGTTCTAAAAGAAGATATGCAACTGTTGGAGATGTAATTGTAGCTTCTGTTAAGAAAGCTCTACCAACTGGAAGAATCAAAAAAGGTCAAGTAGTAAAAGCGGTAATTGTACGAACTCACAAAGAGGTACAAAGAGAGAATGGTTCATTAATTAGATTTGATGATAATGCAGCTGTTATTTTAGATGCTAAAAGAGAGCCTATTGGAACAAGAATTTTTGGACCAGTTGCCAGAGAAGTTAGATATTCAGGATTTATGAAAATCGTTTCACTTGCACCGGAGGTATTATAATGGCTATTAAATTAAAAATTAAAAAAGGTGATATGGTTAAAATCATCGCTGGTGATGATAAAGGTAAAACTGGAGAAGTTTTACAAGTATTACCAAAAAAGAACAAAGTAATTGTTAAAGATTGCAAAGTTGCTAAAAAAACTGTTAAACCAGACCAAGAGAAAAATCCAGATGGTGGATTTGTAAATAAAGAGATGCCAATTGATATTTCAAATGTGGCAAAAGTGGAAGGGTAAAATATGGCATCAAGATTATTAGAAAAATATAAAGCTGAGATTAAACCAGTTCTTGAAACAGAGTTTGCTAAAAACAAAACTTTAACAGCTAAAGTTGAGAAAGTTGTTATCTCTGTTGGTGCTGGTGAAGCTATGAAAGATACTAAATTAATCCAAAATATTCAAGATACAATCTCTTTAATTGCTGGACAAAGAGCGGTTAAAGTTATTGCTAAAAAATCTGTTGCTGGATTTAAAGTAAGAGAAGGAATGCCTGTTGGAGTTAAAGTAACATTAAGAGGTGAAAATATGTATCACTTCTTAGATAAGCTTTGTAATATTGCATTACCAAGAGTAAAAGATTTCAGAGGTGTAAATAAAAATGGATTTGATGGAAGAGGAAACTTTAACTTTGGACTTGATGAACAATTGATGTTCCCAGAAGTAGTTTATGATAACATCATTAAAACACATGGAATGAATATCTCTATTGCTACAACTGCAACTTCTGATGCAGAAGCTTATAGACTATTAGAGTTAATTGGAATTCCATTTACTAAAGGAAGAGCGTAATGGCAAAAAAATCTATGATCGCTAAACAAAAAAGAACACCTAAGTTTGCTGTAAGAGCATACACAAGATGTTCTGTTTGTGGAAGACCTCACTCAGTTTATAAAGATTTTGGTCTATGTAGAGTTTGTTTAAGAAAAATGGCTAACGAAGGTTTATTACCTGGTGTTAGAAAAGCTAGTTGGTAGGAGAAAAAAGCTATGATGAATGATTTAATCGCAGATGCTTTAACTAGAATTAGAAATGCTTCTATGAGAAGATTAGAAGTTACAACACTATTACACTCTAACACAGTTGCTGGTGTAGTAAATGTACTTTTACAAAAAGAGTATATTTCTGGTTTTAAAGTTATTGATGGACAAAATAATAAAAAGACAATTCAAGTTGAATTAAAATATGATGATAAAGAGAAATCAGCAATTAACGAAATTGTAAGAGTTTCAAAACCAGGAAGAAGAGTTTATAAACCAGCTTCAGAAATTAAAAATTTCAAAAACGGATACGGTACTATTATCCTTTCAACAAACAAAGGTATCATTGCTAACGATGAAGCATATGCTGCTAATGTTGGTGGTGAAGTACTTTGTACTGTTTGGTAGGAGGGTGTAATGTCTAGAATTGGTAAAAAACCTATCGCAATTCCTGCTGGAATTGAAGTAACAATAGATGGAACACTTATTAGTGTTAAAAAAGGAAACAATGTTTCAACAGTTGAAACTCATGGAAGAGTTTATGCAAAAATTGAAGATAATCAAGTAGTTCTTTCAAAAGTTGGTGAGACAAAAGAATCAGCAGCTTTCTGGGGAACTTATAGAGCATTAACTGCAAATGCAATTAATGGTCTTCATGAAGGATTTACTAAAACTTTAGAAATCAATGGAGTTGGATATAAAGCAGCTGTAAAAGGTAATGTTTTAGAGTTAATTTTAGGTTATTCTCATCCAATTAATTTTGAAATTGCTAAAGGTTTAGATATCTCTGTTGAGAAAAATATCATTACTGTTAAAGGTGCAGATAAACAACAAGTTGGTCAAGCTGCTGCAATTATTAGAGGCTTTAGAAAACCAGAACCATACAAAGGTAAAGGTGTTAAGTATACTGATGAAAGAATCATCAGAAAAGCTGGAAAAACGGCTAAGAAGTAAGGTGTAACTATGAGTAGAGAAAAAGATTTAGCAAAAAAAATTGCTTTAAGAATTAAAAGAAAAAAGAGAGTTAGAGCTACTATTTCTGGTACAGCAGATAAACCAAGAGTATCGATTTTTAAATCTAACAAATACATTAGTGCACAAGCTATAAATGATGTTGAAGGTAGAACTTTAGCAGCAATTAGCTCTCAAGCTATGGGTTTAAGTGGAAATAAAGAGAATGCTTCTAAAGTTGCAGCTGAGTTTGCTTCTAAATTAAAAGCAGCTGGTATAGAAGCGGTTGTTTATGATAGAAACGGGTATCTTTATCATGGTGTTGTTGCAGCATTTGCTGACGCATTAAGAGAAAATGGTATTAAATTATAAGGATTAATGATGGCAGTAAATAGAGAAGAATTTCAAGAAGCAATCGTTAAAATCGGAAGAGTAACAAAAGTTGTAAAAGGTGGAAGAAGATTCAGATTTACAGCTTTAGTTGTTGTTGGAGATAAAAACGGTACAGTTGGGTTTGGAACAGGAAAAGCAAAAGAGGTTCCAGATGCAATTAAAAAAGCTTTAGATGATGCATTTAAAAGCTTAGTTACGGTTTCTATTAAAGGAACTACAATAGCACATGATATTGAACACAAGTATAATGCAAGTAAAATATTATTAAGACCAGCTTCTGAGGGAACTGGGTTAATCGCTGGAGGAGCTGCAAGACCTGTTCTTGAGCTTGCTGGATTAAAAGATATTATTGCAAAATCTTTAGGTTCAAATAATCCAAATAACCTTGTACAAGCTACTGTTGAAGCATTATCAAGAATAAAAGGATAAGAATATGTTATTAGAAAATTTAAAACCTGCTTGTGGTAGCACAAAAGCGGCTAAAAGAAAAGGTAGAGGACAAGGAAGCGGTAACGGTAAAACTGCTGGTAAAGGTAACAAAGGTCAAAAAGCTAGATCTGGTTACAATGTAAAAAGAGGTTTTGAAGGTGGTCAACAACCACTTTCAAGAAGACTTCCAAAAGTAGGATTTACTTCAAGAGTAGTTAAACCTTATTCATTAAATGTAGATAAAATAACTGCAGTTGCTGAATTACCAGAGATTACACTTGAAACTATTAAAAGTGTATATAAATTATCAAGAACTGTTGAAAAAGTAAAACTTATTGGTTCAACAGCTAAAAATTTAAGTGCAAAAATAAAAGACGAAAACGTTACAACTACTGGAAATTAATTATGAGTAAAGATCTAGTAAATAAGATTCTTATTACATTAGGCTTTATTTTTCTTTACAGATTACTGGCATACGTGCCAGTACCTGGAGTTAATATTGATGTAGTTAAAGAGTTCTTTGATTCAAATGCAGATAATGCATTAGGATTAGTTAATATGTTTAGTGGTAATGCAGTTGAGAGATTGAGTATTATTTCACTAGGAATTATGCCTTACATTACAGCTTCTATTATTATGGAGCTTCTAGCAGCAACTTTCCCATCGCTTGGAAAACTTAAAAAAGAGCGAGATGGAATGCAAAAATATATGCAAATCATTAGATATACAACTATTGTTATTACTTTAATACAATCAATTGGAGTATCAATTGGATTAAACTCTTTAACTGGACAAAACGGTCAAACAGCAATATCTATTGATATGAATACATTTATAGCAGTTTCAGCTATTTCAATGTTAACTGGAACAATGCTTCTAATGTGGATTGGAGAGCAAATAACTCAAAGAGGTATTGGAAATGGTATATCACTGATTATCTTTGCAGGTATAGTTTCTGCAATTCCAAGTGCTATTGGTGGAACAGTTGAGTTAGTAAACAACGGTCAAATGAGTATTTTAACTGTTATTGGTATTTTACTTGTAATACTAGCTACTGTTGGAGCTATTATTTATGTTGAACTAGGAGAGAGAAGAGTTCCTGTTTCATACTCAAGAAAAGTAGTTATGCAAAATCAGAATAAAAGAATAATGAACTATATTCCAATTAAAGTAAATTTAAGTGGAGTTATTCCAGCAATTTTTGCAAGTGCGATTTTAATGTTTCCAGCAACTGTATTACAGGGTTCACAAAATCCTTATTTAGTGACAATTGCTGATTATTTAAATCCTAGTTCTTATACTTTTAACCTATTTATGTTTTTATTTGTAGTTTTCTTTGCATTCTTTTATGCATCAATTACATTTAATGCAAAAGATATTAGTGAAAATTTAAAAAGACAAGGTGGATTCATTCCTGGAATTAGACCAGGAGAGGGAACAGCTGGTTATTTAAATGATGTAGCTGGTAGATTAACATTTTGGGGAGCTATTTATCTTGGATTAATTTCAACACTTCCTTGGTTAGTTGTAAAAGCTATGGGAGTACCATTTTATTTTGGTGGTGTTTCAGTTTTAATCGTAGTTCAAGTTGCTATTGATACTATGAGAAAAATAGAGGCTCAACAATACTCAAATAAATATCAAACTCTAAGTGCGGTTGGACTATAAAAATGTCTATCGCTCTTAGAAAACCAAATGAGATTGAAAAACTTTATATTGCAAATCAAGCAGTTGCTAAAACATTAAAATATCTTGAAGAGAATGTAAAAGCAGGTATGACTTTAAAAGAGGTTGATGCTATGGGCGAAAAAGTAATTAAAAGCCTAGGAGCAAGAGCTGCTTTTAAAGGACTTTATGGATTTCCAAATGCAGTTTGTACTTCATTAAATGAGGTTATAATTCATGGAATTCCATCTGATACTGTTTTAAAAGAGGGAGATATTTTAGGTCTTGATATTGGAACAGAAGTTGATGGTTGGTATGGTGATAGTGCAATTACTATGCCAATTGGAAAGATTTCAAAAGAAGATGAGAAATTAATTGCTTGTGCTAAAGATGCTTTATATTATGCAATTGAAATTATTGAAGAGGGCATGAGATTTAAAGAACTATCAAAAGCAATAGAAGATTTTATAGTTGCTAGAGGATTTGTTCCATTGATTCGATTTTGTGGACACGGAATTGGAAGAAAACCACATGAAGATCCTGAAATTCCTAATTACTTGGAACACGGAAATGCAAAATCTGGACCAAAAATAAAAAATGGTATGGTTTTTTGTATTGAACCTATGATTTGTCAGAAAGATAGAAATCCAGTTATTTTAGATAATGGTTGGGATGTTGTATCTGCTGATGGTTTAAGAGGTAGCCATTATGAGCATACAGTTGCTGTTGTTGATGGACGAGCAGTTATTTTAAGTAAGATAGAAGATTAAAGGAAAAATGTGGCAAAAGATGATGTAATCGTAATTGATGGAAAAGTTATAGAGGCTTTACCAAATGCAATGTTTAGAGTACAGTTAGATAATGGACATATAGTTTTGTGTCATATCTCAGGAAAGATGAGAATGCACTATATAAAAATATTACCAAATGATACTGTAACAGTAGAAATTACGCCTTATTCACTTGATAAAGGCAGAATAGTACATAGAAAAAAATAGTTAAATGAAGCTTTAATGCTTCATTTAATACTTCAATCAACACTAAAGTAAATTTTTAGTAAAATCCCATATGACAAAAACAAAAAAAGCAGAAATTTTAAGATATTTACACAGTTTAAAACTTTTTGGGTTTAATTATGCTCAGGATATAGTTTTACAAAAGAGTTCATCTTGTGATTCTACTCTTCCTTCTGATATTAATGAGCTTAAAGCAAGAGTTGAGAATTGTCATTTATGTGAACTTTCAAAAAGTAGAAAAAATCCTCTTTTTTCGTATGGAAATTTAAATAGTAAAATAGTTTTTATTTGTGATGAACCAACAAAAAGTGAAGATGAGCTAGGCTCATTTTATTCAGGTATTAGTGGTGATATGTTACTTAATATGATAGAAAAAGTTTTAAAACTAAAAAAAGAGGATGTCTATATTACTACATTGGTAAAATGTAGAGGAAGAAGTGAAGCTACTATTGAAAATTTTGATAGTTGTAGTTGTTACTTATTTAGGCAATTAGATATTGTAAAACCAAAAATTATTGTTGCTTTTGGAGAGAGAGTTTTTAGTTATTTATTAAAAGATGGTGAAGATTTTTCTCAAAAAAGAGGAGAAATTTTAAATTTTAATAAATCTTTATTCATAGGAACTTATTCAACAACTTTTTTATTAAAGAATCCATCTTTTAAAAAAGAGGCATTTGAGGATTTATTAAAAATTAAAAAATTGTATGAGGAGATAAATTGAAGTATTTAATTAATATTTTATTTGTAGCATTTTTATTTGTAGGGTGTTATCAAAAACAAGTTGTAGATTTAAAAACAGAAGATACTCCAATAGAGATTAAAGATTCAAATATTGAGATAATTAAACCAATTGATTCAGTAATACAAGAGGAGATAATTGATCCTTTTGAAAAAAAAGATAGCTCTTATTACTTTAATCCAAAAAATAACAAAATAAATGTAGCACTTATCTATCCATCACAATTAGTTGGCAGATATGCTAAGAGCTCTATAAATACTATTTTGGGATATTTAAATTTTATAGATGAAAAATATAATCTTATAGCTATAGATACTCTTGATGAGAGTTTAGAAAATATGCAAAGAGTTATGGATGAGCTAGAAGATTTAGAGATTAAAAATGTAGTAGCTCTATTTACACCTGAGAGTGTAAATAATTTAAAAGAGATTAAAATTGATAAGTTTAAAATATATTTTCCTCTAATTGAGAAAAAAGAGTATGTTTTAGGTGATGAAAATTTAGTTTTAAGTGAAAATATTATCTTTGGTGCAATATCTTATAGTGAACAGTTGAAAAAGCTAAGTCAATATAGTGATTCTGATAATGTACTTTTTTATCTAGATACTTATTTAGGAAATAAATTAAAACATAGTTATGATGAGTTAAATATAACTACATCTATTCAAAAAGATATAAAAAGAACAGATACAAACTTCAAAAATATTGTAAAAGATGATAGATTAAATGATAGTTTTATATTTTTAAACTTGGATATTGTAAAGAGCTCTTTAATACTCTCTCAACTTAGAGCAAATGAGATAGATCCAAAAATTATATTTGCAACGCAAGTTTTATATGATCCAATTTTAATGACTCTAACTCAATATAAAGATAGAGAGAGACTTTTAATAGCAAACTCTATAGATAGAGTTTCAAGTGAGTTAAAAGATAATATTTCAAATTTTGGTGGAAATATTAGTTATGAGTGGGTAGATTATTCAACATTAGTTGGAGTAAACTATTTACTTAAAGGTAATAATGAAATTGTTTCAACAAAAGTTGAAAATAATCAAGCTATATATATTCCAAAATTGTATATTAGTACAGCTTTTGGATTTGTAGAAATTAAGTAGGTTTTAGATAAAATCGCCAATTATTTAGGAAAAAGGATTAATTTTGAGAACACATTATTGTAGTAGTGTAAGAGAAAATTTAATAGGAGAAAAAGTAACAGTAGCTGGATGGGTTAATAGCAGACGAGACCACGGTGGAATTATTTTTATAGATTTAAGAGATAAAAGTGGTTTAGTTCAGCTTGTTGCTGATCCACAAGATTGTAAAGATACCTTAGCAGTTGCTGAAACTGTAAGAGATGAGTATGTTTTAATTGCAACTGGAACTGTAAGAGCAAGAGGTGAAGGGTTAGAAAATCCAAACTTAGAGACTGGAAAAATTGAGATTATTTTAGAGAATCTTATTATTGAAAATAGATCTAAAGCTATGCCTTTTGATATAAATGATGAAAAAGTAAATGATGAGATAAAACTAAGAAATAGATTTTTAGAGCTTAGAAGTAAAAAATCTTTTGATATTTTCCAATTAAGAAGTAAAGCTACTATTCAAGCTAGAAATACACTTGATGAGTTAGGTTTCCTAGATGTTGAAACTCCAATTTTAACAAAATCAACTCCAGAGGGTGCAAGAGATTATTTAGTTCCATCAAGAGTTCATGCAGGTGAGTTTTATGCACTTCCTCAATCTCCACAACTATTCAAACAACTTTTAATGGTTGCTGGATTTGATAGATATTTCCAAATTGCAAAATGTTTTAGAGATGAAGATTTAAGAGCAGATAGACAACCTGAATTTACTCAAATAGATGTTGAGATGAGTTTTTGTACTCAAGAGGATGTTATAGCTGTTGCTGAGAAATTAATCTATGATATATTTACAAAATGTGGTAAAAAAATTCCATCATCTTTTAGAAGAATGAAATACTCTGAAGCTATGGAGAGTTATGGAAGTGATAAGCCTGATTTAAGATTTGATATGCCTTTAATTGATGTTATTGATATTTTTGAAAAATCAACAAACGAAATATTTACAGATATTGCAAAAGATAAGAAAAATAATAGAATCAAAGCTTTAAGATGTCCAAATGGAGATAATATCTTCTCAAAAAGACAGATGAAAGGTTTTGAAGATTATGTAAGAAAATTTGGAGCAAAAGGGCTTGGATATTTCCAAATGAAAGAAGATGGACTTAAAGGTCCACTTACAAAATTCTTTAGTGAAGCTGATTTAGAAGAGATTGTAAAAGTTACTAATCTTGAAGTTGGAGATGTAGTATTCTTTGGAGCAGGAGATAAAAAAACTGTTTGGGATTATATGGGAAGATTTAGACTATTCTTAGCCGCTGAGATGAATATTATTCCAAAAGATTCTTATGAGTTCTTATGGGTTGTAGATTTCCCAATGTTTGAAGTTGAAGATGGAAGAACAAAAGCACTTCATCATCCATTTACAATGCCAAAAGATTTAAACAAAGAGGATTTAGAAGAGATTGAATCAATTGCTTATGATATTGTTTTAAATGGAACAGAACTTGGTGGTGGAAGTATAAGAATTCACAAAGAAGAGATTCAAAGTAAAGTATTTGAACTAATGGGAATTAGTCAAGAGGAAGCAAAAGAGAAGTTTGGATTCTTACTTGATGCACTACAATATGGAGCACCATCTCATGGAGGATTTGCATTAGGACTTGATAGAATGATAATGTTACTTGCTGGAACTGATTCTATTAGAGATGTTATAGCATTTCCAAAAACTCAAAAAGCTCAATGTCTATTAACTCAAGCTCCATCAAGCGTTGATGAAGCTCAATTAAAAGAGTTACATATTCGTGTGAGAAAAAGTGTAGAAAGCTAATTTTAGCTTTTTACATACAAAATAAATCTCTTAAACAATCTTCCTAAAAACTACTCTAAAACTTAAAATATAAAAGAAGAATTATGAATAAACAAAATAGATTTTTACCAACAACAAAAGAAGAGATGAAACAGCGAGGCTGGGATGAACTTGATGTTGTTTTAATAACAGGAGATGCGTATATTGATTCTCCTTTTATGGGAATTGCAGTTGTTGGAAGAATTTTAGAGGATATTGGTTTTAAAGTTGGAATTATTGGGCAACCAGATATTAACAGTGATGTTGATATAAAACGACTAGGGGAGCCAAAACTGTTTTGGGGAGTTAGTGGTGGAAGTATTGATTCTATGGTTTCAAACTATACAGCTACAAAAAAGTTTAGAAATGATGATGACTACACTCCAGGTGGGAAAAACAACAAACGACCAGATAGGGCTACTTTAGTTTATACAAATCTTATAAGAAGATATTTTAAAAATACAGTTCCTATTGTTTTAGGAGGAATAGAAGCAAGTTTAAGACGACTTACGCACTATGATTATTGGTCAAACACTCTTAGAAAACCAATTTTATTTGATTCAAAAGCTGATTATATGATTTATGGAATGGGTGAACAAGCAATAATAGATTTAGGACTCTATTTAAAAGAGGGTAAAGATGTAAGAACTATTGCAGGGCTTTGTTATATCTCAAAAGAGCCTGTAAAAGAGTATTTACAAATTCCTTCGCACAAAGAGTGCTTGACTGATAAAGAAAAATATATTGACTTATTTAGAGCTTTTTATGATAACAACGACCCAATGTATTCAAAAGGTCTTTGCCAAGAAGTAGATGGCAGATTTCTAATACAAAATCCACCAAGTAGGTATTTAGAAGAGAATGAGATGGATAAAATAGCCTCATTTCCATATCAAAGAGATTTACATTCATATCATGCAAAAGATGGAAAAGTAAAAGCTTTAGAGACTATAAAATTCTCAATTATGACTCATCATGGATGCTGGGGAGAGTGTAACTATTGTGCGATTGCGGCCCATCAAGGAAGAACCATAAGAACAAGAAGTGAACAAAATATTTTAAGTGAAGCAAAACATTTTACAACACTTAAAGATTTTAAAGGAATAATCTCAGACGTTGGAGGACCAACAGCCAATATGTATGGTTATGAGTGCAAAAAGAAGATGAATCTTGGAACTTGTATAGATAATAAAAGATGTGTAGATGCTCACAGACTCTGTCGTACAATGAAGGTAGATCATAGCAGAAACATCAAACTTCTAAAAGATATAAGAGCTATTCCAAAGGTTAAAAAAGCATTTATAGCTTCAGGTATTAGATACGATTTTATAGCTGCTGATAAAAATCATGGAAAAGAGTATTTAAAAGAGATAATAGATCATCATATATCAGGTCAAATGAAAATAGCCCCTGAGCATACAAGCGATGAAGTGCTTCATCATATGGGAAAACCAGGTAAACAATCACTTATTGAGTTTAAAAAGATGTTTGATGATTTAAATAAAACAAGTGGTAAAAAACAGTTTTTAACATATTATCTAATAGCTGCTCATCCAGGGTGCAAAGAGAGCCATATGCATGAGCTTAAACAGTTTACAACTCATGAATTAAAGATAAATCCAGAACAAGCACAAGTTTTCACTCCAACACCTGGAACTTACTCAGCTGTTATGTACTATACAGAGTTGGACCCTTTTACAAAAAAGAAGATATTTGTTGAAAAAGATACATTAAGAAAAGAGAGACAAAAAGAGATAGTAGTTGCAAAAAAAGAGTTTGCTAAAAATAAAAAAGGTAATAATTTAGGGATGCAAGGTTGAAAATTTAATATAAAGCAACCAAAAAATGGTTACTTTAAAATATTTAAGCTAGAGCGTTTATCATATCTTTTGTAACTTCTGATACATCTTTTGTACCATCAAGTTCCATAAACAGACCCATTTTTTTGTAAAAATCAATTAGTGGTGCTGTTTGAGAGTGGTATGCTTCAAGTCTGCTTTTTACAGTCTCTGCATTATCATCTTTTCTAATAGTTAATTCTCCACCACAATAGTCACAAACACCATCTTTTTTTGAAGGATTAAACTCAACATGGAAAGATGCTCCACAACCAGAACAAACTCTTCTTCCTGTAATTCTTCCTACAATTAAGCTATCAGGAACATTTAAAGAGATTACTTTATCAAGTTTAATTTTCATATTTTCCATAAGTTCACTCAAAGCCTCAGCTTGAGCCAAAGTTCTTGGAAAACCATCAAGAATAAATCCATTTTTACAATCAGCAACAGCTAGTCTATCTTTGATAATTCCAATAATAGTAGAATCTGGAACTAATTGCCCAGCATCCATAAATTTTTTAGCTTCCATTCCCATATCTGTTTTGTCTGCAATTGCTGCTCTTAAGATATCTCCTGTTGAGATTTGTGGGATATTGTACTTCTCAATTAGAAATTTAGCTTGAGTTCCTTTTCCAGCTCCTGGTGCTCCAAATAGCATTAAATTCATATTTTATCCTTAAAATTTTTTCGCTTATTGTAGTAAAAAAGGATTTAATAGTAGATAAGTTATAGATAGTAGATTAGGAATTTAATCGATTTTTGATACAATAATCCCTTTAAAAATAAAAGGAAATGAATGAAAAAACTATTTTTAATTATTGGAGCACCTGGAAGTGGAAAAACAACAGATGCCGAACTTATAGCAAAAAAACATGAAAATATAACTCACTATAGCACAGGCGATATGCTAAGAGCTGAGATGGCAAAAAATAGTGATATAGGAAAAGAGATAGCAAAATATGTAAATGCTGGAAATATAGTACCAATTAAAATAGCTATACAAACTATAATAAATGCTATAAAAAATGCTCCAACACCTACAATAATAATAGATGGATATCCTAGAAGTTTAGAGCAGATGAGTGCTTTGGATGAGTATTTGAAAAATGAGAAAGAGTTAGAGCTAGTATCTTGTATAGAGGTAGTTGTAAGCGAAGAAGTTGCAAAAGATAGAGTGCTTGGAAGAAATAGGGGAGATGATGATAAGGTTGAAGTATTTAACAACAGAATGAGTGTGTATATTGAGCCTTTAAAAGCTATTCAAGATTTTTATGAATCAAAAAATATTTTGAAAAAAATAGATGGTGAGCGAACTATAGAAGAGATTGTAGATGAGATGGATAGTTTCATTTTGTCAAAAATAGTTTAAAAAAGATTTTAAACAGTGAAAAAGAGAGTAAATTTTTATAGCGTAATTATTGGAACTGAACTTTTAAATGGCAGAAGAAAAGATGCTCACTTTGAGTTTTTAAATCAAGAGCTTTTAAAGCGTGGTTGGGAACATAAAGCATCTTTTGTGATTGAAGATGATAAAGAGCTGATGCTAAAAATCTTTAATCTTATAAAATCTGATGAACATAGTGTGATGTTTTGTTTTGGTGGAATTGGAGCAACTCCAGATGATTTTACAAGGCAAATAGCTGCAGATGCTTTTACGAACTCACAAATGGAGTTTCATGAAGAAGCTAAAAGAAGAATAGAAAATAGATTTAAAGATGAAGCCTATCCTCACAGAGTAAATATGGCATATCTTCCAATAAATGCAAAACTTCTAAAAAATGTTGTAAATGATGTAGCTGGATTTTATTTAGAAGATAGATTCTTTTTCACACCAGGATTTCCATCTATGAGTCAAAGTATGGTTTTGGAGGCTTTGGATAGACACTATACAAAATCAAATATCAAAAAATATAGAAAAACAGTGACAATTGTAAGTAGTGAAAATGATTTAATTGAAGTTATGAAAAAAATCCCAACACACCTTGAATTTTCATCTTTGCCAAAGATTATTGATGAAGAAAGAAGAGTTGTAATATCTGTTGCTGGATATAATCAAGATGAGGTAAATTTTGCTTTTAAACTCTTTTTGGATTTTTGCCTTGAAAATAAAAAAGAGTATATTTTGGAAGATGCAAATGGAATTAGATGAAAATCAAGTTAGTTCCATTTTGGAACATACTGCAAATTGAGAAGAGCAAAATAGAGTTGCAATAGATTATTACAATTTTAAGAGTTTTTAATAGCTCAATTTGATGTTTTAAAAAATAAAAATTAAGAGATAAAAAATGATACACAAATACACAGAAAACATAAATAGACTTTTTGCAACAGGAAATGCAAGAGAGCACAGCTATCGAGGGGATTTACAAGATTTATTAAATAAAATAATAGATGATAAAGATATAGTTGTAACAAATGAACCAGCAAGAATAGTAAATGTTGGTGCTCCTGATTATAGTATTACAAAAAAAGATATTCCAATAGGATATATTGAAGCAAAAGATATAAACAAACCACTAAATAGCAAGGATTATACTGAGCAATTTGATAGATATAAAAATGCTCTTGATAATCTTATAATCACAGATTATATGGATTTTTGGTTTTATAAAAGTGGTGAGCTTACAAATAAAATCCAAATAGCAAAAATAGAAGATAATAAAATTGTAGCTATTGAAGAAAATTTTACACTCTTTATAAATAGTATAAAAAGCTTTACAACACAAATTTCACAAACAATCACAAGTCCAAGTAAACTAGCAAAAATGATGGCTGGAAAAGCAAGACTTCTTCAAAATGTAATTGAAAGAGCGATAATAAGTGAAGATGAAAGCGATGCAAACAACTCTTTAAGAGAGCAGTTGGAAGTTTTCAAAGCTACTTTAATTCACGATATTACACCTGAGAGTTTTGCAGATATTTATGCTCAAACTATTGCTTATGGAATGTTTGCAGCAAGACTTCATGATGATACGATGGATACATTTACAAGACAAGAGGCTGTTTTTTTAATACCAAAATCAAATCCATTTTTAAGAGGACTGTTTAACTATATTAGTGGTGCTGAGTGTGATGATAGAATTATTTGGATTATTGATTCGCTAGCAGAGATATTTTTAGCAACAGATGTTAAAAAACTTTTAGATGGTTTTAGTCAAAAAAGTGGAATGAATGACCCAATAATTCACTTTTATGAAACATTTTTAAGTGAATATAATCCAAGTTTACGAAAAAGTAGAGGAGTTTGGTACACTCCACAAGCTGTTGTAAACTTTATAGTTCGTGCTTGTGATGAGGTGCTTAAAGATGAGTTTGATTTAAGTGATGGTTTAAGCGATGAGACAAAAATCAAAATAAAAGTAGATGATATAAATTCAGGTTACACAAAATCAGGGCAAAAGATAAAAAAAGAGATAGAAGTTCATAAAGTGCAGATTTTAGATCCAGCAACAGGAACTGGAACATTTTTGGCTGAGACTATAAAGTTTATCAAAAAAGATTTTTGGGGAGGAAGCTGGAGCTCTTATGTTGAAGAGCATTTGATACCACGGCTTAATGGTTTTGAACTTCTTATGGCGTCTTATGCTATGGCACATTTAAAGCTAGATTTACTTCTTCTTGAAACTGGATATAAACCCTCAAAAGAGCAAAAAAGGTTTAATATCTTTCTTACAAACTCACTTGAAGAGCATCATGAACAATCTGGAAATCTTTTTGCTTCATATTTGGCAAATGAGAGCAAAGAGGCTGATAGAGTAAAAAAAGATGTACCTGTGATGGTTGTGATGGGAAATCCACCTTATGCTGTAAGCTCTTCAAATAAAAATGAGTGGATACAAAATCTAATAGCTGATTATAAAAAAGATTTAAATGAGAGAAAAATAAATCTTGATGATGACTATATAAAATTTATAAGATATGGACAACACTATATAGAAAAAAACGGTGAGGGAATTTTGGCATATATCTCAAATAACTCTTTTATAGATGGAATAACTCATAGACAAATGAGAAAATCACTTTTAGAGTGTTTTGACAAAATATATATACTAGATTTACACGGAAATGCAAAGAAAAAAGAGGTAAGTCCAGATGGAAGCAAAGATGAAAATGTATTTGATATTATGCAAGGTGTGAGTATAAATATCTTTATAAAGAAAAAACAAAAGAGTAAAAAACTAGCAGATGTATATCACTATGATTTATACGGAAAAAGAGATTTTAAATATAGCTTTTTAGATGAAAACAACTTAAAAACTATAAAGTGGGATAAGTTGGATTATAGTGAACCAAACTACTTTTTTGTTAAAAAAGATTTTGCAGATATAAAAGAGTATGAGAAAGGTTTTAAAGTTGATGAGTTGTTTAGTGCATATAATTCAGGTATTCAAACAAAAAGAGATAATTTAACTATTAAATTTAATGTTGAAGATATTAAAAATATAAAAAATGATTTACTAAATTTAGAAGAAAATATTATAAGAAAAAAATATAATTTAAAAGATAGTAGAGATTGGGAATTAAATAAAGCAATTTTAGATTTAAAAAATAATGATAATATTCAAAAAATAGAATATAGACCTTTTGATACAAGATATACATATCTAAGTAAAGTATCAAAATCATTTTTAGCATACCCAAGATTTGAAATAATGAAGAATATGACAAATGTTAATTATGGATTAATATTTGAAAGAGGACATAAAGAAAATGATTTTAATAGAATTTTTATTGTAAATAAAATTATTGAAGTTCATTTAATGGGAACTATGAATTCTAATGCTTATATTTCACCTTTATATTTATACCCCGATGAAAACTCTTTAATAAATGAAAGAACACCAAATCTAAATCTTGAAATAGTAAAAGAGATTGAAGAAAAATTAGCACTTAAATTTGTAAATGAGAAAATTGAAGATTCTACAACTTTTGCACCAATAGATATTTTAGACTATATATATGCTGTTTTACATAGTCCAAATTATAGAGAAAAATACAAAGAGTTTTTAAAAATAGACTTCCCAAGAGTTCCATATCCAAAGCCTGAAACTTTTTGGCAATTGGTTAGTTTGGGAGGAAAATTAAGAAGCTTACATCTACTAGAAGATACAAGCCTAGATGAAAGAATTATAGATATAAAAGGTGAGGGCGAACTACTTATCAAAAATAGTCTAAACAAAAAAGATTTTACTATAGAAGATGAAAAAGTAGAGCTTAGATTAAACGATGAGGTAAGTGTTGTAAATATTCCTTTAGTTGCGTGGGAGTTTTATATTGGTGGTTATCAACCTGCTCAAAAGTGGCTAAAAGATAGAGTTGGAAGAGTTTTAAACAGAGCCGATATGAAGCACTACAACCGTATCATAAACGCACTTTGTAAAACAGATTTGATAATGAAAAAAATAGATGAAGTAGCAAAGTTTTAATCAAACTTTGCTTTTAAGCTTTCAACAACTCTTTTCATACCCTCTAAAGCCTCTTTTAAAATCTCAAGAGGTGTTGCAATATTTACTCTTATAAAATTATCGCCATTTTCTCCAAAAGTTACTCCTGAGATTACTCTTACATTTCCTAGCTCTTCTAGTTTTTTTGTAAACTCTTTTGAGTTTAAGCCAAGAGAGCTTATATCAATCCATAATAAATATGTAGCTTCTGCTTTCACTACTTTTAGGTTTGGGATATTTTTTGCTATAAAATCTTCCAAAAAGTTTTTATTTTTTTCAAGATAAATAAGTAGTTCAAAAAGCCAATCTTCACACTCTTCATAAGCACTAATCAAAGAGTAAATTCCAAAAACATTAACTCCTTTCATCTCATTTTTGCTTAGAGTCTTATCCAAAATAGTTCTTAGTTTTTTATTTGCCACAACTATATTTGAGGCTTTTAAAGAAGCAATATTAAATGTCTTACTAGCACTTGTACAAGTAATAGAGCTTTGTTCAAACTCTTTATTTATAGATGCAAAAGGTGTGAAGATATAATCTTTGAAAACCAAATCTCTATGAATCTCATCACTTATTACCAAAACACCATATTTTAAACACAACTCTCCAATTTTTTGCAACTCATCTTTTGAAAAAACCTTCCCAACAGGATTGTGCGGATTTGATAAAATAAATAGTTTTGGTCTATCATTTTTTAGTTTCTCTTCAAAATCAACAAAATCTATCTCATATTTTGTATTTTTGTATATCAAATTGTTTGTTATAACCTTGCAATTATTGTTTTCTATAACTATATTAAAGTAGTGATAAACAGGCGATTGAATTAAGATTTTGTCATCTTTTTGACAAAAAGTTTGAATTATTGCACTTAAAGATGGAATTACACCAGCTGTTGGAATAATATGCTCTTTTTTTATCTCATAGTTAAATCTTTTTCTCCACCAACTAATCTCAGCTTCAAAATACTCATTTGGAACCATTGTATAGCCAAAAACTGGATGCTTTGCTCTTTTTATAATAGAATCCACAATAGGCTTTGCAACTTCAAAATCCATATCAGCAACCCACATAGGAATCACACCATCTTTTGTAGTATCCCATTTATAGCAGTCTGTATTTTTTCTATTTATCACTTTATCAAAATTGTATTTCATCTATTGCCTTTAAAAAATTATAACTTTTTAAAATCTATACTATCTTTTCCTACAAATTTTTTTTCATCTGTTTTTTTTACTACCATTTTTGCAATTTCATCAGTTTCAACTGCAACATCATGAGTTAAAGATGCTATTTGTGCATTTTGTTGAGTCTGTTCATCCAAACTATTTACAGCATCATTAATCTGTTCAATACCCAAAAGTTGCTCTTTTGAAGAGTTTTCAATATCATAAATAAGTTTTGAAGAGTTTTTTATATTTTCATTTAACTCTTTATACCCTTCAATCATAGAGTTTGCAATCTCTTTACCTTGATTTGCCTTTAATGTTGCATTTTCAACAATATTTTTTATCTCTTTTGCAGCTTCTGCACTTCTGTTTGCTAAGTTTCTAACTTCACCAGCAACAACTGCAAATCCTTTTCCAGCTTCACCAGCTGTTGCTGCTTCAACAGCTGCGTTTAGGCTTAAAATATTTGTTTGAAATGCGATATTATCAATCACACTTATTGCTTCATTTATCTCAGAAACTTGACTACTAATATCTTCCATAGAAGCGGTTGTTTGGTTTGCAAGTTCCTCACCCTCAATAGAAGAGTTAAGAAGTTTTTGTGATAGTTGAGTCATTTTTGATACATTTTGTGAATTGCTTCTAATATTTGATGTAATTTGTTCTAAAGATCTGATGTTTGTTCAAGAGATGCGGCTGCTTCATTTGAACTTATATTTAATTTATCTACATTTTTAAGTAATATATTTGAACTCTCATCAAGTTTTAATCCAATTGATTTGTTTTCAATTAACATTTGAGTAATTGAATCACCCAAAGTATTCACGCCATTTGCAAGTTTTAAAAGATGTTCTTTTAAATTTTTTGTTGATATTTTATTTAGATAGTTATAGTTAGAGTATTGTTCTAATACATTTAATACATTTTCAATATTTGATTCAAGATTATTTGCCATTCTGTTTAATACATTTTTCAATTCCATTAATGCAGGATTTGAAACTTCAATATTAATTCTTTGACATAAATCTCCATGTTCAAACTCTGATAAAACAGCAACTGTTTCATCGATTAATTTTCTATCCTCATCTGTTGCTTTTTTTGCTTTCTCAATATTTTCATTAATCTGTTTAGCCATAATTCCAAACTCATCTTCTGAATCAATAGCAATTTTTTCAATACTATTACTCTCTTTATTTAAATATCTAAAAAATGACAATAACCCATCTTTGATTCTTTTAAGAGATTTTAAAGATATTGTTAAAGTTATAAAAATAGAGATAGATATTACAACTAAAGTTATAATAGATAGTGTGATGATTAAATACATCAGTTTATTTGCATCTTTAAAAATTTCATTTGAATTAACTCCACCAACTAAAAGCCAATTCCATTCATCAAAGTTTTCAAATACTGTAAATTTCTCTTCATCATTCCAAATATATGTAAGGTTGCCATTTCTTTTATTTAAAATCTCTTTTACAATATAAACTCCATTTTTATCTGAAATATCTAAACCAGATTTTTTGCTTAATGTTGGATGAGAGATAAACTCTCCATATTTTTTATCATTTATATTTGAGTTTAAAATGTAGTAGTAACCACTTTCTCCTATAACTCTATTTTTAATAGTTTGCATTAAATCATTTAAATCAGAGCTAATATCAGAACCTATAAAAGCTATTGCAATAACTTCATTATCTTCTATTATAGGAATATATTTAGTCATATACTCTTTGCCAAATAACAAGGCTTTTCCTAAATAAGATTTTCCCTCTAAAACACTTTTATATCCAGGATGATTGCTATCTAGTTTAGTTCCAATAGCTCTATTTCCATTCTCTTTTTTTAAGCTAGTAGATACTCTAATAAAATCATTATCTTTTCTAACAAATATTGTAGCAACAGAGCCATTAGTAATTTGTGTAAATTTATCAACCAAATCAAAATTTAAATTTACTAAATCTCCATTTATATATAAAGCAGGAGTTTTTAAATTTTCAATCTCTATGTTTTTTGAATTATCTATTTTAATATCATTTAACATACTTAAAAATATATCACCAGATAGATTTGCACCACTTTTTGCAACTTTATTGAAGGTATTTATATTTTCTATTAATAAAGACAACTCTTTTTGAACAGTTTTTTCAGTATTTGTTTTCATCATCTCAAAACTATTATTAACAACTAAAAAAGTTAATATAGCCATTGAAATAGATATTGATATTATTGATACAGATACTACTTTTGCAATAACTGAATTTTTTATAAAATTCATTTTAATCTCTCCGCTTATTTTGGTTAAAATTATTTGACCGTAATTATAGGCAGAATTTAATTTAATCTTAATGAAACTCTAAATAATCTCTCTTTTTATACTCTCTTTTAAGCTACAAGTTATTTCATAAGTTATTGTGTTGTGAATTTTTGCTAAATTTGTAACATCTTCAAATAGACAAACCTCTTCATCATCACTATTTATTGTTAAATTATCCATAGAAACACGACCTAAAACTTGATAGCCTTTTGGAGTTGTGTAGCTGTGATTTTCATTTAATCTTAAAAAACCATCTCCATATCCAATATCATAAGTAGAAACAACCATATCTTCACTGGCACGAAATGTTCCACCATAACCAACACTTTGATCTTTTTTTAAAGTTCTAGTTGCCATTTTTGAAGCCCAAAGACTCATTACAGGTTTTAATTTAGCAAAATCAAAAACTTCATCACAATCAAAATATCCATAAGTAGCAATTCCAACTCTAGCAAAATCATCACCCAAAGAGTCAAAATTATTCACTCTAAAAAGTGCATTTGAATTGCAAGAGTGAAAAGATGGGATTGGTAAAAAAAGTTTTTCACATACCTCTTTTACCTTAGCTTTTGCTTTAGAAAAATTTGAATTTTGCCAAAAAAAATCTGTGCTTAAAGTATCAGCACCTCTATGGTGTGTAAAAACCCCTGTAATAGTTGCTTTTTGTTTCAAAAGCCCTAAAAAAGCCACTTCTATCTCGTCTATGCTTACACCATTTCTATGCATTCCTGTATCGATTTTTAAATGAACATTTGCATTTTGTGGTACTTTTGCTATATCTTCAAGGCTATTTATTGCTATGTGAAAAGTATGTGAATAGTTGTGAAAAGTGCTATCTGCAAGCACTAAAATATAGGAGAAAAATTGTTCTATTTTCTTTGCATCTTCTATTGTTTGAACTACAGCTTTTTTTATTCCAAACTCACTTGATAGTTTTGCAATCTCAACTAATCCATGACCATATGCATTATCTTTTAAAACAACAGCAACTTTATCTTTGTTTGTTGCTTTTTTACTAATAACTTCAAGATTGTAAAAAAGATTATCCTTGTTTATTAATATCTTCGCCACTTTTTTCCTTTTTAAAATAATCAACTATATTTTTTGCATCACTTTGATTTAAAACAGTTTTTAACTCATCAAATGTTGCATTTTTTATCTTTTCAAACTCTCCAAAATATAGAAGTAGTTTTTTGATTTTTGCTTCACCAATACCCTTTATTTGAAGAAAAGATATATCTTTGTCCTCTTTTCTTTTCTGTTTTTTATGAAAACTAATAGCAAATCTATGAGCTTCATCTCTTAATCTTTGAACAAATTGCAATCTTTTATCACTTGGAAGAAGATTTATACTTTTTATCTCTTTATTTTCAATAAAGTGCAAAATATCTTTCGCATTTCCTTTTGCTCTATAAGCTTTTGCATCTACTTTTTGTTTTGAAATGGCAATAATATCTAAATTTACCCCAATAGAAGAAACTATCTCAAAAGCTAAATTTAGCAAAGTTGAACCACCATCAATAAGCCATAAATCAGGAGGAGAATTTTTATCAAAACTCTCAACTCTTCTAAGAAGAAGTTCTCTCATTTGTGAGTATTCATCAAGTGATTCAAGATTGTAGTGTCTATATGATTTTTTATCAAAATTCTCTATTTGGCTATTCCAAACAACCATAGCTCCAACTCTTGCTTGTCCCATTAAATGAGAGTTATCAAAACTCTCTATTATGTTTGGACTATTTTTTAAAGAGAATAGCTCTTTTATTTCACTATAAATAGAGTTTTGCTGTTTAATACTCTCCAATCTTAAAAGCTCATCACAGTTATTTAAAGCAATTTTTACAATAGTAGCTTTTTTATCTATTTTTGGATTTACTATTTTTATCTTTTTGCTAAATTTTTGATATAAAAAATCTTCTATAGAGTCAAGCTCTTCAATCTCATTTGCTACAAGTATCTCTTTTGGAATTATTGGCAAATCATTTGAGTAGTAGTTTATAATAGCTCTTTTATAAGCCTCTTGTATATCAAACTCAACATCATCATTTGATTTCATAAAATCATAGTTTGAAGATGCTAATTTTCCATCTCTTATAAACATTCTTACAATTACAGCTTTTTTGTTGCTAGATTTTATTGCAAAAATATCTAAATCATCATTTGATGTTAAATCAATTCCTGTTTTGATTTGCGATTTTTCAATAGTTTTTATTCTATCTCTTAATACAAGTGCCTCTTCAAATCTAAAGTTTTGTGAATAAAAAAGCATATTCTCTTTTAGTTTTGTTAAAATTTTTGATTTATTGTAGATATAACTTAAAGCCTCATCTAAAATCTTTTTATAATCCTCTTTAGAGATTTTATCTTCACATGGAGCTAAACATTTACCTATTTGAAAAAATAGACAAGCTTTTTTACCCTTTACACAAGATTTTTTTTGCACCAAGGGAACTATCTCATAGATACTATCAAGCATATCTTTTGCTCCACTTGAATATGGACCAAAATATTTTATATTTTTACCTTTTTCTATTTTTCTTGTAATTTCAAGTCTTGGAAAATCCTCATTTAAATTTACAAAAATATATGGATATGTTTTATCATCTCTTAAAAGTAGATTGTATTTTGGTTTTAGCTGTTTTATTAAAGAGTTTTCAAGTATTAAAGCATCGTGCTCATTTGGTACAACAATCCACTCTAAAGAGGATGTTTCACTAATCATCTTATAAATTCGTGGACTTAAATCGCTTGAAGCTTGTAGTGTAGGGCTAAATTTAAAGTAGCTTTTTACTCTATTTTTTAAGCTTTTTGCTTTTCCTATATATAATAGATGCCCTTGATTATCAAAATATTGATAAACTCCAGCTTCATTTGGGAGTTGCTTTAATTTCTCTTCTAAATTCATTTTGAAATAGTAGCTAAAAACTCTTTTTAGAGCCTTTAGATGCTATCTTGAGTTATTCTTTTTAGACTATTTTTTATAACTATTGGAACAAAAAACATAGATACTACATAAGAGATTAAAGTTCCACCAATAAGTGCAACTCCAAGACCACCAAATACAGCATCATTTGCAATTAAACTACTAGCAAAAACAAGAACTAAAACAGTTAAAATAATAGGTTTTGATCTTGTGGCTGCTGCTTTTGCTATTGCTTCGTTTACTTCTAAATGGTTTTCTAAAACAAGCTGTTTTGCAAAATCTATAATAAGTGTTGAGTTTCTTGAGTTTATTCCAATTAAAGCAATAAATCCAATAAGGCTAGTTGCTGTTAAATAAAAAATATCTTTTGTAAAAATATCCATAATAATATGAGCAAAAATAACACCAATAATAGAGATAAAACTAGATAGAACTATTGCAGCACTTAGTGCAAAGTTTTTATAATAAACAACCATTAAAAGAAAAATTAAAACAAGTGCAATAATAAAAGCAGTTCCCAAATCAATAAAAGTATCAATTGTAACTTTTAGCTCTCCATCAAAAACCAAATCAAATCTCTCATTAGTTTTTTTATCAATAAATGCAAGATTTAGCATATTTGTTTTTATTACATCATAATCTTTACTAAACTCTTCAATCATCTGTTCTCTTGATTTTAAAAGTGGATATATTTGACTATCATTTGAAGTTTCGGCTATTACATTTATTAAAATATTTAGATTTTTTGATGTAATTTCTGGCTCTTTTAAACTCTCTTTTATAGTTACAAGTTCAGAAACACTTATCATTTCACCACGATTATTCATGATTTTTAATGCACTAAGTTTTGAGTTTAGGGCATCTTTTGAGTGATTTGTTATATTTTTACTATTCGATAATCTTAAAAATATTGGAATTTGACTCTCTTTGTTTCTATCATTTATAACACCAACTTGCATTCCTTCAAAAGCTAGATATAAAGTTGCTTTTAGATGTTGTAAATCAACTTGACTCATCAAAGCTTTGTTGTTATTAATCTTCAAAGAGTAAGTTTTAAAATCATGATTTGCTAAAACATCAATATCCACTAAAGTATCTTGATTTTTAAAAATTTTTGCAACTTTTAAAGCAAAATCTCTTTGATTATTAAAACTATCTCCTCCATAAATTTCAGCAACCAAAGATGCAAGAACAGGAGGACCAGCTGGAAGTTGAATAAATTTTATTATTGCATTATCTTTAGAGCAAGAGTTTAAAACTTCATCTCTTAAAATATTAACAAGGTTGTAACTTGTAATATTTCTATCTTTAAATCTTTTAATATTTACCATAAGTTCAGCTTGACTCTCTTTATCTTTTAAAGAGCTAAGCTTTACAAGACCTGCAAAATCTATTGGTTGACCTTGTGATAAAAATGCTGAAACATTTAAGACATTATCATTTTTTTGTAAAGTGTATGCAATACAATCAACCATAGATTTTGTCTGTTTTAAACTTGAACCATCTTTTAAATCTAAATATACAGAGAAACTATCTGAGTCCTTATCAGGAAGCATTTTTGCTTTTACAATTTTTGTTGGAAATGTTAAAACTGAAGCTATAAAAAGTATTAAAGTAAAAAGTAATACAAACATACTCTTTTTTTTATTGTTTAAAATATCTAAAATAATATGCTCTAATCTCATTTTTTAGCCTTTAAAACTTTTTTTACTAAATATGGCGTAAACGCATAAGCAACAAATAGTGAAACTGCCAAAGAAATAGGTACAAATACAGGAAGAGGGTGCATAAACTCTCCCATCATTCCACCAACAAAAAACATTGGAATAAATACTAAAATAATAGCAATAGTTGCAATATTTGTTGGATTTCCTATCTCATTTGTTGCCTCTATTGCAATTTTTTCAATATCATCATTTGGATTTTGAATTTTGTGTCTATGAATATTTTCAATTACAATAATAGCAGCATCAACCAACATTCCAAGAGATACAATTAGAGCAAAAAGTGTTATTCTATTTACAGTTTCACCCAGTAAAAAACCTATAAACAGAGTTAAAGATAGAATCATAGGAACTGTTAAAGATACTATTAAAGCCTCTTTAAATCCAAGTGTAAAAATAAGTAAAATAAATATAATTACAATTGAGATAAAAAGATCTTTAATCAAAGCATTTACAGCATTATTAGCAGTATATCCATCATCTCTTGTGATTGTATATTTGATATTTTTTTCTAAAAGTGACTCTTTTATACTACTCATATACTCAAATATCTTCTCATTTATAACAACACTATTTGCACCTTTTAATTTTGATGCCATAAGTGTAATTTGTGGATATTCTTCTATATTTCCACTCTCATTTTTTAGATAAATATAGGCATCTTTTTTATTTTGTATCTCATAAGATCTCTCTATTTTTGCAATATCTCTTAGGTAAATTGGAGTTTGAAAATTGTATGAAATGATTAAATTTTCCAAATCTTTTACGTTTTTTATAGCTTGATCTATACTCATTACAACAAGCTTTCCATCATCTGTATTTGTAGCTATATTTGGTGTGTTGTAGTTTAAAGCTTCAATACTTTTCATAACATTTGCAAGTGCTATGTTATAAGAGCTTAATTTGTTAATATCAACTTGAATATTAAATTGCTCTCTTTTTTCACCTTTTAAATCAACCATAGCAACATCTTCTATTTTGTTTATATCTTTTGATATACGACTTACTTCATTAAAAAGTTGCTCTTTGGTTAAAATATCTTTTCCATCTTTTTTTGAAGAGTAGAATGCGATTGTTGCTATTGGAATACCTGTATCAATATCCATTGTTTTAATTATTGGTTGTAGAGCATTTTTTGGCATTAAATCCATATTTCTCATAACTTGATCATATAGTTTTAGATTTGAGAACTCTTTATCTTCACCAATAAAAAATTGAACTTGAACAATTCCAACACTATCTTTTGCATAAGAGTAGATATGCTCAACCCCTTTTATCTCTTTTATCTTTTTTTCTAAAGGTTCAATAATTACTTTTTGAATCTCACTAGCTTTTGCATCTGGTAAAGCTACAATTACAACTCCACCACTAACTTTAATTTGAGGATTCTCCTCTTTTGGCATAAGTAAAAGTGAAAAGTAGCCTAAGATTAAAATAAAAATACCCAAAATTGCTGTTAATGGATGATTTATAAATGTTTGTGCAATCTTACCTGCAATATTTAAATCTCTACTCATTTTGATTATCCAAATATATTTTTACTTTTGCATACATAGCTGGATAGATATTGTAATCTTTTTTATCAAAAGCAATTTTTACTACAAATGAGTGAGAACTACCTTGATAGTTTGGAAATATTGCAATAACTTCTCCTTGTGAAAAGAAGTTTTGTGAAGGAATCTGTATATCTAACTTTTGATTTAAACTTATATTTTTTAAATTCGATTCAGATATATTTGTTTTTATAATTAAAGAGTTTAAATCTGTCAAAACCATATGAGGCATTCCAGGAATTGCCATCTCTCCCTCTTTGATAGATTTTTTTATAACTAAAGAGTCATTTAAAGCTCTTATTTTTAGGTAGTTATAGTTTGCATTTAACTCATCTAATTTTGCTTTAGCAGTTATTAAATTTAACTCCAACTGTTCATAATCAAATTTAGATATTAAATCTTGATCTAATAGCTCTTTATATCTTTTTAGATTTAATTCAAGATTTTTTACCTGATTTTTAACTATTTGTTCATTATATTTAATATCTGTTGAGTCAATCTCATATAAAAGCTGAGCTTTTTTTACGATATCACCCTCATTTACATAAACTTTTGTGATATTTCCCATTACTCTACTTGAAATAATCTTCTCATTTTGCGACTCAACAACTCCATCAAGCTCTAAATAAGAAGATAGTAGTTGAGTTAAAGATAGAAGTATTAAAAACAGAAATCTCATTTTGTATCCTTTGTTAAGTTAAGTCCTAAAACCTGTTTTAATTTGGCTTTTGCTAAAGATGTTTCATATCTAGCATTTAAAAGCAAAGTTTGTGTTTTTCTAAAATTTGTCTCTTGAGCTAGAAGTGTAGTCATTGAGATAAGTCTATTTTTGTATTGAAGTTTTGCTTGTTCTAAAACCTCTTGAGCTAACTCTAAACTTTTACTATTTGTTTCAACTGTTTTTTGCTTTGAATTAAGATTTAAAATCGCCTCTTGAAGCTCTAGTTTGATACCATCATCAAGCTTTTGCATATCTAATTTTGCTTTTAGAAGCTCTAATTTACTCTTTTCTAATTGGCTACTTCTAGTTTGATCAAATAGTGTAAGATTTACTCCTAAAAATGCCATATAGTAATCTTTGTCACTTGAAGCTGTAAAGTTGTTATCATTGTATCCATACTCTAATCTTGAAAAAATAGTTGGATAGTATGAGCCTTGTTTTGCTTTTATATTTTTACTATTTGCCTCAATTTCTATATTTTGCAAAGCTTTTTCATCTCTATTTAATAAAGCAATCTCATATAGTTTTTCAAATTCGTTTAGAGTAAACTCTAAGCTTTTTAAATCTTCTACATCTTTTATCTTCTCATTTGAGCTTAAAAATTTAAGATATGCAATTGATAAATCAAAATTGTTTTGTGCTTGTAGAAGTTGTGATTCAATATTTAGTAAGTATAGTTTTGCCTCATTTACATCTAGTTTTGTAACAAGTCCGTTTTCATGAAACTTAACTGCACCATTGGCAATAAACTCAACACTCTGTTTTGCTTTTTGTAAAGTTTTTACAAAATCTTTTGCCAAAACAGAGCTATTGTAGGCTTTTAAAACTTCAAGCTCAAGATTTTTTTCATTAAGATTATATAGATACTCATTTGCTTTTTCTTGAAGTTTTGAAATATCTTTGTAGTTACTAAGAGTAAATCCCATAAAAAGTGGAATGTCATAAACTATTTTTGTGTTTATATTTGTTCTTGCATTTGGATAGTTTAAATCTTTTGGTGCTGTATCCATAGGTTTTCCAAATTCAGAAAATCCAAAATCTCCAAAAGTTGCTTCTCTGCTAGATAGTTTTGAGTTAAAAACATGACCTGCATGATTTGTTCTGCTAACTTCACTTGATAGATATAGCTTACCTGTTTGAACTCCAGTTAAATAATCACTATTTGTTTTTGCAATATCAATATCTATTTTTTGTTTTTGTAGATCTTTACTATTTTCTAAAGTTTGAGTTAAAAGTTCATCAAAAGATATTGTTTGAGAAAATAGAGTTGAAAAGAAGCTTATCAAAAATAAAATTTTCTTCATAAAAATTCCTTAAAATTAAAGTGGAAATTATAACAGAAAATTCTATTTTTTTCAAAAGAATTATAATTTAAATTTATAATTATAAATAAAAATTCATTTACTTATAAGATATTTTTATTAAATATCTGAATACTCCTCTTTTATTTTAAGTATATCATCTAAATTTTCAAAGAATATATCTACAAGTTTTGGATCAAAGTGTTTTCCTCTTTGCTCTTTAATAAACTCTAAAACCTTTTCCAACTCCCAAGCTTTTTTGTAGCATCTATCGCTTCCAATAGCATCAAATACATCTGCTAAAGCTGTTATTCGACCAAATATTGGTATATCTTCACCTTTTAAACTATTTGGATATCCTGTTCCATCATACTTTTCGTGGTGAGTCAAAGCAATTTGTGAAGCTACTTTAAATAGAGGTCTATTTGAAATATGTAACATATCATAACCTTTTTGGGCATGAGTTTTAATAATCTCAAACTCTTCATTAGTTAGTTTTGCTGGTTTATTTAAAATAGCATCAGGAATTGCAATTTTACCAATATCATGCATAGGACTTGCAAGTTCTAGCATATCAACTTCATCTTCACAAAGACCATAAGCAGTTGCTAAAACTTTTGAATATTTTGCAACTCTTTTAATATGTTCACCTGTCTCTTGAGATCTAAACTCAGCAATAGATCCCATAGTAAAAATAATCTCTTTTTGAAGCTCCTCTATCTCTTTATTTGCTGTAATATCTTCTCTTACAGCAAAATATCCTATATGATTTCCTAAATCATCATATTCAGGCTCCAAATCAGCAATAACCCAATAATATGAGCCATCTTTTCTTAAGTTTTTTATCTCAATAGTTATCTTTCTTTCAGCTTTTAAACTATCCCAAATCTTTTTAAATGTAGATTTTGGCATATCAGGATGCCTTACAATACTGTGTGGTTGCCCCAAAAGTTCCTCTTTTGTATATCCACTAATTTTACAAAAAGCACTACTTGCATGAGTGATTATTCCTTTTAAATCAGTTCTTGAGAAGATTACATTTTTATCATAAATATCAAGTAGTTTTTCAAGTCTGTTTTGTTGTTCTTGAATCATTTTTGTTTTGATTTTTACATCATTATCAAGCTCTTTTGCATACATAGTTTTTAGAAGATATAAAAATCCTATAAGATATAAAGCAGAAAAAATTATAACAATTGATAAATATTGATTTTTAAAGTTTATTAGTGGTGAATAATCCAAATTCTTTTTCTTAAAAAAGAGTAAAAATAGTCCCATATCTTGACCATTTGTATCTTTTATTTGTAAATTTGTAACAATGTATTGATCGAATAAAAGATAGTTTTCAATATTTAAAAAACTATCAATACCTCTTTTTTCAACTAATTTTAAAAGTGATTTATTTGCATCAATATTTACAACATAATTATCACCTATAAAAGTGTTGCTAAAAGGTTCGATTATTTTTCTACTCTTTTCTCTACTTAATATAAAAATAGGTTCTACATTTTCAAAATTCAAGTTTCTTGATATTGAGTTAAATTTAGATATAAACTCTACAAAACCTAAAACTTCTCCATTTGTATCATAAACTGGATTTATAGCTTTTAAAGTTAAATCAAATAGACCAGAACTTATATTTGTAGTTGGTTTTGGATTTTTTAAAAGCTCATTTAAATCAGTTCGAACAGTTGATAAGTCATCTCCTGACATCTTTTTCCAAGATCTATAAAAACTTCTTCCATTTTTATCAACAATATGCAACCAAAGATTTTTATAATCACTGTTTTCGTGTAAAAAATTTAGAGTTTTTTCATAATTTAACAAACTTCTATCTTTTGTTTTTAAAGCTTGTATTAATTTTTTATCTTGACTTAAGATAAATGCCATGTTCAAAGTGTTGTCTTGTTTCTTTTTTATCTCATCTGTAAAAAGTTTTCGCATTTGAATACTTTTTTCTAAATATATATTGTTATATATTTCAGTTTTATTTGGAGAGTAGTAAAAATAGTGTGAAAAGGAGATTAGGCTTAAAAAGCCAATAGCAAAATATAAAATTTTTTTCATAAATATAAAACCTTAAATAGTTATTTAAAGGATTGTGCTAGGTTACCAATAATTAGTGGCCACCCATCAACAACAATAAAGAATATAATTTTTATAGGCAAAGATATCATTACAGGAGGTAACATCATCATACCTAAACTCATTAAAATAGAAGCTACTATTATATCAATAATTAAAAACGGTAAAAAGATAAGAAATCCTATTTCAAAAGCTGTTCTAAGCTCACTTACTATAAATGCTGGCATTAATAGTGTTAATGGAACATCATCGATATTTTTTGGATTTGGCTCTTTTTTTATTCTGTAAAATAGAGCTAAATCTGATTCTCTTGTGTTTTTTATCATAAAATCTTTAAAAGGGGCTACACCTTTTTCAAAAGCTTCTTGATAAGATATTTTTTCATCCATATATGGAACAATACTCTCATCCCAAGCTTTTTTCCCATAAGGTTCCATTATAAATATTGTCATAATAAGAGCTAAAGATATTACAATTTGTGTGGGAGGTGTTTGTTGAAGTCCCATAGCTTGTCTTAAAAGTGATAAAACAATTACAATTCTTGTAAATGAAGTTACCATTAATAGCAAAGTAGGAGCAAGAACTAAAAGAGCTAAAATAATAGCTATATTTATTGTTTTTACAAATTGTACTGGCTCTTCAAGGGCTGCAACAGATAGATTTATCATAGGAACAGGATCAGCAGCGAAGCTAAAAGTAGTTAAAAAAAGTACTCCTAAAAAAAGTCTCAATAAAAATTCCTAATAAATAAAATAGTTATGATTGTATCTAAGTTTAAATTAAAACTACTCAAGTTCAGTTATGTAACCTAAATCATAAAGCTTATTGTAAATATTACTTAAAATCCCACCAGTTGCTCTACCACCACTCTCTCCGTGCTCAACTATAATTGTAACAACATATTTAGGATTTTTATATGGACCAAATGCTGTAACCCATGCATGAGATCTTTGATAATATTCAAGTTCACTCTCTTTCATTCTTACTTTTTCATCTTGAGGAATAGTATAAACTTGAGCAGTTCCTGTTTTTGCAGCTATTTTAACTTTTGAAGATATATGTCTATTGGCTGTTCCTTTTGGTGAGTGTACAACATCAAACATAGACTCTCTCATTAAATTTAAGTGCTCTTTTTTAAAATCAAGCTCTTTTGGCTCTTCATAAGCATCTTTTGTAAGATGTGGTTTTGGAAGTTTACCATTTGCAAAATATGCTGTAAATCTTGCAATTTGAAGTGGAGTTGTAAGCATATTTCCTTGACCAATAGATGTAATTACAGTCTCTCCAATGTACCAAGGTTCATTAAACCTTCTAGCCTTCCACTCTTTATTTGGATTTATTCCAATAAATTCATTATCCAAATCAATTCCTGTTTTTTGACCAAATCCAAATTTATCTAAAGTTTCAGAAATTTTGTCAATTCCAATTTTTAGACTTCCTTTGTAGTAAAAATCATCACAACTTTGAATAATAGAGTCTTTAAAATCAACATTTCCATGACCTGTTAGTTTCCAACATCTAAAATTTCTATTTCCAATCTCTAAGCTTCCTGTACAATTTACACTGTAATTTTCAGGAATTCCATGTTCTAAAAATGATAAAGCAACACCCATTTTAATTACAGAACCAGGTGGATAAAGACCATTTGTAATCTTATTTGTAAAAGGGTGATTAAAGTCATTTCTTAAAACATCCCACTCTGCTTGAGATATACCTTTTACAAAGATGTTGCTGTTATATTCAGGAAAAGATGAAGCTGCTAAAATCTCTCCATTTTCTGAATTCATAATTACAACAGCACCACTTTTACCTTCAAACTCTTTTTGTAGAAATTTTTGAAGTTCAATATCAATTGTTAATTGAACATTATTATCTATAGATGGATCTCTTTGAGATATAATTTCAAGCTCTTTGTTATAGGCATTTACTTTGACCTCTTTGTATCCAATTTGACCTTGAAGTTTTTCATTATAATATTTTTCAATCCCACTTTTACCAATCATTGTTCCAAGTCTTGCTACTTCATTATCTTGTGCTTCTTCTTTTGTAGCTTTTCCAACATATCCAATAATATGTGTGGCTAATTCATTAAAAGGGTAGTGTCTTTTTGAAGAGAGTTCAACTTTAATATTTTGATTACTCTCAAGATATGTAAATTTTGCCAACATATCATCATAATCAACAAAATCTATAATTTTTATGAAATCATGATTATATGGTGAGTCGTTTCTTATGTATGTTTTATAAAGCTCTTCTTTGTTGTAGTTTGGTAGATGTTTTATAATATTTTCTAATGTTTCATCAAGTTCAGCTTTGTATCTATTAGCACTCATATGAGGTTTTATATTTATTGAAAATCCTATTAGATTTAGAGCTATTAAAGTATTGTTTCTATCTTCAATAATTCCACGAACTGGTAATTGATAACTCTTTTTAATATAGTTGTTTTTTGATAACTCTTCATAATAAGTATTTGACTTAATAGATAAAAAATATACTCTAGCTAGAATCATTAATGAAAGTGTTGTGATAATAATAAATACAATATTTAGCCTAATTTTCATAAAAATATTCCAAATAGTATAATGTCAAGAATTAGTGCAAAAAGAAGCACGAAAAAAATATATATTGAAATATCATAAAAAATTGTAAAAACAATTAGCATTCCAAGGTAAAAAAACATAATATAAATATAGTTATTTGCCTTTTCTTGCTCATATTTTGGAATTACAAACAAATATATAAAATATGCAATTAGTGATAGTGAAAAAGGCTTTAATCCCATATTTAACTCAATTAAAAGAAGAGCAAATACCACAAAAGAAAAAGAGTAGTAGTGCTTTTGTTTTAAAGTTCTATAAAATGCTATTGAAATAATTCCAGCAAAAGGAATAGTAATAAAAAAAGATGATGCTATAACAGATATAAATACTAAAATATAGATAAAAATTATTAAAAAAATTGGGTTATCTAAACTATTTATTGACATAATATCCTAACTTTTAAATAGCTCTTTTGGGTCTATATAAGCACTATCTTTTGTAACTTGAAAGGTAAGATTACTACTAACTCTTCCAACAACACTACCTTTTTGTATCCACTTACCAACAACAATATTAGGAGCTATATCATCCAAATGTGAATATACAGTATGAAGTCCATTTGAGTGTTGAACAATTACAACATTATCAAGCATTCCAGCATTCTTTTTTGCAAAAACAACTTTTCCATTTAAAACAGAGACAACTTTTGCATTTTTCTCTTTAGAGTTTAAAACAATAGATTCATTAAATAGTTTTATTTTATAAACAGGGTCATAATATGTTCCAAAAGGTTTTTCAATACTAAAAGATTTTAATGGTGCTATGGTTTTAGCCCCTTTATATTTTACAATTTTAACACCATTTGTAGATGAGCCTATTTTTCTAACATCCAAGTCCAAACTTTTTGCAAACTCTTGATTTCTTTGATTCTCTGTTTTTGCTAATTGTTCAGCTTTTTGTGCCTCCTCTTTTCTTTTTATCTCCTCTTGTTTTAAAATTTTTAAATCTGCTAATATTGAGTTAAGGCTCTCTTGTTGTGATATAACTTTTTTTAACTCAGCTTGATAAAGTTTATGCTCTTTTTCTAAATTTGCTAAAGATTTTGTATGGCTCTTTTTTAACTCTAAAAACTCCTCTTTTTTCTTCTCTCTTGCATTTATATAGCTACTAAGTTTTATAATAGCCTCTTCATTCTCTTTTGTATTTTTAGATAGTTGATTATAATTTTGATTAATTTGATTTATTCTATCTTTTGAGTGTTCAGATAGAAGTGAAAAAACTTCACTATCAATTAACTCTTCAATTGACTCTTTTGAAGCTAGTTTTATAGCCATTGATACTGAAAACTCTTCAATTATAATATCTACAATCTCCTCTTCACTCTTTCTCTTTTCAATAATTAAATTTTTTGTATCACTTTGAAGTTGATTTAGTTTTTTTTCAGAGCTTTCAAGCAAATTTTGATGTTTTAAGATATCTAGATTAATACTCTCTATGTTTTTTTCTAAATTTAAAATATTTCTGTTTTGTTCTTCAATACTTTTTGCAATCTCTTTTGTTTTATCATTTGCATCTTTTCGTTTTTGTTGAGCTTGAGATAAAACCTTTTCATTTTGTTCAATTTTTTGATCAATATTTGCTTCTAAATTTGATAAAAAAATAGCAAAAATAAGAAAAATATTTTTAATCATTGTCAATCTTATATTTAAATAGTGTTCCAAAGATTGTGAATAAAGATATTACAAAAGCAAGAGCAAATATTTTTAAAATCTCCTCCTCAAGATGAATTTGAATATTTACAATATCTTGCAACTCAAATGGAAAAATTGACTCTATATTATTTGAAACATAGATTAAAAATATTGAAGAAACTATAAAAGCTAAAAATGAACTAAAAAAAGCATACTTTATAACACTTGAAGCACTATAAATAATTGATGCTCCATGTAGTCTTAAAATAGATATTTTAACTCTATGTTCATGAAACCATAGTTTTATCTGTTTTGCTAAAATAATAACTGCAAAAATTGTAATAATTACAAATAGAGTAAAAGAGATAGTATTTAAAATAAGCAATAAAATATATACTTGACTATGATTTTTATAAAAAACTTCTACAGTTTTTATGCTCTCTTTACTTTGTAAAGTTTTTCTTATCTTTTCAAGTTCAGTGCTTGTTGGAAAATCCTCTAAATATAGTTGATAAAAATATGGAAGTTTAGTTCTTAAAAGTGTAATAGAACTTGAAGATAGATTTGACTTTATATTTTCTATAATTTTTTCATTTGAGATTAGTTTTAACTCACTTACATTTATTCCAGCAAGATTTCCTAAATCCTCTTTTTGCAAAGATTTTTTTGAAACTACTATGATTGAATAATCTTTTGATATTTTACTTTTGTAGTTGTTTACAATATTATCAATTAGTAAAAATATACAAAATGCAATAAGCATAGATAAAAGAGGTATGAAAAATCCAAAAATTGAGTTAAGAGACCTCACAAATAACCCCTTCAACAATTGAAAGTTGTCTAAATTTTATTCCTAAATGCCTAGGAACTCTATGTGTTACAACTACAATTGTAATACCAAGTCTCTCATTTGCACTTTTTAACAAATTCCAAACAACATCAGCCGAACTATCATCTAAATTTCCAGTTGGTTCATCTGCAATTATAATTTTAGGATTATGTGCTAAAGCTCTTGCAACAGCTATTCTTTGTTGCTCTCCACCACTTAATTGATTTGGGTAATAACCTTTTTTATGAAATAGTTTTACATGTCTTAACAAATCATCAGCTTGTTTTCTTGAAGTCTCTTCAACATAGTTATTTACTCTAAGAGGAACCATAATATTCTCTTCAATAGTAAACTCATTTATAAGTTTATAATCTTGAAAAATAATTCCAATATCTTTTCTTAAAACTCTTAATTTATTTCCTTTTATCCCAACAACGCTCTGTTTTGCAATATTTAACTCACCATGTCTTATTGGTAGCTCTCCATAAAATGATTTTAGCAAAGTTGATTTTCCACTTCCAGAGTTTCCACCAATAAATACAAACTCTCCCTCTTTAATAGAAAAATTTCCCTGTTTTATAATATACTTATTATTATCATAAGTAAGATATAAATTTCTAGCTTGAATCATTTTTGTAAAACTTCTTTTAACTTTTTATGTGAAATTATATTTGAGCTTGTTGGAAGAGGTTCACCTTGATAGTAAGATACTTTTCCATTTAAAACCAAAATATACTTTGTAATTGGGCGGTCAAAATTACCCATAGTAACTTTTATTAATCCAGAGTTTTCTTTATCTAAAATTTTATAAAGCTCTTCAATATGTACAAAATAGTTGCCCATAATCAAAGCTTTCAAAGAACTTTGTTCACAAAATCTATTTAAATCTAAATCAAAATCAAAAGAGAAATCAAAATTTAAATCTCTTTTTTTATCTTCTGATTTTGAAACTAAAACTACATCATAGATGTTTTTACCTTGTCTTCTCCATCTATCTTCATATTTACTAACAACTTTTAACTCTTTGTTTACATCAATTAAAATTGAAGCTTGATTTAAATTTGTAAGTAAATCTACACAAAAATCAAAATAGTTTCTGCTATCAGTTCTAAGTTCAAGTGTTCCATCTATTTTTAAGACTCTTAAAGCCTCACTTACAAACTCTTTTGAAAAAATTCTTCTATGTGGTTTTTTATCCCAAGGAACAGGAAAGTGTACAAAAATTTTCTCAACTTGGTTTGACTCTATAAACTCCATAAAAAGTCTTGCATCATAATTTACAACTAAAATATTTGTAATATTTTGAAGCTCTAACTGTTTTAATAACTGCTCAATTGATGGATAGTGAATTTCAAGACCAATAAACTGAATATTGGGATTATTTTTTGCTTGATATAAAAGGTGTCTTCCACTTCCAAAACCAATCTCTATTTGAATCTTTTTATCTGTTTTAAAATCATCTACAAAATACTCAATATCTTTTAAATATTTATGAGGAATCTCTTTTTTCTCTTTTAAATTTGATGTATTTGTAAATAATATATCAGTTCCATTCTCTTTTGCATAAGAGTTTATAGCATCTTTTATTATAGCAACAGGAGATATTCTTGTTGTTTTATCTGATTTAATTAAAAAATTATCATCTTTCTCTTTAATAGCTAGCATAAAATCTCTATTTTGATATTTTACAGCAACTTTATACTCAGTTTTTCTGTCGCTCTCTTTACTAAAACTTTGAGCAACAAATAAAAACTCCATATTATTTGATTTAAATGGAGTCTTTACTATTGGGTTAGATTTAAAAACAATATGTGGCATTATACTCTTTATTCCGCTGTTGGAAGTATTACTTTAGTTTCATTACTAGCTTCTGAAACTAAACCAAACTCATCTATAGCTTGAACACTATATTGATACTCTAAACCAGCTACAACATCAAAATCTTCATATCTTAAATCTTTTACACCTTTTATAATTAGTGTATCAGTTTGTAAAAAACCTTTTTTTGTTTTTTTGATAATATTATATGCAACAGCTCTACTATCACCTTCTTTCCAATTCAAAATAGCTTTTTTATCTTGAATTTGAGCCAAAGTTAATATTGGTTTTGCAGGGCTTATTAAAGTTGAACCTAAAATAGCAGTTATATCTTGAGTGCTTTCTAATCTATCTTTATCAACACTTACAACTTTATAAAAATATTTTTCATTATCACCTTTTAGCTCATCTGTATAATCTAAAGTTTTAGAATCAACAGTTGCAATTTTGCTAAAGCCATATTTCTCACTACTACTTCTATAAATATCATAAGATACTACATCTAAAGTTGAACTAGCTTCCCAAATTAAATATATCTTTTTTGGAATTTCAGTAGAAGCTTTTAAATTTGAAGGTGGTAGAGGAAGAGGTTTTGTATTTGCCTCTAAAATTAAACTTGGATTTGACTCTATATTTTCAAATGTATATGCTTTTATTCTATATTTATAAATTGTATTATCAAGTAGGTTCATATCAATAAACTCAGCTGATAGTCTATTGTTTATTTTACCGCTTACAGAACTCCATTTTTTAGATTTAGAGTCAAATCTCTCAACAATGTAGTATCCAACTCTTTTGTCAGGATGTGGTTGCCAAACAACTTTTACTTTTCTTGGAAGATTTGAAATAGCTTGTCCCATTTGAACACCTTCAAGTCTTGGAAGAGTTTGAGCTAAATATGCTTTAGTTGTTTTTGACTCTTTGTTATCTTTCAATTTTACAGAAATTTGATAAAGATATTTTGTATTTGGTTCAAGGTTTTTATCTACATAGTGAGTCTCAAATCTATTTTTACTTGAATAAATTAGTTTTAATTTAGTCTCATTTTTATCAGCATTTGCTCTATAAAAGTTGTAACCAACAACTCTCTCATCATCAACTCTTTTCCACTCAAAACCAATTGATGTCATATCTGAAATAGTTATTATTGAATCATAATCAACAGTTTCAAAACTCTCATCAATTTCAACTTTTGAATTACCAAAATTTTGAAAGGTATTTGCACATGAACTAAGAAACAAAACTAAAAGAGTCAGTAAGCTTAGCTGGATTAATTTTTTCATCTATTATCTCCTTGGAAAAGTTAATATCTATAAAATTTTCTATATCTTTTGGAATATCTGCTTTAAAGCATAAATTTGTTTTTTTTATCGGATGCATAAACTCTAGATAATATGCATGCAAAAAAATTCTGTTGATTTTACTTAATTCGCTCTTAAAACCATATAAAGTATCTCCTAGTATATGTCTTGAGATTGAGTTTAGATGTACTCTAATTTGATGAGTTCTTCCTGTAAAAAGTTTACAAGCAATTAGTTCATATTTTTGATTATTTGAACTCTCTATTTTACAAAAAGCAGTTCTTGCATCTTTTCCATTTTCAACAATTCCCATTTTTAATCTATTGTTTGGATTTCTTGCTATTGGTCTATTTATAACAACATTATCTTTTAGTGCTAAGTCAATAATTGCTAAATAGTATCTTCCAATATTTCTATTTTCAAACTCTTTACTTAAATTTTGATGAGCTTCATTTGTTTTTGCAACTACTAAAATTCCACTTGTTCCTTTATCAAGTCTGTGAACAATTCCATGTCTTAACTCTCCACTAATAGTTGAAAGTGAGAAATTTTTTAATTTTAACCAATCAACTAAAGTTGGCTCTTTTACACTAGATGCTTCATGAACAGTTAAATTTGCTGGTTTATTTAAAACTAAAATATCCTCATCTTCATATATTATTTTAATCTCAAAATCTTTGAAAAAATCCAAAAGATACTCAGGGCTTTTTATCTTAATTTCTTCAGGCTTTGGAATCTCTACTTCTACAGTTTGATTCTCTTTTAATTTGTAACCGTTTTTATCTATAGTTTTATTATCAACTTTAACTAGATTTTTTTTAATAAGCTGTAAAATTTGATTTCTTGAATCTTCTAAGTTTTTACTTAAAAACTTATCTAATCTATCTTCACTATCTACAATAAATTTTTTATACATTTTATGATACTCTTTCGCATGCGATTATTTGATAAAAGAACTATTTCTCACTTTGACTCTGTTTCGATGATATTAGTTATTCCATTGATACTATTATCATATTATTTAATTCAAGAGACAAATGATGCTCTTGCAAATAAACAGCTTTTTTATTATACAGTTTCATTGTTTATATTCTTTTTAGTCTTTATTTTACCAATACGAAAAACACTCTTTTTGGTTCCAACTTTATACTGGTTTGCAGTTATTTTATTAATTTTAGTTGAGTTTATTGGTGTTACAAAATTGGGTGCTAAAAGATGGATTGCTATTCCATTTACAGATTCAACGATTCAGCCATCTGAGATTATAAAACCTATATATATATTAATGCTTGGATATCTAATACAACATAGACCTCCTCCAATTGGTGGTTATAATATAAAAGATTTTTCTTATTTTTCTATATTTATTTTAATACCATTTTTTTTAATTGCTATTGAACCTGATTTAGGTTCAGCTTTGGTTATGCTTTTAGTTGGATATGGAATACTTTTTGTTGTGGGAGTTAATTGGAAAATTTGGCTAACTATTTTTATTTTCCTAGCAGCTCTTTTTCCACCCTTTTATACTTATGGTTTAAAAGATTATCAAAAAAAGAGAGTTCATGACTTTATTGTGGCTGAAAAACCAAGTTATCATGTCCAACAATCTATTATTGCCATTGGTTCAGGAGGATTAACTGGAAAAGATAGTGATGAGGCAACTCAAACTCAACTTAGATTTTTACCAATTGCAACAAGTGATTTTATTTTTGCTTATTTAGTAGAGAGATTTGGATTTTTAGGCGCCCTAACTGTCGTAGCTCTTTACTTTTTTTTAATAGTTCATCTTTTGACGTATAATTTAAGTATAGCTTTCAAAAAAGATTATGTCACAAAAGTTTTTGCAACGGGTCTTGCTTTGCTTATATTTTTTAATATGAGTGTAAATATTTTAATGGTTATTGGTTTTGCACCAGTTGTTGGAATACCATTGCCATTTTTCTCTTATGGTGGAAGTTCTTTTACTAACTTTATAATTATGTTAGCAATTTTGCAAAACTTGGTTTCATACAGATATTTAGATAGTTATAGTTATGAAAGAAACTTATAGCTTAATATAGTCGATAAAATACCTTAAATCTTAAAAGTGTTGGAGTCTGTGGCTTTGGATACTCTTTATAGGCAATTTGAATTAACTCTAAGGTTCTATTATCCAAAATTGAGTAACCAGAGCTTTGAATTATTCTTAAATCACTAATATCTCCATTTGGATGAAAAATAAATTCAACTATATTTATTCCAGTAATTTTAAGTCTAACTGCTTCGTGTGGATAACCAAGTCTATTTAAAACTCTTTGTGTAATAATTTGAAAATTGTTTATATTTTTTTCTAAATAGGCTTTTTGAACAGTTGTAAAATTATCATACTCTTTTCCATAAAGCTCTTTTAATTCATTAAAAACTTCACTATTATAAATAGTATCTTTTTGGCTTAAAAAATTTTCTAAAGTTTGCTCTTGAAGTTTGCTACTCTCTTTTAATATTTTTTCTTGAAAAGATTTTGCCTCTTTAAGCTCTTTTGTTTCAACTTTCTCTTTTGTTATCTCTTTTTTAGGTTTTGGTTCCTCTTTTTTTAAAGGTTTAGCCTCTTTTTGTGAAGCTATAGGCTCACTTGGAGTTAATTTTATAAACTTCACTTCACTTGTATTGTGAGGTTTTTGAATGTTTTCATGAGTTTTAGATTTTATTTTTATACCTATATCAGAAATAATTAGTGCATGAACTAGCAAAGATACAATAAAAGATATGGTAATAGTAATAAATAATATTTTTTTCATTGTGCAAATTATAGTAGATTTTTTGTTAATAAAGTTTATGAGCTTATCTTTTGCTTATTTAAATTATTGTAGAATATTTGCTTACTACAAATTTAGGATAGAAAATGTTTAAGAAATCAATAAAAGCTTATGAAAAAGCTTGTCAAGTAATCCCAGGTGGTGTTGATTCACCAGTTCGTGCTTTTAAAAGTGTTGGTGGAACACCTCCATTTATTAAAAAAGGGAAGGGCGCTTATTTATATGATGTTGATGGAAACAAATATGTAGATTTTGTACAAAGCTGGGGACCACTAATATTTGGTCATTGTGATAAAGATATTGAAAAAGTTGTAATAAAGACTGCAAAATTAGGTTTAAGCTTTGGTGCTCCAACTAATCTTGAGACAAAATTAGCTCAAGAGATTGTTGATATGTACGACAATATAGATAAAGTGAGATTTGTAAGCTCTGGAACAGAAGCAACAATGAGTGCAATTAGATTAGCAAGAGGTGTTACAAATAAGAATGATATTATTAAATTTGAGGGTTGTTATCATGGGCACTCTGATTCTTTGCTAGTACAAGCAGGTTCAGGTATGGCAACATTTGGAAGTCCAAGTAGTCCAGGAGTTCCAGCTGATTTAACAAAACATACACTTTTATGTGAATATAACAATATAGAGCAGTTAGAGAAGTGTTTTGAAGCAAGTAGTGATATTGCTTGTATTATTATTGAACCAATTGCTGGAAATATGGGATTAGTTCCTGCAACAAATGAGTTTTTAGCTACTTGTAGAGAGCTTTGCGATAAGCACGGTGCTTTATTAATTTTTGATGAAGTTATGAGTGGTTTTAGAGCTTCTTTAAAAGGTGCTAGTGGAATTTTAGATGTAAAAGCAGATATTTTAACATTTGGAAAAGTTATTGGTGCTGGTATGCCTGTTGGTGCTTTTGCAGCATCAAAAGAGATTATGAGTCATCTTTCACCTGAAGGAAAAATTTATCAAGCTGGAACTTTAAGTGGAAATCCAGTTGCTATGGCAGCAGGTCTTACAAGTCTTAAAAAATTAAAAGCAAATCCAAAAATTTATGAAGATTTAGAGAGAAAAGCAAAAAGATTAGTAAATGGATTTAAAAAAGTAGCAGATAGATATAGTATTCCACTTCAAGTAAATACAAGAGGTAGTATGTTTGGATTTTTCTTTTGTGAAAATGAGCCAACAAATTTCAAAGAGGTAGGACTTTGCAATTTTGAAAGATTTGCAAAATTTCATCAAGAGATGTTAAAAAGAGGTTTCTATTTTGCTTGTAGTCAATATGAAGCTGGATTTATTTGTACGAAAATTACAAATAAAGAGATTGATTTGTGCATTCAAGCAGCAGATGAGATTATGAAAGAGTTTGTTTAATGGAAAATTTAAATAGCTTTAAAGGTGTAGAGTTAATAAAAAAAGCAAATATTTACTTTGATGGAAATGTTACAAGTAGAACTTTTATAGATGTTGATGGAAGTAAAAAATCTCTTGGAATTATGATGGTTGGAGAGTATGTTTTTGGAACAGTTGAGGCTGAAAAAATGGAGATTATTGAAGGTGAAGTTGAGGTAAGATTAAAAGGCGAAGATGGTTTTAAAACATATAAATCTGGTAGCTCTTTTGATGTTGTTGCAAACTCAAGTTTTGAGATAAAAGTAAAAAAAATAACAGATTACTGTTGTTCATATATAAATTAGGAGTTTTATGAAAGATAATAATATAGAAGAGAAACCAAAACATAGAGATAAAATAGAGGCTTTAGATAATCTATCTTTAGGAATATCTATGGTTGTTGCTATTGTTTTTGGAGTTCTTATAGGTATTGGATTAAAACATCTTACAGGTTATACTTGGACTTTATGGCTTGGAGTTTTTTGGGGAGTTGCGGCAGCTGGATTAAATATATACAAAGCGTATAAAAGAGCTCAAAAAGTTTATGAGGGTATGGAAAACGATCCTAGATATGCTCATAGAGCAAAATATGGTGACAACTCACCTGATGATGAAGATAAATAGTAATATCTTAAACTTTGCAAAGGTTTTTATTTTTTTAAACCTTTGTTTAAGTGTTTATGCAATTTTATTTCAAAACACAATTTGGCTTTTAAATCTTCAAGTTGCATTTTTCTCTTCACTTTTTGTAACGATTGCTTCATTTTTGTCTTATAGAAAAAATATAAAAAATAGATTATCAAATATTGATGATACAAATAGATTTTCAGCAGATGATAGAGATAAAATTGATGAGATTGATGACCCTTATGATTTATATAGTGAATATGAAGAGATTCCTGAATCTGAACTTACATCTGATAAAATAAAAGAGATAATTGAAGAAGAGAAGAGAAAAGTAAAACAAAATAGTATAAAAAATACAGTTTTTAGTGCAGGTGGTTTTGTATCTATTTATAGAGTTTTTGGATACGCGTTTTTAATATTTGGATTTTTTGCTTTAAATAATAATAATTTGTTTATTCCTTTGGCGTTTATTATAGGATTAGGAATTGTTCCAATTGGAGTTTTATTTACAAAGATATTCTTAAAAAATGAGTAAAATAATTAATTATGTAGAGATTAACTCTCTATATATAAATTTTAATAAAATCTCTTTATAGTTCGATTATATGGGCTATAAGTTAAAATTTAAGTTTTAATTATTTTCTTAAATTACACCTATTTCACACTATAGTATAAAATCATAAAGATATATCTATGATTATTTAGCATATATAACTTACTTTTTATTTAAGAGAATAAAAGCTATCAGAAGTTATTTAAATTTTTTTATGGTGTTATTCCATAATTATTTTCTTCTTCAATTTCAATATTATTTTCTTCTTCGATTTTCTTCTTTAAATTTAATTTTTTTATACGTTTTTTTTCTTCGATGCATTGCTTAGGATTATCTTTTGTTAGGCAATCTTTTATTTCTTCATAAGACAATCCATTTTGACTTGCAAGTTGTCTAATTTGTGTATCAGATAAGTAAGGTGTCAACTCAATTGTTGGTTCATTCATAATTCTTCTCCTTTTTTAATTTTACTCCAATACCAGCTACATAAAAAAATAAATACACCTATCATTCCAGCAAATTCAAAAAGACTTATATTATGTTTATTGATTGAAAATAAAGGTAATAGAAATAATCCTATTAATAAAAAAAACAATATAGATTTAGAGAACAATAAAAATAAAAATTGTTTTGAGCTTAAATCTTTATTATTAAAGCTTTTAAAAATCCAATCTAAATTAAATATAAAAAAATAGTTATTTTGATTTGCTATATTTGTACCATTAAAATTTTGTCCAGTTCCATTTTCAGAATTTTGAAAATTGTTATTTTGATTAATAATATTCATAGATTTTATCCTTTTTTACATGTATTTAGGAAGTAATGATGATAAATCAGTTTTTAATTCATCAATTTTATTGTTAGTTTTTGCAAAACTATAAAGAGTATCTAGAAGCTTTAAAATATTCTCATCAATATTCATTTTGTTACCTATATTTTGAGTATGATGAGCATTGCTATTATTACTAAAGTCCTGTCCTACTACATTTGTAGAATTTTGAAAATTATGAATATTTTCGCTTCTAAATATATATTCTAACGCTTCAGGTGCTTTATTTGCAACAGTATCAGTCAATGCTCCTATTGCATTTCTACTTTTCCAGCCACTTATAGTAGATTGAGTAGTTTCCAGTTTATCTGCTAATTCATTCAGTGTTTTTAAATTGTAATAATTAAGTAATTTTCGAATTAATGTGTCGATATTCATGTAAAACCTTTAAAATATCTAAAAATTAAATAAAACTATTGACAAGTGAAATATTATATTGTAATATACGATATATATTTAATAATTCAATATATATTTAAAAACTAGATTGTTATAAATATATCAGATTATACCATAGATATTGATATTTAACAACTTAATGTTCTTAAATTTTGCAATAGGTCTGAAATAGCCTATTGGAACATTATAAAATAAAATTAATAAAAAGGATGAAAAATGAATATTAATGAAGAAATAAAAGAATACATGCAACAAATTAATAATTTAGGATTTGAAAAAATTTTAAATCTAAATAGTAAACAAACAGCATGTATTTTAGGCGTATCAGCTTCTACAGTTGAAGCATGGAGAAAACAAGGAATTGGAATTGATTATATCGAAGTTGGAGGGAGAATTTTGTACCCAAAATTAGCGATAGCACAATTCCAAGCCAATAGAAAAATAAGAACTGCTTAAAGGTATAAAATGAGTAAAACAGTACCTAATTTTCTTTTCCCTACTAATTTTCGCAATGGGAAAAATATAAAAAGGCTTATCAAAGACTTTAATGTGCAAGGATATGGTATTGCTGTATATTTGCTTGAGACACTCGCAGAGACAGAAGGACATCAATATCCAATTAGTGACATTGACCTTATTGCTGATGAGATGAAAGTATCTATACCAGTAATTAATACAGTTATCACTTCTTATGGGCTTTTTGAGATTGTTGAACGTGAAGATGGTAAACAATTTATATCATCTCAACTAAATAAATGGCTAGAACCTTATTATACTAAGGTCGAGAAGTTAAGTAGAGCTGGTAAAATAAGTGCTTTAAAAAAGAAACAAGCACAAGAAAAGCAGCTTAGAGAGTTGAGTGAATTAGACTCAAGTCAACATATGTTAAACATATGTCCAACAATAAATAAATTAATAAATAAATCAATAAATAAATCAATAAATAAAAAAGATGGTGATGAAGAATCAGAAAAATATGAAGAATTGAATGAAATGCTACTTAATGCTCAAGTTGCAAAAGATAAAAAAAATAAGCAGCTTGAAAATCTATCTCAAGCAAATTTACAAAATCAAATTTTAGATTAAAACTTGTCGCTCAGTAAGAGCCAATTTCTTTCCCTTTTTTAGGGGCAAATCAAATTAAAAAGGATAATTATGCAAAATAAATCAAACATACATGTAATACCGCAAACAAAAGGTGGAGTAGGTAAAACTACAGTATCAGGCGTAGTTTCTGTTTTGTCATATTTGCAAAATCAAGATAAAAAAATAAATCTTTTTGAGCTTGATGATAACAATGTAAGTAAGATAAATTCAAACTACATCAATCATCAGAGCCTAAAACTTAAAGATAGTGAGGTTGTGATTGATGATATACAGTTTGCTAGTCTGTCAGATAGTAATGTAATTAATATCATCGACTGTGGCGGAGGTAATGATACAAAAATAGTATTGCAAAAATTAGAAGAGATAGACCTATTAGGTTTAAACTATTATATACCAGTAAACGATGACCTTGAGCAAGTTGATAATTTAAAAGACACTATTGTCTTAATTCGAGATTTTGACAAATCTGCAAATATAAATTTAATTTTAAATAGATGTTTTTCTCTTGAAAAAGATGAAATTCAAAAACAGTTCATTAATATCTTTGGAAGTGATGAACTGGATATACCAAATCAACTTAATAATTTACAGGTTGATAATATCTTTTTTGTCCCAAATTCAAAAATGTTTTCAATTTTAAAATCTCATTACAAGGTGAGTTTACTAGATAGTTATCTCTCTTCAATCGATTTAGTTCAAAATATTGATACTTATCGACAAGAGTGGATAAAAGAGGGTTCAGAAGTATTTAAATCTAACAATAAAAAATATAGATTTGCCAAGCTCGTAGTTGAGTTAATAGAGCAGCTGAAACCTATTCAAAAAGCATTGTAAAGGCTTATAAAATGGGAAAATTAGTGCTAGATGAAAGAGAAGTGGAAGAATTGATGGATACATTTGATTTTAGCAAATCAGTGTATCTGCAAAAACTTGAAAAAATCACAAATCAAATTAATAAACTTGAAGTTATTAATCAAAAGCAAGAGATACTTGCACATAAGCTAGATTCTTATCTAAATATTGTTGATAAATTTCAATTTCAAAATGAAAAAGATATGAGTTTAAATTATACTAAATATCTTGCTTTTTACGCGTCAAAACTCGATGAGTTATCTCAACATGAGGCTATTAAAAAAATAGAAAAAATAGTAAATAGAGCTGAAAAAATCAACTCTATCTCACTTGTAAAATTAGTAGCTGTTATAGCTATCTGTCATATTGCTATCTTAGCAATTTATCTAAAAATTTAAATGAAAAAGGAAATACTATGCAAAAAAAATTATTTAAAATCATGCAAAAACAAGATATTTTTAAAAAAATCTCGCGTTTAAAAAAGAGTGATAAAAATAATCAAAAAATTATTTTAATTGACATTATGCATTCTTTGCAAAATATAGAAGATTTTATACCATATCTGACAATTGAAAACGATGAAATAAAAATTTGTATGAACTATCTTTATACAGATAAAACCCCTCTCGACGCTATTATTGAAGAAAAACACGATGTAGTAATTTTAGATAATGCTGTAATTGTTGATAATAATATATTTAATGATTGTTGTTTATATTTTTGTGAAGATAAAGAGAAAAAATTAAGAGATATGCCTTATTATGTTTTAAATAACTTTGAAAATATAATGGCTTGGGTCAAAGCAAATGATTAGTATTACTTTTAGTAAAAAAGCTAAAACGAATAAAAAACCAAATTTTGTTGCTCTTGTAGCATTTATAGTTTTAATTGCAATTACTATGCAATTTATATCTTAAGAAAGGCGAAAAAATGGGTTTAGAAGTACAAACGTATAGTAGATTTCCCTCTTTTAGATGGTTTACGCTGGAAGAGCTATCTAAAATTGAAGATAGTAGTGATGAATTTATAGAGTTTAAAGGTGGAGAAAAATTTATAAAAAACAATAGTTTCTTTAATTTATTGAAGTATAGATTTAATGCTGTTATATATTCTTTGATTTTTAGTTTTTTCCTGTTTTATTCTTTTTTTGTAGTTAATTATAAAACAGACAATTTTATTTTAGGGTATGGTTACATCACCTTGATATTTATTTTGCTTTATGTAGCAGCTATAGTTCTGTTTTTGATATTAAAATATAAAACTGTCCTTTTTGATTTTTTGCAGTTGGCAGGCTTGATTTATGTAATTGGTTTTATCATCCTCAACTACTTTTTTGAGTTTCAATATTTTTTATCGCATAGCACTTACAATTTGTTATATGTATTTATAATTAATCTTATTTACACTTATATCTATGAGACGCTAAGTGATGATTTTGCAAACATGAAAAATGGAAAGCTTATCTTTTTTGAGAAAGATAAAATTGTTATAGTTCAAACAGACGACGATGAGGAATAGTTATGAAAAATATATTCCTCTTTTTGCTTGTAGCTTTTCAGTTAGCAAATGCATACTCTTTTGATATTGAAAACTTTAACTTTAAAAACAACGAAGATTTTAGTATTAATAAAGAGTATTTACAAGAATTAAATTCTTTATCTTGTGGGAAAGTACAAAAAAAACATACAAGCAGTATAATACTACTTAACGATATTGATTTAACAAAAAACACTTTTTCGTGCTTTGAGTATGTTCCTGGTTCGCAAGAGCCAATAGTTCATATTATTCAAAACACTGAATACTCTAGCAATGAATTTAAAAATCTTCAAGAGTTTGTAAAAATTCTAGAGAGTAAAGATGTTAAATTTTATAATCAACTAGGTAGCTATATTTTTCCTGGTGTAGAGTATGAATATCGAACTAATTATATTTCTTATATAAATATTTCAGAGCTTGCAAAAAAGAATAATGAGCTTAATAATGCTACATTTACTAATAAAGAGTTAGATTTCCACATCGACTCTCACACGAACTCACATCAAACGTTATCTAATATTTTGACTGGTATCTTCACCTTAAATACAGACTATTTGAAAACAGATATTATTTCTGAAGGTGGCGAAATTCAAGTTATTGATTATGCTTTAGACAATGGTTCGCAATTTCAACAAAATGGTTCAAAAGATTTTTTGGATAAAACAGTTAGATGGTTCTTAAAAGAAAAAAATGAAAATAAAGAATTAGATGTTTACGGACTGACAGACTTTCTTGATAAAAAGGTGTGGGGGTACTTCATCTATTTTTATGTAAATTCACAAGAAGCATTTATGAAGATAATAACATCTCTTATGTTATTAGGCGGGGTTTTTGTAATTGGTAATACATTTTATAAATTCGGTGAAAAAAAATTTTTTGGCTCTAAAGCTACATTAAAAGATGATGTTTCACTTGCACCTTTTTTATCTAAATTTATAATTGTCACGAGTCTTTTTTTAATTCCAATCGAAAATAATCAAATAGTAGTTCCAGATAAATTTTTATATTCAAAAAACAATCAGAGCGAGTATTTACAAAATTCATCCTCAACTGAGTATTATCAACAAATATCTGCGATGAAAGCAGGATTAACATTTATTGCAAATCTTGGTTCTACTTGGGCAAATACAGTGAGTGATTACAGTTTATATGGATATTTACGATTTTTAGAGTCAAAACAAGCTTTTATCACAAAAAAGCAAATAATTCAAAATGAAGATAATATCCAACAACTTTTTAAAGATGTTTATTTTCTGAAGAAACATTTTGATTTTTTAAATAATCTTTGTAAACCATTATTTGCTAATCATTTAATAACTCATGAGAGATTCAACAATTACAATACAACAAACAAATTTACCAATAACATTACAACAGATAATGAATTTATTGAATCTTCTGGAGTAAATGGAGTAGATTTTGGCTTATGCCAAAACTTAGAGAATCATGTTGCAATTAACTCTAGAAAGATTTTAGCAGATTATGCTTCAATACGACAAAGTATAAATATATCACAAGCAGTTGTTGATAACGTAGACAATCCAAATGCTCAACAAATCGGTTTGCAAAACTTTATCGATTTGATGGTGTTCCAGCAAAACAACTACGGATGGATAAATGCTATAACAGTTCCAATTACTTATAATCTTTTTTTCGAGAATGGAAAGTCTATTTTTAATCATGACATCGAAATGGAAAAAATCAAAGATGATGAGTCTGGATTATTAAAATCTTGGAGTAAAAATTCACCTGAAAAAACAGAGATTTTTGAAAGTGCAGACAGTTCTATTTTGAGTACCATTTTGGGACAAATACAGAGCAAATTTGTGTGGTTTATGTTACCAGGCTTTGATTCTGTCTACAATAAAATCTATGCTTTTTTTTCAAATGTAGCTGGATTAGACCCAACAGCCAAACAACTTGAAAAAGAAAAAGATGATAGCAGTGTGATGGATGTATTTGAAACTGCAGGCTCATTTATAGGTGGAGTTGCATTAGGTCCTCTGGGAATGCTTGCAGCTGCATTTGGAAGTGTTTTTTCATGGCTAACTTCTTTCCTTGGTGGAGTTGCGTTAAACTCTTTACAATATGGTCTTTTGATGTTTGCAACTTTACTAGTGTCTATTTTCTTGTTTACAGCGATGATTACTACGTTAATGTTAATTATTGTTGCAACAGCTGGAATAATTAAGATAGTTATCCATTTTGTAGAGGTTATTTTTACTATGCTTAGTTCTATGATTTTAATTTTTTATGGGATAGTGACGGGTAAGCCTGAATATATACCACAATTTTTGGGTAAGGCACTTATAGTATTTATTTTAACACCTTTATCAATAGTATTTGCTAGTTACATCTACATATTTGTAAGTACTGCCGCTTCTGAGCTATATTTACTTTTAATAGGATTAAGCTTTGACACAGTTATTATTGCGAATGAGACAGTTATCTCAAACAGTGCAAATAGTTTTTTCAATGGTTTAAACGCAACTGTTTCAGCCACAAGTTTAAAAGCAATAGGATTGGTAGTAATACATTTTATTTCAGCACTTTTTGGAGTTTATATGATTTTTAAAATGAAAGATATGCTTTTAGAAAAAATAGGAATTACGAGCGATGATAGTAGCTTATCGAGACTTACAGAGTCTCTTCAACACAAAGTTACAGGTGAGCAAGTAAGAGTTTAAATAAAAAGGAGATATATATGAACGCAGATAAAGAAGTGATTATGAATGCAATCTCAAACCTTGGGTTTGAAGTGTTCAGAAATGGACAATTTCATTGGAACTCTTCAAATACTCCTGATATGCAGATTAATCAAAATGGAAGTATTCACTGCTGGACTAACAGTCCTTTCAAAAATAATACTTCTAATCATGGAGATTTGATAGATTTTATACAGATGGTAAATAGAAGTTCTTTTTTAGAAGCTAAGAAAGAAGCTGAGCGATTAACTGGATTAAAACTCCCTTCTCTTGATAACTACAAAGATAATGGCTATCAAATAAGAGATGATACTGATAAAAAAGTTAATTATATAAGTGAATTATTTATTAAAAATTTTGATATCCAACGAAAAGAGAATTTTGAGAGGTATAAAGAGCTTTTAAACAAAGCTCTTCCTAGTCTATCTTTTGATGAGCAAAAAGAGGTAGCTCTTAAATATCAAATTGGATATATAAAGCAAAGTGATAGATTATCGATGCCAATTCGAGATGAAACAAATAAAATTGTGACACTTTGGAAATACAATAGCAATCCAAAACCTTACGTAAATAATCAAGGAGTAGAAGTTACTCCTGGTAAGGTTTTATTCACCAAAGGCAGAGAAAGAAGTCCTTTTAATCTATCTGATTTAAATAATTATCGTAAAGATATAGGGAGAGAAATATTTTTATGTGCAGGTGAAAAAGACACTCTCAACATGATTGGTAATGGCTACAGAGCAATAACGCTTGGTTCGGAGAATGAAAATCTTAAAGAGAAATATAAACCTTATTTCAAAGATTTAAATATTGTTATTGCTTATGATAACGATGACGCAGGTGTAAAAGGAGCTGAAAAAATAGCTACACAGTTAAAAGATGCTGGTGTAAAAGAGATAAAAACATGGAACTGGGACAAGATAAAAGCTAATCAAAAATTAGAACTATCTAAAGGCTTTGATATGACAGACTATTTAACTGTTATAAAAAAACACAATTTAAAATTTGATAAAACAAATTATCAAGAAAACACAAATATATCAACAAAGGAAGAAAACATGAGAGCAGATAATTTTAAAAAATTTAGAGAAGAGATGGAAAAAGAGACAGGATTCTCTTTTAATGAAGTACAAAAGAGCAATAATCAAGCTATGAAGAAAAAATGGTTAGATACTTGGAATCGAAAATATTTAAAAAAAATCGAAGATAATGAAAATAAAAAAACATCTAATAGCGAACTATTAAAAGTTGTTGAAAAAAATTCTGAAATACTAGAAGATTTGGAAAAAAAGGCAAATGAATATAAAGAGGTCTTAAAAGATTTTTCTATTAATGAAACGGAAGAGAAAAAAGATTTTGTGGAAAATAAAGATTTTATTAAAAATATAGAAGCCGATAAAGTTGAAGAGCTTGAAGCTGAACCTGAAGTAAAAGCTGAACCTGAAGTTAAAGCTAGTTTCATAAGTCATAAAATTGACACATTAAAAGATGCAACTGTTTCATTAAGTTCAAATGTTAAAAGTTTTAAAGATGCAATTAATTTTGAATCAAAGCAAGAGATGTTTAAAAGATTAGAAAAAGAAATAGCTGAATTTAAAGAGATGATAACTCAATTAAAAGAGGAAAATAAACTTTTAAAACAAGAGTTAGAGCTGCTTATCGAACACGATAAAAAACAGACTCAAAAGCAAGAGTTAGAAAAAGACAATCTTTCTTTAAAGGATAAAATAGAAGCATTAAAAGAAAAAACATCAAACTCAAAAAAAGAGTTTGAAAAATCTATGGATTTAGTAAAAAATAAAGATGATAGTGAAGCTAGTGAGACTGTTAAAAAAACAAACAAAATAACTTATGAACACACACAGGATATCTAAATAGAAGATATAAAAACTATAATAATCCCTTTGGGGATTATTGGTTTAATTGTATATACTTACTATAGGTCTTTGTTTGCATATAAAAAACTGACTAACTATCAACAAACTAACAGATGGAATATTCTTAGTAAGCAAATTGTTTTAATATCTTCAATAGCTGCTATTTGTTATGGAATTGAATATTTGCTAAGGACAATCTATCCATTGTTAGCTTTAGATTTTGAATTAGATAAATTTCTTGTATTTTTCTTTTCATTTTTAGCAATTGTAGCTTTTATATTTTTTCTTAAATTAAATGCTCATCTTAATTCAATAGATGAAAGAGTTGTAAATATTAAGCAAGAGGCTACATTTGCAAATTTTACTCCTAAAAAAAGAGTAGTGAAACAAATTAGACATTATTCTCACTACTTCAACGGGATTACGATTGAGAGAAGTGCTAAAGATTACACTATTCAAAAAACAAAACTAAACATGAATATTGATGAGTTAAATAAATTTAAAACAATCCAGGAAAGCAAAGAAGTAAAAATGAATGAGTTATATACAAGGCTTATTGCTTACATCAATGAAAAAGCTAAGATATTTAATTATCCAACAATTACAAAAATAGAAATAGATAATTGTAAAAATTTGTTGGAATTTAAATTACTTATATTCGATAGATTTAAAAATTTTAATCAAAAACAATACTTCTCATCTATATCACAATTGTTTCAAATAGCCAATAATGATGAAACTCAATTTATAAGTTTCTTGAGAGACTCACAACATGGAAAATTTTCAACAATGTCAATTAATCATGCTTGTTTATTTATATCATTGGGAGTAATAAAATGAATACAAATATAAAGAATTCTAATTATAGAATTGAGCAACAATCAAAGATAGATATAGATGATAAACAACTTTTAACATTGCTAGAAGGAAAAAATATTTTTATATATTTTTTTATCATTATTTCTATTTATCAAGAGATATATTATTTGGCATTTGCTTTATTTTTGATAACTCAACTTTTTACATTACAAAAATATCAAGCAAAAATTAAAATTAAAAAAGAAATGGTAGAAAATTTAAATCTTGTAAACAATGATGATTTAAAAAATAAGTACAGTGTAAAGTTAGGAACGCTAATTTATGAACACTATAAAGATATAGAAGTGTTAAGCCTTTTTAACAATATTAAAAAGATGTTTGGATTATCTTATGAAACTAAAAAAATTATCCATTCTCACAATATTAATGCCTCAAAAAATAATGCAATCACTCCAGCATTGCAAACAGATGAGATGTTAAGAGAACATACTGCTTTAATGGCAACAACTGGCGGAGGAAAAACAGAGTTATTAATCAATGCATATATAGAATCAACTATTGCAAGAGGAGGGGGAGTTTTTGCAGTTTTTGGGAAGAGTGATAATGAAGTTTTACAAAAGGTTCAAGCAGTATCTGCAAAATACAATAGACTTCAAGATTTTTTGGTTTATGACTTTGCTGAAGATAAACATGGTAAAACAAACAGTAATACGATAAATATATTCGAGTTAGGTAATGCAAAAGGTATTATTACTACACTTGTAAATATTGCAGATTTTGAAAGCGACATATGGGGAAAAGGTGGAAAAGTATATCTAACATCATTTTTAAAGTTTATTTTGACACTTAGAGATGTTAACTTTTTCATTGATTACACAAAAATTGACACTATATATAACTCAAATAATAAGCTAGAAGATTATAAGGAAAATATAAAATCTCTAGATACATTTGCATTTGCAAAAATTATTACAGATAATGATTTACTAATAAAACTTCTTATAATTTTTGATGAGATATATATTGATTCTAAAAATGAGTTGAACGAAATTTTGTATCAAAACTTTAAAAATATTATTTTAGAAGAAGAGGATAACAATATTTCTTTGAGTTATTTAAGAAATGAGGAGAAAAATCAATTTCATTCAGAACTAAAACAAGTTGTTGTTAGTCAATCAAGAGTAGAAAATTGGGAAAGTTTGAAAAAATATTTTCAAACTGGAGTAGAGACTGAAAATGGAATTTACAAGGGAATAGAAGCTTTAACGTTAAAATATCCAAGTAACAATGGAGTATTTTATAATTTATCTGTGTCTATTGATAATCTTAAAAACTTATTTAACTTTTTTGATTCTTTTCCATCGATTTTGAAAAATCAATCAAATGATATTTCTATTTTAGATGCTATAGATTCAAATAAAATTGTTATTTTTAATATCCCTGGGCAAAATAAAGTTTATGCTCCAGTTCTAGCAGAAATGACTATATCTTTTTTAAATGCTTTGCTAGAGCGAAGAGGAAAGGATTATAAGTCTGATACTACTACTTTGATTTTGTTAGATGAAGCTAACTCTTGGTTAAAAACAAAAAGAGATAAGAGTTTTGATATTGGTGATATTATGTCTGTAATTAGAGGTTTAAATATGGCAGCTGTTTTATCGTTTCAATCAAGTCTTAAAAAAACACTTGGCGAAGTTGATTCATCGCAAGTATTTGCAAATACAAATACAATTATCTCTCTTAAATTAACAGATGAAGATTTAATAGAAGCTTTAAATAAAAAAGTTAAGAAACTTAAAAAGCTGGAGCTAGAAGAGAGCCAACATAGTGTTGACACAAATAAAAAATCCCAAAATAAAACAGAAGATATAAAATATAACAAATCTGAAGAAGATTATTTTAAACCTGAGATGTTGGCAAATATAAAAAAAGGTGAAGGATTTATTATTAGAAACGGTCATGCTTCAAAATTTATGTCAAATTACATAAACCAGCCAAATATGTATAAAACAAAAAAAGATGAAGTACTTTTAAATAGATATATTTCAATAGAAGAGATAAAAAAGGAGTTAGGATGTTAAAAAAAATTATTAGAGGTGTTAAAGTTTTGATTTCACGAGCTAGGGGTCACAAAGGTTTTTTAGTCGAAGATTTAACAGATGCACTTAGATATGAAGTTCAAGGAAATCTATCATCTATGCGTTCAATTCTAGGTGAATTTAGAACTGCTGATTTACAAAGAAAGATAATAGTTGAAAAAATGAGAGTTGATAAACAGTTAAATGAGTTTGAAAAGCAATGGAAAAAAGGTGAATTTACAGTAGAAGAAGCTGACCAAATTACTGATATTTTTAAAGAGAAATATGATGAAATTGCTGAACAAATTCGTCAATTAGAATCAACTAGAAATAGTGTGAAAATTTTAGACAAAGAATCTAAAAAATATTACCAAGAAGCAGAAAAAAAACAAAAATTTTTGGAGAAAACACAATGACACAATCAAAAAGAATTAATATAAAAGATAAAGTTTTAGAGTTAAGAGAAAAAACCCTAAAACAAAGACAAGATTATGAGCAAGGGAGTGAACTTGAAAAAAGGAGATATCAAAATATTTTAAATTCAAACGAGATGCTAAGCAATCCAATTTTAGCAATCAATGGAGCAACTGCTATGTTTGCAGTATTACAAGTTTTAGAAAAAGCTACTTCTAAATCAAATCTAGAAGATATACTCAAAGAAGAGAAATTATTTAAAGATAATCAAGAACTAGCAGAAAAATTTGCGAAAGAGTTAACTGAAAGGTTAGAGATTATTGAAAAAGCTGAAAAACATGATTTAGAAGATTTTATAAACAAGAATGATATTTATGCAGTTTTTGAAGATGATAAGTTGAAAAAATTCCTTGAAAAAGCTGAAGATAAAAATCACTCAAAAGAGCAAAATAATATTGTAAATAATAAAAAGGATATCACACATGAACAATAATGAAACTCCAATGAATCAACCACTAAATCAAGATGAAAATATAAAAATGGTTGCAGCAAAATTAAAGTCTTCTTTGATTAAAGATTTTATACAAAAAACTGAAATCTACGACAAACAGATAACTGAGTTGTTCCAATCACTAACAGAGACTCAGGAGCTATTGTCTCTTTCCATTGATGAGCAGAAAAAGGCAACTTTTTCACTCTCAAAAATAGAAATAGATGCAAGAATTTCTAAGGCTTTGGAAGAGTTTGAATTTGATGATAAAACATCTAAAAAAGCAAACAATTCAAGTAATTGGTCAGTTTATATATTAATAGCTATTGGTATATTAGTAGCTGCTTATTTTTTAAATTTTAAATAAAAGGATGTATATGATTAAATGTAGGCATTGTGAAAAAGAAGTTGCTAGAAAAGCAAAAAGATGTCCAAATTGTGGTGGTACTCCAGTAGCTAATCCAGCTCAACCATTTGTAATAGTAGGAATGGTATTTATACTAGGAGCAATTATTTGGGATTATATATTCTAATCTTGACATGTTAATTTATCTTTGATAAAATAATATCGATGAAACAAGGTGATTCTAAATAGTAGTGATGGACTAGTTAGATGAATTCAAGAAAGGTAAAGCTTTTATAGCTTTACCTTTTTTTTTGCTGGGTGGATTTAGCAAGAGTTAACTCTAGGGATGGGGAATTCATTTAAGGAATTACTTTGTTTCAGAATTTAGTGGTAATACTTTTAATATTGATGGTTCTTGTAACCAGATTATATTAACTGTAAAAATATGGAGAGAGCCATCACTTTCTCTCCATATATTACCACTTCTTATTGACTATTATCTTTCTCTAATTCATTCTTAACTTTTTTAATAAACTCTTCACTAGAATCGTTAAAATTAATTTTATTAATATCTTTCCAACCTTTTTGATTTAGAAGTTGAGCAATTAACTTAGCGTCTTCATCTGATATATTATCTGTAGATAATATCTCTTCAACTTTATCTTCAATCTCTATGCTCTTATCTTTGCTTTTAAATAGAACATTATCATTATCTTTTGTAATAAGATATCTAGATAAATCAATATCACTTTCAAGATTATAAATATCTTTGTAAATTTTATTTTGAAAAGAGTTAAAAAATTTAAGGCTCTGAATATTTGATTTTTTACTATAATCTAAACTGTTTTCTATATTAGCTTTTGAATTATTTTGTAAATGAAATAAAATAGTACTATCATCAAGTCCAATCTGATTAAAATATACAGTGTAGCTTTTATCTTCATAACTAAATTTTAAACCTGTCTTTTTTCTTTTACCTTGAATATTTTGATTTCTAAATCCTAAATCTTTATATCCAAAATTTGAAAGTATATCTTTTAGTTCAACTTCATTTTTTGCGTATTTAAGAGCTTCTAAAAAATCATTTTTTACAGCATTATTGAAAGATAAAAATTTATCATCATTTTTAAATTTTAAAGATTTACTTTTACCTTTCATATTTTCCAAAACTAACTCTTTTGAATTGATTAAAGGAAAGATGTAGCCTCTTTTTTTAAACTCATCAATTATTGTAGATTGGAATTTATTGATATACTTTATATAATCTCTTGCTAAGAAATTATCTCTATTCATTAGTTCTTTTAATCTATTTTTATCTTTATTTGCAATTGCAATGAGAGTTTCATTTGTAATCTCATCAATAGGAATAGGATATAGCTCTCTAATATTCTTTTCTCTAAATTCAAAATCTAAATCTAATCTATCTAATCTTTTTTTGATATTGCTCATAGCTTTAATATAAAACTGTAAATTACCAGTAGCAGATGCATAATCATATAAAAGCTCTAAATTTTTTGTAAAATCATCACCTTTAAAATTAACATAATTTTTTAATTGTTTATCTGTCATTTTTTGAGTGAACCAAGAGAACCTTGAGCACTTTTCCATAAGTCCTTGAAATTTATTTACACTTCTTTCTTTCTCTTCATCAAAATGAAATACTAAATTGTATTTACTAGATATATTTGAAAGATGTTTTTTTAAATGGTAAAAGTTTAAACCTGTATGTTTAGTAGAATTAAATAATAAGTGGAAGTGAGGCTCAATGTTATCAAAATCTATATCACTACTGAAAGCTCTATTGTGATAAGCAGCTAAAGTATCTGTACTTAAGTTAAATTTCTTTTGTGAAAAGTACTCTTTTTTATTTCCATTTTTATCTATATATTCTCTTGTTTTAACTCTAAAAGAGTACTCAGTGTTAATTATCTCATCAAGCATTAACTTCATTACATTGTTTATTTTTTCTTTTGAATCAAAACCATTTGCAATTAATTGGCTTGTATCAATAGAGCATTTAAAATGAGCTTTATGTTTCAAAGGATTATATTCACTAATTGTATTATAAATAGTTTCTGCATGGTCCAGGATATGTAAATCTACTCTATATGATGATTCGTTCTTGCTCATAATACTCCTTTAAAGAAAGCTTGACGATAGTTAAGCAAATAGCTTAGACATTAAAATATTGTAGCAATATATTGCTTAAATATTTTTATGTCATTACCTGATTATATATATTTGTTTTATATTAGATTTATATTTTATTTTACTTTATAATATTTGATTTTAATTTGATATTACTATATAATATTTGAATATATTTTATATATACTTGATTATATATGATAATAATTGATTAAAGGTGAATTTATGAATATTAATGAGTTTATATCAAACAATAAACCAAAAAGTAAAAAATCTATATTTGATGAATATTTAGAAGATATAAATAAGCTTTTAAACTTAGGATATTCTCAAAAACAAGTGATAGAATATTTAAAATCTAAGTGTAAAAATAAAACTGGATTGAGTGAACAAAATCTTTCTTTTTATTTGAAAAAATCAAAAAATAAAATTAATACTGAACTTAAAAATATAAATGAAAACAAATCAAAAAATATATTAAAAGATAATGCTGAAAGAAAACCTATCGATATTTTTGAAAATTTAAAAAGTTAAAAGATGGCAAGATGAATAAATCTTGCTAAATGAGATTAAAATATAATACCTTTTTCATTTTTGTTGTTTTCAAATAATTCCTCTTGAGAAAAGAGTTCACCACAATACATAGGTATATATCTCATATAAGATTCTTTATTAATCTTATATAATAAATTCATTGCTTTTGGATAAAAAATTTTAGAAGCATCACATAATATAAATTCATGAGTATCATTTAATTTATATTTAGAATTAGCATATTTTAAGGAGTTTATTAATGTTAAATCAAGTAATTGTCCATTTTCAAACATTATCCATGCATGATGATTTTTAAAATATCTGTTGTTTTTTAAATATAAATTTATATCATTATCATTAAATTTAAATAAATATTTTTCCTTTATTTTTATATATCCATATATAGGGAAAGTGTTTAAATTAAATTCTTTTTGTAATGCTTCATGAAGATTCTTATCAATTGAAATATAAGAACATGATACAACAGGAGCAATAGGCAATATACTATAATAGTGTTTGTTTAAAAAATCTGTCATTTGATCATTAGAAATATGCTTTAATGATTTATTTATTGTATATCCTAGCTTACTTATTTTTGTAAGATATCCTAAATTATTTTGAAAAATATCATAACAATCGTATTTTTTAAAATTTATCATTTTCACTCCTAAATATTATGTAATAATGTGTAATTATATAATACATAAAAAGAAAATAATAAAAATATTACAATTTGCAATAAAAGAAAAAAAGAATGACTAAAATCTTATTATTTTTTAAGTTATTTTGAATAGAATCTATGAATTATTTTAACAAAGGAAAATAAAATGCATAAAGAAGAATTAAAAATTCCATCATCACATTCTCTTATTCAAACTAAAACTGAATGGAATCAAAAAAGAGGTCAAGATACAGATACTTACTGGTATGACGAAGTTGATGCTGAAGGAAAAATTATAGCTAAGTATATTGTAAAAGATAGTACTAGTATATATCCACCTTTTAAAAAAAATATAACATTTGAAAAAGAGATAATAAAGTAATAATGGATTACTTGTACTTGACACTAATTTTAAAATAGTGTATAATACGTTTATGCATGCTTGGTACACTATATATAATATATATAGGGGGTCACCAAGCTTTTTTTAGGTTAAAAATGCCACACACTATATATTCCAAGCCCTTTAAAAATGAAGATGATTTAATCATTTTTTTAAAATCTAAAAAACTCCCAATTAATGATGAATCAAAAGCGAAAAAACTATTAAAAGATATTTCATATTATAGATTTAAAAGTTATATGCATCCATTTAAAGATTTAAATAAAGAATTTAATGGTTCTGTATCTTTTGAAGATATTGAGCAATTATATCGTTTTGATGATGAATTACGAGATGTATTTTTTTCTATAATTGGACGAATAGAGATTAAAGTTCGTTCTAAATTAAACTATGTAATTACAAAGTTTACAAATAATCCATATTGGTATTTGGATGAAAATTTATTTAATAGTAAACAAAATCATAATAAAATTTTATTAACAATAAGTAATTATTTTTTAAACTCTAAAGCTGATTATGTAAAACATTATCAAGATAATTATGTCAATGATAAAAATAACATATTTAAACATTTGCCTCCATTTTGGATAGTTGGAGAAATTATTATGTTTGGAGAACTCTTAAATATTTGTAAAAATCTAGAAAAAAATCAGTTTAATAACAGAACAGTTAATATTTTAGATGAACTATCAAAAGAATTTGGAGCATTACATATAAGTGAATTTAACAAATGGTTAATCTTAATAAAAGCTATACGAAATGATTGTGCTCATCATAGCAGATTGTGGAATAATACTTATTTTGCTCCACGAGGGCTTGTAAATCCAATGGATAGACTAACTATTCGTCCTTTAAATCCGAATAGAATATATGCATTTTTTACAATTTTACATATTATTTCAAAGAAATTACCACTTAAAGATGTTAATATTTATAAAACAATCAAGGATTTAATGCAAAAGTATCCTATATTTGATAATCAAAAGGCATTGTCTGGATTTCCTACAAATTGGGATAGTGATCCTTTTTGGCATTAAAGTGTAAAATATATAGTATTTATAAACCTAAATTTATGATGGCTTCTCTTCCACTATCAGGTGCTAATTTTGCATATCTCATAGTCATTTTTATATCTTTATGATTCATGAGTTTTTGAATTGTATAAATCGGGGTTCCATTAATAGCTAAATGACTTGCAAATGTATGTCTTAAGGTATGAATAACAACTCTATTTTTTCTATCATCTTCATTTATTCCAATATTAAATAAATTATTTAAAATAGTCCTAGCTTTTAATTCTTGAGTTGTTTTGAATATCTTATCATTTAATCCTAAATCTTTTGTTTTACTTTCTAATAACTTATTCAAATCATCAGTTAAAAAAGCTTTATAAGTTGTATTATTTTTAAAGTCTTTTAGCGTTAAAAGATTATTTGATAAATCAATATCTTTTTTGCAAATATTTTGTAAAGTTGCTAATCTTGCACCAGTATTTAAAGCTAGTTTGAAAAATAGATAGATTGTTTCATCTTCTCTTGTTTCATCATATAATAAATGTATCTCTTCTTTTGATAAAAATCTTTCTCTAACATTGTCAATATCAAAAAGATTTATGTATTTTGTAAAATCATTTTTTAGTAAATCATTATTTAAAGCGTATTTTGTAATTGCTTTTAAAATATTCAATATGTCATTTATTGTTTTTACTGCTAATGGTTTATTTGTTCTAATTACTTTTTTTGATTTCAAAATACTTGTAAATTTTGTAATATCTTCACGTGAGATATTTTCAAAATCATAATCTTTAAAAAATGGTAAAATGTGATTTTTATAATAAGATTTGATTACTTTATTAATTGTTGGCTTATCATTAAAATATTGTTCAACAATATTCTCTATTGATAATATAACTCTTTTTTTTCTTTGAGCTATAACAGGTGGTTCTTCTCCATTTCTTTGTTTTGTTATAATTTCATTTCTTTTTTGATTACAATAAGCTTCTCTTACTCCCTCGCTATATTTTCCAATCTTAAGCTCAATAGTTTTATTGTTTTTATCTTTATACCTGATATAATATGTTTTATCTGGTTTTCCATTTGTAATTGAATCTCTATAAATTACACCAGTTAAATTTGTTGTATGTCTTGCCATTTTGTTCACACCTATATCACACTCTAAAATATGTATATTGGATTTTATAAGGTTATTTGGATTTTGTCAAGAGGGAATAGATTCCTATTTTATGGGTATTTGTGCATATTTGATTATTTAAGGTTTATCGTAAATTAAACTATATAGAGATTAACTCTCTACATAATTTTTAAGATTTTTACCAACTTTTGGGTGTTTTAGTTTTTTAATAGCACTTGATTCAATTTGTCTAACTCTCTCTCTAGTTACATTTAACTCTTTTCCAATCTCTTCAAGAGTTCTATCACTAGCATCATCCATTAAACCAAATCTCATTCTAATAACTGCCTGTTCTCTTTCGTTTAATTGACCAAGTATTTGATCAATTTGTCCTTGTAAATCCTCTTTCATGATATTATCAATTGGAGTTGGAGCTTTTTCATCTGGCACAAAATCTCCAAATTTACCATCATCATCACTTCCAATAGGAGCTTCAAGTGAAACTGGCTCTTTTGTAATTTTAATTACCTGTTTTACTTTATCAACAGGTAATCCAACCTCTTTTGCAATCTCTTCAACATCTGGCTCTTTACCATTTTCTTGAATAGCTTTTCTTATAATTTTATTAATTCTATTTATAGTTTCAATCATATGAATAGGAATTCTAATAGTTCTTGCTTGATCTGCAATTGCTCTAGAGATTGCTTGTCTAATCCACCATGTTGCATAAGTAGAGAATTTATAACCTTTTTTATACTCAAACTTGTCAACAGCTTTCATAAGACCAATATTTCCTTCTTGAATTAAATCCAAGAAAGCCAAACCTCTATTTGTATATCTTTTTGCAATTGAAACAACAAGTCTTAAATTTGATTTTGCCATTCTATCTTTTGAAGTATCTGTTATTTGTTTACCTCTTTTTATCTGCTCTAAAACTGCTTTTAACTCTTCAGGAGATAAATCAAATCCATCTTTACTAGCTTCAACTGTTTGGAAAAGTTTTTTAATCTCCATATAAGTAGAAACCATAGTAGCTTCAGGAACCATTGAAGTTATTTGTGCTTTTGATAAATTTACAATATTTTCTAGAATCTTTTGGTGATTTTTTTGTAAATTTTCGTTAAATAGTGGAAGTTTATACTCCAATCTTTTTAACTCATTTTCAAAACCATCTTCGCTTTTTAGAGTTGTCTCCATAGCTTTTACTATTTCAGTAATTAATTTTGAAGTTGGTCCTAAATCAAGCAAAGCCTCTTTTAGCAATTTTTTTCTAAATGCAACATTTAGATTAAAAGTCATCATATCAACTTCATCATCAGATTTTGCTGTCTCTTTTGCTTGAAATTTCAACCACTCTTTTTTCTGTTTTTCAAGATTTTTAAAAGCCTCTATAATTGTTTGAGCTCTTTTATCAAGTTTTTTCTGTTTTGCACCTGAGAGTCTCTTTTCATCATCTTCAAACTCTTCATCCTCAAACTCTTCATCCTCGATCTCTTCAATCTCTTCTTCCTCTTCTTCATTATCATCGTCGAAGTTTTTAAATAGCTCTTTTACTTTTCTCTCTCTATTTACTAAAGGCTCTTTGTACTCTAAAATAAAATCTATTAAGTATGGAACATAACAAATAGCATCAAGGATAATATCCTCTCCCATCTCAATTTTTTTAGATATTTCAACCTCTTCATCTTTTGTTAAAAGTGGAATTTGTCCCATCTCTCGCAAGTACATTCTTACAGGTGAATCTGATCTTGACCACTCTAGCAAATCTTTGTTTTTTAATAAGTCAAACTCATCATCTTCTGCTTCGATTAGTTTTTCTCTTTGCTCTCTTCTTTTTTTTGCCTCTTCATCATTTAAAAGTTTTGCTTGTTCTTGAGAACTTAAAACTTTTACATTATATAGTTGAAGTAGTGCCAGAATTTTTTTAATTGTGGCTGTATTTGGTGTTTTAGGAAAGATTTTTATTAACTTTTCATAAGTTAAAGTAGAGTCTTTATACTCTTTAATTAACTGCTCAATAGCTTTGTTTATGTCTTTTACGCTCATTTTTTGGGAAATCCTTCTTTTTAAATAGAATTTGTATTATACCCAAACTTTTTGAGCTTTTGGTTAAATAGGGTTTTATTTAAACAGATATTTTTATTTTCTTAGATAAAATAACCGTTTAACTAAAATTAGTGTTTAATATTTAAGGATAAATAATGAGTAAAATCACAGGTAAAGTATGGAATTTTGGTGCAAACATTGATACAGACGTTATTATTGCAGCACGATATTTAAATAGTTCAGATCCTGAGCATTTAGCAAAATATGTTATGGAGGATGCAGATCCTGATTTTCCAAAGAAACTAAAAAAAGGTGATATTATAGTTGCTGGTGAAAATTTTGGCTGTGGTTCAAGTAGAGAACATGCACCAATTGCTCTAAAAGCAGCAGGTGTTGCTGCTGTTGTAGCTCCTTCTTTTGCTAGAATTTTTTATAGAAATGCTTTTAATATGGGATTACCAATATTTGAACTTCCAGAATCTTTAGAGATAAAAGAGGGTGAAGAGATTAGTATTGATTTAGATAATGGAGAGATTACAAATAATACAACTAAAAAAACTTATAAATTTATACCAATCCCTCCATTTATGCAAGAGTTAATTGCAAGTGGTGGATTAATTAATTATGCAATAGATGAAATGAAGGCTAAATAATGAAAAATTACAATATTTCAATAATAAAAGGTGATGGAATAGGTCCTGAAATAGTTGATGAGGCTATTAAAGTTTTAAATGCTGTTGCAAAAAAATGTGATTTTACACTTTCATATAAAGAGTATTTAATGGGTGGAATTGCAATTGATACAACAGGTGTTCCTCTTCCAGAAGAGACAGTTCAAGGTGTATTAAACTCTGATGCATGTTTATTTGGTGCAATTGGTGGAGAGAAATGGGATACTTTACCAAGAGAGCTAAGACCAGAAACTGGGCTTTTAAACTTTAGAGAAAAAATGGGTGTTTATGCAAATTTAAGACCAGCTATTGTTTATGATGAGCTTGTAAACGCTTCTACACTAAAAGCAGATGTTATAAAAGGTTGTGACATTATGGTAGTACGTGAGCTTATTGGTGGTATCTATTTTGGAAAACCAAGAGAAAATGATGGTTTTAAAGCATTTAATACAATGGTTTATACAAAACCAGAGATAATTAGAATTGGAAAAACTGCTTTTGAACTTGCGATGAAAAGAGATAAAAGAGTTTGTTCTGTTGATAAGGCAAATGTTTTAGAGGTTTCTCAACTTTGGAGAGATACTATGAATGAATTAAGTAAAGAGTATCCAGAGGTTGAATTAACTCATATGTATGTTGATAATGCAGCAATGCAGTTAGTACGAAATCCAAAACAGTTTGATGTTATTGTTACTGGAAATATTTTTGGTGATATCTTAAGCGATACAGCTTCTATGGTAGTTGGTTCAATTGGACTTTTACCATCAGCTTCAACTGGAGATAAAACAGCTATTTATGAACCAATTCATGGATCAGCTCCAGATATTGCAGGTCTTGGAATTGCAAATCCAATAGCTACAATATTAAGTGCTGCTATGATGTTAAAATATACATTAAATGAGCAAAAAGCTAGTGATATGATAGAAAAAGCAATTAAAGATGCTTTAAAAGATGGATATAGAACAAAAGATTTAGCCTCTTTTGATGCAAAAGAGGTTTTAAATTGTGTTGCTATGGGTGATAAAATAGTTGAGTATATCAATAAATAAAGGTTATTAATGAGTGAAAAAAAGTATAGACTTGTAACACGAAGTGATATGGATGGTCTTGTTTGTGGAACACTTTTAAAATATCTTGATATTATAGATGAGATTACATTTGTTCATCCAAAAGATATGCAAGATGGTTTAATAAAAATTACAAATAGAGATATTACTACAAACCTACCATATGTTGAAGGAGTACATTTAGCTTTTGATCACCACTATTCTGAAACTTTAAGAAATGAAAAAAGAGCTAACCATATAATAGATCCAGATGCACCAAGTGCTGCACAAGTTGTTTATGACTATTATGATGGAGATAATGTTTTCCCTGGATATTTTACAGGAATGATGATGGGTGCAAATAAAGCTGATAGTGCTGATTTTATGTATGAAGATATTGTAAGACCAAGAGCATGGACACTATTAAGCTTTTTAATGGATTCAAGAACTGGACTTGGAAGATTTAGAAACTTTAGAATTTCAAACTATCAGTTAATGATGGATTTAATTGATTACTGTTCAAGACACAATATTGACCAAATATTAGAGTTACCTGATGTAAAAGAGAGAGTTGATATATACTTTAAATATGAAGAGCAGTTTAAAGAGCAGTTAAAAAGATGTTCAACTGTACATGGCAATTTAGTTGTTATTCACTTAAAAGATGAAGAGATTATATATCCAGGAAATAGATTTATGATATATACACTATTTCCTGAACAAAATATATCAATTCACTCATTCTATGCAAAAGATAGATCAAAATTAGTTTATAGTACAGGAAAATCTATCACAAATAGAACTTCAAAAACAAATATAGGTGAGCTAATGCTTAAATATGGTGGTGGTGGACACGCAAATGCTGGTGCTTGTCAAATACCAGTTGAAGAGTCTGAACAAGTTTTAAAAGAGTTAATAGAAAAAATCAATCAAGATGGCTAAAAACTCTTTTTTAGCTCATCTATAAAGTTCTCAAAAGAGGGGAGAAGTAGTTTTGCCTCTCTTTGTTTAACTCCCCACATAGGCTCTGGAAAAAAGCTATCATCTTTAAATCGTGCCATGATATGAAAGTGAACATGCGGAACATAGTTTCCAAATGAGGCTATATTTATCTTATCAGGTTTGTAATAATTTATCATAGCTTTTTCAATAATATCTAAGTATTTCCAAATCTCTTGTTTTGTATTTAAATCACAATCAGAAAACTCTTTTAAATTTTCATTTGTAAATATTTTAAGCCAAGGTATTTCGCTTTTTTCTATTTGAATATTAATTAGACTATTTTTAAAAATTTCCATTATTAACCTTTTTATATAATTGAAGCGAAGTATATCATATTCAACAAATTTTAAGTAAGATTTAAATAAAATGCAATTTCGTTTTTTCAACCATAAAAGAAGTTTTTATAAAATTTGTTAAAACATAGCTGTTTTATAGAGAGTTGGAGATGCTTCTTTTAGCAGCACTCCTGTTGGAAAAATAGAAAACACAAATTAAAGAAGGATAAGACTTATGAAAGTAAGAGCTTCAGTAAAAAAAATGTGTGATAAATGTAAAGTTATCAAAAGAGATGGTATCGTAAGAGTAATCTGCGAAAACAAAAAACATAAACAAAGACAAGGATAAGACACATGGCAAGAATCGCGGGTGTTGATTTACCAAACAAAAAAAGAATGGAGTATGCTTTAACATACATCTTTGGAATTGGATTACATAATTCAAGATTAATTTTAGATGCAACTGGAATTGACTACAATAAAAGAGCTCATGAATTAACAGAAGATGAAGCAGCTTTAATTAGAAAAGAGATCCAAGAAAACTACATGGTAGAAGGGGATTTAAGAAAAAAAGTTGCAATGGATATTAAAGCTTTAATGGATTTAGGTTCATACAGAGGATTAAGACATAGAAAAGGTTTACCTTGTAGAGGGCAAAAGACTAAAACTAATGCTAGAACAAGAAAAGGTAAAAAGAAAACTATTAGTGCGGCAAGTAAATAAGGATAGATGATGGCAAAAAGAAAAGTTACTAGAAAAAAAGTTGTAAGAAAAAATATTGCTGACGGTATCATACATATTGCTGCAAGTTTTAACAACACTATGGTTACAGTTACAGACAAAGCTGGAAACGCTATTGCATGGTCAAGTGCTGGAAATCTAGGGTTTAAAGGTTCTAAAAAATCAACTCCATTTGCTGCTCAGGCTGCAGTTGAGGATGCTTTAACAAAAGCTATGGAACATGGAATTAAAAATGTAGGAATAAAAATTCAAGGACCTGGTTCAGGAAGAGATACAGCTGTTAAATCAGTTGGTTCAATGAATGGAATCAAAGTTGTTTGGTTTAAAGATGTTACACCATTACCACACAATGGTTGTAGACCTCCTAAAAGAAGAAGAGTGTAAGGAGTAAATAATGGCAAGATATAGAGGACCAGTAGAAAAAATCGAAAGAAGACTTGAAGCGGATCTTGGACTTAAAGGTGAGAGAAGACTTTCAGGTAAAAGTGCTTTAGAAAAAAGACCATTTGCTCCAGGACAACATGGACAAAGAAGATCTAAAATTTCTGAGTATGGATTACAATTAAGAGAAAAACAAAAAGTTAAATTTATTTATGGTATTTCTGAAAAACAATTCAGCAACTACTTCAAAGAAGCAGTTAGAAGAGAAGGAAATACAGGAACAATTTTAATTACTCTAATTGAACAAAGATTAGATAATGTTGTTTATAGAATGGGATTTGCTACAACTAGAGCATTTGCTAGACAAATTACAACTCATGGACATGTTTTAGTTGATGGTAAAAAAGTTGATATTCCATCATATTTAGTAAAACCTGGACAAAAAATTGAGATTAAAGAGAAAACTAAAAATAATCCACAAGTACAAAGAGCTATCGAGCTTACAAATCAAACAGGAATGGTTGATTGGGTAAATGTAGATAAAGATAAAGTTTTTGGAATTTTCACAAGAATACCTGAGAGAGAAGAAGTAGTTATTCCTGTTGAAGAGAGATTAATAGTAGAGTTATATTCTAAATAAAAAATAAAAAGGTAGCCAATGAAAAAGTTTGCAGAAACTCCGTTTTTACCAACTGAAGTTGAGATTGAGGCTATTAGTGCAAATGAAGCAAAGATAACAGCATATCCATTTGAAGATGGATTTGCTATTACTTTAGCTCATCCGTTAAGAAGATTACTTTTAAGTTCATCTGTTGGTTATGCACCAATTGCTGTTAAAATTGAGGGTGTTACTCATGAGTTTGACTCATTAAGAGGAATGCTTGAAGATGTTGCTATGTTTGTTATAAATTTAAAAAACATTAGATTTAAGATAAATAGCGATAAAGATCAAGTATCTGTTGAATACTCTTTTAGTGGACCAAGAGATATTAAAGGTGAAGATTTAATCAATTCTGAAATTGATGTAGTATCAAACAACGAGCATTTAGCGACTATAAATAGTGATTGTAACTTAAACTTTACAGTTATTATTCAAAAAGGTATTGGATATATGCCATCTGAAGATATCAGAGATATCGTTGGACCAGATTTTATACCAATTGATGCATTTTTTACACCAGTAAAAAAAGTAGTTTATAATATTGAAAAAATGTTAGTTGAAGATAATCCTAACTTTGAAAAAGCAGTATTTAATGTAATTACAAATGGACAAATTAGTCCTGTAAATGCATTTAAAGAAGCAGTTAGCGTTATGTACTCACAAATGTCAGTATTTAATAAAGTTTTTGATTTATCTGAAGTTTCTATTGCTGAAACATCTGAAGATAGCTCAGAAATTAAAGATTTAGTAGTTAAAATTGAAGACTTAAATTTAAGTGCAAGAAGTTTTAACTCTCTTGATAGATCAGGAATTAAATACTTAGGTGAGTTAGTTCTTATGAGTGAAGTGGAAGTAAAAAGTATAAAAAATCTTGGAACAAAATCTTATGAAGAGATAGCTATGAAGCTTGAATCTTTAGGTTATCCAGTTGAAAATACACTTCCAGAAAATATTGCTTCTTCTTTAAGAAGAAAATTAGAGCAATTAAAAGCATAATAAAGGTTTAATATGAGACATAAGCACGGATATAGAAAGTTAAATAGAACTTCTGCTCATAGAAAAGCATTGCTAAAAAATTTAGCAATTGCTATTATTGAGAGAGAAAAAATCGAAACAACTGTTCCAAAAGCAAAAGAGCTAAAAAGATATATTGAGAAATTAGTAACAACTGCAAGAAATGCTGATTTAAATACACACAGAACTGTATTTGCTGCATTACAATGTAAAGAAGCTACTAAGAAATTAATTAATGAAATAGCTCCTAAATATGAGGGAAGAAACGGTGGATATACATCTATTGTTAAAACAAGAATTAGAAAAGGTGATGCTACACCAATGGCATTTATCTCTTTCATCTAAATTTTAAATAAAAAGAGATTTTTCTCTTTTTATTTCTCAAAAATTACTACAAAACCTACCTACACTTTTTTTAAACTTTTTTTTGATATAATCAGCCTTTTATAAAAGAACCTACAAATATTAGGAGAATTGATATATGACTCTAAAAGAAGCACTAAGTTTAAATAGTGAAGAGATTAAAAAACTTAAAGATGATTTAAAACATAAGATAAAAAATAGCAAAATTGGTGCTTATATTGAGCAATTAGAGAATATTGAACTAAACGAGAGTGGTTGTGGAGTTCCAATTGCAATTAAAAATAATATAAATGTTAAAAATTGGGAATTAACTTGTTCTAGCAAAATTTTAAAAAATTATATAGCTCCTTTTAATGCAACAGTAATAGAAAATTTAGAAAAAGCAGGATTTAGTCCATTTGGTTTAACAAATATGGATGAGTTTGCTATGGGAAGTTCAACTGAATCTTCTTGTCATGGTAAAACATTAAATCCAATAGATAATAGTAGAATTCCAGGTGGAAGTAGTGGAGGAAGTGCTGCTGCTGTTGCTGATGGAAGTGCTATTGCAGCACTTGGAACTGATACAGGTGGAAGTATTAGACAACCAGCTGCTTATTGTGGTGTTGTTGGAATGAAACCAACTTATGGAAGAGTAAGTAGATATGGAATAGCTGCATACTCATCTTCACTTGATCAATGTGGAGTTATCACTCAAAATGTTGAAGATGCTGCAATATTATATGATGCAATAGCTGGATATGATGAAAAAGACTCTACGAGTGCGAATATTGAATATGAAAAAATTACTCCAAAGTTAAATTCAAACAAAAAATTTACAATTGCTGTTATTGATAACTATATTGAAAGTGCTAGTAGTGAGATTAAAGAAGCATTTAATAAAACTGTAAAACTTTTAGAAGAGCAAGGACATAAAATAGTTCATACAAATATGCTTGACTCAGATAAAATAATTTCAACTTACTATATTATCTCTGCTGCAGAAGCTAGTGCAAACCTAGCAAGATTTGATGGTGTTAGATATGGATTTAGAGCAAATAGTTCAAGCTTAAAAGATATGTATGTTAATACAAAAACTGAAGGTTTTGGATATGAGGTTAAAAAAAGAGTTATGGTTGGATCTTTTGTTTTAAGCTCTGGATATTATGATGCATATTATACAAAAGCACAAAAAGTTAGAAGTGTTATTAAAAAAGAGTTTGATAATATTTTTGCAAGTGCGGATTTAATATTAAGTCCAGTTGCTCCAACAACTGCTCCAAAATTTGGTTCATACTCAAATGCTTTAGAGATGTATTTAGCAGATTTATATACTATTAGTGTGAATTTAGCAGGACTTCCAGCTATTAGTTTACCTGTAGGAAAAGATAGTGAAAATTTACCAATTGGACTTCAACTAATTGCAAATAGTTTTCAAGAACAAACTTTGTTTGATGGTGCTTTATCTATGGAAAAAGCTGTAAATTTTAAAAAATAATTGAATAGGATTTAAAGATGAAAATAAGAAAAAGAGCTTTAACGTTTGAAGATGTGTTGTTAGTACCTGCTAAATCTGAAGTATTACCAAAAGAGGTTTGTATCAAAACTAAACTTACAAGAAATATAGAGTTGAATATTCCATTTGTAAGTGCAGCTATGGATACAGTTACAGAGTATCAAGCAGCTATTGCAATGGCAAGACTTGGTGGAATTGGAATTATTCATAAAAATATGGATATTGAGTCACAAGTTTTACAGTGTCAAAAGGTTAAAAAATCAGAATCTGGAATGATAATAGATCCAATCACAATAAAACCAGAGCAAACTCTGCAAGATGCTGAAGATATTATGGCAAACTATAAAATCTCTGGAGTTCCTGTTGTTGATGATAATGGTATTTTAGTTGGAATTTTAACAAACAGAGATATGAGATTTACAAAAGATTATAGATTTAAAGTTTATGAAAAAATGACAAAAATGCCATTAGTTACAGCAGTAGAAGGAACAACACTTGAGCAAGCTGCTGAAGTTATGCATCAAAATAAAATAGAGAAACTTCCAATTGTAAATAAAGATAATAAATTAATTGGTCTTATTACAATTAAAGATATTAATAAAAAAATTGAGTATCCAAATGCTTGTAAAGATGAGTTTGGAAGACTTAGAGTTGGTGCTGCTATTGGTGTTAATCAACTTGATCGTGCTAGAGCTTTAGTTGCTGTTGGAGTTGATGTTTTAGTTTTAGACTCAGCTCATGGTCACTCAAAAGGTATCTTAGATACAGTTAAAGCTATTAAAGCTGAGCTTGATGTTGAGTTAATTGCTGGAAATGTAGCAACTGCTGAAGCTACAAGAGATTTAATTGCAGCTGGTGCTGATGGTGTTAAAGTTGGAATTGGACCTGGAAGTATTTGTACAACTAGAATTGTTGCAGGAGTTGGTGTTCCTCAAATGAGTGCTATTGATGAGTGTGCAATTGAAGCTAAAAAATCAGGAACTCCAATAATTGCAGATGGTGGAATTAGATATTCAGGAGATGTTGCAAAAGCTTTAGCAGTAGGTGCTAGTTGTGTTATGATGGGAAGTGCTTTAGCTGGAACTGATGAGTGTCCAGGTGAAGTTATTTTATACCAAGGAAGAAAGTTTAAATCTTATAGAGGTATGGGAAGCATAGGAGCTATGACAAAAGGAAGTACAGATAGATATTTCCAAGAGGGAACTGCTGCTGATAAACTTGTACCTGAAGGAATTGAAGGAAAAGTTGCATATAGAGGAAGTATTGCTGATATTATTCACCAAATGGTTGGTGGACTTAGAAGTTCAATGGGATATTTAGGTTCAAAAGATATATCTATTTTCCAACAAACAGCAGAGTTTGTAGAGATTACAAGTGCTGGATTAAAAGAGTCTCATGTTCATGATGTAACAATTACAAATGAAGCACCAAACTATCATGTATAATTTTTAAATGTAATAGAGAAATCTATTACATTTACTCTTCAAGCATCAAAACTTCAATCCTATTTTCATCAAAATCCTCAAACTCTATTTTTGAATCTTTTAAAGTTTTTGTAGTTTTTGCACCAAGTTTTTTTAAGTTTTCAACTCTAGTTAAAATATTACCACTACCTTCACTTAACTGTTTTGAAGCAGTTTCGTAACTATTATTTAAAGCTTTTATTTGGTTTCCTATTTTGTTGAAGCTATCTGTATAATTAACCATTTTATCATATAACTTTCCAGCCTCATCAAATAGTTTACTAGCCAAAGTTGAAGATTGTTCGCTTTGCCAATATAAATATATAGTTCGTAAAGATACTGTTAAAGTAGATGGATTTACTATTGCTATATGTTTTTTTAAAGCATATTCATACAAAGTTGGATCTTTTTGAACAGCAAGTGAAAATGCACCTTCAATTGGTACAAACATAAATACATATTGAAGCGTTCCAATTTTATAGTGCGCATAATCTTTTGAATCAAGATTATCTATATGGTTTTTAAAAGAGCTTACAATATTGTTTAAGCTAATTGCTCTTTGCTCATCACTTTGTGCTCTTATATACTCTTCATAATCATTTAATGAAACTTTTGAGTCAATTATCATAGATCTATTTTGTGGAAGTTTTATAATAACATCTGGTCTTTTTGTATCACCATGCTCATCTTTATAACTTTGTTGAGTAAAATAGTGAATATTTTTTAAAAGTCCTGAATACTCTAAAACACTCTCTAAAATCATCTCACCCCAGCTTCCTTGAGTCTGTTTTTTACCCTTTAATGCTTTTGTTAAGTTTTCTGCCTCTTGAGAAATGTTAAGTCCAGCTTTTGTAAGCATCTCAATCTCTTTTGATAGCTCGGCAAATTTCTTTGTACTATTTTCTTGAGACTCTTCAACTCTTTTTTGAAAAGAGTCAATATTCTCTTTAAATGGTTTTAAAATATTATCAAGACCTTTTAGTGAAGTTTCATCAAATTTTTTTAGCTTATTATCCAAATTATTTTGCATAATCTCATTTAGTTTAAGCTCTAATTTTTTGCCTTGCTCTTCTAAATCATCTTTTAATTTTTGATTATTCTCTTTTTGAAAATCTATATTTGCATTTAAAGATGAGTTTTCAATTTTAAGCTTAATATTTTGCTCTTCTAAATTTGCAATATTTTTTAATAACTCTTGCTCATTTTTTAAAAAATCATCAACTTTTTTTGATAAAAACTCAAGGTTTTGGCTCAGTTTTGCAAGTTCTATATTTTTTTGAGATATTTTTGATTTTAGAGTAAATAAAAATATAAGAGATATTAAAAAAAGAGAAAAAAATAGTATTGCCAAAATATCAATGTTTTCTATCATAAAATTAAATCTCCAAGTTCCGCACTTCTTACTTTATCAATAGAAAAAGATTCATTTGCAAGATTTCTTACAGTTGTATCTTTATATAAGCTTACAACTTTATGAATAGTTTTAAACTCATCTTTTGAAAATAACTCTTCACTGAAATCCTCCTCAAATTTTGAGAAGTTAAGCTCTTTGTAACCATTTTTTTCAACAATATCAATCTCTAAAAAATCTAAAAGTTCTTGAATAAAATAGACTCTTTCATCATCTTCATCAAGATCAACTTCATCTATAATTAACTCAAAAATCTCACTAAGATTTTTTGCTTTAACACCTCTTTTATCTTTTATAAACTCTTCATTTACAATTTTTTGATTAAAAAAATCAAGATGATTTTTTTCCATAAAAAATAGCATCAACTCTACTTTTTTGTTGTTTAAACCTTTTACTTGCTTATGTAACATATATAAAATTATATTTGCTACTTTTGTCATATCTACCATATTAATCCTTAGTTCCCATAGTTTTGCATTAAAATATCTCTATACTCATTTAACTTTTTCATCTTCTCATCATCTTGCCCATTTAAATCAGGGTGATAAATTTTTGCTAACTCTTTGTATCTTTTTTTTATATCCTCTTTAGAAGGAGTAGATGAAAAACCAAAAAACTCTTTTGCCTCTTGTAATTTTGAACTTTGAGTATAAAAGTTTCCTTGAAAATTTTGATTGTTGAAGTTTTTAAAGTTTCTAAAGTCAAAATTTTCATAATCTTTATTTGTAAAACTCTCAAATTTAAACTCAAATTGCTGTGCTCTTTTTCTAAGCTCTCTTTTTAAAAAATAGATGATTAAAACAAAAGATAGAACAATTCCACCAATAACTGCTAAAAACACTCCAAAATTTGTGAAAATAAGATATAAAATCCCAAAAATTATTGCATATTTAATAACTGTTGCTAAAAAATTCATATAAAATATTACCTTTTTAAAAAATTTTGACATTATACAATAAGTAGATTAATCATAATATTTGTGTACAATATAGACTTTTAAAGGATTTTTATGAGTTATGAAGATTTTATAAAAGCTGTTGAGATTTTTGGAATAATCTCAACAATGAGTAAAAAAGATATAAAAAAAAGATATTTAAAGCTTTCAAAAAAATATCATCCAGATGTTGAGGGTGGAAGCAATGAGAAGTTTATGGAGCTAAAAAAAGCTTATGATACTTTGCAAGAGTATATGGAAAACTATAGTTACTCTTTTGAAATTGAAGATTTTAAAAAGCAGTTTCCATCGTTTACAAACTATAAAAACTGGGTTAAATAGGAGATTTTATGAAAAAAATATTATTGGTTTTAGCACTTGTAATTTCAAGTTTTGCACAAGAAAAGTATAGTGAAATGCAAATAAAACAGATGATTGCAAAAATGGTTATTCTTGGATTTACAGATACAAAAATAACTAAAAATAGTCAAATTTACAAAGATGTAGAGTTTGGTTTGGGTGGAGTTATATTGTTTGATAAAGATCCAAACGATAAGACAAAAGCAAAAAATATAGAGAATTTAGAGCAGTTGAGAGTTTTAAATCAGACTTTGCAAAAAATTAGTGATAGAAAATTACTTATCTCAATTGATCAAGAGGGTGGAAGAGTTCAAAGATTAAAAGCTGATATTGGATTTATTGAAACTTTAAATGCAAATGAAGTTTCAAAAAAAGGTGAAATTTTTGCAAAAGATAGTTACAAAGCTATGGCAAAAGGTTTAAGTGATGTTGGTATTAATTTAAACTTTGCGCCTGTTGTTGATTTAGCTATAAATAAAAACAATAGTGTTATATATAAACTTGGAAGAAGTTACTCAAAAGATGCAAATGAAGTTACAAAATATGCATCTATTTTTGTTGATGAGTTAAAAAAAGAGGGTGTTCTTGCAACTTTAAAACATTTTCCAGGGCATGGTTCATCTTTGGCTGATTCGCATTTAGGATTTGTTGATATATCTAATACTTGGAGTGAAGTTGAGTTGGAGCCTTATAAATATTTTATAGAAAACAACAAGGTTGATTTAATAATGACAGCTCATGTTTATAATAAAAATTTAGATAAAAATTATCCAGCAACACTTTCATACAATATAAACACAAAACTTTTAAGAGATAGACTAAATTATAAAGGAGTTTTAATAACTGATGATTTACAAATGAGTGCTATTAGTAAACATTATGATTTAAAACAGACTTTAACACTAGCTATTAATAGTGGAGTAAATCTGCTTCTTTTTGCAAATCAATTAGCAAAACCAATAAGTTTAAAAGAGATTGTAGATACAACTTATGGTGAAGTTTTAAATAAAAATATTAAAATAGAGAACATTATTGAGTCAAATAAAAAAATTGATGATTTATTGAAGAAATTGTGATATAATCTCACAATTTCGGCATACTTCGGTCTATGCCTGACTTCGTTTATGTAGATTTTCTACAACTCATTTAAATTCAAATTATTCAACCTAGATCGTAACTTAAGCTAATCACTTTTGTAGGTTCATAAAACAAAGGTAATTATGTCATTTTTAAATTTAGGATTATGTCCACAAATTCTTCGTGCAGTAGAAGAAGAGGGCTATACAATAGCAACTCCTATTCAAGCAAAGGCTATTCCAGTTATATTGTCAAAAAAAGATGTTTTAGCAGCTGCTCAAACAGGAACTGGAAAAACAGCTGGTTTTACACTTCCACTTTTGGAATTATTAAATAAAAACTATTCAAAAGATAGAAAAAGTTCTGTAAAAGCACTTATTTTAACTCCAACAAGAGAGTTAGCAACACAAGTAGCTCAAAGTGTTGAAGTTTATGGAAAATATCTTCCATTTAAATCAGCTGTTATTTTTGGAGGAGTTGGAATAAATCCTCAAAAAGCAATCTTAAAAATGGGTGTTGATATTGTAACAGCAACTCCTGGAAGATTACTTGATTTGGTTTTTCAAGACTGTTTAGATTTATCAAAAGTAGAGTTTTTGGTTTTAGATGAAGCTGATAGAATGCTTGATATGGGATTTATTCATGATATTAAAAAGATATTATCAATTTTGCCAAAACATAGACAAAATCTACTTTTTTCAGCTACTTTTTCACCAGAGATTAAAAAATTAGCAGATGGATTGCTAAAAACTCCTGTTTTAATAGAGGTTTCAAAAGCAAACAGCACTTCACACAAAGTTGAACAAACAGTTCATCATGTTGATAAAGAGAGAAAAAAAGAGCTTTTAATTAATCTTTTAAATAAAAATAGCTGGAAACAAGTTTTAGTTTTTACAAGAACAAAACATGGTGCAAATAAACTAAGTGAAGCTTTAATAAAAGATAAGATAACTTCAGCTGCAATTCATGGAAATAAATCTCAAGGTGCCAGAACAAAAGCTTTGGATGATTTTAAAGCTGGAACTGTAAGAGTTTTGGTTGCAACTGATATTGCTGCAAGGGGAATTGATATAGACCAACTTCCTCATGTAATAAATTTTGAGTTACCAAATGTTCCTGAAGATTATGTTCATAGAATAGGAAGAACAGGAAGGGCTGGAAATAGTGGAGATGCTATATCTTTAGTTTGTATTGATGAGCATGATTATTTGTTAGCAATTGAGAAATTAATTAAACAAAAGATAAATAAAATAGCAATAGAAGGATTTAAAGTAAATCCAAATATAAAAGCAGAACCTATTTCAAATGGTAGAAATAGAGCAAAAAGTGGTGCAAATAGAGCAACACAAAGTAGAGCTTCTAAAACAGAAGATAAAACTTCTAGTTCAAAAAGAACTTTTGGTAGAAGTAGAAGAGTAAGCTCTAGTTTAAAAAGTAAATAGACTCAAATTTTAAGTAAGATATTGCAAAATATCTTGCTCTTTTAACAAAATTAATATTCAATTCATAGCCATATAGATATACTTTTTCTTTAAAAATATAGTAAATATAGAAAGAATTTATAGATGAAAAAACTAAAACTACAAAATCTCGATTGCGCAAACTGTGCATTGAAAATAGAGAAAACTTTAAATAATATGCCAGAGTTATCAAATGTAAGGCTTAATTTCTCTACTTCTACTTTAACATTTGAGCAAAATATAGACAAAGATTTAAGTGATTTAATAGAAAAAGAGATTCAAAAGATAGAAAAAGAGGTAATCATTGTAAAAAAAGAGAGTAAAAATCAAAAAAGATTTTGGCAAAATTTAGACAAAAAGCTTTTATTTATTACTTTTTTATCACTCTTTTTAACTTATATCTCATACAACTATATAGAAAATGGGCAAATCCAAATAGCAGTTTTTTTAATAGCATATATGATTGTTGCTTGGGATGTTTTATATAAGGCATTTAAAAATATTATTGTTGGAAAAGTTTTTGATGAGTATTTTTTAATGTCAATTGCAACAATTGGAGCAATTGCTCTTTTTGATTTTGTTGAAGCTATTGCTGTTATGGTTTTTTATCAAGTTGGTGAGATGTTTCAAAGAGTTGCTGTAAATAATTCAAGAGATAGTATAAATGCACTTATAGATATAAAACCAGAATTTGCATTTGTAAAAGAGGGTGAAACTATAGTTCAAAAAACTCCTCAAGAGTTAAAACTAGATGATGTTATTTTAGTAAAAGTTGGAGAAAAAGTTCCAGTTGATGCTATTTTGCTTGAAAACTATTGCTCTTTTGATACAAGTGCAATAACGGGTGAGTTTAAACCAAAAACTTTAAAACAAAATGAAGAGGTTTTAAGTGGATATATAAATGTTTCAAATGCTGTTTATCTAAAAGTAAAATCACTTTACAAAGACTCAACAATCGCAAAGGTAATTGAGCTAATTGAAAATGCAAGTTTAAAAAAGGCAAATGCTGAAAAATTTATTACAAAATTTGCTTCTGTTTATACTCCAATAGTTGTTGTTTTGGCTCTTTTTTTAGCATTTTTACCACCACTTTTTATAGAAAATGCTTTATACTCTGATTGGATTGAGAGAGCCTTGGTATTTTTAGTAATCTCTTGTCCTTGTGCTTTGGTTATATCTGTTCCTCTATCATATTTTAGTGCTATTGGAGCTGTTTCAAAAAAAGGTGTACTAGTAAAGGGTGCAAACTATATAGAAAAACTAACCGAAATCAAAAATTTTGTTTTTGATAAAACGGGAACTTTGACAAAAGGGGTTTTTGAAGTTACAAAAGTAGAAGCTTTTGATATGAGTAAAGATGAGCTTCTAAGAGTTGTTGCGACGGTTGAGAGCTTTTCAACTCATCCAATAGCAAAAGCAGTTGTAAAAGAGTGCAAAGAGGAGTTAAACCTAAAAGAGCTTAGTTTTAGTGAAGAGTTTAGTGGTTTGGGTATAAAAGCTATTGTAAATGAAAAAGAGATTTTAGTAGGAAACAGAAAACTTCTTGAAAAATTTGGTATAAAAATTTCACAAAATCTAAATGAGAGTTTAAATATTGTTTATATATCAATAAACTCAAAATTTGTTGGATATATTGTTGTGAGTGATGTTATAAAAAGTGAAGCAAAAGAGTTTTTAAAAGAGTTAAAAAAACTAAATATATTAAAAACTTATATGCTAACAGGCGATAAAAAAGAGCAAGCCTTAGAAGTTGCAAAAAATATAGGAATTGATGAGGTAAGATATGAGCTACTACCACAAGATAAACTCAAAATTTATGAAAATATAAAAAAAGATACAAACCAAACAACTGCATTTGTAGGAGATGGAATAAACGATGCACCAACTTTAGCAAATGCTGATATTGGTTTTGCTATGGGTGGAATTGGAAGTGATTTGGCTATAAAATCTGCTGATGTTATAGTTTTAAATGATAATTTAAATTCAATAAGCGATGCAATAAAAATAGCTAAAAAAACAAAAGTTATTGTATATCAAAATATCATTTTCATAATGGCTGTAAAAATTGGCTTTTTATTTTTGGGAGCTGGGGCAGTTATAGGGATGCAAGAAGCAATTTTTGCAGATGTTGGAGTAGCTTTAATAGCTATATTTAACTCTATGAGAATTTTAAAAGAGATTAAAAAATAAAGGTGAAATGTGAAGTTTAAATTTAAAATATTTTTTCTAATACTACTTTCTATAAATCTATTTGCTTGGGATAAGGAAGTTGAAGAGGTTTTCAAAAAATATAAAGTTGAAGGAACTATTGTAATAGAATCTTTAAATAAAAAAAAGATAAATATCTATAATGATAAAAGAGCTAGTGAACTCTTTTCTCCAGCTTCAACTTTTAAAATACCACATAGTTTGATAGCTTTAAATGAAGGTATTGTAAAAAAAGATTCAAAAATTATTTGGAATAAAAAAGTTACAAAATATAAATCTTGTAATAAAAATCAAACTATAAAATCTGCTTTTAGAAACTCGTGTCTTTGGGTTTATGAAAAATTTGCTTCAAATATAGATACTAAAAGATATAAAGAGTATTTGAAAAAAATGGATTATGGAGATAAAAATATAAAAAATAACTCTATTTTTTGGCTTGATGGTACTTTAAAAATAACTACTTTTGGGCAAATTAAATTTTTAAAAAAATTACATTTAAATGAGTTGTCTTTTAATCAAAATGATATAGATTTTATAAAAAATATTATGATAGAAGATAAGAATGAAAGCTACATATTAAGAGCTAAAACTGGTTGGCAAGGTGAATATGTTTGGTATATTGGTTATGTACAGACCAAAGATGATGTTTGGTTTTTTGCTATGAATATTGATACAAAATCAAAATCTGATTTGCCAAAAAGAAAAGCTATGACTTTGGAGATTTTAAAGTTAAAAGGGATTATTTAAAAAATTAATAAGTTTAAAATATTATAAAACTAAACTGTAAAGAGAAATTACTTTCTCTTTACAGCTTTTGCGTTTGGTAAATCTGTGATAGTTCCTTCATAAATCTCAGCAGCCATACCTATTGATTCATGTAAAGTTGGGTGAGCATGAATTGTAAGAGCTATATCCTCTGCATCACAATCCATCTCAAGAGCAAGTGAAATTTCACCTAAAAGCTCTCCAGCATTCTCTCCAACAATCGCTCCACCAATAAGCTGGTTTGTATCTTTATTAAAAATTAGTTTTGTAAGCCCAGTATTTGAAACATCACTTGCTAGTGCTCTTCCACTTGCACTCCAAGGAAATGAGCTAACTTCATAGTTAATACCAGCTTTTTTAGCCTCAATTTCAGTCATCCCAGCCCATGCAATTTCTGGGAATGTATAAGCAATAGAAGGTATCTGTTTTGGTTCAAAATATACTTTATGACCAGCAATAACTTCAGCAGCTACATGCCCTTCATGTACAGCTTTGTGTGCAAGCATAGGTTGACCTATAATATCTCCAATAGCAAATATATGTGGCACTTTTGTTCGCAGTTGACTATCAACTTTGATTAATCCTTGTTCATTTACCTCTATAGAAGTATTTTCAAGTCCAAGTTTGTTTCCATTTGCACTTCTTCCAAGAGCAACTAAAACTGCATCATATAAAATACCCTCTTTAGGTGCATTTTCACCTTTAAACTCTACATAAATTCCATCTTGTTTTGGAATTATACTTTGAGTTTGAGTTTTACTCATGATATTAAATCTATCTTTATTTGCTTTTGTATAAAGTTTTATCAAATCAGCATCAGTTCCAGTCATTAGTTGTTCACCTCTGATTGCAACATCAACTTGACTTCCCAAAGTTGAATAAACCGTACCCATCTCAAGACCAATAATCCCACCACCAAGAATTAAAAGTTTTTTAGGTACTTCTTTTACCTCTAAAGCATCAGTTGAATCCCAAATTCTAGGGTCTTCATGAGGAATAAATGACATTTTAGAGCTTTGACTTCCAGCTGCAATAATACAGTAATCAAAACTTACTTTTGTTTTTTCATCACTGTTTGTAAGAGCAACTTCAACACTATGTTCATCTAAAAATGTTGCATAACCTTGAATATGGTTTACTTTTCTCATTTTAGCCATTGCATCTAAACCACCAGTTAGTTTTTTTACAACACCACTTTTATAATCTGCAACTTTTTTTATATCAACTTTTGGCTCTTCATAAAATATTCCAGCATTTTTTATATGTTTTGCCTCTTCAATAACCTTTGCAACATGAAGTAAAGCTTTAGAAGGAATACAACCTACATTTAAACAAACCCCACCTAAAGTTGAGTATCTCTCAACTATAGTTGTTTCAAATCCTAAATCAGCACATCTAAAAGCAGCAGAATAACCACCAGGTCCTGCTCCAATTACTAAAACTTGAGTTTTAACTTCAGTCATTTTAGCTCCTTATAGACTTAAAAGTCTTAAATCACTTAGGATTTGACTTAAAGTTGTTGTAAATCTAGCACCATCAGCACCATCTATTACTTTGTGATCATAAGATAAACTAAGTGGAAGTATAAGTCTAGGTTTAAATTTTTTACCATTAAACACTGGTTTAATAGAAGATTTAGAAACTCCTAAAATTGCAACTTCTGGAGAGTTTATAATTGGTGTAAAGTATGTTCCACCAATTCCACCTAGACTTGAAATTGTAAAGCATCCACCACTCATATCACTTGAAGTTAGTTTTCCTTCTCTTGCTTTTTGAGATAGTTGTGCTAACTCAATTGCAATCTCTTTGAAACCTTTTTTATCTACATCTTTAATAACAGGAACTAAAAGTCCATTTGGTGTATCAACAGCAACTCCAATATTATAATACTCTTTCATAATTAACTCTTGACCATCACTACTTAAGCTTGAGTTGAATTTTGGATGAAGTTTTAGAGCTTTTTCAACTGCTTTTATTATAAATACAAGAGGTGAAAGTTTGAAATCTTTTGCTTTCTCATTTTGCTCAATTCTAAACTCTTCAAGCTCTGTAATATCAGCTTCATCAAATTGTGTAACATGAGGTGCTGATAGATAGTTTTTATGTAAAAATGGACCTGATACTTTTTGAACACGACTAAGCTCAACTCTTTGTACTTTTCCAAATTGTGAAAAATCAATCTCTTTTGACTCAGGCAAATTAAACCCAAATCCAACACCTGTTGCACTTGCTGGTTTATTTAATTGCTCTTTTACATAAGCTTTAATATCTTCAACTACAATTCTTCCTTTTGCAGCACTACCTTTTACAAAACCTAAATCAACTCCAAACTCTCTTGCAATTTTTCTAACACTTGGACTTGCATATACTTTTGTTGCTTTTTTAGATAATACTTTACTCTCTTCTTCAATATCTGCACTTCTTGCAGCTACTTCTTGCAGCGTTGGAGTTGAAGATGATACTTTTTCTACTTTAGTAGAAGTAGTTTGTGTTTGGAATGCTGGAGTTGGAACTTTGTTTTCTACAACAACAGTTTTTATTATTTTTGCAATTAAATCACCACTATTTATTTTTTGTCCAACTTTAACAAATAGTTCAATAATCTCACCACCAAATGGTGCTGGAACATCCATTGAAGCTTTTTCTGTTTCAAGTGTTATTAAACCATGATCAGCTTCAACTATATCTCCAACTTTTACCATGATATCAATTAAATCAACATCTTTATCAGCACCTAAATCAGGAACTCTAACCTCTTCAACAACAGATTGAATAGATTGCTCTTTTACAAATTGTGTTGGAGTTTGAGTTACAACTTCCTCTTTAATCTCCTCTTTTTTAGAAATATTTGCTTCAGATTTAACTTCTTCATTAGAGTTCTCTTCTAAAGCTTCAACTCTAGCAATTAAATCTCCACTATTAGCTTTATCTCCAACTTTTACTAAAATCTCTTTGATAATTCCAGCATGAGTTGTAGGTACATCCATAGAAGCTTTTTCTGTCTCTAAAGTTATAAGTCCATCTTCAACTTCAACTTTGTCTCCAACTTTAACCATGATATCAATTAAATCAACATCTTTATCAGCACCTAAATCAGGAATAAAAATATCATAAATTTTTGCCATTTTTTACTCCTTAAGCTTTTAGTGGATTGATTTTATTTGCATCAATCTCATATCTGTTTTTAGCTTCAAGAGCAACTTTTTTATCAATTTTTCCATTTCTTGCAAGTTGTGCAAGTGTTGTATAAACAATAAAATTAGTATCAACTTCAAAGAATTTTCTTAAATTTGCTCTACTATCACTTCTACCAAATCCATCTGTTCCTAGAGCTTTAAAGCTTCCTTTTACAAAAGGAGCTATTTGCTCTGAATAAGTTTTTACATAATCTGTTGCAGAGATAATAATATTATCCTCATCATCACCTAAAACAGTGTTTGCATAAGATGATTTTGGCTCTTTTTCAATATTTAAAAGATTTTCTCTCTCAACATCTTGTGCTTCTCTTGCTAATTCGTTGTAAGAAGTTACAGAGAATAGTTCACTTGAAATTCCATACTCTTTTTCTAAAATTTCTGCTGCTTTTAGAACCTCTTGGAATATTGAACCAGAACCTAAAAGTTTAACTTTATAGTTGTTTTTAGCTTCAAAAGTTTTAACTTTATAAATTCCTTTTATAATTCCCTCTTCAACACCTTTTGGCATTGCAGGTTGTGCATAGTTTTCATTTAAAGTTGTTATATAGTAGAAGACATCCTCTTGTTTCTCTCCATACATTCTTTGCATTCCATTATGAACAATAACAGCAACTTCATACGCATAAGTTGGATCATAAGTTACACAATTTGGAATAGTATTTGCTAAAATATGAGAGTGTCCATCTTCGTGTTGTAGTCCCTCTCCATTTAGTGTAGTTCTTCCACTTGTTCCTCCAATTAAGAATCCTCTTGCTTTTTGATCTCCAGCAGCGTAACATAAATCTCCAGTTCTTTGGAATCCAAACATTGAGTAGAAGATATAAAATGGAATCATTGGACAATCATTAACTGAATATGATGTTGCAGCTGCAATCCATGAACTCATAGCTCCAAGTTCATTAATTCCCTCTTGTAGAACTTGACCTTTAATATCCTCTTTGTAAAATGCAACTTGATCTTTATCTTGTGGAATATATTTTTGACCAACACTTGAGTAAATCCCAACTTGTCTAAACATACCTTCCATACCAAAAGTTCTAGCTTCATCTGGAACTATTGGAACAATATTTTTTCCAATATTTTTATCTTTTAATAAAACATTTAAAACTCTTACAAATGCCATTGTTGTAGATATTTCTCTATCCCCTGTACCTTCAAGCATTGCATCAAATGCATTTAGAGCTGGAAGTTCAAGTTTATTTGAGAATTTCTCTCTTCTTTGAGGAACATATCCACCAAGAGCAGCTCTTCTTTCTTGTAAATATTTAAACTCAGCAGAATCAGGTTCAGGTCTGTAGTATGAAAATGATTCAACTTGCTCATCTGTAAGAGGTAAATTAAATCTATCTCTAAATTGAATTAAGTTCGCAGTATCTACTTTTTTAACTTGGTGAGCAATATTCATACCCTCAGCAGCAGCTCCCATTCCATAACCTTTTACAGTTTTTGCTAAAATTACAGTTGGTCTTCCAACAGTCTCTGTTGCTCTTTTAAATGCTGCATAAACTTTTACAGGGTCATGTCCACCACGATTTAGTTTCCAAATATCATAATCACTCATATTTTCAACTAATTTTGCAGTCTCTGGATATTTGTTAAAGAAGTTTTCTCTTGTGTATGCTCCACCTTTTTGTTTAAAGTTTTGATACTCTCCATCAACTGTTTTTTCCATTAGTTCAAGAAGTTTTCCAGATTTATCTTTTTCTAATAAAGAGTCCCATAATCCTCCCCAAATAACTTTAAGAACTTCCCATCCAGCACCTCTGAATTGTCCTTCAAGCTCTTGAATGATTTTTCCATTTCCTCTAACTGGACCATCTAGTCTTTGTAAGTTACAGTTAATTACAAATATTAAATTATCTAATCCTTCTCTTCCAGCAAGTCCAATAGCTCCCAATGATTCAGGCTCATCAGTTTCCCCATCACCTAAAAAGCAGTAAACTTTTTGTCCACTACAATCTTTTATTCCTCTATTTGTAAGATATTTTAAAAATCTTGCTTGATAAATAGCTTGTAAAGGTCCAAGTCCCATAGAAACTGTTGGAAATTGCCAATAAGAAGGCATTAATTTTGGGTGTGGATAAGATGATAATCCATCAGCAAAAGCCTCTTGTCTAAAGTTATCCATTTGCTCTTCGCTAATTCTTCCTTCAACAAAACTTCTAGCATAAATACCAGGACTTATGTGACCTTGAAAAAATATTAAATCTCCACCATCTTTATCATTTGGTGCTTTAAAAAAGTGATTAAAAGCAACATCATAAATAGTTGCAGAAGATTGAAATGATGCAATGTGACCACCTAGTTCTAAACCTTTTTTAGAAGCTCTTTGTACCATAATTTGAGCATTCCATCTAATAATAGATCTAATTTTTCTCTCAATATCCATATTTGCTGGCATTTTTGGCTCTTCATCTGTACCAATAGTATTTATATATGCAGTTGTAGCACTATATGGAAGATGCGCACCACTTCTTCTTGATTTATCAATTAACTTCTCAAGTAAAAAATGAGCTCTCTCAACTCCTTCTTCTTCTATTATTGCCTCTAAAGCCTCCATCCATTCTTGTGTCTCTAATGGATTAATATCTTCTAAATTTAACTTTGGCATGAAACCCCTTTTATAAAAGTTATCTTAATTTTTTAAATTAATTTTGAATTTTAATATAAATTAAATTATAATTCACTTATATCATATTTATTTAGGATAAAAACGAATGAAATTTAACAACAAATTTAGATTGATTATAACACAAAATCTTAATTCAAACAGCAATTCAAATATTGATAAAGCACTATTTAAATCATTTAAAAATGATTCAATACCAGTATTAAGGCTCTATTCTTGGGAAGATTGTGTTACTTTAGGAGCTGGACAAAAAATAGATGATTACGAAAAGTTACAAAATAGCTACAAAAGTAATATATCTAAAAGATTAACAGGTGGTGGAGTTTTATTTCACGGTCATGATATCTCATATACAATATTAGTAAATCCAAATATGATAGAGAATAAAGATGTAAAAGAGACATACTTCTTAATATGTCAATTTTTATTAAAGTTTTATGAAGATTTGGGTTTAAAAGCAGATTTTGCAAAAGATAATAAAGATATAGTTTTAAGTAAAAGTCCTTTTTGTCAAGTTGGATTTGAAGCTTATGATATTATAATCAATAATAGAAAAATAGGTGGAAATGCTCAAAAAAGAGCTAAAAACTGCATACTTCAACACGGTTCAATTCCTCTTTATACAAAACAAAAAGATGAGCTTTTTGGGAGTTCATTAGAGGATTTTGGTATAAATTTGAGTTTTGAAGATGCAAAAGATAGATTAATAAAAGCATTTAAAACTACATTTAATGTAGAGTTTGTAGAAGATAAGTTAAATAAAGAAGAGTTAGAAATTTTAGATAGTTTAAATAAGGATAATCAAAAATGACACAACAAATAGATTTTAAAGAGAGAGCAAATTTTAAAAAACCTGAGTGGTTAAGAAAAAAACTAACTCCTCATGCACAAATTGAGATGGAGAATTTACTTAAAGATGTAGGTGGACTTCATACAATTTGTCAAGAGGCAAAATGTCCAAATATTAGTGAATGTTTTGCAAATAAAAATGCTACATTTTTAATTTTGGGAAATATTTGTACAAGAAGATGTACATATTGTAATGTAACAACTGGAAAACCTCATGGTGTTGATCTAAGCGAAATTCAAAAAGTTACAACTTCAGTATTAAGACTAGGACTTAAATTTGTAGTTATTACAAGTCCAGCAAGAGATGATTTAGCAGATGGTGGAGCAGAGCAATTTTATAGAGTAACTAAAGATATTTTAGAAAAATCTCCTCAAACAAAAGTTGAGATTTTAATTCCTGATTTTAAAGCAAATGAAGAGAGCTTAAAAAGAGTAATAGATTCAGGAGCTACAATTATTGGACACAATGTAGAAACTGTTCCTAGCCTTTATAGAATTAGAAGAAATGGAACTTATGAGAGAAGTTTAGAGGTTTTAAGAAAGTTAAAAGAGCTTGGTGGAGATAAAATTAAAACAAAAAGTGCTTTAATGGTTGGACTTGGTGAAACAGAAGATGAAATGATTGCTGTATTTAAAGATTTGTTGGGTGTTGGTTGTAAGTTTTTAAGTATTGGTCAATATTTAGCACCTAGTGGAGATTTTGAAAAAGTTATAGAGTATGTTAAACCTGAACAGTTTAAACGATATGAACAACTAGCCTATGATTTGGGATTTGAGTTTGTAAAAGCAAGTCCATACGCAAGAAGTTCATATATGGCTCACCAATATCTACAAGAGTAGTTAAAATTTAAACTCTATTTATGGAGTAAATTACTCCATAAAAGATATATTTTTGAAAAACTCTCTATATTTTGTATCGCCTTCATCTCTAGCTTTCATAGCTGCTCTTGGGTGTTCATTTAGTTGACCTGTTATCATATAAGGAATACTATATCCCCAGTCAAGTTTTTTCTCTAAATCAACTATATAGTTTTCAATAAACTCTAAAACAGGCATCTGTTTATATTTTGGATTTTTCAAAAATCCTAATAGAAGTTCAAGTGGACAGTTTCCAGCACCACGTCCTAGACCTGAAACTGTAACATCAAGAAAACTTGCTCCATAAATCATAGCTTCTAAAGTATTTGCATATGCAAGTTGAAGATTGTTATGTGCATGAATTCCAACTTTTTTACCTGATTTTTCTGCAAAACTTAGATATTTTTCTGTTAAATCTCTTATTTGTTCTGGATAAAATGATCCAAAACTATCAGCTATATAAATTACATCAACATTTGTTTTACTTAAAGCCTCTAAAACTTCGTCTAGCTCTTTTTCTGATACTTTTGAAATAGCCATAATATTTACAGTTGTTTCATAACCTTTTGCATGAGCATCTTCTATTAGTTCAATTGCTGCTGGAATTTGATGAATATATGTTGCAACCCTAATCATATCAACAACACTCTGCTCTTTTGGTCTAAGCTCTTCTTTTAAACTTCTTCCAATATCACTCATTACAGCAATTTTTAGATTCGTTTTGTTCTCCCCAACAACTCTTCTAATATCTTCTTCTTTGCAGAAATTCCAAGCTCCATACTCTTTTTCACTCATTAAAGTTGGAGATACATTTTTACCAATCTCCATATAATCAACACCAGCTTTTACACACATCTCATAGTGAGCTTTTACAAATTCATCACTAAAGTAAAAATTATTTACAAGTCCACCATCTCTAATAGTGCAATCAAAAACTTTTAAATCTTCTCTAACTGAAAGGATAGTTCCCTTTTTTTCCAACATATTATTCCTTCAAAATTTTAGTCAATTATCTTAGCAAAAGATAATAAAAAGATAAATTAATAAAATTAATTTTCTAGTTTATTTTTATCAATCTCCTCATTTATCTCATCATCTTCTTTGCTAGAACTCTTTTTAGACTCTTCTGAAATATTTTTTTCTAAAAACTCTTTTTCATTAACATTTTCTAATATTTTCTTTGCCATTAAAGATGCTTTTTCTGCAATACTATTAGTGTCTCCAGCAATTTGAGCATTCTCTTGAGTCTTTTTATCAAGCAAACTTATTGCATCATTTATTTGAATAACTGCATTTTGTTGCTCTTTTGATGAGCTTGCTATATCTTGAATTAAAGAAGTTGTCTGATTTATAGACTCATTTAGGTTTTTATACCCTTCAATCATATTTGTAGCAATACTTTTACCCTCATTTGCTTTTACAGTTGCTCTTTCTACTATCTCTTTTATCTCTTTTGCAGCTTCTGCACTTCTTGTTGCTAGATTTCGCACCTCTTGAGCAACAACTGCAAACCCTTTTCCAGCTTCACCAGCAGTTGCAGCTTCAACAGCTGCATTTAGACTTAAAATATTTGTTTGAAATGCAATATTATCTATTACTCCAATAGCTTCATTTACTAAATTTACTTGTGTATTTATCTCATCCATTGCAGTTGTTGTTTGATTTGCAAGCTTTTCACCAAGAGATGCTGAATTTGTAACATTTGAAGCTATTTGTGACATCTGAGCTATTTTATTATTTGAGTTTGAAATACTTGAAGTTACCTCTTCAAGAGCTGCTGCTGTCTCTTCTAAAGATGCAGCTGCTTCATTTGAACTTTGATTTAGTTTATCAACATTTTTTAATAACTCACTAGAAGATTTATCAAGAGTAATTCCATTCTCTTTATCTTTTATAAGCATATCATTGATTGCATTTCTTAGTTCATTTATGTTTTTTATTAAAGTTTGAAAAACTCCACCTTTTTCAATATTGTCTAGTTTTAACTCTTTTGTATAGTTATATTTTACATACTCTTCTAAAATATTATTTACACTAATAAAGTTCTGCTTTGTAGCACTTATCATATCATTGATACTATTTTTTAATGTAGATAAAGTCTCATTTGTTGAGTTCTCTTTTATTAACTGGCTATAGTATCCTTGTTTTACTCTATTTACTACATTAAACACATCATCTAAAAGTTTCTTATCTTCTAAAGTTGAATTTTCTATTTTTTCTATATTTGAATTTATAAGTTTAGCCATTAATCCAAACTCATCACTATTTTTTATATCTATATACTCTATTTTTGAACTATTTTTATTTAAAAAATCAAAAAATGAGATAAGACCAGATTTAAATCTATTTAAAGATAGTAAAATATCTCTTGATAGAAGTATTAAAGATAAAATAACTATTGTAATAATAAGTAAAGATTCAATAATTATTATATTTTTCAAATCATTCATTTGAGTATGATAGAGTTGTGTTTGAAGATTGTAATCATCTTCTATCTCTTTTATAAGTTTGGAAAAGTTTTCTCTACTTTTATTTGCCAAAGGTGTTGCATCTTTTCTATATGCAATATACATATTTGCTCTAACTTCAGGAGTTCTTTCAATATTTTCCATAGATTTCATTTTTTGATAACCATCTTCAACAAAATCAATAACAGTTTGTTTTACAAGTAAAACTTTCTCTTTTTCCTCTTTTGTCTCTGTGATATTTACTATTTTTTCAAACAAATCAATAATTTTTGCTTTACTATTTTCAAGATTTTTGATATTTCTCTCATATGCATTTCCTAGCATAATATCTCTTGTATTTCTAGCAACAAAATTAAGCTCTTTTTCTACTTCCAAAACATAAAACTTAGCAGCAATCGCTTTATCTTTAAAAGTATCAAAACTTTTTTCTGCATCTATTAGATTATTAAATTTAAATAATCCTGTAATAAATATAGTAACAAAAATTACAATTGCAAATAAAATCATCTTTTTTGCAATAGTAAAATTAAATCCTTGCATAACTCTCTCCTTAAATAAATTAATAGAAGATTAATATAACATAATAAAATAATCTAAGTATTAGAAAATATTTAATTTAGAGCTTCCTATATTAAAAAATGATACAATACTACTCAAAAATTAAAGAATGAGTTTAGAGTATGACAAAAGAAGAGTATGATAAAAAAATAGAGAAATTAATAGCTTGGGCAAAAGCTTATTATGTTTTTGATGAACCACTTGCTAGCGATGAAGAGTATGATTTACTTGCAAGAGAGTGTTTGGATTTTGAACAAAATAATCCACTTTTAAGTAATCCAAATTCACCAAATAAAAGAGTTGGTGGGTATGTATTAGATAGTTTTTCAAAAGCTACTCATCTTAGTCGTATGTGGAGTCAAGAGGATATTTTTGATACAAAAGAGCTTAAAGATTGGATAAAAAGAGCTTCAAAAGCTGGTGATGAGTTGGAGTTTTTTATTCAGCCAAAATTTGATGGAGCTAGTTTAAATTTAATATATGAAGATGGTGTTTTAAAACAAGCAATTACAAGAGGAGATGGAAGCGTTGGTGAAGATGTAACTCATAATGTTTTAACAATTCACTCAATTCCACTAAAAATAGAAGAGAAATCTCTAATAGAGATTAGAGGTGAAGTTGTAATAAAAAAAGATGATTTTTTAAAAATAAATGAAGAGAGATTAAAAAACAGTGAAGCCCCATTTGCAAATCCAAGAAATGCAGCTGCTGGAAGTTTAAGACAGCTTGATTCTAGTATAACTGCAAAGAGAAAACTATATTTTACTCCTTGGGGAGTGGGACAAAACTCTTTAAACTTTTCAAAAACAAGTGATTTGATGGACTATATATTCTCTTTGGGATTTGATGAAGCACCTATGCAAACTATTTGTAAGGATGCAGTTGAAATAGAAGAGATATATAAAAATATGGTAGAAAAAAGAGATAGTTTTTCTATGCTTCTTGATGGTATGGTTATAAAAATAAATAACATAGATACTCAAAATAGTTTGGGTTATACACAAAAATTTCCAAGATGGTCATGTGCATATAAGTTTCCAGCAATAGAGAAAACTACAAAACTAAAAGATATTATTTTACAAGTTGGAAGAACTGGTGTTGTAACTCCAGTTGCTATTGTAAATCCAGTTGAGATTGAAGGTGCAGTGGTTGAAAGAGCAACACTGCATAACTTTGATGAGATACAAAGACTTGATTTAAAAATAAATGATGAGATAATAATTATTAGAAGTGGAGATGTAATACCCAAAATTACAAAGGTTTTAAAAAATAGAAGAGATGGAACTCAAATAGATATTACTAAGCCAAAAGAGTGTCCAGATTGTAAAAGTGAACTTTTAATAGAAGATATTATGATTAAGTGTCAAAATCTGGATTGTCCATCAAGAGTTGTAAACTCAATAATCTATTTTGCAAGTAAAAATTGCTTAAATATTGATGGTTTGGGTGAAAAAATAGTTGAACTTTTAGTAAATGAAAAAAAGATATATGATATTTTAGATTTATACTCTTTAAAATATGAAGATTTACAAAATCTTGAAGGGTTCAAAGAGAAAAAAATAAACAATCTATTAAATGCAATAGAGAACTCAAAAAATAGTGAGCTATATAGAGTCCTTACAGCTTTGGGAATTGAGCATATTGGAGAGGTTGCATCAAAAGCAATTTGTTCTAAATTTGGTTTAGCTTTAGTTGATGTTACTTATGATGATTTAATCTCTATTGATGGAATAGGGGAGCAAATGGCAAACTCATTTTTAGAGTTTTTTAGAGTAAATCGTGATTTTGTCTTAAAGTTATTTGAGATACTAAATCCAAAAGTAACAATAAAAGAGGAAGCAAGAGAAAATATCTTCAAAAACAGAACAGTAGTAGTTACTGGAACTATGAGTAAAAGTAGAGATGAGATAAAAAACTTTTTAGAAAATCTTGGAGCAAAGGTAAGTTCTAGTGTATCAAAAAAGACAGATTTTGTAATTTTTGGTGAAGATGCTGGAAGTAAGTATGATAAGGCAATTGAGCTTGGAGTTAAAACTCTAAGCGAAGAGCAGATGTACTCTTCTTTAGAGTAAATTTATCTTCCATTAATTTTTGAATCAAAGAGTTTTAAGATGTTTTTATAAGCATCGGCAAACTCTAAACTAATTAGTGACTCTTTACCATCTATAATATTTAAAGATTTTTCAATACTATCTTTTGTAAATATATCAACAAATGCATCTTTAAAATCATCAAAGTTTTGATTCTCTTGATAAACTCTTAAAACTTGTGCAAGTGTGTAGTTAAAATCTTTGTTTGATTGTTCTAAATAAAAAATAGCCTCTTCATACTCTTTTTGTTTTATTAAAATATCAGCTTTGAATTCACCTAAAGAGAAATCCTCTTTAAAAATAACTCCAATAAAAGCTCCCATATTTACAGAATCATCAAAGCCACTTAATTCATCAAGAAGCTCATCTAAATCGTAACTCTCTTTATTTAAAATAAACTCTCTTATTAGTTTTCCTTGATTTTTGTTGTTATAGATGAGGTCTTCAAGTGGATAAATCTCTGAGAAGTTTGGAACTATCATTTGACATGAATAAAACTCCAAGTAGTCATACTCTCTTAAATATATAGTTTTGTTTTCACTGTCTAAAATATTTTTTAATAGTTCAAACTGTTTAGAACTATCTTCTTCCTCAAAAATCCAAGGAGTATATGTAAATGATTTATTTTTATTTAAAAATTGAATAGCAACTTTTGCATTTGAATCAACGAAATGTGATTCAAGATTTGAGTTTGAAGATATATCTTCTAAATCAAAACTTGGTTTTTCAAAACCATCAAGTTCATCTATATCTCTTCCTTGTAGAAGCTCTGTTAATGTTCTTTCTATTGAAACTTCTAAAATGCTATGGCTTCCAAAAGATAAAAATAGGGTATTATTTTTTGGATTTATAAAAGCTATTGCTGTAACAGGATATTTTCCATTTAAAGATGCATCATAAACTTTTAAAATAAATCCATGCTTTTCTAAAGATTCTATATCTTGACTAATTTTAGTAAAAGTTTTTATAAGCTCTTTTGGAAACTCTGGAAGAGCTAATCCTTCACTTATTACTTTTAACTTTACATATCTTTCAAAAATCTCACAAAGAGCTTGAACTTTTGCCTCATTTTGTGTGTTTCCTGTAGATAAACCATTACTTGCATATAGATTTGATAATATACTTGTAGGAAAATATACTTTTTTTTGTGTTGTTTGATTTATAAATGGAAGAGATACAATTTTATCAAAATTGTTTGAGTTGAAATCCAAAAAATCATCTTCTTCAAGCCCTTCCATAGTGTAATATTTTTTAATCTCATCATCTAAAAAATCTTCATTTTTATTAAACTCTTTTTGATCTAAAAAGAATTTTCTATCTTCTAAATAGAAATCATTAAAATATAGATTTGTTTGAAGTCTTTCAATAAACTCTCCATAAGCACTTGCTAAACAAGAGTTTAAAAGGCTTCCTTTTCCATTTGAAAAAATAAAATTATTTGCACCTTCAAAACTTAAATTTATTGAAAAGCTATTTTTTACAGGATTTTTCTCTTTTGATAGTTTGATTTTGTATCCAAAATCATCTATGATTTTTTTCATTTTTGTTAAGCTAACTTCTAGTGGAGCATCTTTTGATATAAAGTTCATATATTTGTTTTCTTTTTCTTTCTAAAAAATTTAGAAAGTATAGCTAAAAGAGCTTGTATTTTATTTTTTGATTTAACTTAGCAATTATTGGATTGTAATTAGAACTATATTTTTCTATACTTTTTACCAAATAATCAAGGGTTTTAAATGTTTAAAAAAATATCAAATGTATTATATGTAAAAGTTGGAAATGTAACTGTAACAAAACTTGAAAATCAAAAGAGGCAAGAGTTGATTTCAGGTATCAAAAAATATCCAGTTTCAAAAGCTTATTTAACAAAAACTGGATTTGTTGATGATTTTCAAGCAGATTTAGTCCATCATGGTGGAGTTAATAAAGCTTTATTTTTATTTTCAAGTATAACTTATGAAAAAATAAACTCTTATTTTGATAATAGTTTTGATATGACAAATATGGCATTTTTTGGAGAAAACTTAATAGTTGATAAGATTTGTGAAAAAGATATTTGCGTTGGAGATATCTTAAAAATTGGTCAAGCAAAAGTACAAATAACACAACCAAGGCAACCTTGTTGGAAACTTAGTGCAAATAGTTTAAAAAACAGTATGACGAAATTTATTTTTGAAACAGGTTTGACTGGATTTTACGCAAAAGTTTTAAAAGAGGGACAAATTTCACAAAATGATGATGTTGTTTTAGAGCAAAGGACAAACCCTAATTTAACTATTGAAAAATTAAATCAAATTATTGTTGAGCCAAAAATTGATATAAATCTCACAAAAGAAGCATTAGCTTGTGAAGATTTGGGGCATCAATTTAAAAACTCTTTAACAAAAAGATATGAGCTAGGAGATGAAGATAATCAATTTAGCTTTTATCATACATAAAAAAGGAAAGTTATGAATAAATATATACTACCTTTATATAATCGATTAGATATTGCATTTATAAAAGGTAAAAAATCTCTATTATTTGATGAAAATAAAAAAGATTATATAGATTTTGCTTCAGGAGTTGGAGTAAATAGTTTAGGTTATGCAAATAAGAAAGTAGCAAAAACAATAGAAAAACAAGCAAAAAAAGTTTTGCACAGTTCAAATATATATCGAATAAAACCGCAAGAAGAGTGTGCAAAAAAAATAGTTGAATTAAGCACTTATGATATGCAGTGTTTTTTTTGTAATAGTGGAGCAGAAGCAAATGAAACTGCTATAAAACTTGCTAGAAAATATGGAAATGTGACATTTAAAAATCCTAAATATAAGATTATTACCATTAAAAACTCTTTTCATGGAAGAACAATAGCAACTTTAAAAGCAACAGCACAAGAAGATAAACATAAATATTTTGCTCCATATCCTGATGGATTTGTTTATGCAAATGATATAAATGAAGCTATCAATATGATTGATGATACAACAGTTGGTGTTATGTTAGAGTTGATTCAAGGTGAGGGTGGTATTTTTATGCAAGATATTTTTCAAGTGCAAAGACTTGAAAAGATTTTAAAAGATAAGAAGTTACTTTTGATAATAGATGAGGTTCAAACAGGAGTTTATAGAAGTGGTAATTTTTTGATTTCTCAATATTTTGGAATAAAACCTGATATTGTAACTTTAGCAAAAGGTTTAGCAAGTGGTATTCCAATAGGTGTTATGATGACAAGTTTAAAAGATATCTTTACTTTTGGCGATCATGGTTCAACTTTTGGTGGAAATCATCTTTCAACAACAGTTTGTAAGGCTGTTCTAAAGATTTTAGAGAAATATTCAAATAGTGGTAAACTTGGTGAAAATATAAAATATTTTAATAGTTGTTTACAATATTTTACAGATAAATATCCAAATATCTTTTTACAAAAAAATGGTTGGGGATTTATGCAAGGTCTTGTTTTAAAAAATGAAAATGATTTAAGTAATATAGTAAATCTTGCACTTAAAAATGGTGTTTTAGTTTTAAAATCAGGAAAAAATATCATCAGATTTTTACCTCCAATAGTTATTTCAAAAAAAGAGATAAAAGAAGGTTTTAAAAGATTTGAAGAAGGTATTTTAGATTTTAAATAATATATTAAGAGGATGATAAAATGTTTCATTCTCTTATTTCTTTTTAGCTTCAAGCCAAATTTCACTAAAAATTTTTATAGCATTTTCAATTTCAAACTCTTCAAATCCACCAAATCCTAAAGCTATTACTTTTTCTAGGTTGAAAAACTCTTTAAAATAGATTTTGACATTTTTTTGTTTAGCAATTTCTTCAAGCTTTTCTAAATCAATATCAATAAGTGGTTTTATCAATAAATTTAATCCACTTCCTTCTCTTAAGATTTTTACATCATCACCTAAAAACTTTTTTAAAAATTCTTTAATAAGATTATGTTTTTTTTTATTTATATTTCTTATTTTCCTTAAGTGTCTTTCCCAATGTCCCTCTTTTAAAAAAAGTGTTAAAGTTTTTTGAATATCAATAGAAATTTGTGAAAATCTAAAGTCAAAGGCTTTTTTATAAATTCCAATAAATTTTGTAGGTAGAACTATATAAGAGATTCGTAGAGCTGGAGATAAAGCCTTTGAAAAAGTTCCAAGATAGATAACATTTCCAAAATTATCTAATCCTTGCATAGAAGGAATAGGTCGATTATAGTAACTTAGTTCACTATCATAATCATCTTCTAAAATAAAAACATCATTTTCTTTTGCCCAATTTAAGATTTTTATTCTATTTGAAATTGGTATAGTAACTCCAGTTGGAAATTGATGTGATGGAGTCAGATATAAAGCTTTTGAAGATATTTTTTGTAAAAGTGATAAATCTAATCCATTTTGGTTTATTAAGATATCTTCTATTTCAAAGTTTGCTAATTCGAATACTTTTCTTGCAGTTTTATAACAAGGAGATTCAATAGCAACTTTTTTTGTAAAACTTTTTAAAATAATTGATAAAACAAATAAACTATCAGTAAATCCACTTGTAAGAATGATTTGTTCTGATTTACAAATAACATTTCTTGAAGCTAAAAGATATTTCGATAATTCTTCTCTTAACTCTATTTCTCCTTGAATATCATGATAGATTCCATAATGAATATCATCTTTTACCACTTTATTATAAAGTTTTAACCAAGTTTTTTTTGGAAAAGAGCTTTTATTAAGACTTGCTGGAAAAAAGTCTATTTTATAATTGTTGTTTTCTTTTGTAATATTTTCTTTTTTATGTAAATTAATTTGGAAATTTTGGATAATATCTTCACAAATAAAATAACCACTATTTTTTTTACTTTCGATATAACCTTCTGCATAGAGTTGATTATATGCACTTTGTACAGTTGTCTTACTTAAATTATAGTCATTTGATAGTTTTCTAATAGAAGGTAGTTTTGTTCCTGCTTTTAATTTAGTTTCTATATCATTTTTTAATTGTTTATAAAGTTGCATATAAAGAGGTGAATTATTATCAAATTTATACAAAAGTGTCCTTGTTGAAAAAATAAAAAATGTATCTTTTATTAAGTACAGAATAGTGTTATTATACGCTTGAATTACTTAAAAAGGAAAAATATGAACAGTAAAATAGAATCTATTTTAAACTACGAAGGTATTTTTAGTATAGTAGCAAAAGATGAAGATTTCCCGCATATTGTAAATACTTGGAACACCTTTGTTATTTTTAAAGATAATAATTTATTTGTTCCAGTTGGAGGAATGAATAAAATGGAAGAGATATTAGAAAAAGACAATAGGGTAATTGTTGTTATTGGAACAAGAGAACTTATGGGATTACATGGACTGGGAATTGGAATTAAGATAATTGGAAAAGCTATAATATCACAAGATATAAAAGAGTGTGAAATAATAAAAAATAAATATGAGTGGGCAAGAGCAGTTATGAAAATAGAAATTATGGAAGCTTATCAAACAACATAAAAAGGAAGAAATTTGAGAAGAGAAGAGTTTAATATAGAAGATGAAAAAAGTATAAATGAAATATTAAAAGCGTGTGAATATGGAACTTTAAGTCTTATAATTGAGGGAAAACCTTATGTCGTAGCTTTGAATTTTGTAGAATATAAAAATGCAATATATTTTCATGGAGCAAAAGAAGGAAAAAAAATTGAAGTCATAAAATCAAATCCAAATGCAGCTTTTTTAGTAGTAAAACCTTACTCATTTATACCTTCATATTTTAGTGATACAATGGCAGCTTGTCCTGCAACTCAATTTTTTGCTTCTGTATTACTTGAGGAAAAATTGAGTTTTATAGAAGATAAAGATAAAAAAGCTGATATTTTAAATGCTTTGATGAAAAAGTTTCAAAATGAAGATAGTTTTGAAGAAATTGCTTATGAAAAAGCAATGTACACAAAAATGCTTGATAAAACAGCAATTATTGAGTTAAAGATTGAAACTCAAAGTTGTAAAATAAAAGTAGGGCAAAACTTAAATGAAGAGAGAAAAAATAAATTCTTAGAGAAATTAAAAAATAGAAATTCACAAATAGATAATGAGACTATAAAAGTAATGGAAATTTATAAAAAATAGTTTATGTAAATATCCAAAATATAAATATTTATATTTTTGGATATTTTTATATCTTCTACTTATTTGATAATCTCCAATTTAATACAAAGTATGAAATTAGACCTAAAACTAATCCCCAAAATGCACCGCCAATTCCAAATAAATTTATATTTGCTGCTGTTGCTAAAAATGTTATAACTGCGGCTTCTTTACTATTTAAATCACTCATTGCATTTGTAATACTGCCAGCTATTGTACTTAATAGAGCAAGTCCAGCTAAAGAGCTAATAAATGTTGCTGGAAAAGCAGCAAATAAACTTGCAAGGGTAACTCCAAAAATACCAACTAAGATATAAAATATTCCTGCTGCAATACCAGCTATGTATCTTTTTTTTGGATTTTCATGAGACTCTTTTCCTGTACAAATTGCAGAGGTTATTGAAGATAAACAAAAAGCATGAGAACCAAAAGGAGCCATTAAAATAGAACCAAATCCAGTAACTGCTAAAATAGGTTTTGCTTCTGTTTTGAAACCATCATTTTTAAGTATTAAAAGTCCAGGCATATATTGTCCAGTTAATGTTATTAAAAATAGTGGTAAGGCAATACTTAGTGTTGAATTGAGTGAAAAAGTAGGTTCTGTAAAGATAGGATATGCTAGTTTTAATTCAAGATTAGAAAAGTTAATTTGGGATTGTATAGTTAATATTATAAATCCAAATATTAAAACAGTAACAATAGCATATCTAGCAGAAAATCTTTTTGTAATAAGATAAATAAAAAATAGTGAAATTGCTAAAACAGGGCTAATTGTCATATTTGTAAAAGCAGAAATTCCAAATTGTAGTAATATTCCAGCTAATAAACCAGATGCAATTCCAGATGGAATGAGACGAATTAATTTTCCAAAATATCCAGATAAACCTAAAATAAAAAAAGCAAAAGCAGATAATATATATGCTGCTATAACTTCAGAATAAGAAACAGTTGCAATAGCAGTTACTAAAAATGCAGCTGCTGGAGTACTCCAAGCAGTTATTATTGGTTCTTTTGTATACCAACTTAGAATGATTCCAGTAATTCCAACACCAATAGAGATAGACCAAACCCAAGAAGCAGTTTGTTCAGGATTTAATCCTGCAATTTGTGCTGCTTGAAATATTAAAATAAAAGTTCCACCATAATTAACAATAACTGAAATTAATCCAGCTATTATTGGAGGAATTGCCGATATTTTACTGTTCATTTTATACTCCTTAATTATAAAAAATGTTAAGGAAGTATAAGTGTATTAAACAGGTTTTACAATCTGTTTATTGCTAATATCTAATTTTGCTAATAATCCCTAAAATTAGCAATTTTTGGATTGTGGAATATACTATTTTCTTTTATACTTAAAGTGATTTTTACTAAAAAAAGAGATAGAAATGCGACATCGAACAAAAACATATTTATTAACAAAAGAACAAATAGATGAATTGCTTTTAAAAGCTGTGATAGTATTATTGTAAAAATTGTTATTCATCTTTATTTGTTTCAAAATCTAGTAGATTTTTCTTTCTCTCAATTCCCCATCTATATCCACTCATCGCACCACTTTTTGCTATTACTCTGTGGCAAGGAATAAGATAACCAATATGATTTTTTCCAATAGCATTTGCAACTGCTCTTATTGATTTTGGTTTATCTACAATATTTGCAATATCGCTATAAGTTGCAATTTCTCCATTTGGAATATTTATTAATGCTTTCCAAACATTTATTTGTAGGTTTGTTCCTTTTACAAAAAGAGGATACTTTTTATTTTTTATAAAGATATTTTCCAAATACTCATTTGCTAATTTTTCATTAAAAACTAAGTTGGCATTTTCCCAAAGTTCATTAAATCTTTGAAAAATATCTTTTTTATTGTTATCACAAAAACCTAAATAGCATATCCCTTTAGATGTAAATCCAATCAAAGCTTCACCAAAAGGAGTTTGTCCAAAACCATAAGTTATCTCTACATCTTTACCTTTTTCTTTCCACTCTTTTGGAGTAACACCAATTAAGTTTACAAAAAGTTCATGAAGACGGCTGGAACTTGATAGTCCAATATCTAAACTACTATCAAGAATAGATTTGGACTCTTTTATATGCTCTTTTGCATAGTTTAAAGTAACACTGTGTAAAAACTGTTGTGGAGTAAGACCAACATAATCTTTAAAAACTCTTATAAAATGGTACTTACTCATTCCAACATTTTTTGCAATCTCATCAATACTTGGATGAGATTTAAAGTTCTCATCTATGTATTTGATGGCTTTTTCTATTTGATTATAAGTAGAACTATTTTTTTCTATTTCCACTTTTTTCTCTTTATTAATACGTCGAACTACTGTAAATCACAAATTTACTAGCTAACTCTTCAAGCTCTTTGTTTATTTTTTTGTGTAACTCTTTATCTTCAATATTATCTAATACATCACAAATTTTATTTGCAATATAT